>JAABUS010000076.1_pt1 | contig 217575 bp, 185 predicted proteins | sample 5560161 | NCBI WGS metagenome assembly JAABUS01 (sample SAMN10711885, study PRJNA513376) | rock metagenome | isolation source: Antarctica rocks | place: Antarctica: Victoria Land, Trio Nunatak nord | collected 2016-01-04
TCAAGTCCATACAAGTACTAACATCTACATTCACCACTCACCAGCTACCCAATCCCACCTACCACACCTCTCCCTCAACCAATAATGTCTCCCTCAACAATCACCACCACCGCCGCACCCACCGAAGTACCTCAGCAGCCAAATGACACCCGCGGTTCGCCAGCATCTCTACTAACTCTCTTCACGCCCCCCACTAAACTTGGTACAGGAGGCGGCGGCGGATACAGCTGCTGCGTCATGTAGGACCAGCACGCATGCACGCACAGCCATCATCATCATACCACAAGATATCAATCGCATCGACCCTTGCGCTTTCTTTCGACAAGACAGCCAGCCTGCCATGACGTCTTCGCCACCACCGAACCATTTTCATGGATTCCTCGCCCTTCTTCTTCTTCTTCCATCGATCTGGTATCTAGCAGGGGCTTAGCTGGATAGTCACAGGGTGGAGGGATACATGCTTTCACGGGTGGCCTGGTGGCTTCTCGATGTCGATCAGGGTGGATTTTGGTGGCATGCACAGCACAGTTCAGACTTTCCTGCACAAATTCAACATACCCCTATTTCAACAGTCATTTTCATTTTTCATTTCATGCACACTGGTGGACTTCCCTTATTCACGAGCAACACGGACGGTTTCCTCTTTCGATTCTTTCGCAGACAGCGGCCAGCCATGCTATAGGGCTGTACAGACATTCGTTTATAAGGGGTGTTTAGCAGGAGGTGGAATCATGTAATTTTAGTTACGAGAGAATTCAAGCACTTGCACCACTGAAAGGTCTACCGCGCCTGTGATGATCGCAAAATATCAAAGCTAGCTACGTAAGGCAGCTCGTAGAGTACATTTCAAGTTGCTGACGGCAGAAACATAACACAATCGTTATGCAGGAGTTGAAAGCGCTTAGTGGAGCTCATAATGGCGCAGGACGAGGGCATGAAGCCAAAATACCCCTCAAAAGAAGGGCAATGACCACGCCCTCGTCCTGCCACCAATGGTAAGCTCCCCGTCGTAAGCATGTAAACAAGATACACAGCCGTTGCTTTGCTTAGGGCATGCATCGCACTGGCTCCCTGCCCTAAGTTTCATCCGGCCAACCGCTCATCACCACTAGCATGGCGCACCTACTAGGGGATCTCCCCTTCCCCCGTATCCTCATCCGCGCCGCCACAGAGCCTATCAACTGCCTGTTGCACGCGAGTGAGAGTCAAAGCGGCCGTTGCTTGCTCTTCGAGATTGTCGCCTTGATTGCGGTCAGCGTCCAATTCAAACTCGCGGAGCCAATAAGCAGCTCGAATTCTAGAAAGTTAGAATTTGGTCAGCAAGAGCCCCCTAGAGAGAAACTTGGATGTGGGTAGAAGCCGTACTCATCTACTCCCGCGGTCGAAGAGACTCCCAGGATTCTACGGTCTTCTTTCTCGAGGGCTTGCAGGGAGCCGAAGAGGGCAGAAGCCGCCGGTGAGATATCGTCATTGGGTGCGTCCCCACAATCGAGACTATATGAAGAGCGAGAGTCCACCGTTCGTAGTCCGTTGTGCCTTGAAGACCCATCTTCGGATGGCGTTGGGCGATAGCTGTCCAAAGTCTGACGTAGCGGCGATAGAGGCAGGTGACAGCTATTTGTTGTTTGGCGCACTAGAGACGGGGGTGGAGGTGAACGATGCCAATCCAGTCTGTGGCGCTCTGGAAGCAAAACTTGAATCTCAGATAGCAGTCGCTGTACCTGTGGCGTTGGCTCGTCAAATAGGATCTGAGGTGGGCCTTCGGAGCACGCAATACTAGAGGACGGAGAATCCTGGCTCATCTGGCCCTTGCTTTGGGCCACCGCGTCTGCGGCACCCATCCGAGCAATCGTTGCATCATGGCGCCGTCGATCAGTCGGCGACAGAAATTCAGTGACATGCTGATGGGCTATGGATCCACATGGCGGCGGAGGCATCTTCACAGGGGGCTGGTAAGGGGCATTACCCCATCCTGGTGGCGCCTGATGCATCGCTTGAATGGCGCGCTGTTCACAGAGCCGGGCTTGGGCACGGAAGTATTCTGCAGCGTGCTCTATCGATGCGAAGCTGATCCTCGAAGTATTTTGAACATGGACTCCTGTTGCGTCGATGTTGACGCTCAGGCCCCTGGGCACGATAATTGCATTGCCCTTGGCAACGGAGAAATCATGATCCGTGGTAGGGTATGCTTGCACTTCGTGTTGAGGTGAGTTTTGGGCCAGCCGGGGTATCAATTGAGCGGCTGACTGCCCCCAAGATGGTACATTTGGAGATATTGGGTCTTTGAGAAGGGTAGGCGTACTGGGCGTAGCTTGCCAGGAACGAGTCCGCGTTTCCCCCCTCGGCCTGCAGGGCTTTGCCAGCGGCACTATCGTTGGGAAAGTGTGACCTCTCGAATAGGTCGGCGCCCCTGGAGCTTCCCTAGCAGGCGACCACGAATCTGCTTTCCTCTTCTTCTGAATGTTCAATACCTGCAGACTTTGCTCCTGCAGCTTTCGGGCCCGGGCACGGGCTACATGGGTTGCTTGGACCTCATTGGTAGCGGGCTTCTGTCCTGGCTGAGATACTTGTGGTGTTTTGTGATTAATTTCAGCCTTCGCCTGAGTAGCTCGCGGTCCTGACAGGATGGCCCCAGCAATGGGGCCAGCAAAAGCTACGCCAGGCGGTGTCTTGTGAATTCTATCACATGCCTGGAGGCTAGGAGGGTCTCTGGTTTGGACAAGAGCTTCCGCCGCCCTGATAATTCGTAAGCTCACAGAAAAAGAAGACTGTCACGGTCAACACACCTCCAAGCTTTCCCTTGCGGGCAGGTTCGGGCGAGAACAGGGCGACAGGTACTGAAGACAGACTTTCCACTAGCCCTTATAGCTTTCAGATGGCACGCAAAGCATTCCTCACAGCCTTTGCAGAATATCTGCAAGCAGGCCATTGTCTTGATAGAGTATAAGATCTTTCAAGTGCCGTTCATGGAGCGTTGAGATGAGCACGTTGCTACCTGTGCGACAATGGAGAGACCGCTGTTGATGTATGCGTAGTCGGTGATCAGAGGAGTTGTTGAAGAGGAAAGAAGGTGAATGCGAGGCGCTAACCGGATCATGGTTCAAAAGTGAAGGCTAACACCCAACGATCGTTCCTACCTCAAGGGAATACACGAGAGTGAGGCCCCAGGCAAGATTGCGAGATCAGTTGGTACGCTCTGAAAACTTTGTTCCGCAAATTGACATCTGCAAGCTCCCGATTTCCACCACTTTTGCTCACGGATAGGGTCTGACTCTTCATCCTACGACTGCACCAAGTTAATGTCTCATCATATTCTTTTCATCCAAGGTTAAATGAATCATCTATATTCAATCCCTCTTCCTCCATCCATTCTCAACTCTGTGCTGTCCACATGGCGGTCTCTCCTTGTCACTACCGACATCGTATTCGTCTTCATCGTCGTCACTGTCACTAAAGCTACCCCTTCTTCTAAGAGTCTTCATCGACATCCTACTCGATGGGCTACCGTCATCAAGACTTCGATCAAAGTATTCATCCGTCCTTCCTAAAATATGATCTGCTTTGTTGGGCGACCTGCTGCCGGAACCTGGCACGGAAACGACACCATTTGATGTAGTCAGGTAATGTCTCTCCGAGTCTCCTCTTGCAGGCCACCTTTGCGGACACCCATCTGGCTCAGCTTGCTCACTTGGATAGTCGTGCCTTCCCATGTCTTCATCCTCCTGCCATTGGTGCTCTCGCTCTCTCCTTGTAGCTTCTCTAGCATCAAGCCATTTCGGATTAGGCTCCCAATGCCACCCATCCCCTGAAGTGTTGCAAATGGGAAATATTCGTAGAAGTGGCTTGTCTCCAAGTAAATGTAACAAATTCCGCTTACATCCCAGATCGAAAGCATTTGGCAGCTTCTCCGAGTCCTGCTCGTCAAGGTAATCCTCATATCGCTCACGTTCCCTTGATCGTTCCCTCTCATTGTAGTCCCTTTGCTGCGGCTTCCTTGCCCTTCGACCTTGCTCAAGGTCATCATCGCCAAGTATAGCCTCCCCTTCCTCTGCCCTTGTGACTCCAGGCACGGTGTTTGCATGAATCTCAGCAAGCTGTTGCCCGTAACTCTGGCCTCCGATGCCGTTTGCATTCCCAAATTTCTGCGCTCGCATGGTCTTCCTCAATGGACTGAGGTATCTTGTCTTCTCCAAGCACTCGATGGTCGTTTGGCCCCTGTAAGCCAAGCTCAAGTGCCAAGCCGTGAAGCCTGTTAAGACTAGTCCGATGATTCCGGAGATGACGCAAAGTAGGACGTAGTTGATTGACATCAAGCTCTCGTCGTAGTGGCTATCGTTGAGCACCTGACTCCACAGCCAGACCGAAGTGACCCCGAAGCATAGCCAACAATAGACCGAGGTGTATACCAGGAACAGCAGGAAAGCCTTGTAATTCCTCAGCCCGACACATGTAGCCAGCCAGGGACAGTGATGATCCATTTTGAGAACGCAGCGGCCACATGTCGAGCAATGATGTGCTCGGTCCGGCTTACGGGCCTTACATTTCTTGCAAAATCGAGTCTCGCCGGTAGACTTGACCGTGAAGGACGGTGCATCTCTGTATGAAGGTTCGTGAGTAGGAAGATGGAAATAGTCAGGGCGGCTGGATGAGGTGAGAGGAGATCCTGGGTCGGTGAAGACGGCAGTGGTATAGGACCAAATAATGAGGATGTAAAGGATTACGCCCAGAAAGGAAGTGAGTATGCCTGAACGCTTCTGTTAGCACAAAGCAATAACGCAACCATCGTCTTGAGATCCCTACCCCATGTACTCGCGCCAGTCGAGAACCCAACTGGCGCCTCCACCCATATTGCCCATGATGATAAGCTGTAGACGAAAGCTAAGGGGAAGTATGTTACGGTCTGGCAACAAGCCCGCTCGCATTTCTTTGCCCAACCCTTTGGTCGTCGTTTCATAGGTGAGGGTGAGGTTGACGGTGAAGCTGAAGCTGAAGATTCGCGAGTCGTCATCTCCTCAAATTAGCTTTATGATGAACACCGAGCACCCATATTTAGTAAGCATGCCACGAGCATGTAGCAAAGTAAATGCTGAGACCGAAAACTTCTATACTTTAGGGAGACTCAAACAGATCTCCAAGAAGATGAAGATAACATTTCCATGATACAATATGAGAGCTGCAAGAGCTAGTGTGGCACGACCATTAGATAGAGCAAATATGTTGGCAGCTGTTGGCGGCGACATCTAACTCAGCCACGTCAGCCTCATGGGGATATTTCGTGCCGGGCCGTGTCACTGGCGCCAAGCTTGAAGATCCTCCTTGGCGGGAGTGGCGGGCTCGGCGGTTCTGAAAACACGAGAAGTGAATTCTATAAACAGAATCTAGCCATACACAAAACATTCCTTCTACATCCCCCATGGGAGAACTGACACTCCTTTCAAATGCTGCCTGCCCATCGTGTAACGTGTTTGAGGCGGTGCTAGGACATGATAATCCGAATTCAGGAGAACAATGACCAAGTAGCACCTTACTACTTTCAGCCTTATTTGAATCAATAATGCCTGTGATGCCAAAAGCGACCACTTACTTGGTTTCTCTCTTAGGCGTCTGATCACACTTACCATCATTTGCAGTCATCAACTATGGCTGCCAACAATTACTTCAATGGTTCCTCCATTCGGTCTCCGACTAGGAGCACGCATCGAACCTCAGGTACCCTTTCACCTAAGTCACCACAGTTCAAAGCTCTGCCTCCAGATCCGTACGCAACATACACCCCGCACCATGTGCAACCACCGACCCCATACATGAGCTCCCCTTACGATAGACCAATTTACGATCAAGAAACAGGCTATCACCCTTGGGCCGATCAAAGTCAACAAGCCTCACCCTACAATGCCGGAGGGAGAGAGCAGGAACAAAACCCATTTGCCGATGATATACCTTTGCGTCAGCATATGAGTAAAGATGCCGTGCCCACACAGTATTCAGATGATCCTGCCATCGTGGATAGGCGGCCAGGAGAGGGTGTTCGCGGGAGGACGGTGCCGTGGTATAAGGGTCGCAAGATACCTTGGGTTGTCTATATTCTCACCACGATACAGATTATAGTTTTCATTGCAGAATTGAGCAAGAATGGTGAGCAGTGAATACCTCCTTTGGGCGATGCGTCGTATCTAACACATTCATCTAGGCGTTCTCACCAAAACCCCAATAGAAGTCAAGCCTCAATTCAATCCGATGATCGGTCCCTCTCCTTACGTCCTTATTAACATGGGTGCCCGATACGTCCCTTGTATGCGAAAAACGCCCCAAGGTCAGGACACGACCATTCAATGGCCGTGCCCAAACACAACGTCCTCTGATCTGAATGATCCATCAAATCAATGCACGCTGAACCAGCTCTGTGGCTTCGGTGACAAAGTCTATACCGATACTAGTCGTCCAAACCAGTACTTCCGGTTCATAATTCCCATGTTTCTACATGCAGGTATCATACACATATCGTTCAACATGCTCCTGCAGCTTCTGCTTGGAAGGGAAATGGAGCTGGAGGTTGGCTCACTACGTTTCATCCTTGTCTACTTCAGCAGTGGTATCTTCGGCTTCGTCCTAGGTGGAAACTTCGCTCCTGAAGGCATAGCTTCAACAGGTGCTTCCGGCTCACTCTTTGGAATTATAGCACTCATGCTCCTGGACTTATTCTACCACTGGGGGGAGCGTAGATCGCCATGGGTGGATCTTGCCTGGCTGATGTTCGACATTGTCATCTCCTTCGTGCTGGGTCTCCTACCTGGCCTGGACAACTTCTCGCATATAGGAGGATTCCTTATGGGCTTGATATTAGGCATCTGTCTACTGCACTCACCCGACCCGTTGCGCCGCCGTCTTGGGGCAGACGAACCAGCGTACGTTTCCGCTCGACACGCCCGACAAGCAGAAGCCGGCTTTCGAGGCGTGATCAAAGATCCTGTCGGATTCTTCAAAGGTCGCAAACCTCTCTGGTGGGCATGGTGGCTGGTACGAGCCGCCATGCTGGTCGTCGTCTTCGTCGTCTTTATTGTTTTGCTCAAGAACTTTTACCAAGCAAAACCGAAAACGTGTCACTGGTGTCGGTACTTGAGTTGTATTGTGAGTCTCAAATCTTGGAGGAATTCCCCACCTTGACTGACAAATAATCCTAGAACATCAAGAATTGGTGTGATATCGGCCAATTGACTACGACGAATCAGACGAGTCCAAGAAGGAGAGATCTCTTCACCGGGCCACTTCCCATAAAATTACGGGACTTGTTGTGAGCCGAACTTACGTAGCGCTCTATTGAATGGCGATTAGCTACTTGATTAACGCATCTGAATGAGTATCAGGGCATAGCGACGGTGAATATGGGGATAGCGTAGGGAGCCGTTTGGAAAGTTGAGGGCCCTGCAAGCGTAACGACTTCTTAAACTTAAGATCCTGTAATATAATATAGCTCTTTTCAGACTCAATTGTCCGAACGCAAGCTGCAGAATAGAACTATCTGTAACCTTCGGTATATGTGTCTTTTCCATTAACCTTTTCTCAGTTCTTTAGCCCGTTTCTCCTGAAGGGAAGCAAGCCCAAAATTCTTCCTACGTCAGCTGGAGTAACCCAGAAGCGTGTCGTTACTACGACGAGTTTCTCCTCCTGCCTTCATCGTGCTCTGAGACAAGAATATGTGAAGCTAAGCCATAGCGTAGAGGCAACTTAGTGTCCTCACGTAATTAACTCCGACGCGACTTTATGACGCGCCCCACTACCCTCTTTCAAATGTCCCGTGTAGCTGAGCACGACCCCAGCGTCTCCATCTTCTTCCCAGAACATGCCAGCAGCAGTCCTCCCCCCTACAAAGCGAGTCCTCGCCGACACTACTAAAGCTCACCGCAACGCCAACCCTACTGTCCCCTCACCAAACACCGCAAAACGCCGGAAACTCGAAAATGGATCATCCCCATCCAAGCGCTTCAAAGTCAGCCAGAATGGCAAAGGACCGGGATCAAGTCAGCCCAAGAGTCAGTTCGAGATGGAGACGCTTGAGAAGTTGACGCAGGATATCAGTGGATTGAAACAGAATAATTCTGAGAAGGACCAGCAATGGGACCGTCCGGGCCTGGGAGACTTTGACGAGAATAGAGATGCGCTGGTATTCCAGCAGATTGAGGCCGAGGAGGGGACATTGCATGGCGGAAGGACCACGATCAAGTTGTTTGGGGTGACAGAGGTGAGGATTTACAAGAATTGAAGCCGGCATCGACGCTGACTTTCTGCGGTGCTAGACAGGTCACTCAGTTCTTCTTCATGTCACCGACTTCCTACACTACCTCTACGTCGCCGCTCCGGTTTCGTTTACGAAGACCGACACAGAAGGATTCAAGGCGTACCTCGAGACACAGCTCGCGCAGCACCAACCCGCCATACACTCCGTGCAGATAGTGATGCGGGAGAACCTATTTGGATTTCAAGGGAATCAGCAGAGCCCATACTTGAAGATTACCGTAACGGATCCAAAGTTTATCAACAGATTGCGAACGACGATTGAAGGCGGCAACATGAACTACAAGCAGATGTGGAAGGGAGTCGATGGTGGAATCTTGACTTTTGATAGCATACAGTATGTCCTACGATTCATGATAGACACCGGGGTAAGGCTGTTACTGAACCACGAGGCTGCATGAGCTAACGTAATTAGGTTACTGGAATGTCATGGGTGGAAGCTGCGCAGGCGAAATTTCACTTGATTCCTGAACGAGAAAGGCATTCGAATTGCCAAATAGAGGCCTACGTACACTACCGCGACCTGATAGCTCACTCTAACGATGGAGAATGGGCAAAGATGGCTCCCTTACGAATACTGTCCTTTGATATCGAGTGTGCTGGACGAAAAGGAGTCTTCCCCGAAGCCAATCAAGATCCTGTCATTCAAATCGCGAATGTGGTAACGAGATATGGAGAACCGAAACCCTTTGTTCGGAATGTGTTTTGTCTAGATACCTGCAGTCTGATTGTCAATACCCAGATCTTTGAATTTGGCGAAGAGGACAAGATGCTGATGGCATGGAGAGACTTCCTTGAGAAGGTGGATCCGGATGTCATCATAGGATACAACATCGCCAACTTCGATTTCCCATATCTTCTGGACCGGGCAAAGCATCTGAAATGTACGAAGTTTCCATACTGGACAAGGCTGAAGAGTCAGATGTCACAAGCAAAAGAGACGAATTTCTCAAGCAAGCAGATGGGCAATCGAGATACCAAAGCTACGAATACGAATGGTCGATTGCAGCTCGATCTACTTCAGTTGATCCAACGAGATCATCAGCTGCGAAGCTATACCCTCAACTCTGTGTGTGCACATTTCCTGGGTGAACAAAAGGAAGATGTGCACCACACCATGATCACGGAATTGTTCAACGGCACGCCAGAGTCGAGACGGCGATTGGCTGTTTATTGTCTCAAAGATGCCTTCCTGCCTCAACGGCTAATGGACAAGCTGATGTGCTTGGTCAACTACACAGAAATGGCCAGAGTCACCGGCGTTCCGTTCAATTACCTGCTTGCTAGAGGCCAGCAAATCAAATTCATCAGTCAGCTATTCCGGAAAGCTCTGGAGCAGCATCTTGTTATACCGAACTTACGAACCGACTCTTCTGACGAGCAGTATGAGGGCGCCACGGTCATTGAGCCCACAAGGGGCTATTACGACGTTCCGATTGCAACGCTTGATTTTGCATCTCTATATCCCAGTATTATTCAAGCTCATAATCTTTGCTATACTACGTTACTCAACAAACAAGCTGTTGAGAAGATGCATTTGGTCAAGGACGAAGACTATATCGTCACGCCAAATGGAGACATGTTCTGCACCTCAAAGATCCGAAAAGGTCTTCTCACGCAGATTCTCGAAGAGCTGTTGGGCGCTAGAAAGCGCGCTAAGAAAGAGTTGGCTGTTGAGACGGACACCTTCAAAAAAGCTGTGCTCAATGGTCGACAGCTTGCGTTGAAAATCAGCGCGAACAGTGTGTACGGTATCACAGGTGCTACAGTGGGCAAATTGCCTTGTCTTGCTATCGCCAGTAGTACGACCAGCTACGGACGGCAAATGATTGAGAGGACCAAAGAAGAAGTGGAAAAGCGCTACACGATAGCTAAAGGCTACTCGCACGATGCGCAGGTCATCTATGGTGACACAGATTCCGTGATGGTCAAATTTGGGCCCAAAGAGCTTGAGACCGCTATGAAGCTTGGCGAAGACGCAGCAGCGTATGTTTCTGGCGAGTTTATCAAGCCGATTAAATTGGAATTTGAGAAGGTCTATTTCCCGTATCTTCTCATCAACAAGAAGCGGTATGCCGGCTTGTACTGGACCAGCCCGGAGAAGTATGATAAGATGGACAGCAAAGGTATTGAAACCGTGCGAAGAGATAATTGTCGGCTGGTCCAAAATGTCATCGAAACTATTCTCCGCAAGATCCTAATTGATCAAGATGTTCAAGGCGCCCAAGAGTAAGCGTCTCTTCTCAGCCTTTCACATATCTCCACTAATTCCTCTATCCAGCTACGTCAAGGACACGATCTCCGACCTCCTTCAAAACAAGATCGACATGTCCAAACTCGTCATCACGAAAGCCCTATCCAAATCCGACTACGCTAACAAGCAAGCCCACGTCGAGCTGGCCGAGCGCATGAAGAGGCGCGACGCTGGCTCGGCCCCAACACTCGGTGACCGTGTGGCTTATGTCATCGTGAAAGGCGCTGGTGGTGCTAAGAATTATGAGAGATCTGAAGACCCGATTTTCGTGCTTGAGAATAACATCCCAATTGATACGAAATACTACCTGGATAACCAGCTCGCAAAGCCACTTGGCAGGATCTTCGATCCGATATTGGGGGAGAAGAAATCTGGCCAGCTCCTTACTGGCGAACATACCCGCTCCATCTCCGTCGCGGCTCCCACTCTCGGTGGACTGATGAAGTTCGCTAAGAAGACTCAGACGTGCATGGGATGCAAAAAGCCTCTCGTCAGCTCCTCGGAAATGGCTGGCGCAGTATGCGAAAACTGTCGACCGAGGACTGGTGAACTATACACTAAAACTCTTACGAAGGTCAGCGAGCTTGAAGTCAGGTTTGGGAGATTGTGGACGCAATGTCAGCGATGCCAGGGCAGTATGCATTGCGAGGTCATCTGCTCGAGTAAGGATTGTCCTATTTTCTATATGCGAATGAAGGCAAAGAAGGACGTGGAAGATGCAGGGAAGGAGTTGACGAGGTTTGATTTTGATGCCGGCGCTGCTTGGTAAGGGGTGTCGTGTGTCACATTGGCGAAAGAGCCTTGAAAAGCAGCATTTCAAGGGAGTTTGCAGGCTAAAGGACATATCCAGCGGAGCGAATATTGGCCCCCTTGGTAGGTCTATTACTCAAACATCGATGATTTCTGCCTCCGCTGGTCTTATATTGCGTGGTCCTTTATCTGTTTCTGCGTATCTTATAAGATGTGTCACCTTTTGTTGTCTTGGTCGCAGATCTAGGGCCTTGTTCCATCGCTTCATTTGCGTCCAGGTCTGAGTATTTCATCGCGTTCTTTCTATGGTGTCTCAGAGTTGAGACAGACACCTTTAGTACCTATCTGAGTCAATCACGAATCTTTCTTCGCAAGAAACTAGCACCTTACCGAGAAACATGGCGCCTTTGATGGTGTCTTGGCCGCTCACCTCAAGAAGGCTTGCCTTCCTCAGCCATCAAGATATCCACACCAAGTTCTCTCTAGCTCACCATGGTCACTCAAAACACAAGCAGAGCCGTCATGTTTCCGCCTTCTCACAATCAAGCTGGTATACCTGATGATGATTCCGATGTGGAGACGATCAGCCTAGGCACTTCAGCGATGTCGATCGATACACCTCGCGCGACCCCATCGACAGATCTGGGTACTCTCGAGGATGCCGACTACGAAGCCGACAGCTCCTCTCTCTCGATCACCTGTACAAGTACCGCATCCGCCCCTTCAAATGACTCCTTGTTGAACGTTCCCATCGTTTCGTCCTCACGAAGCCACAATCGGCTTTTCAACTCCAATACTGGCAAAAGCGGTCCGATTCGAAAGCAACGTTCAGCTGGTGATCGTCGCGTTCAGCCATACGGCAGGAACACAAATCCTTTCGCGAAGAAGATACGCCGTTTAGGGGTAGAAGCAGACCTTTCGCGTCTCAATGCCAGCGATCAGAGCAGTCTGTCCATCATTCAGCGCTTCAATACTCAGATCCTGGCACGTGCTCGTCAAGAGCTGCGCGAATTTGAGCGCAATGGGATATTTGAAGTTGGCAGAAATAATGATGACGTTGAAAGGCTTGTGCTGGTAGAAAGGTACGTCTTCCCTCGATTTAATCAAAATAGCTGACGATTTACACGCAATAGTCTCCGCATCGATGCTCGCCTCAAGAACAACAGCCTCACCGAATTGTGCGACCCGCTGGAGCGCATAGCCTTCGATCAGGATTCTGTCCAGGAATTTGACGACGACAAGCTGAATTGTGATTACGCTGGAGGGTGGTGGGGAGATGGGGAACCAATGACAGGAGGTGCGATTAAGTCAATGGACCGTCAGTATCCCATCAAAGCTTCCTTCCGCTGTTCACAGAGCGACTGACACCCTTTCAGGTCACGCGATAGAGGAGATGCTTGGCAGATATCGGATTCCCCTCGCTCCTACGCCCTCATTGAAGGCGCAGAAAGAGCTTTGGCTTCGGTTTATTGGGGCGAGCGAGGAATTGATTCGCAAAGTCTTGATGTAGGAGGTGCATGAAGGCCAAACGCGAGACTAAGGAGGCAAGGCTGCGCATAGGAAGGTGTAATAGAATGGAAGATTGATAATCGAGATAATAAAAGGACTGTGCGCCAAATCGCCTAACATTTTGCATGTCAAATACCTCTTCCCAACTGTCTTCGGGAACATAGCAGAAGATGAGCATCTCCTCTATCGACGCTGCGTCTTCAAATCGTGCAAAGTCTCCCTAACAATCTGGACCGGATTCCCGCCCGGCGGACTCACCGTCCTAGCAATAGCACCATACCCCACAATCCCCCACCTGGAATCCTCAATCGCCAAACTAGCACTAATCTCCTCCTCCGGCACCTCCGTCCCCAGCACATCCATCAACCCCTTAATCACCGCCAGCATAATCCCCAACGTCAAATGCTGTTGCATCCCCGACGCCCCCGGCCTCGGATTCGAATAAAATGCCAACCAGCACCCCAGATGGATGTCATAGAAGGTCGGATCTTCGATGTTTTTGAGGAGCCAGCGATCGCCGTAGGCGATTTTCCATTCGAACGCGGTTTGCAGGGAGGCGAGCGTTTCGATTACGGAGGGGACTTCGGCGCCGCCACTGCCTTCGGGGTCGAGTTCATGCAGCACGAGGTGGAGAGTTGTGGCCGATTTGGGGACTTTGTAGTCGAATTTTCGGGTGTTGTTTTTGGGTGTTGAGATGGTTGGGTTGGTAGAAGGGAGGTTTCGTAGGGTGGAGTGGTTGACGGGGATATTTGACGGTTGGGCTGAGCTGGGTTTTTGTGAGTTGAGAAGTTGAGCTCAGGGCTTGGGATTGACGGGCTTACTTTGTGAGATTTGCCGGCAGGACTGCTAAAAGGTTACTTATGGCTGTAGCAAAAGATGTTGTTTGCGATACTGCTGGGGCCGGGGCGGCCAAAGTATCGACTGCATATTGAATTGCAAAACCCAGGACCCACGAGGCGATAAACATGCTGCAGCATACTGACTGATCAACAAGAGCTCATGCATGCTTTATAACGCGTTGCATTGGAGGCCAAAGTCCCCGTTGTTGGCGATTAGTCGACACGCGCCTACCGAAAAAGCGACCTTCACGCGCTCATGGATTTCGGAGATCCATCCGTCATCATCTCACATGGACTATTGACAGGCCATTTAGAAACGCACGAACAAGCACTTGGAAGTTCTCGGAGATTTTTGCAAGGGTCGAACGCAATAATTCATGTCCTGATGATGATCAACGCAGCAGATCGAACCAACAGCAGAAAAAGATAAGACGTCTTTCACTTGATGGTCTCTAGCAGCAACCGAAGCTACATCAGTGCCACTTCGCGCTCTAAACGATCATGATCCATGCAATTTAAGAGGTGATATACCTATTGACAGCTCCACGATGGCCACTTCCACTTCAAATCACAACCATGCATGCAATTTCAAGGGGTAAGATAGCCCACCCAAACACCCGCTAAAACTCCCTATCCTTCTCACAATTTGTCTTCCTTCTGGCGCCTACCCCTACTTCTTCTTTTTGTCATACTTCTCCCACACCTTTGCACTTGCACCTTTCCCGGGCTTAGACCCACCTTTGTCAGCCTTTGCCTGCTCTCCTGCCACCATATCGAGGTACGTTTGGTTGTATTTGATCCATATCTCGCCCCTAGAAGCGGTCAGTTACCGGTCAGAGGACAGAGAGAATAGTAGAATACCACTCGAATATTTAAAAAAAGGGGGTAACTTACTTCTTGTTTACACGTACGCTATGCAACATAACCCTCGTGCCAGGGAAACACGTCTCCGGAATCATGGACTGATAGAAGGCTTCTCGAACAATATCAGGGGTAGCAGCCGTTACCGAAAGCCCGATTTCAAACTCGAACTGCGCCACAGTAGGCTGGGAATTAGGATAGGAGCCCCCGCTGCCACCTTTCGAGCGGGTGATTCCCCTGAGAGCTGGGTCGGGGGCGTCATCGTTGATCTGAATTGCCACACGACGACGTGTAAAAGGTGGGTTCTTGACGGGTGGTCCCTGGAGATCAATTCGATAGTTTGGGGCCATAGTACGATCAGCTCCCGAGAGGCATTTGACGATTTTTTCGTCGTCCATTTCGACGTCGACGAAGGTTTTCAGGGATTTGCGGACGTCCTTTTTGAACGGAATATGGTTGCGAAGCATGTGTTTGTTGGTGATGAGGGTATATCCGTCCATGATGTTGGTATTATTAGGGTAACCTACCAGTGGATCGGGTTGTATGGAGTTAACAGAGAGTAGGAAAGAAGACAGGAAGAAGAAATGTGGAGCGAGGATCAAGGCTTACGAATGTGTCACAAAGTGAGTGTTGCACACAATCAGTGTCTCAATACCGCTATTGTGGTCCAATCGCTCTTTGTGCAGCATCAAGCACGTTTCGAACCAGTCACTATAGGTGTCTTACTCCTTTGCATGCGTGCATGAACGTGGTTTGAGGTAAGGAATACTAATTGAGGAGCTCCAATGCTGCTCGAAATCAATGCTGCATGTCATCTATTTATCAGAATCTACCCAAACGTGCCCATTTTCTCAAAGAATATGACTGGGTGTAGAACAAAACCAAGTTGAGGCGTTTCTCCATCTTTATCTCCATATTCACATCCGTCTCTGTTATTATCGCCTTCTTCATTCGTCTCTTCTTCATCTTCCTCCTCATCTTCACTCTCTTCGTCCATTGCCAGCATCGCTTCAGTCCACTCAACGAGGTCATCGACATTTTGCGATGTGTTCACCACACGCTTCAACAATTGGCGATCTAGGAAAAAGTAGTCATCCCACACAGCTTTAGCAAGTGGAGAGCCAATACGCTCAAGCTCCTCCTGGTGGACGCGACGAAGCTTTGTGCAGGTGTATTCCTCAATCTTTTCCGCATAGTATTCTGCGCTTGTCTCCCGACATCTCTGTTTCTCCTCCTCACTGTAGCCAAGTCGTTCATACCTCTTCTCGTTCTCAGCTGAGTCAAGCACCGGTTCATCGTACTCGTAGTCATAGCTCTGAATGAACTCTGGTGGGTTCGTAAGAAACAAGAGCGGCTTCATCGGAAGCGCTTCCCAGTCCAATAGAGCAACGGGTGTGCCAGCATCATCCACGAAGATGTTCCTTCTCGAGAGGTCGTCATGGGCTAGGTATGTAGATAGTGTGCCCGAGGTCTCAGGCGCTTTGGCACATATCCTCGGCAAGGCTGCTCGCAGCTGTTTGATTCCGGTCGATAACGTCTTCAGCTCCTGGCGTTGCTCCGCCTCCCATTCCTCATCAGTCTTGTCCTCATGATCCACCTCCAAGTAATAGAAAACCGACTGGTCTAGAAAGGTCCCTTTGCGTTTGGGTCGCCCAGGTATTGGCTCGAATTTGAAGGAGCCGGAATTGAATGCCTGAGTCAAGTCCAGCACGTCTTGATCTGCAATATTCAGTACCGCGGCGTAATACTCTTCCAGTGACTTGAAAGGTCCACGAAAACCGTCATACGTAAGGCGGTTCTCTTGACTCAATACATGATGTACCGACCGGCCAACGTAGAATTCGAGATCGGTCTCTGTATACCGCATGTAGATATTTCCCATCATATTCGAATTTATCTTCGACAGATGCACAGTCCAGCTTGTAATTGTCTTGGTGAGCCGAAGCTTCGTCTCGTAATCAAGGCTTTCCCACGTCTCCTCCAGCTTCTTTCCAACTATCTTCTCCATCAAGATCCATTCAAGCCCAACTGCGTTCGTGGTGGATGAGTCATAAGCATAAATGATGGGAACAGGGATGTTCGTGAAATGTCTGACAATCTCCGTTGTAGCAACCTCGCTCTCCGTCTTGAAGTAAGGGTCCACGGGTAGAGCGATGCGGAACACGTAGTCTGTGATGAGATTCGTCACCTTGTTGATGGTGTGAACTGTATAAACCCGATTGAAGCCACCTTCGGCGAGAAATTCGACCCAGATGCTCTCGTAGTCAGCACCAAGCTGCTCAAGATAAGGCCATACTGTATCTTTGATATGGTCGATGCATGGCTCTTTCAACCAACACGGATCAGGTAAGAACTGGCGGCGCTCGTGGCTCCACCGCATGATGGCTCGCTGAGCTTCCAATGAGAAGGGTGGCGGCTCTCCAGTGAACACACGGATGGGAAAATGTGGCTTTGGAATCTTTCTGATGACATCGTAGCTTGTGGTGTCACTATTCTCGTTACTGCCATCGGCCAGTACCGAAGCTTCTTTGGCGAAAGGGGGATCTAGAACTACATGTGGCGAGGACGGCGATGGAGTTATCGAAACCATGTCGATGTTGTCTGCGGGAGATTTTTCTGGGTTCGAGCCCATGGGCAAGGCAGAGAGTCGATGGTGTTGAGGGTTTTTCGGAGTCTTACAGTGATCAAAGAGGAAGTGCAGAAGGAGAATAAAAACAGGAAGAATGATGTGTTACAAAGAATGTATTGTTTAGGCTTGTGTGATACGAGATTGTTCAGTACGAGAATTTTCGCCGGACGCCACAAAGGAACATTGGGTCAGCATATTCATTGTTTCAATGTGATCGAGGAAAAATGCTACAATAGAGAATGACAGTGAAATGATACTGATGGTACCCCGTCTGATCAATGGAAAGATGAGGTTGAGGTGCGCCAGCAGTCACATAACGGGATCACTCTGTCTGACCTACTTCGTTGTTGAGATGACAGAACATGAACTGGGTATCAATAGGCCAGGTAGTACTACCCTTACGTTTGTTCTTGTACAAGGTGGTAGGAAGCTAGGTGCCGTGCACAGTAGAGAAATCCCGCATGGAGATGAAATCATCCCTGCCGTAGATCAAGCGCAAGTCTGCACAGCTACAGCTACTACAGCTGAGAGACTTGCTACATGGACTTCTATCCCATCAACCGAAAAGCCAGACCAAGACAATCTAAGCCGCCTCCACTGCCTCTCTGCCTTTCCTCCGCTTCTTGTTTTTCTTGCCATCCTCATCTTCCGTCTCTCCGTTGTCCTCTCGAGCGCGCTTCTTCGAAGCAGTCCGATCCGCGAGCGCTTCGTCATCAGACTTCTTTGACTTCTTCATCCTTGGCTTCTCGACTTCCCCAGCGGCATTAGGTATACTGGCTACTTTGGCAGAGTCACCTTCTGATAAATGTTTGCGCTTTTTCTCTTCCTTCCGTTTGCGCTTCTCCTCTTTCTCCTTCATCCGAGCATCCACTTCGCCTGAGATATCCTCGAACTCCACGGTTTGACCATCTTCGCCTTTCGGAAGTTCGCCATCGTGATTGTTCTTTGCCTTCTTGTGCTTTTTGCCCTCAACTGGTTCTGGAACTGGTGCGCTTCGCTTCATAGCCTGGTTGGAAATGTCAGGTAGGTTGACGGGTGTAGGATTGGTATCGATGAAGAATGCGGGCTGTTCGTCTCCGGGTGTAGCTTCTTGACTAGGTGTAGCCTGATGAGTCTTTTCTTTGTCTGCTGCTCCATTTGTAGCAGCAGGCTTTGTACTCTCTTTTCGAGCTGCTCCGTCAGACCTTGAGCCTGAGCCATTTAGGCCAGCAGCTTCCTTTGCCGCTTTCGCCTCTCTAATCCCCACCAAGGTCTTTCTCTTGAGGCCTTTAGCCTGGCCAATCTGGTATTCTACCTCAGGGTGCGTGATGTCGATGCCCTTCGCTCTAGCGGCGGCTGCTGCTCTGCCGTATTCCTCTGCAGCTGCGCCATACTCGTGATCTGCGGGGGAGTACCCAGGGTACATAGAGGCTGATGAGGATCCTAGTGGCACTTGCTCACGTTGACCAGGCGGAGGAACCTTGTCCATGTTAGCCTATACCCAGTGTAGACAGGAGCGATTTCTGACGTACGAATGACCTCGAGATCCGTTTGACCTCAATGAGCATGTCCCGTGTTCGCTCCACACAAGCCATGATCGTCCTCCAATTGCCGGTACCCTCCACCGTATGCTTCCGTACCATGTCCACCATTTTCAAGTGACCCTCGCAGAGGGAAATATGGTGTTTGAAGATCTAGCAAGAATTTGGTAAGCAATGGACTCTTCGAACGCCAGAGAAGCCCTAACCTCAGGCCATGGTACATGTCTTGCGGGCGCTGGCCCACGACCGGTCCATCGCTTTGGTCCACCATGATAGCCTCCCCCCTTAGTCTCTAAGCCAGGTCCATGGAAGCCTTTGCGCTCGGTCATTATTGGTAAGCTCGTGTAATGAACGACAGTGTCTACTCTGATTTTTTAATGTTCAAAGAAGGAATTGGGTAAACTTTTTTTGACCAGCTTCACACTAACTGGATCCGCTCTAGCGCCGGCGCTAGACCGAAAATCCTTTCGACACTTGTTCGACATGATTGTTTGATCTTATTCATTCATTGTTCGGTTCACCACGTGTGCCGTGACATTGTATTCTAGCCACCATCAGATGGTAGGTATCTGAAATCCTTGACTGTGATTATATAGCACTGTACCGTTCTACAGACATGTCTTGGTGACCCGAACGAGATTCTCTGCTTGCATGCAACGATTGAAGCTGGCTCAAAATGACGCTGGGGAAGCCATCTACGACCATTGTGTACAATGCTTCGCACGTCTTGTTAGGTATTGATAGCTGTGGAAAATTTCACATACAAGTTAAGATCATGGACTTCTACATGTCAGCTTCTCAACTAGAGGATGCCCATGTCGTCGTATGAAAGAGCACTCGCGCTGTGCATCGATCGCCAATGAACACTGCTTTGGCATGTCTTGGCTTGAGGATAATCCAATTGAGCTGAGTGTGTTCCATCGTATCTCACGTCCGCTTCAATTCCATTATGTCTTGTAGCTCTGATCTCGTTTAAATGGGCCAATTGGACGGGAGAGAACCAGCAGTAGTGGCCTTTGTATCCTTGACGAGCAGTATATCTCTCCACTTTGAGAAGTTTAAGAGCTGAATTAGAGTCCTTTCGCTCTTTACAGGAGTGGAAGACATGAATTCCTCATAACCGACATCTGACCTCGTTGAGTGAACAGTGCAAATCTCGGATGCTTACCTTAGAGCCCACTCGCGGAGATGAAAAAGGGTATTTTGCCTCAGCGTGCACAGAAAATATGGGATGGATCCTCAATTAGCAGCCTCGGATCCTTATTGGATCACACAGTCTGAATGGCAGCCTACCTCCTGAACTCTTAACATTCTCCTGGAACATACCGATGCGGGTATCGCTGGGGGAATCTTGAGAAAGCAATAACGACAAGCAAGTCTAAAAAGTCAAACTCGCATGGTGATTAGATCGCAGCCGACTTATAGCACAGGTTGAGCTTTCGAGCTCAGAAAGAGCTATTGGGGCGAAACATCTCTTTCGAATTAGCTAGAAATGGTATACTACCGAATCATTCCAAGTTCGGCTTCAACCGCTAGGCGCAGTACAAATAAGTGTGGCGGTCTCAAATGCACGTGTTACCAAATTGATACATTGAAGCCCTTAATTCAAGGCACAACTGGGCATCTTACCATAACAAGAGGTACTCATCAATTGACCAAGCTTCACATTGAGCGCGGATAGGTAAACCATGAATTTAGTAGGCTACCCCATTACTGTTTCTAGGCTCTGTCACCCTCGCGACTGCCACTAATTCTGACAGTCTGCCTGGTGCCCAAAGCGATGTCCCATTTCAATTCCTCTCGTCCAGCTTTGCTTGCCTCTCTGCGATCTCACCAGTCAAAACATTGGTATCCCACCACACCCTTCCTTCATACCACTGCAAGCCATCAGTACCTTGACCTTCCACTTGAGCCGGGCCCAAAACCCAACTCATTGCCCTCCTGACAGAGATTCCCGGGCCAGACAAATCCCCTCTAAGATAAAAAATCATATCATGCTCTATCAAGAGACGGCTGCACTTTCCCTTGCGAGTAGTCTGATTGGTAGCATCTTGAGGATCGCCCACTCCTTCATCGCCGATGACTGGGGATGCTTCGTAGGGTAAGATACGGTAGGAGTGGTGATTGACATCGATGTGGGAAAATGGACCGAAAAGGCCTTCGATCCAGGTCTTGATAGCAGGACCACCAGGGTAGAAGGTCCCATCGCGGTTATAGAAAGTGCAGTTCAGGGCATACCGGTTTGGGTACATGATTAGAGATTGATGTTTTTGATGTCGTTGACGTACTTTTCATAGAAAGCTAGAGTGGGATTCTCAGGCGTTTTCGCATTGAAAGCGCCCGTGTGGGTAAGAAGCGGGACAGTGTCGGCTGCGCCAGATATAGGAATTGTAGGCAGGAGCTGGCTGCCGGTTGGGCTCTCAGATGAACGCATGCTAGTGAGAGATTGGACAAGCACAAGTATTATGGGAAGGTTAACATCAGCGCCAGATTGTGACTGGATATCGGTTCTTTATGTTATTCGTGGGCGGAAAGGAGGTGCGATCTTATACAAAAATGATCATGCATGGGCATGACATCGTGATGATTAAGAAATTTAAAGAACCTTGAGAAGCCATTCTAACCAACGACGATTTCTAGGGAAGCGTCAGCGACATTTGATGTGGCTGGTAGCTATATCTCCTGAGGCTTGGCTGGGTTTTCCATAGAAAGGGATAGTAATCGAGGTTCACCTGCTGCCCAGTTACGAATAAGCAATTTGACAAAAGGCAGAGCTCTTCAATCCCTTGAAAATTCAAAGAATTGCATGAGCGGCGGCAAAGCCTCTATGGTAGTATTGTACTTGAAGGTCGGAGGGCTAAGGTGGGTTTGATGTAGAACCGTGATAGTGACCGTCGTCGAAAAGTCTGGTCGATTGGTTGATCGATGGGCTAGATGCCTGATTGAGGTTTCCGTTAGTTCTTCGTCATATGTCATCAGTAGGACCCCGGTATGATTGCCTCCCGTTGCTGTCGGGCGATATCCTAAAGTATGATTCATTTCAAGGGAGAGTGAATAAGGTACATGTTTTTATCGCTAGCCTGCGCCAAGACATGAGATCGCGCTAAGGAGCCTGTAAGAAACGCGTCAAGACGTTGCAATCAGGCCAGATTTTTATATTTTTATCACTATGTGACCGAACCCTGGGAGAATTCGTTTGCAAGAAATATTCAAAACCTAGCGAAAAAGGTGCAAGCCAATGGCGGACCATCATGATGACGATGACGAGTTTGGAGACGTCGACGAGGAAGCGCTTCTCTTGGCAGCCAATCAGGTTCCCAACCCTGGTGGAACAGCCAGTTGAACCGAGACCGTGGATTTAAAAGCCGCTCCAGCAGAAGGCAAACAGTCCGAGCTTTACGCACCAATCGGTCCCGGAAGCTCTCCAACTCCTCTCTCGGCAAGGCTCAAGCGCAAAGCATCTGCTAGCGCTGTGGCCGCCGAGGCTTCAAGTACGCAGAAAATATGTACAATGGCAGCAGGCACAAACAAGGCCCAGTCTTACGAAGAAGCGAAACACGGGTCTCTAAAACAGACCTACACCCTGACCTTTGGCAGGCACTGTGGCAAGACGTTGGACGAGATACCCACAACGTACATGAGGTGGATCCTCGAAAATGACGTTTACCAAGGTCATGAAGACTTCACAGAGGCACTGCGAGCCCATGGCGACCTTTCCGCAGCCGTGAAGCCAACAGCGAACCAGACAGCGAACACACTTCTTGCAATGGCAACGTTCAAGGCTCCGAAGTTTCCTGTTGAGGACTACTTCTATGATTCCTTCAGCAAGGAAAAGCTCTGGATCTCGAATTCGGACGCCAAGACGTACTTCAATGCTGACTCTGCTCACATGAAAAAAGCTGGATTAGTGACTTGGATAATGGGCGGGAAGAAGTGGTGGCTATTCCAGGTCTACGCGTTCGCGGAGCATTTTGGCTATCTCGGAGATAAGAAGCAGACATTACAGGGTGTGCAGAATTTTCTACACAAGAACGACGTTCGTGAGAAGGAAATCTTAACAGGAATGGGACTGGGGAGCCCATGTTGTGGCGGAGACCCTGGCTATAACAGCTCAACAAGCGACGACCCATATCTGGGCCACTAGGAAAATATCTAGACAACGAATTCGTGAATATTCGCACTCCTTGTGAGTGAGTGAATCCGACAAGGGTTCATAGCAGAATTCATCTCATGGATCTGAGCCCGTTCGAGGTCCAGGATAATAAATTAGACCAGGCAATACTACACCCATCGTGAGCACCTTATCTATCACTTAAGCAAGAACCCGTCCTGACTTTGCACTGATGGCGATTTCTTGTATCAGTCAAAACCATTGCTCAAGAAGTCATGCATGTGGCCAAGAAGAGTAGGTGGGGAAAGAGGGGAATCGAAGTCCACAGCAGTCTTTGTTAGATACCTATGATCTGGATAGTCGTCGCTCCCGTTCCATGTCAATGGCGAAGAAGGCTGTATGTTCAAAATTACATCACTCTTGGACACAGCAGCTGTGGATGCCATGGCGAAGCAGCTCATGGTGGAGGACAGTGGCCTGAGCGAAGACTACGTACCAGACTGCGAGCCAGATTACTATGACACACCTATAGGTTTAGCAGACAACACTGCCCCAACGACAACAGGTGGCTCCCATCGCAGTGATCGGTCGAATGTCCAATCCCTAGGCAGCTCCAACCACTCTCTCCCCACACATGTGGCTACATCAAAGCTCAGACGAAGGCCACCAATATTTTGTGGTTCATGTACTACTCTCCCAACAACGGATTGTGCCCCGCCTGAATCCTCCAGATCAAGGCCAGCTCCGAGTTTTTCGCGTTGGGTTTCCCCAAACGCAGATCTGGACAACGAGCCACGCTTTCGGGATCAGTTCCTAGGAGATCGGTTGTGGATATCAATCTCTGACGCGACAACATACTTCAAAGTCAGCTCAAAAGACATGGAAAGGGTAGGGCTTTCACCAATCAGCGCGGCAGAGAGAGGACAGAGCCTGGCCGTAGGTCCAGGAAAAAAGGTGATGGCTATATGATGTATTCAAATACGCCCAATGCTTTGGATCTACCCATGGTACTACCGCTGAGCAGGCACTCAACAGCTTTTTGGACAAGGACAAGCGCCGAGAAGGCGAGATCATGCAAGAGATAGAAATGTTCTGGGACGTGTATGAAGATAACCCTTCATGTTATCACTATGGACAATGAATTGGGGTCGGAAAACCAATAGAGGCCACGGTGGAGGAGGATGTTGTCCTTTCAGAGAGCCCTGCGAAGGCCATGCTGCCGCTAGCTTACGCTACGTTCGTCCCATCAGCAGCGGCCGTACCATTCGCCTCATTCCCCGAGCCCCCAGAATAAGACAACGTGATCTTCACCCCATCGCCGCTCCCTGCAAACGTATATCCACCATAAAATTGCCTCAGCGAATAAGTCCCTACACACGCCATATTCAACTGCGTCGCTGCCGCTCCAACGGATAGCCAAGTGCCGCAAACTTCTTCTGCCCTTCTAATTGCTATTTCAACGACCACAGTGCACGTTCTCGTTGTTCTTACGACTGGAAGTTTGAATTGGTTGTCATCGCCTTCAGTGTGGAAGTAGCCAATGAAGTGGTTATTAGGGAGTTGGCGGATGGCGCCGCCGCAGTCGTGGAAGCGTGGGCGACTACACGGATCTCGGAGTCAGTAAATGCCCTTTGCGCACAAACCAACGAGTGAGACTCTCAAAACATGTCTCCCACGTCAGTCCACAGCACCAGATAGGAGAGCATCATTCCGAAAGGTACGTACCGGAAGGGAAGAGGGACGCCACGAAAGCAATGGAGGTCGCTGTTTGACTCTGGCGCTGCAAAAGTGGTTGTGTTTGCGGACGGCAGCAGCGATAATGTATTGGGGGTGGTGGAAGCAAGCACGAAGCAGATGAAAAGAGGGAGTAGCAGGACAAAGAGACCACAGTGCCTGGCCATTGTCACTATCCAGCCAAGAAGTATGTACGGCAGATGAAGATACGTGAAGGAGATGGGGACCGAACTGCCACGATCGGTCGTGGGGTCATGAAGGCTTTCGCGAGAACTATACTTTGCGCCTGTACCCAGCTTGGGTTACATCCGCTGCTTGTGGTTTCATGCGTAGAGCCTTTCAACAAATATGTATGGAAGCGCGCCACTATGCCAAAAATCTAACCAATGCATAGCCCAAGATGGCAACAGGATGGATGAGCATATAATACAAGGAGCACTCGCTTCTGGCAGAAGTAGCTGTCAACTGTTTGGCAATTATAAAAAGTGTTCTCCGAGACTCACCTTCGCTCTTTTTTGATGCAGTTCTACTGCTCACCCACGGATCCTGCTTGCACTATTTGATTTGCGGAGTGAGAAGGGTACCATTATCCACGCTATAGGCCCCATCTGTCCCTACGAATTGCAGGGTACGAAATATATCTATTCAACATCTCTACGCTCCGCCTGCGCTCTAACATACTCCGCCGCAAGGGCCTTGACGCGCTCCTGGCTTTTCCGGTCACCAGCTTTATTCTCATACTGAAGCCACTTCTTAAAAAAGAACTTCGCCTTCCTCGCCTTCAAATTCGGACCGCTCCCAGTAACGCGCTCGAAAAGGCGGCGAATGATCACTTGATCACCCTGTTTCATTTCAAGGTCTAGTAGCACGTTCCACAAATCCAGGCGCTTCGGCCACTGTGAGAGAAGTGTTTCGAAGATAGTACGTCCGCGTTCTGGATCTCCGTTAAGCGAGGTAAATTCCAGTTGGGCAAATTTGCTTGTGAGAGCCAGGTGCGTGTGCGCGGGTAGAGCTTGCATTGCTCGTGGTAGGAGTGCGCGAGCTCGGTCTGCGGCTGAGAGGGTGGACATGAGGAAGGTAGCGTAGTTGACATAGAGATCTGGGCTCTGGGAGTGCTTCTTGAGCGTCGTTTGGAACAGATCGTCCGCTTTCGAGTTGTTGCCAGATTGGATGTGGATACTGATGAGACGTTCGTGGATTTCTTGGCTGTCATTATACTGGCATGCTCGCTTGAAGACATCTTCTAGTGACTCCTCGCTTCCGTACGTGTTCTCGAGATTGAGCAACGCAACCCAAACGTTCATCTTCTCAGTTTCTTCGCGAATGTTGATGGTCTTGAGGGCTCGCTCAGCGATCGCGCGTGCTTTTGTAACTTCACTTAGTTCGAGCTGGAACGCCATGTAGCTTAACCAAAGGATGGAGGAATTGGGCTGGCCTAGAAGCAGGCGCTCGAAGTCTGCTACAGACTGCGGACCATGAGCATCAAGGTCACCAGTGCGGTCGACTTTGATCTCTGCCTTCCTTCGCTTCTTCTTCTTGGGCTGGACAGACTCTGGGTCTGTCTCTGACTGCGCACTTCGGTCGTCCGCGGCTGACGTGCCGCCGGTCCAGTCGAAGCCGCCTGTGCTGAGACCTTGGACTCCATCAGTGGCAGCGAGAATACCATCATCTTGCTGGGAAACTTTAACGCCGCCATCTTCCGCACCATCCATGTCCATATCACTTCCCGCATCTGACACGAGCTCGATGCTATTGCTGTCGTTCGAGTCTTTATCTTCCTCCTCGCTGCTAACTGAGTCCAATTCCACTCCGTTTGCGCCGGTCATTGATATATCGCTGTCATTGAAATCCTTTTTTCCGTTGCCTTTCGAGAGATGGGCAGAACTTTGCCGCTCTGATTTAGTGCCGAAGTAAGAAGCCTTCAGCCCAAGAGATATTTGCTTCTTCTCTTTGTTAATCGTCAACACCTTTGCCTGCACTGCATCACCTTCCTCGTAGAGCTTCTTTGGTTCCGCACCCCGCTGATCAGACATTTTGGTACGATGACAGAGACCACTAACGTTGGAAGAATTGTCTACAACAATGAAAACCCCGAAGTCTTCCACCTTTCGGACCTTCCCAGTGACAGTCTGACCTACTTTCATATCGAGGAAAGTCAGAAGAGGCTTGTAATCGCCATCAAGATGGGACTTCCTCAGGCTCATTTGAAGATGATTGAGAGTTTCATCCGCAACGATGATCTTGCCTTCCACCAATTGATCCACTTCGAAGCCAGACTTCCAGTCTTTCAAGAAGGCGTCCGACAGATCGGAGACTCTTACCAAAGCCGTGACGTTGCTGGCTAACGATACGAAGATACCATTTTCCGCTACGTTCTTGATGAAGCCTCTCCTGACATCGTTGACCTTGAGCTGAGAAATGGATGTGACGTCCGGGTCCTTGACGGGTAATGTCGAGCTCAGGACCTTTGAGGGTCTAGCGGACAACGTGATCCTCTTATTTGGTATGTCCACATCTTTAACGCAGACACGGATGGTTTGGTTCTTCTGGTAAGCGGTGGGATCGGCTTTGCTATAGTCATCCGCCAAGTCTACCAGATTGATGGGCGCTGAGAGCGAGTCACTGAGCTGAATCATAATCTGACGCTCTGTGACTTTTGTAATTCGGCCTGGCAGAATGATGCCTTTGGATAGATCTTGCAGTGTCACTGGGTTTGATGAGCCCTCTGACCGTGCGGATAGATCGAGACGGTTGTTCTCTATGTCAACCTTCTGTACTCTTGCCCTCAATACAGATCCGACTGGGAAGTTCGTCGGCAAGTCTTTCAGTAGGGACACATCGTCAGAGACATCCATTGCTCGAATGCGACCTCGAACGTTGGGCGACAGGTTGACCCACAAGCAGTCGACTGCGACGTTGTTGACATACGCTAGCCAAGATGAGCCAACCCGAAGTTTGTCAATGCTCAAGATGTCCAACTCTGTTGAAATAAGATTACTAGGCTTTGCTGTCATTTCAAAGACCGGTGCTTTCCCACGATGTGTAATTGGCAGGAAGCGGTGATTCCTTGAGTCATGCATTCCCAAGATACGGACAGGCAGTGCTTGGCCTTTATTGTATATCTTAAGCGGGTGTTTCCGGTCTTTCACTTGTTCCCACTTATCAAAAACTTCGGAAACATCAATCCGTCCTTGAACGGCATCTGCGAGTTGGACATTCAGCTGTGTGTCTTTGACAGAAACAATCTTTGCTTTGGTCAATTTTCCAAGCGTGAAGTCATCGACGCTTGTCGAAACACCGTCGATTGGATTCGAGAGCCCCTTGTCATACGTCTCCGCCACTTCGGCTTTCTCGGTGCCATTCTGCTTTACCTCTTGCAATGGCTTCAGGGTCAGAAGAAAACGTCTCTGTCCGTAGTCGACAGACAGTACTCTCGCAGATATCGACTGGTCCCTCCGCATGCCGAAATCTGGTAGTCGGATAGCTTCCTCTGGGAGGTGCTGCTTGAGTAACAAACCCGTAAGATCACCGGCGAACTGTACGAAGACTCCTGTAAGAGTGACATTTTTGACAAAGCCTTGGACTTCTGACTCTTCCACGACATCGTCGAAGGATTTTAGCAACTTTCCTTCTTTGGCTGCTTTGACGAGACTTGGTTTGCTTGTAAGCTTAATCAAGCGTTTGCCCTCTTGTTTGTTCAAGACAACAAGTTCCTTTAGCACTTGGTCGACTCTAATCCGCTTGGCTGCGGATTGACACTTTTGGCTGGATCCGTCTGTGAGATGCTCGATTGACAGTGACGCCTTTAGGCCCGATGATTCGAGTTCGACAATGATATCATCGTCAGTCTTCTCCGTCACATTGCCGGTAATGCTCTGGCCAAGATCAAGACCCTTCAGCGCCTCCTGTTCAGCAGCGCCAAAGATTGAAGGGTCTTTGCAGGATACGATCATGCGCTGATCAACTGGTTCAACTGATACGATATGGACATTGACGACTTGGCCAATCCGGAAATGCTGGTTTGGATCTTTAATGTAAGACTCGCTCATCTCAGATACGGGCAAAAAGCCGCGAACCGAACCGTAGAATTGGACCACTGCACCAGATGGCAAAACGTTGACCAGGGTGCCAGGTGCTTGAAGCCCAGGTTTCAAAGCCTCGTAAGATGTCCAAGGCTCAGCATCGCTGTTGACAAGGGACTTTTTGAGCGTTAGCCGTATCTGGCGCTTTTCAGGATGCGTCGATAGCACTCTAGCGGTCACTGAATTGCCCTCCTTGAACTTCTTCTCCGGATGCTGTAGATGAATGTCCGCAAGATGCACTTCGGGCACCAAACCAGTGATACCTTCTGCAATTTTGACAATTATACCACTTACGCCGTTGCTACCAATCATCATCTTCTCCACTGTTCCTTTGACCACTTTGCCGACCTTGACATCTTCAATGCGAAGAAACGGTTGCTCAATAACCTTGGGCTCCATTGAGACTATGAAGAGTCCGTCCATAGAGTTGTAACCAATAACACGAGCCTTGTGCACTGAGCCAACCTTGTATTTCCCAGTAGCTTCAGTAAGCGTCTCAATCTTGCCATCTGAAATCTTCGAGATGTGGACAAAGCCTCGCACGCCTTTGACTCCAACCTCCACGAGCAAGCCAACGCCTTGCTCGACTTTCAGGATTCTAGCCGCCTCGATAATAGAAGATATTGGCAAAAGCTCAGTAGGCGGTACATCTTTCATTGTAGACGTAGAAGTGGTAGTCTTAGGTCTCCAGTACACAATGTGATCTTGTAGCGAGATTCCGAGCTTCTTCTCCTCAAACGTAGGGAAAGTAGCGATAACTCGTCCCTTGACCTTACTTCCCACTGTATATTTGTTTTCAAGATCCTTTCCGCTGGAAGCTGCTCCCGAATGTATAAGATCCGCTGTAACATTGAGCATACCCATGACCTTGCCTGCAACGCCTGTTTGCGTTACTTCCGATATCAAAACATCAACAGCAGAACCGGGTAGAAATGAATCCACCGTTGGCGCATCCGCAAGATAGCTACCTTTCTTGATATTGCCGATCTTCTGAGGGTCTGCGGACAGCTTGATGGTATTCCCGTTCGAGCTCTTTCCCATGACAAGGCATAAATAGACAGAGCCTTCCTCGATACTTGAAATATCGACACCTGGGCCCAGCTCTTTTGAGGACATGAATCCCCGAACGCCTGAGTCTGCCAGTCCCAAATCCATTATAAGGCCATGGTCTTCCACACTGAGGACAGAGGCCTGAATCATGCTATTTGTCACATGGTCCGTTTTGCTGAGGCCAGCATTTGCTTCTCGAGGATTGATCGAGAGCTCAATGTGCCTTTTGCCTTTTGCTCCGGGGGACTCCTCTTTCTGTGTAGATATCACATAGGCGCGCAGATACTTTCCGAGCGAGAAAAGCCTTCTGGGGTCGATCCTCGCATCCACCTTTTCCTCCTCTGCGTTATCGTCTTCAGCTGCAGCCAATTCTTCCACCTTTTTGGTCAACTTGTCCGATATCGAAGTCAGAGGCACATAGCCTGTCAGATTGTTGGGCAAATTCAACGCAACGTCGTATCGGTTGATTTCAGAGACTTGTCCTAGAACTATGGACCCAGGAACAAGTCGCTATTCAAAAAGTCAACCCCGAATATTGCAGGAGCGTGGGTCGCCTACCTTGTAGCTCAATCCTTCGACCCGCACAGTTGCCTCTTCGACCGCGCCGTCCTTACCACCCTTCTTATCCTTTGACCTGCTTTTGCGCTTGGCCTTTGCACTGGGTGCGCTGGGCTGATTGGGCATATCCTCATCGTTCTCTTCATTCTCAAATTCGTTCTTAGCCGCTTTCTTGCCAGTGTTCTGCTCAAAGAGAACATCGCTTTTGGCTTGAATCTGGATCTGCTTATGCTCTAATGGTGTGAGTATACTGGCCCCGCCTCGAGGAAAGGCAGGCTCCTCTTCTTTCAAGACAGAGACCTTCGTAGTGGACGAGGATTTCTGCTTTTTCTCAGGGCGAGTGCTCTCGGTGGCACCATCACTCCTGCGCTTGATTGGTGACATTTCGATCGCTTGGTATCGGGGATCCTGACTCGTAGTGTTCGCACTGGAAAGGCGCGAGCTGCACAATACAAGAGTTGTCCATGGGCGCATGAGAAATTCACATCTTTGGCAGGCTCGGCAGGGATATTTTACGCGAGGCTAGATCGGTCTCGACTTGGCATCGGCCCTAAGCAGACGTGTCTCGGATTTACAGAGACGTGATATCTTGGCGCGACTTTCCACTTTAGCTTTGAGAACGCAGACTGTAGCTTTCTCCCAGCTTGTCTTTCGTATTTTACACCGTCAATTGGTTGTGCACTGTGTTCGTATGACTATGTTACTTTGACATTGCTGTTATGAATGACCTGACGCCCATCGGGTCACAGGAAAACGTGCTATCAAGTCAAGCAGCATCTACAGATCACGGAGAAGATCCGAACTTGTCGCCTATCCTTCCCCAACTGCCAAAGGGAAATGGCAGCAAACCACGCAAGCCTCCGAACATTACTCCAAGGTCCTTCACGCGCTTCTTTACCCCCAAGTCTTCACTAGAGAGGGGCGGGAAGATCGGCGCGTCCAGACAAGCATTGAGGGATATCACTGCCTCAGCCTCAAACCGGAGAGGACGGAGAACACCAACGAAAGACACTGTACAGATATTCCCAGATGATCTCGAAGGGACTCCGGGCATATCAAATAGAGGGAAGAGGAAGTTAGCAGCCTCTTTAGACACTACGCCAGATCGTTCGTCACCACTCAAACGGATACGGAATCAATCCTTGGAGATCGCCGAAGACGACGAGACTGATGTCGAGACTGTTGCATCCGAAGACGAGGCCGAGAAACATCTGCAGAGCTTTGGTAGTAAGCACGAAAAGAGAGCCAATACCATCAAGCCAATATCTGGTTCACAGTATCGTCATGGATTGGGAAGGGACCTGCGGCGAGAAACCGGTACATATGGAAGGATCACAAAAGCCCGGTCGCCAACCATTGGAGGTTCTAAAGACTGGCAGTATGAGACCACGAACTTCTTGACAAGACCGGGAGACACATTCGTCCCAATGAACGTGGCAGCGCCGTCCGAGCACACAAATCCGTTCTGTACTGCAAGCTGCAATGGTGAATTTCTCGGTTTTCTGATCTTTCTCGCGTTTGCTGACTTGAATTGGTGAAGTCAATTCTCTCATCGCTGTTGGTGACGAAGATGGTGGTGTGCAGCTGCTAGAAAGCGCGAAGGGTGAGAAGCCTGGCTTCCGGAAACCCTACCTCGCATTCCAACCTCACAAAAATGCCATTCTCGACCTCGCATTCTCGCCTGACGACTTGCTATTGGCAACTGCATCAGGAGATCAAACATCCCAGATCATCGACATGCCGTCTCAACGTGCGTCGTACATCCTCGAGGGGCATGTTTCGTCCGTCAAGCAAGTACGATTTCAGCCAGGAAGCTCAAGTGTAATCGCGACCTCAAGCAGGGACGGCAGTGTCCAGATATGGGATCTGAGATGCAAAGGCTATGATGGTCCGGTCCGGGATATACGTGTCAACCTAGAGCCTTCCGCTGTTGATGCCATGAGAGCAAATAATCATAAATCGACATGGGCCCGCTCGGTCAATACAATCTTCGAAGCACACGCAGGTAAGCAGTCAACATCCTCGAATCCAGCTTCCAGCAATAAGGCCATGTCGGGCTTTGATGCTCCTTCAAAGACCGAGGCACCTGGGAGGAGGGGAGACGTGTCGATTACGGCACTCGAATTTCTCCATCCAGGTCGAGAACATCTTCTCATCACTGGGTCGGAAGCGAACGCAAGCGTCAAGCTCTGGGACCTTCGCACCACGCATAACCACCGCCGGAGTCGTGCGACCCCATTGTCCAGTACTCAGCAACCCGAGAGCCATAACAGACACAGGCACTTCGGTCTCACCTCGCTGTCATTGAGTGGTGATGGTGGGCGGCTGTACACTCTATGTAGAGACAACACCGTCTATGCGTACTCGATTCCTCACCTCATCCTGGGCCATGCACCAGAGCTATCAAAAACCGCTTCCAAGCCTCGAAGATCCGGTGGCCAAGAGAAACAGGGCTTGGGTCCTATGTATGGATTGCGCCATCCGAAATTGCACGCCACAACCTTCTATGTCAAATCAGCTATACGACCAGCTAAAGACGACAGGACCGAGCTTTTGGCCGTCGGCAGCAGCGACGGGTGTGCTATAATCTTCCCAACAGAAGAGCGATACATGCAACGATCGAACCACCAACGGTCTCACCCCTCAGAATCACCTTTGTCACGGCCTAGGCCTGCCCTAAGTCGCACAGACAGCGGCACAGGAATATCAACTCGGCTGGAAGATACGATCCCAATCTATCAGCACGGCTCTGCGCTCATTCGCGGTCATAGTAGCGAGGTGACCGGCTTGAGTTGGACCCATGATGGTGAGCTGGTGACTGTTGCCGATGACTGTACTGTCAGATGTTGGCGAGAAGGGAGTGATGCGAGAGACCTGCGGATGGGAGGTGAGAATGAGGGAAGGCGGTGGGGTTGTGGATGGGCGGACGCGGACGAGGCGTGGGATGCCGATGATGGATGAGTTGCCTCAAAGCGCTGTCCAGGATTTTGTATTATGTTTTGTATAGCGTGCATAGCATGCGTCGGTAGCCAGATGTAAAGGTTATCGTTTTGGGTATAGCCCTCTCGTATCGATTGGTTTCTTGTTACCTCCTTGATTTCTCTTCTATACTGGGTTCATCTGGTCTTTTCTCGGTTACCCTGATCTCTTCACCCCTCAATCTCTCCACCTGCTCGTCCAGCAGCGCAATGTCTGCGTCAACCCTCAAAAGCTTTTCTCTCAAAATGTCTCGATATTCCTCGTCGGTCAGAGTCTTCAACGGACTCCACTTCATCTCCGCAAATCTATCCCAAAATCCTCTCTCCCCCTTCTCCTTCCCCTCTTCCGCAGTCTCCACCTCCAGCGCGACCTGCTCACTATGCCTAGCATCCAACCTATTATACACCGTCTGCCCCAGAAAGCCAAAGAGCGTAAACATAATCGTCCCAGGTATCACATTCCGTCGGCCACGTAGAATTCCTCCGACCAAACCTCCTGTTATACCCCCAGCGTAGGAGGAGGCTGAGAGGCGATCTGAAGGGGTAGCGTTAGGGTAGGTGGTGTAGAGGAAAGTCGAGCGAGTCGCCCAGAATGTGCTGCCGAGGGCGAAGCATTGTAAGCCAGAGGCTATGGCGAAGAGGGTTGGGGTGGGTGATGAGCGAAGAATGGCTTGTACGCCGCCAGTGAGGAGGCCGGCGGTCCCTAGTAGAATGGTGAGCAATCAAGGTGGGCTTTCTGGCTCTGTGGAAGAGGGGGTTTCAGAGCCAATGAAAGATGTTTGGAAAGGAGTGGAACGAGTTGACAAGTATATGAAGGACAGACAGCAATAGATTCTCCGGCAACAAGACTTTGATTTTCTTGTGGATGGTACTCCGGATTGGTAGGGAGATAGCTTACCAGTTAGTATACCGGCTTTCAATGCCGGGACAAATATCAATTTCGCTGGAAAATTGTATAATTGCTCCACGCTCGATGCACGAGGTCTTTGAGAAGCCATTAGTGGATAAGGACGACTGTCAACGTCTTGCTAGCGGCATAACGCATGTCTCAATGACTATGGATATTGTCAAGAATACCTAGCCATATGCACAGTGACGGACGCCCATCAATATAGCGCTAGGCGGCAACGCTAGAGGGACACAGGCTAAATTTTTATCTGAGGCCGAGCCCTCACACCAAGGCTTTCTCTCAACGACACCACCTGTCGTGACACCCACAATACACCAACCAGCACACTTTTGAAGACAAATCACTGCGGACTCTACGTTGTACACCATTTAGGCTGGTGGACGCTCGTAAGAGCGTAGGATACTGAGCCGCAACCATGGGTATGTCTACCCAACCTGCATCCCCCTCGACCACGTCATGGTTTGCAATATACTGACCAAAGATACCAGCTCCCAAAAAGGCGAAGGGTGAGAAGATGGCCATCGGGGACTTTCTCAAGGACGAGAGTAAGTCGTGAAGACCTCGACGCATAGGCGGAAGATGAGCGACTTGCTGACAATTGCTGATAGAGCATGGGAAAATCAACTGGGCCGACGAGATGGAAGATGCGCCCATGCCATCTGCACCTAGTGGCCACTACGGTGGCGACCGTGGTTATAATACCGGAGGTGGATTTGGTAGCGGTGGTCTTAATGGTATGCTATGGCCTCGCTGGTATGATTTGTCTGAGATTATACTAACATATGCGAAACAGACCGTGGCTACTCCGTCCGCGAACAACTACCTCTGCCTACGAAACCACCATACACAGTCCACCTTGGAAACATGTCATTCGATGCAACACAAGGCGATATCATGGACTTCTTTGGGGGCTGCGAAGTCACCAGTGTCCGAATCGTGGAAGACAAAATGGAAATGAAACCAAAGGGTTTCGGCTATGCAGAATTCGCTTCGCTTGATGGACTCAAAAAGGCGCTCGACTTCAATGATACCCAGTTTCAAGGTCGAAACATCAGGGTTAGCGTTGCAGAGCCTCGTAAGTCCATTCCATCTGCATGATCGTCATAAGAAGAGACAAACGCTAATTTGATTGCGTCTACAGAAAAGGAGAGACCCGACGGCCGAGATTTTGGAAATTGGGACCGGAAAGGACCCCTTGCAGACGCAGGTGGTGCACCACGACGTGTCCCCGACAGGGGTGGCTTTGGCTCTGGGCGTGGAGGTGGAGGCTTCGACAATGCCTCTGATGCTGGCAGCGAGCGCGGTGGTCGCCGCGGCTACGAACCAAGCGATGGGAAGGTTCGAGATTTCGGCAACTGGGATCGAAAAGGGCCACTCACTCCCACACTACCGACTGGGCCATCCGCAAGGAGCTTTGACCGCCCAGTGAGCCGTGATGGGCCACGCCCTGATAGACCCGAGAGACGAAACTCGCCATCGTGGGGTGAAGGCAGGTCTGACGCTGGCTCAAGGCCTCCAAGGCGCGAGTTTGTGGACCGACCAGTCATCGAGCGCGGACCAACAGCAGCCGAACAAGACAACCAGTGGCGGACCAAAATGAAGCCTGACGCGCCACCTGCGCCACCAATTGCACCAGTGCAAGCTGCACGATCGCCTGCGCTCTCGAATCACGAGCTAAGCACACCGCCATCTCCCGCAGCACCACCAGCTGCTCCAGCTTCGCGGCCGAAGCTAAATCTGGCGAAACGCACCGTCTCCGAAGCGCCTACAGACGCATCTCCCGCTCCAGCATCAGACTCAAAGGCAAGTCCTTTCGGCGCAGCTAGGCCTATCGACACTGCGACCCGAGAGAAAGAGGTCGAGGAGAAGCGCCAAATCGCCATCCGCGAGAAGAAGGAGGCGGACGAGAAAGCTCGTGCGGAAAAGAAGGCTGCCGATGACAGGGCAAAGGAAGAGAAGAGGGCAGCAAGAGACGCTGATTTGGCCGCCAGAAAGCAAGAACCAGCAGCTCAAGACCAAGCAAACGGTCAGAAGGCAAATGGCCAGCCCAAGGAGAAGCCTAAAGAGAATGGTGCTTCAGCTCCACCACCCAACAAGAGTTACGAGATCCTGCGAAGGGCAGCCAATGAGGATGCTTCTGCGGCAGACGAAGAAGCGGACGAGGCACCTGAAGATGGCGACCTCGTTGCTGGAGACAAGGAGACTAAGCCAAAGGAAATCGTGCAAGACATCTCGAAGCCCGCAGATAACGGCGCACAGGTCAACGGCACCCCCGATACCAGCGCGGACACTCTCGAGGATGAAGGCTGGAGCACAGTCTCTAAGCCCGAGAAGAAGCGAAAGAACGGCAACCAAGCCGCTCGTGCAATCGCCTCCTAGAGGATCCAAAACAGCCTCACGACTACTACCATACTCCGCGGCACTCTACTCCACAACTTTCATCTCTCCTCATCTCCGTACACACAAGCATTATTTTACTGGCGTTATGGGCCGCCATTCGGGTAGATGCATCTTTGCATAGCTCTTATGCTCTAGCATGGACGTTTCTGGATACAGCTGGCTGGTACGGACTACATTGCCTCATGCAACGCGCAAAAGCGCAAAAGTACGCTTTCGGCGTCAGAAGGGGGTTTCCTCGACGTCCTGATTAGGGCTTCTCAAGCTTGTAGGTGGATTTACAGTGGTATTACCGCAATAGAAATGCGGTATATGGCCTACATTGGTCGAGACTTCAATGTACACTAGATTGCAACAGGTTCTTTCAAATTCATAGATTTTCGGCAATTGACGCTGTTGAAAATCAATACCCAGAGCACGCATGTCGATGGCTTTGAGGCAGAAACCCACAGGCTTACTGTGTAGACGAGACGAAGTCTTGTGATAGCTTCAACTGTATACATTGACAGTGCTTTTCTTCGACACCACATCCATGCCCAATTAGCGCCACACACCGAATCAAGTCTTGCTCCTTAGACATCAGGCCAAGGACTTTGAGGTTTCAGCTACAGATTTGGGCCCAATTGAGGATGCATACGCTGCATTCAGCGACAACGCATACGGGCAGTCAGCTAGCTTGACTCAAATTTCTCCAACTTACAGTGTATATATTCACACTTCTCTCGGTAAGGTATCTGAGTCTTTAATCCATTAGCTATCGCACTTCCAAAGGTTATCGTTCAGTTGAAAACCGGCTCTTTGCGAATGGAAACACGGTCTGATAGCACCATGTCTTATCATCCAGACGTCGCTCCACTTCAAAAGAGCAGGTAGTCCAGACTTCGTTGCTGCCACTGTTCCTAGTGAGCTCACATATCTTCGTACCGCAGTCCGGGCAGCATTGTACGTCTTTACACTTCACGCACACAAAACGTTCTGGATGCACATCCCGACAGCGTAGGAGATCTCTGATCGCCTTATCAAGGTTTTGGTGTGGACAAGAAAGTCTAGGCGATCTATTAAGGGATCCAGATTGGTAGCTGAAGTTGTACTTTTGGATGATGCCCAAGTCACCGCCGTCTCTGTATTGGAATACGCCGATCTTGGTCCAGACATTGACATCATCATAGATGTGTCGGCATTCGTGCACCCATGGAGGCCTATATGCTGGTCGGCTCAGGTTTATCGATTCCCACGGAGGGCAGCCCCATAGTTTCTCTTCCCGTGCCGCCTCCTCGAGATTTGCAATTATCTTGCGTCTTTTGCTTGCAGTCAGTTTTATGCAAGGGCAAAGATCAATAATGCCAGCAGCTATGTGTGAGCCAGTCTTGTGGGACCTAGGCTCGTCGGAAGGTGCTCTTGTCTCTTCGATCACACTTTCCGGCTGGTGCTCTGAGGAGTTCTTGTACCCTACAAATGGCTGCAAAGGGTGAAGCATAATGCACTTTGAGCATAGATACCAATGCTTTAACACATCCCTTTCCAAAAGGCGAAGGAAGTCCCATCTGTCAGGCTGGTAGAATTGAGGCTGGCTCATCGTTGGATCCCGAAGGTTGAGGGGCTGCTCTGCGGGCATTCGTAATTTTCGAAACTGAATCGGGAGCACAAGCCAAAGAGCTCTACATGTCAACGAAAGAGCTGCTTGCGAGCAGATCGGTAATTCTGAGGCGATGGTCAAGATTAGTTCTCCTGGAAGTTGCAATATGGGGAACGGTGGCCCTTCCATGGCCGAAGAAGCGCACAGCTCTCGAGTGAGCGAACCCTGCACGCCCTGCTTCTTGGATATGGAACTCGCAGTTTTGATAGATCCATCTCGACGTGGCCTGAAGAATCGACATATGAAGTCTGGAAATTTGTTCCACAAGCTCACATCAATTGTGGAATGCATTGCTGAGGTAGCCTGTCGCCTAGTTGCACGCGGGAAATATGGATTATGGATGACTAAGCATAGATCTTCAGGGTCCGGCGATCATGTACTAGCGGCCGAGTTGCCGGTTCGTTTCGCATTCAGTCTCACTTCAGTCTCACTCTCACCAAGTCAGCAACAATAAACACTCCTCTTAGCCTTTACAAATACTACTATATACAGAGCATTCAAAACCGTATTTTAGCCTTTGCGCCACATTCTCAACGCTTCGAGACTATCATGACATGTCCTCAGCAACCACCACCATAACCAAGACCCCCACAGTCGCAACCTTCCCCACAACGCATTTCACCCCGACATGCCACCAATGCGGCGCCTCGCTATCTCACACCCATCCCGAAGTGGCAGAAGACGCACAAAGACGCATCTCAGAGCTTGAGACACAAGTCAAGATTATAACCGGTAAAGCAACCGCCGCAGGTAAGCCCTCCCCATCTCCCATCCATCCTAGTCTGCCCATTCGCAATGGAGAACACCCAACTTTACACCCTCTTCCTTCGCTACGAATATCTCGCGACCTACTCCGTCAGGCTAAACGCAGCTCTAGTTGACAAACTCGCCGACTACGAAGATGAACTCCGCCATCTCAAATCCACCACCGCAACTAGCCATCCTCCCAAATCAGAACCTAACCTAGCTCTTCACCCACCCTCCTCACCACGCCCCGCATCGTCAGCTGGCCCCGGCCGCCCACATTTCCCCTCCCGCCTCTCAAATCTCCTCCCTTCCAATCGCCGTGCTACCTCCACGCCACCCTTGGAACAGTCAGGTCACCAGACACAGCCTAGTAGTTCTGCGGATTTGCTTACGCTATTGACAAGGGAGCAGACGCTAAGGCAAGCGGCGGAGAGTAGAGTCAATCAGACGAATGAGGAGTTGGAGGAGTTGAGCGCGCAGTTGTTTACAGAGGCGAATGAGATGGTTGCGACGGAAAGGAAGGCGAGGGCGAAGTTGGAGGAGAGGGTCGCGGTGTTAGAAAGTCGGGATAAGGAGAAGAGAGGGAGACTGGAGGTGCTAGAGAATCGTCTGGGCAGGATTGAGAGGGTGAGGGGGCTGCTTAATCGGGCAGAATAAGGCGATGTAGATAATGTTGGGATACCCTCAGCGGCGTTTGGTGCAATGGCTTTCCTGGCTTGAGGCTTGTGAGTGTGTTTTAGATTTGGGTATACCACCTTTGCGGGGAAAGTCTCATTACGCCTATGTTGAATTAAAGATTGCGAGAGCGCTGGATATAATCTTGAAATATGGTGCTGAAAGTGATCGCTTGATGCCTTTGAATAGATATGTTTTCTGCAATACTAGCCGAGTTCTTTGGTTATTCGGGTTCTCAACTGACCACGCTTTTTCCTGTTTTAAGCTATCCCTTTCCATGGAATGCCATTCTTCTTGGGAAAGATTCCTAAATCAATTTGTCCATGATTTCAGCCTGTAAGGATGTTTTTTGCGAATGCACAGCGATGATGAAAGACTGTCATTTTGAACAGATGGTTCAATACAGGATTCATGTACTAACACTCTAAACAAAGGGTATATAACGCCATCCCATGCATGTACTCCCTACCCAATCACCTCCATTCAGAACTTCACCCGAACCTCTCCACCCACCAAATTCCCCCGCAACGGTCCGCTACCCATCGTAACAGCTCTACTCACGCCTATAATCAACTCCGCAACCCCCATAGGCAAAATATGCTTGAAAAGCAGCCAGTGCATGCCCGGATCATGCCCGCCTCTCAAACCCACTCCCTTGTGTTTTTCATCCTGCTCATTTGGAAGGACCAAAGTCTGTCCAGTAGCCTTCTCTCGGCCAACGGTCTCAGCGATCTCAGGTATGACTTCTAGCATGGATTGCATGATAAGCACAGCCTCTGCTACGACCTCCTCTTTCTCCTCCTCAGTCAGGCACGCTTCAACCTCACCAAACCTCCGCTTAAAATCCGCTTTAACATCCTCTCCATCCTCTTCGCCCTCGAACGTCCAAAAATTGAGGTAGCGATCAACATCCCCCTTCTCCCCTCTAACCGCACCCCAAAACCCAGGTCCAGCCTGCCGTAACTTCCGCCGTATATACCGTCCACCAGAAAACAGCGCCATATAAAAAATCCACGTATACGCAAGCAAAAGATGCGACCGCTCGTGTATAGCGGCGGAGATGTGCATCACAAACCCCCCAAGTTTCGGCCCCGTCCTGCCGATTCGTGGTTCCCGATCGAAAATTCGTTTACAATCCATCCTCAGCCTCTGCGAGCGTTCCAGCGCCGGTATATGTAGGTTTGATAGACCATCGATGAGAGATATTCGCTTCTTCCCTGGTTCTTCCCCACATCTCTGTCCATGTCGTGTGAGCAGGAGTTTGAATGCGCTTTCAAACGTGGAGTAGATCGGTAGGATATGCTCTAGGCCTCCCGCGTAGATTTTGGGATCCGAGGCGTGCGGTGGGAGGGCGAGAGGAAGGAGGGAGAGGATTAGGGCGTTTAGTTGCGTGTGGAGGGGGCGGGTTGCGGTGTTGATTCGTTGCGAGAGCGGAAGTGGAGTGGGGGAGGTTGTGGCCATTATGGGGACGGTGGTGAAGGGCGGATCATCAGGATGAAAATGATAATACTGGAAACGTAGAGACGGGGCTGTCTGTAATGACTGTGGTGTTTGGAGATATACATGCGCTTGTTGACATTTCCATGTTGATGATGTCGATGATGTTTTTGGGGCTTAGCTTTAGGGTTTGGATGGGTCATCGCAGCCTTGTCATACATCGACACGGACTATCAAGGGAGAAAGACTCTTGATTCTGCATACTTTTGATTAGCGTATCTTAGATAGTGCATTACCCAACTCACAGTTCACTATTGCTAGCTTAAATACAAATCTCCCACAACCATCACATCTACTTAGTCTTCCCACCAACCTCTTCGAGCATCCTTGCCGTATGCTCCCACACCATCTTCCCCACACCCCTCTCCCTATAGCCCTTCATACACTTCCCTTCCCCCGTCTCTCCATTCCAGTTCAGCAAATAGGCACCATCACCCTTTGCAACGTCCACACCTTCCGGCCGCGCAACGCCAGCAGCCCTAGCCTCGGCTCCACTGGTCGCGCTCTTTCTAGGCGGGTATCTCGCACTCGTCGCATGAAAGAGCTGCCTCTCGCCAACCTCTTCGACGGAGACAGCGAAAGGCGTAAGTAGCGGGCCAACCACCCACGTCATGAGTATTGCCACCCACCAACTGAACCCCTTTGAGAATATAGCAGTCTTTACAAGCCCAGGATATGCGTGCACGAATGATGTATCAGGGTGTTTTTGGGCAAGATATTCAAAGGAGAGAGATGTCATTGTAGCAGAGTGATTTGCACAGTTGCTCAAGCCGTAATTGTTCTTTAGGTCGAGATCGTCTTCGACAAGGGCGCCTTCGTCTGTGGCTGCGAGTATTGAGAGGACTCGGGTGGGTTTGAGAGGGAGGAGGTTCTGGATGAAGCGCATGCGGGCGTAGTAGCGGAGGGAAAGGAGGGTGTCGAGACCTTCTTTTGTTTCTGTGAGAGCAAGATGTTAGTCTATGGCTGGCAGTTAAAACAAATGGCAGCTGCGAGGGCTATAGAGCCTGGAACCGGCGCAGACAACGGAAGGAACAAGGCTTCAATCTATCAACGCTCAATGTAGTTTGCAATAACATGATATCTGGCATTGGGTTGAGCTTGCATGGCTAACTCGCAGCTTGAATCGATTGGACAGCGTCCGCCAAGGCCGCCCATTCTAAAAACACGCGCCTGATGGTCACTGGTATTGTAGAAGAGGAGACTAACCATTGCGTCCGTCAAAGGTAAGATACCCAGGGGAAAGCACGATCAGGTCCAACTTCTTCTCCTGGGACTTGATCTGGTCGCATACAGTATCCACATTGGCAATCAAGCTGACATCGCTCTGTATAAAGTTGTATGTCCCTCCAGCATTCAACGTCTTCAATTCCTCAATTATGGCTGTAGCAGCGCCTTGGCTCCTGCCGACCAGGTATATCGTGGGATTCTCGGTGTTCTTGACAAATTGCTTGAGCGTACTCTCCCCTATGCCGGAAGTCGCGCCTACGAAGAGGGCGGTAGGGGAGGAGAAGGTAGTTTTGATATTAACATTGGAAGCCTGAACCAGGGCGAGCTTGACCATCGTGCTGGTTATCTGGGTAAGAGGGCTGGGTGTCAGCAATCTAGAAGGGTTAATGAACCGTTATGGGTCATGGAAAGTGTGTTGTAGGGACCCCGATAGGCATGGCTGTACTTTCGTGGGGGTTCGGTAGTGCTAGCCGACCAGCCCGTTTTGTTTTGAAGCCCCACCGTTGGGGGCTGAAAATGCGGAATTTGGTTCGCTCCTAGGGTGGCTCCCGGGTTGAAAAGCTTGCTTGAACCTCAGCTCGCCTCTGTTGTGATGGAGAAGTTCCTTAAAACAGGTGCGGCATATGAGTAAGTATCAGTGTCCTTTGATTTATCTGTTTGACGTACAGTTCCTATCCTTCGATTCTACATTTATGGTAATGTGCCACCTTCTCTGTCAATATGACACGCTGGAATAAAACCGCCGACGTCGCCATTAAACCTCCTCTGCTAATATAATACACATGAATGAACCGTAACCTCCCCTTGAATGTGTACACGAATATGAATCGAACCGGTATTAGAAAATGACATCGTGACATGGAGCTGGCAAAAGGAGGCGCTATACTGGATAGGTTCTTCACACATGCCGAGCAACGACGCTCCTCATGCCAAGTTGACATTGCTGTACTCGGAGCCGATGAGGTTCGAGGTGCTCCTAGTGTGGTCTTTGCTGTTGGGGCTGGAGACCTTTGGGAGTGGGGCCTGAAAGCCGCGGTCATTGGCATATTGGACGTTGACGGATGTGGTCTTCGTAATGACATTCTTAGGGAGAGGAACGCGATCCATCTCGTAGGAGGAGGTACTGGAGATGTCGTTGCTGGCCTTTCCGGCTGCTGTTTTTGAGGACGCTCTAGATGGTGGGGGTAGAACTGCAGGCTGCGGTGTCATGCGGATGGGCATACCGTGGTTGTCCCACAAGGGGTTTGCCGGTGGGGTTCGAGATGCGTTGCGAGAGACCGGTGCAGGACGGCTGTTGGTCAACGTGTTCTCGGCGGATACCTGGGATCCTTGAGGGAAGTAACGGGGCAGCAGACGCGCTAGAGGGGTCTTGAGCATGGGAAGACAGGCACAGATGATGCCGGTGTTTGCCTCAATCGTCGTCCAGATCGTCGAATTGAGTGTGCCGAAGGTTTGGTCCTTGTTCTGGCCACCAGTCTTGAGAGTCGTCAAGCGCAAGATCGATGTCACACAGACGCTGAGTGCTTGTCAGTGGAACTGTATCAGTTTTGTGGTGTTCAAAAACTTACAAGAGCCCAAGGAGAAAGATAAGTCTAATCCCCACTTTCTGGTTGAATGGCATCTGCAATCTAGCAATCTGTCGCATTGGCAAGAGGAAAATGATGATGTCCCCAATGATATTCGCGGCTGCATTCGAGTACCAAAAGGCAGTGAGATTGATGCAGGTGCCTTCAATCTTCTTATCCCAGATACGCGGGATGGGCACGCATTCGAAAATGGTCGCAATGATGCTTGCCGTAGCGTACAGCAGGACGTAGGCCATTACACCATACACGAGACGTCGAAAGCTCTTGTCGTGGCCGAAGATGCGTAGGTAGAGGAGGCAGATTGACGTCTTGGTCAGATTGATCGTGAATTTATACGTGATTTGGGCAGCCCAGAAGGTCTGCGAATGTGGTCAGGTTCAGTATACAAGAAGAGTGACAGCATTTAGCTCACTTGCAACGTCAAGTACAAGTGATGCTGGTTCAGCTCGCTCCCCTTCTTCCCAATACCATTGTCCGTACCTGTGCATCGTTTAGCTTCCAAAAACAGCATTGAGCGGCCGTGTCCGGCTATCGACTTACTGATACAGTTGGCAATGGTGAGGGCGAAAGCGCAGAGCTATTGTAAGTTCGTGAGATTTTGTCACATCGAATTCGCGAGAACATCGAGGCACTTACCAGAGAGCCCACGATAGCAACATCATCGCCACCAATTCCCTTCACCTTCTTGCGGTTGTAATCGAACCTCGAAGCCAGACGTACCCCAACGAGGCATGCTGCAACGGAGGAAAAGGTGATAGAGATGATTGCGAGGTTGACTCCACGACCATGCCATTCGTTAGAGGTATCTCGCTTGGAATTGTCTCGAACAACGACCATGAAGTCCTCTGGTATTGGTGCCATTGTGGATATGACTGATTATTGTGTTGACGTTTTCGTCGCAGTGTTTGTTTCAACTGGAGACAGGTGAGGTGAAAGAGAATAAAGGTCCGGTATCTGTCAATTGCCGTCCGGTAAGGTCTGCTGAATTACTGCATGCGATGAAGTATGGCGTGAGAGACTGTATGAAGAGGATGCTGGAGTAACAGTGGTGTTGACATGACCATTTGAAAGATTTTCGTGGATTTGGCATGGGATTGTGTATGCGCTAAACTAGCCCAGTTTCTGTTCCGCATTGCCACGCAAGGGCTTCCGGAGAACATTATCTTCTAAGCCATTTTCACTCCCTTGCATTGTGGGTATACATTGTGTCTTGTCAGCGGTATGCAACATGCCTTTGTTTGCATGGACTCGGACATCTCTTCACCAATGCGAGACATAGGACAGGTGTTTGACAGTTTCCGGACAAATCCGTGCACCAGCGTGTATTACTGAAATCCGGCCCTACCCTCCGGGAAGACCTATTGAAACACTCTGATAGTGTTATAGGCTTTTCAAGAACAATGCGGATGCATTCTACCTGGACAGGAGCAGCAGACAGGACTGAGGTGGTCACAAAAGCGACGTTCGAAGGTCAACGAAGAGGGTTCGAAGATGGAGGACTCGAGTCCGGGTCGGACAAGCGGTCATGCAATGCACATCACCCATGGGGTCTTTCCAGGTCGAGAACGACCTTCGGATAAGGAGACCCTCGGCCTCCAATTGGATGGGCCTGCAGGAACAGGTCACATTTCGATTGCGTACTTGAGGTTACTGCACCTCGGCCCCACTCCCGCTCTGCAGCCAACCGCTGCCATGCACGGAGATCAAGACTCAAGGAACACTGCTAGCGGTACCAGAAGATCAAGCTTGCTGTCAGCACAAGTGAAAGCCTCGCGTCTTTGCTGGGCTCGAAGCCGCCCACAACAGACGACATCTCTGCTCTTCTGCACCTCGATTGTACGACGTTAGGTTCAAGAGATCATCTACGTAACCCTTTCCTTTACGCCCATTCTGGTCGATGCGGACAAAGTTTAGGTGTGCTTACATGTCACAAACAGGAACTATATCTACCTTTCTGCATGTAAGGTCCGGGCCGGCCCAATGATATTACAAGCAATCATTTTGGACAAACTCCGGCCTTCAACACACCCTGATACATCAAAGGCTATTCCATCGGTCCCTAACCCCAGCCAATCTTACCTCTGAGCTACATAGTTTTGGTGTTTGTGGTTATGACAAGCGTGAGCCCAGCCCATTCAATGGAAGAACAAGGCTGGTGCTATATGACTTCTAGCGTCATAATGCTACCGCTCTTTCGGCCTACTAATGGTAAGCCACCGTTATTGAGTGCTTACCAAAGAGTCAGATGATTAGCCGGTGAGAACAGATCAAGGCGTGTACATCAGTTACTAAGCCATTTACCGGGCTATACCCGCATTTGCTACCAAAAGAGCCAGTTGTACTAGGATTCAATCGAAGAGGCTTTGAGGCGAACAACTTACTACTGTTGAGGTGCAAGATATATGCAGTATTGCGCAGCATCCGGAGAAACAGGAAACAGGCTCACTGCCTGGGCACCGCAGAATGCCTTGGGGAGAACAAAGTCCCGTTTTGTTAGTTTCGTTGAGACGCTGGACAAGCGCAGGAAAGGTCTATGGCAGACTGCAACGGGATTTGGGGCTGGTGGCCAGCGAAGAAAATGGTCTTTGGAGGACTTGTGTGCAGCGTAGCGCTCGATAAGCCCTTGCTTTACTAAAGTCTCCTCCAACTCCATGCCGGTGGCGTTCTATACGTTGACAATTCACCTAGTCAGGAAAGGAACCCTGAGGTCTGTCTATGATAAGTAATGCGTGGGAGCTGTGCTGATGATTATTTTGTAATGCATGAGTTGCCAGCAAGCAATCGTAAACAATAGCCTTGTTCTCGGACAGCAACTCGTCCACGCATCAAGGTGGCTTAAAACCAATCATTTTTGACATCTATGCCCAAGATGAACCTTAGTCAATAAATTCATATACAAGAACCTTGCCGTTCTCGCAAACCATCTCCGACTTCAGTGGTCCGCAGCCTTCGTCATGCTATTTTTGTATAACGTCATAGTAGACTCCATAATTCTATACTCCCTCCATCTTCTCTACTAAACCACTTGAAATCAGTAGAATTATAAGGATCGCTACAAGTACAACTGCCACTAATTTAGACATCAACATGGTTATCATTTACCAGGTACGGACCCTTTACCTTCAGAGTATGCTTAGATTATACTGACTCGTTCAGGACGAGCCAACAGATCCCCCACCACCATACTCCGAGAGCCAGCCTGCCGACGTCTCTCGCGAGACCATCATCAAACACACTTCGGACAAAATCAGCGGTCCCTACCCTCTCCTCGACCTCCTCGACCTCTCTAATTCTTCCGGCGCTATTGATGTTACTGTAAAGCCAGGCTGCGCTAAGACTTCGGCAATTGCTACATTCAACGCTTCCACATCAGATGGACACATTACGGCTAGATTCCCTACATACGCCGCTGGAATCCCCCAACGAGACTATCGAACATCGATAGAATCGACTAATGGGGCTATTCGAGGGCCCTATATACTGGGATCGAGGAGCTCCTTCAAATCTCAGAATGGGAGGATCCAAATTGACCTCTGTCCAGCCAGTTGGGATTGTGGTGCTGAGCTAGATGTTCATAGCACAAATGGGCAGCACGACATTCGTATTCTACAGACGGGGGTAGAGGGCAGCTTGGACAATGTCAATATCCGGTGCCATAGCACTAATGGTGCCATTAAGCTCAAGGTGCCTTTCGAGGGCAGCATCAGAGCCCAGAGCTACAATGGGAGTATTACTGTGGAGGGAAAGGGGGTGAGAATTGAGAAGGATATTCAATCAAGGTCGCCAAAGGTTGTGGAAGCACGAGCAGGGAAGGGCAATGGGAGCATCGAGGTGTCAACTACGAATGGGAGTATCAAGATCATCATTGAGTGAAGTGTTAATCCCGGAGCTTACCACTCCTCGACGGTTTGATACCATCACTGCGTGGTCATTGTCTCCAAGTTCTTGTGAAATAACTTGCGCGTGGGCAGCCCAGATAAACAACAACAACAATTATATCGATAGGCTCAATCCGCTTAACCCATCAATTCTCCAGCAGGGAGCAAAGACCGCCATGGTTCGTCCCTTTCATCCGCACCGGGTCGATCTTGTGCAAATGAATGCTTTAGGTGGTCTGGTTAGGCCACCCTTCCCCTCTCCTTTACAAATACCGCGATCACCATGGGCTTGGGAGTACACCAAATGTACATTCGTTCGAAACTTTTCCAGCATATTATCACGACTTTGAGCGATCTGACAACACTAACGTCACAGCCACGGCCAAGATAAAGGAAGAGAAACTTGGCTATGCAGACCTTTTCTGAGTCCAAATTTCTCACTAAGGCATGAAGACAGTCGTTTCGGCTGGGACTTGATGGCGTTCCCGTCCGTCCTCGTCTTGACACTCGGCAAGAATACACTTATGTACATACAGTCACAGAAATAAAAAAAGACGAAATTTGATAGTTCATCCCACCCGCGAATCTCGTCTCCGTGTATAACAGCAACCCCCCTCTCCGGTTCCCGGCGCATCTTTTGCTCTTTGCGTAGAAGCTGATATATCTTCCTTCTCTATCGCCGGATCTCCAATATGATCCCCACTGCGGCATTTCTTCACATGCCTAGAGAGCCCTGTTAAGCGCTGCCCCAGCCGAAGCATCATCGGCGAAGAAAGCGTCGATTTGGTAAAGTAACGTATCTAGCTTTAGTAGCCAAGTGGCGTTGGGGAAGCTTAGGTACAGCCCTCTGTACGTGCAATCGGCGATTCGCAGACGCATTGTATTGAAATAATGCCGGCCCAACATGAAGAATGACATGATCACAAACCGACGGCATAATTTGCGAGGTCAAATCAATGCTTCGAATTTTCGACGAAGGAGTCGGCATACCTTGCATGACTTCGCTCCCGTACCTTCAATTTTACCAGTCAATCCTTCTATAGCGCCAGAGAGAAGTACTCCATCTCGTTTTCGGCCTTCACCAATTCGCGTTTAGCACATCCCATTCTTCCATCTCAAGACCTTTCCCATCCCATCCCAGACAACTTACTCTATACACCATACGACCTCCCCCCAAAAACGCCAATTCTGCTTTCGCGTTCCGATCCCCAGCGAATCATTTCAAGTATCCCCGTCGGCACCAATCAGTCTTCCTTTCTACGCATGATCCTGCGTCAGCAGTGGCTCTAGCCTCGAATAGAGAAATAGTGCGAATCCGATAGAAGCTTTGCCGAGGAAAGAAAAGGCCGCGAGATTATAGCTGACTGTAACCCCTTTACTGTCTTTTCCGAAACGATGTAGACGTGTTGAGGTCTATAATGCTAGGAGTGAAGTTTAGAAAAAGTGGAATGGTTGCATGTAGAGAGCTGTGGTGGGGGCATCAGTACAGATGGAATTGTAGAATTTGATGGGCTTTCAATTTGGCGAGATGCAGAGGGTGGGAATTGATGAGAGGTCTTGGGAACGAGAAACGAATTGGGATGCTTCAAGCATGGTGCTTAAAAGAACGTTGCCACTGGATTGTAGTCCCCGAATCTAGCAATTGCAAGTGGGTAGGAAGCAGAAACGAAGGTAAGAGGAGGGGCCGCTGCCCGCATCGTTTTGGCACAAGACTCATGGGTAGGAAAGCGAAGCGGAGAGGAGACGATGAGCCACAGTCCGCGGTCCTTGCGTGAGGGTCACGGATGAAGGACACGATTGCCTTGTCCAGCCCACAGGCTCAATAAGTGTATGTGGAGATATCTACACAAAATGAATACAATCGTTCATCGCTACAACCAACATCCTCCGTCGTCCGAAAAAGATCATTAAGTCATTTGTCCTCCTGTTGGTAGTATCGCAATTAAAAAGTGGCTTTTCCAACCCAGTGCTGACCAGGGCAGCACGAAATCGTTGGCGTCGAGAAGAGTATTTGTATGGCGGTGGGGAGGTAGAGAGTCGGCTGGTATGTGGTGAAACTGCGTTCCCATCTAGTGTATATCGATGTGGGTAGTGTACCGAAAATGTCGTTCCGCTGGGCTGGTCCACAGTCCCAAACGGCGCGGCGCTAGAGTATGTATTGGGTTCGAGGGTGTGAGATGGATGGGATGTTGGATGTTGGTGCTTGGCGTCTCCCGATAGGTCGATATGCAAGGTTGGATGTGTCGCATCGTAGGGCTGCTGATGTCTCACAAGAAGCCCGATTCTGACAGGAGCCTAGGATTGCGACAACGGTCAGCCGCATCCTTTTGATGTGAGGGCGAAGCAAGGTGGGTAGGTAATGTAACGCAGGTGGCCGGATTCTGATACATAGCTGTGCTGTTTCGAGGCAAGGTTTCCAATATTTGGTGGATACAGAGGAACATGCGGTAGCTACCCAACCCCAGTTCAAAATGTCATGACGAATGCCATCGTCTAGTCGGTTCAGCGAGACCGAGGTCAACCCACCTTGTGATTTTCTCATCCTCCCGTTCCCGTGGCTCAACCTGCAGACTCTTGTCGTACATCTCGTGCACATCCCCAGCCGCTTGCATGTTGCTCAGGATGTAGTCCTGCAAGTCGCCGACAGATTTGAGGGGGTAGGGGACGTTTTGATATTGTTGAATGTCTCGAATGACGTCCGCGGTTTTGGCGCGTTTGGCGAAGTTGATGAGGTTAGTTCGTTTGATGACGGAGGGTATGCCATCTTCGATGAAAGTGAGATCAGTGAGATAGACACCTGACCAGTGTGATTAGCGTAGGCTCTAACCGTTTTCTTGTCAAAGCGTACCAAAGAAGGGAATACAAGGCGGATTGGCTAAATGTAGTGCCTCTCTATATTCGCCAAAATTCTTGGTGCTGTGCATGAGCTTCCTCATCTGCTCCAAGACCGTCTGCGTTCGAGCGTTGACTTGAGCCCAAGTTCTGGCCAATCGACCGATAGGAGCTGTGGAAAGGGCGGAGATGATCGAGGTCAGCGTTGAAAAGTTATTCATAGCTCGGCATTTCTAGGACAATTAGTACCCCGGTAGGCAATGGTAACCTAAGACGATGTCCTTACATCTGCAACAGAGACAAAGTGCTTGATTACAACAACACGTTTCTTGACGTCTGATTGATTCAGAATCATCTCGGCAACCCAATTCGTCAATTGGTTCGAGTGTAGAATGAGGGCTTTCACGTTAGCAGCTGGCTCAGGGTCATCAGGACCCAGCTTTCTCTGCCACGTCTTGTTCAGGCACTCCGTAGGCTTTATCTTGCCGTACAGTCTAGACTCAATGATCGTCAGCTGCCTCGCGAACTCGGTGGCATCGATGTCAAGGAACTTCAGCTTCTTCATATTCTTCGGCATGATTGGCGTGGGAATTGCGGTGCTTTGGGTAGGAATAAGCCCTCTGGCACCGCTGTCCTGCCCCTTTATGCGTCGCTCAACTGAAGCCATGAGCGGTGCAGAGCCTGGCGTGCCGCTTGGTGCTATTGAGTCTTTAGCGAAAGAGTAAACCCTTCGAAGAAGCTCATTTGTGGCTTCATCATTATTCTCCATCCAGTAATTGTCAAACCAGCTTTTCAGAATGTTGACTATTCGGAATCGTATGGGCTTTTGCTTCTTTTCCACCCAATCGTTGTAGTGGTCTTGACTAATGCCTCTAGGAGGCTGAGTACTGAATCGCTTGACCAGCAATTCGAATAGCTCCGATGCGGTTGTGAAAGACCGGTAGGTAAGAAGGAAGGTGTTGTTGAAGTGTGCGTCTAGTCGGTCATGTCTGGTCAATTGCTCCACTAGCGCAATCAACGTCCCACCACGCAATTGTGGGGGGTCGGTCTTAGAGTCATATGATATTTGGCCTTCGTAGTCAAGCCTCAAGTATGATGGCTCCTCCTCTATGCCTCTTGGAACTTCCCCGAAGAACTTCTTGACTTTCGAATTATTGTCTTGCTTCCGATAGTTCTCTTGCGCTGGATCGACCCCTTCAGAGTACGACACAGGGAAGCTCATGTCTGACAATTGAGGTCGTCTCGGTTTCGAGGAGCTGGGGAAAGTGGAGGATCCGTCGTAGGGTGCTCCGGGATCGGTCGTTCGGTGGCCGCGAACGACCTGCGCATCTCTCAATTCCTGCAGCGTGTTTGATTCTTGGGGCATCAAGTCCAAGAGCAACAGCAATGAGAAGCCCACATGAGAGGTGCAGATCTCCAACTGCCTTGCGATCGTCCGAACCTCATTTAGACGTTCTTCGAGCGGATCTCCCCGGTTTTCAGCCCATTCGTCACCAAGTGGAGCTGCCACAGCTTGGCAAGCCAGCAATAATTGCATGACCAAATCATAGAGTCTTTGCTTCTGAGCAGTGAATTCGCTGAGCTGAGGGTTCTGGAACGCGGAGCCCAAGGGTGCAAGGTTGATCGATTCAACAGTAGAGATCCAGGGCCGGAAGGATTCAATGACTTTACCACCTGCTTGGCAAACAGCGTTTCCAATCAATTTGTGTCGGAATGGAGTGACGAGCTTTTCTCTGACTGCGAGATGTTCTTCAAGCCGGCGAACATTGGCAACAATCATTCGCTTCAGCTCGTCCATTCTCTCTAGGAGATTGCCGTCCAGACTCTGTACAGGCTCAACATATGGCTCGTATTCGTCCTGCTCCATGAAGGATGAGGCCATCATAGGATCTTTGACGCCTAGACCGTTGTTCTGCCAGCTACCACCATTGTTACTTCCCAGCACGAATCCCGGTACCAGGCGCGGTATATCTTCGCCACGCTGCGAGCGCGCAACTTCCACGTAGCTGTATACTCCATGCAAGACTCCCTCCGCCTCTTGTAAACACTTGGTGTAAGCATCCGCAGCTGGCCAATCCGCAGCTGCGATATGCGATGAAAGCATTAGTTTCGAGAATCGAGACATCATATCGCGAAAATGTGGGTAGAGGGCTTTATTTGTAGAGATGATTGATGGGTTGCCGGAGTGGTTGTCGGTGGTGCCCGAAGCTGCAGCAAGTAGCATCCGAAGATGGTCGGATATGTCTTCAGCTCTTCGAACGTATTCTGAGCGGTCAGCATTGTTGATCGCTTGCCTATACGCTTCGATAGCTCTGCGGATGTTGTCAACCAGCTTGTTCCAAGTCAAAGGCGCCGAGGCTGGGTCATCAAAGAATGCTCGAGGTATAGCGGAAGCAGAGACCTGGCCCAGAGGGTTGCTTGTGAAAGACGTCGTGCCCATCGTTGACATGCCACTGGAAGCCTGTGCGACTGCATTCATGGACATACTGGTATTTTCAAAGCCTCGATTGCTCATGATTGGAGAAGTATCGAAGGATTCTGTAGACACGGCGGGCGACACGCCATCGGAGATGTAGGAGCGTCGCCTCCGCGATCGTGAGAGCATGGGCGATTCCTCTATTTCTGACGCCGAGTCGCCAGTCTCATATTCAGTTTCTTCGTGTTCCAAGCCGCGTGCCATCATCTCAGGAGGAGGTCTGGTCTGATCCGGTACATGTATGTTCATGCGGTCTCTGGGGCCTTGCTCATTGGCAGAATTCGGGGTCTCTAGTGGTAATTCCATCTTCGATACTCCAGTGAGTGTATTGAAGTAGAAGAGTCGCCCTTCAGCTGTAGCTTGCGGTATCCAGAAAGCAGCTTCTTCTTGATCTTGCTCCGCACTATCTGTTGATAGCAGCGACTCGTGCTGGCTAGAGGTCAGTCTGCTATTTTGTCCATTATCGTATTCTTCATATTCATCCTCCGTGCCAGACTCCCCGGACGCATCTCCATTCGTAGGTGGCCGACTGTCTGTTGTTGTAGCCTCATCTGGTCCAGTGACTACCACGCAGTAGTTGCTAGGAAACCATCCCCGCACGCCGTTGAGGATCCCATCCCACCAACCGCTAGCCAGCTGAGTAATGACCTGTATGACATCTCCTTGCTTAAAGCTGATGCTTGTCCTATCGTCGGCATCAAAGTCGTATAATGCTCGAACATAGAGGGGTGCGGGAGTGGCCGCCGCAGAGGTTGGAGATTGCACGCTCATCCCAAGTGAAGCTGCGCGGCTTCTTGACGCTGAAGACGTTGCTCCTTGATGCTGCTGGCCGCGGCTTTGGGTTGAGGCCATTCGTAAAGGTTCCTCGGTGTAGTGGAAGGTTGCTGCACCAAATACGGTGGGTTTACCATTTGCGTTGGTCCTGGTATTTATCGTGAGAGGAGTAACGGCATCAGTTCTCGTATACATCGTCCTCGGCAGGTGACCTTGCGCAGCTCGGTGACGCCGCGAAATGGATGATGCAGGTTTGCGAGGAGGTGCCTTGTTGAGGTTGGAGCACAGGCTGCACTGCCGTGAGACCTCCTTTGCAGCCCTGAAGGATGGCTAGGCAAATTGAGGGCGAGTAACGCGAAGCTCGTCTGGGTCGATGCTGAAAGCAAGCGCCGATGATTGAGTTGCTATTGAGAGATGATTGGTCATTGATTGGGTGCAGGATGTACCTCAGGCCCAATACCGTGAAGTTGAAGAAGCGGGTTAAACTAGATCCCCCGCGCCATGGGCCACTCAGAAAGCTGAAAAGCAGTATAAAAAGGCGCGCTGATAGAATTTCTACGCCATCAATATCAGGTCAACTTCACTCTAGGCTGGCTGAGATACTCTCCAGGTAACAATTAGCGGGCTGACCTCTAGCTGGTGGTTGGACCCTTGCGTTCTCAGTGGGCGGCGCCGAGCATCAAAATCGCTCGAGAGTCGAGTCACAAATCCCACTGAGGTACAGTACACTAGGTATTCATCCGAGCCGAGTTTATGGCTATTAGATACCATCGTACGAGTGTTTCTTCTTTGATACCGGGTCCTACGCCGCCCTTACCTTCTACTTTGCTTCAAGAAGCCTTACGCATTAACTTGACGTTTACCTTACTCCATCTCCAAGCCTAGCACAATCATGTGATATGTAAAATGCTGTGTCATTCGAGTGTGGTGGCCACTCTCCGGGCTATTTCCCCACTACGACCCGTCAAACTTGCAGTACTCCGTACTTTGTTGGGAGGTGGTGTTTGGTGGTCGATCGAAATGCAACGGCTGCCGCAAGATGCCCTCCACCACCGAAACAGTAGAGAGACCAGGCACACCTCACAATTTTTGCGGAGGTAAAATTTTCGTAATTCTAGGTACAGTAATTACATCCAATGGATTTTCACGGTCCCGAATGATTGCAAACCGACTTGCTTTTGGGTGGGCGTCATTAGCAACACTCGTCGTCTGCTTTGGGCCCTGAACGCATCATTCGCAGATCGCTGTCAAAGGGGTGCCACAGCGCTTCTTCACCTTCTCGAAGGTTTCAGGGCTGCAACCCCGTCGATCGGGCGCCTCTCCGACAGATCGGTCAGGTAGCGGGGTACAAAGTGACAACGTAGTTTGTACTACGCCAAACGTGTTGGATACCACCTCTGGTCTTCCCTTTGCCTTCAACATCCATTTGTGAAGCATCAGGAGGAGGACTTTCTTTTACTCTGTTTTCAACTCATCCTACAAATGAAGGTGGATCTCACTTTTCTGCAGGGCTCCTCGTCAGCATTGCCCCTCGGATACAAACGATTGGAGAGGGTGGAGGCCGGGGATCATCGGGATGGGCTCGGGCGGTTTGGGGATGCTGGCTACTAGTCAACCTTGCTCTGCCAGTTGGTATCTTGGTAACCTGTCTGATTCTGCACAGTGCGCCGATGTCAGCCTTGCTTCATGCCCATTGAGAGCAGGTCTACAAATTTACAAATAATCGTTGCCGAATTTCCTGTCCTGGTCGTGGTCGTGGTCGTGGGTCGATGTCTTGCATTGTTTCCTCGTTGCGTACCTTGATCGCTGTCAGCTGCAGATCGAACATCCACGCACGCGACGACAGGGAAGCAGAAGTGGCTAACAGCGCTAGCTCGATTTTGGGTCCGGGGAAGGAGGATTGGCTACTTTTGACTTTTGCGCTCATCCAAGGCCCACCCTTTTCCAAATGAGGATCTCCAATTTCGCGATGACTTCAGTATGCCCAGATCTATCGAATCATTCGAGGAGAACCGTCAACACGGGACCAATCATGCGGAGCCATCCGTCATCCTAATCTCAACCACGGTTTCGAAGGCGGTTCCGAAGCACCAGCGCTCGATCGAGAATGATGAGCCACTTGAGGAGGGGCTGGGCACGATATAACGCACATATTGATACTCGCCACAAACAGCTAGCCAGCGTTTGGTTGGATGTGGATGCTATCAAGTCGCTGAAACCAACAGGAAACATTTCATTTTCTTGTCTGTCGTTTTCGCTCTCACGCCGAGCATCACCAAATATGGATGACGGATCCGAGACTTGCTGCAGTGCTGCGCAAAATCTGCAAAGCACCCGAGCAATAACCAGCCAACCACTGAAAGAGAAGAATCTGTTTTGGCAAACGATTACGAAAAGGGAACGGCAAATGACGAGTACAATCTTTGATGGACGTCAAATACTCCGGGTCTTCCTGAAGCAGGTCATAGAGAAGATTACTAGCGAGGTTCGTGGCAATGCCGCCTTTCTCTGCGCTGGCTCTCAGGCCGCCATGGCTCCTAGCCCTGCGCAAATGTGGCACCCTGTGACTCGCAGGCTGTATTTTGTCAGGTATGGACACGTACAGACCGCCTTATTGATATGCTCTGCGATGCTACATTGCGCGACCGCCTTCTGTCTTGCAGCCGGTGGATGTATGAAGCGGTACAAGAATAGAAGCGAGATTATGGCTAGGCGAGAGTGTCGAGAGTGTTGCAGATAAAAGCACAGTACCGTATAGATAGCGTATCCGCAGAATAACGTGGCCACCGGCAAGCCCCTCCAAGTCCAAGCCCAAGCCCAACCCCTTTAAATTGTGATGTAGTTGAAAAGTGACCAGATATTGCCCCTCCAAAATAATTATCCCAGATTCCATTCCTGAAGGCCCTCACTCGAGAAAAGACATCCCACCTCAAAAGTCCATCTCTCATCGAAACCAAAGTCAAAAGTCGACATACCCGAAGAAACTCACAGCCAAAACCTACCCACTAGACTTCAACGAATTACGCGAGCTAGCCAGCCAAGACCGAAGTCACTCCAGTCCCACCAATTCCTCCTCCTCCCACATCAAGGCATGAACGAAGGCTTTCGAGTTGATATACATCCAAGCCATCGTCAGCCAGATACCAGTACCAGATAGTCTCTTTCGTTCTCACACGAGGACTACTGGTCATCGACTTGAACGTGTTGCACAGCTCCAAATCATGCCTGCTGCAGCGACCGCTCCACCCGCCTCGTCATCGACGGCGAAGAACGGTGCTCAAAAACCCATAGAACGCAAGTACAAATGTACCTATTGCGCGCGAGCGTTCAGTCGAAGTGAACATCGGAGCAGACATGAAAGATCGCGTAAGTTATTCCGTACCTTAGATCCGCTTTGATTGATGGAGGGGTTGGTGGGGTCGTGAGGAGCTTCTTTGCCCTTTGCTAACTCGACTTCCTTTGCGCAGATACCAAAGAGCGACCTTTCAAATGCGCAAAATGCAGAAGTACTTTTGTGCGACGAGACCTGCTCCTCCGACACGATCGCACCGTACACGCAAAAGATGGAGGAGTACCCCTCGTCAGCGAGGTCAAGCGACGCCCGGGCGCAAAACAGGCCACGCCAAAGGCCACTCCAACGAAGCCCTCCACTGGCCTGGATACAGCGACGCTGGAACAAATAGAGGCAAGCAGTGATGGTATGCTTGATCCAGAGACTGCTGCGATGTTGATGACCGACCTCAAACACAAAGCCGCAGCCGTAATGGCATCTCAATCTCAAGACGTCCAGCTTGACGAGACCACGCCCTACTCCCCCGATCATACGACCATGTTTGATACCGCGGGGTCGTACATGCCTGGTGCGATGCCGTTGTCTCAGATGCCGTGGGATAACTTCATGTCAAATTCGGTAATTGAACCTAAAGCTCATTCAGTCTCCTCTTCAAGTATATCTGGCTCGCAAGATTCTCAATTGTCACAGCTTTCTTTCAACAGTGCCAGTACCGTCCAGCCTCATCCGAATCAGCTACCGCCAATGATGGAGAGGTATCCTTCCGGAGCCGACGCCCTCGCCCCCGGCCTTCAGTCACTCACCGGCTCGATGCCCATCTCAGGACCAGGCACGCCTAGCGGACTTTCGCCCTTCCCGTTCATGACTGGACCAGTCTCCCCCGTAGATTATCGACGCTCACCTGGCCCTAGTCAACCGATCACGACGCCCAGAGTACCCCAGCTCCAATCCGACGACGAATACAACGCTATGCAAGAGAACATGAAGCGATGCGACGACGACCGAACGACCCAACTGAACTTCCAAACCCAGACTCGAGGAGAAATCAACGCCTGTCTCGAATCCTACTTCAAACTCTTCCACCACCATCTACCCTTCCTTCACCTCGAATCCTTCGATGCAAGCCAAGTCTCGCCGGCACTCCTCCTTTCAGTACTTTCGATCGGCGCTCTTTACTCCTTCAACCAGGACAAAGCCTTCATGTTCCACATCGGCTCAAAGATGCTCGTCACTCAATTCCTACAAAATAAGGAGAGCTTCAGCTCGCGCAAGTGCCCGTTATGGACAATGCAAAGCACCCTCCTGAACATGATCTTTGCCAGTTGGAGTGGGGATCCAAAAGGCCTTGAATGGGCGGGCTCGATCAAGAGTCTTGTTGCAAATGTATGTCTCTACCCTTCTCACTTATCACTGCTGCTGGCTGACACGAAAATAGATGGTAGCAGGCAACCGGTACGAACTAAAGATCCGATCGGAAGCTAGAGAAGGTGCCCAACCCACCCACGCCGAATGGGTTGAGGACGAAGGATGCAGGCGAACCTATTACGCAGTGTACATTTTTTTCGGCCTGCTTACTCTGACCTACGACCATACCCCGGCCATCAGCGTCAAAGAGTTCGATACCTTAGAGCTACCCTCATCAGAGTCGTTATGGAACCTTGAAGTCGTTGACGAAGACTCATGGCGAGAAAGTTTAGCGGCTTCCACGATAGTCACTGTTCGCACAGCTCACGATAGTCTCTTCCGAGGAGAGCCAGTACAATACAGCGCCTTCGCTACGAGGGTCATGATCAATGCTCTCTTCTTGGCAGTCTACAACCAGCAACGCAGCTTCGAGGCTCTACAAGATGTGGTCACCGAATACAAGCTTCGCATGGCTCTTGAGACTTGGGAAAAATCCCTAGAACAGTGCGAGCCTGAGACGATCGTGGTGCAGCTAAGTGCACCACATAAAGGCCATCCACTCATCTTCAACGCCATGGCTGTCTTCCGAAATACCAAGGCTCGATTAGAAGTCGACTTGAAACAGGTGCAAGAAGCTCTTCGCTACCACGACTCTTACGACGTTGCTGCCAAGATGACGCAAGCTCGAGACATCGTCAAAAGGTCCGATGAAATGATCAAGGTCATTGAAGAATGCTACAATTGCATCGAGATTGTCGCATTGCAAGGCATACGATGGGTCAGCAGCACATGCGCTACGAATTGGAGCGTTGAGCATCCTCTCTGTGGTCTCGACCTCATGGTCATTCTCAGTCTGTGGCTCTACCGCCTGGAACACGACGACGAGCAAGCCACTGAACAGGAGCTGGCAATGTACAACAAAGTCCGAAACCTATTTGACGACGGATCGAACGATTTGTACAATGCCAAGCTGAGTTCGACTGTCGCACGGTTGTGGGGAAACATGCTGGACGAGGTCGTCGTTTGGGGGTAAGTCCACCAACCCTCAGTTGTGTACAGAAATCAGTCCTGACCAGCATTACAGTATCACTAAGCTCATGGGCGAAGCCTTCAAACTCCACGCCCAAGCTCTATCTGGCTACGAAGACGCCGTGGCGTCTGGGTCAGCCGCTAGTACACCCACCATGTCATCCCAGGGTGTTGACTTGGACATGGACGCCTCCTTCCAGTCCATACACACTTGATCGTTTCATGGCTGGATTGTCCTCGCGCAATACCTCGCTCACAGCCGCATCAATGACCCACATGCTCAGGATACTCGGCTCGAGAGCATAGATCCTTCACGCCAATCTTCTATCTTCAAAGCCTCTGGCCATCGTCTTTGGGCTATTACCAATACATACCCCACTTAGCGCATTACCACCTGCAACTACACAAGCGCAGGCTGGTCCTGCCATACGACACTCCACTACTAGTACCTAATACATACTTTCCAGCTTACTCAAAGATACCATATTTGCGTTTCCTAGTCCTCTCGGAGGCTTCCTATCTTGTGCAAGCGAGCGAGTCATGTTACTTGCATAGCCATGGCAGCGGATGGCTGTCTATAAGAGTCAAACGAGGAGGGAAGGGCGGTGAAAGACATGTGTACGATAGAGAGGAGCAAGCTGAGACCCTAGATGTTAGAGCACACAAAGCAATGAGAGCGTGCTTCTGCAAGCACGTCATACAATACACGTGTTTGGCATCTACAAAACGCTTTTGCTGCATAACTGTCACTACGCCCCCAGCCTCCACTACAGCTCTCTCAATCATTACCGACTTCGATTGGCAACGTACGTACCCATACTCTTGCTCTAAATAACTATGATCAACCGATAAACCTTCCACACTCCTTTCCCGCAGGTGTGGTATCAAAATACATAACAATTGCTTAAACCTCAGAGCCCCAAAGTGGCAGCAGAATTCACTCCTCAAGAGCAAAGATATCAACGCTCAAGATGAATTACGGTAGACTTCGAAAATTTTAGGCTTTGAAGAGAGTTGGATGCGGTGTGTTTTGCTCTATTTGAGGGGGTGTTGTGGTCATGTTGACTGCACTGATGGTCGGGAGTGCGACTTATTGACGGATATGAGTGGGTGGATGTGTAGTTTCGTCAGGGGCGAGAGCGGAAGTTTGAGAAAAGCTGGAGAAAGATTGCAAGTCCTACACAAGGGTTTTGGTACGAGTGAGCACTAGCACTGGATTTTGTTGGAATGAAGGTTTTATGATTGCCATGTGGAAATTACAGCCGGCGTCATCCCTTGTACGCTCTATGGATACAATACATGCCAACATACATGAGCAAAATGCGTGGGCATTATCTATTATGATACCCTCTCAACTCCATCCCGATGCTCAAATGCAACATGTGTTTCTCAAGCGCGTTTCCACAACCTCTCAAGTAGCCATACCCACTCCAAGCAACCCCCCTCCAACAACCATCCCCACCGCCCAAGCACCCAATATCCCCAGCACCTCCATCCCCACCCCCCCTCTTATCGCCGAGACAGCATCGCTCTTCGCATGCTGCGTCTTGACAACCCCCACCTTCCCCGTCAACGTCCCCAACCCAATGGTCCCCGTAAGCACAGCCGGCGCACTAACCGCCGCCCCAAACGTCTGCGTATAAACCTTTGGCACCTGTTTCGTCACGCCTCCTACAACCGTCTGCACCATTATAGTTGTTACCGGATTCGCCAGCGCGCCGGCTACTGGCTGAGCTGCTGCTGGGGCAGCGCCCGCTCCTCCTACGCCCACTGCTGGTGCTGCGGCTGGAGCGACGGGGACGGCGGCTGCAGGGGCTGGAGCGGCGGGAGCGTTGGCTGGTACTGGTGCTGCCGGGGGGTTGGCCTGAGCGCCGTTTGCTGCGGGGGCGGCGGCGACTTGTCGAAGGTCGAGGTGGTTGAGGAAGGGGGTTGGTGAGGGTGAGGGAGTGGGTGAGGAGGGGGCGGGTTCCAGTAGGATGGCATCGAGGGCGCGGGGTATAGGTCGCGGTTTTGCAGATGGTGTTTGTGCGAGGACTGAAGTTGTGGCGAGGAATGGAAGGAGGAAGATTGGTATGTCGGTGATTCGCATTATGAGGACTCGAATCGACCTCGTTTGGTATGTTCGAGGAAAATGCTGCAATTGACCCGAAGGTCTCGAGGGCGTAGTAGATGAACAGTCGATCTAAAGTCGATTCGAAGATTTGTGCGGGTCGTCGTTTAGAAGTTCAAATCCTCTCGTTGATGGCATTCGTTGGCCGAAGTCTCAACGGTCAGAAGCTTCCAGCAGCACCAGTGCCTCTTAAACGCGTCTGCCTCGTAATCTAGTCTGTATTGAATCTTGCTATCTTCACAAATCCCAGTAGTGAAGTATACACCAATTTGAGTCGTGAACAGCCCCAAGGAAGAGGTTTGTGTGAGGAAAGATCGAAATCGTGATAGAAGGGGTACGGGCTCGTAGTTTCGTTCTTGTTTCGGAAACGCAAGGCTCGAAAGTGAACAAAGAAAGCCAGTCGGGTCAAGATTGGCCCATAGGAGATGCTGTAACGACAGTTGTTGCGAGTATAAACTTGATAGGATTGAGGCCGTCAGCTGGTTGTTGTTGATGGAGTAATTCTGGTGCTTTGCTTTGATTTGGTCAGTCAGGGGCTTGGCCAAATGATCGACAGAGGCGACAATTGATCAAGGAGGCAACGGACGGAAATAGATCTGTCAACATTGACAATCTTCTTCGATCAAAAATGGGCTTTGGGCCTGTTATTGCGTGTTATACAGATGTTTACACCTCCACGCTTCAGGCAAAATCCTATTATTACCGTAGCTATTAATCTAACTCCAACCTTCAAGCCAGCCGCCGCCACAGCGTGTCATTGCCCAAGCACAATGAGTGTATGTACAGAGCGTAGATACATGAAATCCAAGCTACTAATGGCGGCCTGCAATCACTCCTAATTTACGGTCGCGCCAGAAGATGACAAGCAGTGGCGCTAAAGTGCCCATCGTGCTATCCATACGAGGCTCAACACCAACGTAATACCTGTTCCTGCTGGTATCCATGGCGGCTTCAAGCCGGGGCCCTGGCTCTTCTTGACCCCACTGACGGTCTGGTTGCCCGTCTCGTTCTTCTGCATGCTAAAAAAGAATGTCTTAGCGCTCACATTGCCATTCGGTGCCTCTGTGACCTCAGGGATAGGGCACGTCGCGTTCACGGCTGATGGGTCTTTACAGCGCTTTGACCAGTCTTGCTGTCTGGCTCGATCTGAGCTGTTGAAGTAGCCCTTCAGATATCCGATGGTTAGGATGGTGTCTGTGGTGGGGGGTCCAGCGCTCCAGTCTGGGTTCCCTGTGCTCCAGTGAGACAGTGTGATGTGGCCTGAGGATGAAGGCACTGCCTCTATCATGGTTTTCAGAAGCACACCGTCTGCAAAGAAGGAGACTGAGTCTTGTGACCAGTCTGGCACATTTCGGAGTCAGCATCACATTTTTAAGAGGAGAAATCAAGAAATCAGGTGCTGAGGCATGTCTTGGGAGTAGTTCTAGGGTAAGAACGCATGAGCATACTCCCGAAACATGTCAGAAATCAGGTACTTACACATGTCCTGGAGTACTTTTGGGGTAAGAACCCAGGATCCCCCCCCAGAAACATGTCTTCGAGATTCCAGAAAGGGTATCAAACAGAGAAGATAAACTGGGAAAAATGCCTTACCGAAGCGGTATTCATGAAAGGCGCCTGAGGGATTGAACGGGAGCTTATGTGTCTGAAAGGTACCGGTGCTGGCGGCGTTGAAACCGTCTTCTTCGGATTCAGGGGATTGGAGGACGAGGTTGACAGGGTCTGAAGAGGCATTGTATTCCGCTGAGAGGAACTCCATGTCGATCTCTTCTGTGTCATTGAAGTACTATACACATTTAGCAGACGTTCTTGTGCATAGAAGAGCAAAGGTAAGTACCCAGAAGAAAGCGCCACAAGTGCCACTGACTGGGGTGACTTTCATGCCTACGCGATAGGTTCCATACAACAGATCGCTCCTCGTGGTCGCCAATTCTGCCATCGGTATCAGCCCATCCTGCGGTATACCGCCTCTCACGTAAAGCTGCAGGCCCGCATCGCCTCCATTGACTCCATCGCCCGCCCAGTCGTACTTGCTTTTGAGCGGGTTTGTAACCACATTGGAAAGCGATGCATTCTTGCCGTATGGACCGCGCGCAAGCGCAGGTGTTACGGTGTAGTTCTGTGGCTGCCAGTCTGTATCTGTGGTTATGTTTGCCAGGTGAAGAAAGTCGCTTTCAATGAGATCAGTGTAGAGGGTCGAGTTGACAGTGTAGCCGCATTCACAGTTTGCATGAACGAGTGGGGTGAGAAGGAGTGTCGTTAGCACAACGCCAGGGAATCTTGAAGGAGCGACAAACATGATGGTAAGAAGGGAAAGCAATCTGTTTCAAAGGATCATATTGCAAAGGTTTGGAGGATGTTTGTGGTTCTGGTTCTGACCTGTTTAGGTTTTCCATGTCGCGTGACGATGCATGAAATTAAGGCACGTTGCCGTCAGTTTTGGGCAGTTGCCACAAAAGTGAAGCAGCGCCAATGATGCAATTCGGTTGCGTTCCCATCATGATGTTGTACCAAATTCTGTACACTTCTCGACTTGTTCTTGGGTGTCTTCTGCTCTCAGAATCGCCCAATTCCTGCTGTATGGAGTTACATTCAATACTAGCGATAGCTCAAGTATTTGTCAGAGAGTGCAGTCTCAATCTTGTTAAGTCGTATTTCCTAGCACACTCCGCACGGTTATGCAACCAAGCCTTCGATTGGCAAGTCCAGTAGGAAAGAAAAGACCTAGTCCAGCTCATATCTGCACTTGTTGAAAACTCAAGGCTGCAAGTCTTGCTGTCGCAGCAGAATAAACAACCAAGTCAAACTGCACGGCGTTCAGATAACAACAGAGTATTTCTACTGGCTCTGTTGCAAAATCATCGGCGTACTAGCTGATTATTTGAGTGAATATCCCCTCCTGAGGATCTTACAATGCAGATTCTGTACCTGCGTGCACTTGGAAGGCAACATGTATAGATCGAGTCCAATCCTCGCCAACGGCCTCAATATCGCCAAGATCTTTCGTGAGCCAAGACAACCTGTGTTTTGGTCATGTGATTCAGCACATTTAGCACGGAAGAAGCCGCAAAAACTCCCAACGATGGAGGCGCCAGCTACAGAAGGTTAAACACTATACAAAGTATTATTTGGCTACATCAGGGTCTGCCTTGACGGCCTGTGGTCTTAAGCCCACCGCTCTCGTTTGTTACCGTCCGCCCTACGTTGGCTTCGTAGGGCAGGAGGATGCTGTGTCTCATGCGATCTTGATTGTATAGGATCTGAATGGCTTCAACTCAGGGTCTTCGCTTGACCATAAGCGGTCGATGAAACATTCTTGTTGCTGAAGGGCTGAAAGAGGTCGACGAATTCCCGCCCACGTCTAGCGAGAGACGATGTTTTGGGGGCAATATTTCAAGACGAAAAGTTCTGCCAAGCGACGAGCTGAAGCCTCCACAACAGAGTGCTTCTTGCGATTACCTCTGGTTATCAGATCTATCTGAACGGGGTGTGCAATGGGGTGTCCCGGCGGGGAATGGACCGATGAGAGCTGAAAGCACAGTCTCGAGCTGACTTTTCGTGGCTCGTCTGGTCCATGGGAATGGATGTTGTATAAGTATCGTGACCTGTCTTCCTCTTGAGCGTTACCAGACCATATTTACTATCATCAGTCAGTCTTCAGCCCAGTAGAAGAAACAAGCAGTCTACTCTAATCTGCTCTGCATAAGGTGTCTTTAAGACTCACGACTCAATAAATCACCATGAATCAAATCAAGCACCCTCACCAACCACCGTATCACTTTGATTCCAACACCGGAGCTGACATGATCATCAGTGGAATACATGCTGACCTCGGTGGTATATACATTTTCTCAAGAGCAGAAAGGGGCTTTTGCCCATTCTCTGCTTTCAAAACACGTCTAGTCCTCCACAATACAGATCGTCTATTACAGAGATTGCTGACTCCAAAATGCTTATAGGCGATACAGGATTCCTCGGTCCAGCAACATCTCCAGTGGTGGCCGATTCGACAGATGCAAAGGGCTTCCATAACGATTATAAGAACGACCACATCTACTGGTCACCTGATTCTGGAGTCCACACAATCACTAGCCCCATTTACGATAAATGGATGACTCACGGCGGCCCCAAAAGGGCGGCTTCGCTTACCCAATCACGGACGAAGCATCTACGGCCGACAACAAAGCTCGCATCAACAACTTTAGTATCGACGCTTTGTATCCACGCCCGCAAATGGTGCACACCTAGTCTACGGAAATATCTACAACAAATGGGTAGCCGTTGCCAGCGAGCCAGGCTTTGGCTACCCAGTCAGTGACGAGGGCCCCGCCGTGCACGGACGAGTCAGCGAATTCTCCTTGGGATCCATCTACTAGTCCGGCCCAACCCCAAGGGTACACCCTCCATCCCCGGCGCCACCGGGCGCATGAACAATTTCGAAGGCGGCGCCATATATGGTATGGCTCCGCCTCCACCATCCTCATGCAACGCGGCCTCCAAGGCCCCAGCTACAATTTCTCCGTCAACCAAATCGCCTGTACAACCACCCGCTCCCGCGACACAGACACCATCCACAAGTCCGTCTCCGTCGCCATCGCCAGCCGCAACCCTATCGTCCAGACCAAAAGCCTCGGCGACCACCAAGAAGGCTTCACCTTCCCAGCCATCCCCTTGACCAATATTCCCATCACCGATGACGAGATCGCTGTCTTCACGTATGCGATCATCGACAACGGCCACTTAACCGAAAACAACGTACACAAACACCTCGAAACAGCCGCCACCAAACTCGCCACCACAGGCGCCCAAGCAGCCGCCAAAGCGATCGCCGAAGGTACAAAAGCTGGACCCGGCGTAGTAATCGGTGCGCTCGTGGGCTCCGCAGTTCCAGTCGTTGGAACTATTGCTGGCGCTGGGTTGGGGGCTTTGAGTGCCTTTTTACTGGGCGATCTGATTAATGCATTGAATCTCAATTGTGATGGCCCGGTTGCAAGCGCTGCTATGACGATTGAACGGAAGGAGTTGAGAGAGAGTTTGGAGGGCGGGCAGCCTTGGAGTCACAAGGATTGTAACCCGTGGATTGCGTCCGCGGGGGTGGGGGGGTTGTGGTGCGAATTCGGTGTATGAGACTGCGTGGAGTATTTCGAGGGCTTAGCGAAGGGAGCGGTTTGAATCTCAGTCTCGAGAGTTGCGAGAGTTGCGTTGTCGTGTGATGTGGCGAGTTTTTTGTCCTTTTTGGCGAGAAATGAAGTTGGACTTCTGGATATGTATGGAGTAGATATAGTCCTTTTGACGTATTCGTCTCGCCCAATTACGCGCGTTGAACGTTGTTTTCGAGAGAGAATCTGCGGTTCGAAGACACTCATGTTTGGATATTATCAAGAGACTGTAAGAATGTACTCGTCTAGAATAACATCGTCATCCCAAGTGAAATCGTAGGATTGACTTAGTCAGAGTTAAGAGCCCCCCTTCATCGCGAAGAAGCTAGTACCATATACATGCATGTCAGATACTTGTGTTGCTAAGCCTTAAAAGCCCAAGACGCCTGTTTCTCCCGCTTGTTGTTGAGTGAGTACAAAGCTGACGCTTACGCTGATATCCTGATGTAAGGTGAGGCTTATGTAAGAGCCGATATCCACTCTGAATACTTTGGTATAAGCTTACGGCTTATGCTCATAATGAAAGGCTTGTATAGAGGCTTCACCAAGTCCTCTGTAGTCTGGAACTGCTTTGCAACATAACATATATTACTCTTCAACTCTCGTAGGCCAGACCAGCAAAACCACGTAAGATGGCAGCGAAACCCAATCCCAAAACGGCTCCCCCCATCACCATAGCGTCGTCGTTGATTGCACCCATTCTCAGCGGCGTTGCCTCGAGCACTTTCGGCACGACCGCCACTCCAGGCCCCCCAATCGCAGGATCAAGCCTACCACCCAGGACCGGCCAAACATCCCAATCAACCATCCCCAGAGGCCCCGTCTTCCCCAACCAAGCGAACCCTGTCCCCATCAAATTCGGCTCCGGCTCCGCGACCGTGTCCCTGAACAGCGGAAGCTTTGCGCGGGATAATCCACGCACGAAAAGCGTAGCTGGCGGAAGCCCAGACGTCACTCTCTCAGCTTCTGCGTTTCCGCAGGAGTATTGGCGGAAGGTGGAGGTTTTGGAGACGATGATGAGGGGCATCTGCATCAATGCTGTGCAGAGTATGAAGAGTCTCCATTTTGGGAGGACGCCTGCGCCTGCGGTGATGGGGGTGTTGCTTGCTTTGAATGAGGTGAAGGACGGGACGCGCTCGGTGGGGAAAGGCTGGCAGGTTTATATCCACAGCAGCGTCCGAGGGGTGCCGGCTGGTGGGCCAAGAGCCCAGGCTATCCTTCATCCAACGCTGAAGGCGAGGATTGGGAGGGCGAAGATGCTTCACCATTTCTCGTCTATGTGTGCTGAGACGGGGTTGCTTTCCAATTTCTTGTACCACAATCCCACTCTCTTGAAGCTGACCGGGCGTCTGGAGTCGTGTGGACAACCAGTATATATGATGACATATCAGGCTGGCGATTTCCCACCCAGGCCAGATGATCCAGGCCCTAGGGACCGTACTGGCTACTATCTTGTGCCATGCAGTCATTCAATTGGGGACTGCGGGCAGCGACAGAAACGCTTTGGCACGCATGGATGCAAGGATGTCCTAGCACTATTGGGAGTCGAACCGATTGGACCTCGTCAGCCGAGCGAGCAGGACCGGGCTGTTTTGGCTGAACAGATAGCCAGGGAGAATGGCACGGCTGCATAGCTTACCAGTTCACGTGCGATTCTTCAGGTTTCGAGGTGATCAGCTGAGTGGGTTTGGTCGTGAGCTGGCTCATAAAGCGCATCGTGTGTTATAATTTAGTTGCCCATCAACCCATTTCAACTCATACACAGAGGCATTTGGAAACCATTTGTCCACTGTAGGCTTCCCATAATTACGATCATCAAACTCAAACCCACACCCACACTCATCAATCCATAGAAGTAGGCATGCTTCAATCTCAAAGCTGTCAGCTCAGCCACCCACGTACTTACAGTCGTTAGACATCCGCAGAAGCCATCCGCCATCCCCTGCAAGACTTGACATCCGATCATGCCACCAATAGGGACACGCTGTAGATCAAGAAACATAGCTTCCATAGCCGTACCAAAGACGTTAACCACAAATGTGCCAAGCGGGAATGCTTTGATCCTGCCATTCAAATGCAAGGATGCATAGAAGCGTAGAAGGCATCCGAGTGGCGCGAAGACCAAGGCGAAGAGGGCTTGACTGCGCCATGTTTCTTGAGACAACGATGCATCACCCACAGGACCTCCAGGTCGGTCCGGAGGGAAGATTGCTAGGAAGATAGCACCAAGCCAGCAACCCCAGCCAAGGAAGACTACGGAACGATCCACGATTTTGCGAGCAAAGAGAAATGGTATAGACGGCGTCCATGGCTCTAAAAAGAGCGCTGTGTGTGCACCAAATTGAAGAGCCATAAGACTAAGACCAACTGTAGTGATGAGAACTGCAAGCACTGCAAGGAAACTGTAGCCACCATTGCGATGTACATTTACCATCTCCGATATAGGGGCGCTTGACGGATGAGATATAGGGACATGTAGAGCGTTAGAAAGAGCGAAAAATGAATCTCGCATGAAGGACGAGAAGGAGGTGAAGGAGCCGCAGAAGCCAGTCGCAAGACCGATGTAGAGCGGCAGTGTCTTCTTCACAGCTGCATGCTTCTGCATGACAGAAGGGGTGGGGCGGTCCAATTCGCCCTTTTCTTCATCATCGTCTTTTTGCTTGGGCTTAGAACCCCATTCTTCCTGGAAGAGCTTTCGATCCTCAGACAAAAAGCCCATCACCAGGCTTCCACCCACGTTGGCCCATAATACGCCTGTCTGCACTGGTGCGCCAGGGTAAAAAGTCAGAGCTTGTAGACCAAGGCGCGCGAGAGTGCCAAGAATCGAGAAGAAGATGAGGTAGGATATCGTATATATCTGAGTGGCGAGTTGGGAGACTCGTTGGCGCCGTGGAGACACGTCTTGCTTCTCCTTCGTGTCGTCTGTCGAAGGGGAGCCGTCACGATCTTCAAGATACCCTTCTTCATTATTTCTCCGACGCTCTGCAACCGGCGGCGGCGCAGCTAATTCATCGAGGTTTTTTTCCTTCGTACTTGATCTAGTGTCGCGCTCTTCCAGGTATCCTTGTTCACGCTCTTTCTGTGGGCTTGCAACAGGAGAAGGGACTGCTAATTCGTCAAGATTTCCATAATCGTTGGGGAGTGTATAGGTCTGCTGGCTTTCGCGGCGACTGCTTCTCGAAGGACGGGATTTCCTGGGCTGGAGTGGAGAGCCAATCTCTTCCTGTTTTTGAGCCGTCTCAACAAGGCCAAGTGGTGCTACCGAAGGTTCTTCTGGAGGCGACTGTGGTCTCCCGTCTTCTAACTTTTTCTTATTGCGCAGGTTATCTGCGGAGTATCCAAGCCAGAGGCGCGTCTTTCGACGCTCCTCTTCGGGTGGAGTGAGAACGGCTCCTTCGTTCTCGTCTCCTGGCGCCATGATGGTTTGTCTCCGCAGTGATACTCACGCATGCATAGTTATCCGCGCAAGATACTGAAGAGGTTTCAAGACTCGGGATGGAGCCTCAATAATCTTTGCCCTTTGCCGCTTGGTGACGATGTTGATGCGGGAGCTCTCGGGAGATCGACACTGTCAAAGCCAAGCCTTTTCCTCGGATCTCTGAACATGTGTACAACTTCAATCTAAGTGCTCACTCATCACGACTATGCACATAATGGTCTTTTCGCTCTTTCAGACGGCTCAATCAATGGTCAAAGCCCTCTGCTCCAGCACTGATTTTAAAAGCGCTTTTGCTCGGTCTGACTATACTCTCGGAAAAAGCTGCATGGCGTTCACGTTGAGAAGCTACCTCGGGCTGAGATGGACTTCTTAGCCTATCAATCGGTATGCTCGAACCAAGAGATGTGCCACTCAACCTGATGGACAGCTGTGACATCTATAGATGAACCCCCAAGGTCAGGGAGGAACGGACTCCGACGGATCGTGATCTCCTAGGTGGTCCGTATCGAGAATGCGTAAGACACTTAAGTGTAAAAAATGTGCGCCCATTCTTTTTCCCTCCTATCTGTCTATTGTATTGCAAGTCAACGTTACCGATCCGCTCAACGCATTGCACCTTTTGTAATGTATCACCATCGCCAGCCTGGTTGAGCTTGCATTTCTCACTGCTGCAACGTTGCCGTACAATGTCTACACGGGTCACTCACTAGGAAAAAATTCTCGATGTGGACCTTAGTAGAATTTGGGTGTCGTTGAAAGAGCTCGTGGATCAGTACGGTGGATTTCATGCCAGTTTCATCCACATCTTGAACGCTCGTTCTCGACCAAGTCCTATCTTCAAAATCAAGACCCTTACCAGGGAATTAGTTTTCGTTACGTTGGCAGCGTCGTCCTCCTTGAGGACGTCTTTGACGAAAAGCGCTTCCGTAGATTGGTGATCGGGCTTATTGTGGAAATATGCCATGCTGTCCATGACGCGCTGTTTACTGCCTACCTATGACTACGAGCCAAGTTGAGAATTGCACACCGACTTATTGCTCCTCTGCTCTCGCCTTCAGGTGTCAAAGCACCTGCGCTGGAATGCGAGATACCGCCTCGGAATCCCTTTCAAAATGGACCAACTCAGACCAAGGTTCGCGCATAGGGGCGAGAGACGATCTAAGACGTCTGGACCTCGAAGCAGTCATGCTCTGCCTTTTCGGTGAGCACCTAGATTCTATCTCTGGCCCAGAACAGCCGGTTGTGAAGGCCCTGGATGACGTTCGGTTGGAATGTATGCTACATCCCAACCAACCAGGACTTCTCAAGTGGCTTCAATACCAGCGCAAGCTCGACAAAGGCTCCCAAACATTGCGCAGATTCGCCGCTGAAGCTGTCGCCAATCGCAGGTCACAGCCAAGTCCTTAAATAGGATATGCTCTATGCTCTGATGCATGCTCAGGACCCCCAAACGGGCAAGCCCCTCGATGAGGAGCGAGTCATTGATGAAATAGTCACCCTGATCATCGGCACAAGTACATGTCCTAGCTTGCTCTCGTTCACAAGATATAGCCCTCTACAGAACCCTCATGAGCTCTGCAAAGCCCGCGACGAGATCGACACGGTCATAGGACGGGACGACCCACTCACTCAAGCGCACTTCGCAAGACTGCTCCATTGTGACGCAATACTCAAGGAGTCTATCCACCTCTCCGCCGCAGCCCCACGCTTCAATATCGAATCCTTGCCATCCGAGACAGGCCCGGTAATGCTCGCCGCGGCCAAAACCAAAATTCCCCAAACAATCACTGACCGCAGGCCCCGCACGTCTCTTCCGAGCTAGATGCATTTCGCCAAGAGATAATGCTCCCCAAAGCGTTCAACAACATGCCGAAGGGTGCACAGGAATGGTTGGGTAATGGGAAACGATAGTGCATTGGAAAGGTATATGCTTGGCAGTAGGCGATGGTTAGGTTGGTTGCTATGGCTAGCGGTGTGGAGTTGGAGATGGCGGATAACGGGTATGAATTAAAGGTGGATGGGGCCTTTAGTTTGAAGCCGGTTGACATTTTTTGTTGTCGCTAAGCTAAGCCGAGGGCGGCTGGGATGAGGGAATGAGTGTCGAAGCAGGGGAGGAAGGGTACCATAAATCTTAGTTTGAGGGAGTGATATGGGGAGTGTAGAAAGATCCATTGATGCCTGATGCTTAGTGCTCAACACTGAAGATGGATTTCATTAAATCTCATTAAACGCTAAGCTCCTAAGTTTGTTCACGTCCCGAAATTACTGAAGAGTATGTAAAATGCCAGAGAGAGATCTTCACCCCCAGAAAAACCATCACCTTAACGCGACTAATTTACAAAGAGTGAACTAAAGCCCCCATTGCCAAACTTCCAAATTTTCTTACCTGACACGGAGTCATGCTGAGACACCCTGATCGAAAAGTCCACCCCACCGCACTAAACTCAGCAAAATAAATACCGAGAAGTTTGAGTATTCCTATGGTAATCACCAACGCTTATGAGACTTGAGATGGCTTCCACAACATCAGCGAGCACTTCACCACCTCGGTTTCACGTGACCGTCCACCTACCACCTGTCATCTCTTTCTCCAGCATTGAGGAGCCACAGCTCGAGAAACAGATGACTCTTCAACACTCTTAGCCAATGTTCATCGCTCTGAAACAGAGCCGTCTATGGCCACTACATATTCGAAGTGCCATCATTCTTACCCATATCAGTAGCGGCCGGCAGGAATATCTTCCACGCGTTGACGCGCCACAAATGTCCCACCGATACCTAGATTAACACAGGGGCACAAAGACGACTTTTTGAGCTTGCAACCAGGAGAAGATAGCGTCGTGAAAGTCTCGTCCAGACCTTACGATGAGCCTTGCGATTACGAGAGAAGTCCAGGGATAGGGGCATCGACAGGTATCGAATGATGTTTCCTATTGGCATGCAGTTCTTGAAGGCCGGGGAGGAGTATGAAATGGGGGTTGGAGAAGTGCGAGACCAGGCGTATATGATTGGAGATCTGGAGAGGACTGTAGCTGGGGCAAAGGATGGCTCCAAATGGAAACCAGCTAACGGGGTTTTGGAAGTCGTTGCTGGAAAGAGGTGTAGATTCGCGTGGAGGCTTTGAGACTATCTACGTGAATACTCGTAGGTCGAGGATGTTATTTTGCTTCATAATTTGTACAATTCTTGGCATGACTAGTCCATATCCGGAACAATACTAAACAACCATCACTCTAGCTATTGTGAACCCCACCTTCGGTTGAATCATTATTTCCTAATACTGTCCCAAGAGATGCCTTCATCATCACTGCCCTCCAACGTCCACGTCTCCACTCACCCATGCCTGCGAGCCAAGCTATCCCAGCTCCGATCCAAAGCCGCCAGTTGTCGAGAGACCAACGCGCTAGTCAACGACATCGCCCTCATTCTAGGCTGTGAAGCCTTAGCGTCATGTCTAAAAAACACCTCAAGCGGTACAGTGAGCCTCTCATTATGCCCGAACCCGATGTCATACCCCCAAGCTTTACTAATACACAAAACTAACTTCCCCGTCTCGCAGGCTGAAACCCCCCTCAACTACACCTACACAACCGAAACTACCTCACCAAACGTCGCCCTAGTCCCCATCTTACGCTCTGGGCTGGGTATGATCGAAGCCTTGCAAACTCTCCTGCCAGATCCAGTGCCAGTCCACCATCTGGGCCTCTTCCGTGAACCCACAACACTACAACCAGTGGAATACTACAACAATCTTCCCTACCGCCGCCCCACGTCCATGAACCCTGATCCCTTCCCTATCCCTGAAACTGCTATTCTTCTTGATCCAGTAATCGCAACTGGAGGGACGTCGAGTGCGGCCATACAGACGTTGCTGGAATGGGGTGTCAAGAAAGTCGTGCTTATCAGTGTACTGGGTAGCGAAGAGGGTGTGAAGAGGGCTGCTGAGGAGAATGGCAGTGACAAGGTGGAACTATGGATTGGGGGATTGGACGAGAAGATGAATGAGAAGGGGATGATTGTGCCCGGTCTGGGCGATGTTGGGGACAGGCTGTTCCTGACTATTGGGAAATAAAATCAAGCCTGGGATATGAGATGTGATACAACGGCGTTCACGATGAACATGATGTAATGACCATCTTGAAGAAAGCTCTGGCTCAATGAACGAACAAACATGTCCTGCAAGAACAATTGGTACCTGCCGCAAGACCCTATACGCCTGCAGACCCATCTCTCATATCCCAGGCCTGACTATCAACAAAAGACCGCGCCTAATCCACCACACTGACTCAATATCCGCAACCACAATCCCCTACCCCCTCCTTCTTAAACACCCTCGTATTCCTCGGATTCGTCTTCTCCGCCAGCACCTTTCGCCGCTCCATCTCCTTCGCTTCCTCCCGCTTATTACCCGCTTTCCATACGATCGGGTATATAATTGTGATGAGAATGAATGCAGCTATGAAGCCTGCCATAATACCAACCTCGTGGTATGTGCCGGGCCCGGCGTGAAAATGACCCGTGGACTCTGTGTTGCTGGACATTGTGGAGGACCAGAGGGGGTGATAAGGATGGCCTTTCGGTTGTTCTCGAGGGTTGGGGATGTGCTTGTGGGGTCGATTGAAGGCAGAAATCCGAGGACCAGAGGAGAGTGTTCTTTGTAGACGCCCTTATGCGAAGGATCTCTCCTTGTCACTTCAAGCACGCGTGTTCGTGCTCAGTGAAGCCTTTGTCTTGTCCAATGAAGCCACAAAGACTCGCAGGGAGCCCGGCCGTAGTTGGCACGCCCATGCGGATTTGCGAGGCTGAATGTTGATTGGTCATGGTCAAACATGACTTGCATGTCTTGGCGGGGGCGGCATAGCACCAGGCGCGCACGAAAAAGATACACACCATTCCAAGTATTCCATTGACGGATTAGCCAGTAAGAAAGAGACCTTGGAATCGAAGACAACTGAAGTGCTGGTAATTCGCGAGGAAAAAGTGGTGTCCAAAGCGGAAGAGACGCGGGTCATAGTCAGCCTCGCCAACCACTCGCACATTTTGGATAGAAACGCAACTGATGTTAGAGATGGTTTAAGGCTGCAAGATATTGCATTTTGTGCTTCAAGAGTGAATGGTGAAGCGAAGTCAGTGTGCTAGTTGGCGACAAACGGGGTATCTTATCCTTCATAGGCAAAGCTCCGATGCAAACGCCCATGCAACCTTCAAAGAATCGTACAGCCGAACATTCTCCATTTTCGTTCCCAAGTCCAGTTGCTATGCCTTCTGACATCCGCTTCCGCACTCGCATTCTCACCCTCACTGTCGCCGTCATTGCCACTCTCGACGTCTTCAGTGGTCCGTCCGTTCGTTTTCTTGACACCGTACTCTTTAACACAACATTGGAAAGGCTTGCTTTTGGGTGTTTCTTCCTTCATAGGAGACCGTGAATTTGCATCGACCTGTTGGAGAATTGTCGATTTCCTTGATTTTCTTTCTTCAAGGTCGCCCCATAGAAGGAAAAGCTTCTCACGAAGCGTCGCCAACGCTTGTGGCGATTTGCGAAGACTAATATATTGTCAACTAGGTATTCGTAGCGGTGACACAGCCAGACCTACTCTTCAGCATCCAACTTGAGCAAGTATTCTGCATCTTGGCTAGCCACATAAACTTCCATGGTTGTCTTCATTTCGCTTTTAGGGCCCATGGTATCCTCGAGTACCAAGCCAAACCTCCACTCCCACCCTCGCTCGTCATCTAGAGCATTGCTGCTTTGACTCTGAGGCGCGCTTTCATGTTCGCTTCCATCGCCCTCCACATCCGACAGAATGTCATATTCGGAGGATTTTGGGCAAGGTACGGCGAAATCAGCGAGATCAGGTGGGAAGAAGTCGACCACGCGAACAGTGGTGCGCGAATTGATGTTGTGAAATGGTAACGTATATGACATGCCCTTGGGCGTCTTGTTCGTGTGGTTCTCAAGAGAAATGATGGATGATACAGAGCGAGGTGTGATGAGGTGGTGAGAGCATTTGACTAGGCGATGAGAATTAGTCTCAACCACAAAGAAATTGGGCAAGTGCGGCACGCCACGACTGCCAAAGAAACTCGGATATCGCTGAGAGAATTTATTCTAGAAAGTAAGACGTTAAAAAAACAAAAACATACAGCAGCCAGTATTCGCTGGTGGTCACCCACCCAACTACTAATTGGCCGATCTAAAGCTTGTCTTTGGCAGAGCGGACGGGATGCCGAGTATTCTTTAGTCTATGGCCGTATGTGCTAAAAAGGAGCATAATATAACATATAAAGCGCAGATTCCAGGCCAATCCGCCATCAGGGAAAATCAACAAAGCACGCAACGTACCATTTGGGTTGAGGTCTTGCTTTTGAGGCTTCACTGACTGATCTCGATCCTTAGGGGTACCAAATGAAGATCTCGTAAGATTTTCCTTATCTTCCGAATCTCCCACTTCACTCGGGTTTGCAAGCTGCTCCTTCCCTTGCCGCTTATTCCTTTTCCTTGCTTGATTTTTTGACAGTGGTGCGCCATCGCCCATCTTCTTCCTCTTCAATGCTCTCGCTTGGGCGACCATCGCGGTGCTCTGATCCTGGAACTTCTTTACGTGAGCGCGTTTTCGTCGAAGCAGGTCTTTGACACGATCATCGTCTTCGTTGTTCTTCAAGATTGTAACATCAACACGATCAGGATAACGTCGGTCTGAATGAAGAACACCTTCCATCTTCTTATCCTGGCTCCACTTTATGTGCACGTTTCGAAGATGCACAAAGTCGTTCTCTTTCAAGTTCTCTCGGCCAAAACTCGCATGAGGAGGCCATAGAGTGACCGTCAATGTCAATTTCCCAGGAGGGCCATTCCATTTCTTGAGCGCAGTAATCCGCGGAGCGTAATTGTATTCGTCCCCTTCTCGACCTGACACATCTTCATCATCTAGACCCCATTCGTAATTGAAAAGTAGATTGTTAGATGTGTAGTCTGAAACGTAAAGCTCGACTCGGTCATTTTGGGCATACACTTTGACCACTTGCCCAACAAGATCATAATACGTCTCGACTTGGGCGTCCTTAACCAGAGTAAATTTGTCCCGTTTGATGGCATTTGCTGGTGAATTTCCGCTTGGTAGCCCAGCCACGCAAGTGCTTGCAGGCATTTCATTGGACACGGTGAATGTACTTCTGTCACGAGAATTACAAAGACTGACGGCGTATTGCCCTTCAGAAGGATTCGGAATAGTCGCACGGGTTTCTTTGATGTGTTTTAGATTTAGCTGCGATGGGGGTAATGCTGTTGGGATTGAAGCCGCCGGGAATACAGTCCAGGATGTCCTCCAGTTTGCAAGACCGAGAGTCATTCCACTCCATTCCTTGATCCTGATCAATCTTAGGAGAACTACATCGCCTGTCCCCGTGATTGCGGGCATTTCGCTCTGCATTGGCCTGAAGAATCGGACTTTAAAACCGTCATCGTAACCACCATACGATAAGTCGGCGAGCGTGAAAGAGAACATCCAGTCCGTACCCCGTGACCGAGCAGGGGCCTGACAGTCTATAACAACGCCCATGATATTGACGTCTGCATTCAGGCGCGTCAAAGCGGTGTTGAGGTCAATAAAACCTGGTGGAGGAGTCGACGACATGACTGATAGCTGAAGCAAGCGGGTATATTTTGCGATGATGAGACTTGTCTTCCTCTGTGCCTTCAGTATCAGGGTTAGATTTAGATGAGTAATATCAACAACGCGGTTTTTCGTGCTGGACGGGCGGAGATACTCCCTTGACTTTCCAAATGAGCGGTCAACATCGCCGATCTGGGAAAATGTTCACTTGCGCTGCAAGGAAAACCAGATATACCTCGCAAATCATACGTACCTGTTTGTTTTTGAATGGGTAAATTCACGTCGAGTTCTCACAAACGCGTTCTGATAGCTTAGTCAGCAGGACGCTAGGCCAGATTATCACCGCGAACTCTGAAAGCATCCCTAAAGTACGCACAACACCTACTCCTGACAGTTTACTCGGTCAACAGCGAACGAATCCAAGAGAGTGAAGTCCTTTGACTTCAGTAATTAGGAACAGGGACGAGTCATCCATCGCCATCATGTCTGAGCGTTTCATCCCCGAGCATCGTCGCACCCAATTCAAGGCTAAAAATACATTCAAGCCGGATGAGCTGCGCCGTCGCCGCGAGGAGCAACAGGTCGAGATTCGAAAAGCAAAACGTGAAGAAAACTTGGCCAAGAGGAGAGGAATCACTGGTCGAGATGGTTCGCAAATGTCAGCTCCTGGAGCCTCCTTGGGTGCAGCAGTCGACAGTGACGATGAGGGTGGAACGATCGAGAGCCAGGTACGTCACAGCCTCTACTCGCCCCATTCCGCATAATGTCCCTCTATACCTTGCGAGAGGTCGACAAGAAGGAGTCTAGGGGCTTGTTGTCTTGACCTGCGTATACATGCTGTATCCTGGGCAGTCACACGACACAACCCTCTTGCAGACCCTCTTGCTCTACGAGTCCTTGACAGTACATTAAGCTAATCAAAATCTTTACGTTCAGCTTACTACCGAACTCCCTCAGATGGTAGATGGCGTATTCTCCAACGAGATCGACTCACAAATCCAAGCCACTACAAAATTTCGCAAGCTCTTGTCAAAGGAGCGGAATCCCCCCATTGAGAGAGTCATTGAGACTGGTGTTGTAAGCCGATTTGTTGAGTTCTTACGATCACCCCATACCTTGGTCCAGTTCGAAGCAGCCTGGGCTTTGACCAACATCGCCTCTGGCTCCGCAGCGCAAACACAAGTTGTCATCAATGCTGGGGCTGTGCCTATTTTTGTGGAGCTTCTCAGTAGCCATGAGCCCGATGTTCGGGAGCAAGCGGTGTGGGCATTGGGAAACATTGCTGGTGACAGCCCCCACTGTAGGGATTTCGTCTTGCAAGCTGGCGCCTTGAGGCCGTTGCTGGCTCTTCTAGGCGACAGCCGTAAGCTCAGCATGCTGAGGAATGCTACCTGGACGCTTAGCAACTTCTGTCGTGGGAAAACACCGCAGCCCGATTGGCAGACAGTGAGTTTCCTTTTCTCTTTCCTTTGTGATTGTCCTAACGTCTAATATGCTGATCAGTCGCAGATCCTCCCAGCCCTTCCTGTACTTGCCAAGCTTGTCTACTCGCTCGACGACGAGGTTCTAATCGACGCTTGCTGGGCCATCTCATACCTTTCTGATGGAGCCAACGACAAGATTCAGGCAGTCATTGAAGCCGGCATTCCCCGTCGCCTGGTGGAACTACTCACCCATCAGTCGACCTCCGTCCAAACACCCGCTCTACGCTCCGTTGGTAACATCGTCACTGGCGATGATGTTCAAACACAGATCATCATCAACTGTGGGTCGTTACCCGCTCTACTTTCCTTGCTTGGCTCTCAAAAGGATGGGATCCGCAAGGAAGCATGCTGGACCATCTCCAACGTCACAGCCGGGAATTCCACCCAGATCCAGGCAGTCATTGATGCAAATATTATACCTCCATTGATCAACTTGTTGTCCAACGGAGATTTCAAGACCCGCAAGGAAGCCTGCTGGGCCATTTCGAACGCAACATCGGGTGGATTGCAGAAGCCTGAACAAATTCGTTATTTGGTCCAACAGGGCTGTATCAAGCCTCTGTGCGATCTGCTCTCGTGCCCCGATAACAAGATCATCCAAGTTGCGCTGGATGGATTGGAGAACATCTTGAAGGTGGGAGATATGGACAAAGAGACCTCGGAAGACCCATCGGATCAGAGCGTCAATCACTTCGCGCTCCACATAGAGGAAGCTGGGGGCATGGAGAAGATTCACGACTGCCAGAACAACATCAACGAAGAGATCTACATGAAGGCTTTCAATATTATTGGCAAATATTTCTCTGACGATGACGAGGCTGGCGCGGATATGGATGCCGCACCTGGCCAAAGCGGTTTCGGATTCGGCCAGCAACAACAACAACAGCCTCAACAAGGCGGAAGTTTCAACTTCGCGAACGGAGGCGATTCAATGGACATGTAAACCATGGCTCTAAAACCGTGATGCTCTACTTCTCCATCGAGACCGGGCGACGAGCAAGACCTTCTCGCTGAACGCAGATTGCTTGGTCTATTGCACCCATCGCTTGGCTCGTTCGATGTCACACAGAGCTCGACAACAGTCCCGATTTCCCGCTCTTCGCATCCCTTAGGCAATGAATGTATGTTGGTCAAAACCTACAACATACACAGCACGTTCGGCCCTTACACCAACCAACAATATCGGTCTCATGGCACCTACTCCTATACTCACGTCCATCAATACAATCCACGGTTCCCCTTGTTGCAACGACCATTTTACGACCTGAGATTCACCATCATGTAACCCCGACACGGATCAGCACAGCACTATTCACCCTGGCGCATGCGTGCGTCCACCGTCTTGGCTCATATCTCAATTTGAGATATGGCAATGTTAATAGAAAGACTTTCGTCTATCAGAGATACTCATGTGTCACTCCAGCTCATGAAAATTGAAGCAAGATTCACCCCACTATCACGCACACTTGAGTTGATCCCAGCGCCGCCTGCGTTCTGTTGATAGAACTGCCTTAGTTCTGCGGCTCCATTTCGCGCGTTCTTCCCACGCCCCTTCGTTATCCTACTGTCTGAAATCAAGCAGATATACTGACCTATGGACGCTATCACAAGGAATTATTCTTTATGATAATCATATCTTGCGCACAAATTCACAGCATCCCGTTGAACCCAAGACACCTATTCAGCGCCACAGCAACAACGCGTTCAACACATTCAACGAGCGCTAGAGTTCGCTGCCCGTTGACTAACATCATCAAAGACTCGGTACGTTGGTTTCCAAAAATGCCGGAGATGAGGAACTACGTCACATGAATTGCTTCTACCCCGCGAAGCAGGTCCCCCGCAGTGTGGAGAACGCGATCCGAAAACACTAACAGGCGCTTTGTTGACAGCATTGAACGCTTTTATTCAATAATTTGTAGAGCACCCACTCCTACAGTTCGTTCAATATACCCTTCACCAACATGTCGTCAACCACAACCACCATGAAAGCCGTCCACTACGAGAAGCCTTTCGAGGTCAGCGTAAAAGAAGTGCCCCTACCCAAGATCGAGCATCCTGACGATGCAATCATAAAAGTTACTACAGCTGGTAAGTACATGACGCTCTATTGTGAATAAAAGAGCATGGGATGACAGAACAAAGCGATTTGCGGTTCAGATCTGCACATGTATCAGGGAAGGACTGCTGCAGAAGCTGGCCTCATCTTCGGTATGGGATCCCCGACTGTCCAGCTTGTATGTCCACTGCTCGGAGCCACATGATTGACTCTTCGATTGTTTAAGGTCACGAGAATATGGGCATTGTCGACCAAATCGGCAGCGGCGTGACCCTCCTGAAGAAAGGCGACCGGGTTGTAATGCCCTTCAATGTCGCCGATGGGCGCTGTTTGAACTGCGAAGAGGGCAATACAGCTTTCTGTACAGGTGTCAACCCAGGATTTGCTGGGGGAGCGTACGGATACGTGGCGATGGGGCCATACTCAGGCGGCCAAGCCCAATACGTCCGCGTGCCTTTTGCCGATTTCAATGCCCTGACTCTACCTCCTGGAAAGGAGCACGAGGCTTCCTTCGCCTTACTTGCTGATATCTTCCCGACTGGTTGGCACGGAGTGACCCTCTCGAAATTCACACCAGGCGAGTCGATAGCCGTCTTCGGTGCTGGTCCCGTTGGGTTGATGGCCGCCTACAGCGCTTTCCTACGTGGCGCGTCCCGAGTCTACGTCGTCGACAAAGTACCAGAACGTCTCACCGCAGCGACGAAGATCCCTGGCGCGACGCCAATAGACTTCAGTGCAGGGGACGCAGTCGAAATGATCATCAAAGAGAATGGAGGCAAGATGGTGGATAGGTCAGTCGATGCAGTGGGATACCAGGCTGTAGGCTCTGGCAAGGGCGAAGGAGAGGTGCCGAATATTGTGATGGAACAATGTATCAAAGTCACGAGGCCGACGGGTGGGATTGGTGTGCCAGGGCTATACGTACCAAGTGATCCAGGCGCGCCTGATGAGAAGAGCGCGAAGGGGATGATGATGATGAGCTTTGGAAAGCTGTTTGAGAAGGTATGAAGCTGCAGCTTTCTGGGATAGTCCTCTACTAAACCACATGCCAGGGCCTCACCACTGGCACAGGCCAGTGCAATGTTAAGAAGTACAATCGCTATTTGCGAGATATGATCATCTCTGGAAGAGCTGACCCGAGCTTTGTCGTCTCCCATGAGATTGGGATTGATGAGGCTCCAACGGCGTACAAGAAGTTTGACCAAAGGATCGAAGGCTATACGTGAGTATTTTTCCTCCCTTTGATACTTTTTTTCTAAGTTTTAAAACCGTGTGTGGGATTGCTGGTTCACACCTCAGAGTTACTCCCGAGACATGTTTGTTACCTAAAATCCGTCTAAGGAAGTAATGCTGACTCCGAGATGTGCGCAGGAAGGTCCTGATACACCCCAACGGATGGTAATGCTTCGACAGGGCGATGTTTTCATGGAATGGATCTGCTCAAAGAGGAGAAATTCAACCGGAAAAGTACCGCGATCGCTTGTATCATAGGATTTGTGTATACATGTATGCTTTTGCCATGGGCAGTGTTTGTAGACTAAATCGATATTCAAATCGTCACTATCATCATCGGTCCTGTAGTGACGAATTTCGTAATAAACATCCCGCTAATTTAGCGTCAATACGGCGCGTCGATTTCCTTTGAACACGCCCACGCGCATTTGTTCGTACATACCCGCTTCCAGAGTGAATTCCCATCTTTTTCTTCCACTACCGAATGCTTTGAATGCCGAGAAGGACCTCAAGTATGGAGCTGTCTGATCCTGCAACACCAGACATGAACGCCACCGCGAGGAAATCTGGGCGCTCGAGGCAGAAGCCCGTGCTGCTCAATAAGGATCCCAATATTCCACAGCAAGTTCGCAGCAGTGGCGCGAAGAGGAAGCGTGCAGAGTCACGCGTTGAAGTTGTGTCTGATCCCACTGATGATGATATGGCTGATGACAGCAATACCGAGGAGAGCGACCCCGACGAGGAAGAATTGAAGGAGCAGAGGAGAAAGTCGAGAAACAAAAAGGTCTCCATGAAACCCATCGCCAAGAAGCCGAAGACTGTGCCAGCTCTGATCACAAATCTTGCTGTGCGCCCGGCCGTCAATGGAGTGAAGAAGGCCTCAAAGCCCAAGCAGCCGCGGGCTCGACCTGTCAAAAATGCCGCAGACGATGGCACCGGACTTTATGGTCAGTCTCATCCACGCTCAGAACGCTCACAAGCTAATCGAAGGCAGCGGAGGTCTTCTCTCAAGGGAACATCCTAGACGCTGTTGCGGCCGACTGGATCAAGAGATGGGAGCAAAACAACTCAGAGGCGATGTGCTACTTGGTCAACTTTGTTATCAAGTGTACAGGGTGTGATCTAACGGTTGATGTGCACGATATCAATGACCCAGACAACGCGGTCAGCAAGCTCACGGATCTACAAGACGAGTACCAGGCGCGGAAAATTACAGATTACCCACTGATCTCAAGACTCAAAGGCAATGCCTCATTTCGCGCAACCCTGAGTGGGTTCTTTGAGACTTTGATAGCTACATGCCATGCCGCAGGCTTACTTTACACTGATCAGGCTATAATCGAGAACATCGAAGTATGGGTCACCACCATGTCATCATCCGCCATCCGCCCTTTTAGACATACTGCGACTGTGGTCTCACTGGCGATAGGAACCGCACTATGCAACGTTGCAAACGAGCTCACCGAGAACACGGCCAAGACAATGAGGCAGAAAGAGGGCGAGCAAAAGAAGAAGAGCGTTAATAAGGGGCGCGTCAAAGAATTTGATGATAAAGTGCAAGAAGGCGAGCGTCGGCGGTTCCAAATCGTTGAGAGCATTCAGGCAATTTTCGACACTGTCTTCGTTCATCGCTATCGAGATGTAGACCCAAAGATACGGGTTGAGTGTGTATCGGCACTGGGTACCTGGGTTGGAACTCTCCCAGATGTCTTCTTCGAGGGTATATACCTGCGCTACCTCGGCTGGGTTCTATCGGACACTTTTGCGCCTACACGAGCAGAAGTCGTCAAGCAGCTTTACAAGCTTTTTAAGAACAAGGACAATGTCGCTAGACTGCGGCAGTTCACAGAACGATTCCGTGGAAGACTAGTAGAGATGTCTGTCCAAGACTCGGAAGTCAGTATCAGAGCAGCCACTGTTGAGCTATTGGATGTGATCAGGAAGACTGGATTGCTAGAGCCTGACGACATAGATGGTGTCGGACGGCTCATCTTTGACACCGAGCCTCGCGTGCGGAAAGCTGTAGCAGGCTTCTTCGCTGAGAACATCAACGACCTATTCGAAAACACAGTGGAGGACTTTGGCGGTGAAGAAGGTCTGGCGGAGATACTGGGCGAAGAGATCGACGATGACTATGATGCGCCAAGGATGAGCTGGCTAAAGCTGAAGTGTGTCGCGGAAGCTTTGCAGTCATACGATGCAGAGGACCAAGAGGAGGATCAGACGCCTCGAGAAGTTGACGGCGGTCTTCTGACTAGTGGCGTAGAATCTCGATACGCATTAGCAGCTCAGACCATTTACGTCGGTATTCCGGAAGCTAAGGAGTGGGAGGCTCTGGCAGGATATCTTCTCTACGACTTCTCGACTGCGGACCAGGATACAGTAGATGCTAAAGCAACGTTCAGAGCGCGATGTATACTCTCTGAAAGAGAGGAAACCCTCCTGCTTGAGATTCTCAATGTCTCGGTCAAAGGCCGGCTACTGGAGGCGATCGAGGGTGAGGCGGACAAGAAAGGTAAGAAATCGAAAACATCAAAAGACGAGTCACTTGCAATCCAAGAAGCAACAGCGCGCCATTTGGCGACCACTATTCCGCGACTACTGAAGAAATTTGGCTCTGCATCAAATACTGCGTCCGCAGTGCTACGATTAGAGCATGTTCTCAATTTGGAGATCTTCCAGGAGCTGCGACAGGACTCTACGACGTATGCCTCGCTCTTAGACGACATCAATAAGCAGTTCCTAAGCCACGCAGATCAAAATGTGCTCGCTGAGGCTAGTACTGCTCTTCTGCATGCCCGCAGCTTTGAAGACCTAGAAGAGACCACTGAGGGCAAAATGTCAGAGCTATGGGAAGGCACTATCGGTGCATTACGTTCCCTTGCGAAATCGGGCGTTGACGATAATATTTCGGACCTATGCAATACTACGCGGCGTGTTGCAAATCTGGCCAGCATATCCGATTGCGTCGAAGTATTTGATCACCAAGAGCCACCAGGGCGCAAGACGTCCAAAACCGGGACGATAAAGAGCCCTAGGAACCTCCTGATCGAATTACTTCGCGATCCATTCCTGGACTCGGAAGCCGGCGAGGAGGCAGACGAGCTTCTTATCAACGATATGAAGGCCCTACTCTTCTACTATATGTGGAAGGTCCGCTCCCTTCAAAATGCAATCGCCTCAGGTGATGACATTTCTAGCGTTCCAGGCTACAACTCATTCTCCGAAGCGCTTGTTGCTATCGTTGAGAGCCACCACAAGGCCTCTACAGTCCGTCTCGCCGCCACAGGAACCCTCTTAGATCTCTACACTCTCTTCGCTGTCTTCCGCCACATTCAAGCTTCGCCTGAACAGGTCGAAGTTATCTCGAGGCTCGTCCAACATACTCCAGACCCTGCGCAAGCTCTAATCCTGTCCACATACACTGCACTCGAGAAGTCCTTCGCCAAGAAGTCACGAAAGGCTCTCGAAGCAGCTCCAGATGACGGACTGGCATCTGACCCAGAGGACTCCTCTGATGACGAGGACGAGGATGGGAACACTCATCAAGAAACCCTTGTTGCTGAGAAGCAATTATGCGAACTAGCAGGCAAAATGGTACTCGCCATTATTGGCCGCGTGCTCGATCACGATGGACCGAAGAAGGGCAAGATAAAGGAGCGACTACAACGCAACAAAATTAGACTAGGCAGCAATTTCAAAGAAGTTGTCGCATATCTGGATGGCCCGAAGGCGAAGGCGAAGGCGAAGGCGAAGGCAAAGAAGAGGGCACTACCAAGGAAAAAGGTGGCTAAGCCGGTAATAGATGAGGATGAGGAGAGTGAAGACGAGCCGCAGCACGAGGAAGGGGGCGAGGAGGACTTGAGAGAGAGGGAGTTGGTCGAAGATAGAATTGTGGATCCTGATGAGGATGGCGATGAGGAGGATGTAAGACCGGGGGCTGATGAGGTGGAGGATGACGATGATATTATGGGCGATTGAATGATCCTGCGATGGCTCCTTCTCTAGACCTGACTGCAAGGATATGGTTTGTCTACTACTTCTTATGTGACGCGCAAGGTGCAAGGCGTTCAAGAGTGGAGGTCTAGATACTGGCTTGGTATTATTAGCTTACAACTACTGTGGCCGACTCAATTTGAATCTTGCCTCCTGTATACACTACACAATACACAATTACCTAGGCGTGGCTCGTAAGTCCTCGGTACTCGGGCCTGCATTCGCATCTTTCTGTCCAAAACTTCAGCGATAGTGTCATGGCAGCTAGCTATTCCGCGTGACTGTTTCAAGGACCTTTGCTGGAACGAGGCTAATGTACTCAGGCGCGCCTGTAACCCACGCTCTGAGATGCTACAGCCGCAGACCTCCCATGCGAAATTTCATGCTTAATTTCGCTATTCGCATGCACGTTCCTTTGTGATGAGGGGTATGGTCAGGATAATGATGCTTGCCTGAGGGAGCTCACCCTTGGCTAGCCACTTCATTTGGGGTTCTATGTACCGCTTTGATAGTGCAGATATGTATATGATGCTGGTATCCCCGCAATGAGGATGTCTTCATTCTTTCTCACACTCTTTTCAGTCATCTAGAATAGTGGTAGACAGTCGTTCTCTCCTCATAGTCACTGGTTGACCTTTCCATTTTTCAAAAAAATTGCCAGCGGATTCCCTTCACTATGCATTCCCAATTTCTATACCTGAGCTGCATGGCACTTGTCTCGGTAACTAGCCACGCCAGCACAGCTTCTCCCTGGCACAGACGCCATCACAATCACCAGGAGGCTATCGCCACCACCACTGGCTGCAGCGGCGAAAGCTGTGCCTACCCCCAACCTAGCTCCAGTGCTTGCTCCGGTGACAGCTGTGCCTATCCTCAGTACAGCTCCAGCGCCTGCATGGGCGAGAGCTGTGCATATCCTCAAGCATCCACTGTCGTGGCGGCTGATACCTGGCCAACCACCACGTCTGCTGCTGTTTATGACGGTGCTTTGGAAGACAGAGCGAACGAGAAAGCTGCAATGAAGCCTGTGGCAACGACTGATGCTTCTGCGGGTCCGTACCATCTTCCTGTACACAGAGTGGCCGTTGACCCTCCGAATTCAGCCAATCCACCTAGCTCTGGCACTGAATCTCTCGTTGCCACAACCGACAACTCGTCTGAAACAACTAGTAGTGTTGATGGTGCTTCCGTCAACAGTAAGAAAGGCGCAGGCGTCTGGGCGGTTAAGAACCTTACCGAAATGGTCACGGAGATCGGTGCAACCTGGGCGTACGACTGGTCCGACAAGCCTGAGACCTCTTTCACTGGTTATTGGGCCAGTTCATTACCACTCAACGTGGATCTTGTGGCCATGATTGATTCGAAGTCTGATTTCGCCGCACTGAAATCGAGCTCGTATAAGGAGATTATCGGATACAACGAGCCCGACGCACAAGCAGCACCAGTGAGCTGGGAAGACGCTGCTACACAATGGCCGCAGGTCGTCGCGACTGGCAAACGCATTGGGAGTCCTGCGCCGGCTAATACCAAACTTGTGCCTGGCGACTGGTTTTATGAGTTCATGGCCAACATCAGTGTTGCAGGTAGTCATGTCGATTTCATCTGCCTGCATTACTATTCTCCGGATGGCAATGTTACCACTTTCCAGCAGTATATCGAGGGCGTCTACAACATGTACAAGAAACCGATTTGGGTCACCGAGTGGGCGTATGTTGACTACAGCAAGAATCCGCCGCATGTACCAAGCGATTCCACTGTCTTAACGACGTATATGAAGAGTGCGGTTGCCATGCTGGAGGATTTGAGCTATGTGGAGAGGTATGCGTGGTTTGCGGTACCTTGGAGTAGCGTCCAGCCAGCCACGAATATGTTTGATGAATTTGGAAACATTACTCCAGTTGGGGCGGCTTACAGTACTCTGTAGAGGGACGAATGGACAGCATCCTGTGGCAGTGTTCTTCTGTACCGAATATTAGCGCCACGCTGAGAGACTTGTAGCAAGAATAGTACTTTCAAGCCTCCGAGCCTCGTTCCAACTTGTCCGACAGAGGTCAATTGAAGCCCCGAAAGCCAACATCGTGGCTCAAGTGCCTCTCAAACGGCGGCCTCGGAGTGGCTTTGTTCCTTTCCGAGGTCGATCAAGCAGCTCCAATGGTGACTGACAACGTCTGCGCATCGTGTATGGCAAGGCCGTGATGAGTTTAACCGTTGAGGTTCATTCATCGCACAAACATCAGTCCACCTTCTCCACACTCCCTCGCAATAGTACCCTCTTCCCTCAACATACTCCCCAACCACCGCCTCGCCCCTTCAAGCTCCTTCGCCGCAAATTTGGCAACCATGCAACCTCTAATATGGCACGCTGTCCATAGCACACTATCTTCTTTCTCCCTCTGCAGTCTCTCTTTCCTCCATTCTTCCTTGGCCGTAAGCTCTTTAAGGGGCTCCGTAGCACTAGCCCAGTTTCTCCCTCCAATTCTAGGCAGCGCCTTGAATTCTTCGACAAAGAAGTCTGCAAGCGACTTGAACAGTGGGCCTCGTAGTATCACGGTGCCGAAAACACCCATGCCATCCATCCGGCCTGGTATTTCCTTGCCATCCAAAATGACTGCGTCCCTTACGAGCATCCTCTTCTTCTCCAAGCTTTCGCCATAGATATCCCAGATCTCACTTCTACCCCTCCATCCCTCAAAAGCCCATTGCTCGCCTCTCGCTTTCCGTCCTTCGCTCACCCAGTCCACGAAGCCTAAACTGCCACCCCTCTCAACGTGATATATTTGCTTCTGCGCGTAGAGGCTGCCGGCGAATGGCTGTACAGGATCGGGAGCTAGCCAGAGAGCGGCATGAGGGGCGATGTGGATGTTTAGATCTTGGCGAGCGGTCGGTGGTGGAGAGAAAGAGGGCTTGAAGATCTTGGTGCTGCCTTGGGTGGTGATTGTGAGGCGAGTGCCGGCGTCGAGGCGGGCGGATAGATCGATGTGATCACCTGCTACGAGACCGCCGCCGTATGTGAGGAGGAAGAGGAGCGGAACGGCTGTTGCAGATGGTGCCTTGAAATTGGCTTCGCCATTGGTTGGAGATGTCTCTATAAAGGATGCAGAGCAGTTCTTGAGAATGTGAGGTATTGAAGGCAGAAGCTTGAGAGGGTATGCGTAGGCAAGGGTTGAGAAACTGGGATTGCTCGGTGGTAGCAGTGTCAGGTGGATGTTGCCATTGCCGGGTTTGGAGGATGTAGCTGGGAAGGGAGAAGGCATTGCGCCGCCATTGAGGAGCTAGTGTGCCTTTGGGATCCTGAGTGAAGCTATAAGATCAGGAAGCATTAGTCTGGGCGACGGATATCAAAATCTTTCAACGAATGCTTTTAGTGGTCACCCTCGCCGGAAATGTGCCCCAACATTACCTCCGGCGGAGGGTGGGCGGCACGTCAGCGCCAAAATAATTTGCACGGAGAGGGCCCCTAAGCGAAGCCCCAAGAAAGCCTTCCGAGAGAGGTTTTATGTGCCAGAATAGGATCTCACGGGGCTGCTCCGCGGTAGGCTTAGGGCCCTCATTGCAAATTATTTTGGCGATGATGTGAGCGGCGCTTTACTCTCGCGTGACGCAGGTGAGGGTCGGGCGAGCCTGAAGTAGGTGATCCTTAGGTGATCGCGCCCAAAGGCGTGGGTGAGCTGCTGCCGGTGAGCATTTTTCTTGCTCAAGCCTCTACGCTGAACCCGAAAACACTAGAACTACATACGATGATCGCTTATTTATGTTTTGTGTCTACTTTATCACTCGCGCTTCTGCTTAGACCCTCCTCCAGCCTTCACCGACGCGACTAGTTCTACCTATTCAGCTCCCCGTGCTTTAAGCTTCCAAGCAATTCATCGATATCGTCTATTTTCGGTTCCCCCTAATATCATATACAGCCTGCCCGCCAACTTGCTCTTCTAAACGCTGACCACGATAGGAAGATAACAGGAATAATGAATAGGCAGATACTCACATCCAATATAACCAAAGCCGTAGGGTACACCTCACTGCGCCGCCTTCAGGAAGATCAATACTGAGGCATTGCCCGGGGTTCCTACCCATATTCACCCGGCTGTCAGTTAGGTCTGGGTCATTGCTCAAGGACTAGGGAGGCGCCCAACATGTCTAGGGCGGTGACATTGCTGGTATTGGCGTTCGCGAGCGAACTGACAAGGCTTAGGCTTCCTTGTCTTGCGGCTAGGTTTTCGTTCACGTCCGGTTTATCGTCCGTCCGTGTAGGGTTCAATATCAAGAAATAGCTACAGGTTGGGTATTTTGCGTATTCTATAATAAATTGGTAGGTCTCTTTCTTTTCCCTCTTCAAAGAAAGGAGAGAAGAAGACTTACTGATTAAGTTATTATAAGGCAACGTCCGCCTCCGTATGTTTTTCTGGATATCTAGTATAAGAACAATGTCTCTTATAGAGGGCGGACTCTCGTCCTCAACTCTTTCGGCGTCCCGCTCGCCAACATTTCATGGATAGTGTTATCACATATTTTCCGGAACGAAAGCACGCGAAAATATATCCTATACTATTAGGGGTGTTCGGCATCTATAGCAAGCAAATCCTTCGTCAATTCTCTCATCCAATGATTGTTATGTAACCGCTCTGGTAGCCTAAGCGTACATACGAACTACCGCCACCATCAGCCTCCAATTGACGCCCGTTCCTACAACACTTCGACAAGACTTCACTCCTCCAAAATTCGTCACAGTCTTCCGCTCCTGATCCCTCGTTTTTCTCACGGTGCTTGACTACTTCAATGAATTTCATCCACGGTAATTGCAACGCGGTAATATCTTATCCTGAACCTCTCAATGCTGACTGCGGTTCGCTACCCTCTTCAGTATCAGAGGACACTTTCTCCCGTATCATCATTATCGTTGTCCTTGTCCTTGTCTCCTCCCTCTCACCTTCTTTCTTCTCCCTAGGCACCAAACCAACGACTCGCAATAACCTTATGGCATACCTAGGGGGCTCAAACTGCGCCGGCGGTCCCGAATGTCCATTTGATCCCAGCGTAAGGACCGTTTTCACCGATACCGAAGCCAGAATCTACGCATGGCCATCAAAAGGCGGAGTCATTATTCTAGACACAGCCGAAGCCATAGATTTCGACTTCCTCGGTCTCGACCCACTTGAGCCACCACTCAAACGTCTGGAAGACCAAGCCGAGGAAGACGCATTTGCTCAGCGCTTGCTTCTTCTTGGGGCGAAATGGTGGGACAGCGAAGCAAGGTACTCGATAGTCTCGGAGATCGAAACGGGAGGTACGACCCATCGACGCGTGAATGGTTTCCACATTGACGAACAGCGCCAACCCACAATGCGCGAGAAGCGTCTCCTCAAGGCTGGATGGCCGTCGAATGGAGGAGGGGTTTGGGTTGCCGAATTCGACACGGTGTGGGCGGGTGTGGACGAGGAGGATAATTTGGTACCGTATGATGAGGATATAGGCCGGCTGAGGATGGCGAGGACGATGGATGAGAGGTGCGCGATGCTAAGGGATAGATTCGAGGCAAGGTTTTACCAGGACTTGAAAGATTATAAGGGGTATGGGTTTTTTAATAGCTGGGATGGAAAAAAGGATGGGGAAGTGGGACCGCTTTTAATGCCTGGAGAAACACAAAACGCATGGATTAAAGCGCACTATAGCCTTGGTCAGATCTAGTATCTTGATGTCGAACATTGCCGATATCAATATCATCCTATCGAAATGATAAGGCCCAGTCCCCAAAATTGAAATCTGCTAATCTGCTAAACCAGCCCAAGGGCTAGGCCCTGACTGAGCTAGGGGCACATTGCTGTTGTCTTCAGCCGCCATGGGTTCCATCCGGACTCATCGCCCCACCAAGCTCCTACGAGGTTACATGAAGGGGACACCGCATTTGAGAGAAGACGTCGGTATTGGACAGGGCTACAGCCGCGTAATGCGGTATTGCAAGCCTGCTCTTTTCAGATATGTAGACCTTGCAAAAAAAAAGTACAATACATATACATGGTCGACAATCCAAAATCAGCACAGAACCGCCACACAATTGATGCCGATCAAGAGAGCTCTCACAGGTCGACTGTGGAGACCCCGACTCCAGAAGACATAGGGCCCGTGACGTACAACCAAGCTTGCTTCTTTCCTCCATTCTTCTTTGGATCAATAGCAATCAAGACCGCTATACTGGCTGTATTCATTATCTTTCCATCATCCTGGAACAGCTTGTTGTGCACCCAGCTCCCAGGTCTTTCACCCCTCTGCGCCAACCATACAACCACTGGGTCTGCCGGAGATGGGAACTTGATGGCTTGGGCTAAGCCAGCAATGACGTAGCCGCTTGCATCGCGGCCTGTCTCTTCCACGTACGGATCATGAAAGTAGAACGGATTATCGATTGTGTTGGGAACCTGGAGTGATTCAGTGATTGTGAGATTGTCATTTGGTTCTGATTTGGCGAATTCCATCACTCCAGCCGCTGCTCGGCAGATCAGGATCTCGCTGTCCTCTTTACCATGACCGAAGCCATTGGGATTCTGGATATTATCTTTGGCAATTGTGGCAGTGACTCCTTCAGATGCGTCCTGAGCATGGAGGTCGTCTAGCTCAATGTAGACAATATCAGACCACGGAGTAAGACCAAAGCCAACATCTTCAAGCGTTCGCATTTCTCCTTTACGGTAGTAGTGATCATTGGTGACGTAGAATGAGTTTGCATTCTTAGCGTAGATGTCATTCGGCGTGCGGATTAGTGGATTCCAGATTGAGCGTAGGTGCTTGGCCTCGGAGGATCCAATGGTGTGGTGGAAGAGCTCTACTTGGGAACGTGCTTGAGGGCCAAGCTTCCCGTTCGATGCTACGAACGCTGGGTTGGGTAGGTGATTTATGGCCAGTATGTAGACTTCATCTGAATCATCGGTGGGGGACCAGATATCGATGCCGTGGGTTATGAAAGGACCGGAGAAATCGGTTAAGGTGAGCCGCTTGGAGGACTTTGTCTGGTACTGTAGATCTAAGTCAGCCTTATGAAGTAGTTTAAAGCTCGATTCCACAATACCTCTGGGTCTATAATTATAATTGAACCCTGATCTAAGGCTTCGGAGACGTTGAAAGCTAAGGTGCTGGTCACACATCCATTAGCTCAAATTGATTCGTGCCAGTGGAGGGCTCGTTGTCACAGCATGGCGAATTAACAAGTAGCCAAAATTGGATGAAAGCCACAGGGAGGGCACAATACAGGCAGAATGGACGCAAATCAACCCGGATCTCCGCTGAAGACGGACCTGTCCTCCGATTACTAACGCAAAGAAATCTCGCGGCAGACAAGATGGGCCGAGTGCCATGATGGTAAGAACGCATGTTAACGCGCATGCTTATGAGGCCACCACCAAGGTCGGTAAGGATTATCCCCTACCGTGGACTGGATGTGCCTTTGAATGGACTCAGCCATCTTTTGGCCAGCAAGTTCATTTTGCAATTCATTTTCTGGTCTTCCAAGCCAGACATAAATCTTATAGGCTTGCTCGTATAGTGTTGCCATCAGCCGCACCTGCTAGGCACGCTCCAATCTGTTGCTCTGGTCGATACATATGGCATCTACCCACAGATCATGCCCCGGAGGGATCAGTGGAGACTTGTTTCGTTGTCGATTTGTCAATTGCTGAAGCGCATCATGTAGAGTCTCTGTGACACTTGTGAGTGAAGTTAGGCGTCCCCCAAGTATATGACAGAGCGCAATAGCGGGCGTTTCTTCCAAGGAACATGTGGACTAAGTCAAAGGCGAGCTCGCTAGTGGAGGTCGATCTGAGAAATCTGAACTTATTCTGCCTCAGTGCAGTATGCCTCAGATCCGCCATCACGCAAACGCTACCTGAGCTTCAGTGGGCTACAGCACATCCGAAGAATCGCTGCAAGGCTAGAGTCAAGTGTTCGGAAGATTTGGGTGTTCTTGTCACCCAAGAAAACAGTGCAGACAGTTCTAGCACCCAATCCCGTCTCATCTCGGATGAAAAGCATGGACCCAAGTGCTCTCTGCGAAGTGTATTGATGAGACAGGTCAACCCCGGTTGAGCCGGTCAGCTAGAAAAGGGAAGGAAGACTTGAATCCTTTTATACCACTGCAGCTAGGTACAAAAGGCTGAGCCATATTTTGGCTTACATCCCTTGACACGGCTTCATTTCGCCAAGAGACTAATCCCCATGTAGCAATAGCCGAGGTAGCTATGCACGTCCCCTCTCTCAATCTCACGACGCTTATCCATTGAATCTTCTCGTATATCTATCGAAAAAGCCTCATCGGTCGCCGCTGTCTTCGTAACGGAGAGTGACTTCTGCTCAGGGTGGAGCAAGACGGGGGCCAGCAAGCTAGTGTAAGTTAGCAGCTAGTAATGGCGGTAATCGCATTCGCTTGTTTGTAAACAGGCTGCTGATTGATAAAGCAATTGCGTACCTACTACCTCTCAGCTAGTAGATTTTAGGTCAATACATAGCACTCGTCTATCCGCCCTACTCCCGCCTCTACAAGAATACATCGATCATCCCACTGTTGACAGGCAACAAACTAGAAACCATTACGTTCAGGGCAGCATTGACCCTAACATTGGTATCGTTCAGTACTCCATCTACGCCTGAACATGGCATTTACTCAGAGCCTGATGATTGGACTGGCGGTCCTCGCTTCCATCATTGCCATCCTCTTCCCGTCGCTTTCACTTCGAGCAGAGGTCCTAGGCATCACTCGAAAGACCTTCGAGAACATCCACGGCGAGGACTTCCGCATCCTACCAGACACTCAAAATTGCGAAGACTTGCACCTTCACACCCCATCTGGACTAATCTTTGGTGCTTCTCAAGCAAATGATCAAGTTCGCTCGAACTGGTTCCCTCCGTATGTGATGGTATCTCTAGTTTGAGACGGGTGTTTATGGAGGGCGGGACAGCATTTCTCCCAACGACAAAGCCATATTTAATGTGGCAGTTTTCTGCGACGCACAATGCATGGCTCGGTATATGCGCCATGTAAGGCTATTTTCTGAGTGATCTCGGCCTGAGTCGCAAGACATGTCTCAGGAGTACTAGCTCCTTGATGGCACTCTAATCATGCCCAAAACTCACTTCTTACCCTAAATTAGTAATGCTAACTCCGAATTCCCCGATGGATGGCGCAAGTCCTGGTGGACAATGACCTGGGTATTCCAAGAAGCTACCCAGACACAATCACCTACTCTTATATAAGGGGAGTGGATGTTATATCTCCAAATGAGTACAAAGTGGGTTTTCTAGGGCTCCTCCGCGTTCTGTTGGGACGATTTGGACTACACCCGGGCGGTAGAACTAGTAGATCTCCTGCGATCAACACCAAAGCTAGATACAGGCTCATGCGAGGGATCGAGCAAAGGTGCAGGAGAATCTCAATGCTCAGATTGCTACGCCTCCAGGGCCAGCAAACGTCAATCCTCGATACCTTACAGATCTTTCGCTTGACAGAGTGTCAACATCCCCGCGACAAAGTCTACGCGCCACTAGGGCTTGCACCGGTCCCTGCCAAGCGGAGTATCATGGTAGACTACAAGCAGTCAGTTGCAGATGTGTACTTGAACGTAGTAAAGTATTTAATTATCGACCCAGGCCACGAATTGGACTTTCTAGCATATGCGGTGAAGCCAAGAGAACCAACTGCTCATACCTCATCAAAGCGACCCTTGGAGAATTTGGCGTCCTGGATTTCCAACTGGGGTATCGCTATGGACGTTTATCCACTTCCTAAAAGCTTACTGGGTGTTCGGTACGACGATGCAAAGAGTGACTAGGCCCATTGAGCGTAGGAACAATCCCTTCCGCAAGGAAGGACTAAGGGTGAGCTGCTGTCATGCTTGCGATGGCGCGAGGCCCACAGCAGTCGTTGTCGATACTACCCTCAGTATCGAAGGAATTTATTGCGACGCTATCGCCGAGAGATCATGCCTCTACAAGACATGGCTAAGTGTCGAGAAATCGAAAATAAAGGGGACTTCAATCGCCGAGAGATCATGCCTCTACAAGACATGGCTAAGTGTCGAGAAATCGAAAATAAAGGGGACTTCAATCGAATGGACAGTACCCTCATACAAGAGAGTCCCTGGAAATTGCTCTGCGAAGGACTAAATCTGCGGATGTGCAGTACGACACACTTGGGCGGGTGTGTTCTTGGGGTGGCTGCATTGAATTTGCATTTCCACGTACAAACAGAGATGGGCTTACTGTTGTAGAACTTGAGAGGCAAAGTCTTATGCAGAAGGCGCTCAATAAGGCGAGAAATATGCGCAACATGTGTCGTACGAGGAAGGAGTATATTGGTCTCATTCCTGCCTCTGCAATTGTGGATGATTGGATTTACGTGCTGCTTGGTGGGCAGGTACTCTATGTGCTGAGGACATGCAATAGTGGCGATCGGAACGCCACGTACATTGGTGAGTGTTATGTGCACGGGCTAATGGACGGAGAGGTTATGCAGTGGGTCAAGAATGACGCAGCAAAGATCGACGATTTGCTACTTGTTTGAGGAGAACATTGGGCTCTCTTTGGGAGAGGAAGGCCAACTTGTTCCTACTACATGATTCAATAAGCGTTCCTTTCGTTTGTTCATTTGCTACGGCCTTCAAGCATGGTGGTTCGCTTCAAAGCAATAGCGTCGGTATTCATATTTGTCCTATATCTTATAAATGTGTCGAATTGCCCTGGACTCATTGTCATCCTAATTTTGAAATCTTATTGTCTATGAGCATGTGGGATACTCTTACAGATAATGTTTTTGTATAAAGCAACTGTCTCTGTCTTGCCTTTTTCTTTGTCCCAAAAATATCACCGTGCCTACAAAATTATGACACTGATGCCTTCCCTTTTCGTTCTCTCTTCTCCTGGTATCCATCAGATATACCGTCACATCTCATCACCCTTCGATACCCTCCTCAAAAGGATAACATCCCTACAATCAACCCAGAATCTCAAAATTCCTAGGATGTCACAAACCCCAATCCTAGACAGTCTTTTGTCCTCCCTTGAGGACGCCCGGAAGATTGACTCGTTTCGCCCAAACGACGAGGCCTTTGCCGCTCTTCTCCTCCTCACCTCTCTCGGAATCGGCGGTCTATTTACTCTTCTCAAAACCGTCGGCGGCAGATTGGCTCAGTCCACGGCAAAGGAACAAGAGCCAGCGAACCAAAACATCGGAAACATGAGTTCCGCTGGGGAAGTAGAGGAGCAGGAGATGAACGAGAAGAATTCGAAAAGGGTCGGAAATAGCCGGGCAGACCTAGAAGCGAGCGACAATAACCCTGGCCCTTCCGAATCCACACTTCCTCAACCCACCTTCGATGTTCTCAGCACAGCGAAAGAGAGGGCGGACTCCATTGAGACGCGCGCCCGTGAACACAGCCGAGAGCAGCCGGGCGGCCTTGCTGTCCAAAAAGCTCTTAGTCAGAGAGACGAGGATCAGAGACTCGAGGCTTTTATTGCAGGGCTGATGAGGTCGTCTACTGGGGCTTCTAAGTCGCGGGAGACTCGGCCCAGCAACGGAACTTCTCCTGCCAAAGAGAGACTGCAGCGTATCCAGTCTGAGGCTCGCATGCAATTGCTTGACACACAGGAGATCTGCAGGAATAAAGGGATTGAGGCTATTCAACGCTGGGAGAAGGCTAAGCAACGACCAAGCAAGAGATCTAGGCAGGATCGAGTGACGGTCAATCGTGATTACACTGAGCGCGATGGACGTACGGTTCTTTGGGTGGCTGATCGTACTAGTGCTTGAACTTTAAGTTGGAATCAGAGACATGTGCTGTCAGCAGTCTAGGTTGACGGCGTTGGCATGGTAAGATTTCACGCGCATTCAACGCCCTTGTTTGACATTCGTTACTCTTTGGCCATAAATGATACATAAAGTTTGTGTTTCCCCTAATGCTTGGCGATCCGTTCTAGCTCTTATGACAGCGATATATAGGATTTATGGCGGTTCTTATTCAACACTGCAGTCTTCACCGTCCACTACCCCCCTTCATCTCTTGGTTAGCTTTTCCTTCGAAGTAGGCATTGGACACATGGGCGCTTGTTTAGTTGTACGCTGCGTGAGAACAAAAAACTCCGCATGCGTCTTTGATGCAACAATACCTTTGTAAATTTTGCGCTCTCCCTTTGTTCCCAGTACACAGAGAGATGCTGCAGCTACTATACCAATGGCAGACTACTTTCGCATCTTCTCTTCACACTCTCGCGGCAACATAGCTCTCGCCTACCTCGCCCGACCTCTCAGCGCACCAAGTCCAAGTGACTACCCCCGGAATTTCCTCTAGCGACTCAAATTGCAATGTCTGAGTTGGATCTTTGCCTACAGGACCCAACCAACTTCGAAAGACTATTCGTCAAGCAATGTCTCGGAAGTAACAGCCTCTCTGACCTAAGCAGCGAAGCTATCCTCGCCTTCATTGTGCTGGCTTGGCTTGGAGCTGCAAGTGTGTTGATACTCTATAGACATTTGCGCGGCTGCAAGAGTAGCGCAAATATAGCAGAATCAATGGTCTAGTGCCTGCTCATGGATGAGTTCAAAACTTTATTAATAATTGATCTTTGAGGGTTGCTGGCCAGTATGATGAGGGTAATTGAGGTCTTCGTTCGCATGCCAATGGCACTATATCGCTAATATCTATGTCAAATCGAATTACCAAAAGAATTAGAATCCTTTTGCGTTACAACTTGCGTTAATATTCGAGAGCTTCACGCAAATTTCCTTCCGATCTTCCCTCGTTGCGAAAGGAGTGTTGTCTCAGCGTCGATGTTCTGAAATATCTTTATAGGTATCAACAATGCCTTTGTACAAAAGATGTCTTTGTTCCCAGTGTACCCTTGAACACTTCACACATCACACATAATTCTGAAATTAGTCTCGCATATACAGATGAAATCGAAGACACATAACCACCATCACGGAAAGCATCTTTCCAGAGAAACATCTATCCAGAGCCTTATATGATAGGCTTGATTGCTCGATAACCTGGACATGTCTCAACTAAACATACCCGCACAAGGTATTGCCGACGTTGGCACTCTCTTCGCCCAGACATGCATCCAAGAGATCAAAATTCTGGGCGAACAGCGCGATTTTAGCTTCGAGATCTTTGTCGTACTTGCCTATATATCCATCAGGATTGCGTCCGCGCTGTTTAAGATTGTTAGAGGCTGTTTCCTTCGCTCCAGTGCGAAGAAAGTCCCGCAAGATTACCCAGCAATACGAGATCGTAATATCCCCGGAATTTTCGTAGCTGCTCATACTTGGGCGCAGGAGAGACGCAGAAGAGAGCAAGGGCACTATCATGACTGATGTCAAGGGCTCTGGCTACCTTGGCTATCTCATGAACCTTTTCAAGGTTCTTGTTGAGTTTTCTAGCGTTGTAATGCCGAGAGTTTTGCTCGAAATACATGTACGAGTACATACCGAAATCTATCACTCTTGCATCGGCCAAATTCCCTATACGAGATGATCAGATTTGAGCCAGTTTACGCTCTTCGTGTCTTCGCTCCCTGCAATCTTCTCGCTATATCGAGGACAGGCGTTCAGTGCTCCGATAATGCGAATTCTTTCTTTGCAAAGACAATTTCTTGGTATCACCAGGACAAAGAGTCCTCCGATAATGCGAATTCTTTCTTTGCGAGACAACCTCTTTGTATCGCCAGAATCTTTGTCCTCATTTATATATTCCCAGCCCCTCTTCCTTTTATGTTGGTGTTCTTTGTACGAACAATGTCTTTCTAAAATCAATGCCTTTGTCTCGGCAGCACGTCAATCATCTATATCACCCTCGCATCTCCTCTCCTACTCACATTCTCTCCATTCCTTCCACAGATCCAAACCCAGACCCAAAGCACAACCACAACCACAAACCCAAACCAATCCCAACGCAGCCCATCAACCAATACCCTCGTCAATTCCCTCAGGTATGTCTCACCCAACTCCCACCACTAGCCCCGACGCGCACATGCTTGCCACGACAAGCCAAGCACTCAGTGCCCTCATCCTCCTCCTGCAGCTCATCCTTAGCTGTCTACTTTCCTTCATCAGCTATGTGATCTTCTATCTCCTGTGTCCTCCACCTGCACGCTCAGCACGTCGGGAAGCCGGTCTCGAGGTATGTGACAGCGCATCCAACTCCTACCAAAAGGAGAATGATGTTAGCACCACTGACTTCATAGACGTCATAGCCGATCGCGCTCGCACAATGGAGGAAGATGGCTTCTGGGATGAGTTAAACGAGCGCGTTGACTCATTGGAGCAGCAAGACGCGAAGGAGATCAGCGCTATGGAGGCTATCGACAGTCTGCTGGCTGAAGTCGAAGAGCAGATTCCGGAGATCGAGGATATGGAGGTTATTGATAATGTGCTGAACGAGGTCGAGCAGCAAATTCAGGTTACGAGGAGGAACAGCGAGGAGGCCGAGGCGGATGCTGCTGAGAAGCGTAGGAGGGTGGATGAGATTATGCGGGAGGGGAAGGTGGAGAAGGCTTTGGAGCGCCTCGAGGAGCGTCGAGGACGCAAAGTGGATTAAAATGACAAGGAAGCTGTGAAGAGAGCCTAGTCTGTTGTAAGTAGACTGATGATGAGGCGCGTGCCGTCTTGTGCTTGTTTAGCATGTATAGAGTCAACGGGATGGCTCTGATACGGAGGGAGCCCGCGTAAGGTTGAATCAGCATAGTTCTAATGTCACCAGCTTTTGAGCGTCTTTTGCCCCGTCTATCTTTATCTTAATCTTGTCACCTTGTCTGTCGAATTGTCTTTCCACATTTTGGATTATCAAGTCAGTAGGCTCCCCCACTCAGGCACACACTTATACCCAGCCTGAGTCTGCCCCATAGTCCACCCCTTCTGCCCAATATTGACCTTCTCCTCCCACCGATTGTCTTCCTCACTCTCTATCTTCACCATCTCACTCGCATAGTTCGTCATTAATAATTCCTGATTCACGTTTTCTCCACCACCACCCTTGCTGATATCTAGACTCATGCCGCCCCAGTACGCTCGCATTTGGCCTCTTGCATGGATATTGAAGACGCCTGCGCAGCCGCCAGGATGGTTGAGACCGCCGGCTATGTAGGCATTGGGGATGGCGTTGTCGCTGGCTAGAGCGTCGCGGTCGGGTTTGACGTCTGGTTCTTCTTTGACGTGGAAAGGGTTTACTGAGGAATTTGACTTAGGCACTTCTATGATTACGGCTTTGCCCTTTCTCTTGTCCTCTTTCTTGTCCTCAGACTTGAGTGGGTTGGCTTTCTTTGAGATGTCTCGCACACTAGGTATGATTGGAGGGAGCTGGAAGACGTAGGCGAGTCTGTCTTCGGCGCCATCCATGAAGACGGACTCGTGGACGTTCTCAATGACTTCGTCATCCTCGTCATCGTGGGTTTTAGTAGCAGGTGCTGGCTTTGATGCCGACGACTGAGGCTCGTCACCATGCTCAATAGCCCAAATCTCATTGAGCTCCGTGAGAAGTTGATGTCGTTCTTCACTGCTAAGGTTCTTCCGGCGCAAGTAATGACCCAGTCTTGCATGTATCTTCTCGGACTGGGGTAAAGTATCGTCTTCAGGTGGGTCGCCTGATTCTTCGACGTCGTGGATGACTTTGAGGGTCTCTTCAGCTCCGGGCAAAGCTTCTTGTGTTGCCGTATGTAAGGGTACGCCAGCCTCCTCTTCGTCGAAGTTCATGGCCTCCGGCTCTCTGTTGAGCATGGGCGTTTCCGTATTAACAACCGTAGCTTTGTCAATATCTTTAGACTTATCTGTATCCACGACCATGATATCGTTATCATCTTTAGGCTCCTCCTTGACTTTGACAATTCCTTCCTTGCCATCATCGTCTTGATATACGCCTTTCCATTTTCGTTCGTCTCGAACAAACTCCACTTCCTTTGGCTTCCTTCTATGCTTCACCTTTGGCGTCGCAATAATCTCCGCTTCATCTTCAGACATGAACAGAGTACCACCAGCCTCGGCGCGCTCTTTTGCTCTTCGCCGAAGCTCCGCTGAAGTAAGGGAGCTAGCATCCGTGTTCACGCCTACGGCACGCTTCACGTGCTCTTGCCGCTGTATTCTGACTGGTCTGAGGGTATTGTAGGGTATGTGTGGTGTTCGTTGCCGCTGTTTGCCTTTCGAAACCCCGGATCGTATAAGAAGTCCATCGCCCGAATCCTCTGAAGAAGTCACAAGGTTGATCCTCTCAATATCCACCTTCTTTCCTCCCTCTGAGTCGAATTCTCCCTCCGACGATACGTAAGCTGGCGCTTGATCCTCCTTCTTGATCTTCGTCTTCTTTGGCTTCGATTTCGATTTTGAAGAGGCTATTATCATACTCCCATCCCTATCTTTCCCCGGCTTGGCCGCAGGCTCCTTCTTAACGCCTTTGTTTGGGTTCAGAGAAGAAGTAGGCTCGGAAGGCTCCAAAGCGCCTAAGCGAGCATCAGCAGCTCCCCTACCAGTACCCCCGCCAGACCCTCCTCCTCCACCTCCTCCGCCTCTGCCTCCATATCCTCCTCTCCCTCTCCCTCTCGCCGATTTCTCTCCTATCGTAGCCCCACCCAAATGCCCACTAGCCTCGTGACTAAGATTGAATCTCTCATTTTTCCACCGGTTCATCTCCCCATATCCACCCCGCCCTCTACTATGATGTCCAACTCGCTCACTCCCACGCTCAGCGGCAAGTCTCGCGGCCTGTCGCTCGATTTCAGCTCTCTCGACGACCTCTCGCTCCTCTTTGCTGCGTCGTATGAAAGATTTTGGTTTGTACTTGAGGGCTGGTCGATTATCTGGGCCATCTGCTGCGGTAGGATTTGGAGAGCCTCGTGGTAGGACAGAGGTTAGGCGTTGGACTGAGCGTCTTGGTGGAGGGGAGTCGGCAACTGCTGTGGGTGCTGATGAGGGTGGTTCTTCTGAGGGTGGTTCTGGAGCTGCTAATTCGCGCGACTCTATATATGGCGCCTCTTGATGGTCTACTTCCATTGGAATGTCCGGATCTCCATTATCCTCCACCACGTTTTGTTTCTGTGAAGGCGCACTCAGAACTTCGGTTGACTCATTGTCGAGGGCAGCAGTTCGGTTACCTCGAGCTGGCTGCCTCCGACGAGGTTGACCTTTTAGAGGCATTGTGAATCCTGAGGAACTTGCATCAAGGGTGGTGAACAGATTTGGGGGTATTTTCAAAAGTCAAGCATTGTATTCTGATTGGCTGAAAGAAATGTAGTAGCTTGCAGAAGCTGGTGGGGCGATCTTGGCGCGCTAAGACCACGGGAGCATGACGACCCGCGCACCGATCGACTAGCGCTCGTGGATATGAGCTTGTTTTGACGTCCCTCCACTTTGTGCATGCAAGTATATCGCATAAACTGGATAACTGATAACCCGCTCGACTTGTTTAGTTTAAGAATTCCATTTATTGTTGCCGAATCAATGATCGCTGCTTGGGTGCTGTGAAAACTCGTGTACAGTCATCCGTCTGATCGATCCATGAAACATATCCGCTCGTTCTAAGTACCCTCCATTTGGGTGCCTTCACCCGCCTTCACCCGCCTTCATCGTTACGCTGCGTAAGACACAACACGCCAGACAAAAACAAAGAAATAACTTTTGATAGCGAGCAAGAGCAAGAAATAAAAAAATCGGAATGGCTGCGCCGGTGAAACTTGGGGTAGTTCCGAGGAGTATCGGCGCCTATCCAAGCGACCCACGTACTGGAAGAGAATGTGAATGCGGTCGAGCCAGTAGGTGGTAGCGTCGAATGGTCGCAGGGCCCGTGCGAATGATGGCGAAGGAATAGAATTGCTCTCTTGGCCAGAGCCGATGTTGGCGACGAGATTTGCGATTAGAATGATGTTCTTTGTGCGATGGGTTGGGTATTTGAAACGACCAAAAAGGTAGTCGATGAGCCAGTAGTAAAGGATGATTAGAATCAATCCAGCGAGACTGTTGCGCCGTGCATGTAGCAAGCTAGACGCTCATGTAGCCAGCTATGCTATACGTTAGGTCGAAGTTCGAGAAGCCTTGAAGCGCTGATCGAGGCCGGGGAGCGAAGCTTGTGGCGGATGTCCAAATAGAAGCCTGAAGGAATAATAATCTACCGCTTTCTCTTCTTGCTCTTCTCCTGGGCAGCAGACATTTCATCCAAGATTGCGCCAGCCTCATCAGTCTCGTTTGATTGGCCAAAGCTTTGAGCATCGTTCTTCACGGCGACACCCATATGTCGCCCAAAGCGACCCTTGCGCCCGTTGCCCTCGTCTTCACTGACGCATTGATCGGCTCCAAGGCCAGCATCTTTGCATCGTTGGCAGGGGCGTTGACGATCGCAGCCCTTCTTGCTCTTTCTACAGCGTTGGCAGCGTGGTTTGGAAGAGAGGTCTTCTTCGCCTTGGTGCTGGAAGTTGCCAACGGAACCGGACGAGGTCTTGCGAGACTGGGAAGGTACGGAGGCTGGAAACGGGGAAACTTTGGACGCGATGGATAGTGCGGAAGACTTGGCCTTCTTGGTATTGCCGGACGACTTCGATTTCGGAACTCTGGAGGTATTCTTGAAAGAACTGACGCTGCTGGCTTTCGACGCTGTGCGTTGCTTTGAGCCTAACAGTCTCGATTTTACCCCTTCGCCAAATTCGTCGACCATGTCGTCTGGGTCACTCTTGAAGACCCCGTCTCTCTTGCCGTCATATGTATAGTCTCCATCAAGTTCATCACCGCTAGGATCGAAGCCGTCGGTACTGGGTAGGCCATCATGAGGATGCTTGCCATGCTTCTTGAATGTTGGTGATTGGAATACAGGACTGGCTTCAAGTTTTGTACGAGCTTGAGTCATTGGTAGGGAACCCTGCGCACCATTGTCGCTCTCTTCGTCACTATCGTCCGTGGCCGAAGAGGCTACGTCAGCACGACCGCTGAGGGCATCGTCCAAGGTGGATGCCGAAGTACGTCCATACGAGATGTTTGAGGCATCCCCGAGTCGCATCAACTGTAAAGCAACGTCCTCATCAGAGATGCAACTGGCAATCGTAGGATCAGGCGTGGGGAGAATGCCGAAACCTTGTACTCGTGGCACTTGGCCAGAAGACGAGCGCGCAGCAAGACTTGGTGCAGAGACACGATCGCGAAGGCGACGCCCGTTCTCAGCTACTGGCGGAGCTGTGATTGCTGTTCTACCCTGTGGGACAATGCCATATGTGTGATCCCCCAATCCGTAGCTCTGTGGGGATTGAATGGGTTGGCTGTATGCAAAGGCCCGTTGGGTCGGTCGCGCGAATGGAGAAGGATTGTCCTGACCATTGGACCGCCTCTGAGGAGAGATAGAGGAGATTGAGTTCGGTGCTGGCACTTGAGGAGGTACAAAGAGTGGCAGTTCCTGGGAGAGATCCAGTCATTAGTACAGTGAGCTTTTGTGCACTTTCTTGAAAGACTTACCGAACTCTCGAACTTGGCCTTCTTCCTCCTGTTGCCTTCAAGAACATTGTCAAGACTGATATCAGCATTGACCACTTGCTCGCTTCGGGCCTTGCGAGAACTGGTTACTGAGCCGCCTTCGCCGTCGCTGCTGCTGTAACCTCTCATAGCGTCACTGTTTAGCTCAGCAGGATGCTCTTGAAGACTGCCCTCACGACTCATCATGCCGGAGCGTGAACGAGCCTTTTGCGCCGAGACACTGCGGCGGCTTCTGGACGGACGAGGAGATGCACTCTGTTTTCGAGTGACGCGAGAGGCAGGTCGAGAGATAGGTTCGCCATAATTGAGTATCTGGGCAGGTTGAGGAGGAAGCATCTGTAAACCTTCGTCCAGCAGTCTGTGAGCACGCACAGGAGATCCACCTTGGTTCGGCATCTGATTGTGAGGTTGCCATGCTTGCGAGTAGTCAGACATGACCCGAACGAAGACAGTCATGTGGTTTTCCAGGTTTTCGTATCTTGGAATGAGAATGTTGCCCTGAGCATCTTCGAAGCTGACGCTTTGTGTAGCACCTCCGTAAAGGCCATAGAAATTCTTCACTGTGGTGATGATTGATTCGGTGGTGTCGTGTGGATGAATCAACACCCTCATTGGCAGCCGCGCTTTGTGATTCGTACCGCTATCGAGAGGGAGCTCGAAGGAAACACTCTTTGGATTTCCAGCCCCAGGTGACTGAACGTAGCTGGCAGAGCCATTCAAGCTGTTATTGCCATATGGCAGTGGGCCGGGACGGGTAGCAAATTGCTGAGCATCGAGGGTGGGATTGTGCGATATCGCTGAGTGACGAGTTGGGTATTGGTGAACCCTCTGGGGCTCATGTTGCGAGGGTTCAGTCGGCTGTTGAGAGCGAGATGTCTTTGGGGGCTCATGCGACAAAAGGTTGGCAACATCCATGGTGACAACACGAGGTATAGCTGTAGAGTACAATAGGAGCCCGTAAGGATGGGCACGAGGGGTCCAGTCTGTAGGTAGAACAAGCGGCACCGGCTTAATAGTGTCGAAGGTACAAGGTGCCAGACAGGTTTTTTCTTCCGCTTAAAGGGCGATAGTCTAAGGAGAGCAAGCATTAGTGATAATCCTCAAGAAACGGTAATGCTAGGTGAAGACTAAGTGAGTAACCATAGCCTTTGGGATTGTTTCAGGTACAGTCCTTCACACGATGGCTTGGAAGGCTATGTCGATACTCGTAGGTCAAGGGATGAAGCGCAGAGGGTCGGATAGCATCGTGTAATGGTGTAAATGTGGATCGCATAGACATGCAGTGTGTAATCTACTTACTGGAGAGTCTTTGAGGTAAGTCTTGGTGGTTGTCAAGACAGATCTTTGAGAGCGTGGTTGGTTGGGTTCCGGCTTCAGCGCAGCGCCAGCGTTAACATTTCACAATAGGTGCAAATAGGTAAGAAGACGTCTGTGGACGCAGAAGATGCTCCAGTAGAGAGATTAACTAGTTAGAGATGGCATTGGCAGCCCTCAGATAAGGTGAAGGCGTGCTTGATGCTGGCGGGGGGTTGGTGGAGGGTGAGAGAAGGTGATCAAGAGAAGCGGAGGCTTCCACCAACCACGGCATAATTTATCTACAAACTGCACAATTTACACAATTGGCATAAGCTGTCTACGACCAGGTTACAGGCTGTGTCATACGATCTAATGACTTGCGATTGCGGTCTTTCAAATTGCAGCTGATCTATATCTGCACCGCTGGCTCTGGTGTTTCCGTTGGAACATGAGCGATGTCGCATCGCCTTGCATCTACAAACAAGCAGCCACTACGGAGGTACAGGAAGAGGACCCTAAGGTGGGAAGAATGATTGGCTGAAGTCTCTTACCGCAGATTCCTTGACCTGGATAAGTCCTAGGCAGGCCCCTCAGGTCTCAGGAAGGTGGTGCAGCATGCAATCGAGCCAATCCCCTCTGAGCGTGTTCACCAGTCGAGAAGAATCGCTGGAGCAATTGGGTCTTAGAATTGCGTGTACTTCGATCGATAGATTCGATACGAGGCGAACATCTGCGCCAACTTTGTTCAGGTAGAAGTCAGTTTAGTGGAAAGGTACATTGCCTTTTCAACCAACTCGTTGGCCCAGCTTTCACCCCGCTGAGACGGCGCATGTATTCCTCTGACTAGCCATCGTGTACCGAAGTGGCTTGTAAATCAGCGCGGCTTATGGAAGGAGGGGCCGTCGGCCTGTCTGCGCCGCAATCTCACATGTAGCTGTCGTAGCAGAAAAGGGCAGATTTCCCACTCTGCCCAAGAGCAAACTTGCTAAAATCCGAAACTTCGCAGTGATAGGCTTGTGAGGCCACACGTATCGCTTGGATGCGAGGGATCTACCTTCGCCATTTTAAGCATGCCAAACATCGACAACGACGCTAACGGCCATTTCTCTCCGCTACCATTCGAATCGAACGGTTCCGCTGTGTGCCCAGCATTCTCCCCACTTTCGCTCAGACCTTTGCGCCGATAACGACATCTACCTTGCTTCTTCATCAATGCATTGGGCCGGGGATATTTCCATTGTCGCGAGATACGCCTCCATCTGCACGTATTGATACATTCTTGTCTTCAAGGTTCGCGCAACTACGACCACGATTCATCTTAACGATGACGATAATCATCATGAAAGGACTTCAACGAAGTCGCTTTACGATTTTTGTGTCCATAGAGAGTCCAAAATTGAGGTGTCACTATGTATATATCCGAGACGGGGACAGTTTCGAGCTTTCAGTGGGCTATTCGCTTCATAGGTCCGTTGAGTAGGGCTTCAAGGAATTGGGCGGCTCCACTTCCAATCGGGGATTCGCAATCAGAAGCAACTCTCCATTACCAGCGCTGCCAACTTGCAACCTATCTCCACCATTCTGTGAGACAAATGGTGTCCTCTAGGCGGAGGATGGCGTTTTTCAATCATTTTATCGAAACCTTCTTTCAAATCGTAACGGTCACATGACTTCGTGGCAAAAAGAATTTCGCGCGAACGTCGCGTCTTCTGTTCAGTCCAGAGCTCTCCAGCCCCATGTAAAGCGATCCAACAGCTAGGAAGCTCCCAAATGGATCGCGTAGCTCTACCGTACGAATTATGAACACTTGAGCCCTGTCGCAAGCATACATCTTGTTTGCGACACTTTGTGGTTTAGATCATTGGTTTCTGGGTGACGCGACTTCAGCAAGGGTGCTGACATAAGCAACCGCCGCAGCCACGACTACGCCTCTATCCTGTTGGTGCGCTTCTACCGCTGGAGACAACGACATGAAGAGTACTATCCCAGATGGTAGACCTTAGGACAGCGCTAACACTATTCAAAGTCCGGCATACCGTTGGCGCAAGGAATGCGAACGTGTGAGGCGAGTAGGAAACATAGACATGATACCAATTGTTGCTTATGGTATCATGTCTATCAGCATTCAGGGAGAGTATTGAAGTCCCAGGCGGATAGCTTCTAACAAAGTCAACAAGTGCCAGCATGGGATAGACGACATCTAACAGATAGTCAACTGCTACTTTGAAGTTTATTGTAAGATAGTGAGGTTATCCTTCCCTGGATATGGGACGATCAGGTAATACTAGACGAACTAGAAGATCCCGAGTTGCTTAGCAGGATAACGAGATGACTCAAACGATCGAGCAAGAGAAAGCACCGCCAACAGTGTCAGAAATTACAGCAACAACTCCATTTCTAGCAAAAACAGGAATATATTTCAGATTCAGAAGAAACAAAAATTGAGTGATGAGGACTTATCCAGAGGTTCGACAGAACAAAAAACAAAGCCAGACAGGACGAGTGTGACATGTTTGGATGGATCGTTTAGCGCGAGGGAGCAAAGTGGACTGTCAGCCAAATACTTGATTTAGGACGACCCAGATGCGAGCGAGATGGACGAGATTGTGAAGGTTATGACTACAGAGAAGGGCTGCAGAAAGTTGTAGGATGTCAAAGGGAAGAGACATGTGAAGTCATCCAAGGTAAGCGAATGAGTTATCTCGGCTAAAACAATAATCCTTGGCTTCTACACAAAGACGGACTGACCTCGAATATCTTTACAGCGACGATGCATCTTCCCAATGACTTAGATTGACCATACCAATTATATGTTCTGAAGAACCTCCGGATAGAGATTGACAAAAGCGGCGTAGAATGCCCGCACTGCTTGAGGGAGTTGATTGCGAGGCTACGAGAAATACATATAAGATGACGGAGACTTTGTCCTGAGATAGACAAGGTACCAATCAATACTATCGAGCAATGTAGCGTTATAATTTCAATCCAGCGGTTCACGACCAAATAAGACCAGGACGTGGACAATGATGGAGAACGTCATGCTACAGTAACACTACAAGCATTAGCATTACCCCTTCGCTGAGGAGCGGCTTCGAAACGTTCAGCTGTACGTTGAAACAAGAGAAAAGCGATCATACCACCAGCTTTATGTCGAGAAGAGAGAGATTTAGCTACTGGAGCAGTGTAGATTTATAGAACTAAGAAATTCGACGCATTGTCACCAGCATCGATAATCGCAATTCTATGCGCTAGGGTAGACGGCTGGTCGGTAGACATGTTTGGCTGGAGGAGACTGAGGCGATGCTATGTACTGCTTGGATCAAGATACTTATGATTTTTAAGGACGACGTGCTTCGTTTGGCGAGGGAGGAGGTACGCGAGTCATTGGACCAACGCAAAGAATTAATAGAAGCAAGGAGAAGATGAATTCATGTATTGTGTATTTGATTTAAATGAGATGATTGCGGGACACGAAGCACGATACAGAATATAGGACTTGGAGGAGTGGGGAACAATGAGGACGAGCCAGCAAACGAATCGGGAGTACTGTATATACTTGGTCTCGTGGATTTTCTGCATCATGGGAGGGTTGCCGCCAGCGATGTGCGAAGGAGAGGCAGATTGGCATCGGGAAGGAATTTAAGGACAGCTCCAAGGACGAACGGTGCACGTACAGAGTTATCGTAGGCCTTTAGGGCAAGACACTAACAGATACATGTGTAACGATTTCATTATTAGTCGTCGTTTCTTGTCAAGAGATTACATCCTTCATGCTCTCAATGACCATTTATTTTGACACATTGTAGATATCTTGGCCGGGTGTTCCGAAGTATGTCAATTGTAACGCACAAGAACGAGCGATTTCCAAAAATTGGTTGTTGAGCGAGGCCTTCGGCAAAATCAATATTTGGCTTCCTGCGGTTGCTGGGCGACGAAAACAAGCTTTAATTATGGCAGGGGTGCGGAAGACGCCAACTCGAAACAATCTTTTGTTTACTACTGCAGACAGCACATCTTAACGACATCATTACATCAAAACGCAAGGGGTCAGTCAGGAACACTGCTTTGTCCCTCGTCATAATCGAAGGTGTGTGACTAGCACCGCCATCCATTGAGTATAGCTAACAAGACTCAAGCATCCGGCAGGGCGCGCGAAGCAAGAAACCCGTGTAAAGGCGTGCCTGGTCTACCTAACAGCTTTGTAAGGGCGCGCGGACGCGTTGCAACACAATGGATGCTAAGGTAAGACTTGATCTATTGTTTATGTCCTCCACAAGTAAAAGATGCACAGCACTGTGAGCATCAAAGACAGTTGCCAAGCCTACATAACTTAGCATTCTCCACTTGGAGCAAATTTTCTGCTCTTGAAGAATCACAACCTCCGTTCCAAGCACGATTGACCGGCATTGTTGCTGACGTGAGTCTTCGATCAACAGCCCCAGAGACCGACGCGGACTCTCCACGTCTACGGAGACGAGAACGCAATGCCTACCACCGCTGCCCGGAAGACTCTACACCAACGTAACAAATCCAGTCCATCCTTGTCAACAATGCTACAAGCAGGAGGTATGAAGGTCGCCGCAAAGCGTACCGCGTTCGGGGATGTCAGCAACACTGCCAACGTATCACGGCCAAGCAAGGACGACTCGGTCATTGGTGGGAAGGGTATTTCCAGCATTACGGAGAAGGCAGTCCCAACACTGCAGGACAAGAAGACTACATCTTTTCTCCGACCTGCCCAGCGTCCACTCTCGGTCGGTGGAATCAAAGGCCTTCTCAACAATGTCACAAATTCCATTAATCAACCTCTTGTCAAGCAGCCTCTGGTAGAGCTTCAACAATCATCACAGCCACCGAGCCAAGCCGCAAATATACGAAGGATTACCACCAAGAAGAGCACTGCAGTCCTCAAAGATGCTGCCATTGCACAGCCAGAACAGTCCGCTCTAGATCTACCAAAACCTCTACCTTCAGCAGCTCCACTTGCTCCCGTCCATTGCGAGCTCCTACCTCGACAGCAATCAACGCAGCTCGAAGGGTATCAATTACCACAGTCACAGCAACAGCCTCAATTGTCTCGTAAGCCAAGCAAACACGTTGCGAAGCCAGAGTCTCAAGAGATTACAGCAGAACCATCGACTGTGCAGGCATCCTCTGAAGAGCCTGCAGTATTGAGGTCAGATGGTATCTACATTGACGACCAAGGTCAAGTACGGCTTTACGATTACGAAAAACCTGTCGGGCACTCAGAAGTTGCTCGACCGGCGAAGGAAGAGGTTCCTGTGGCTACAGAGATGTCAAAGCAAGATACTAGAATAGCCTTGGGTCCTATTCTCGCCAATCAGCCTGCAAATACACAGCCAGAGCCAGCTCACAAGTCAGCATTGGCTCCCGTGTCAGAGCCGGAAGAGTACTGGGATGACGAAGCAGAGGAGAACTACGACGAGGAAGGTTATGTCACTGCTCGATCATTCAAGTCTCGAGGAGAGAACACGACTGGCGGTGCTACTACTGTGCTGTTTCCCAAAATCAACCAAAAGGCCAAGAGAGACATTGCTGCAGCCAAGGATCTAATAGAGGGATCAAAGACAGCTGAAGAGCTGGAGGATGAAGCTTGGGACACCACCATGGTGGCAGAGTATGGGGAGGAAATCTTTGGCTACATGAAGGACCTCGAGGTATGCTCACACAATTAATACCGCTTGTCGTCATGCTGACTCCCCCGGACAGATCAAGATGCTCCCCAACGCCCACTACATGGACAACCAAGCTGAGATCCAATGGTCAATGCGTTCTGTCTTGATGGACTGGATTGTGCAGGTTCACCATCGCTTCAACCTCCTTCCTGAGACGCTCTTCCTTTGTGTCAACTACATTGACCGCTTCCTTTCCTGCAAGGTCGTCTCCCTTGGCAAGCTGCAACTTGTGGGTGCAACTGCTATCTTCATTGCTGCAAAGTACGAGGAAATTGATTGTCCGTCGGTCCAAGAGATTGTCTACATGGTGGATGGCGGCTACACTATCGACGAGATTCTCAAGGCAGAGCGCTTCATGCTGAGCATGCTTGCGTTCGAGCTCGGATGGCCTGGCCCAATGAGCTTCTTGAGGAGGATTAGCAAGGCTGACGACTACGATCTCGAGACACGAACATTGGCCAAGTACTTCCTTGAGATCACAATTATGGACGAGCGTTTCGTGGGCAGCCCTTCAAGCTTCGTAGCTGCAGGAGCACACTGCTTGGCGAGAATGATGCTTAAGAAGGGAGTCTGGGTATGTATATTGCTACCATGAAATTTGGATCCGAAGCTCATTATCCCACAGACTCCTGCACACATATACTACTCGAACTACACCTACTCCCAGATATTCAGCCTCGTCCTTCTCATGGTCGAGTGCTGCGAAGACGCACGCAAGCATCACGCTGCGATCTACGACAAGTATCTTGACAAGCGATACAAGCGTGCTTCACAATTTGCTGAGACTGAGATGAAGAGAGGCTTCCAGGTCCTGGATGTCAATACTAATACCCTCGCTCCATATCCTAGCCTGTACGATGATCGGAGCTTGTGGGGCCAGAAGTGACATACTTGACAATTCCAGCAATCTTGGCTCAATTACCACAAACTTGCTTCTTGCCAACGCTGGTATAATAACTCGCCCTTGTCTTACATGTGAGATTCGACTACCACAGCCTCTGGCCATAACCTCTCGCTACCACAGCTCTTCTTTCTTGGAAGAGCAATATTGGAGCGACTCGTACATCCAGAATTCACATTTTCCATTCAGCAACTTCAACGACTGGCATAGCGCGGCATACCCATCATGATTTCATACGACCCTCACGCCATCCATGACAGACCCAGCATTCAGTACATACATTCTCTTTTAGCGGTTCATTCGGCATCAGGCAGGCAAAGGCGATTGGTGTGACAATTCGGCTCTATGGCGGCGCTTTCAAGAACGCTCTCCAGAAGAGCTATCATCTTCTTTTTGAAAACGGTGGCGTCGACGAGGCTTTTCCTGCTGGTCATCTTCCAAATCGGGGACAGAGCTAGGCTGGCAGGCTACTAATGGTTGACCAGTATTTTAGACGGAAAGGGTTTATTGTAAATAGTACAGACTGCAAAAAGTAGCATCCTCTATCTCAAGAGAAGCCTGAATCGATGAATAAGAGAAGTTTCACTCGAATTGTGCCAAGTTGTCATTGCAGTACACAGATCTGGTGTACTCGGTCCAAGTAGATGAAGCACTGGTCTCTATGTGTAGAGAACATTACTTTGAAAGAGCCATGCAACAACTCCATTGAAATTGCCACACATGTCTAACGCTATGATCACCGCTCCTCTGGCAACACTTTGGTAAACTAAGATGGGAACCCCTTCACGAAAGAGAGAGTAGGGAAGCCAAGTACTTCGAACTGGAACAGCCGAGAGAATGATTAGATGAAAGTATCAGGCTTGGTGTCAATGTGAATGGCAGTCTTGCATGCAACTGCAGCCAGCCGATTTGGCACAGAACGCTCTCGATCAAGGCCGCAAACTGGCCGTCTTACTTGAACATTGAGGGTAGTAATGAATAAGTTGAGCATCAGCTAAAGCATTGATAGATAGGTTCCTTGCTCCACTGCGTGCCTATACTACGGCTCTCAGGCGCTGGAACCCTCGTAACTGCTACTTCTTTTAACAACTTGCCCAGTATGCGAGACTGATCTTGGAATAAAGAAATCTGATTATCTTTCCCCGGTGCTGGCTAGAAAGTATGTACTTTACAATCAATATTTACAGTGAAGGTGGTATCATAGAAGCCCGCCTCTCCATGTCACCTTTGGAGGATATTTGGACGCCATGTAAATGCAGGAACCTGTCCGCCGTTCTCTACTTTCTCCGGTATCCGCCTTCCTTCCAATATCCTGTCCTAAATCCGAACCCTGTCTATATGTACAGTATAAAGCCGAATGAAAACGTTAAAAGGAAACATGTAGTGGTGAATTGGTGGTAGGGTATCAATAGAAGCGTAGTCAGGAGGATAGCGCGATATGAAGGTCAAGCCTAGGCAGGTAGTGCGTTATATAGTGGTGATGATTGACAACTGCGATTTTATGAGCTAAGAGAGCCGAGGATCTTCTTACTCAGGAGCTGGACACCTTTCTTGCGGGTGCTGCTGTATTACCGTCAGTGAACGGATAGTAAGACAAAGCGGTCACCCATACGTTTCATCGGTGTCCTCCCCATCCATGTCCTTTCGCCGCAGCTTTTGAGTCTCGCTCGTGAAGCGCCGAACTAAATTTTGACGCAGATTTTTGAGCGTCTGTAGAAGGCTTAGCAGCCAGTAGCAAAGAAGTAGTAGAGGTAGGGACTTACACTATCCTCTCCTTCAGCCTCAGCTTCCGACTCGGGTATAGAAGGCGGCTCCGCATGTAGCCCACTATTTAGCACAGATTGCCGCAAGCTCGAAGCAAAGGAGCTGGTCCTCGCCAATTGGCTACCAGGGATGGATGTGAATGATTCGCGGTTGGAGTCGCCTGGATTTGGACTTCTGTCGCGCAGGCTGCTTGTTTCGTTCGAGTTTTCTAGAGGACTGCTGTTTGGTAGCAGAGCTGAGGAATTGGCGAGCCCTCGTAGCCGGTTCTGCTGCTGCTTGTTTGGACGGTGGTGAGATAGCTTGTTGCCAATGATGGCGCCAGTATGCGAGATCAGGGCTCTTATGACGTCCTTCTTCAGGCGAAGGGCGAGGTCGAGGTTGGACCATGTCTTGTTTCGGTACTCGAGGACTGGCATGCGGAAGACAAAATTGTGGACGTCTTCGATATTTCGCTCGCCGCGACCTTTGTAGCTCAGGCAGAGAACGACGCTGGGAATCTTGACATATGCAAGAGTCATGTAGTTCGAAGCTCGTGAGAGCATCTGAGAGAGGTCATCCGAGGGTTTGTCTTTGCCTATTGTGGTTGCTTGACTGTTTGTGCGATTGAGCTTGAACCTCGATTGCTTCTCCGGCTGACCATTCATAGCTGAGAGATTTGTCGACGACCCCTCTTTTGACCGACGTGCAATTGCTAGACTCTCTTGAGAAGGCTTTCTCATGCCCGAATTTGGGCGAGCTAGCGAGGGCCGTGATGTATTTTGCAAGGCATTCGAATTGTTCGAGTGCTGGAATAGCCTGAAGTGATGGACATCTCCATTGCTAGTTGGGCCGAGATGTTTTGACTTGTTGGCAGGGGTGGAATGGCTCTCTTTCTCTTTGAAAGCCATGGTGGCTCGTAGCCGCATATCTAAAGATGCTGGCCTTGTTGACGCGACCTCATCACTCGATCCATTGACGTCGTATCTAGGTGTGTCAGGAACACTCGGTAGCGTCTCGGCATCAGAGTCTTCGTCTTCTCCACCAGGTAATGTGTGCTTGAGCATGGACGGTGATTTACCATCGCCGTTCTTATCCGTGCCTCCTGGAAATATGTATTCGAAGAGCTTTTGGCCAATCTCCCTTTCGAGCTGGACCTTCAACGGGAACAGATCAACCTCGACTTGGTCCAAGACAGGTATACCAGCAATCGCTTCGAGGCTATGCCAATTGACCTTGAGCATCTTGGGGTCCTGAGTGCCCATAAACTTCCTTCCACTTTCCAGATATGGTCCGAGCATCTCAGGATACAGCGCATCAGGCAAGAGATTGAGTCCATGTATTCGGTCGATCTCCATTGTGTTGTGATTGGACCCATCGCTGTTGTCTGTCCTGTCGTAGGTGGCTTTGTTGAGTTGGATTTCCATCAAAGGATCGTCCTTATCCTTCATCAGATGCCATACCATCTCGGACGCTGAAAGGTACCAGCGCAGAAGGCCCGTGGTTTGATTCGCTGAGACACGGTCGTCGTTCTTGCGTTGCGAGGTGGTGATAGCCTTCATCATGAAGAACAGCTCATCCTCACAGGCTGCTAGATCGTGCTCAATTGACAAGCGATCTTCCCATCCTTGTTTGTCCAGGTATTTTGTATGTATCTGGAAGTGTGTCTTGATCTCCTCCAATTGGCGGATCCGACCTTGAAGGCTGACCACCATCGTAGATGCACCAGTAAGGTCGCTAAAGTCAGAAGCCAGCATAATCTTCTCAAGCCTTTCGCTTCTGACTTTCTCCCGTGGTTCATTGTATAGTAGTAGATCGAGGACAATCAGATACATGGTGTAATACTGGCTTGAATCACAGATAGCTCGAATATGCGGGAACTCGACCCATAGATGGTCAATGCGGTTCTCCATGTTCTCTGGATTGTGCTTATGGCCCGTTTCACCGCTGCTAACCTCGTCATTGTACTTCAATCTGAGGGTATTGTACTTGTCATAGCGAAGACTTGCCGAAGTCCGTTGTACTACCCGCGACCACCCGAAAGGGTCGTAGTCGAAATCAAAATTGACCTCGAAAGCGACCCATGGTGGCCATGCAGAGCCTTTGGGGGTGCCATAACGGTTGCCCGAATACATGTGCAGGTATTGCATCAAAGCTTTCTGGCTCGTAACGAAGAATTGTACGCTGTCCATGTCCACAGAGAATCTGCGTTGTACCAGACCGCTTACATCATCTGCAATTCGGTCCCTGTCCATAATCTGAATAACCTTGAGCTGCATAGCCTTGGCTGTTACTAAAAGCACCGATTTGGGGTTCTTCTCACTTTGCAGCTGGATCTGCGGTGCGATCAAGCGAACGTGGTATGTATTTTGTGGCGTGAATTCCTTTGAGATATCCTTACCAAGATTGTCTGTATTCGGCATTTGAGGTTCTGGGACCTTTTCAGGGTCGTCAGCATCAACAACCTTCTTCTCATCATTGAGAAGGTCGTTAATCATGTCCTCAAAGCTAGAGTCGTCTTTGCCATCATCTTCCTCGGATGCGGTAGGAGGGGGTGATTCAGAAGCCGGTGATCCGGAGTTTGTCATATCCTCTTGCCTTTTCCTATGCCTGTGTTGTTCTTTGACGATGTCATCAATGAACTTGACTGCTTTTTGGGACATGTAATAGATGAAACCCCTGCGCTGGCTGACTTGGTGGACGTAACGAAGGATGATGTTCCGCAGAGAGTTATTCCACTTGAGTTGGGCATTATGTATGATAAAGCGGTTGTTGAAGTCGCTCACGGAGCCTGTAAGTGGTGCTGCGTCCAATGGCTTTACCTCATTGCTATCGTCTTCCTCCTCTGATTCACCAGCCATATCAAGTCCAGCAGTGTCGCCCGTTGCGGAGATCCAAGGTCGGCCTTCGTCAATGGCCCGAGTCAATCGCTCCAGCATTGTCTGAAGGAATCTCTTTTCGGCCTGGAGCCTGTCACCCTGCTCACTGAGCATAGCATAACGCTCTTTTAGGCTCGAGTCTCGGTTCGAGTCGCGAACAACACGGAGTTCTTGTTCTCCAAGAGTCCTCTCATGCATTTCTAATTGCCTATCAAGTTTTTCCAGGCGCTCTTCAATCAGCTGGCACTGGACCTTTCGTGGGTCGTTGTCTTGAGACATGACGCAAAAATGTGTGGGCTCATCCCCGAAAGGACTGCTCTTATCACCTTTGGCAGAAGAAGATCCTGGATGATCTGTCTGTCGGAAGTAAGTGAAGCGTGGTGCGAAGGCTAGCGGCAGGATCTTGGTCTCTGGGTTGGTCTCTGATGGTAAAATCCAATCGATTTCAACAAAGTCATCCATGTCAATCCATGTGAAGTCATTATCGGGTATAGTAAAGCGAGAGATGTCAGCAGAAGGGGCCGCTTGCTGGTAAGCCGCAAGGTGCTCAGCCGTGGCACGTTTGACGTCGTCAGCATTGGTACCAGCGATGCTAGCAGATACAGCTCTGATATCTGCGGAAATGAAATCAAGCTGCGCTTGATTGATTCGCATCCCACTTGTCTTCATCTGCTTAGCTCGACCTTTGCCTTGAGTTGCAAATTCTTCTCGCCGCTGGTGTAAATCCAGCATAAAGCTGTCAAGCCTAAGCTTTAGTCCTGTAGCAGATACGAGGTCTTCGGAGTAATCCTCGACATCCTTGTGTTTGTACATGTGGGCAATAAAGAGCGGCGACAGAAGCAGATTATACTTTATTGTCGCCAGGTGACGTCCAAATTTCTTGCTTGATTTCTCAATACCTGGAAAAAGCTTGCCCTGCCTTATGGGCAAAGACATGACCGCCGAAAACAGTGACCACCAGTCAAAGAAATGCGTGAAGAATCTAGGAGTCATGTGGACAGAGTTATAGCTCATGGATGGTTTGATGTTTTTTGTCGTCCAGTCTCGATCAAGCGGCGCGATGACAGCTACAGACATGTGGATGTGATTACTCCGGAAGCCCTTGAAGGCATCGTAGACCTGCTCTATCATCAGCACAGCAGAAATTTCCAGAGTGGAAACGACTTACCTCGCCAGGCGGAGCCTTTGCATGCTCCAAAGTCCTCAGTGTAACATCATAGTGGGGCGTAAACATGAAGGATCGACCACCTCCTTCAACGTCGCGTTCGAAGACTAGACCAGCACCCCACCGTACATTGCCGGAGAGCTTCATGATCACTTTCTTGAACATCGTGGTATTCCTTTTGATACTTGTGCTCGATGTGCTTGAGTTGTCGTCGGCATCTCGGCTGAAAGCCTCTCGCGCTTGATGACTATAATCTGGAATTGCCAAAACGTAGTCATCGCTGTCAACACTCATGAAGCTCTTGGGATCGTCACTCTGGTGGATTCCCCAGCGCACGTTATTACGCCAGCACATAACGAATCCTGCGCCATTGCCCGTCACAACATAAGGATCGCGGGAACCTAAAATGTAATCAGCGTTGCCAGGATAAGTATTACAGGAGATACATACCTTTGAGCTGTAGGCGCACGTCTCCGTCACCTTTCCAGCCAACGTTCACACGCGAATGAGCACTAAGGCGAATCTTGTCCCAAAAGCCAACTCGGTCTGATGGGTCAACTTGTGGCTTCGTAAAACCTTCTATGATCATCATCATATCTTGAATCGCGGGCTGATAAGAGGTCCCCCATGTTATGCTAGTGGGCGCACTGGTATTGATAGCAATGTCGACGTCAGAGTAGGTTTTGACAGGGGATACAGTCCTTCGGACGTCTATAGCGAAGCCACTGGCATGATCTGAGCTCGAAAACTTCTCGGGAGGCACAACTTCGACCTGGACTTGTTTGGTCGAGACATCACCACGATATTCTTCGGCAATGACGAAATCTGTCTTGAGTGACCAGCTTGGCAGACGTGGGGACTGCCCAGGCCTGATCGCTGGCACATGAAGCAATGGCAAGGGATAATCCCGTAGTGTTACCCGAGCTTCGCCCATGTCGATCTGAACGCTCAGTGGGATGAGCAGAGAGTACTCCATAGCGTACGGCATGCCCTTTCCCACCCTGTGAAGAAATGTCGGGTAGTCTTCGAGAGGGAAGGAAGGCTTGTCGATCACGATGTGCAAATCACTGATAAGCGTAGACATGAGGCCAGGTCGTTCAGGCATTGCTAGGATCCTTTCTGTCCCATCATCGCCTTCGGGGACATTGTCGTGACCCCAAAAGATACCACGGATTTTACGCATGCCCCAACATTGAATACGATAAGCGCCATCAATTCGTTTCTTCCAACTTTGAGCGTGATGCTCATCCAGCCTGTTTCGCGCCTGATCAACTGTGATCTTGGCCTCTTTTGACAAGTTGCATTTGCCATCAGGATCATAACGCATTCTCCGACCTCGACCCTTTGGTGGTGACTCCGAGTGATGACGATGATTGGACCCTGCCTCAGAGCTTCGACTCCTTCCTCGCTCTTCCACTGATTGTGGCCACTTGCTTCTTTGACGCTTTTGAGATCTAGACTGATGCGTGGGTGGGCGGTATCGAGAGGAGCCACGATTGTGACTTTCCAGATTTTTGACCTTTTCTTTGAAAGCTTCTTCCCGCGCAAGCCGTTGCTTCTGTTCAATCAATCCAATCCGGTAGATAGTTCCAAGTTTCCAATCAAATGGTCCGTCTTCAATGTCAAACAGTAAAGCCCTACTTCGAAGAGATATCCTTGGTACCTTCTTGGGCTCTTCGGGTCTCTTCTTCAGGATATAATCATTCAATCCGGTTTTGAAACGATGGTATAGCTGCTCAGAAGCTTTCATTGCGTTCACAACATTGTCAAAGATCTTGTGTAGGACCAGCTGATGGGGTATGCCAATCCTTATGAAATCAGTCACAATATCGACAGATCTTTCTTGTAGAATTGTTGTTCCGCGCTTCCTGCGATTCTCCCGAAGATCCACACGCAGACCCTTGATGCTGAGGATCTTAGCCCACGCTGAAGAGACTTGCGGAGCTTCGGCGTAGAGTCTTATGAATTGAGACTTTATGAAGGGCATCGCCCATCTGTGTCGCCCAGCTTCCATTCGATAGAGCTGAAGCATCATGGGAGGATCAGACGGCATTCTTGCTTTAATCTGAACCAGCTCTGCCTTGACATCGATCGTGACTAGCTCTTGTTGATTATTTCGATGCGGTGGTACACCAGAGAGTGCAGAACTATCGTGTCTGGTATGCTCCGTGGACATAGAAGGGGGTACATTCGTAGCGCTTCTATCGATAATGAAAGCCTTGCGAAGCACTGCAGTCGCGACGCCCATTGCATAGTAGCGATAAAGAGAGTATTGCAAATACAAAGCCTTGGTATGAGAATTGATGTGGAAGATTGGACCTTGCGCATCAGTTGACGTGGTAAACGCGACCTCAAACCGAGGAAGGGATATAAAAGACTCATGTTCGACGGAATCCGCACCTTCGACGATGAACCCCTCGAGTCCTCGGACATGTACTGCTAAGCGCCGACCGTCAGTCGAGACGGGCGTTACTTCGTTCGTACTTGGCGGCGGAGTGACTTTGATCGAAGGCTCTTCTGGCATAGGGTGTTTGTTTGTCACATGGCGTCTGGAGGGAGGTCTTTCATCAGGCGCGGTCCTCCTTATTTTGTACTCAGCAGTCCAAGACTCTAGTTGAAGAGCAACACCTCGTGTATCGTTGGAGACCTCAACATCAACGCCAGCTACCTCGACTCCGAAATTGGAGCCTTGGAGCGAGAATTGGACGAGCCATGGCGGTAGAGGTCTCAAAAAATCCGGCTCTCTTGCAGGAGCAGGAGCAAGGGTTATGTCGAGGTGGGCATTCTTACTGAGCTGCTGGACTATTTGACGTACACCGGAACTAATCTCTGGTCGCACCATATGAACGGAAAATGTTTGCAGATTGCCTGATGCAACCACAGAGACTTCTGGGGAAGCACTAAGTTGCACCTTTAGCTCGAGTGCATCCGTGATCAGGAGATCATGGCGCTCGGCGGCTGCTGTGTGATAATAGAGATGAGCCGATGCTATTCGCATGTTTGAGGTAAGCGCGTAATGCAGCTCCCCTGCTGTGAAATGTGATGATTCCACATCCAGTGATATAGAAGCGATTGACAGGATGAGCAAGTCGTATTCGTCGGCAGACTTAAGTTTGGGATCGGCTGGTGGCAGGGTGACTCTAACGACAGGCTCATGTACGGAGAGCTTGATATGGGCTTTGGGCAACAGCCTCGATAGAAGGTGATGAGGGCGGGCTTGAGCTGTTGGCGGGCTGTCCGGCATTGAGGTACGGCTGTGAACGAGGGCAAGGACCATTGGCATATGTTTCGGGTCGACATCAACCGACGGAGAGGTCACCACCAGATTTGCGAAGAGAATGTTAGCGTTGCGCTCAGCAACATTCTCGTCCTGGGAAAAGGCGACACTCTTGGAAGGCAAAGTCGTCTTGACTGTCGTGGTGGCCATCGGTACGTAGAGTATCCTTTCGGGCTTTTCATGACCATCATCGAGGCTCACAGCAATCGAAATTGCAGCAAGAAGTGCCTGGTGAGCTGTATCCTTGGCAGAAAAGTACATGCGGTGGGCGGGACTCTTTGGATCAAGCCGATGCAGGTCAATGCCGAACTCGTTCATAGCAACATTGAGATACAGAGGAGAGCCAGATGGTCGGACTGAGCTGAACTCCTTCGTCATGCCCACGAAGCTCACTGCCATCTGGATCTCTTGAATGCCTCGCAAGATAGAGCTGATGAATTCTTTTGAGTCAGATACGGTCTGGACTATCCTGGCTTCTCGACTGCCTGGTCGGTCTAATTCTTCAACGACATCTGTGAACGAGATTTCGACATCCTCAGCCTCTGTTTGCTCAAATTGAGAAGGTTTTCGGCAGTCACTGATACGCCTCGAGCATGCCATCAAATCGTCATATGGTATGTGCACTCGGCCTAGTTTCAAGGCTATTGAGGTGTCACGGAGGCCAGGACGATCGCTGTAGAGTAGACCATGGATGTTGAGTGTGCATATATCGACCACTTCCAACGAGTCTTTTCCTTCCGGAGTGAACAACACACCTTTCACAGTAAACATCCATTCCGCGGGCCGTTGGTCGCCAGCAGGAACTTTTTTGTGCTGGAAAAGACGACCCCGATCCACGGTCTTGCGCCTTGTATCCACGAGCATGCTGAATGTTCCGACTTGAAAATAGCCAACGTCCTCGACGACCAGGCTAGTGTTCGTAGCACTGACATCGACCATCCGCAGCCAGTGTATTGTTTTATGTAAACGCTTGATTCTCTCCTTCATTTGGGTTAGCTGCTTCCAAGCTCGGCTCCGCGAAGATCCCTGGAGACCATGACGGAGGATGGGTTTCGGAGAAATCGAAGAAGAGGACAAGCTTTCTCCAGCTTTGTCTGCGGCGGCCGTAGATTCTCCTTCTTGCTGGGCGCCTCCAGGCTTATTTCCTGCGCTCAGCGCCTTGACCTCGACTGTCAGCTTCAGCCGATCTAATCGCAGACTTATCCATGTTGGCTGGGCGAACGTCGGCCGGTGAAGATGCAAGCCCAAGCCGCGTATTTCTATTCGTATGCCATCTCTTGGGGTATAAGCAATGCGCCTCAGAGAAAAGTAGCCAATTCGTTGGATGGAGATGCCGGTCACTATACGTAAGATGGCGAAAACCACGAAGGAGGCAATATAGAGTAGGACCACCAGTCCCAGGAGGAAGGTCGGATTGAAGATGCCCATCTCCGTTCAGCAGCCATACAGATTGGGACTCGCCGGCATCTCGGAGGCTGCCAGTAGAAGCAGCTCAGCAGATGCCTGGAGCTTTCCGGAGCGTTCACAGCCTAGGACTATCTGCGCTTAGCATTGTCGATGCGATGCTGATGGTCTAGCAAAGACAGAGAAAGCGCGAGGTGGTTATCGCTCAACTTTGGAAGATCTGAGCCGTTTGATACATATTCTAAGGCTGAAATGACCCGCGTATTTTGCCATTAGCGCGGAATTGTATCCGCGATAAGCTACCGCAGAACAATAAAGCCTGTCTATGTATGTTTCATCATTCACTTTCTAAACTATTGCGGGCTCGACTGCTTTCGCGTTCCTCAGCTTCACTTAAAGCCAGGAATATGGCTTCACATCCAAATGAAAGCCAAGATGCAACGGTAGGAGAGGAAATCGCCAGCACGGCAATTCCCCAACCCACTAATGGCGCACCACCTAAACGCAACCCATGTACTCCCTCCTTATTCTTCTACCAGCCTTCACTTACTGATCTCGAAAGCCCAGTCACCGATCTCATGTCCCCAAAGAAGCCCTCACCTTCCAAGAAAAGTCCTCACTCAAGCACGCCCCGATCTGATCCAGCCCGCAATACCACTTTCCTTGGTCGAGACGGCCTAGGAGCCTACATCACCTCGCCAGAGTCTTTCCCTGCTTCAAGGGTAATATACCACGACAAGAAGTGGGTCGTGATAAATGACCTCTTCCCAAAGTCATCTATACATCTACTGCTGCTTCCACGGGACCCTACGAAGCAAATGCTACATCCCTTCGATGCCTTTGAAGACCTCGACTTCCTAAAGGAGGTCCAGGCGGAAGTGAAGAAGTTGCGAGTACTAGTTGCGAAGGAGTTACACCGTCGCTTCGGCAGATTCTCTAGGCTTGACCAGGAACGAGAGCAAGCGCTTGACGCTCTCGATAATGACTGTGACGATGGTGACACCGAGTCACAAAATATACCAATCGGCCGGGATTGGAGCAAATCGATCATATCTGGTATACATGTCGGCCCTAGCATGAACCATTTACACGTCCACGTCCTCTCAATCGACAGGCATAGCGAGTGCATGAAGCATAGGAAACATTACAACAGCTTTTCAACACCGTTCTTGATCGATGTCGAGGATTTTCCTCTGGATAGGAAAGATAGGAGGAGACATCCGGGGAGGAAGAACTATTTGAATACGGATTTGAAGTGTTGGAGGTGTGGGAGGAATTTTGGGAACAAGTTTGCAAGGCTGAAGGGGCATCTGGATGAAGAGGAGTTCGAGGAATGGCGGAAAGAGTAGGGAATCGGATGATTGATGACTTCAAGGCTCAGACAGCGGTACCCCTATTCCAACAATGATAGTTAAGAATATAATAAAACTATATCCAAATAATACTTTCTAAAATTTCGATGAGTTTACGAGAGCTGGTTGTGACGTGGTAGTCCAATTAGGTGATTTTTGGATTTTAGATTTGGTGGGTGCGCAAAAATTCCAAAAATTGAAAAACGGGCTATCATTATTGGAATAGGGGTAATTTCATACTTTAGCTTCAAGACAAGCCGTTTTTACCTAAAGCGGTCATTCTTGAGCCTTTAATAATACAATGAGGTCGATAGTTGAACCTAGCTTGATGTCAATATCGCTCTAATGCACTTTGTAGCGTGACAGGGTATGCTCGTGTTGCCTATTGAATGTCTCGCATCTTACTCCATTTCTATATTTTAGGCCACTCTTAAGGCTCCAGGTCGTTGAAAGTGGCAAGATACACGCTCCAAAATTCCAAGAAGTGGCAATCTTGTCATCCGCGTTGGGCCTTCGAGCTCTATTTTAGTGCTGATCATGTTGTATGCGCAATTGGCAGGCATTAAGCATAGAGAGCATAGATATTCAACAAGTCTTGATAAATCATCTTTCACCATCTCCCAAGCGGGTAAATTTTTGGGAACGACTATTGTACAATGACCGCCTATGCATGAACTCTTGGACAATTGTCCTATCAAGCACCAGAGATGATTTCCTCCAAACAAGCCTCAGCAATCGTTCTACTCTGGCTGCTTACTCCTGCTCTTAGGCTTTCCCCCGCTCTTCACACGCTGCGCTTGCGGCCTATTGATGTGGTGTGCGGGGATCCAGCTCTCGTCATAAGCCTTTGCCCCCGAGGTCACCGCTGGCCCGTCAGCTCCAACAACTGACATCTGATCAGCCGGGTCGACCTTCTTAGACTGGCCCGACGATTTCTTTGCGCGCTCTCCGCCCTTTCCACCACGGCGCTTCTGCGGGAACAGAGTGCTGATCCAGGTGCTGTAGATAAAGTAGCAGGTGCCTCCGAAGGCGGCGCCAAGGAACAAGTAGAGGAAGACGCTGGGCATAGTTAGCATCTCCTCAGTCAAGGACTGAGGTAACAGCTTGGAAAGCTCACATTTGCGGGTCAAAGATACTTGTATCGGCCTCAACCACGCTGACAGTTTCGTTGAAAGCCTGGAGCGTGTAGGGCGTTCCTTCGCTATCAGAGATCACAGCGGCCAGATTCAGCCTCAGGTCTTGAGGGTGGAGGTCGGTTGCGAAATTGTAGCTAATGCTATCGGTCTGGCCGGCGGGAATCTCCACATTGTACCTCGTAGTCGTAAGGTTACGGATTATCTGGGGTCCTCCTGCGAAAACATTCGACCATAGATTGCCGCCAATGAAGTTGACATTGACAGCTTCGGGCTCGTCGTTCGTGATGGAGAGGAGAGCCTGGGTCGCATGGCCATTGATAAGCTTGATACCGAAGATTTCCGAGGATGGGAAAGATGTAGAGATCTTCATCTTTAGCCCAGGAAGGGCAGAAGGGTTCTCGATTTCTTCATCTGCCTATTGGGGAAGTCAGTGAATTGCTGCAATGTGGTCTTGGTTGGTTTCGGCATACATCTTGGGCTAGAGCGCTGAAAGCTCGCAGGGAAAGTAACGCTACCGTAGCAAGAGAGAAGAGACCCATATTCGCGGTATCTGAAGCTCAAGTAAAAAGCTCGAACCTGAGGTATGTCAAAGGAAAAGACGGGCTAAAATTCCTTGGCCAATTCATGGGTCTTGGATGCTTATATAAGCTTTTCAGCCTTAAGTCACGCTCCCATACGCGCCCAGCTGTGGAGCTGCGCAAAACAAAGCATCTACCCTTTTCACCGCCATCTGTCTTTGGCACTGATCTTTACAATAATTTTGAGAAAACAGCAAGCGAGGACTAGCATTGAGACACAAGTGACTCTGCAACCATGGCTACAGAAGAGAATACTGCTCTTCGCCAGCGGTATGAGCTGCTGAAGGGTGCTGAAAACCATAAGAATCACCTTATCGAGGTACAACACGCATGTTTTGTTCTCAGTAAGCTCTTTCTCTGACATGCATTAGGAGCTTCTTCGCCGTGTGGATCAACTCACCGATGATTATCACCAGGAGAGGCTGGATCATGCTCGAGAATCACACTTTAATAGAGACGTCCAGCAGAGAGAGATACGTCTGCAAAATGAATTACAGAAATATAAGGCCCTTATGGTAAGCCATCTTTGAAACCATTGCCAGAATGGCATGCCCAGTGCCAACCGTACAGCTCGTTCACTTACAAGTGCTAGGATCGTGACGCCTTCATCCTAGTGTTAATCGATGGTGATGGGATGATATTTGAGGACGAGCTCATCTCGAAAGGCGAGGTTGGAGGTAGAGAAGCAGCCGGACACCTTTGGAATTCAGTGACAGAATTTGTTCGGGAAAACATTTCGATCCCATCAGACTATAGGATCGTCGCAAGAGTTTATGCCAACCTCAAGGGTCTAGGAGACGTATGCAGCAGGTCGGGCATCGTTGAGAGACCAGACATGATTGAGAATTTTGCTCGTGGATTTACAGGAAGCAAGCAGCTCTTTGATTTTGTGGATGTACGCCTTTCCCTGGCTGAACCTGCCAGATTTCGATTAATGCTATAGCAGGTTGGCATGGGCAAAGACCGTGCTGATGATAAAATCTCTGGTAAGCGGAGTCAGACTATACGTTTGGGGGGCCATTGCTGACCGGTTGCAGAAATATTCAAATTACACTTATACGACACTCACTGCCGGCAAATACTTCTCGGTTGCTCTCACGACAATGGCTATGCTCGACTACTCGAGGATGTTGCAGAACCTACAATCTTCAACAGTATAACACTCTTGGAAGGGGTTCCATTCGAAAGAGAGCTTGCGCAGCTGAAGTCAAGATATCAAACAACAAAATTTGAAGGACTCTTCCGTACCACAAAGATCAACGTTTACCAACAAAGTTACTCTAAACCGTCAGTGCCTGTACAGCAAACCAACGGTCTACCCCCGCCGCAGGTACAATATCAGTCGCCGCCGCCGCCTGCCCAGTATCAACCACCATATCAGCCGACCATTTCACGCGGCACTTCTTCAAGTTCGCCTACGAATGGGGTGACTCTTAATCCTAGTGCTCCTACGTGGGCTAGCACTGCTATGGCAGCACCAATGCAAGTTGCATCGCCGCCACCTACTCCGCAGCCAACACTCAAAGCTGCCAAAGAAGTACCTCGCAATCGCCACGGTCAACGCATTGATCCTGTTGTTCAATATGATCCCCAAGAAGTCAAGCGCATCAAAAAGATGAAAATGTGCAATGTTCACTTCCTAAGGAATGATTGTCCATACGACCCTTGCACTCATGACCATCACTACAAGCCTAATAGGAACGAGCTTGCCACATTGCGATACGTGAGCCGCATGACGCCTTGCAAGTTTGGTAGTGAATGTGATGATCTGAAGTGCATCTATGGCCACAGATGTCCTAATGATGTGGAGGGCAAGAGAGACTGTCGGTGGGGCGAGAACTGCAGGTTTGAGAAAGAGTTACATGGAATTGACAGGACTGCTGTCAAAACCACTAAGGTGGGCAAAAAATAGCAGCTGCGTGGATTGACATCTTAATTTGTCTCTTTATTGTCTGAGTGGATTACTAAGGATGGTGCCAAATCAGACATTCGCCTACCTAAGGTACCTTAATATTACGAATTTAGTTGTCTGTAGAAGGGCTTGGCATGCACATCTACTCGTCAAGAATATCTCCAACAAAGGCCCTTAAGGTCACAAATCAGACAGCTTACTTCCTTGCGTCTGGATTTGCTCAAAACTGCATCATTGAATGGACCAGAAACGATCGATCTCTGACCAACATGTTAATTAAGAGGTAGCCGTATTTTAATCTATGTGTCTATGCTTTATTCCCGATCCCAAATCTAATGCACAGCGACTCCAAACACTAAAAGGCCCCGTGCGCTCAGGAAGTCTCCAGCGTCCCAGTCGCATTTGATGTCGGAGCATCCGCTGGGTGATACCCATCCAGCAATGCCCTTTCGTCCCGGTCCGAAAATCACACTGATAGTCCTTACTTCCCCCATTGATACCCATCAAACTCACATACGCAGCACAAGTATGATAGCAATCATAAGTACTGATCTTACTATCTGTTGGCCCCTTGAACCAGCCATAACCTCCGCAATAGTTCCCGTCCCAGCTATCGTAAAATCGGCCGTAGCCGAAATCTTGTAGGCAGCTGGTCATGACGTCGATGGTTGATGTGAGGCCATCGTGTTTGTCGTTGGAGTTTACGCTCTGTTGGTTTGGCATGTTCCAGCTACTGTAGGGGATTGGGCCTGGGTAGGGGACCTTTGCACGCACATTGAGCGTTCTTGATAGGATTGAAATTGGTGTGCAAGACACGGCGAGTGCGGAGAGGACGATGAGTAGGAAATGCATGTCGAGGTCGAGATATGATAGTTTCTAATGCTTTAAGGTATTATTCAATGGTGTAGCTCTAGTCACTGTCAGCGAAGGGCTCTCAATCAATGTGTTAGACTCATACCAGCTTGACGGCGTCCTTCCAATGATCCATCTAGCGGATCTTTTCTTTATCCTCCTCCCAAAAACGGCCTGAGTCAAAGAAGTACTATGTTCACAACCTACCGCCATTTCCCTCTCATTATCAACAACTACCCATATATTGCTGCCAAGTGTGACGAAGCGTTTCAGGTCTTGCCGGGAAATGGGATACTGAAGCCAACACGAATAAAGTGGAACCCGTTTTCCTGATCAAACGAGTAGTTGCATCCGCCTGGCGCTGTGCGGCTGCATATGTGGAGGTTTTTTTATGTGGATCACTTGGGTGTGCTTTGACCTCTCCACGCCATTCCCATAGGTAGAAGATCCTTTCTTGCTAGCCTTGCAAAACTTAGCCCCCCAAGGTTGTTGAAGGCCAAAGTCCACTTAAAGAGCAGCTTTTGCTTATCGTCGAGAAGCTCCATACGTGCTTGCCTCTACTAGGAGGGCGCCTATGCGGCAGTGAGTGTCTGCGGATAGACGGAAAACGAGGCACGAAATTATCCAACAGCACCCTTGAAATTCGATCCTTGATAAACGTCGTACCCAGATCCAAGACCTTGTTGTTCACACATAGATAAGATAGTGGAATCCAATTCAACGGCGTGAGGCGTGATTCCAGGAATAGCAGCAGGTGAAGGGGAGCCGCCTGAGAAGGAATTTCACCCAGCTCACCATAGCTTTCAAGGAAGACCGAAAAGTTCGAAACAGGCCAGCCACACGACGCCTTGCCTTGTCTCATTGATGATCGATTGACGTCCCGAGGAAATTTAAGGTACCCGCACACATTGGCGCTCCACGCGGATACAACACGGGGAAAACGGGATTCCCTGCATTCATGATGTGAGACGGTCGGTAATATACCAAGGGGCATTCTCCGATCGACCAATCAACATATACATACAACATGAGCATGACAAGAGTGAAGCATAGCAGAGACAAAGACGGAATGGAGGAATGCTTGGGACTTGACAATTGCCATTGCACACGAATGAGGTTCGCAATCGAGAATCTATAAAGTAAAAGACGGGATAGTACAAAACAATAAAATTGGTGCTCTCCGCCCATTCATGAAGATTTTGGAAGCTCCTTAGTCCAACAGGAAAAGTAGCGCTATGAACTGTAGTCTCCACTACGGTATGAAAACCAGTTTTAGAATGTAAAGGAAGAAAGTACTCTAGTCTCGAAAATTGTAACAGAGAAAGATGTGTGAAGAGGGAGAATTGAGGTTGGAGGGACTAGACGCTAGCAAAAAATGAACGCTAACGCCCAAAGGATTTTGGTTTCAACATCTTGTCACACCCTACCCACCTAACAACAACTTCCTAGAGCAACCTGATGGATCCTGCAAACACTTTGTCTTCGCTCCATGTTATAGACTGGGATCATGCCCAAGGGAGGCCGTGGGGCAAGCTCCAAGAAACCGACTACTTCTTCATCTTTACCGAACGAAGAAGAGAGCAATGTGGTCTTTGGGGATGCAAAGTCAGCGAAGAAGTCGAAAAAGCTTACCACTTGGGGCGATCCAGCCGGAGATGGGGGAGGAAACCGTCAAAGAGGCCCGAGTGACGGACCAAAAAACCCAGACACGAGGACCCTCATAGCAGGAGCATCATGGACTGGGAAGCTACCCGTGAACATGCTCTCGGAGCATTGTCAAAAGCAGAAATGGGCGAAGCCAGAGTACACTATGGTATAATTCTAATAATGTCCTAAACTACAGCCAGTTGCTAATATAATTCTCAGACCAAGACACTGGAGGGTTTTTCTTCTATGGTTATACTAAAAAGTACGAACCCAAGAATTAAGGAAACCGTCGTTCTTCCTCCCTTCAAACTTCCATCCGACTTCAAACATCTTGCTATTCAGCCTACTGCTGTGGAAGCCCGCCACTTCGCAGCTACATACGCCCTGTTCAGAGTATGCTCTATGAGGAACATTCATATGATGTTGCCACCTGTCTACAGGGATATATGGAAGAAAGAGTTTCAGGACTTGAAGTCCGAGGACGTCAAGCAGGGCAGGGGCTGGCTGTACGAAGCCGACCCTTTCACGGCAAAGCAAGAGCGAGAGGAAGCCCAGGCCATCATGGCGAAGAAAAGGGATGAGCGGGAGAAGGAGAAAGCGAAGGCAGCAGCAAATCCGGCCAACATACTGGCTACTGCAGGCTCGAATAACGGTCAGTCCGATCGCAACGTGATGCGAGGATGGACTAGAGTGCCCAAAATCGAGATGGGCAGGCGTACTCGAGCACAGGTAGAGAGCCTAGTGCGGAGGGAGGCACTTTGGAATGCTCACGGTGCCCGAATCTCTGAGTTTCAGCGTCGTAATATCATCAGCGAGTTTACTGATCTAGGGTTCAGGAGAAGCCATGTGGAAGAAGCCGTGGAACAGTGTAAGCATAGAGAAGAGACTCTAGAGTGGCTGCTGATCCACGTTCCCGAGGATGATTTGCCCCAATGGAGTCTTCCCGAGTCTTACACTGCTGGAGTAAGTGTGGCCAGTGGAAACATCAAAAGGGAAACATCTATAAAAAGACTCGCGGAGGCGGGATATTCTAGTGAAGTCTGCGCGAGAACGTTTGATGAGTGCGATGGCAACGAAAGCAGGGCAGCAGAAGCATTACAAAACGCGCTCGTGACCTCAACTTCGGATTTTCAAACCCCTGATGCCTCATCTATTGCCGCTTTTAGCATCGAGGAGGTTAGCGAAAATTGGAGCGAGGAGTACGACACTCTAAGTTCGATCTATGGCGACCGCTTTACTCGTCTTGCGCCTGAACACTATCAAGTGATGTTACAGGTTCCACGATTTCGAAGTCCCATTATTTTGGGCATTCGACGATCAGCAAAATACCCCCAGCTGCCTCCAATTGTCTCAATTGTTTCGGCAGAACTTCCTGCTTACATTCGACTGAGCATCACTCGGCAGCTAATACAACATGCGAAGGCGGACCTTGTAGGACAGCCCATGATATTCAACCTAGTGGACTGGCTCGAGAATGAGATACCAGATATAGTTGAAAGTCCTGGGCCATTACGTGATGTATCCGCTGCAGCAGCTGGCAATGAAAAAGTACAAAGCCCATCTTGGGGAAGTCATAAGCAGAATCGTAGGAGGCCTCCAAGAGTCGATCGGACACCGGGAAGTGCCCAGAGTATTGATCTACTGTCCCGCTGGCAATCCAGACAAGCGACACCAAAGCAGCTCAAAATGCTCTCGGCAAGGAAGTCTTTGCCAGCGTGGAGACTGCAAGAGGAGATTGTACGAGCAGTCAATGGTCATCAAGTCACCATAATTTCGGGTGAGACTGGTTCGGGCAAATCCACGCAATCAGTCCAATTCATACTTGATGACATGATCCAGCGCCAGGTCGGAGCTTCTGCAAACATCATCTGTACGCAGCCACGCAGGATATCAGCCCTGGGGCTTGCGGACCGTGTCAGTGATGAGCGTTGCTCGATTGTTGGTGACGAGGTAGGATACGCCATCAGAGGAGAAGCGAAACAGAAGCAGGGCTTAACCAAGATTACCTTTGTGACTACAGGTGTACTCCTTCGGCGATTGCAAACCTCAGGAGGGAGTAAGGACGATGTTGTGGCAGCTTTAGCAGACGTCAGCCATGTCATAATAGATGAGGTTCACGAGAGAAGTCTGGACACGGATTTCCTCCTTGTGTTGCTCCGAGATGTCTTGTCTAGTCGCAAGGACTTGAAGGTCATACTGATGAGTGCTACGCTTGATGCTGGTGTCTTCGAGAGGTACTTCAGCTGCGCCTCCACTATTGCCACGATCGAGATGCAAGGCCGCACCTATCCAGTTGAAGACTACTATCTCGACGATGTCATTCGATTGACAGGTTTCAATGCCGGTACACAAAATGGGAAAACGGACGATAGCGGTGCAGAAGACGAAGATCCATCCCTAGCCGCTACTATTCAGGGTATTGGTATGAGAATAAATTATGATCTTATTGCCAGCACTGTGCGAGCCATCGATTCGCAGCTAGGGTCTCAAGAAGGAGGAATCCTCATATTCTTGCCGGGAACGATGGAGATCAACCGTGCGCTTGATACTGTCAATCGCATACCAAATCTACATGCGCTACCGTTGCACGCTTCTCTCATGCCAATAGAGCAGCGGCGTGTCTTTCCCCCAGCTCCCAAGGGCAAACGAAAGGTCATAGCTGCCACCAACGTGGCGGAAACCTCAATTACCATCGAAGACATCGTTGCCGTCATTGACTGCGGAAAGGTCAAAGAAACGAGCTTCGATCCGCAAAACAACATGGTCAAGCTCGAGGAGGTTTGGGCATCTCGAGCGGCTTGCAAGCAACGTCGTGGTCGTGCAGGACGTGTGCAAGCCGGAACATGCTACAAGCTGTACACGCGCAATGCAGAGAACAAGATGGCGGAGCGGCCGGAGCCCGAGATTAGACGTGTGCCACTTGAGCAACTATGTCTCTCTGTGCGAGCAATGGGGTTCACAGACCCAGCACAGTTCCTCGCAAGCGCTCTGACGCCGCCTGAAACCCTAGCCGTTGAAGGGGCAATAAATCTCCTAGGTCGGATAGGTGCGCTCGATGGCGATGAGCTGACGGCTTTGGGGAGGCATCTGTCGATGATACCGGCAGACTTACGCTGCGGAAAGCTCATGGTCTATGGCGCTACATTTAGTTGCCTCGAGGCTTGCCTTACAATTGCTGCCATTCTTACGGGCAAAAGCCCATTCGTATCGCCACAGACCAAGCGCGAGGAGTCGAAAGCCGCCAGGCTGTCTTTTGCCCCAAGCCAAGGTGATCTCATTTGCGACCTGCGAGCTTATGAAGAGTGGTCACAACGGAAGGCAACGTCTCACTACCGCGACATTAAGATGTGGTGCGATCAGAATTACCTTTCATACCAAACGCTCAACGACATATCCTCCAATCGTACTCAGTACCTCTCTTCGCTCAAAGAAGCGGCTTTTCTTTCCCCGAACTATCATGCCAACATGGAGTCACCCCTGAACGCACAAAACAGTAACCACGCCCTCATTCGCGCCCTAATCGCAGGCGCTTTCAACCCTCAAATTGCCCAGATCAACTTCCCAGACAAGAAATTTGCGCCCTCGATGTCTGGCGCTGTGGAACTGGATCCAGAAGCTCGGACTATCAAATTCTTTGACCAAGACAATGGCCGCGTCTTCGTACATCCTAGCTCCACGCTCTTCGGCGCACAGGGTTTCGCTGGAAGCTCCGTCTATCTAAGCTACTTCAACAAGATGGCGACGAGCAAGGTTTTTGTTAGGGAGCTGGCGCCATTCAATGCGTACAGTCTCTTGCTATTTTCGGGGCCTATTACGCTTGATACTCTTGGGCGAGGGCTGGTTGTCGATGGCTGGTTGCGGTTGCGGGGATGGGCAAGGATTGGTGTACTCATTAGTAGGTTAAGGATGTTGCTCGATGAGATTTTGGCGAAGAAGATCGATGATCCGTCATTGGATTTGAGCAGCAATGAAGTCGTGGCGGTGGTGAGGAAGTTGGTGGAGTTTGATGGGTTGGATCGGTGATGCAACGCATGGACGAGAATAATGTATTGTAGATGAGATGGATGAATTATGATCATTCGAACCCATTGGTGTGTTTCTCCTGCGGGCTATGTATACTGACGGTCAGGCAGCCGCGAGGGCACCGAGCCAAAGATCGAAACATCTGGTAGGCTGAATGGTGCGACGGAGAACAAAAGTTGAACTGATGTCAATCTGTTCACTTTCGTCTCATATGTTAGGGTGTCTCAATATAGTGAATTTACGTATAGAAGCTCAAGCTATGTCTAATTATCAGTGTCCCTCTTTTCACTCATCATCTGTCTATACCCCTCAACTACACCCCTTCTCGCCTCAGCCAACTCAGCCTGTCTTTTCAAGCCACCCTCACCCCTCCCAATGTTAGAATTCTCCTTCCCCTTCGGCACCTTCAAGAACTTTGGGGGCGCCTGAACAACGTCATGCATACCCACCAATCCCGAACCTCCACCCATATCCTCAATCCTTTTCGCCTTAATGTGCGCCCAAGGATCCTCATCATCATCCACCTCCTCGCCATCCCCACCACCTTTCCTCTTCTTCCCTCCCTTCCCCTTCCCCTTCTTCTTAGCTTGCAATTTCTCAATCTCCTCCTCCTCAACCTTCTCATCAGCCTCTCCCTCCCGCTTCTCTTTTCTCCTCTTATCCTCTTCCCTCCACTCCTTATACATCCTCTGCATCTTCTTCTCCGTCTTCGTCTGCCGCCCTCCCTTTTCTTTCCCACCTCCACCTTTCTTCGTCAGTCCAGAGAATGGGAGTGCGGCATCTACGCGCGCTGCGAACGAGGAGAGGGATTCATGGGGCTGGATTGTTGGCGTTGGGAGCGCGACTGGTGGAGGAGCGGGGCAGTCTTCGGTTGTGGGTTTTGAGCTTTTGAGCCTTTTTGAGGGGCGAGTGCCATCGTCTAGTCCTGAGCGCGGAGGGCGGTAGCCGGTTAGGAGGCGTGTGAAGGCTCGGGGGGTGTCGTCTTGGATGGAAGCATGCTTGCGCTTGGACGTTTCGGGAGGGGTTTTGCTGTTGGTAGTCGTGGGTTTGCCATTGGTAACGACCGTGGGTTTTCTTGTCGGCAGAGATTGAACTTTTTTTGAGGGTGGTAGGTCATAGAATGAGGGGTCGGCTTCGGACTTATTCCTTTTATGCTTGTGAGGCATGTTGACGGTCTGTTATCTCCAACAGTCGTGCAGACCATGTTAGACCCTTTCTTGCTAGTGCGCACGAAAGAAGCTTGTATTTTCCCCCGCTATGCTTAATGTAAACAAGCATTCGTTGAGGCTCGACTTGTGCGATCCCAAGCAAGCAATCAGGAACTGGCCCCCTTGCAGCTGATAGCCCTTGCCCTATAACCCGAGGAGTCGGCCGAGCGAAATTCACAATATGGCGAACAGCATGACGAGATGACTCAAATCCCATTCGATAAATTTCCTTCACAACGAATGCTATGCTCATTCAGATTGGAGATATTGACACATACTTTAGAGTCCTATAGAAAAGATAACAAGCCTCGGAAAAGCACGTTCTTCGGCTTGGCGGTCTATTGGCTGGGCAGTTAGCAGTTTGCGGTCCAGAACTTCTCTTTGCGCCGAAGCACAGGCTTCCGATCAGCTGTCAACCTCACCAGTCAGTGAGGAGCGGAGATGCTGCATTAACCTTGAGAGCTGGGCCTCCTGCACGCTTTCAGCATTCCTCCGCAATGCTACCTACATTTCGACCATAACATACCTGTGGCAGGAACTATCGTCTATTACACGAGGGTCTATCGTTTCGCAACAGTCTTACAATTGCTCGTCCATGACCTACACCACATTCTTTTTATCTGTTCTGGCCAAAAGATTTGGATTCATACGTTAGGGAAGCAGTTCCGCGAAAGGATTTGGTGTTAGATAGAAACTAAGCAATCATGACCGCGTCCTCAGACGAGTCAATTGGTCTCACCTCCAGAGGTCCGTACCTAGACGATACGAATGCGCATAGCGACTCGCACATATCAGCTTCCGATACTCTACTCGAAGACGATGCGGAATACATGAACGCAAACTTCCAGCAATCAAGATGGAGGAAACTGTTCTCTTCTCGAAAGCAAGCACGGCGGAAGCCATCAAGACCGGGGAATGATTTTGCAGAAAAAAGAGTGGTAGGACGACGAAAGAAAACTCGAACATGTGTGAAAGCTGGTCTGGGGATACTGGTATTGCTGTAGGCGCATCCCCCACCCCTGATGCCATAAGTGCTAATGCTCCGATTAGTGGAGTGATACAACTTTTAAACTTGATCGGCGCCCTCATCACATTTATCCTCCCTGGTGGTCTCCATGATATCGTGCAGTCATGGGGTCGCCCAGGACAAATCGGCGCAGGCCTGGCATCGTGGCCTACCGACTTCTCTCGAGACATACTTCCCATACCCTGTCACTCGCACAACGATTACTGGCGTACAGTCCCTTTATTCTCCGCGATCGAAGCCGGCTGCATAGGTGTGGAGGCGGACATATGGTTGTTTGAGGAGGAACTATTTGTTGGGCACTCCATTGCAAGCCTGACGCGCAACCGGACGCTGAACAGCCTCTACGTTAAACCACTACTTGACACTCTATCCAAACAGAATCCTGAAAACACTCTCATTCGCCAAGATGATGGCCAGCTACATGGTGTATTCGACACTGACCCTGAGCAATCACTCATCTTCCTCATTGACTTCAAGACCGCTGGAGATGCCCTCTGGCCGTACGTACAAACTGCGCTCGAGCCATTACGAGCGCAAGGCTACCTGACTCGCTCGGATGGGAGTGAAATAATTCCGGGTCCAATCACCGTCGTAGGAACCGGTAACACCCCCTTCGACTTGGTCAATTCGGATGCTTCGAATCCCCACCACGACATCTTCTTCGACGCCCCCCTTGATGACATGTATGAAGCTATGAGTGACGAAGCCTCACCAGAAAACTCGAGTCTTGCGGAAGCGACCGAGCAACATAAGCCAGCCCCGACTGCAGATATTATAGCAGACGGCGCAGATCCGTCGACAGTCTCAGAAGTAAAGCGGTCAGACGAAGCAGGCCAAGGCAAATCCGGCACCTCGTCCATTAGCCTAGATGTCTTCAATGCTAGCAACTCCTACTACGCAAGTGTTTCTTTCGGCGAAGCGATCGGTCAGCTATGGGAAGGCGAATTCTCGGAAAAGCAGCTGGAGCGGCTTCGAGGACAAATTCGAGGAGCGCACAAGAGAGGGCTGAAGGCTAGATATTGGGACCTCCCGTTCTGGCCCATTAGCCTACGGAACCATGTCTGGGACCTACTGGTGAAAGAAGGAATCGACCTGTTGAATGTAGATGACCTGAAGGGAGCAACGAGAAGGAATTGGAGAAAGCACCGCGGCTGGTGGAAGCGGATGAAGGGTTCGTCCTACCATGTGCATGGTGGGATTGACGGATCTGTTGAGCGCCCTGCGGATGCATCTGTCTGAGCATTTAGAGATGCACATGGGTCATGGCGCTGGTGGCAGCGTATCGATGGCGCTTTGGAAAAATGGTATTGAGGCATGTTGAGATACCATAGTTTTTTTGAAGTGCAATCGAGACACTCCTTCTTGAGCATGCCATTTCCGCGCTTTGCTTAAGTGCTACAATCTCCTCGAACCTAAGCTCTCCAAATCTCTCGTGCCCGAGGGTTGGTGACACTATTTCCTGCCACGCAAAAAGGATGATCGACGCGTAAACCACCAAAAGTAAAGACTTTCGATAATTCGTTCCTTACCACGTGATGAGTATAAGAGCTTAAGATTAAACGACTACTATCTCTGGTCTCTATTGTAGATCTGAGAATTTTCTCGGAATATAAGGAATAGATTTTGCGTGGCAGGAAATAATGTCACTAACCACCTAGCCTATCATAAGCGAGCCGTTAGCGCGGCCTTATCGGCATCGAAAATCACCAACCCCACTACTCAAATTCGAAAACTCATCTCGAACCACTGCACCATATCAACCGCATTTTCCAGCAGCACAAAATACTAACGTTCGAATCTTACACTACCATAATTCCTTCGGCCAATCATGGCGTAGCTTTTTGCTCTTTTGGGACCTCTTAGAGGGGGGTCACAATGTTGGAACTGGTATGGCTAGGAGTTTGGATGGTCTGATCCGCCATCTGCTAGATCAGGTTGCGCTTTGTGGTGAACATGGTAAGTTACTGCTCGGTTTCGCGTTTTCTTTCTTGATCTGCCCCTGCCATGTGCTGTTTAGCTGCATGATCCCATTCCTAAAAGCCGTTCGAGTCTAGATTAGCTACTTGTGTTGTTACGCTTGTCATTTTCAACACTAGGCTCAACTGGAGCACAATTGCTCATGCACGTCATGTAAAGGTTACCAGTACTCTTTAATATCCATGCCTGTAAAACATATTGCCTTTCGATATAAAAGCTTTTAGTGTACTGATTGAGGCCTAGGAGCCTTGCCCTCCGACTTGATTGGCTATGTCGAAAGCTACTATGCACAATCTATCGAGGCTGCCCAAAATGCAACTGGAGAGAACGCAATTTCGCATCAAACATCCGCCCCCAACATTGACAGACCCTTCCTTGAGCAGATCTGGAAATGGCTCACTAAGAACTCTGATATCCGGGTGGGAGACCATGCAGGTCACAAGCATCTTACACTGTCCGAGGTAGAGGAGCGAAATGCCGCCATAAAGCAGCTCAGAAAATCCGATACAGCTCGTCAGGAAACGAACTTTGGCCAAGCCAGTCCAGCTTTAGAGGCATCTAATGGGGTGCTAGACGATCTTTTTGGTCATGCAGCCCAGATCAATGGATCCGCTAAATCAGCAGGTGGCGAAGTATTTGAGCTATCCAAGCATGCTAGCGCTCGGTTTCCCAAAATCGGGAACATCACTGCTCTTTCTCAGCCACCCAACGGATCTGTACCTAACAGCCTATCCCAGCATGGAGCTCAAAATGATAAGCTTGACGCAGCACTTGCTCCGTCTGCAGAAATCACAAGAGGCCTGACAGGATCCAAAGGCATGCATGTGATCCGTCTTTACACAAGCGAAAGCCGTATGTGGCATGCATTGACAGGGCATGGTCCCGACTTACACAAAGTCAAACCTCTTGATTTTGATTGTCTGGCGATCATAGCAAGATTCGGATCTCAAGGTATCTTACAGCACGACCTCACCAGGCTCAGCGGTCAGGATAAGCGGTCTCTCCCATCGCGAACAGATCGATTACATGAAGGAGGTTATATCGTTAAGGAACAAATTGCCGTCAGGGAAGGCAGCCCATCGAAGCTACTACATACAAGCCGATGTGTACTGAAGCACCTTGCTCAATTTGAGTCGGATCAGACTCTAAAGCCATATCCAACCCAAGCTGATCCTAAGTCAGCCAAGAAGAAGAAGAAGAAGCCTCGCATTGACCAGGATCAAAAGGATCCATCCACAAATGGCAATACGTGCTCAGAGTCAAGACCCATCCCTCAGTGGACAGCAGGTCGCTCTATCAGCAACCAGATTTTCGATCTTGTGGACCAATTTGGTATTCAGGGCATGAGCATGAGCGTGAGTTCCATCTTGCTCTGGCTAACATTACTTCCGTTACCCATACTGACGTGCTTAACAGGATATCCGAGACCGTTTGTTCGGTTCAAACGTCAGGAAAATGACAGAAGAGTATGTCTCGCGTCTAGTGGAGAGCTGGCAGATCTCACAGCCCCTGCATCTTCGTCACCTCTCGATTGTTCGAGACACCGTGCTCAAAGGTAAAAGCCAGATCTACGTTTATTATACATTTGAAAACTTCCAGGGGCTGGTCGATCAGGAAAGAGGATTTTGGGAAGCAGTGACCACCGTCCCTACTGACGTGAGAAAGGGAAACAACATCATTGCGGCATTGGATGCCCAGCCTGATGTGGACGATTATGGCTTCCCCAATCTCGATAGCAATCAATTCGCGGGACATTCCAATGATCTAACGCTCAGAGAAATTGCTTCTGCACTCGACGTTGGCCCGCTGCCTATTGGGATCAAGGACCCAATATTGAAGCAAAAGGCCGATAGTACCTATGGTATGTATATAGCGCTCCTCCAATGTGCCACCTGTTAACGTTGATGTAGCTATCAGTTACAAGCACGCGGAGCGTCGACCTACGGCTCTTGGCGATGGTGTTCAGCATAAAGTGTCAACCTCGTCGCCGTCTGGACGAATTTTTGAGACCCCAAAGGAGATGGAAGCGTCGCATGGCCCGCCTGTCTCAGTAACGCCTCAAGCTCCTACTGTACCAAAACGGCCGCTGTCCACCTCCAAACCTCCCGTTTCTGCAGAATCCTTCCTATACGAAACGCCAACTCCAAAGCGCAAGTACGTTCGCAAGTCTGATAAGCCGTTGGGTCGACCTAGGAAGTATCCGAAGACGGGGGTCCCTGAGAATATCGAGTCAATGTCGGCTAGGGACATCAAACAATTGCGCGACTCACAAGAGATGGCTGAAAAGTACGAAAAGATTCAGATAGAAATCGAAATAGTGAAACGAATCGAAGAAGGAGAAGATCCTATCCTAGTCGCTGATCAAGTTCTGGCCGCTGCGAACAGTTTGCGCCAGCGAGAGGGAGAGGAACCCATACCTGAGGCTACGACATCACAGATTCTCTTCGACTTCGCTGGCGGACCAAAACCCGATCCTGCTAAAACCGTTGGTACAGACTGGATATCTAAGTTACCTCCCGCGTATCAACGATCAAAAACGATAGGACGTCGTCCAACAAAACCGCTGTACAAGCCTTCATTGGCTGCGCATAGCTATCCAACCCATGTTCCTCGAAGAAGACCTGTGGTGATTCTGGAGCCAGTGATTGAGAAGCGAGTGGATGAGATAGAGGTTCTCGCCAACAGGACACGGCGTAAGAGGACACCGGTGCCTGATCTTAGCACTGTTCTAGGCGAGAAACCTCTCCTAGAAGCGCGGCCTGTTTCACATGTGAGACATGTCATGCAATATCTCCCCTCTGTCGCTGCACACTCCTGGCCGAGCCTTCGCGTACCCTCCTCGAACACAGTAGCTCCGCCGAATAAGGTGCCGCGCAAAAGGGGTCGCCCTCGAAAGCAACCGGAATCGAGTGAGCCCCAATTTCAAGAAGCCTCATCAATAATTGCATGTTCGGCCTTGTCTCCATCCCTGTATGCACTACCAACTACTGGTACAAGCTTGAAGCGGAAAGGACTTCCAAAGCAGCCATCCATGCAGCCCACAGCACAAGTCGATATACCTCAATACAAGTATCTGCCGTCGATATCTGCACATTCCGGCTCGTTCCTTCCACCAGGTGGATCGCCATCTAAGGAGGCGGGCTTCAAGCGGAGGAGAGGCCCCAACAAGCCCAAGCCGGTCGCGCGAGACGATGGGTCCCCAGCATTAGGGACCTTGGTTCAATACAAATACATGCCGTCAACAGCCGCACATTCCGGCAAGTTTCTTCCACCATATGTGCCTAGTTCTACCGGCATAGGCTTGAAGCGGAACAGTGTCACACATTCCATTCTACCAGACCTGAGTGAGGGCTCTTATCATGGTTGGATTCAATTCATGTGGAAGTACTACGAGCCTCAACTCCAAAGTATTTCAAGACCTTGTGATGGCATCTTTCTTGGGAAGACCATGCCTCGGAGGAAAAGACTATGCGAACCTAAAGAATTCCGGCCGAAGAGGTTCAAGATTGTGGTTTTCAAATCGGCTCGTCTGAAAGAATTCGAATGGTTCGTTCCTGAGACAGCACCCTTGGCGTCAACACCAAATCGTAGCAGAAGCCAAAGCCTGGTGTTACCGAACGCGGCGTTGAATACTTCTTACCACGCCCCTACAGCGACTGCTAGGAGACCTACTCGTTCACAGCCAACACTTCCCACGTCGATTTCCGAAGCGCTTATGGCAGTACGACCAGAACCTAGCAACCTCTCTCAGTCTGTTCACGTTAATGGCGTGAAGAGGAAACGAGGGGATTCTCCCCAGCCTACTCTGGGTACGCCTCCATATGCTCCCGTCTCTAAATATTCTCCACCGAGAATGGGATCCTTTACCGACACAGAAAAGCCCAGACTTCCACTTGAGTTAGGAACGCTGTCACAGACTGCACCTTCACCTACCCCCTTGTCTAGACACTCTCCGCCAAACTTAGGAACTTCCACGATCACAGAAGCGCCAAGAATACCACTCGTCTTTCAAAATGCATCTCGAGATACGCCTCCGCTTGCTCCCTTACCTAGCCGATCTCCACCGAAAGCGGGGCCTCTTACTGCGACAGAAAATCCGACAGCTCCTCTCGGTTCGGCAAATGTGCTCTCAGCGCTCACTGAGGCAGATGGCGACACGACAATTGAGGATGAAGGAGTTCGACGTACCCCAGGAACGCCGAAGGACATGAGTACTCATACTGATGACCTGAACCTTACTGCTGCCCATGAACCAGGCTGTGTCAAAGAAAACATTCCCTCGCCGAGTCCAAAACCACTCATGATTGCTTCACAACTTAGGGTCACACCCGAACAAGCTTCGGGCAGAAAAGAGACCTCTCCCCAAACCCCAACCACCGCTGTTTCTGCTTCACAGAGCATGGCACCGCCTACTAGAAAATCCTTTGGTTCCGCTAAGAAATCCTTGGGTCACATGAGTCGTCAAGGTGGATCCTCGGCGATACTGCGCAAGAACATCATATTGGATCTAGTCGAGAAATGCGGAGGCGTCTTCCCCAATCACAGAGAAATGAGTCAACCTTTCGCTATTGAATGGCATAAAAAAGGACAGGAAGGATACCCTGAGCCAAAAACACTGCAAAATGCCGTGACTGCGTTGTGCAGCGAGGAGAGGATACGACGGATCACCTTCACAGCCCAGACCAGCCAAGGTTTGATTGTGACGAAGGACATAATAGCATTGGCCAGTATCGACAGTGGGGACCCAAGGGTGAAAGAGCTACAAAGCAGGATGGTGGCCGCGCACCCACGCCTTTACCTTCCCGCAGCTATAACGCCAGTCAAAGATCCGCAAAGCCTCGGCGTCCAGGGTAGAAAAGTACGGAATAAGGAAGGAAAAGACGTTTCTGACTCTGAACCTGCCACTCCATCCCGGCCCAAGCTTACAAGGAGAAGGAGACGAAGAAACAGTCAGGGAGAACTCGTCGATCTTCCTTTTGACCCTGAGAATCCTAGTCCCAACAATACGAAGAAAGCACCTTTTGTGCCATCGGGACTCCCTTTCAGACGTACAGGCAACAATGTTGGATCAACGGGCAGAGTGCAACGGCTAGCCACTCTCCAGGATATCTCCAACGAATCTATACCTCGACCGCCGCCGGTACCAGCTTCAGAAGCTCCATCAACCATTACCAAAGCCCTGACATGGCTCTCATCCGAGTATGCGTTCTCAGAGCTCAATTTTGAAGAGGAGAGACCAACAATCTTGGAACCAGCCGTCATGGAGGACACACGTGGCCGCTACGCTCGCTACGGAACCCGAATGGATCCTCCGCAGGGGAAGGGATCTAAAGACCCTAAAGAACAGGCCAAAAGGCGAATGCGAGAGATAGCAGAAAATGCGGCGAAGATAGAGCGTCATCAAGTGCAGTTGAAATCCGGAAGGCCGTCCTTGCTCTACAGCGATTTTGGGTCTGGTGCCAAGCGTCCTTCGAAGATTGGCAATCTCAAGTCCTCGTTCCCATCAAGGTCTACCTCGTTAGGCTATGCTCAGTCTGGAGATGCTGAGTCTGAAGACTTTGGATCCTCGCTGGGGACCATCACTTTCCAGAGTGCAGGTCCGGAGACGAGGCGACCAGCACCAGCACCATCTCCATCCGCTCCAAAGGTTGTGCTGAGTTGGCAGCCAACTGCTCTTGAGGAAGCTCATGAAACCCAAGTATATCGTAGATCGCTCCTGGTCGGCTTCATGGACCCCGTGCATTATTTCCACAAGCATACCGGCACATTCTCAGTCACATTCGCAGGAATCGGACCTCCGCGAAAAATTGTTGGTCACCGTGGTACTTGCACGTATCCATATAGAGCTGAGCTCAAGACTGTTCATCCCCTCATTGGCCGAAAGTACAATGCAATACTCGGTGCTGCTGGACTTCACCACTTCGCGCAACCTCCTCAAGAACGCTTCCTAGAGGAAGTGGATACTCTTCTGAAATGGGAGCTCGACACCGAAGGAGTGCAAGACGCTGTAGTCAAAGACTGGCCTATCATCAACTATAACTTCCCACACTCTCACACGACTATCGAAACGATAGCAGCGGCTGAGAAAGCAGCGAGAGGTGATATAGTCCGCTCCGACGACGATGGACCCATTACCAAATCAGGGCGAAGACCCAAGGGGGCCCGTAGTCCATATAACAAGGAAAGAAGGAATATCTCTCCTGCAGAGGCCCATACTCTCAATGCTGGACCGCCGACTAATCTAAAACGCCGCCGCTTACTATCTGTAGCCAAGAAGAAGGGTGAAGGTGCGACCACAAAAGCCGATAGCAGACCGACCAAATATCGCAGAATGCGCGGTCCTCGTAGCGCTAATTATCTTGGACAGAACGGCGAACAGCGCCTCGTTACGGCTGTTATGGTGGTTCGAACGCTGACTGGAGGCATTGAAAAACATATTGATTGGATACTAGTCGCCAGAGTATTCGAGCCAGAATTCGACCAATTATTTATTCACGGCCGTTACAGTTATGTGCAAAATAAATTCACGCTCATGCTGCCCAAGATGGAGTCAGATTTTCAAGACCTGTTCGCCCAAGCGTACGAAGATGGTGAGGTACCTAAAATCGACTTCGACAATCTTGAAGCGTATGACTGGAAATGGCTCGTGGAGTGGGTCATGGCGAAAATTGACACGGCCTTCCAATCACAGCCGGAGCTTCCTGCTGAACGAAATCATTTCCAAGACTTATACACAGTCAAAGAGGCCTGCGAAGTTGACAATTCGGACTTCTACGAGTTTGACAGGATGTTCAATACAACGAAGAGAAGATCTGCGATCAGTCGAAGTGCTTATATTATTCCGCTCAAGCAGGAACGTCAATCAAGAGGCATGGGAGAAGCAGAACAACTTTTAACAGCGAAATCTTGGGTCCGCGCCAACATCATCACCCCCAAAGAAACATACGACTCCGCAGCCGCGCGTGCCAAGCTGTCAATATTCCCCGAGAACATCGTCGAGGACGCACTAAAGCAGCTTCTCATCGACAAAGTCCTCATGCAAGAAAACAAAGGTCGACTTGTCCCTGGCCGCAACTACGACGTCAGTGGATTCTTTCTAGACCGGCTCAGGAAGAGACTGCTATCTGCCCACTTTCAACGTGCAATTGCATTCAAGAGACACCTCGATGCTGACTTCGCGGAGAAAGGTTTCCATCCTTACTCCTATACTGCAGACGATGGCGACGTATTGGCTGTCTTCAACCTCTTGGCGAACAAGCGCATCACAGCTGTGCCGATCAATGTACCAATGAGCAAATGGGGCGTTACAGTTGGTGGATATGAGTCTCGTCTCATGGACAAAAACCGTCTCAAATTCGATGTTGAGCTTCGACCCTTACCTGACTACGTGGATGGTAATCCACTCTCGCCATACCCTCCACCACCATCGCAGCATTTGCAAGATCCAAACGCGAAGATCCCAACTTGGTACGATATCCATGGTTCGCTTGTGCCTGTGATGTGGGAGATGGCTCTTGCGGCTATAATGTGTATCCTAGCTATGAGGCCAGGCGCAGGCGCCAGCGAGATCGAAAAGTCGGTGAAACCTGCAATGGAAGATTGGGAGATTGAGAGTGTGTTGCGGTGGCTGGTCGGTGCAAAAGCTGCGAAGAGAGAGGGGACTGGGTACAGCGTCGAGGAATGGTGGTGGTTGGCATTGGGAGGTATGGAAGAGCTGATTGGTGGGTCTGATGAAGATACTAGCAAGGACAAGGGGATAGGAAGGGCTAATGATACGATCGATGATGCTATGGTCATGGTGCTTGACGATTGATGATGCTTGCATTTAGGAGGCGATGTGGTGCTTGCATTGCTTGGAGCCAGGCTGAGCTCTGGGCTTGGGAGGCACAAGTTCGTTTTTGATACCCTTATAGACGAGAGCTGGCAACAGAGAGTGCAATACAAAAGGGTTGAAATGAGCTGTTAGATTGTGGAATTACTATCGTTTTTCTGAACCAATTTGGTCCATTTTCAACGTTGAGAATTTCGTCTTTGGCTCTTGAGCTGGAGGCGTCGGTGGACCACTCATCATCAGGACATCTCCAAGCCCAGAGCCACGCCTTTGCAATCTCCGTCTCTGCATAAAGCGGTCTGCTCGCTTGATTACATCTGAAAGGGTCAGGTCTTCTGACTTCTTGCGGCTGGCTTCCAACAGGGACGCGGCATCAATTGCAGAGTTCTCCTCAGTCTTCTTCATTTCGGCCTTGTTAGCTAGGTCGTTGTAGACGTTAGGTGGATAAGCGAGAACCTTGGTCTTCCTCTTCTTAGCCACCTCTTCCGCCTGCTTATTCGACTTAAGGGCTGGTTTCCAATCCCCCCTTTCCACTCCCCCTTGCTCGTCCCAGAAATCGTTGAAATCGCTGTGCTGGCGCATGATGACGTCACTCGCCCGTTCACTAGCTAGAACTACCTTTTCCGCTTGCCTTTCGCCTTCGACCAACTTCAGATGTTCATGGTAGACGCAGCAATCCCCGATGGCCATGCCGGAATACTCCTTGGTTTTACAGTCGAAGAATTGAAGGTCGTCATTAGTCTTCTTCGATAGGATCTGGAACCGTATACCGTCCTTCAGGATGTCGAGGTCCCCAATCTCGAAAGGTCCGTCGCACAATATGGTAGGTGTCCATGGTGGTTGGACCTCAGGGTGAGCGTTCTCATAGTCTTTGCAGTATTCAGGTTCGTAAGGGAAGAGCTGACAGTCGCATGGTTCGAGCATTACCACTTCGATGTGACACATCTCGCTGAGGCTCTTGTGAGCAAGCTTCGAGAATAGCAGATGGGTCGTATATTGTTGGTGGAGACAAGATGCGACTGGCGATCTTTGTCTAGAAAATTCACTTGGGTTCAATGTCTGCTTGCTTGCTTTTACAAAGCTCAACCTTTCGCTGGTCACAAGTAGAAAGATTGAATGAAGGACAGACAGATTTGTGCGACCTTTTGAAGAGGCGGCTTTGTGCCAGTCATAAGCAGTATGTGCATATCCAACTCAAATTGAGCCCGTATGAGCTTCACGGTTTGCAGGGGCGGAGTAATGGCAAAATTCACTGCCCCTGACAAAGTTTATTTGCACCAAGAAGCTGGTAAACGTCGTAATTCCGTCGTTACTCTTCTTTGCCTTGACCCAGGCTTTCTTCATGTCATAAAAACATATATCCTGCTTCAAAGGCCGTCTATATCCTGTGTTTCTCCAGTGTAATAGGAGGCAAGAGTGAACGTCGTCCAAAATTGTGCTTGATCCGCAGCCATGTCCAAAATGAATGCATTTTGCCAGTATACTGAAATGCGGTCTCTAATGGTATAAGCCTGATTGGGCCTCTGAGGTACTTCGTGAGATGGACACTTATTGTTCCGTTGCTCTGGCTTCGTGCCTTCCACTTCTATTCCATACTCGCTATCTTATGATGACCTGCTACAATAGAGGCTGCACAGAGAAATACTGAGGCCTGCGCGGTAGCTTGTAAATGAAAAGGCCGGGGGTAAGCCGTTCAGCCTTCCAATATATAAGCACTTGCGGTCTTCTTAAGACCGGACTATATGTTAAACACTCTTAACTAACCGGCTTATAACTATAGTGTTACCCAGCACCTGCATAATGCCAATCTCAAGTCATTCACAGCCAAGCTGCTTCAACTCCAGCACCTACATAACGAGTTTTCGATCTCCTCTTTGTGTCTCTTCCAACTCCGTCAGCTCAGCCACCTCAAGACAGCAACGCCCCAAACGACTCATATCACAAACACAATGGTACGAGCACGCGACGACCTCTCGGATTCTCAGCTCTTCCGGTTGTGTGTATATTACATCTACAACCACCCTGCGAGCATAATGGACACTGTCCAGATATTCAACCACGAGTGTAATCCCCATACACGTCTCAGGAGCAGCGAGGTGAAGCCCACCTACATCTGGCTCCTTGACACCGATCATCCTGCGTTCGAGCGGTTCCGAAGAGGTGCGTATTGCCAGCATATTCTCTTCCTGAGTCCGAGCCACACGGGGATTGCCAGACATGTTCCAGTAGCCTTGTTGACACGTTACTGGAAGCTATTTAGCGAACGCGTTCAGTGTGTTGAAGAAAACATGCTAATTGTGATATAGCACCCCACGATGAGCCTGAGAAGCTGCGAAAAATATGCAAAAGGGAATTATGCCTGCGTCGTGCGCGATATAATGCAAGGCCCATTCCGAAAGGAAGAGCTGCGGCTGGGTTGAGGCGGTGAGGAGAGCGCTACTGGAAGTGGGGTTGGTTCTTGATGCATAGCATGCAATGATATGACATGACGACAAGGATGGACATTGAAGCATGACACCAAAGGGGGAGAATGTGTTGAGGTAGTAGGCGGACATCTCCATACACCACTCAAAGGCAAATACACAACGTCATGCATATATTGGCTTCTCAAGCTTGCTATTATCTTTCTCAAAGTGTGTTCCCCTATTGTTTAAAACAACGCGTCAAAAGTAATTGGCGTTTGTCACGAATACGGAGCCCAAAAATTGCAGACCACATTTGCATTGGAGCAAGATCGCTGATCAATGAGGGCTCAAGATAAGTGTTGCCGAGCTTTATGCGGAACACGGTGCCCTGGACCCCAGTATTGACATGCTTGAGCGCCTAATTTGCTGCTCAAGTCATGAGCGTTCTGTGCTCAAAGCGGCTCCATTGGTATCCAACTTGGTCCTTTTTTGGACACCAAGCCCGACTTCTTCCCCTTCTCCTGCTCATCTATAGCCTTCCAAACCTTCGAAATGACTTCTGGATAGTCGCAAAGCGTGCAATACATCGATTCCCCACATGATCTAAGCTTGAGGCTCTTGCATCCGTTAAACCCTTTCGGGCCATTAACAACATTAACGTCGTAGCACACGAGTGCAAAGCTGAGGCCTGCCGGGTCGACGTCCCAGACTCGCCACCTCCAGGTTACGAGTTTGGTCTTGAAATCCATATTGTTGTTGATGGCTTTGTAGGTATCGCAGCAGTCGACGTCGCTTCGGTAGAGCCTACAGCAGCCTTTGTTGGTTGTGATGGTATGAACTACACACATACTGGCAATCTCGAAGGCTGTGAGGGCGTCGCTTGAGGAGGTATCGTGGTGCTAAGAGTCAGTGGCGGCGAAAAACGTACTGTTTGAGGGCAGAAATTGGGATTTTGCCAGGACCATAGAGGTCGAGGAACATTTATAGAGGATGATGTAGGCTCCAGTCTAGGTATTTGTAGCACGCAAAAAGGCTTGTGGAACTCCAGACGAAGACTTTCCGGACCAACCATTGGCCATTCAGTATCTCAAGAAGATATTCATCGGGCTGGACTTTATAATCCTCATGTTCTTCAAATGCTCTCCCCACGCCCCTCATCACATTCAACAGCATTCGGGAAGGGACCGCATGCCCTCTGAATTAGGCTTGCTATTTTCTTCGGTATTAAAGAAACCACGTGATTCACACACATGGCCAGAAGTTGCGAGACCAGACAGCCACCGACAGCTCTAAACGGCCACAATGGTTGTGAGAGGATTTCGCAAGTGACAAAATTCAAAGAGAATGAAGCCTACTTTATACAATTTCGAACTCCGCGCCACTTAGGTATGTGCATCATAATCATTCCAACATCAAATTCATGCCTGCCTCGGCTACCAGCTGCCAGTCTTCCAGACGCCTTCCCTCTATTCTCTAGAATAAAAACACTATCGTCAATTCGCTCACTTATTGTTCCCATAATGCAGAGCACAACACGTAGAGATCTTCTAAAGCAGAATCTTCTTTATTACCATGACAGCCAAGGCTGCAGCAAGTCCGGTTATTGCCTTGTCCACCCAGGCAGGTACGCCATCCGACTGCACTCGGCGCGTAGGTGCTGCTACAGGCTGTGGTACAGCAGCTGTAGAAGGTGCTATTATAGTTCGTGTAGGTTGAGGAGACGTCGAAGAGGAGGATGCAGGAGTATTTTGCGAAGTAGTTGAGGGGGTAACAGAGCTCGTCACCGCAGGCGCTGGTCTAGCTATCGGTTGTGTTTGTTGAGACTTGTCTTCCGAGACCTCTTGGGCTGCAGCCTTGCCCATCTCATCCTTGAAGCCGAATCTTAACCCTTCAGGTATGACTGGTTCATTCTGCTTGCCCTCGCTCGCTTCACCACCCTCCTCTCTCAGTATATCCTCGTTAGTCCTCCTGCCACAGCCCTGGCACCTCCAAGATCTGCTCTCGCCAGCCAATCTCTTTCTTTCCTTCTCCGGCATCTCCATGCCTCCCACCTGCCCCTTCGCATCACCCTCCATAAACGCCCTCAACGCCCATAGTGCGGTTCTAATACCCCATGCGGGCTGCCATGTCTCTTCATGGTGTCCACTGATACTAAGACATATCTCGCGGTTGACCTCGAATCTTCCCGAAGGAGTGAGGAAACGGAACATTGGCGGGCGTAGCGGATAGGTCGGGGGAAGTATTATGCGTCCATGATAAGCGCCTTCGCTGTATGGGGTACCGGGAGGTCCGGAGAGAGTGAAGTGCCATTCGAAGAGGTTCGATTCCAGGGGAGCAGCGTGCAGGGTAGGATCTGGGTGAGTAGAGAGCTCGGTGGCTTCTTTGAGGATGCGTTTGATAGTGGGGGACTTAGTATTGAATGTTGGGAGGAATGTTGGGAGTGGTGGGAGGGCCATGGCGAGAGTGGCTGCTTGCGCGTGAACGAGGATGAGTCCTTTGATCTCAATTACAGGAACGAGTGATATATGATTCAATAATTGATTATAAGTATAACAATGTAATCTACAGACTGAGCAACGTGTCACAAACGGCCAAGTCTTTGCGCTTTGGGTTAGCGCGTATCCTGAAACCACCCCCATCTTCACAGCCTCGCCTGCAGGTCTCTTTCCTAGCTTTTTCAATCAGAGTGAGCCTTCAACTGACCCCCTGTCGTTACCCTCAATCAAATTGTCCGCGATAAGAGAAAAGCGACCGCTACAAGATTGGCCGTCACGGGCCCTTGCACTGATAAAGGTATCTTCTCAGCGATAGGAGCTTAGAAGGCTGCCGTGTTTCCATTCGCGTGCTCTGGTGCTGGCCATAGTTGTAGTCATGATCCTGGTCCGTTTCAGGCTGATACATAGATTGACCTAGCGTGGCCTATCAGTCGGAACCATTCAAAAGGGTACCAATTGGCTGAGTAGGCCTCTTCAATTAACAAAGATGTAGAATATAATCCGAGTAATGAAGCAGGAATTGGATAGGTTGAAGTATGGTTGGCAAATTCTCATATGCTTCAACCCGGAAGTGTTTATATATGGGGCTGTGATAAGCAGCATACTGCATTCTATTGGCTCCGTCTAGAGTCGGGTTGGGCACGCAAAGAGTGTCATCGAACCGACCGAAGTGCATAGAGGCAAGCGTGAGAGCAGGATAGGAGATCTTATAGACCATCATGGAGTATGGTTTGAAACATTCCGCCGCTACTCAGAGCCGAAATTCGGTCCCAAGCGGCGACTCTTCCCACTTTGAACCATGGTTTCTAAGCTGCAGGAGCCGCCATAATCGACATTACACAAGCCTCTGCTGGTCGGAGACAGCAGAAGAAGGCTGTTTCGTCGCGTTAACCTCGTTGGCGGATAGAGTGTGAGCGGCGCAGTTCTCTGTCGTCGACTTATCAAGTATCAATTCAAGATACTGCGAGATACTCAGGGCTTTCGGGATGAGTAAAGCTAAAGCCAGCCAAAGCTCACAACTTGGACTTGCTACCACTGAGAACCCTCTCTAAGCCGCTCCTAATTTCCGTGGACATACCAGTGGCAGCAGGCCGATTGGTGTCCCTTTCGACGAAAACATGTGTGAAGCCCCCAACGGCTCGCACATCGTCTTGCCCACGTTCAAAAACACCAACCTCGTACGCAACGCTTGACTTGCCCAAATTTTTCACACGCAAGCCGAGATCCACGACCGAAGGAAAGCCCACTGAACCAAAGAAGTCGCAGTGTGAATGGACGACGAGGCCAATTTGGGGGGAGATCGGAGGTCGGAGGCAGCAATGTTCGATGAGGTAGGCGTTGATAATGGAGTCAATTCTGGCAACAGTCAGACTAGCGTCCTTTTCGCATTCAAAGCGGGCGGACATACAGGAAAGAATATACACTGTTGTTCATATGGTCTAGTCCTCGATATGAGCGTCGAATATGGCTCAAGTCCGGTCTATTCCTTACCATACATATCATTGTCGGACCACCTCGTCCTATACTCCTGCAGATAGCCATAGTCGCCCTTGCGCCGGCCCTTGAGCTCTGGCGACAACATTGTATCTCTTGAAAGCCCGCTTTCGGAAACGACGATGGAGAGAACCGAGGCACGACGCCAAGGCGGAAGTGGCCCGTCTTTGAGACATTTGAGCGCCAAAAGTCAGGACACTCGGTTTCGGGTAGTAGACAACTCGCTGGCTCCCTCACCCCGTATTGTCGCGTATCTCGCGCGAAAGGGGCTGTCGAGAGCCACGAATATGGCGCTGACTACCATCGAACCGCTGGTAGCTCGGAAAGGCAGTCGAAAAAAGGACAAGGAAGCTCTCAGCGCTCCCCTAGATGTGGTTACGACTCCCTGTGATCCCTGGCCTCGACCTTACTACCTGGAAGACGATCTTCGAAAAGTGCACCCCTACCACTTCACATACAATACCTACTGCAAGGAAAGATGGCGAGGAAGAGAACTGCTCGACATCTTTGCTACAGAGTTCCGAGATAGGCCTCAGGCTTACTATGTGAAGACTACTTTCTTCCGTTGAGAATGATCGCAGTACTGACATTCGTTAGAAAGATGCCATAGAGCGAGGTAATGTAGTCGTCAATGGCAAGAAACTTGCCAGCGTCAAGGCCATTGTCAACAATGGCGACGTGATATCCCATACCCTACATCGACATGAGCCTCCAGTGACCGCGCAGCCTATCTGTGTAGTTCACGAAGACAACGATATGATCGTAATCAATAAACCTGCAGGTGTCCCTGTTCATCCGGCAGGCCGGTACAATTTCAACTCTGTTATCGAGATCATGCGTGCCGAAAGAAGTCATGCGTGGAACCCTCTACCGTGCAACAGGCTGGACAGGCTGACAAGTGGCGTCATGTTCATTGGCAAGAATCCAAAGGCTGCTGAGAAGATAAGCGTACAGATTCAGGAGAGGAGCGTGAAGAAGGAATATGTGGCCAGGGTGATTGGGGAGTTCCCAGAATGGGATGTCATATGCGAACAACCAGTCATGCAGATCAGCCCGAAGCTCGGGCTCAACAGAGCCAGAGCGAGCGGGAAGGAAGCGCGGACAGTATTCAAGCGCTTGGCGTACTATCCCCCAGCACGATCGGTCAATGGGGAGAGGGAAAGGCCAGAAGATAGCAGGACCGAGAAAGAGAAAATTCGAGATTCCAAGATGGAATGGAAAGCGAAGGAGGGCCATTCGATCGTCCGCTGCCGTCCAGTCACTGGCCGCACTCACCAACTACGAGTGCACCTGCAATTCCTTGGACACCCGATATCGAATGACCCAATATACTGCAACCAGAGAGTGTTTGGTCCTTCGCTCGCCGCTGGCGACGCCCTCTCAGATCACGACGAAGACATCATATCTCGACTGTCCAAAATGGGTAAATCCGAGGTGGCAGAGGCCATGGCATATCACGACGAGATGATGGAGGAGTACAACAAGAAGAAGGCAGAGAAGATGACGGGGCAGCTCTGCGAAACCTGCGATACACCTTTGTACAGTGATCCAGGAGCTCATGAGCTTGGCATATATCTGCATGCGAAGAGGTATGCTTGTGCAGACGGGAATTGGGAGTACGAGACTCCACTGCCCGACTGGGCTCTCCCACCGCCTGGTATGGCAGGACCAACAGAAGCAACGGAAGAGACCGATCCACTGGCTGTCATAGAAAGCATGGAAGAGCTTGATACTGGAGGCCAAGAAGGTTCCGGTTCGGGAGGCAAGGCTAGTGAGCAACGAGCTTTTGTTGAGCCACTTAAACCACTCTGGATCATGCCAGGGTAGAACACCTTCATCTCTGTACCTGCGCCTTGCAGTATAGTTAAGTGATGATCTAAATTGAGAAGTGACCGAACTTCTCCAAAAAACAAGTGTGAGTGCAGTGATCCTACCTTACATTACATGAAGACTTCTAGATCTGGTTAGAATAGTTTGATGCGCCTCAGCTCGTGCCACACGTGCCACAGCGATGCTTTCTGAATTGGTGATCTGTCCACTGCATTTACCTCAAAGTCGATTCTGATAACCTAGGGCGATTGAAGGCGACGTAGAACATATGTGTAGCCTCGGCATATAGATTGACCTGCGCAAGTACAATTCTTCATCGTCACGCCGAATTTCATTCCCAAGTTGTCGGGCTTGTTCCCCTCGAAGTAGTCATTTCGTGAATCTATTAGTCTCCATCAAAACCATCATTACATACATGTCAGACATTTTACTATCACCAAGCCGGCTCGGGAGCTTTTAGCGTATGAAAAAAACTGTGGAGTCCTTGGCATTTTTTTCTTTTTTCTTTTCCCCCCACAGCTATACTACCGAGTACCAGCTCTACAGATAACTCTTCTAATTAGCTAGCCTTACATGAGTAGAGAGCTCTGTTTAAGGCGATTCTAACGCCCTAGAAATTATATAAATTGAGAAAGTATTCGTTGAGTTATCAGCCTAATAACTGGCAACATCTCTTCTTCAGCCCAGTAATCTTGTATTGATCCCACGATTTGGAGCCTCAGAATGACCTCTTGACCGTAGGTATTCCACTCTCGCGCAGCCTGTTTTGCAAGGAACACTCGCACAGAAATAGATCCCTGAAGGTCAAGCAACCCAGACCCGGGCAACTGGCCTGCTCTTCAAGCAGACATTTACATTCATTCATTCATGGGGGTGCGAGCGCTACGAAAGGCAAGTATTGGTTTGTCCCACGTCCACCGGTCATTATGGAGGACGTTATCGAAGCCATCAATACTACGCCAATCATTGATCACCATGCACACAACCTCCTTACAGCGTCTGACATTGACGCTCATGAGATGATGGCAATTACCTCTGAAGCAGCTGGATTAGCTCTGCAGCATACTCCATCTACGCTTGCTCACATACGTGCAGTGAAGGGGCTTGCACAGATTCTTGAGTGCGAGCAAGAGTGGGATGCAGTCCAAAAGGCAATCAAGTCGAAGAGGACTGAGCCAGATGATGCTTGGGCTCGGAGATGCTTTCAAGGTATTGAAACAGCTCTCATCGACGACGGGCTCGATCCTTCCAATGTCCACCCATACAAATGGCACAATCGTCTTACTCGATCTAAATGTAAGAGAATCGTCAGAATTGAACGAGTGGCAGAGAGCATTATCAAAGATCAATTGAAAGAATTCCGTGATATTTCCACCGAAAATCGCGACTTCTTCCGTCAAGAGGTATGTCTATGTGGAGCAATGTTGAGAGGCTATTGGCTACCGAAAGAGGTACCTTACTAATTCTGTAACTTTTGACAGGTCATCAGTAGGTTCGATCGCGCCATAACTGAGGCAATCTCTGACCCAGAAGTCGCCGGTTTCAAGTCGGTCATCTGCTATAGGGTTGGTTTAGCCATACCAGCAAAGCTCAATCCCGATATAAAGGACGCATTCCTGGCGTTGTTGGGCGATGAAGACAAGGATTTTCGGCTGGAAGACGAGCAATTGAGCCCTTATTTTGTTCATCTTACCATGCTATCGCTACAAAACCACAATTCGAAGAAGCCGATCCAATTTCACACCGGACTTGGAGACAACGATATAAATCTCGGACTATCTAACCCTTCTCACCTCCAACCATTTATCGAAGCATATCCGAAGGTGTCGATCGTCCTTCTGCATGCATCATATCCTTTTACGACTCAAGCGGGCTACTTAGCTAGTGTCTATGACAATTGCTACTTGGACATCGGGGAGGTCTTCCCTATGGTAAGTCAAGACGGACAAGAGAAGGTCATTAGAGAGGCTTTGGAACTATGCCCCTCGGGGAAGTTGACGTGGAGCACAGGTAATGTCCCACTATATCCTGCTATGGTATACAAGACTAATCCAGGATCTGGTATAGATGGTCACTGGTTCCCAGAAACATATCTTTTAGCCGTTGACCAGATCCGGGAAGGGATGCGGCAAGTTTTAGGCGAGAATGTAGAGCGTGGATCTCTGACATCTACTGAAGCTATCAAGATCGTCCAAGACGTCTTCTTCAACACCTCAAACAAGCTTTATCAACTGAAGCTGCCTCTACGTCCTGTTGAGCCAATCATTTGGCATGGACTGCCTGCTGAAGGACCCTCAAAACAATGGGCCAGTAACCTCGCACACCTCAAGAAATTTATGACAGAACACCCATCAATCCAATGGTTGCGACTGCAGTGGCTAGACTAGTAAGTGGCAGAAAAGGAGACTATACAAAAGGCGTACTGAAATTGGTCTTAGCACAAGTACACCACGAGTGCGCATGTTGCCCATCAAACAAGCCCTTAAGCTCTTCACCGCACACAAGTCCATTGGTATCACGAAAGCCGTGCTAGGACTCCTACAGCCAGACGAGGCTGTTCCCGGCTTCTCCGCAACTGGAGAATATAGCCTCTATCCTTGCCTTGAAGGACTGCGATTAGGGACTCGAGCCAACATAGCAATCGTGCAGTGCGAGTTCCAGGAAAAGGTGACGGGAGAGGAAAGCCCAATCTGCCCGAGGACTTTGCTACGCCGACAAGTAGAGAAAGCTGCTGAAAATGATATTAAATATCTTGTTGGGTTTGAGGTCGAGATCGTGTTCATGAGCAGGAAGAAGGTAGATGGTGGATTCTCGTACGGCGATACTCCGGTCAACGAAGGAGGGCACTCCTGGTCCAATGCGCGCGCACTCCAAAACGATGACCTGATGGACTTCTTCGAAGAGATCTTCAAGAAGCTTGAGAATGCAGGCATCGAGCTTCAGCAATTCCACCCCGAGAGCAGCCCAGGCCAATACGAATTCATCCTTGGCCCTCTACCGCCACTTCAGGCGGTCGACACTCTTCTCGCAGCCAGAGAAATCATCATCATCACCGCCGCAAACGCCGGCATGCGAGCAACTCTAATTCCAAAACCTTCACCTAGTCATCCCGGAACTGGCGCACACGTACACATCTCCATGACACCATCCAAGCATTGGCGACCGTTCTATGCCGGAATATTGAAACACATGAGAGCAATCTCAGCTTTTACTTACTCAAACGACGCCAGCTATGAGAGAGTCGTTGATGGCGTATGGGCAGGTTCAACGTGGGTGTGCTGGGGGACGCAGAATCGCGAAACGCCGCTGCGGAGCATCAACGGAGGCCATTTCGAGATCAAATGCATGGATGGGCTTGCGAATCCGTATCTTGCTTTGGCCGCTATTTTCGGGGCGGGATTGCAGAGCGTAGACGACAAAGAGCCTCTGAGGATGGAAGACTGTCTAGAAGACCCGGCAAGCTTGACAGCAGAGGAGAGGAAGGAGCTTGGGATCAAGGATAATTTTCCAAAGGGTATTGAAGAGGCGGTGGATGCGCTGGAGGCGGACAAGCAGTTATGTGAGATACTGGGCCCTGCTGTGGATGTTTATGCGAAGGTCAAAAGAGCGGAGAATGAGATGCTCAAGAAGATGGGTCGACATGAGAGGAGAGATTGGCTGATCGAAAGGTACTGAGATGCATCTTGGGCCAAGCATGGCCCACTACACGCTTCAGCCTTGCCAACTCTTGCTCTTCTACCTGAATAAATAGCAAATAGCGAATCGATGCAAGTTGCCCTACTGTGAATCATGGTTTCGAGTCCCAACACTCGTCTTCATGTTGATTCAACTCGAGCGAATGAAATCCCGCCAAGTCCCGTACTCTACAATGACGTCCCCAGCGGCGGGAAGTTGACGTTGCGAATAAAAGCGTCCTGGAATACCTACTCGCTTTCAAAACCTTTGGACTTGGCAGTCATTGAGCGTAAATCGATGCAAAGAAGAGAGTAAACTTCAGCAGAATTATTTATCAACATGGCAGAGGTACCGGAAATAAATAAGGTGAGCGAGGAATAGGGGTCAAAAGCACTTTTCGGTGGAGTAAAAGCGCATGAGTGGGGCTGATATTCTTCGGAATTCATAGCTCGCCATGATCGGCTGTGGCAGCATGGGTTTGGTTTTCAGATCTGATTGGGTCCCCACTATCTACCTTAATGACCTTGACTGAAGGAGATTGAATGGCTCTACTATTCGCAGAACACGGTATCCACGCCCTCCTCAACGACCCCTCGGAAGACACAGTAAACCAGCTCCTCGAGACAGCCAGAAAAGATGGTGTCGAGTCCAAATTTGAAAAATACCTCGACTACGGAGAGCTCTGCCAAAACCTCGACTCCCCCAAAGTCTTCGTTTTCTCCCTTGCTCACGGGGACAGTAGGCGACAGCGTAGTCGATGGCTTGCATCCCTATCTTGAGAAGGGTGATCTAATCATCGATGCCTCGAATGAGAACTGGCAGAACACTCAGCGGAGGTAGGGGAAGTTGGTGCCGATGGGGGTTTATTATATAGGAATGGGTGTGTCTGGTCGATATCAGGCCGCGAGACGGGGGCCGTCGATTTGTCCTGGTGGTGAGGATAGGGCGCTAGATATGGCGCTGCCGCTTTTGCAGAAGGTGGCCGCGAACGATGAGAGGGGGAGGCCTTGTACTGGTAAGTCTCAGTGAAATCACAATCTTGGACTTTCGCTACATGAGAATTATAAAGCGCTAATTCCACACTACGTTCAAGGTCGATGCGGTATGGCCGGGTCTGGACACTCTCTGAAAATAATTCACAATGGTATCGAGCATGGAATGACGGGTGCGCAGAGTGAGGCTTGGAAATTCATGAGCATCTGTCTTGGGATGACTTATGATGAAATCGGGGATGAGTTCGCTAGATGGAATGCAGATGGAGAACTCGTAAGACGTTGATAGAAGGAGCATACGGCGTCTGCTAACGGTTTCGGCAGAAATGAACATTTCTCATAGATATTGGAGGGAAGATCAACAAGCAGCGAGACAGCAAGGGGAAGCATGTTCTATCCGTCGTGGAAGACAAAGTCGTTCAAGACATCGATGGGACGGAGGGGACGGGACTGTGGTCCTCACTGGAAGCTGTCAGACTCCATGTGCCTGCACCGACACTTTCAGACGCACATAATGTCCGCATAGCGTCCGCTTTCCGAAAAGACCGGCTGAAGATTAAGAAAACATTTGGTGGTAATTTTCCAGAAGAGAAGTGGACAGGTTCCGCAGAAGAGAAGAAAGAGTTCTTGGAAGACCTCCGCAAGGCAGTCTATGAAGCTTTCCCTCGCGGCTTTCGTTCAAGGCATCAACATCATCGACCAGGCGGACCAAGAGAACAAGTGGAGCATCAACTTCTCGGAAGTCATCCAGATTTGGAGGAATGGCTGTATCATTCGAGCAGATTATATTGCAGACATGCTCGTAGAGATCTTCGAGGAGGCGGGAGACCATGACAGAGACCTCCTTCACAATCCGAGGCTTGCCAAAGAATTGAAGAGCAATTTCGCAGCGCTGAAAAAGGTGGTGACTATGGGAGTGCAGAGCAACGCGGTTATACCCAGTTTGAGTGCGTCACTGGAGTATCTGAAGTATTCAGTGAATACAATCTTGCCGACTCAATTCTACGAGGCGCAATTGGATTACTTCGGGAAGCACATGTTCGACTTGAAATCTGAGCCAGCTGGGGAGCCTGTGACGGGGAAGCATCACTATGAGTGGAAGCCTGCGTAGGTGAGCAGCTCTTGAAGGAGTGAGAAGTGAGGAGTGGCTTGGCTGATGGTGGCTTTCGGAAAGTTGGAAGCTTTGAAAGGCGGGAACGAAAAGATCAAAATCAGTATATACCTAGGCCAGTGTGAATGTGAATGACCAAATTCTCTACCACCAAGCATCAGCAGAGTCGCGACAAGCGAGTATGGCTTTGAGTACTTGATTCAATTGCAGAGATTGATTGATGAGCAAGCATGGTACTCCAACAGAACCAGGTGCCAGCATCAAGGGCGGTAAGGCTCTATCGCAACTACTTTATCCTAACTACATCTCTCGGAGGCCAGGCCGGGGTAAAAGCAGGGCAAAGGCATGGCAGGGCATGTTTCCCGTCTGTTGTTCTTATACTCGTATGGTCTAGTCGTCTTGGTGTGTCTCGTGGGTGAAAAGTATGAGCAGGACATTCGTCACTTAGGTAATACCACTTACTCAATCCCGAGTTAAAAACCCACTCACCTAACCCGGCTTGCGGCCGGGTTACAGCCGGGTTATGAAGAAATCAAGATACAAGATCCAGCAATCCAGGGAATCAAAGCTTAGGATAAGATGCCTGCTTCCCTTTGATAATACTCGTAGTCAATTGATGGTAAGGTAAGGTAACTAGCGATGATGGGGATGGGAAAGGGAAAGGGAAAGGGAAAGTTTGTGGGACAACAGAGATAAATTTCGGGTAAACTTCGCATCTTGCGGAGTTTACCCGTTCGGCCGACGATTTCCCCGTCTTTCGCACCTTCCTGATCAGGCCACTTCTTTTCTTTTTCCCGCCAACTTTATTGAGATCTGGCTCATGTGGTGCTTGCATCGTTCCCTACCTTACCTTACTCCGTACACCAATGAAGACCCTAGCAAAAGAGCTTCTCCTTCTCCTTCTCGTGCCCGTGGTGCCTGAACACGCCGTCGTTACGAGTATACATCAAGAAGCGAAAGTGAGGGTCTTTTGTTGCCGGTCGCAAAAGCGCGATATCTTCTTATCAGAAAAATGCAGTCCGGCCTTCGGTGATCAAATATGCCGCTTTCTTGATTGGCCAGTTGCTCGCGTGCTCCCTTATCAAGTCCAGAGAAAACAGAAACAACACCTATGGGGCACGTCTAGGGGTAAGGGGAGAACTGGTATTTGCTAGTACTAGGTACCTCAGGCTATGTACACTGCCGCCAAGCAGCTAGGCGTTGGCCAGGTGCCCCCATTCGACTTCCAGGTCACCACGGCCGCCTACGCCCTACGCCCTACGTCCCAACATGGCCTATCGTATTCCACTACCTACCATGGACTATGAGTGCACGGACGACCATACCCTTTGCCTGAACCACCTTGCTTCCCATGCTACTGTCTTTTTTGTTCAGCATCATCCCTATCCAACATGCTTCGCCGTCTGCCTTGTTTTCTTTATCCTCCCTCTACCATCACACTAACAGCTTACACCATTGTGGTCCAGATATCCGGTCATTCCGTTCGGAGCTGAATCAGACGCTCAGATGCAGCTTGCGCTATCAGCGCAATCCTCGGAGACTCTTCCGGCTAGCCTTGAGCTGTCTGCGAGAAATTATACGGCCCTCAGAACACCTTCCGGCTTCGTCCTACAGCAAAGCACAGCAGCTGCTTGTAGGGAGTAATTGGATTAGGATTCGGACGCGTCAAGATGATGGTACCCCGGTCACATATACATTCGTCTCGTGCACCTATGGTATATACAAAATGTGACGAGAGAGCCACAATGTCGGCCTCTGTGGTGGAGCGCACCGCACCCAAGACTGCCAACAAGCAAGAAAAGACGCCCACATCGACGATGCTTTTAAATCTGCTCTCACCGCCGCCAGCTACGGCCTCGAAACCAGTAGTGATACCTACAAAAACAAGAGATGGAAGTAAAAGAAAGAGCAGGGAGTCCATATCAAAAGTCAGAGAGCGAAAGGCATCCCAGGAAGATGGCAGCCATCATGATCCGTCGTCGACACCATCGTCCGTGGCGGCTTTGCTTGCCAGGTCAAATCTGCCGGAAACTGAAGATAGACCTCGATCAGAAGGAAGGCGCAAGGGGCCCAACCGCAACCCAGAAAATCACCACCGGGATAGGCAAAGACCCTCGATCTCGTCTTCGAGCCCCCACTCTTGGGGAATGCTTCTTAGCCCGCCTGAAGACATTAAAGAGGAAAGTGGCAGCTTCGAGAGCGATACCACACTTGGTCCCGTTTCATCCCTCCGATCCATGTCCACCGAGTCGATGCCATCGCTGGACACTGATACAGAATCGCTCAGTTCTGCCAGTAACCCGGCAACACCCGGGCTGGCAATGAGCAATCGGCGGCAGAAAAGTATTGCTACATCCATTGGGGAGGACTGTGGCTTGGATCATCCTCTACTCCCTCAGACAAAGGGTATGAGCTTGGAAGACGACGACGAGGAACGTCCTGTCACTCTTTCCCCACCACTCTCGGCCGCAGCAAAAGCGAGATCCTCCTTCAAGTCCAACCTCACCGCTTCCTTCCGCAAGATTCGCTCAGCCGCCCAGTCCTTCTCAAATTTCGCCACGCCTCCCAATCATCGAGAAGACTTCCTCTCTCGGTCACTGTTCGCCCCGCAATATGTGGACGAGAAGCGGCCAGAACCCTCAGCGGATCTCCCAGACCCAGCCTTGCGACGTTACCTCAATCCCGTCAACTTCTCGCCTTCGGAATTTCATTACCACTCCGAGAATCAAAGCTCGCAGGGAATGCGGCGCAATTGCACCGCTTCGATCCAACTACAGACATACCGGCGCAAACATAGCATTACTGACAAGGCCACCTCGCCTCCCATCTTTTCCTCTTCGCAACAGAAAGCGATAGATGCGGTTGACGGTCTCCCTCAAGCCTCGCACCCGCGTCAACGTGAGCCGCGTGAAAATAGTGCTTTCCTGCGCGTGATTGTGTTGGAGATGAATATGCGAAAAGTGGGCAAATTGACCAGTGATGACCCTGGGAGAGCAAGGCTATGGTTACCAGCGAGACAAGCTGGCAAGATGGTGGATGTTGAGCAAGGAGAGGCGAAGAAGAAGGTTCCAGCTCGATGGGCTGGGATCAGAGCATGATCCATCGCTGTGACAAAGTGTTTTGACTTACTGATAGCGTTTAGCGTATATACCCAAGTATAGAGCATAGTTCGACAGAGAATACATTGTACTTTCACCTCAACGGGTTTCAGATCTTTGGTCCCTGCTTATGCCATGCGGCCCACCATCCGATGTGATTACCAGCCGATGCGAGAATATGCACGGGACGAGGGAGGGGAGTGGTCCGTGGCTTGTAGACCGTCGCGCGAGGGGCATAGATGGGAGACCACTTTCCTGATGTGGAAGGGGGCGTGCAAAGGGCGAAGATCGTTGATGATGATGGTAATTGAAGAGGACTATATGCCTTTGGAGTTTTGATATACGACGCATATTCTTCTTCTGTCATCGGCATGAATGCGAGTACAATAGTACAATTCATACTTGGGGAATTCGCCTTCACGCTCCTATTGCGCTAATGAGGAGTGCGAATAGTTCTATGCCAGGCTCAATCATCCATTCTCTTTCTGGTCTTCAAATATGGGCAATGAACCCGAGGTAGACATAGTCACCCACTCATATAAGCGGCAATTACCTCGTTTTGAGGCACACTTGACTGACGTTAATCGCCTTTGAGTGTCGGGACTCTGGTCTTTTGCATTCGCTTTTGCATGACAAGTCTTTCTCAATTGATCGTCATGTTTCATCCAGCCGCGAAGCGTTCCTCATCAAGCAGCGTCTTCTCTTGCCAGCTTTGCTCTATCCAATCGATTGTGATGAGCCGCGGCAGGCGGTTGAAGTGAAATATTTGCTGCCTTAAGGCTCTGACTCGACTCTTGTCCTCTCCAAGTAGGACATGCGTGATGCCTTCTTTGAGATCGTGAGTAATACGTGCTCCTGCGAAGCGAGCAATGTTGCAGGCTTGTTCCATTTTGAAGTCCGAGTCTTTTTGTGTGACCAGCATTTCGCCCTCCGTCGATTGAAAGTCGGCGTAAATCAGCAAACCTTCGAAAGTCCAAGCGGGCAGGGTTCCAAGATCATAATCGTGCTCTTCGAGCTCGCTTCTGAACTGAGACGCAGTAAAGCTGTGCTCGTATTTTGTAGGCATGGAATCGAAAATCTCTTTCAACTCCTCGACCGTGATATCCCTGGCAAAGCTATCTCTATGTTCGTCTATAGCCCCTTCAATTCGTGATTCGGAATCCGCGGTTGTGAAGAACATATGCCTCGGCTCCAGAGGCAAAATGAGGGTCGGTCTAACCACGTCTGCCTCGCTCTGTATGATGTTGTCGAATAGCCAGGATGACCGAACGATGTCTACATTTCCGCGCTTGCAGGAGGCAGCAACGGAAATGGTGCGCTGGTCTCCAATGCAGATCGTGCCTGGTCCGCCCTTTTTCTGGACAAGCTTTCCGCCGTGGGACTTGACCATTTGCTCTAGCTCTGGTTTGGACTTCTTTTCTGGCTTCTGCGATGGAGTCATGATGAAGAATTGGAGACCTTCGAAGACTCTGGTTGGCTTGCCTGCGAATGGCGCGTCAAGCACTGCTTCACTTCCAGCTACGGTGAGAGGCTTCTTGCGTTGTGTTCGCTGTCTTTTTCTCCGACCGTCATCGATCTTAAATTGCTTCTCCTTCCATTCCTTCTCGACATTAGCCTTGAGGGTGGTGAAGCCCGACATGGATAAGGCGTTTTCCCAGTTCCGATCCTGACGAAGCTTCTTGAATCTCGGGAAGCGTAGGGTGAATCCCATCCTGAATTGATCTGTAGCCGATACAGACGCTGCCTTGACCTCGACCACAACAGAATCACTTGGCAAAATCCATTCATCAGGCCTTTCATACTGCAACGGACCTCCAGCAAGCTCAAGATACTCTGAAGGCGGCCGCTTTGGATCCCATTTCTTCCACTTGCCATCTGTTGCATGTCGCACGGCAGCATAATCTGCCGCCGTGAAACCTCCGCCAACTTTGAAGAACGAATAGAACTTCATTGGGTTCGCTCCTTGTGAGACATGGTTCTCGTTGACCCTTAAACCGCACATGAAGCTTGATAGTCCCCCTCCTCTCTTGCCGGATCCATAGTAACCACCTATGATGCAGCAATCGAGGTTCTCGCCAAATTCTGTCATGTATTCGGGCTTCACCTTCATCCAATCATCGTTGCGATCATTAAGCCGGTATGGTGAGCGAGGGTTCTTGAGCACTAAGCCTTCCGAGGCATCCGCCACGACTTGTCGCAGGAGCGGCTCGATTTCTGCAACACTTGTGGCTACTTTGTAGGGGTGTATCTCCATTCTTCGATGGACGTCTTTGACTGCCTGCTGTAAGGCACTCCTGCGATCTCGGAGGGTGTAATTCGTTAGCGCTTGACCGTTCAAGTAGAGGCAGTCGAAGATTCTGAACAGTGGCCGCATGCCTTTGCCGAACTCATTAGCTTTCTGTGCGAGTGCGGCTGTCTTTAGTGTTCCGAATGGCATCATTTTATCAACCTCCGTGTCCCACGTGATCATCTCGCCATCAAGAACGATGTTCTCAACGCCTTCGTCGAAAGCCTTCGTAAGATGCTTAGTCAGGGACGATTTCTCGTCAAAAAGGCCATTGCCGTAGAGATAGGTGTAATCCTTGGCCTTTCGTGACCAAAAGCCGAACTTCTTGCCTCCAGGTATCTCATCATCGCTGATCATGTGAAGCTGCATTCGTTCTCCATCGAGCTTCTCCTCGATCCAGAACACTGGGTCATCCTCCGTAGGTCTCATCTTATCGACCATCTTCTGAAAGGAGTGCATCTGGAATTGAGCAAGCTGTGGCTGGAAACATTGCAATAACGTAATACCTCGGTCCTCGCCTTCCAAGCGAACTGCAGGGTCATAGAGCTCCCAGCAGACTCTCCGAAGATTGGACGACACGTTGAACAGGCTGTCAGCATCGGGGTGCCAGACGTTGAAAAAAGTCTTCTCGGTTGCCCCTACCTTCATCTGCCGTAGAATGATACGAATTAGCCACATCATCTCGTCAGGGTTCATTCTGCGATAGAATTCGGCGAATATAGGAGTTTGTCCCTCTTCCTTTTGGGCAGCAGCTAGCTTATCCAGGAGCTCATTGACCTCACCAATGGTCATATCTCCAACTTCGGTTCGGATGGGTCTTTTAGAGATGACTTCATAGCAACGTCCAGCGAAGTCTCCGGCCATTCGGCTCACCGTAGTCTGGCCAGGTTGCTTCCAATTTAGGAGGTTGTAACCATCCTCGGAGTCCTTGTTGATCTTCATGACTCCGATAAGTAGCTTGCCAATGGTTTTTTCCTTGAGACCGTACATGGCCCGCTCCCGGTCCTTTTCTGGCAGAATAAGCCGAAACGCGGGATAGATATCGTCGCCAACTTCTTTCCTCCATCTAGAAATGAAGCGTTCGATGATGTTTTGCCGTATCTCATGAGGGTTATTAGTAAATCCATGAGGGCCAACCTTTTTCTTTGCCACTGTGGGGCCAGTGGGCCTTTTCTTGTTTTCATTCAGGGGATTGAAAAGGGTCAGATACAGATCATGGAAAGGCAGTGTTCCTGAGCGATTCCGTGGCCGATTGGGATGTTTTTCGTCGAGCTCCTCTCCTCTCAAATTCGAACCCGGATTATGGATGTATTGGCTGACACTGGCATCAGCCATCTCTGAGTCTTTGACATCGGCCATGACTGAGTGATCCTTAATCCCAACTTCAAGCCTCGAACCATTAGCATCCAACCTGATTTGGTAGACGTGGACACTGTCAGCTCCAGAAAAGGATGGGCAAGCAACATTGCCCCTACAATTATTTGGAGTGTCGAAGCTGTACAGTGCGGAGCAGGCAACACTTGCTCTAGCCTCTAGTGGGCTAGGTGCAGGAATAAGTGGCAGTCTCGGATCTATGCAGTCGATAACAATACAAGACTAGGCTCAGAATACCTTCAATCGACACAAGAGCATGGGAGCAATTCACGAGTAGCATTCGAGAGGAGGTCAATGTCCTGCTGTACTGCCCCGATTTTGGGTTGTTAGGTTTTCGCTCTCTGAAGCCCTGACTAGCCCAAAATTGGCGCTAACGGCAGAAGTTCGGCAAACATCAAAATGCGGGATACGCATTATTGATCAGGTTGATGTAAATCTGGATACTGCTTGTTTTTCTTCTTTCGTTCTTTCTTTATGTTTCTCCGTCTGAAGTGACATTGAATGACAGCGAGCCATCGTCGGTTTTGATACCTTTACAAGGTTCGTAGAAGCGACAAGTGCCATAATGATGACATCGTGTAAGCCAATAATCGTGCGGGCCACTGAGCTGAACTCAGTGCGGGCCACCTTAACGCTAATGCCATCTTAACGCGAATCCATTTTACCGTTAAAAATCGAATGTTTTAAAATATATATAATAACCGTCTCTATATATAATACCAAGATAAATTCCTATAATAAACTTATATATATTATCCTTCTAATAATAAAAGATAAAGTTCACTGAATATCTTTCGTATCTTTCGTATGATAATAATTTCGATTAAAAACATCGTTTAGGTTTATATCTTGTATTTAAAATTTACTATATTTACCGTATTAATATATATCGTGGCCACTATATATATTTTGAAACATTCGATTTTTAGCACTCAGTGGCCCGCACGATTAGATCTTCCCTTCGTCTGAGAGATAGCCTGATAGGTGCTATCCTTGCATGTGCCCACTGATGCTTGTTGGATTGGTCCAAAATGCCTCGGGACGTTCTTTCCCACATAGAAGCTGTGGCTTCAAACCGTTTGTCAAGGCAAAACTGTGGTTGCCCTTCGAAAATCCTGTCCCTTCTCACGATATCACCTCTCACCGCCCGGCCGTCTTTGTGCGCAGCCCCTTCTTTATCCTACGATTCTCTCTTCCTCAACTCTTCAACCTCTTCAGTCTACTCATTAAAGCACGCGGATATTATAACGGGTCATTTTAGCTGCAACTTCAAAGCGTCTGCAACCCAAATTTCAATGCGCCAGACCAGCCTCCTCGTGGGGCTGTCGTACGTTTTTTGTCTTGTACTCGCTACTAGACTACGCGCCATTGGCGATCATGTTACTTACCAATGTTCAGGAAAAGTCCTCCATTCGGGCTTACCCCGCCTCGATGAAGCCAGCATTGATGATCTCAACGCTCTCCAAGCCAGCGGCGCCGTAACCAGTGTGGAGCTTGTACATGCATGCTTTGCCCTTTTGTTCATCCACTCAGTGCGATACTAATAACTCACAGGCCTACATTGAAAGAATTAACGAAGTAAACCCCCTTCTCCACGCGGTCAGCGAAATCAACCCCGATGCCTTGCACATCGCGGCATCTTTGGATGCAGAGCGTGCTGCTGGTCGTGTACGAGGGTATGTGACCCAACGATGAGTCATGGTGGCCTCGTTAACGAGGTGTTCAGGCCACTACATGGTATTCCAATTCTAATTAAAGTAGGTGCGCTGACCGCCATGACCTGATAAGTCCACTAAGACTGTATAGGACAACATCGCGACGCAAGACCTTATGAACAATACCTGTAAAATCGCTTACGTCCCGCCTGTTCTTCGTTGCTTACGTTTGCAGCTGGCTCTTTTGCGCTATTAGGCGCAAGAGTCCCGCGGGATTCTACGGTGGTGGCCAAATTGAGGGATGCAGGCACTGTCATCATTGGCAAAAATACCATGGGGCAGTGGGCGCAAATGAGGTCGCGCAAAGCAAGCTCCTCCCACGGCTGGAGCGCTTACGGTGGTCAAACACTCGGAGCATACTATCCGCAACAAGATCCCAGTGGTAGCTCAAGTGGCAGTGCCGTGGCAATCTCCATTGGATTAGCTCTGGGATCGCTGGCTACGGAAACCAGCGGGAGCATTGTCCTTCCAGCTGAAAAGAGCAACGTAGTAGGCATTAAGCCGACTCTTGGCTTGACATCACGTAGTATGGTCATACCTATCAGCTTGCGTCAAGATACTGTTGGGCCTGTTGCAAAGACTATCAAGGATGCAGCTCATATTCTCTCGGTGATATCTGGACAAGATAAACACGACAATTGGACCTCGGCTCAGCCTTTCGGTGAAGTACCTGACTATGCCAAAGCTTGCAACTATTACGCCCTGAGAGAAGCCCGCCTAGGCGTCCCACGGAACGGCATAAGCCCTTTTCTCAGTGGCTCCACGGAACCGGTGATGGCGGCTTTTGAGATGGCTCTCAAGTTGATCCGAACCGCTGGAGCCAAAATCGTTGACAAAGCTGATTTTGCAGCATTCGACATTGATGCCTTTGGCCGCAACAGTAGCATCGTTTTGGGCACAGACTTCGTTGCTGGGCTCTCCGACTACTTCGCCCAACTTACACATAACCCGAACAATGTGCATAGCCTTGATGATGTTGCCCAGTTTACCAGAAATGACCTTCGAGAGGAATACCCTGACCGAGGTGTACGGCCCCTTGATCCCATACTAGAATGCAATTAACGTTCCTAGATCTACGTCTGGGAGCGAGAGCTCGAACGTAACCTCACCAATGACTCGCAAGAATCCTACGAAGCTTACCAAGCCAATCTCCACATGGCGGAGGAGCAGGGCGTAACAGGCGTACTAGATCGCTACGGCCTTGATGCCTTAGTAATGCCAACCTTTGCATCTTTCCATCTTCCCGCCATCGCAGGCTTGCCTGTTGTCACAGTACCTCTGGGCTTCTATCCTGCTGGTACACCGCCGGAAATGAATCTAAAGGGGACGATGGTGAATGTGGCTCCCAATATCCCATTCGGGCTTGCATTCATTGGCCGCCGATGGAGCGAAGAGACCCTCATCTCATTCGCGTACGCATTCGAGCAACGGACGATGATGAGAACGAAGATGAATGCTTACATTGACCCTACCTTTGAGCTCGGTGACCTAAAATCCAACGTGGACTCAGTCGATGCCCGACTCCCAATGCCAGACAACGATGATGACAAGATGCAGTCAGAGACAATGCAAGTTATCATGAAATGAATCATGATTGGTCTGCGGAAGGCGAGCAGTCGGTCTTGGACTTGGCTTGGACTTATTGGAAGTTTGCTGTGAGCCAGCAGTCGATCGGTTCGAATGGCGTCACTGCGCGTCATCCCTATCCATATTGCTTTCGGGGTGTTTATGGGAGCAGCCGTGCAAGATACTCGTTACTAAGATAGCTTACAGTCCGTTGCAATATATCTTTTAACGATGAATCCGTATAGATTCTAGGTAATTAATTTTCGATATAGCAAATAGCGTCGTCTGAACGATGGTCTATCGAACAGAGTGAGTGAATATATTTCGCATTTTGAATAGAACGGAATATTGGAGGTTTGAGATAGAGATGCAGTGGTGCTGTGGAGTGTGAACTGAGTGACTTATTACACCATACGCAATAGCGACCTTTTCAGAAGTAACGGAAGTGCTCCACCAGGTTGCCGATGTAGATATCAAGACGATTAAGATGCAGAGCACGAGACCGCACCAAGCTGGGACCGGCTGTAGTGATTAGAGCAGTTTGCGTGTCTCACAGCTCTTTGCCCAAGGATCGAAGTTGGGACTGTCATTTAGAGGGTACCTCTCCGATATCGCTTCCTTGTGGTAACAAAGCCTTGAAGACCAAGCTTTAGTATCCATGTTAATCGTGCAGGAATGGAGACTGAGCAGGCGTGATAGCGAATGAAAGCAAGGCATGCCGAAGCCCACACGACGAGGCAGCTTATGCTTGCGGTCACGTTCATAGCCTCGGTAAGCTATTACTTTGCTTGGCACATGATGCTTCTCTGGGATACTAGCACGAACAGTTGCGACAGAGAATTTGAAAGGCCCTTGCAAGACGGGCAGCCACTTGAAGCAAATAGCTGATACGAACAAGGCTACCATCGGGACACCGTTCTTGTGATACAATACTCCTAAACTCCTAACGGAGAGAAGCAACGAAGCTTTTCTTCGCAGAAATTTCGTGCTTCATGCCGTATAGTGTCTGGAGGCAACGACGTGGCAGTCTGATATATGATTTGTTGGATTCTTTATTGGTGGGGGATCCCAAATTGAAATACGCTTTATTGGAATAGGGGTAGAAGAACCTCCGATCCAGATGCGACTCGCTGCGTATTGCCGCTGCTGTTGGCAGCGAGGCACATCGGTGATAGATGATCAATGATTTTGATTCTTAGGGAGTACTGAGCCTAGCACTCACACATTAGGATAGCATCCCTGCTTCCTGTGACCTTATATAGCCTTTTGGGCAATCTCGTGCTTTGAGGCTATTCCCACCATTGGCACGGTAGGACTCCACACTGGAAGATCACGATTCTACCTTCTCTCTCTAAATTACTGTACGTTGACATATGGAGCGTAAAACTTGTAAACTTAGAGGATAAAGAGAATACTCGGTGCAAATCTGTAGAACTCTTCTTGCGGGCTGATGATTCTTTCATAGAAAAGGTTTTTAGACTTATCACCGCAGAACCATGCGTTTGATCCAATCACCGAAGAAGACATCGAAGAAATGATCAATGCAGAGAACGCAATGAGGGTTTTGTAAGGAGATATTGTAAGGCGTTTACACATCTTAGTTGGCGATGGACCAGAATTATTAAATTACATGTTGTTCGGCTCCCAGACGATTATAACCTGCACCTAACAACAAGAATAACGTGTTTTGAGCGAATATGCCACATCGTCCGCCAGTCCACAATAGAAAGCTCATGGCTTCATGACCTCTAACGCTTCCAAGGACCTTTCCCCGTCAACCAGCTCTGCCTCTACTAACCACCACGTGAGACGGCAGTCTTCAGCTCTACATGGTGCTTCTCATGCATTCTTCTCCGGCCCACCCCCTCTGAGGCCGCTGCCAAACACGTACAGCGGCACAAATGGAGCATTGGCCGCGGCGTCGGCTGCAGGCTTGGGAAGGAAGAGGCAGGAAGAGTCGTCCGCCAGAGGATCATCTACATACGGGTCCAAAAGTGAGACGGTGCCTTTCAAAAGTTCTCGCCAGTCTGGCCCATCCAATATGCGTGATGCCACACGCCAAAGCTCTCACTCCAGAGAGCAGTCACCCTCCTATACCGCCGCCATGCTAGCGACTTCCAGGTCTGGTACCCCCAAGTCTACACCTTCTCGAGAGCCTAAATCCTCTCCAAGACCAGTATCACGTCGACCTTCCCCATTACAAGGCGTTCGTCGTGGCCCTGATACCGTCGCATCATCTCCTGCGGTCGATGACACACCTTCCAAGGCTACCACTTCTCTAGTACAGCTCTTCGAATCTAAGCAACCCCCCAAAAGTTCCGCTCCTGTCACTCAATCAGTCCGCTACTACACCAAGCCTACGCCAGCGATCGCAAGTCCAACACCGGTCAGACCATTAAAGACATTCAACTTACCACCTACGGCTTCACTCAGTACGTTCGCTACGACATCTACAACAGACAGAAATGTCGCTGCCTCAAAAGTCTCAAAGCCTTCGCATGCAGGAGCTGCAGGTGCAGCTTCGAGACTGGCAGGCCCAGCAAGAGTAGGAACAACCAAGTCAGTGCAGCCAGTAGACGCAGTACGTCGCGTACCTGAGCATCCAGCCCCCCAGCGAAGTCGTAAAATGCCTCCTGTGGATGGATCAGCGAACGACATTACATTCGATCCGATGAGTCAACCGGAACGCCGCCCATCAGTATTCTTGCACAAAATGGCAAGGCGTCCTGTAATGGCTAGGTCTCAAACCAGTGGTGGACGGATCCCAGCAAAGAGCAACCTGAGGAATACCTCCACAGCGATCCCACAAGGTGCAAGCGAAGACGCAACTGAAGTTTTTCTGAATGACGCTGCTGCAATACTACAAAAGACACCTCCAAAGTCTTCGGGCCCTCCTTCTATACCAACGTGGCGATCCTACAGCATGGCAACACCTCTCCCCCAGTCCTCCAATCCATCTTCACGCCCTGCTCTACAGCCCACCAGGAGCTTCGACAAGCGAGTCCCAACCTCAGATGCCCTGAGACCTGTGCGAATCACTACCCGATCCTCAGACAGCTACGTCTCTCAACTCACCGTGGACTCTCTTGCAGACGCCATGGTAGCATCTTCCCTAGCCTCGTCTCGTGCACCATCTCCAAGCAAACCACCGCCATTACCCCCGCCTCGTCGCCACGGCAAGTCATACTCTCTGTTTCACCATCAGCACAGCCAGGAGCAGATCTTACGGACACCGAGTCCAGCCAAAACCATGAGGCACACCATGAGAGACCCAGCGAAATCAGATGACGAGGTGGACTATAAGAAGAAACGAGGCCATATCGTGAGAAAGCATCCCAACAAGCACCACGAAGGTGACCGAAAGCGGTACAGGAACCAAGTCACCGAACGAGAGAAAAAGCGCTATGAGGGGGTATGGGCTGCGAATAAAGGCATCCTGATGCACGCTAACTCATCAGATGCTGTCCTCAACGTGGTGGTGCGGGATATCTGGAGACGAAGCCATCTTCCTGACGATGTTCTCGAGGAGGTATGGGACCTCGTCGACACTCAAGGCATTGGGAAATTGGAAAGGGAAGAGTTTGTGGTTGGGATGTTCCTCATCGATTCGAGGCTGAAAGGGAATAAACTGCCTTTCAAGGTGTCTGACAGCCTTTGGTATAGTGTGCGGCGTTTGACTGGTCTCAAGGTCCCGCAGAAGCGGCATTGAGGGCTTTTTTACGGTGTTCTAGATTGGGGATTGGAATTTGGCAAAGATACCCATAGATCGAGGAAGATTTTCTCTAGCATACTGGTGATGTCTCACAAATTTAGCATAGTGTTCAAGAAATCAGTATATAGTCAGTATGCGAGGTCCTGTACTTTTGAATCGTTTGCATTGAACCTTTTTGCACATCTATCAACAGAATCAATTCTCCTCGGGCCTTGCTGGACATCCATTCGCCGTTCGCCAAGCTGAAAAGCACATAGAGCGGACATGCGGCCAGTCGTTCCTCCATATCTCGGCTCCTTATCGTTGAGCCTCTCCGATCTTTGCACTACACGACGAAATATGAAGGAGAAAGGATAAAATACAAGTGACCAATGCCTCGAAGAAGAATCATCCAACGATACCTCATAATGAGCACCCCTCATCGACTTGATGAATTTTCAAAATCCGAAATATGAGCGAGAACCTTATTCATGTCCATGAGTTGAAGGATATAAAACCGTGAGTCGTGACTGCGATAATTTACAAGGCATCTTCGTCGGTCCAGGCTGACTCGCTTCCAGTCACAAGCCGTCGTCCACCTTCCTCCTCGATAACGGTGTGATGGTTTCCTGTGCCGTACAATGCCTTGAACTTCTTGCCTGGACCACCATGGGGAGGGGTGTATCCACCTTCTGGGGTGCAGCGCTTTCCAGACTTTGCAGCTCGCAGCTTAGCATAGTACGCATCACTAGCATCTACCTCGGGCTCTGAAGCGTCATCGAAGGTTTCCCAATTCTCTGATCCGGAAGCTGCTGTAGTGGATGTTGAGGTCGTCGATATCTGTCTACTATCGGCTGTTGGTACGTACTGGCCATGCTGCTGGTAACGGGTTTCGTGACGTGCTGAAGCTTGCGCGTCGCGGTAGTTCTGGGGAGTGCTTCGTTCCGGGTGCATCACTGAAGTGGGTACATACGACATCCGCTCTCTGTCGTCATAAACATCCTCTGGCGTGATTTGACGGACGCTGCTTGTGTCATTTGATGATGCCACACTGGCACTACGTATATTCTCGGTGTCATTAGCGCTGGCTGGTGTTGCATTTGGGGGAACAAAGAGATCCCGCATCTTTGGGGGTGGTGCTCTGGCAGGTGGACCCATCTTGCGAATCGTGTTGGAATCGTATGATGGCTCGGGCGGAGGTGGCCGTCGCTCAGGTGAGTTTCCGCCGTTCTGTGTACTTCCTAATGGCACACGCGCCGGGATCTTGGATGGGGTCCGTCCTCCAGTAGCGGTAGAGACTGAGCTTGCCATAGGGTTTCGCCTTATGGTACCGGCAGGCGTTGCTGTGCCAGCTCGCGAAGCTGGATAGCCTCGCATCACACTTCCAGCCCGCGAAGAAGAGGGTGCTGGTGCAGATCTAAGAGGTACCTTCTGAGTCAAGGGTGCTGGCCCTGCAGGCGTCCTGGATCTTGGAGGTAGGCTCTTCGCAGCAGCTGCTGCTAGCTCATCCAGATATCGCTCCCCATGGACAAGGAAGGGTCGGCCATAATCATCTTCCCATCGCTCCAACGTCTTTTTGAGCTCTGTTTCGACTTTGGGGAGATCTTTGGCGATTCTCTTCCTCATCTTCTCCTCCCTTAGCAGCCGGGTTGGGTCACGCTTTTCTCCTTTGTTGTTCTTTGCCAGAAGTCGGGAAGCGTCTTGGCTTGAAGCTGTCAAATCATCCCGATCCTTGATGAGTGATCGATGCTTGTCAACCAATTCCAAGGTAGGCGCACGCTGCTCTTTCAAAGCCTCCAGACGTCCTATTTCCGCTTCGTGTGCTGAAAGAAGAGCGTCACTGTAAACGTCGGAGAACGCAGGCGCAAATTCAAGCATCTCCTCTTCGGAGAAGTATAGGCCATCCCACAATTCTTGAAGCTTGTATCTCGCGTCCTCGACGAAGAGATGCAGATTCTGTCTCTTCAGCTCATTCAGGCGGTCCAACTCAGCCTCGAATTCATTGATAGCACGGAGTCCGCACCCTCGGTTTCCGGCCAGGAACCTCTTACGGTCTACTTCTTCAACTCCTAGGCGGTCCCATAGTCCTTCCACCGTTGCTTTGAGTTCCTTCAGCTTGCGCTCTCGGCCTCGCTTCTCTTCGATCAGTCTATCTCGCTTTCCTTGCAGCCGTTGAACATCGACCTCGTGGAGGCCCAATTGCTCTGGAGCATCGCGGTAATTTTTGACAATTGAGTTCTCGGTCTGCGCCTGTGGTGTTCCTAGCTCAGCCCATAGATTCACTATGTCTTCTCCCAGGGCTTTGACCAAAGCAATACGTTTAGTATATTCTTCATACACCCTGGTGAACTCGGTGTCCAGAGATGCAACATACGACGGGGAGAGGTCGAATGTGGGAGGGACAGAGGTATTGTTTGACGTGGGCGGAAGAGCGACTTTGACGAAGGTAGGCTCGAGGTGGGAAGAGTATGATTCGAGAGCTTGGACAAGTTCTACTATAATTTAGCGCGTCGATATTGCTGATTTGGGCATGACCATACTTATCACCTGCTCAAACCTCTCGCGGTGGATCTTGGCAACAGCGTTGTGCTTTTCCTTGAGACTCTGCAAGCAGCGCGTGAGGGGGATGGTGACTTTTAGCTCTTTGTCGTGCAGCTGATATGTATTGTTTGCGGTACGATCTTCCAGCGACGCTTCCATCTGCTTGACTGTTTTGATAATGCGGTTGGCCTCCTCGGTTAATTCACTCTTCTCACTATAGGAAATTAGTAAACAGGAGACAGGAAGCATTAGGGGTTAATCTCACGCAGTGACTAGCCGTAATTGGTTATGCAGTGTCTCTGATAGAGCAGTAAAGAGCTATGATCTCTGTCAGCAATGGTCGGTCCCTCACCCAGGGTTCCTCAACCTTACCTCCGACTCCCTGGATTCCCTCTCATGGCTGGGCACTCCAATCTCGTCGAAAAGCCCATGTAGTTGCCCAATAATGGTAGAGACCTGCGTGGTAAGATAGCTAGTGTCCATGGCTGAGCTGCGCTTAGGTCGCCTTGGTAGGTGTCGAAGCTGGACACCAGCGTAAAGCAGGAGCCTTGTGAAGGCGTACCTCGTAAAGATGATTGCGAAATATGACAATGAGAAAGAGGCGTGTCTCGATCTCCAGAAATTAGAGCATAGTCAAATAACCAACGTCTTCCTTCAGCGGCATACGTTAGTCAGCGTGATGTTGATTTTGCGTTGGTTTCGAGAAAGTAAATAGAGCTAACTTAGCTCGCCAAGGCGGATATAGCAGCCTTGTCGGCGTTATCCACGCCCGCCTGATAGCTGTCTCTATACAAAATCCAATAATGACACTGCTACTTTGAAGTTTCCTCATCTGACATGAAATCAATATGGACGCCTCACAGAAAGCTTGGGGTAAGCCTTGTCCTCTCACACTGTGTTCAAAGTTACATGCTTATCGATAACAGAGCTGGAGAATGCCGTCAGGCTGGTCGATCCTCACCACGACGCCCTCTACGGTTATGATGAGGCCGAGCAAAAAGCCATAAGTTCGCAGCAACCTTGGAGGAAAGACCCTCGCCACTTCAAGCATATCCGTGTCTCTGCCGTAGCCCTGCTCAAAATGGTCATGCACGCACGATCTGGAGGCTCGATAGAGATCATGGGCCTTATGCAAGGCAAGATCGCTGACGAAACCTTTATCGTAACTGACGCCTTTCGACTACCTGTCGAGGGAACAGAAACCAGGGTTAATGCTGGGGACGCTGGCAATGAATATATGGTTCAATATCTGGAGAAATGCAGGGAGAACGGCCGTCCAGACAACGCTGTAGGCTGGTATCACAGCCACCCAGGTTATGGATGCTGGCTCTCTGGCATCGACGTCGCGACGCAAATGAACTACCAAATGCTGGACCCATGGTGTGCTGTGGTCATAGATCCTGATCGCACCATCTCGGCTGGCAAGGTAGAGATTGGAGCGTTTCGAACATACCCCGAAAACTATACGCCTCCGTCAAGCGGGGCGGGAGATGGCTACCAGACTATACCACTCGCAAAAATTGAGGACTTCGGCGCACATGCTAGCAAATACTATTCAATGGAGATCTCTCATTACAAAAGTACTCTGGACTCGCACCTGCTGGAGCTTCTATGGAACAAATACTGGGTGTCAACTCTCAGCCAGAGTCCTCTGTTTACCAACCGTGAGTACGGCAGTAAACAGATGCTGGATCTTGGCGAGAAGATCCGGCAAGCGGAGAAGGGCGTCAGAGCGAGTTCGAGGGGTGGACAGCATAAGGTGGGTGGAAAGGACACACAGCTGGACAAGGTCATTCGGGATAGCAATAAGATTGCAAGCGAAGAGGTCACGGGGCTTTTGGCTAGCGATGTCAAAGCCAAGCTGTTCAATGGTGTGGGAACTGCCACCACTCACAGAGATACCCTGGTTGAGTCCTGAGCGTGCAAGGCTGGACTTGTATCATGCATACTGTGAGAAATGGTTACAATGCCTTGAGCATTTGAGCGAGCATGCATACAAAGGGAGCCACGGATTCAGATCTTGGCTTGCTCCAGACGAGCTTGCATAGGCACAGCTAGAACAAAGAAAATTTACACCAAAATTATTCCGCGTGTCTAAACATGTCGTCCAGATGAGCTAAGCTTGAGTTTCTTCTGCGAGTAAAGTGCCAGCCGCAGCTACAGCGTCCTCGATCCTCTGTAACGACACATCCCTACCCAGCAAAACCATTGTAGCCATTAACGTCACGCCTGGGCGACCTCCTACCAACGCCCACCGCAGGAACCTTTGTAGAGGGATCCTGAAACCTTTCGTAGGGTCGTCAAAGTCCGGTGCGTAGTCATTGTCCAGTTTGTTTGAAAGGTCTTCCACCAACTCGTGAAATGCTTGCTTCAGGTGTGCTTCATCCCACTGCTCCGAGGGGACGTCTACAAAAGCCTTGTTGATCACACTGAGGTTTTTCCTGATTACGGGATCATCTGCGTGGCGCTTGTATTCTTGTCGAGGTTCCGAGAAGAAGAAGTTGGAATTACGTTCAAAGAACTCCCTTGCCGTGGTGTAATTAGCTGCGTCAAGGCGCAGTACAGCAGCGATACGATCTCTGAGCTCACTGTCTGAGCAGGAACGTGTTCTGGTCACGAGTCAATCAGTAAAATGCTATAGCAGTGTCTTGTGAAATCTCCTTACTCGGGATTGGCTTCAAGGCGCTGCTCCACAATGCCAAGAAGCTTATTGACCATTGAATTGTAGTTCTCTCTCCCTTCTTCAACATATCTTTGAGCATAACGCTTTTGGAGATGAACCAATTTATTGGGCGCGGCGATGGTGTTGCCTTTTGTGAACTTCAAGTCAAACTGATTCCGTTTAATCATCACGCTCAAGCGACATACGTGACGAAGAACTTACATTCTCAATGAGGTCTTGTAGGGGCAAAAAATCATCTCCTAATCGATGGGACCAGCCGAACAGCGCCACGTAGTTGACCAACGCCTCCGCAAAAATTCCATCCTTCTCGAACGAACGAATATCCAGAGAAAGGTCACGCTTGCTGAGTTTCTGCCTCGAGTCATTTTGCAGTAGCCCTACATGGGCAAACGTCGGCGGTTCCCAATTGAACGCGTTATACATGATGATATGCTTTGGCGTCGAAGACATCCATTCCTAGCCAGCTCAGTATTGTCTTCTACAAGGCGCCGCTGAATTCCGCCATGCTTACCGCTGCACGAATGACATGAGTGATTCCCATGAGGTGATCGTCGACTACGTTTGCTAAGTGATATGTAGGAAGGCCATCGGATTTAATGAGTACTGGATCCTCATAGGTAGGCTGTGCCCGCCGGGGTTGACGTCTCTCATTCATCCTTCTTTGGCTGACAGTTCCATAGACGAGATCGGTGTAAGACGGTATGAAATCCGGTACTCTCAGCCGAAGGATATGCAACTCTCCCTTAAGTGCCCGCTCATCGGCCTCTTCCTTCGGGATGTATGCACATGTTCGATCGTAATCACTTGGTAGTCCTAGCTCATTGCGTTTCTTGGCAAGACTGTTCAGGCGATCCGTCGAGCAGAAACAGCGATATGCATGTCCAGAGTCGAGTAATTTCTCGGCATGGCTCCGATATACAGATGTCCTTTCAGACTAGTAGCCTGTCAGATAATCCTCCGCCCGTTAGAGACACCCTGGTGTACCTGCTTATATGGCCCATAAGGTCCCCCAATATCTGGACCTAGAATTCCGTCAGAGAGTCCAGTCTCCGCAACAGCCGCGAGTTCCCTACCCTCGTCCCACTGTAGGCCAGCCCATTTCAAGTCCTGATACAATCGGCTCTCTGCATCTTCGACTATCCTTTTCTACGACCATCAGCCATGTCAACCATTGCTTGTACTTGCGGCGACGAACTTTGTCCGTGTCTTCAATGCGTAGTATAAATTGACCACCAGTTGCCTTGGCGGTGAGATAGTTGAACAGCGCTGTTCGTAGAGATCCCAGATGGAGGTATCCTGTAGGTGACGGCGCGAAACGAGTCCTAGCTGGGGTGGAAGGGAGCTTCTGTGACGGTCGCCGGTCCGAAAAAGTAGATAGGGCGCAACATCTGTGGCATACCCAAGATCTGCTTAGGGCAATCGTATGTTTGGGCACTATCATGACTGCCGAGCCATGAAGTTCACTGTGCCTGCCATGTTGTAGAGATTAACGCGCATTGAATGGGAAGGATTATTGATGCCAAGAACTGTGGAGCTTGGGGGGGAAAAACGTTGTCCGCACAGGTGACAAACTAATTCAACGTCTTTTTAATATTGCACTCACGGAAGTCATGCGGCTCTGCTACAACTCTGCTTCTGCGGCCGTCAGCGCTGGAAAGCTATTCTACTTGCCATGTGGTGTCTGAGGTAATCAAATTGCATACGTTCAAGGCCCTGCTTACAAAAGTAAGCCTCAATTGCATCGATCACACCTGTCGCTAATACCGAACAGTGGACGGTACTTCGGAAGACATAGACCTGTATGGTTAGCTGACAATCTGCGTCTGGGGCCCAGCATCTACTCATTATTTCGCAGAGGTCCTAGAGATTGAGCGAAGCGCGACCAAAACAGAAATCAAAAAGGCCTACCACAAGGTACGCCCATTCATGATTTTCTACGTCCATACCCTGAGTCTGTCAGGCAGCGCTATCGAGTCACCCCGACAAAGTCTCCGAGCACGAACGAGCTGAGGCCGAGGTCAGATTCAAATCCGTCAGCAAAGCCTACGAAATACTCTGCGATGATGACAAAAGACACTTGTACGACGCTCATGGCATGTCAGCATTCGATCCCAGCCATGGCAACGGTATGGGTGCAAATGTCGACCTTGACGACATGCTACAGCAAATGTTCGGGATGGGAATCGGAGGGGGAATGCCGCCAGGTTTCGGCGGAGGGCCACAGAAACCTACGAAAGGCAGCGACGATGAGGTTCAATATCAGGTGACGCTGGAGGAATTATACAAAGGGAAAACTGCCAAGTTTGCGATCAAGAAGAACGTCATATGTAGTCATTGCAATGGAAATGGTGGCAAGGAGAAGGCAACACCAAAGAAATGTGCCTCGTGTGAGGGCAAAGGTATGCGGGGCAGTCCTATGCGGCGTGTGCCACAAGGCTGACAAGATGATCCAGGCGCCAAGCAAGGTCTCAGATCTGTCGGGCACGGTATGGCCACTCGAGAGACCGTGATATGCAACTCCTGCAAAGGCAAAGGGACAGTGTACAACCCCAAAGACAAATGCAAAAAGTGCAAGGGCGAGCGTATTACGGAGGCTCGCAAAGTCTTGGAGATCTATATACCACGGGGATCAAAGTAGGTCTCGATTGGAAAGCATCTCAAATTACTAGCTAATATAATGTAGAGAGGGAGATAAAATAGTACTAGAAGGTGAAGCGGACCAAATTCCTGATCAGAAACCGGGTGACATTGTCTTTAGCCTCGTGCAGACCGAGCACGACGTTTTCCGGAGGTCAGGTACCGATCTATCAGCCGACATCGATGTCACCTTGGCAGAAGCTCTATGTGGCTTCTCTAGAGTGGTCATTAGGCACTTGGATGGCAGAGGTCTTCACGTACAGCACCCCCAGCCTATAGCACGGGTTCTGGAGCCTGGGCAAATCATCAAGGTTGCTGGAGAAGGTATGCCGCATCAAAAGAGCGACTTAAAGGGAAACTTGTACTTGGTGGTCCACATCATGTTCCCCGAGCATTCATGGCTGGAGGAGAAGCAGGTGATCTCGAAGTTACAAGAGCTTCTACCAAAGCCCGACGCGCCGATCAAGGCTGACGTCGTCGATGAAGTCACATATGATGAGACCGCCAGCCTGGACGACTATGGCACTGGTACAGAAGGCGGCCAAACTTGGGTCGATGAAGACGACCAGGAGGAAGGTCCACAGTGCGCCCAGCAGTAAGCATTGCTAGAGGTACTTGATCGGCCTGCAGCATTGCAAGGAGTCTCAGGAAAAGGAACATAGACTATGCAGAATACAGTATGACACTTGTGCGGCAGTAGATAGACTTACGCCCGTTTAGGTTTTATTCGGATACATGCAAATAGAGCCCAACATCGCCTTTAAGACGCTCTTATTACTACTTCTGATGTGATAGAAATCGACCCTTCAAAATTTGCTAAAATGTTTTTCAGGGTAGTCAAAGCCCTAAGTAAGTGACAGGGGTCATCATCGCTTAGCTAGCGGGATATTTTTTTAGCGCACATAGGCAACGACTTGCCGCTGCCTCATCAAAATTCGCTTCTGAACTCCACGAAGACATCAATCACAGAAAGTCAAGGTCCGTAGCAGACACAGACTAAAGCTATATACGGACGATTACTAACAAAGCTCGTACAGATGGCCGCAAAGAAGCACATCAAGATTGTGAAGAAGCGTACGTCCGCCCTCTGGAACCCGTTCAATCTTTTTTTAAACAACTACATCTCTCTGAGATTGGGACTATCCATGTGATGCCATTACTGACATGCAAACCTCCAGGCACAAAGCGCTTCAATCGTCACCAGAGCGACACTTACAAATGCGTTGACGCAAACTGGCGCAAGCCAAAGGGTATTGACAATCGAGTCCGGAGACGTTTCAAGGGACAAGCTGCGATGCCTTCGGTACGTTACATCTCTACGAGCTGGGTCAAGATGCTGTGGCGAAGGTACAGGCGGTATATTTGGGGCAAAAGATTGACAACGCGTCGGCATGGGAAGATGAACTACTGGGGGACTTGACATGCCTGAACAAAGATACTGATGGGGTCATCTCATTCTAGATCGGATACGGCTCAAATAAGAAGACCCGCCACCTAATGCCCTCGGGCCACAAAGCCTTCGTCGTCCACAACCGCAACGACGTCGACCTCCTTCTCATGCACAACAAGACATTTGCCGCAGAGTAGGTTGCCATCGATCGCTCAGTCTTCGATTGCTTGTGAGCGAGCAAGTATAGGATACTGACTACAAGCAGAATCTCACACGCCGTTTCGTCGAGGAAGAGAGTGGATATCGTGGCAAAGGCAAAGATGTTGGGTGTCAAGGTCACGAATGCTAGGGCGAGGGTTACTACGGAATCTTAGAAGGTTCATGAGGTTCATATCTTGCATTGTGGCTCGAGCGATCGAAATACTCGATATGACTCGTTGAATTGGTGCTCCAAAGGGCTGAAATGATGATAAATACTCGTGCGTTAATTCCCGGTGCGAAAATTAGGTCCAGCAAGAGCTTTTCTACCCATGGGTAAACTCATCTAGCACGCGCCTCATCCTCCCACATATGAGAATTCCCGCCGAACTTGTGCGCACCCCGCCTTGGTCATAGCTGTTGCGAGCCTTTTCAAAAGGCGGTTGAGGAGGCACTGAAGGAGGAGAAGGGTTTCAAGTTTGATGACCTATTGCCAGAGCAATAGTAGGATTGGGAGACCTTCCACTGAGGAAGACACTGGCCAAGAAGACTGAAAGCATTGAAGGACTGCGGAAAGAGATACGCGCCAGAGTCCCTGCATCACGATAATCCTGGATCACCAACGCAGGCATATAAAGTGAAAAGTCTCGACGTCTTCCCCCCTCAGGTCGAAATACCAATCTCGATGCGAATTGAAATCTGTTATGCTCTCCACAGCTGGTGTTCCAATGCTGCAAAGTTGTACAGCTGTAGTGATGACAGAGAGGTTGAATCAGTCTCCCTTGTGTTCATGCAAGGCGAGAATTACACTTCAGCCTTTGCGTTTTGACGGCTTATGACTATGCAAGGCGGACACAGGGAGTGCAGACATGCGTATTGACACGTTGGGGCTACGCGAAGCGGAAAATCGAGTGTAACCTTCTTTTGACATGTCTGAAAAATGCAGAGCGAGAATATCGAGTATAGCCGTACATCTTGACAGGTTAGGACCTTTTCCAATCACACCTCGCGTACTAACTCCATATATATAATCACTTGAAACCGCCGAGCTAAGCTTCTTTCGTACGGCCCACTGCGAAAGCATATCCTTTCCATAAATCGGTGTATATTGACACGTACCTAGTAATGCCCTTTTAAGTCTCTATTTACAGCCTTAGCTGCCGCAGAACCGATAATCTATCTGATCACAATGCCCGCCCTTGGATTACATGAAGCAGACTTTTACTCACCACCAAATTCACCCAGTATTCCGATCAGGAGCGAAGCCACCAAAAGCTTACATATCTCTCTTCACCAACGCCACTGGGGGCACATATACGTGTCGTGCATACGCGAAATAACAGCAAGTCGCAAATATGATTATCCCACTGTAAATAACGATGCTCCAATTATGGTGGCCGCCACCACGGGTGTTGCCAGCGGGAAGAAAGCGAACACGAATATTGGGATCAAGAATAGTAGCGCGCGAACGTTGATTGCCATGCCGGCGCGGCCAAGCGTCCAGTGCCGTGCTGGGAGTAGTTCTCCCCGAATGCGCTTTGCCAGAACGCAGCCGATGGTCATCATATAGGAGGAATCCAGAGATGAGATGGTGAGCAAGACGATGGCGTTCAATGCGACTGTGGAACCGATGTTAATGAGTGAAAGCAACACGGTTACCCCTAGAGAAACAAGCACGGCATTGAGAGGAATGTTCCAGCTGGGTGTGACCTGATAAGAGGTTTATCATGCGTAGGGTAAAGGGTGTTGCTGCTGACTTACGTATGATAGCGTTGCAGAGGAGGGCAAGACTCCGTCACGGGCGAAGGACCATATTTATCGAGAGGCGGTGGCTGCTTCGGAGGTGGCACTTGAGGTGAAAGTGACAATGAGGATGGTCAACGTGACGTTCGTTGCGCTATAGCTCTGCGTTGTGCTGTAAAAAGGTCTGGATGAATGGGAAGAGATTTAGTCCCACTCGATTAGCGCTATATTCAAGAATCCGTCACTGTGCCTCACTTACACATATGCACCCCACAATCAAAACCAAGCATGGAGACGACCACAGTCGACAATCCGACCATGACAGACGTGCCGGTAGAGCTCCATCCACCGGCGTTGGTAAACTTAAGGAAGACATCACGGGTGCTAGCTCTTGGTGCAAGAACCCACGGAGGTGTGACAATGGCGAACAGACCGACGATATGAATTATCAATATCAAGCCTTCGACCATGGGTAGCTTCTTGGGCAAGAAAGTGTTGAAACGATGGCGAAGGACGTGATGGCAATGACCAGCATCGTTCCATGCCAGCGCTCGAAAACAAAGCCGGCGTCGTTATACACTATCAGACCTTGAACGATGGTCCCAGCCAAAAAAGCGATTGATACGGTAGCGCACTGCCATCCTGTTGCGCAGAGCCAGCCTACGCATTTCTGTAAACACCTATTGAGGGGTTGTGAGTCTGAGGAACGGATTTCCTACCCGTGATGAAGCTTGAGAGCTTCTGCGTACTTCTCGGCGCAAACTCTGATACCCAGTGGTATTGGCCTCCACTGGTCGGCGCCATCGAAGCCATTTCAGATAAATTGGCGTAGACGACCAGGAAGCCAATTACGATGGCAATATAACCCCATATCAAGGCCTGCCGTGACTCCATCTATGAGGGCGAATGTGAGGAGTCTGTTCTCCGTGTCAGCTAACACCGCATTGGCGGATATTTACGTCAGGATGACCTCCCAGGTGCTGATGAGTGTGCAGCTAAAGCCTACAATCAAGATGGAACGAAAGATTGCGCTGTTTGTTGTCAATAGAAGAGATTTTCCCATTGGGATCCGTGCTTACTTACGCGCAGCACCTGCTCCCTTCCCAACACACTCATGTCTCGCTGGTCAGCGGCGGTACCCTGATATTTGGCCTCGACCTGTCCGGCATTGCCCACGCGGAGATACTCCTCGTCCCTGATGTAGGAGCCTTGAGCGTTGCCATTCATAGTACCCTTGACGCTGTGCTTTTGAATTATATTCAAGTCCATTCAGACGCGAGTGTGTAGAATGCAAAGCATGGATCGCAGGACACAATTTTCAGCCCGTAACTTGGGGAACCTTCACGAGCTCGACCCTCGGTCCAGCCATGTTTAACATATAGGGACAGAACATAGACCAGATGAGTACGGAGCCGAGAACGCACATTTCAGGTCGAGCCCAGGAGGCCATTCCACCTCACTTTTGCAGTTGATGAGGACCAGACAGCACATGCGTGGCCTGAATTAGCATGAGGAAGGGTTAAGCAAGGCTTGTCTACATTGGGTTTAATGCATAGACAGACATCGAGTTCCTACAGGCGAGAGAAGCCCAACAACGAGCCAGTGATCAGGACAACAAGTATCAACCCCATACTAGATATTCAGTCGGAATATTCTGTTTTTTGAGCAGCCAAGACTTTGCGCAGTCGCGGCAGTTATACTACACCTTCGCTCTAGCTCAACTTCACTTTAGCTCTTGGATTTTGGCAGTAATATATTCAGACTGTCAACCAAGTTATGTGGAAAACTCAACGCCTTAAGACGATTGTTCATGGTGAGAACAGAGTATTTGTTTTTTCAAGGGTCCAAGAGGGAAGTTTAGTATTCAGCGTAGAAGTAGTGGCGTATTCAAAATTTGGAATACGCTAGATGTTGATAACGGACCACAACGCTAAAGGATCGGTTTATTTTAGCGGAACGCCAGACAGGCACACCCTCGCCAAAGTGGAGTTCAATGAGAGGCGCCCTAAGCCAGGCCCTAAGCGAGGCCTCTAAGCGAGGCCTCTAAAGGGCGACCGTCGACCGAGAGAGGTTTTAGGCGCTCGAAGGGGGGGTCTCCCCGGTACTTTACTTTAGGCTCCGTAGCGGCTTTAGGGCTCTCATCTTAGCGAGGGTGTGACAGGCACGACAGGGTAGCGAGCAACCAATCTCACTGCCACCTGCTACGGTCCATCATGCAGTAGTGAATGCAGCAACAGCAGAGCAGCATGACTTGGCCAATCCAAAACAATCTCCTCAGGCTCTGCTGATGCTTACCTTTTCCCTTTTCTCTTTTCTCTTTTCTTATCTAATCCTTCCCCACACGATGCTCGACCCCTCATTGACGGACACGCAACCTTGATACACCGCTGTTCGAGCCTTCGAGGGGGTCTGGCCAGCATGATAAACTCAATTCTTACCTGCAATTCATAAGTGGTCTGTTCATCTTCTTACCTGCATTCGTCCCTTGATCCCCATACTATGTTTGCCGTTACAATCGTTGGAGCCTCGCTCCTGGTATCGCTGTTGCTCTACAAATATCTCATAGCTCCAACCTTCTTATCTCCTTTGTCTAAGATTCCCAATGCCCATTTCTCTGCACCCATTACTTCCCTATGGATCTCGTCCAAGAAACGAGCAGGCACCGGAGTTCGCGCTGTCTACTCTCTGCATCAAAAGAAAGGTCCCATCCTGAGACTCAGCCCCGACGAGATCAGTGTCTGCACTCCGGGCGCATTGCGAACGATATACATGGGCGGTTTTGAGAAGGACAGATGGTATCTTGATGCTTTTGTCAATTATGGAACCCCGAACATGGTCAGCATGTTGGAACACAAGCCACACTCGGTGCAGAAGCGTATGGTCTCCAATCTCTATTCGAAGTCTTTCTTGCAAAGCTCCCAGGATCTGCAGAAAGCCTCGAATTATCTGACGTTTGACCGATTCCTGCCGATAATGGACTCGGTGGTAAGGAATGGCGTTGAGATGAATGTTTTCGACTTCTTTCAGGCAGTTGGGATGGACTTTACGTCTGCGTATCTCTTTGGTCTAACCAATGGGACCAACTTCATGCACGACCTCGAGTACCGCCATTACTGGCTCGAACAGTACAAAGCCTTCAAATTTCAGCTTCCACAAGAGCGTGCAGACTGCGAAGTTGAAAGATGGTGCTTCTCAATGTGTGAAGCTGCGGAGGCCTTCACCCACTCAGATAAAGCTCAGGAGGACCCATTAGCGACGCAGCCTGTGGTCTATGGACGCCTGTCACAATCCCTCAAAGAATCATCCCAGTCCAAGCCTGATTCGAGGTGTATAATGGTGAAGACAGCCTCGGAAATGCTAGATCACTTGATAGCCGGACACGAGACCTCAGGCATAACGCTCACCTACCTTGTGCATGAGCTGTCCCAGCGTCCCGCCCTGCAAGCCCGTCTCCGCAGCGAACTCTTCACCCTCAGCCCCCCAATCGCGCACCCTTCCCAAAAAAACGAGCACAAGTACCTACCTTCCGCGCGCTCTATCAATGCTCTCCCAGTTCTCGACAGCATTCTTCAAGAGACCCTCCGCCTCTACGCTGCCGCACCGGCATTCCAGCCACGCATGACACCGTATACTGCTACAGGTACGACGTTGGAGGGTTACAACAACATACCCGGCGGCGTCAGGGTTAGCGCCAACGCCTATACTCTGCATCGAAACGCTACAGTGTTTCCGGAGCCGTTGACGTGGATACCAGAAAGGTGGATGGACGCGGAAGATGGCCATAAGGAGGAGATGAAGAGGTGGTTTTGGGCTTTTGGCAGTGGAGGGAGGATGTGTCTGGGTAGTAATTTCGCTATTCAAGGTATGTCACAATTATTCGACCTTAGTTTTTGTGGCTTGCTGATGATGTGTGTTTCGTATTGCAGAGATGAAATTGGTGATTGCAGCAATATATACGAACTATACGACTGAAATTGTGGATGACAAGGGTATCGAGCAGGCTGATGAGTATATATCTGGACCTGCTGGTGGGAAGCTCATTCTGAGATTCAAGCATGTTTAAAGGCTGTTTGTATGATGTATGAATCATGTTGATAGTGTAAAGCCGGTTCCAAAAACACTGTTGTGGAAGTGTAGCCCCTGATCGTAGAGGGCTAGGCCCTGTTGCTTGAGGTCCTTGTGCTTGGAAGATTTGACGCTTTCCTGGATGACTGCAGTCTGCTCGTGCAAAAGCGTGAGATTCGAGGCCCCTATACCAATTTGAAAGCAAACTTTGGCTGCTGTCCCTCCACCGCGTTTTGACTTTCTGAGAGCATGGGTAATAACGATACGCATTCTGAGCGTCAGGGGCCTAGCAAGATTCGAAAGGAAGATAACATAGCATACAATATATCAAAGATGATGCTGTGTGCTATCCAGCTTAGAGAGTTGGGAATGCTGGTGGTGAACGACATGCAAGCAAGCTGTCAAGATATGCGATAGTTGTGAGAGCTACTGAGCGTGAAATCGGCTTAAAAAATGTGTAGAGTAGAGATTTGGTCCATCAATACTAGTCCTAAGTCATTATCGGGTAACTAATGATGTGTCTCTGATGGGCATGAGGATTAAATATGTCCTCCAGTTTGACTCCACTGGCAACCCCGAATCGTTAATTACTTTGACTCCCAGCCTGCATGTAACCTTAATAGAGAAGTTGGTTGAGACCACAGGGACTACACTCGGGATCTAATGGGCTTAGCCCGGACCCCTAGCGTTTTGGCTAGCCCGCCGGCCAAACCGAGCCTATAAACAATATTCCTGTGCGCTATAGATAGTAAGAGAAAAAGGTACTACTTAGGTTTATATACCCCTAAGTAGTTAAAAACGACCCCTCTAAGATAAACTTCTAAAGTATTAATTTATAAATATAACTCTAGTATTAACGCGTCTAGCGCTAAAATTAAGATTTTAATAAATAATAAAATATAAATATATAAATCTCTATTCGATTAATCTTCCAATATATTATAATAGTCCTTCGAGGACTATTATAGAGTTTATCGGTAAATCTTAAAAGGAAATATTAGTATACTTTAAATATTATTAGTTTTATTATAAAGCCGTTTACGGGTTTATATTAAAACTCTATATTAAATACCGACCTAAGGTTTAGTATAATCAGTAAATCGGGGGTCCGGGTAAGGTCCTATTAGTAAATAGCACTTACTGTCAGCAGGTTCAGTAACTCGATAAATCGTCAGTAACTTAAATATCAGACGAATGGCCCCATTATATGCCCTATTACATGGCCTATAGCATGCGCAATGGTATACGCCATAGTATGCGCCATAGTATGCCCCATGGCATGCGAATTGCATGCGCAAAGGTATCCTGAATAGCATGCGATGTGCGCCCCCCGCAGCAGCCCCTAAAACATCAGACGAAAGCCCCCCATAGCATGCGCCATGACATGCGCCATGGCATGCGACATGCCATGGTACACATGTGCGCATTCTCTCCAGATGTGCCTGCGTGACGCCCCCGCGAGAACTTTGGCCAAAACTCATTATTCCGGGCCCGGTAGGTCGCTGGCGTTGGTAGTCGTCGCTACTGTCAATGGCGACGATCATAGAACTTCATTTATTTCAGCCCTATCATAGGGCTGAGCTACTGTTAGTATACTAACGGTTAATCTCCGGTGTAGACCCTCTATTTAGTCGGAATTTTAGCGCCTAAAGATATTCCTTTATAAAAGATCTATACTCGGAATTAAATAAATCCTGAAAATAAAATTTCTAGATAAAGGATTTTTATTAAATATAATCGTACTAGATGAAATATTTAGTAATTTTCGTAATTATTAATTATTTTTTATTTTATTTATTATAGTAATTTATTTTAAACCTTCTTTATTAATATATATATATTTTATTTTATTTATTTTAGGATTCGCTTTATTTTATTTTATTTTATTTTTATTCGACTTTTATTCTTTAATTATAATCTTTTTTTTAACTAGATTCAACTTATTTAATAATTTAGAATTAAGTAATTTTATATACTCTTTAGGCCTACCTACTATTTCCTTTATAAACGCGATATTGAGATTATTATTATATTTATAATAATATCTCCTCTCCGTATTCTCCCCTCCCTCGATTTTATTATATTTAAATCCTCGTCCGCGGTTATATTTAATTCGAATATTAATATATATTTAAAGAAAGATTTAAGGAATATTATATTAAATTAGAATTATATTACTAGATTTTATTTAGATTTTAATAAAAATAATTATAATTCTTAATATACGAATTTAAAGTTAGAGATATTTGGGTATTAAAGTTTAAAGATATAACGGGGCGTATTTATTATATAATAAAAATCTATTAAAAACTATTTTCTTCGTTATTATAAAAGATTATAAAAGCGCGTTAATAATAAATTAGTTAAAGAGCTAGGCGCTAGCGACGAGTTAATTAAAATAAGTCTTCTTTATTAGAATTAATTTCGATAATCGATTTAAAGATAAATTCTCTTTTTTAATTTTACGTCTTTAAATATCGATAACCGTTCTAGTATAATAAAATCTAGTACGAGGTATTCGAGGAGGATAAAGATTAATATAAAGATACTAATAATTTAATAGAGGTATATTTAAGGATTAATTATTCGGTATTAAATATTAATAATAAACCCTAAAAATAAAAGGAGAGATTAATTAAATATTATAAAAATAAAAACGGATTCTCTCTTCGAGATCTTTGAATTTAAAACTTATATACTAGGTATTAATAAGATAAATAGGTTTTATATTATTAAAAGTATTATAAAAGTTAATTAAATTCTTATTTATATAAGGAGATAAAAGGATTAAATATTAGAGAAAATATTATAAAAAGATCTACCCGAGTATATTCTTTTATTCTTTATAATTTAGTATAGTTATATTACTTTATAAATTATTAATATTATTCCCGTTAATAAAGCTCTCTCCTATAATTATTTTAATAATTAAAGAATATATTTATAATTTTACTTTATTATTAATAAGTTTAAAATCGTTAATAGATTTAAAATCATTAATAAAATCGTAATTATATTATATATTTATATATTAATAAATAAGTTCTTAAGGGAAAGAGAGAGAAGTTAAAATAAAAAAGATTTCTAGTTTAATTATTATAATATAATAATCTACGTTTCTTACCTCTTCGGTTATTATAATTTTAGTTTTTAAGTAATTCGGGATAAGAAATATATAAAGTATAATTAATTAAATATAATTTTATATTTAAGCGAGAAAGATTTTAGGGATAATTATTATAAAAGTTAATAAATAAATTTAGAGCGAAGAATATAGTAAAAGAAAAAGAAGTTAATAAAATTAAAAATAAAAATAAAGGAAAAACGAGTAGTAATAATAATAGGGCCGACTAGTGAATATTATAAAATAAAGAAATTAATTAGAATATTTATAAAATAAAGGCCTTTTTAATTAATTATATTTATATAATAAAGTTTCGTAGTTTTTAGTAGATTTATTTATTTGTTATATATAAGGATAAAATTATACTACTCGATTTAATTATAATATAATTTTTCGGTATAAATATAAATGAATAATATTCGATATAATCGCTTTATATATATTATATTCTCATTCTTCGATCTCTATATACGTCCTATAATATAATTAGTTTAAAAAATCTTTTTTACCTCCTTTTATACTAGTAGATAAAAGTAATAATTATAATCGTACGAACGTATTTATTATTTTAATTTAATTAACCGTAGTTATTAATATAGTATAGGAGCTACTTATCCCTTTTAATAATTTATTATTAATATTTCTAAATCTATCCTTCGCCTTATCTCGCGTATATATAATTTTTTTATATATATTCTAAGCTTCGTTTTTTATTATCTACGTAGTATTTATTTATTTATTTTAATTTTAATTAAAGAGAGTATTAGGTTTCTTAATATTTAAATCTTAATAATTTATTAATTTACTTTAACGATCCTTTTAATATTCTTTATTAATAGACGTATTATTATTTTAATTATTTTAATTATTTATAATTCTCGTAATTTACTATAGAAAGCCTAATTAGATATAATTATATATAATTTACATAAGGGCCGGTTTAGGAGTATCTCGTATTTTATATTTAAAAACTAGATTTAGAGTATTTAAATTTATAAATAATATTATTATAATTATATTAATAATATAACGATAATATTAAGAGTATTAGTCGATATTATTAAATAAGACTAGCGTAAATATAAATTAGATTACGATTAATTAAATATATTTAATTAATATTTTCTCTTAATTTTCTTTCGTCCTACGTCTTTATTTACCTTGTTTAAATACGAAGAATATATCTTTATTTTATTATAATATACTCGAATTTAGACTCCTCTTTTTTTAACTCGCTTCGGTTTTTTTATTTTTTATTTTATATAATCTACCTCCTCTTTTAACTCACTATTACTATTTTTCTTTTTCTCTTTTATATAGTCTACCTCCCCTTTTAATTTACTACTACTATCTTCTCTTTTTTCGTCATTATTATTTAAATAAAAATATTAATTACTTTTTATTACTTTTTATTATTTATTTTCTATCTTTCCTCGTTAAAGTAATAGAGGTGGTAACCTCGAAAAAATCATAAATAAAACTTTTATACTTATATTTAAAAATTATAATCGATTTATAACTTTATATAAAAGAGAGGTTAGAAATAACGGATCTTTTAACTATTTATATTTAAAGAAGTTAATCGGAAAGTAATTAAATAAAAGAGTTTTATAAATTTTAATTATAATTTAAAAGATTTATATATAAAAATATATTTATAAATAAAGAGAAGTATCTACCTTAGGGTCGTTCTTATATCGTGTAACTATAACTTGATTTTTGATTAATTTATATATAGTAATTATATAAAATAGGAAGTTAAGACTATATTAATAGTTAAATTATTTATTATTAATAGTTTCTTAATTGAGTTCCGATATTTTATTAATCTCTTATTTCTTATAATAGAAGGTAAATTTTATATTAATTTGTATATAGTAATTATAAAAAACGGTAAATTTAATATATATTAATAGGCGATTAATAGGTTATTTAAATCTTAGTTTTAAAAATAATAAGTCTAGTTTAGATTAATAAATAGTTAATAGTTAGTTAATAAATTATCTATTATTTCCTACTAGTATCATTTCCAGCGCTATATCCTTTAGTAGCGTAGGTATTTTTTATAGAACTTTAATATTAAGAAAACCGTAGTACGTTTTTAAATAAGTTATTTTAGTAGTATATTTTTTAATTAGTTATTTTAGTAGTTTTTCTTTTATAGAATTAAATCCTTAATAATACCGTAGTATTAATAGGATCCGAAATCTCTAGTATTTTCGGTAAATATACTTTAAGGGAGGTTATCGGTATCTAGTAAATAATTAATAATATAAATTAAATCGTATATTATTAGTAGAGAATATGAGTAGATAGTATAGTATTTTAATAGTAATGCGTTTTTACTAGGACTATTAACTATATATAGAACCCTATTTTTAACGAGTAATATAAACTTTTAGTTCTATAACTTCAATATTATATTTATAAAATTATATTTATAGTACTCGTTATTAATAAATCATTTTAATACTAGACGGTTTTATAATTTTACTACTTTATTTAAATACTTCTATAATTCACTAAAGGACTATTAACTCTATAATTATAATAACTATAATTTAGCGCTATCTTTTTTAAAATTTCTTTAGTATCTATACTTTAGTTTTGAATTTAAACACTATATAATTATTAATAGTAGATAGTAAATAATAATAGGAACTAGATAGGATTAATTCGATTTACTATTTAAAGTATTATATAAATATAGTATAAAAGACCGAAAAAGTAAATCCTAGAAATATAAATCGTAGTTATAAATATATAAGTACTAAAAGAGTATTAAAGTTTAAAATTATATAAATTCTAAAGAGTATTATCTACTCCTAAATTATATAAATTAAATTATATTTATCTAAAAGCGCCTAGTAGTATTAGCTCTAGAGGCTAGTATAAATAATAATTATAGAATTATATAGTTAGTTAACGAGTTAAAGAATACTTCTTTACTCTTTAAGCGAGTAACGCTTTTAGAGGAGATAAAGAGGGTAACGATATACCGACGAAAAAATATTCTTTATCTTCGTTTAGATTAGGTACTAAATCCGTAGTAATATCTTTACTACATCGGCGGCCCTTTAACTCTACGCGTACTAGCTTATCTAGAGAATATTAATATTTAATTATTTTAATTATCTTATTAAACTAAATTATTAGTTTATTATAAATATAAATTAATTTAGCGAGGGTATTTAGATCCTTTTTTTAATCGAGATATAATTTAACTTTTACCGCTAGTATTATAAAGACGACTAGTAGTATAATTAACAATAATTATTAAATAATTTAAAAAAAGTATAAATATTTAAAATAGTAGTATTAATACTTATCTTTATTAGTTTCTAAAATATCTATATATTACCGCGTAAAATTAAAGACGTAGTCGAAAATAAATAGAGAATAATATACTTTTAAAAGATTAGTCAAGGTCCGAGAATCGTTATATAGGTTAAATATATTTATAGTATTTTTCTTAATTTATTTTTTTACTTTATCTTTAAAGGTATTAACGATTAAAAAAGATAAACGAAAAGAATAGTAATTTATAATTATATTATTAATAGATCTCGACTTCTAATTACTCGTATTCTAGGATAATTATAATATAGAAGTAATTTACTTTTATTCTTTAGCGCCTAGTTTATTACCCTAGACTTATTTTATTAATTATTTAAATAACTAGGTATTAAATTAGTATAATATTTATAAATATTATTATTCCTATAGTTCTATAAAACGAGCTTTTACGTTTATAGTATATTTAGAATTCTTATTCTCGATATCTATAACGATTCTATTAACTCGATTCTCTTTTATTAATCCGGTTTTTAATTTTAATTTAGACGCCTTTATTATAACCGCCGTCTATAATACTTTATCTAACTTAGAGTTATAGTTATTATCGAATTCTTTAACTTTATTCTAATCCTAATCTTAATCCTAATTATCTTAGTTTAATTTATTATTATATACGGGATTCTCCGTATTATTATTACTACTCCGTTATAATTTATTATTACTGATTAATTCCTTATCGCCTAGTATAGTCCGAAAGCTTTAGAATACGTATTAACACGAAGTATATATACGATATTATATATAGAGTATCGTCGATAGAGAAGATTTATAATTTCGTTAATTTTAAAACCTCTAGCTCTTAACCTTAATCGACTACTACTTTAGTTTATACTACGACGCTAAGATAATTATAAATTAAGTATAGGTATTATATCTAGGGTCTTTCGTTTTTTATTTAAACCTTAAGACTAGGATTCTAGAGTGACTTTTATATAATTTAAGGTTTTAAATTAACTTTTAAATTACTAATTTTAAATAATAATCTTCTTCGTATTCTTCGTGATTTTAATTATAACTATATAAAGACGATATATAATTAGAGTTTAATTAGTACCTATAGTATAAATAGAAAGCGAGAAGGTTTAATATAGATATAAAATAATAGGGTTAATAAACGGAGAATTTTACTAAACTAGTTTTAACTCTATCGAATTAACGACTTTAACCCTACTAAATTTAATATTTTTTAATATTTTTTTCTAATTACTAGTTATAATTAATATCGTTTATATATAGATTATTTATAACGCCGTCTATAAGACCTATACTTTTATATTATATTTAGGAATATTATATATTAAGCCTAGAATTACTACTAGCTAGCGCCGTATTATAAGTATAATACCCGTAGTAGTATATACTAAATTAATAATTTAGTAGTCTCTTTACTACTTCTCTAAATTATTATACTCTAGCTCTATATAATCGGCTATATAAAGTAAATACGGAGGAGGATATTTCCTCTCCGATCTCTTTATAATAAACGGCGGGCTATAAGTATTCGGGTATAAAAAAAGAAATTCTTTAAAATTATAATTATATATATTACTTTATTAGGAGAGCTAGATAAATTAAAGAAATTAAAGAAATATAACTTAAATAACTTAACTAAAGGTAGAGTAATCGATAATAACTATCTAGCGGTAAAATATTTTTATACTATTTATAATCTAACTATTAAATACTAATACTCTATATTATAGAGTTATTCCTAAATTTATTTTTATTATACCTCGCGGATTTATCTCTTAGCCTTAATAACTAAGATATTATAATAATTTATTAATTAATATAGACCCTCGATAAATTCGAATTACGAGAAGTATTAAAAGAGTATATTTAAAATAAGATATTAAAGATCTACTTAAATAATTAGCGCTTAGCGAAGAAGAATTTTTAGTTTTCTTTAATTAAGATATAGTTAATAAATACTCTATAATTCTTAATAATATTATAAAACTAGGCTAGTAGGTAAATCTATATTATATCTTTTAAATTATATATCTGAAATTAAATTCGCTAATTTTTAAAGATATTCTTAATATTACTAATTCCTTATACGATTTTATTAACGATACGGACGAATTCGACCCTATATATAAATTTCTTAATTATTAAAATAGTATTAATAATTAGCCGGTACCTTTAGAGATATTAGAGGTCTTATTATCCCCCGAACTACTTATCTAGGATTTTATTAATAATTTTAATAAACTAGTATTACCTTTATATAATAACGGCGCCTCTAGTATATTTCTACTATCGCGCCGTCTATCTACTACTAATCTATCTAAGGAGGTTATATATATAAAAGCGAACTTTAGGTTAAGTAAATTTAGTATAGTATTTAACCTATAATATTAAGTCTCTAGTATTATAAAATATAATTATTAGAGTCTCTTAAGATTTTCGCGTTTATCGATAATATTAAATATCTAAGATAACTACCTCGTATAGTTTCTATTATTAAAAAATACGTTATTAAATAACTACTACGAATAAAGCTACGAAAATAGGAGTTATTTATCGAAGTAAAGTATCTACATCGGTAAAGCGGGAGACCGCACGAGAAGAGTCGAGGTACTAAATACGTACTTTACCGGCTTCAGGCGGAAAAATAACGAAAAGACAACGTTTAAAAAAAAAAAAAAAAAAAAAAATTTTTAATAAAAAACCTAAAAATAGTAACTTCGGATTTAAGATTTTAAATCCGTGATTTTCTACTAGCGCCGGGTAGCTCGCGAAGGCTATATAGAGCGCTATAACCACGCTAATTTAATTTAGATTTTAAATTACGTTGATTCACGAAAATTATATACGCGTGTAATACCCCCTAAGCTAGCGCGGTATTATAGACTATATAATTCACTTATAACTATATATATCTAACTATCTACCGGTACTACTTAGACTAGCTTATTCCTATTTATTTAAATTTATTCAAAATAAGTCGAGGTACTAAATACGTATTTAGATACTTTAGACGAAAGTAGGTGTTAAATCGATCTCTAGGGCTGGCATATAAACTAAATAGATCTAAGCGCCTTTTCCGCCTTTTTCGGTAGAATACGGGCTCACCGCTTTACCGATATACCGACCTATAAATTATAAGAACTGGGTATTAATAAATCCTCTATAAAAACTCTCTATTTCTTTAACTTTATAAATTTATTTAAAATTACTTTATCGTTAAATACTATCGCCGCGAAAATATATAGAGGTATAGTTTACTTTATCGATATATTATTAGAATTATTTAATTTTTATATATAGGCGTATTCGGTTTAAGTTTATTCTAGCGAGTATATTATAATTAGTAATAAATCGACTATTATCTTTCTATCCGACTATATTTATTATATTCATAATAAAAAGAAATATAAATATTATAACTCTTAATTTAGGTATTTTAATCGTATCTTCGCGGTTAGGAAAAACTATATTAATATAACTAAAAGTACTTAAAAAAGTGCGATTCGATTTATAGTAAATCCTCTAATTAATATATTTAAATTCGAATTTATAAATAATAATTACCTAATAATTTCTAGTATTAAAAGCGAGGAGTATTTCCTACTAAATAAGGTTTTTAAAAGACTTTACTAAGACTAAGTAATATTACTCGAAAAGAATATTTATTTTAATTATTTATACTAAGGCCTAAACTTTACTAAAAGGAGTTAATTAACTAAGTATATAAAACGAATTATTATTCGAAATATATATAACTACCGCGATAAATTAACTCGTATACTATAGTTTTCACCAGCCTATATGGGGTATCTAGAACTAGTTATTTATAAATATTAATATCTAATTCAATTATCTAAAGATATTTATATTTTAATACCCCTATTTAACTTCATTAATATATTCGGTTTATTCCGTAATATATATAGATCCATTCTTAGAATCTATATAATTATAGTGGGTATAAACTAGCGAGAGCGAAAGCGCCGAGCGAATATCTTATTATTATACCTTAGGCTATATATAGTAAAATTTAAAGATATAATTAAGATTTTAGAACCGAGTCTATTAATATTTAAAAAAGAAATAGTTATTAATATTAATAGTATATAAATATAGCTTTACGTATTTACTTTAGTATATATCGGAGATATAAAATAATAATAAGAAAATTCGGGATTTAGGAGTATCTTATCTAATTATAATTATAGTAAATACCTCGTTATAAAAGTATAGAAAAAAGACCTTGCTTTCGATACTACTTTAAATACCCGTTACTATTATACGGTTATTCGTAAGCGAGTTATAGTAGGCGAATTATCTTATAATATTATATATTTAAAAGGACTAAGAATAGTAGTAGAATAAACGCCTTTAATTAATATCTTACCGGTATTAAATATTATTAAATCTCGGCCGACGGATATAGTTTATTCTAAATTTACTAGGATTATAAAATAAGTATAATATTATCTAGTCGATACTATTCTAACCGATAAAGGTAAGACTATATATATTATTAAATTTAAATATTTCTTATTTCTACCTAGTTAGGGTCGTCTATAATTATTAATAAAATATCTATAAAATTATCGTATATAAGAATCCGTTAGACTCTCGATTATTACTCTTATCCTTCTTCGTACCTAGTTATAAAATAAATAGATTTAGTTATTATATATTAAAGTAGTCGAAGAGACGATAGTCCCCGCTTATAAACTCCGTACTATTAATTATATAGTCTATTATTATACGTTAATAACTTAATTAAATATAATAATACTATTCCTTAATATAACGTTAGACTAAAGGGATTAATTATATATCTCTATAATTAAAACTCGAAAAGCGTTTTAAAGATTATTTTAATACGTAGTGTTAATATTATTATTAGATTTTAAAAAAGGCGAAACCCCGATCTCTTTTTATATAGTATCGCTAGATACTATTTTAGAGACTAGTATAGGCTACGAAAATAGCGAGTTACGTTAATTAGAGAAGTTTAAATATAATATTTTAAAAAAGACTTTTAAGATACCTAGAGGTAAGATTTTAAAAAAGACTCGAGTATATCGTAACTTTATGAGTCGGCTAAATATTTATATTAATTTATATTTTGAGGATATTATATTTAAGTATATAATATTAAATAACCTAGTTACTTTTTCGGGCGAGGATAAATATAGGTTTAAACTTTATTCGAATAAATTTATATTTTAATTACTTTACTAACTTTTATTAGGCGGTTTAAGGCGGATATCCTATATATTAATTATCGTAATATTACTAAAATACTTATGGCTAAAGAAGTTATATATTAAATTATTAAATTTATTCTTATTAGAGCTTTTAACTATATAGAGCCTAATATTATATTAATAATATTTAAAATTAATCGGTGTTATTTAGTACTACTAGATATATTACTACTATATTCTAGTTCTAAAAAGTCTAAAATAGAAGACGAGTATAACGATTCGCGATTTATAATATTAAGAGAAAAGAAATACGAGAACCCTATCGCCTTATTATATCTAGATCGGTTTTATATTCGCGATAAGTTATAATAATTTTTATAATTAAGTTAATTAGCTTTTATCGATCCCTTCTATACTATACTCTAGAAGGTATATAAGATAGATTATAATAAACGGAGTATAACTCTCCTTCGTAATTATAATATATAGTAGTACTAGAAGCTAGCCTTTATAAAAAAGTAAATTATAAAATCTTAGAGTAATAGAATCTTAAAGTATAATGGAAACTTTATTAAATAAGACCTTTATAATTAATTCAACTTTAATAAATATAGTTTTTACTATTTTTAACTTTTTATAATTAAACTTTTATATTTAGATTTTTCGTAATTAAACTTTTTATATTTAGGTTTTTTATATTTAAAGTTTTTATATTTAGGTTTTTTATATTTAGGTTTTTATATTTAAATTTTTATACTTTAATTTTTATAACTCCCTAGTCTAAACTAGTATCTATATTAATCGATCTATAATATAAGGTTTTAGAATATCGAATTATTTTTAAAATAAACGACTTTATCGGCCTCCGATCTAGTAATATATAACTAGCTCGTAAAGTTACTAAAGATACTTAACTCGCTCGTTTTAATAGTATATTTTTATATAAATTTATAAAGAGGAGGCCTAGACTCTTCGTTTATATTACTTTTATAAATATCGGTAAATTTTAAAAATAAATATTAGTATACTCTAAGCGCTATCAGTTTTATTAGAAAGCCGTTTACGGGTTTATATTAAAACTCTATATTAAATACCGACCCGAGGTTTAATAGGATTAATAAATTAGGGGTCCGGGTAGGGTCCTATTAATAAATAGTACTTACTATCAGCAGGTTCAGTAACTCGATAAATAATCAGTAACTCAAATATCAGACGAATAGGCCTATTATATGCCCTATAGCATGCGCATGCAAATGCGTATTGGTATGCGCCATAGTATAGGCCATAGTATGGGCCATAGTATGCCCCATGGCATGCGCAATGGCGCGCGCAGCTTGCGCATACCATTGAATGGCATACGAATGGCATGCGAATGGTATGCGCAAAGGTATCCTGAATAGCATGCGATGTACGCCCCCCGCAGCAGCCCCTAAAACATCAGACGAAAGCCCCCCATGGCATACGCAATTATGGCATGCGAAATAGTATAGTATTCATGTGCGTATACTCCCCGGATATGCCCGGGTGACGCCCCCGCGAGAACTTTCGCTAAAATTTATTATTCCGGGCCCGGTAGGTCGCTGGCGTTAATAATCGTCGCTAGAGATCGCTACCGTTAATAACGACGATTATAGAACTTTATTTATTTCAGCCCTATAATAAAGCTGGCTACTATTAATATATTAACGGTATATATAAATTACTAGATTTATTAATCCTACTAAAATCTACCTAGAGTTATTAATAGGATATTATTTAAACCCCCGATTTATTAAATTTATTAAAAGTTACCTACCCGGACCCCTAATTTACTAAACCTATTAATAGGATATTAGTAGTCTTATTCGTAAATTAGGGCTACTAATAATATCTTATTAATAACTTTTTTTAGTAAAAGTTACTAGTAGGATACTACTAGCCCTATCCGCGCGGTCGGTAACTAGGGTTTTAGTAGGAGTTTTTAAAATTTATTAATAAAAGACTTTAAGGAACGTAAGTTTAATAATATTCTATAAACGTTATTACTTTAAATATTAAATAAAAAGAGGATAATCGGGCTCCCTTGTATTAATTATAAAAAATACTATATCTTACCTATTAATCGGGTTTTACGGGATAATAGTAGAAAAAAGTTAGAGCGAGGCGGTTTAATTTTATTTCTATACTAGGAGTATAATATTTAATTTATATAACTCCTAGTTCTAATAAAAACTAGATTATATTTAAACTAGATATTATTCAACTCTCCGTACTTCCTTTATTCTATTATAGAGTAGTAGATATTATATTATATATTATAAAATACTACGCGAATAATATTATAAAAATATTAAACCGAGGCTCTACGGGTAGCGCCGTAGAGCCTTAACTCTAAACCTTAATACTAAAAATCTATCTTAATATTTTTACTAGTAACTACTTAATATTATAAATATCCTATAATACTTTATATATAATAATATTATTATATTATATATAAGAAACGCCGGTATCGAGTAAGGACGCTATTCTATACTCATAATATAAGATTACTAGCTCTAGTCCTAGTTTTAGGCGCCTCGATAACGAGTCCTTTATTAACTATACCTAAATATATATAATAACGGATAAAAGATTATATTAGAAGAAGAGATTAAAGGAACACTCCTTAAACTCTATTAAATCTAGTTATTATAAAATAGCGGACTATAATAAGGGAAAATTTCTAGGAAAAGATACTTTATAGATATATATAGTTTATTAACTAGATAGGTCGGCGGAGTAAATATAAAAACGACTCTTTAAATTATTCGAATAAGGGTAATTATCTAATAGCTAGTATTACTATAGAGAATATATTATAACATTATCTAGCTCTAATATTAACTTCTAAATAATAAACTCTCCTAAATATTATAGAACCCTCTTTAGACGCGGTTTTATTAATTACTCTAGTTTATTTAACTAATAAGATATAGCGCCCTATTAACGAATATAATATATCGAATTCTATAAAGTATAGCACGAGTAAGAGCCGAGTAGGATTTTAAATATAACTAAAGAAAAAAGTTAGGTACGAAGGAAGTATATTACTAAGGCTTAGTATAAAATAAAAAGTAAATATATAATCTCGATATTTATAATTACGAGCCCACTATTAAGGTAAAGTTATATAAAATAGAATAAACTTTTTTATTAAATCGATTTTATAAAGGTCGGTCTCTCCCTTCCCTATTTTAAATATAATATTAATTATTTCTTTTCTAGGGCCGCTATTTTCCTAAGATATCTAGATATATTTAAATTATTTAAGATACTACTAGCCGTCCCTCTTTTTATCGAACTTCTATTAAATAATTTAATTTATAGTTTAATATTACGGCTAATTCCGCTACTAGGTATAAATAATTAAGTATTATTCTACCGTCCTAGTATTTAAGATATTTAATTTTAATAGGTAAATAACTAACGCCGAGAGCCTAAAGTAAGTATTAATTAAATTTTCATTTTTAGAGTTATAGCTTTATAGTTCCCTCGATAAATTCTCCTTAATTATAACTCCTTTAAATACGTCTCCTATAGAGGTAACTCCTCTAGAATAAGAAATACTTCGCTATAAAGAGCCTTTATCTATATAGCGCTATATATCCTAGTATTATAATAAACGGCGGAGCTTAAAGGGAAGATTTATCTAAGAATAATTAAATATTATATCGATCTAGCTAGCTCTTTAATAGGCCATTCTCTTATTTATATATATTATTTTCTTAATAATATTCGCCGCGCCGAGGAGTATAATATTAAACTAGTATTTAACTAAAAGACTTTTTCCCTTTTTCTTTTCTATATACTATTTTCTCGATATTAGCCTAGAATAACCGCTAGCCCCTATTTAAATTAAATTATATTATCTAGATATATCGGAAGTCTACTACTAAATATTCTATAACTATATAAGATTAATCGAAAAGATTTCGATCTATAAACTTCCGACTATAAGATAGGACAAAAGTTATTTAATTCTTCTAAATTAAGGTAGTTAGGGTATTAAGATAATTAAAGAACTAAAGAGTTAAAAAACTAAAGTAATTAAAAAGCTAAGAAAATTAAGGAGCTAAAAAACTAAGGAGCTAAAATAAGTAAGATAAGTAAAGCGATAAAGTAGGTAAAGAACTAAAGTAGGTAAAGCGATAAAACGTTGTAACTATATTAACCCTTCTTAAAGTTATCGTTAAAGATATTAACTAGCGGTATCATAACCGGTACGCTTTAGTAGTAGTAGTAGTAGTAGTAATAGCGAAATGGTATCTACTAAATACTCGTATTCTTAAAGTAACTACCACGTAGAATAAAATAAAATTATTAAAATAATACGGTATAATATAGATCTACCGTGGATTCCTAGTATAAATTAATAGATTATAATAGATATATTAAATGATTTTTAATAATGGCGTAACGAATTTAGCGATACTCTCGTAATAAAACGATAGTATCTTATTAATAGCGTATCTATAAATAGCCAAGTTCAGCCTTACCTAAAGACCTTATTAAATTTATTTTATCTATAACCTAGTACGCCTCTAATAAACTATTAGTTTATTTAATTTAGAAGTTAGATTTAAACTAGCTAATAACTTATAGTTCATTTAATAATTTTTATATATATTTATTATTAAGTTACTATTCATAACGTATTAATAATCTATTAACTATTTATTAACTTCCTTTTATTTTTAGTAGATTATTAATAGAGATTATATAGAATAATAATTAAATAAACTATTTATAAGAACTTACTATTTATCTTATTAAATAGTAAAGTATTAATCAATTTAGACGGACATTCAATACTGATTTCTAGTAAATCTTGGTTGAAAATGAATTAATTACTAGTTTTACTCTCGCGTAACTTCAATAAGATAGCTCTAAATAATAAAAAATAAAATAAAATATTTAAAATAAACGGATCCGATCCAATAATTTTTTTTTTATATAAAATTAAAGTAGTTAAGGAAGTTTTTTAATACGCGGGTATCTTAGTTCCTAAAGATAATAGAGTTTTTTAATTTAGGATTTTTAATATTTATCGAGTCTTTAAAATAGAATATTATAATTAAAGCGCCTTATTTATTATATTTATTAAATATATTACTACGGTCTTTTTATTAAAGTAGATATACTCTTATAGATTTTAGCCCCCGTTAGGTTATTTAAATAATAATATTTATATTTTTAATATAAAGGAAAAAATACAATAGTTTACTAAAGTTATTAGGTATATATTTTATTAATAATAATATTAGAAAGAGGATAATTAATATATTATTAATTTTTAATTAGACTTTAGGTTTCGTACTCTATAATATACAAATTATTGGAATATAGGAGTGCAGGACTACTTAGTAAGTAGATATTTAGTAATACTTAGTATTAGGGTCTTGCACGTATATTCGCTTTTATCCTCTATAGATAATTAATTAAGAAGTGTTTCTACCTATTTTATATTTAATAGGTTATAAGCCCGGGCTTTATATATCTAGCCGCTACGTACTCCCTATTCTATAATAAATAATAGTAGTAATATAGTATAGTTACGTTGTAACTACGCTCTTATAGCGCGCACTAAATTACGCCCGTACAGAATTTTTCTTCTAGACGGTAAATTAAGGCTTGGTACCTAAAATATAGTTCCGCCGGCCCTACCGTTACCAGGAAATAGCCCAACAAACTGTATATATAACTACTAAAAATAGCTAATCGCACTATATGGTATATACTAGAGAGTGGCTAATCGTTTATAAAAAGTTTATACACCGCTAGAAAATAACTAATAAACGAAGTACGCTACTAGAAAATAGTTAATTACTATACTAGGAAGTAACTAATCGCCGTAATCGGCTAATATTAGCGTACTTTATATATATTTATATAAATACCTTAGGGGTAGCTATATACGATAACTATTTATTATTATTAATACCTCTATATAACTTATTAAAATTATTACTAGCGTATTATAGTTTTAAGTTTATAAAGTCTTTTTAAAGCCTAGAATAATCGTAATTAATTACCGTTATAGCTCGCTTACCGCCTTAAAAATAAACGTTAATAGCGTTAATAGTATTAATAATTAAAAACGGACTTATAACTCCGTAATCGGGGGGAAAAACATTATAAACTATAATTATAAATCGTAGTTATAATTATAACTCCTATTATTAAAATAACTATTAAAGTTATTTACTCTTATTTTTTTATATAAAGTAATAACGAGTTAAACCCTAAATACGTTATCCTCTAAATTTCTAGCCTCGTTGTTTAGAATAATTATAATAGTAGTGATTATTAAAACGGAAATAATAACCGTCTAGGCCTAAGTTACCTCGTTTTATAATTAAGTATTAATATATTTTTTAGAAATTTTTAACCCGTATATTTTAACGGACCTAGCGTACGGTTAAGAAAATTTATATAAAAGTATATAACGATAAAAGGTGCGACGATAAAGTATATAAATACTATTATTAATTTAATTCGCTAGCTACCTTTAGTTATTTTATAGACAAGTTAGCGCTAGAACTACCTAGCGATACTAAATTATTTAGCCTAACTCCTCGAATACCGCTATTATATTATGATACTTAAAAGTTATTTAAGTATTCGATAAAGTCGAAAAATTTAACTTTATAAAAAATTTCGTCTGATAGAAATAAAAGATACGTAATAATTTTAATATTATAAATTTATAAAAATACCTCGAAGATCCTTTTATTAAGACTCTGGAACTAGATACTAGTAAACCTAATTATATAGTCGAAGCTGCGCACTAATAATTAAGCGATAATAAAATAATTTATAATATTTTTCGTTATACCGTTAGTCCGGTAATATATATAAAGATTAAAACTAAAAAGATGACTTTATAAGCCTAAATAATAATTATAAATAAATTTAAACCCCGTAGCTCCGGCTATTTATATATTACTCTAAATAAACTTGATTAATTTATTATTTTTTATTACGATAGCCCTAGCGATTATACTAGTAAATTTTAGGTTATTTATAACGAGTTTTATAAGTTTAATTACCTTAAGCTTAATAATAACGTTATAATTTAATAATTTTATCGTAATCTTAATATTAAATATTAACGGTATTATAAATCCTTCGCCAAAGATTATAATTTATTTAATACCAATAGTATAACTAAGATATCTTTTAGTATAGTAATCTCTCGCTTTTATAATACCCTATATCTTTAGGCTAGTACCGTTAATACTAGTTAACTCGCTCTCGTTATTTATAATATTTAATAACGAGTTTAAAGGTTTAATTAGGAAAGAATTATTCGACTTTATTTATATTATATCGACTTCGTAAAATAAGCTAGGTACTATACTACCTATAATAAATTATAATATAATAATCTCGGCTATAATAATTAGCGTGACCGTAGCCGCCGCGGTCGAGGTAACCGCGGCGGTAGAGGTAATAAAGGTAATAATAATACTATTAAAAATAGTAATAATAATAGGAATAAAGATAAGTCGCCCTATAAACGGGCTAGAGCTGATACCGAAGGAGATATAAAATCCTACTATACCTTAACCGGTATTAACTCTAAAGTCTCCTAACTCTAGATATTCGATACCGGTTATACTATCCATATTACCTATAATCGCTTTATATTTATAGAATATACTAAATTTAAGAGCGCCGATATTATTAATAATTTTAGGGGTAGGCTAATACTATATAATAACGAAATTATTAAATTATTATATTTAGGTAATAATAATATCTAGTATCTATAAATTAATAACGTTATATATATTCCTAATAGTAGTTTTAATCTTATTTCGTCTACTAAACTTTAGCGAGCTAACTATATACTAGGCTTTATTTTAAAGGGGATTTTAATAAAATCTAAAGATATTATTACGACCCTTTAGGAGTATAATCTCTACGTCCTATATATATATAAATAAATAACTCGCTCTATTTATTATAGACGTTAAGGCCTTAACTTTATAATATAAAAGACTCGGCTACCTAGGTAAAGATAATATTATATATTTATCCTAAATAACCGATAAAATCGACCTATCCAAAGTTAAAGAGGATAATAATTACGAAATATATAGCGTTATTAAAATATATATATATTTATATAAACGCCACCTACGGTAAGGACGATTTAAATATAATATTATTTATAACGATATTATTAACTTAAGAGCCTATAATTTCGGTTTTATAATAATATTTATTAACGATAAATATAAATATAGTTATTACTACTTTATCTCTTATAAAATAGGTATCTTCGGTGTATTCCGTAGCTATAAAAGCGTTCAGGAATACGGAGACTATAAGATCCATTACCTCTATATAGATAAAGATCCTATATATACCGATAGGGTATTCATTAATTATTATTTCGAATATAATATCATTTAGAGCTATTTTATCCCTAGTAACCCCTAAATAAATAGTATATTAAAGCGCGTCGGTTAAATTTTACTCGAGAGGGTATACAGTTTACTAGTTAATAACGGGCTCGATAATAAACTTATTTTAAAATTTATCGCTATAACGAACTAGCTCCGAAACCGCTCTTTTATATCTACGATAAACGTTATACTTTATTAGGCCTCCACTAGTATACGCCCTAACTTATTATATCTACGTAATATCGGTTAAATAGGTATCTATTAGGAACGCTATATTATAGAGGAAAACTAATAAAAATTCACCGATTATAGTAAAAAGGGTATATTTATCGGCTATAAAGGTGACTATTTCTACTATATATTAATATTTATAGATAAAGTACTTCGCTTTACCTAAATATAATAGACTGAAGAATATACTAATAATAATAAACGGAGTATAGTTATATTATTAGTTAATAAGATCTCGCTAATAGTCCCTCGACAGGGGGGCGATATTATAGTAAAACGAAAGAGCTCTTTAAACCTATATAAGTAATAAACTAACTCGGAATCTAATATTAATAATTATAGCGCTAGTTATAATAGAAGTAAAGCTACCTAACCTAAATCGGTTAATAATATTATTTAATTCTTACCGCTATTATAGCGATTAATTAAATATATAATATTATTAAGACCTAGGCTAAAATTACCTATACTAAATTTATAACTAGCGTAGCGGTTATAATAGTTATATATAAACCTTAGCGACCCTAAATCGGAATTAACTCGCGTAAATATACTAGAAAATATAGATTCCGAATTTAATATAGAACCGGCCTAACGTTCTTCTAGCTCTAGCGCTAATACGTTTATAATACTAATAACTCTAGATAAATATCTAGAGTTTCGTATATTTATTTTATCTTTTAATTTATTAACTTTATTTATAAAAGTTTTACCTACCGAACTCTACGAGCCTAAAATATATAAGGAAGTTATAATTAACGCTTTTAATAAAATATACTAATAACTCGGTATAAATACCGAAATCGACTCTCTTTTAACGAATAGTACCTAGATACTATCGAATCTACCTCGAAACCGAAAGGTACTTCGAGGTAAATAGGTTTATAAGCTTAAATATAAGGCCGCTAATGAAATTACTCGTTATAAATACCTAAATCGACTCTCTTTTAACGAATAGTACCTAGATACTATCGAATCTACCTCGAAACCGAAAGGTACTTCGAGGTAAATAGGTTTATAAGCTTAAATATAAGGCCGCTAATGAAATTACTCGTTATAAAACTCGCTAGGTAGTGCGTAAATTTAAATAATAATATAAAATCGATTTTAATAAGACGTTTACTTTAATAATTAAGTTTATAAATTATAAAATACTATTTATTATTATAGTTATTTACGACCTAAAGTTTAAATAGATAGACGTATAAACTATTTTCCTATACGGCCTAATTAATAATGAAATCTATATCGAATAGCCTACTAGTTTCGATAATAGTTTAGGTCGTATATACTTTCTAAAATATACTTTATATAGATTTAAATAATCCCCTCGAGTATAATATATTATCTTTACGACTTTCCTAACCAAGTTAGGCTTTATACCTTTAAATATTAATTTTAATATATTTCTTAATTATAAGATATAGCTAATAATTATATTATATATCGACGATATATTAATTATTAGCGCCGGTAAAGATATTATTATTTAACTAAAATAACGCTTAAACGATAAATATAGAATAATTAACCTCGGTCTTATTATATATTATTTTAGTTTTAAAGTATCGCGCGATCGTTTTAATTATATATTATTCTTTAACTAGGAAATATACTTAAAGCGGGTATTTAAAGATTATAATATATATAATATTAAAGCTAAAGTTATAGGAGTCCTTATAAACTTTATAATTAAATTTATACCGGCCGATAAAGGATATTAAGTTAAGCCTATTTTTTTTACTATTTATTAATTAGCCGTTAATTTATTAATATATACTATAATAAATACGCGGCCTAATATCGTTTACGCGGTATTAATAATAAATCGTTATATTTCTAACCCCGATAAATCTTATTAGGCGGTTATAAAACGTATCTTCCGTTATTTACGCGGTATATTATATTTAAAATTAGTCTTCTAAGGTTAACTCGCCCTATTAAGGAACTATACTAATATTAATTAGGCGGGTAACTATAATATAAAGTATTCTACCTCTAATCATATATTTAATCTCGGTAGTACGGTTATTAACTAGTAGTCTAAGCGTTAACTAATTATTATATTATTATCTTATAAAGCCGAATACGCGGGCTAGATATAAATTATTAAGGAAGTTATCTAGCTTAAAAGACTATTTAAATAATTAATATCTATTACGTATATATTTTATTCCGGTAGAGATTTAAGCTAGTATACGTTAGTAGTACTCGTTATTATATTATTTACACTAACCGCCTACTCCGCTCTATTAATTTATTTTATATTTACGATAATTATTTTTTATAATAACTAGGGTATCATAACCCTAGCTAAAAACCCCTAAAACTATAACCGTACTAAATATATTACGATCTAGTATTATTTCTAGCGCGAAAAAATCGTAGTAGGCGAAATCGAGTTTCGCTATATTCCGACGGCGGAGTAGATCGTTAACGGCCTAACTAAAGTTCTCTTTAAAATTAAATTTAATACCTTTTATATAACTTTAGACTTATAATAATTACCTTTTATAAATATTTATTAACGCTTTTATAAAAGTTTATTTATACTCTTATAAGAGTTATTCTATATTTATAAATATAAAATACGGCTTTATAAGTTTATCTAGAGGCTCTATAGGTTTATCTAGAGACTCTATAAACTATATCTTAATAACCTAACTAATAATAAACGTTAATATTCAAATTAATATTAATTAATAACTATTATATCGAATACTACCGAATTTTTAGGGCCTTATTTAAGGTCCTTATAAAGTATACTCTCTAAGTTTTAGCTAAATCGCGTCCGTATATATAACGATATATCCTAATCCGCTCTAAATACGTTTGGGTTATATACGGCGACGATAATATCACTCTATAATTTATGGTTTTTATTTAGCCCTTTTATAATCTTTATTAATAAATATATACGTCGCTAGAATATCCTCTAAATATCCGTTATAATTATATATTATTATAATATTTAACGCGGTCCCCGTAGTATCCTAAACGGTCTTTATACCCTTAATAATCGATTCCCCGTAGGACCCTATAGTATCCGGTTATTTCTAATAATCTTTTTATAGTATTTATATCGTTTATTAATACTCCGACCTAGTTACTACCTAAATTTAGCGTACATAGGTTGACTATCAAATAAAATTTTCAAAATACCGTGTTTTGTCAAAAAACGGAATTTTACTCCCTTAGCCTTATAACTTGGCCCCTACCGACATGGCTTGACCTCATAGCTTGGCCCTCACTAATCATAGCTTAGGCCCATAACTTGGCCCCTATAAATCATGGTTTTGGCCCCTATAGCCCATTATGACGACCTTAAAATGGGGGGAATACGGGGCTATTTTAGAGACTTCTTAATAAAGGATTTCGTTCGAGTAGAAGTATTAGAATATAGGAGTACAGGACTGCTTAGTAAATAGATATTTAGCAATACTTGATATCAGGGTCTTACACGCATATTCGCTCTTATCCTCCATAGATAATTAATCAAGAAGTGTTTCTACCTATCCTATATTCAACATAAATATATAAAGAGTATAGCGGATATAATAAAGATTTAGATTTATATCTTTAATCTTTATAATACTAAACTTAACGCGTATAATAATTATAACTTTATAAAATATAAATACGGAGAATAACTAAACTAAAGAAAGAAATTTATTATTTTAACGAATATATCTTAATTATTAAATAATATATACTTTCTACTAGTTATACTAATCGATATAAAGATTTTATATTTAATTATATATAATTTATATTTATTATAGGTTAGCTAGCTCTTACTAGTTTAATAAAGTCTTAATAAGTAATAAATATTTAAGATCTTTCCTAATAAAACTAATAGACTATCTTTCTACCTCACTATAATAACTACTTTACTATAATAATAATAGTAACGATAACGTTATTAAAGGCTTTATAAAATATTATTCTTTATTTTACTAAAGTATTAACGTTATCCTCTAGTATTAATACTAGTTCAATATAGTACTTCTTCGTTAAAGCCCATTATAATTACATTAATACTTTCGCTATATTACTTTTCTATTAAACTACTAGGCCTTTATTAAAGCCTTCTATAATATTATATTCGACGCTATTATAGCTAGCTAAATAGTTTATTAATAATTAATAAACTAACTTTATTAAACTATAATAAGTAGAAATACTTCTTAACTAATTATCTATAGAGGATAAAAGCGAATATATATATAAGACCTTAATACTAAGTATTACTAAGTATCTATTTACTAAATAATTATTAAGTAGTCTTATACTCCTATATTCTAATACTCCTACTCGAACGAAATCCTTTATTAAGAATTCTCTAAAATAGCCCCGTATTCCCCTAATTTTAGGGTCGTTATAATAGGCTATAGAGGCTAAAATCTTAATTTATAAAAGTTAAGTTATAGGCCTAAGCTATAATTAGTAGAGGTTAAGCTATAGGGTTAAGTTACGTCGGTAGGGGCTAAACTTTAAAGCTAAGCTTTAGGGCTAAACTACGTCGGTAAAAGTCAAACTTTAAGGCTAAGTTATATCGGTGGGGGCTAAACTTTAGGGCTAAGTCACGTCGGTAGAGGCTAAAGGAGAAAAATTCCGTTTTTTAATAAAATACGGTATTTTAAAATTTTTATTTGATAATTAACCTATACACGCTAATTTTAGGTAGTAACTAGGTCGGGATATTAATAAATAATATAAATACTATAAGAAGATTATTAGAAATAGTCGGATATTATAAGATTCTACGGCGAAGCGATTATTAAGGGTATAAGGACCGCCTACGATACTACGGGGACCTTTAAATACTACGGGTATAATAATATATGAATATAACGGATATTTAGGGGATATTCTAGCGATATATAAATTTATTAATAAAGATTATAGGAGGGCTAAATAAGAACGATAAATTAAAAAACGATTTTATCGTCGCCGCGTATGGCCTGTTGAACTGTAGTAGGTAGAAACACTTCTTGATTGATTATCTATAGAGGATAAGAGCGAATATGCGTGTAAGACCCTAATGCCAAGTATTAGTAAGTATCTGCTTATTAAGTAGTCCTGTACTCCTATATTCTAATACTCCCACTCGAACCAAATCCTCTATTAAGAAGTCTCTAAAATAGCCCTGTATTCCCCCTATTTTGGGGTCGTTATGATGAGCCATAGGGGCCAAACCCTTGGTTTATAGGGGCTAAGTTATGGGCCTAAGCTATGATTAATAGGGGCCAAGCTATGGGGCTAAGCCATGTCGGTGGGGGCCAAGCTAGCAAAATTCCGTTTTTTAATAAAATACGGTATTTTGAAAATTTTATTTAATAGTTAACCTATGCACGCCAAATTTAGGTGGCAACTAGGTCGGAGTATTAATAAACGATATAAATACCACGAAAAAATTATTAAAAATAGTCGGATATTATAGGGTTCGTAGGGAAGCGATTATTAAGGGTATAAAGACCGCCTAGGATACTACGGGGACCGCTTTAGGTACTACGGCTATAACGATATATAACTATAACGGATACTTAGGGGATATTCTAGCGACGTATATATTTATTAATAAGGGTTATAGGAGGGCTGAGTAAGAAAGATAAATTATAAAGCGATTTTATCGTCGCCGCGTATAGCCTAAAAGTGCCTAGAGCGAGTTAAGATATACCGCTATACGTACGGATACGATTTAGCTAAAACTTCATCTACAAAAGTGTAGGGCAGGCTCTGAGCGCTATAAGCGCACATGAGCCGGTTGAGCTGGGTTGAGCGGGGTGATATTATGTCCTGACTCTCGAGCGTTATTAGTCCCCATGAGCGCTCCTGAGAATGTTTTTGGCTGGTGAGAATGCCTAAATTTAGAATGCGCCACTAACATGGCCCCCATGCATGGCCCCACTTATGGCCATGGCCCTATTCCATTCATGGCCAAGTCCCTCATTTATGGCCAAGGCTCTGTCGCTGGCGCACCATATAACTGCACCTGGCAAAACGTCGCCATATATCCGGAGTCGCATAGCCCGGGCGTCACCCCCGCGTAGATTTCGCGCGAATCGATTGAATCCGGGAATCAAAAGTTACTGGCGTTGGGGGTGGTTCCGGGGGGTCGCTGCCGTCGATAAGGGCGATCATGGAACATCATATATACGCATATGTATAGGCCATAAATGGGGGTATGCGCGCATCTATGGGGGTAAGAATGGCCATATATGCGCGTATCTATGGGCCATGAATGCGCATATCTATGGGCCATGTATGCG
>JAABUS010000077.1_pt1 | contig 216593 bp, 64 predicted proteins | sample 5560161 | NCBI WGS metagenome assembly JAABUS01 (sample SAMN10711885, study PRJNA513376) | rock metagenome | isolation source: Antarctica rocks | place: Antarctica: Victoria Land, Trio Nunatak nord | collected 2016-01-04
TGTTTTAGTGATCGAGGGGTTGGGAAGGAAGAGGGGGGACAGCGGCTGTCGTTGTGGGGACTCGGGGGTGTTGCGTTGGGGGGGGGGAAACAAGGCTGGTATCGCGGTTTGTGGGAATTGTGCGGTTCTTGGGCTCATAGCAAGAAGGTAGCTTTCAATGGCCTGCTGGGATGCATAGCAGACAGCTGGCGCGGAGGGGAAGGGGTTGGAATATCCTGCATGGGTGGAGGAGGGAGGTAAGGGCTGTGGGTAGTAGTCGTGCCAGACGAGTGGGTTCATTAGGGTGCAGCAAGAGGAGAAAATAAGGAGAGAGAGAGAAACAGATTGACCTCTACATTACCGTGATCTTTCGTATTTTCTCTGTCTGTCTGTCTGCCTGTGTACTAGTGCTCGATTACTTTGAAATGGCGAAAAGAGATACAGAGATGACACAATACCGCCCCCAGACACCTCGCTTTTCTTGTCATCTCATCAACAAGCGTAGATTGTAGTCTTTCCAGCTCTGGCGTTGAGATGCTCTACCCAAACGACGTGGCACACTTGAGTGTATTGGTGCTCGGCCCTCCTGGTTTTCTTCTCAGATTGCCACGCAGTGAGTCTGTCTCTGGGTTCCCCCGGCAAACAACGGCCTGACCGCCAAGCGGTGGTCTTCTATTCTTGAGATCCAACGATTCCCTCTCACTTCGGCACTTCAGATGGGTGATACCGACTATTGCTATCATCCGCGAAGAGCTTCACATCACCCTTCCCGCCCATTCCCATAAACGCATCCGCCTGCCTCTGCTCATCCGGTCTCTCCTCGACCTTTCTCCCGTCCTGTTGAGAATGATTGCCGTTCGCGGCGACCTTCTTTGGCACACCGTTCATCTGCTGGCTGTGCATCATCCTCTTGCCATCGACATTCTTCTCGAAGACCTTCACGGGCACGGCATTATCTTGGTATTCAATCACCTTGCTGACCTTGACATCATTGATACTGCTGAGTAGCGTGCGTTCGCGGCCCATCTTGCGTTTGGAGAAATCGAGCTGGTCCATAGCGCCAGTGAGGCCGTCGGTGCTGTCCGCTGCGTTCAATCCGCGCTTGGTGACCCAAGGGTGCTCGAGACATCCGTCGACGGTGATGCGGCTGTCGACATCGACGGTGAGCATGCGGTCGATGAGGTCCAGGGCTGGATCGCCAACGCTGTCCCAGTAAGGTGAGGGATAGTCGAAGCGGCCCATTTTGATCTGCTGAGAAAGGTTGAAGGGGTGTTCGGGCGTGTTGAGCTCGTCGGAGAAGGGCGGGAAGCCGCAGAGGCAAATGTAGAGGACTACACCGAGGGACCATATATCGACCGCACGAGTGTATTTGCGGTGTTTGCTATTCTCAAGGATTTCTGGCGCGACATCTGAAGTAAGATCAGGATGACAGCTAGCAATATTTGGCAAGATTCGAGGATCTTACAGCTGGGTGTACCGCATAGCGTTGATGTGAAGGATTCTTCACCAATGATTTTAGCTAGACCGAAATCCGCGACCTTGACTGAAAGATTCTTGTCTGCGAGTAGGATATTTTCGGGCTTGATATCCCTGTGTACGATATTACGTTCGTGCTGCAATGCGTTAGTGGTTGGAAATGAAGATAGACCTGGTTCGACCCACGAGATACTTCACACCCTGGAACAATTGAACAAAAATCTTCCGACTCTCCTCTTCCGTCAATTTCTGCTTCATCACGATGGTATTGAACAACTCGCCCTCTGGCGCCAGTTCAAGCACCAGATACACCCCATCTTCCTCGTCGAAAGTATCCTTCAGGCATAGCATGTTCGGATGGCTGACAGACTTGAGCACCCCGATTTCTTGCTGCAAGCCATCCGTTCTGCCTTTCTCGTTGTCACCCGGTCGTTTTTCAAACCTCTTGACGGCATATTGGATGCCAGTGCCACGCTCGATACAGAGGTAGACGGTAGCGAAATGGCCTTTGCCGAGCTGATGGAGGATTCGATATTGCTGCCTGAAAGCGTTACTCTCACGATTGCGGCTGTAGTAAAAGAGGCAGCTAGATTCATCGAGTATCGATATTCGATCAGCATCTTGCAATTCTCTTCGCTTGTTGCGTCCGACGATAGCGTCATTAACGAAGGTCCCGTTGCTCGACAGATCTTCGAGAATGGCTACCGCCTTACCATTCTTATTCTCGTTGAAGATGATGCAGTGACGATTTGATATGGTTGATAGATCTAAGACACGGTCTACGGTTGATCAGTATAGAGTTTTCGAGTTCAATGCTTTGTAGTCATACCGCATTCCGGATGCCGGCCAACAAGGTATCCACCAGCTGGCCAGCCCAACGCTCGCTTAGTCTTCTCATAATCCCCTTCCTCTTGTATATAACTCCTCGGCGCTTGGCCTGACATCCCTTTGGCGCGGTCATCATGGCCTTTCCCAAAGCTATTGGATGGAAAAGAGGCCGGGCATGCTGCTCTGGCTCTCAGGACTAGAGTGTCCCCGAAAACATCGTCCAACGGCACGAGATAACCCCAAACCCCTTCCGCTTCCTCGTCGTCAACTTCGTACGACAGCGCTCTAGGGGGAACGAAGAATTGGGAGAGGAGTTGGGTATCAGATGGGGGCGATGATAAACCGACATTGCTTGGAGAGGATGAAGGAGTGTGCTGACGGAGCTGGCTGGGTCGTCCTTCGGGTGGAGAAGCAGTAGCTTCTTTATATTCCTCGGTGCTCGTCGTTCCCTGATGGGTCTGGGGGGAAGGAAGGTAGGATTTGGCCTTCTCCCTGAGAGGAGTGGTCGGGTTGGCCTGAGACAGCGAGGATATGCGTTGAGACCTCCGCGGCTTCTTGGTTTCCTGATCACCGTCTCCAGCAGAAGGCTAGGTGGTGTAAGTATAGATCGAAAGAGGCATGGAGGAAGGGAAGACTGACTCTGCCACGCTTCAATTGACTGTTTTCGTTCTTTCGTGGAGCCATCTTTGCGAACCGGTGACGTTCTGCCACAGTGTGGATCGGGATGCGCGGGTCGAGGGGCAGGCAAAGAGGGCGGAACGCGCTACCGAGGGATAGGGAAGGATGCTAGGGAAAGCTGTACATTGCTATCGCTGTGCTCGCAGCGAAGCAGCCATATCATGCGCCGTGAAAGAGGTAGGGCAGGGTAGTGCTGCGTGACGGAAAGACTTTACCGTCCAAGGGGTCGCGACAGGGGCATCGACCTCTACGCCGAGTCACGTTAGGCCCCCCCGGCCATCAGGAAAAGCAAACGATCCCGACATATCAACCTAAAGCTGCTATGATTATATGCGCCTTATCTATTTCGGAAGTGCAAAACTGGGATCGAATCAATCCTCCCACCGTCTCGGCCCTTGCGCTAGGTGATCAGCTACCACGCACCTATGAACTCGAGGCTGGTCGGAACCGGCGGACTAAGAAGAACACAACGAGTTCTGGGACATCGCTGCTTTCAAAGGTGTGAGAGTCGTTTCGAGCGCATCGCGACCGTATCGGAATAAGTGCTTCCTAGAATCATGAGCCGACAATCATTGAGCATCAACAACAGGCGATGTTGACAAAGTACGATCCATGCTTAAACGAGGAACACCTTCCTTTCCATGCACAGTGAGGGATTCCCGAGTTGACGATGGCATGGAATGGGACAGCCAACTATCCGCCAATTCGTCAAACCACTGTAGCACTGCTAGGAATTGGTATTCCTAAGATCTAACGGGCACTCATCCCAATACCATCAATGCTACAGATCAATAGAAAAACACTGCGAAATTGACCGTGGAAGCTGCCGTTGTGGATGTGATCCATCGGAAAGTAGGGTATCTGTGCAATACAAGATTGATAACGCTCCCAATGCTAATGATGCTCGCTTGAACGCAAGGACTTCAAGAATCAAACCTCCGTTACCGAAGCCTCTCTTCTTCCATTGCTCGCCAACCGTAGTCGCCCTCCACGTTCTTCCACTTGCCTTTTATCATCCCCTTTTCCCAACCCATCATTACCCCTAGCAGCCTGCACCCCATGCTGCTGACCGCGCACACTACCGCGTCACTTTGACCCAGTATCTTCAAGTCCAGCAGATAAGCTCGTGCGACTAGCTGTCTCAACTTCAGACTGAGTTCGCTAGGCGGTGGATCTTCCCGCTCTTCTCTCAGTCCACAAGCAGCCACAGAACCAGCAGATCGGTTCCCAAGGCCCCAGTAGACTGAAGGGAAAGAACCGCCTTCCCACCCCACGTTGCCTTCGACAAACTTCTTGAAATATTCATCGGAGTCGTGAGGTACATCCGTAGGCGTCACAGCATCTAAGGCGGCTTTGTTGGCGAGGGAAATGTGCGCTTGGGCACGAAAGGTGTTCGAGAGCTCCTGTAGGCCATAGACATCAGGGTCGTCAGAGGCAAGAAGTATCCGTGAGCCTTCTTTTCTATCGTTCTCAGTATTCTTGCCGATTGGAAGTTGATCCAAACTGGGCTGAAAGTGGGATGAGATAAACGATTCCGCAGCTTTGGTGTATAGTTCGAGTGGTGTATAAGAGTTTTGATATTGAAACTCCCAGGGATGGCGGTCTCCCCGGCGAACATGTATACTAACAATGAGACTACCTTTCGATGGAACATCTGCCTCTAATCGAGACACACATGTAGCTGCGGAAGCAGCGTCGGGGTCCGCGAGATGAAATAAGGCTTCGTAACCCATGCGAGCCAGCGCAAAGATTCGGTCCTGCGATCCAGTGTGACCTTTGGAAAGAGTCTGGAAATGGTTGTTGAACTCATCACCAAAGGTCCATTCGCTGGTGCCGCTCGAGACCAGCAGGTGTCGAGCTTGGTGTGGGCAAGGTAGACGATGATTGGACGGTGGAGGTAGACCAGCTGGTGAAGCAGGGGGTTTCAAGAGATCGCTGTACTTACCGTATGACCTAAAAGCTCTCAACATGCATTACTAGCCTTGTAGAGAAAGTGGACGTTACCAGTGAGCGTCGTCAATGAAGAAGGCCGGATCCTCTCTCTTGGCAAGCCCATATGCTAACCACAGTCCCATCAACGTTCTGCCGATTCCCGCATCGGTGGTTTCCAAAACATATGTGAGACTCCTCTCGCAGATCTCACCTTTGCCACCAGCATGCTTTACCTTCCAAACGTCCTCCACTGGCTCCTTTGTGCCATAATTGTCGTGGCTCACGTTGGTAGTATGGTCATTCCCTGCTGGTAACAGCCCATGCTCTATTGCTTCCTGGATAATCATGAAGGATGGATCCACGTGATAGTAGCCCGGAGAGCCCCGAGTCTGTTGAAAGCCACTTCTACCGTTCAGATGGCGTAGCCGCCACGCCAGGTCGTCCGAATGATGGCAGACATCAGCATATCCGCTAGACTTCAGAGGGTAGTCCACGTGCCTCGGTAAAGAAACCGTCCATCTAAGGGTATTCTGCTTGTCTGTTATCACGAAGGGCAATGGATGCTCTAGCGAGATGCGATTCTCGACCAGCGTATAATTTATGTTGAGTGACAGATCAATTGGGCCTGCAGGCATTTTGACACTCCAAAGTTCCTTGCTATTAACCAAAACATGAAACCTGTTCCAGATATCGATTTGAACATCGAGAGGATCCAACGTAATGCCTCCGAACATGTGGAGGTTCTGGTGGCTTCTTGCCGTGACGTTGAATGATTGACGGGAGTGTTGGTGATGGTAACGGAGACTCGAGCATATGGTGCATGTTGTATCTGGCTGAGAAGCTCGACGAGAAAGAAGGTGATAGTAGCGTCGTGTCTAGGGGCGGCGCCCGGCGCATGGTAGTCATCGTTGGAGGGAAGTCGACGTAATGACAGCAGGTCTGCCTGTCTATTCCAGGCCCTACGGAACCAGAGTGCTCATTCCTGCATTGCGCGCAGGATAGAGTGTGTCGAGATTTGAAAGTTCTAGCTTCAAGGAAACATAATACAAAAACGCGGACTAGTCCAGCTCAGGCGCAGCAATGGTATAGTAGTGCGTTCATGATACTACGGGGGAAGAGGTCCATCGCAAGATGCATCAGCCACAAACTAATGGGAAATCCAGATGAATGCACACGACGCTCAGTGTGGAAGCGTCAATCAGCAAATGGTAAATATTGTGGTTATGCAGAAGAGACAGGGAGAAGCGTGCAGCCGCGCGTCGACGAAAAAGGGCCATTCACATTATCAAGCTGCAGAGATCACAAAAAGGTTGAAACAGAACACTAAGCAATGTTGCGACGGGCCAGCGCGATGAAGTCATACGACGCTTCCAGGACGGGGAAACATGCCTACGTAGGAAGTAGAAAGGAAGGTGATGAGTGACAGATGACAAAGAGACGATCTAAATACCTCGTCGGGCGAGCCAATGAAGATACGGAACAGAGGAAATCTGCGAGACACGTCGATCCGTACTGGACCAAGGCTCTAAGGACCCGAGGGACAGGAGTCGGGAGACCCAGCAGAGGTCATGTGATGACGATCAGAAACCAGCATACTCCCACTTTCGACGTTGGCCGTTGGATCAAGCAGCAAGCAGCTGGACTGCGACCGAATGCGAGCATGCGCAGCCAATTGGAAGCCTCATGCTGTCGCTTAGTTCAATCGCAGGTTGATCAGTCTGAAACTGGACATGAAACCGGGGCAGCTTCCTTAGACCTACAGGCTACATTGGGTGCATCTAATGTAGAAGTACTGCCGTGGTCACTGGTCACTGGTCAGTTATTTCACAAGCCTCGGCAAAGCGTGCCCTACACATACATGAATCAGGTACACTCACTGTTGCTGTAAGCTGCCCTGACCGTCCATACTCCCAAAGCATCATCCTAAATAAAAACAAGGACGTCAGGGAGCTTCGGAACATGACCATCAATGCAAAAACTCAGAAGGGTATCGGAAAGCGATGCTGAACATGTTGGTCCAAAATCATGGTGCTGCTGCACTTCAAGAACGCCTCCGAAGAGCTAATCGTACATTGTCAACGCCATGCTATGGCGCTGTTGCTTCAGCTGTCGACACTGTGGATGTTGGTCGCAACGACGCTGCCAGCGCTCCCACTTTCGGCACCTTGCTCATACTTTCGCTTCCTTGCTCATGCAGTACCCGCACTGACCCTTTGCTGCTTTTGATTAGCTGTCCGCTTTCCACCCGGTCCTGAATCATCTCATCCAAGATCCTCGACATCTCGTCGATGCTCTTCCGCTTGGATTCCTTATCTTTCTGTGGTGATAGCAGTTCCACAGGGCTGAAGGGGAATGCTCCGTTGCTCCCCTGACTCTCGTTGCTGTCTTTGCTGTGATGCTGACTTTCCCGACGGTTGTCCGGCGACGCAGGTTCAGAGCCGAAGTCTGCATTGTCTCGTTTGCGAGCTGCTGACCGAAGAGCGTTGACCATTCGGTCTTTGTCGTCGAGCTGGGATCGCAAGAGGGCAATTTCGGCGTCTTTGCCCTCCAGTATATGGTGTGCGCCTTGATCATCTTCCAGGGTACTGGGGCTGCGTTGCGAGGAGGAACCCAAGGCCTGTGACAATCTTGACTGGCTTGATCTCCGAGCTTGGAGTAATCGCTTTTCCAAAGTGGATATGTACCGGTTCTTGTCGGCCAGGTCGGCTTGCAAAGCACGAATACGAGCATTGAACGTGGCAGTTCCGTCGCCAAACTCGCCCATCGAGTCTTCTTCTTCGCCATCATTGCCAAATGACGAATTGGGGGACTGGGCAGCCGTTTCCGCAATTGCAACCGTAGAGCCACTAGACAGGGTGCGCTGTAGCGATGTCCGAACTCCCTCGAGCGAGGATTGACTGGCCACGGAGCGTAACAACCTCATCGGTGAACGTGAGCTCCTAGCGGTATGAATGCTGACGTCCGAAGTGTTCAAGATGGGGCGTCCTCCTAGGGTTGAGAATTGACCTTTGGAGTTGACCCCAATAGATTTGGAGGATAATATCAACCGGTTTAGGTGCTCGATCCTTTCTTTTAGTGCGGTCCTGGCAAGCTGCATTTCAAGCATCTGCTCTTCGTGCCTTTGCTGCGCCTGCTTTTCGAGGTGCTTTTCCTCCCGTTCGACGTTCGATTTGCTCTGGTTCTCGAGCTGGTTTCGAAGGTTGAGTATCTCCATGCGGTATCGCTCCAACAACACTTTACTGCCCGCATCGGCGCCACTACCAAAAGCTTCCTCTGCTTTCTTGGCATGGCTCACGATGTTGTTCTTCGCCCTTGCTGCAAACTTTAGCGTGTTGAGAGTTTCTCCAGTATGCCCGCTTGCAGTGACTACGCTACCAGCCGAGCCGATCTGGATTGTACAGAGGATGCTGACCAGGGAATTTCCGGACAGTGCTGGCTGCAAAAGCCGGGTCAGTTTGCTGTCTCTGTACGGCAGATGCTTTCCATCCTTATCCGTCGGGTTCCCGCTACCGTCCCTATCACCCGACAACCGCGCGATGACAGTGCCGAGGGTCAGCAAGCTCTTGTTGATATGAGCACCCTCTGTTCGACGCTCCTTGTTCTCAGTCGCGCGCTCTGACCCTGCAAGATCAATCATACTTAAGGTGGAAACCCGAACACCTCCTGGCACAAGGGGCGCTCGTTTGTTGCGTTGAGTCGTACCGACGACTGGGGCGCGCTCCCTGCTTTCCACAACGATCTGCACTACAGCGTGACTTCTGGAGCTTTGGGCGTTGTACTGTGTACTTCTTGTTCTCCTGGATTGATCGCCTCGTGCTATGACCCGCAGCAATTGCGTTGGACTCTGGACGATTTCTTCCTTCAGAGGAGAAGCGTAGACTCCTCTTTTGCTATCCTCGCGAAGTTTAATCTCTTCTCGTTGGGGTGCCCCTGGTCCAATGCCGCTAGCCGTGGGTGGGGAAAGCAGATCATGTATTCGTTCGTTGTAGATTTCTAGATAACTGACTCGTAACAAGAACTCGCGATGTGGTGTTTCGCGAATGTATGAGAATATATCGGTTATTGCCAATGGTATAACGCCGGGTGATGTGGCTGTGCCTTGCATTGAGAAGGTCTTTCCCGTGCCCGTCATGCCGTAGGCAAATACTGTACCGTGATAGCCCTCCATGACACGGCGTACCAAACGTTTGGCAGCAGCATCGTAAACCTTGTAATTCTTGTCATGGGTTGCAAAAACGTTGTCTGCGGTAAACGATGAGCGAGATTTTCTAGCCATGTTCGAACAAGCTCACCATAGTAGTAATCACCTCCTTCTCTGCCTCGATAAGCCACTAATGAACGCCTGCCATCAACCATCCACTCGCCTTCGGATTTCTTGTCGCCATTTCCACCAGCGTCTGGCCTGACTCTGACGCTGACTATGACGTTGCCTTTCGTCTCCTTTGTTTTCACTGAAGGCATGCCATCGAACGAATCGTGGTTCGGTTCTTCTCGTCCTCTTCGACCATCATCGACATCTTCGAAAGTTGTAGCCGAAGTAGAGCACGAACCCTGCGCCGATGAGCTCCGGCTTGCTGGCGAATTTGCGGTAATGCGATTGTCCGTTTCTTTTGTTCTGTCAACTGCTGGTATCGCTGTTGTCCCATGACTGTTCGATTGAGCAGGCGAGTTATCCGAAACGGCGATTCCAGCGCTCGGCGGATCCTCCGCAATTCTCAGACGTTTCAGTCTAGCTGTTCCACCAGGCAACAAGGTTATGCTCGCGCTATCCGTCTTGTTCAAGCCATTCTCTACCAGGGATGACTGTGGTGGCGAGCTTCTGTTCGAGATTGTGGCGATCCGCTTGTGGACACCAGGTGGTTCAGGAAACGAAGCAATGCTGATCGAGCGACGAATCTCTGTATCCGTGGATTTCTCTTGCAAAGCGGTGGTGATGGACATTGATCGCAGCGTAGGAATGGCTGGGGAAGATTTCGCATGAGCGGTGCCTAGAGAAGTAGTTGGTTTCGAAGGGGTTCGTATGGCTAGCTTAGAGGACATTTGAGATGTCGAAGGCAGGCGTGACGTTGCTGCAGCAGTGGAGCTATTGCGCGTTTTGAGTGCTGGCAGGCCCGGTCGAGCGGGCTCCGGGGGAGGAATAGCAGGGCGCGTCGTAGTAATGTTGGGATAGGCCATGGCGGATGGCCCTATGACGAGAAACGTCAAACGAAGCTAGACACCGGACCTTTGCCTGAACGATGTGTATATGCCGTCCCTCAGAAGGCCCACTAACAGCTCCTACTCCTCCAATTTTCCTTGCCCAGTGCAGTGCATGAGGGCATGCTATCTGCTCTTTTCCTCCGAATGAGCTTAGAATGGAAAGAAGTAAGCATCAACTGGGCCCGCAATCGTTCACACTTCTCCTAGCGTCCAGCTTTCCAAGCTCCTCTGTTCACGGTTGTTGTGAAAGGAAGTCGGCGGTGGTTGACGCGGGGCGTTTCACAAATCCTCGGCATGGACTGGGGCTCCCCACTCACACGGTGCCTGCATGAGGTGTCGCCAAATGCAGGATGATCAAAGCGGGCCGCTGGCGATGCGACGCTGTTCCAAACAATGTCCAATGATCTTTCTGCCAATTGCCAGAGACGCTCGCACAGGAGACTGTCACAACTCACGAGTATGACAGAACTCGATAGCGGAGCGCTTCTTAGTGGCACCAACGCCGCCAGTCGGTTTTCGTAAAACACACACAATGGCTATTATCACAAAGATGTGACAAGAGTCGTTCCCATGTCGAAAGCGGACGCTTAAGATTTATGGAATTGAGGGCGAGGGTGGGGGGTTTACGAACGAAAAGACGAAAGCGCAACGTTCCTGCAGCACGAAAATCGCAGAACCAATGGGAGCCAAATCCCCTGATAGATCACCGGCCACCGTGCAGCATGTGTATCTTGAGCTCGACTCCGTGATCAAGGGGCTCACGGTGGCAGAACGGGCCAAGACGGAGTACGTAAAGCAATTTTACTACGATGATAGCGTTTAGGGGCGTTCAATTCATGCATGCTTCATGGGTAGTGATGCTAAATCATTTTACCACTAGCGCCGTTTTACCGGTAAAACGCCGTATTACCTGTAAAATGATATCCATTTTACGGTAAAAGCGTAAAATGCGCTAGTAGGGGAAGAGTCCTATTAATAGGCATATATTTTATGTTCGACAACCTCAAATATGCATTGATTATAGAGATTTACTGTCTTCTTTGCGATGTCTAATGCTTCTATTAGTAGAGAAGAAGATAATAAAGAAATTTCGACTCTTTTGATACGTTTTTTATAAAGATTTGGCTGTTTCTTATCGAAATCTCAAAATGATATATAAAGTAATTATTTACCGAGCAAACTTTATAACAAAATAAGTTAGATCTACAAGAATTATAAGATATTGTTACGAGCTTATCAAAGCTATATCAATGGTTCAGGTTCTACGTCGTTTGGGCGAACTTGCTATTATGTTCGCCATGCTCGAGAAGCAAGCAATCTAAGCATAATGTTTAACATGTTCAACAAACGAACATTGCGAACAATTATGTTTATTATGTTCGACAAACAAGCAAAACAAGCAATTTGTATTTTCTTAATATATAGAAACTAAAATACGACTCTTTTATAAATTGTGTTTAACTTATTATAGATTTTTACTTATTGTTACTTTAATTTATCGAATCTCTTTTAAGATTTATTGAATATAAAAATTGTTTATAGTTGCAACTCTTGTTATTAAGTAATTGCTTATATTGTTTAAAGACGTCTACAAATCTCTTTAATAACACAATTTATTTTAATATTTTTGAAGAAAGTACTAGCGTAATACTTTAAACACTTTAAGAATATCTATATTAAATTAACGCGCTTTTATTTCGAACACTAGCTTATTAGTATTACGTCGATTATTAATTATAAAAGACAACAAAATTAGAATTAATAAATTCGATATCTACTATAAAGATTGTATCGATCTAAAGAACTAACTTATGCAAATAAATATCTATTTTATTTTTTATTTTGTTTTAACAAATTAAAAGACAATTTTTGTATCAATATTTCTTAAAGAGAGAGCTTAATATTAGCTTAAATCAAACTTACAAAAATATTTGAAAAACAATAGCGAAAATCTTTGTGTAATATTTATAGACTTTAATAATTTTAAAAAAGAGTTTCAAAGAATCTTTGAAATATTTAACAAAAAACAAATTGCGAAAAAAGTAATTTAATATTTAACTTAACAAATCTTTGCAACAAATTACGTAACTAAATTTTAAAAATATATTAATCTAATCAAATAAAACAATGTCGCACTTATAATAAGATTTTAATAAAATTTTAAAAACAATTTAAAAAACGAAATTATATATAATAAAAGAATTCTTAACAACATATTTAATCTTATTAAAGTAGTTATTAATTTCAACAACAAACTATATAAAAAAGCTATAAAAAAAAGATACAATTAATCTTAAAAAAGAATAGAAATCTTCTTTAAATTAATAATCAAATATTAGCAAAAAGAATTTTGTTTTAATTAGAAATACAATAATCTTAATTATTGTAAGTTTGTATCTATAAAACTAGATTTTATTTAATAACGTAAAAAGAAAAACTTTAAAGAAAAGCAAAATAATAAATTCTAAAAAACAAGTTATTTATATAACAAATTAAGTTACTTTACAAGAAATTATCAATTATAAAACTTAATAAATTGCCAACAAATTAATATTATATTAAGAGAGATATTTAATAGTTAAAACAATATTAGAAAACAAATTAATATAGAGACAAATACTCTTAAAACTAGATCGAACAACAATTATTATTTAGTAAAAAATTTAAATTAATTATAAAAAGTTCTAGATAAAATATTATTAAACAAGATATTCGCATTTACGCAAAAAATTAATCAAATACTTAATAAAATTATAAAAGCGAAACAATCAAAAATATTATATTTTTATTTAGCAATAAACTTAGATAACAAATATAACTAGAAGAATTTTTACAAATATCTAAATAATATTACGAATTATCTTAACACTTTAATTAATTTATTAAGAGAGAAAGAAATAAATTAAATTGTAAATAAATGCGAGAAAGCGCTAAAAAGCGACGTTACTATAAAAAGAAAATTTTTCGATAAAATTGAACAACAATTAAGTAGTATAAATTTATTTTAAAAGAAAATAAAGAAAGCAAAGAAATATACGACGCTTAATTGAACAAAATATTATAACAACTTATGTTAAACTTATTTAGAAAATAAAGAAAAAATTAATTAATTTTTTAAAAAGTTAATATTATTAATCTAGCATAAAAAAAAAGCTTAACGGAAAAAGATATTTAAAACAAAAATCTTAATATTAAAGCAAAGAAAAGTTCAATTTTTTTAATAAAGAGTATATTAAAAAAATGCAATATATTAGTTTAATAATAGCAACTAAACTTAATAGTATACGCACAATATTTTATTATATTAATTAAAATTAACAATTGTTAATTTACTATAATAGTCGATTTTGATACAATAAGTAATTTTATAATTAGGGTTTTTGTTAAAAGAGAAGAATATTTTACTTAAAGAAAATCTAATATATACAATTTAGTAATTATAAATAAAAACTTATTATTTGACAAAAATAAAAGAGTAAATAAAGAAACAAAATTATTATTGATAGCTATTTAATAACATTACAAGAAACTAATTTTTAATATAGTAAGAATAATTATTTATAATATTGTTTTAAAAATATTTTGATTAAAGCAACACAATTTAGAAATTAATTAAAATACATAAGTACTTAGATTTGCGCAATGTAATTACGTAATTTATATTTAATTTACGCATTAATAATGTTCAATAATAGATAAAAGATTAAGTCGAAAATTAATTGCAAGTAGCAAATTTACATTTTTGCAAAAAAACAATTTAACAAAGTTTAACTTAATAAACATTAATAAAGATTAATTAAGTTACAAAGTTAAAATAAGTAAAAAAAATTACAAATTTTTTAAAAATTTTAAATTATTTAGTATAACAAAGAAATTGCTAAGACACATATTACGAATATACAACAATTAAGAGTATTTATTTTAAAAAAAAAAAACAACAAAGATTTTTTTTAAATATTAATTATAAAATTACGAAATTAAACTTAAATTAAACAAGCAATTTATATTTAGATTTATATATATTTTATTCGAGAAAAAGCTCGAAGTACTTCGCGAATATTTGACAAAAAAAAATTTATTAAAAAATTCTAATTATAAATAGAATACTTAATTCTTTTTATATTAAAGAAAAATAAAATTCTTTGTTTATATATTAATTATTAAAAGCTAAATAATATTACAATTAAGAATTAATATTTACTATTTAATATGAGCGAACTTTAGAATCGATTATTTGAAGCAAAGTACTTTATTAAATTAGATTTACAAAAAGCGTACAACTAAATAAAAATAAAAATAAAGAAAAAGTAAAAAATAGCTTTTTGTATACAATATAAATTATACAAATACATAATAATGTTGTTTAAACTTACGAACGCTTTGACAACGTATTAAGAAATAATTAATAATATACTATAACAATATTTAAATTAATTTGTTATAGCATACTTAAACAACATTATAATTTATTTAAAATTTTTGAAAAAATATGTTAATTATATCTTCAAAATATTGAAATATTTAAACATAAAAAACTTATATTTTAAGTCAAAGAAATACAAATTTTATTAAGAGAAAGTTAACTTTCTTAAACTTGTTATTAAACAATATAAAATATATATAAATTTTAAGAAACTACAAACAATTAAAGAATAAAATTTATTTATAAATATTAAAAAAATACAATTCTTTTTAGATTTTATAAACTATAACAAGAAATTTATCAAAAATTACTTAATAAATGCAATATTATTAACAAATTTTACGAAAAAAAATACGTTATAGATATAGAAACTTGTAAAAAAGAAATTATTTTAAAATTTTAAATTAAAATGCTTGAAAAAATTAATATTAAAAATATACAATTTGCAATTGTTAAACAAGATTGAAATTAACGTATTAAATTTAATTATTAATATATATTTTAACTAAAGACATAAAGATATATAACACTTAATAGTATATTTTTCGAAAAAACTCTTGTTAATTAAACAAAACTATAATATTTACAATAAAAAATTATTTGCTATAGTAGTCTTCTTAAAGTTATAAAAAGTATATATAAAAAAATTATTAAAATTTACAATTCTTATAAATTATAAAAATTTTATATACTTTATTATTATAAAGCAATTTAATAAAAGACAAATACAATAGTTAAAGAAACTTGAATAATATAAGTGTTACGATCATCGTACTTTCCTCCTGGGCAAGGTATTCCTTCCGTGCTTGGCAAGGTATTCCTTGGCATAGTAGTATTTAGATCTGAAGGACTTTCCTCTTCCTAGCTAGTAATACAATTATGATTTCCATCATTAGTGTCCTTTTCTTAGTGCGTTTTCGCATCATTTGATAGCTTCAAAGAGTTGTTATTTCCTTACTCATAAAAAAATTGATCACTAAAGAAAATTACCTCATCATCATTCTTGCTTCTTAGAAGTTTGCTTCATTATCTCGTGAAGTTTGCATTTCCACTACAAGAATTGTCTATTAAGAAGAGAATATTTTATTAGTATTTCGTATCTTTTTCTCGTCAACAATTCTAACCTTTTCGCTAGAATTGTTAAACGAAATCATAGAATTTGCGTGAAAACTTAACGATTTCTTGATCAAAATTAGCGAATCTTCGCCAAAACGATTCAAGAAATTCTTGTCTATTTTGCAAAGTGTACTAAACAACATTTTTAAACTAGTGACTATCTATATAGCGATTAGAACTAGTGAGCGTTCAAAGTCTATTAAGTTGTTCTACTATTTATCAAATTAAATTGTGAATCGATCGATTTTTATAAGAGCAATAAAGACTTTTGTGACAAACATAGAAATCTATTAGCAAATCTCAATCTACTTTAACTTCTTTTCTTCTTCATAAACGAAAAAGCTAGAAAATTTATTTAAGAAAGAAAGCATTTTGCAAAGTTCGAAGTCTTTAACTTCACGCATCGCCACACGATTTTAAGAAGTCAATGATACTTCTATATTAAGAAGAAATTAACGTTCGTCCAAGTTTCTTGTATCTACTTTATCGATTTTCTTCATTTCATTTATATAGAGACTTTTCTCGACTTTTAAAACGAGTTTATATCTTCTTTTACGCAAACGTTTTTCGAATCAAGCTTTTTCGAAATTCGTATTATCGACGCTTCAAAGAAGAAGAAACAAGAAACGAACGAAACGTTCAAGAACGATCAAAAAAAAATATCTCGTTCATTCAAGTAAACATATCACAAACGATAACGCTAGCCATAGTAGAAAACGAAGATCTATTGAATAATTTCGTCGTACAAAAGTTTATCAATTAGGCGATAACTAAAGCATTAGCAAACTACAATACTTAGTTAGGCAAATTGTCTTCGTCTTTCGACCTTTTGGGCTCAATTAATTTTGCTAGTTAGCAAGACCCTTTAAAGCAATAAAGTTCTTCGAAATTATTCGAATTAGCAAGTAATAATATCTTAGAAAATAACGTTATGTTTCAAGTCTTCAATTTAGGCTATTTTCATCTAAATCTTAAGAAATTCTATGACAAGAGCGACATCGTTACTATCGAAAAAAAAATTATCTATTGAGAGATATACATTTTTTGTCGCAAAGTAGACGACTATGTCACTATTGTTAAGAAAGAGAAGATTAAAAACTATATGTCTACATGCTTTCAAAATAACGCATTATATTAATAATTAAATAATCTTACTTAAAATAAGAAAAATGCAATGATAATCTTGTTCAATGAACTAAAACGTATTTTTCGTCATCTAAAGAAGCGATTCAAAATCTTTATGTTAACGATTTAAAATAAGCTAAATTGAGAAATCTTTTTCGTAAAGAATTCGCAAAACGAAAAAGAGTTATACGCATACATGCAAAATGTGAAGTTGTACGTTACACAAATAAATTTAAATGAAGACTTAATCAAAACAATCTAAGTTTAGAATCACTTATCGTTAAAATTTTAAATAATTATATTGTCGTTAACAACGAATATTTTAGTCTAGAAATTCGACGAATTAATAACGAATCAAAAGAAAATGTGATAGCGTATCGCTTCATCTTAAAAGAAAAATAAAAAACAAAATAAAATAAAATAAAAAGTTAATCTTCAAATAGATCGAAGAATAGATCAAAAATTTATAACGAATTTTGTCGTAATCGTTCGCAAATCTAAACAAATGAAAAAACTTTTATAGATCGTTCTTTTTTCGATCGCTATTTTAAACAAGAACGAGAAGACTTTCGTTCAAATTATTAAAGATTTTACTTTTCTTCGTATTAGCAAAATTTCTTACTTTATTAACTAGATTTTTTTTCTTTGCAATAGAGTTTTCTCTATTAAGAAAAAGACCAAAATTTTTCTTACGTCAATGGCAAGACAAAAGCTTACACAAATTAGCAAAACGCAAATATGTTTAAATCGAATTCGACTTAAACTCACTCGAGTTAATTAGACGTTCTAAACATTCAAAGTCAAAAGATCGTTTTATTTTTGACAAAACAATCATTAATAATTACTACCAATAATGCTAATTTTTATTAAAATAGATTATACAATCTAAATAGAGTTTCTATTGTGAGAAGAGGACGCGACGAATTCTCGTCCCATTACGAAACGAACAACGCAAAATTCTCTTCTTGAGCCTTAGATTCGCAAGTGACACATTAACATATTTAATTATACTTCGATGATTAAGACGAAAATTAAGAATAAGAAGATAAAGAAGAAGCAAAAGCATATTACAATTACGCGTTAGCGAATATCGAAACGACGCATTTCTAAAATCGTGAAATTAATTCTTATGAAAAGATTTTCAATAGAAAGAAGAATAATAACAAGAAGAATAACAAGAAGATTAATAGTTTTTTCGTCAACGTAACATATTATGTCTCTTCACAAAAGAACATCGTCGAAAAACTAACTTGTTAACGATGTCAAAATACTTTCGATTCTAGAAACAAGCTTCATGTTCACGTGCGATTATGTAAAAAAAAAAATTAACAAAAGCGATTAAAACTTATCTTTAGAAATTCTTAACAACATTAATTTTCGAAAATAGCTTTTTTAAATGTAATAAAAATAATAATCTTTTTCGCGACATCTTCTAAAGAAGACGAAATAACTTTTAGAGCGTGATATTATATTACAACGATAATTAAATACAACGTTAGCGATTTAATAAATCTCTTTTGCGTAAATTCTAGTTGCGACATGTTTATAATAAATTGCGCTTTCGTCAAAGCGAAGATATTTAACATAAAGATTAGAAAATGTTTTTCAATTTTATTAAGAGACATAAATGCGACAAAGTATATTTTGAACGAATAATTCTTTGTAAACGTCTATTTAAAGAACAAGAACAAAAATAATAATAAAATGATTGTTCACATTCGTTACGAAGTTCATTTAATAAATAATCTTAAAACGAAATTTCTTATAAACATAAACATTCTAGAATCGAAACAAGTAATTATAGATATATTGAGTCAAAAATTAAGATTTGAATTTTGTGAAAAAGTTGCAATATCTTGCGAGATAAAAATTAAAAACAACGTTCGAATTCGTCGAATAGTTCGCACAACGAAAAAAGAAATAATATTTGCGAAATTAATAACAAAGATTGCTATAATTCTAAAAGAAAAAAATAAGCTTCTTAAACGTAATTTTCTTTTTAAGCTTATAATATTTGAAGCATATACTTATTTTATAAATGCGAACTTTTACTTCATTAATTTTCGCAATAATAAAAAATTCTCGTTAAAACTAAATAATTGTTGTTGTATTAAACGTATCGTAGAATACGAAAATAAAAAATGCTATGTTATAAAGAAAAAGAATTACTTCTTTGCGACAATTTTTTTCTTTAAAGATTATTTAATTTTGTCGAAGTTAAATCTTGCTAAAATACGTCTCTTTTAAGAAATTATTTTAAAGAAAATGAAAATTTAGTTGAAAAACGACATTATTATCTATGATTTATTTAACGAAATTGCGAAATATGTTAAGATCGTTAATTGTTATTTAAGAATTTAAGAGAATATTAACGATACAATAGATTTTTCTCTTGAAAAGCACATAAAGATCTTTATAGTAATTGATTAACAAATCATTGTTGACGCAAAATTAGCGCACAAAGTTTATTCATTAAGTCAAAAGTTAAAAACTTTAATTAATAAAAAATTCGACAAGATGCATGCATAGAAAAGATTAAAATAATTTAGAAATTCTACGCTCTTTAAATTTTCTATTTTCGTAGTATGGAAAATCGTGTATGTTAATTTAAATAAAAAGCTCATTCAAAAAGACAAAGCAATGATAAATATTCGAAATTTAAACGCTATTAGCGTTATGAATTTATATTCTTTGTTATTGCAAAGAGATGTAATAATTAAATTACAAGATTGCTCTTATATTATCGTCGTAAACGACAATGATTAATTTTATTAATTTCTAGTTAAGAAGAAGCATCAAGATCGTTTTATAATCATTTTTTACAAAAGAAAAGAGCGATCGAACGTCGTTCTCATAAGCTTCAAAGAATTAATATCGTACATCTAAAATAAAATGAACAAATTTCTTAAATTTTATCGCGATTTTTGCAAGTGTTATATCGATAACATTGTGATTTTTTCACGCAATATTAACGAGCATTTGACACATTTTAAAATTATCTTCGCTTTGTTTTCTTAAATAAGAATCTTTTTAAAGTTTAAAAAGTCGTATATTAAATATTTATTCGTAACATTACTAGAGCAACGTGTCGACAATTTAGATCTTTGAACTTCTAAAGAAAAGCTTGCTACATTAAAGAAACTTAATTTCTCTAAAACTTTAAAGAACTTAAAAATCTATTTAGAGATAACAAATTAACTTTGATTAAAGATTGTTTACTATGCGTAAATAGCGAAAGTTTTGCAAGATCTTAAAACAACTTTGTTGAAAAAATCTTTAATTAAGAGTGAAAAGATTTAAACATAATATTGTAAAAATATTAATATTAAGTTTATCAATACGAAGCTTTAAAGCTTTGCTATGCTTCAACAATAACTTATTAAGAAGAGTATATTTCATTATTATAATATTAAGCGACAAATATTTATAGACGTCGACGAATTCAAGAAATACGAATTCGAGATTTATATTTATCATGTAAGAGAAAATATTGTTACAAACTTCTTTTAGGCGATCGATATTTAGACGATTTTATATCTTTCTAAGATACTAAACGACGTTAAGAAAAGATATTGATCAACAAAGCTAAAAGTTGTCGCTTTTGTATAAACACTAAAAAAGATTCGTTACATGCTTATTCATACGTCGAAAAAATCGATCGTTATTTTCATCAATTACTTTGCGACGATAAACATAACAAAATAGATCAAATTGTTTTTCTCTTCTTTAGATCGCATGAATTTGCGTCTTATTTGTGTCTCTTAATACATTTTCTAGTTTTCGCTTAATATACGCTAAAAAATAGAAAAATTTAACATTGTTTCAAACGCTCTTTCTAAATTGCTTAAAAAAAATTATTTCAAAAATAATTTTAAGAACGAAGAAATCTTTGACGAAATTGTCGCTTATTATATGACTTTAATTAAGATAACTTCAATTTTTAAGAAAAATTTAACGAAGATTTACAAGATCGATAAAAAGTAATTTAAAATTTACGAAATGCTTCTTAATTAACGCAAAAAAAATTGTAATAATTAACAAAAAATTCAAAACTATTTTGTTAATTTAAAACAAATTTTAAAGAGACGAAAATTTGTTATTATTATTTTGGCAAAAGTTTTAACTTTAGCAAAAACTTAAGTTATAATTTTGATGCTTAATATAAATACGACGAGAAAATTAACGAAGTTAAAGATAATAAAACAAGAATTTGCTATTATAATTTTAACAACTTCAACGATATTAAAGAATTTCGAAAAGATTGTTACTTCAAAAGAGCTAACAACATTGAAGAAATCAATTAAGATAGAAGAAATCAAAATAGAAGACATTTAATTTATGCTAAGAGAAAAACTCATTTACTTCTAAGACAAAAAGAACGAACGATTAAGATTGTGCATCTCTAAAGCTATGAAAGCAAGAATCTTTAAGCTATCGTATAATGCATAGACGCACGAAGAATTTTTACGCATTTATGATAAAATTATAATCAATTATTACATGAGAAATTTAACTAGACGATTAAAAAGATATCTAAAACATTGTTTATCGTGTTAGATTAACAATACAATTAAACATCGTTTATACGAATAGCTAAAGCTTATCATCACGAAGTCAAAGATATTTTATATCATTATTATCGATTTTATTTTCGCGCTTCTTAAGCTATTAAACGAGTACGATTCTCTCATGTTAATGATAGACAAATTCTTCAAACGAATTACGACAATAACTAAAAAAACGACTTTCTTAATTAAGAAATAAGCAATCAAGCTTATTGACGCTTTCGCGAATTAAGATCTATCTTTAAGTATTATTTTTAATAGAGACAATAAATTCTTGTTCAATTTGTGAAGAGCGATATTTTACTTCTTAAAAATTGATTTACTTTATTTTATCGTCTATTATTCACAATTCGACGATTAATCGAAACGATTTAATCAAATCATAAAAATAGTTTTGCGACATTATCTTATCTTAAATTCTAAAATAGATTAGAGACGTTTCGCGATTAGACTTCGAGACATTCTTAACAATTTTAAGAATGTCTTGACAAAAAAATCCTTAAACGAACTCATCTACGAGAAAGTTCTTCGTAAAGAATTGTTTATGATTGATTTTTATTAACAAGACACTAATTACGCTACTAAGTGAGAAAGAAATCAAAACGAAGTCGCGACGTTAATGACTTTCGCAAACGCGAAAATGAAGCTACGCTATAATAGTTATCATTAATTATTTGCTTTAAGAAAGAAAAATAAGATTTTTCTAAAGTTACATTTAAGATACAAGATTTTAGAATTAAAAAATTCTAAGCTCTTTAATCAAAAAACGAAGTTATTCAAGATTCTAAAAATGTACAATTATTTCGCTTTTAAATTGAAGTTATTTTTGAACTAGAAGATACATTTAGTTGTTTTCATTGCTATGCTAAAGTTTGTTTTAAAGAAGAGCGATTTATACGCAAGAAAAATTGATGCGAATGCGTTTTTAATAAAAAAAGACGAAGATACAAATAACAACTATAAGATTTAGCAACTACTAGATAGACGTGTGACGTTACAAGAACGCGATATTCGTAGAAAGAAAATAGTCTAGTATCTCATCAAGTGGAAGGGCTAGGATTCTGCCCACAATGTTTGGTATAATGAGGCGAATTTGATCGAAGCACAAAACCTTGTGGAAGAACTAGGGTCCTATCCATAATGTTTGGTATAATGAGGCGGATTTGATCGAAGCATAGAATCTTATTAACGATTATCTTGATATCTATGATGCGCAATTCATTAAAGAGTATTAAGTTAAGAGAATCTAAAGAACATGTCTAAGTCAAGACAATAAACAAGTTAGATTAAATGTGCATTTGTTTGTTTATAGAACTAGCGTCAAAAATATTCGATTCATTTCTCTTATCATTGCATTCTCTTTCTACTATAATATTTCTTTTCGCAAAATTATTAAGGAAATGTCTTTCGCGACGTTTGATGTAGCATTACATTATTTATTAGAGAAAAAAACGCGAGTTTGACGACTCACAAAGCAAATCATAACGATAGAAAAAAAGAAACGAGCAAATAAACTTAAAAGACGTCTTTATGATCTAACATTGTGCGACGAACGTACTCTAATCTATGTTGAGACGATTTACGCAACAAAGCTTCGAAATCGTACGATTTTAAATTTAAGTTTAAGAGACGATTCGCAAGATTTGATGACTATTAAAGCTACTACGTTCGCTATAAGATTAAAAATAGCGCTAGAAGTTTTTCAAAAATAAAATACTACATCAATAAAAGTTATCGTAATTTGCTATTTATCTTATTACGACGAAAGTTTGTTAAAGAACAAATTACTTAACATAGTCTATTAACAATTTGACAAGTTTTAAGAAATCTTCGTTAAAACGATAGAAAAAGTAGCTTCACAAATTCTAAATCTTTCGAATTTGATTTTATATTTAAGAAAAAAATCAATTGTTACTTTGATTCTTAACAAGTATAAACTCGAATTATTATCATTGACGAAAAAGAAGTTTATTCGACGAAATTGTACAATTATTAAGAATCGCTACTTGAAGACAATTATAAACGATCGTTAACGCATTTTTGACTTAGTAGAACAAAATAAATATTTAAAGAATAGAGTCAAGACTTTGAAGAAATTGCTTAGAGCGTATAAAGACGATCGAAAAAAGTTAACTTTTGCATTATTAGTGTTGTTCATTTATAATGCGATAACGATCGCGAAACTTTTGCTCTCCCTAATACTTTATTTAGGAATCGAAATCATTGTTTCGAATTTATTGATAATTGATTATTAAGACGAATTTATTAATCTTAAGCATTTTGTTTTCAAGACATAAAAAAAATACTTGACGTATTTTCATCTTTAGAGTTTAAGTTTACTTAAGATTTTTGATCAAAGTAACAATTTCGAAGATCTCGCTCAATTGTTATTTCAAATACATTCGAAAAAAATAAGAATAAAGTCTCTTAAGCGAAAACTCATTATTTTATTGAAAATGAATGCAATTGCGACATTCAAGAAATACGAGATTGCTTTAAAAGCTTTGGCAAAACTAGTGTTTTAAAATTCTTTACTTCGTCAACTAGTTACACACACATATAACACAAAACTAAGAGTTCGTAAAATATTAAACGTGAACAAAAACTTTTATCTATCTATGAGAGAAGCATTTGTCATTAATGTTCTTGAGCAATTTGATCAACACAATGACTTCAAATTAATTGCGATTCTACTTTTTCTTGCGCATTACGATGTGATAGTGACAAGAATTTGCCTACTAAAATCGTCGATAATACGCGTTCTTTTTAGCGCGTTTGTCAAAAGCATTTTATTTATTAAAATCACTAGTAACTTAATGTTAACATTTGAAAGAACTTACAATTTCGCGAATTTCGACATTTTTTCATCTTTTCTTTACATTTGCATCACATTATTAGAATTTAATTTTACAATTTTGAATTTCGATTTCGAAGACTTCGATTGCGAGAATCTTGCTAACTTCGATCTCGCAATATTAAATATATTAATTGACGACAAATTACGCTCTTTCTTTTATGACGCATTAATGTTAGTTGAGCTTAATTTTAATAACTTTTTCATTAAATATTCTTGAAAGAATTGCTTAATTCTATTTGATTAATGACTTTACGAAATTTATAACGTCAAAGTTGCTACGCGAGAACTATATTAACGAAAGACGTTCGTCAACAAAAAGGCAATGAAAGTCAATGTGTCAAATAACAAAAACTTAATTGTATTTACGAATTTATCAATTTAAAAGAATTATTACGCGATAACATACAAAAATATCTAGCTCATTAGAGATCTTCAACGCGTTAAAGATAAACATAGTATTTTTGTTAAAAAGAGAGATAAAATCGTTGTTGATAAATCTACGAAGTCAACGATTTTTCTTAAAGATTTCGTCTTAAGGCAAAAATCTAATGACGACGAAGATAAAAATAACGTGTTTTTTAAAAATAAATTTAACAAAGAAACAACGAAGAAGAAAGCAAAGATTAAGGAAGCAACAAAGAATAAAACGAAAAACAATAAACGCAAGAGTCGCAATTTAAAGAAAAAAGACGTTAAAAAAATTAAGAAAATTAAGAAGAAAATTGTCTTAATCAAGTTCGACATTTCGATATCTTCTAAAAAAAAAAATTAATTTCGATTCTTTTAATCTTAAAAGCGAATCGCATGATTGCGATTCTAATAAATAGCTACGTTAACATACGCAAGAATTTGCTTCGTATGCAATCACTAATTAAGATAAGCATCATTATTAAATTTTTTAAGAAAAAAATGAAGAATGCAAAGAAATCATGAAATGCGATCAAAAATTTCGCAAACGCATCAATATCAACGCTCATTTATTATTATTCGTCGTTAACTTTTATCAATTTAACAAAGATAAAAGACTCAAATTTTATTATATTTGCAAATTGATTGTCGCACGTTACAATTTATTAACACGAGACAAAATGTAAAACTTTTCTTATAGCAAAATCACACATTATCGAGAAAGTTATAAGCGAAGCCTCTTTCTAATTTGGAATTCTAACAAAGAAACGTATCATCACGAATCTTCTAATTTTGCTCTAGTTGTTTTAGAAATTCTTTCTCTCTTTCTTTAATTGTTTTAATAATTTCGTCGTGTTAACACTACAAGCGATCTTTTTTGTGAGAAACGTATTACCTCGAATTTGCCAATCTTGCTCTAATTGTTTTAGCCCCCTTTCTATGTTAACATTAGGGTCGAACACCATAATATTTTGTTCGCTCTACGTCTATTCTTTCATTTGTCGCCATTAAGAACGATAACATAGCAAAGAGATTAAAAGAAAATGTTACGATCATTGTACTTTTCTTCTGGGCAAGGTATTTCTTTCGTGCTTAGCAAAGTATTCCTTGGCACAATAGTATTTAGATTTGGAGGACTTTCCTCTTCCTAGCTAGTAATACAATCATGATTCCCATCATCAGTGTCCTTTTCTTAGTGCGTTTTCGCACCAATAAGTTTAAAATATAGTATACTTTAGACAAAGATAATAACAAAGTAGACGCACTTAATAGAAAAAATAATTATATAAAAACAAAAAAATCGTTTAATTACAATATACTTAAAATTAACAAAGACGAATTATTATTAACAAATAAATATAAACTAAATACTATATTACAAATATTTCAAAATAATATAAAAAAGTTTCTTATAAAGAAAGAAAAACTCTAGATATCTATTAATAAAATTAACAAATATATAAGAGAATATTATAACAAATTATTGCAAGAGCATTTAGAAGTAACAAAAACTCTTTAACTTTTATATTAGTATTGTTAATTTTTATAAATAAGACAAGTTGTTAAAATATACATTAAACAATGTCTTAATTATTAGTAAAACAAGCATAATATATATACAAACTATAACAAAATTTAATATTAAAAATTATTTAAATTGTTATAAAATAAAGTTACGATAAACTTTATTATTAAGTTGTTAAAATTAATAAATTTAGCAATTGAAAACAAATATAATTTGATATTAGTAATAATTAATAAGCTTATTAACTACTTATATATTATTGCATGCAAAGAAAAATTTATTGCAAAACAACTAAAATATATTATATTAAATCGATTTATACAATATTATAATATATTTAAGAAACTAACAAGTAACAAAGACAAACTCTTTATATTTAACTATTAAAAGACGCTTCTTTTAATATTAAATACAAGACTTTAAATATCTATTATTTATTATCTAATTACAAATAATTAAACAAAAAGAACAAACTAAAGTCTTAAGCAATATTTATAATAATTAAGTATTACTTTTATTTATAATACAATTAGCACTTAATACAAAGATTTCGAATATTACTAAAATAACTTTATTCTTCGTCAATTATAGCAAGAAATCAAATCTCTTCGAAAAAAAACGTAAATATCTATTAGCACAATTAGTTATTAAAAAAATAACAACACTAAAAAAGATATACAACAATATCTTAAAAATGCAAAAAAGATTAATTAAATATTAAAATAAAAAACAAAAAACAATATCTTAACTAAAAAAAAGAAATAAAATATATCTTTTTACAAAAAATCTTAGAACAAAAAAGTTAAACAAAAAATTAAATTATATTAAAGTTAAATTGTTTTTGATTAAGAAAACTAAGAAACTAATTAATTACAAACTTAATTTACTTAAAAATATTAAAATATTTTTAATATTTTATATTTTATTGTTAAAATTAGTAAATTTAATTACGTCTTTATAGAACACATTTTATTTCTATTTGCAAAAAGAAAATTAATTCGAGATTAAAGAAATTCTATAACAAAAAAATAAAAAATATTTAATCAAATAAAAAGAATATTTTATCTTAAAGAACACATAAAAATTAGAGAAAAATCTTAATTGCTATCAAAATCTTTTAAAGAAATTTTATCAAAATAAGATATAAAAACAATATTTCAATTTTAATTAATTAAAAGTTAAAATTGTTCAAACAATATATTAAATAATAACTCGAGAGTCTTTGTAACAAATTTGACGAAATATACTTTATTTATCTTTAAATTGTTAATATTCTTCTATTTTGTCACAATTATTTCTTTTTTCTTATTTTTTAAAAAATTTAGCTATTTTTCTAGTTAACTTAGCTTTGCATGCGTATCGCGCACTTCTTTCTTTAAACGCATTTGTTTTCTATAAATTTGTTTAATTAATACAAAAGAAATTGTTAAATTACAATTACAATTAAATCGCATATATATTACACACTTTTTAGAATTATTATTTACACAATAGATTTTACTAGATATCGTACAATTACAATAAAAACGCATCGCTAAAAATATTGAATTTAAAACGTCAAAAAGATCTTTTTTTCGAAAGAAGAAATTTCTAATATTAATTTTTCTTAAAAACATAATAAGAAGACATTAGATTTCAAAACAAAAACTCTAAAGAAAAAAAATAGTATTACGAGCTTATTAAAGCTATATTAGTAATTTAGATTCTATATTGTTTAAACAAATCTACTATTATATTTATTATATTTGAGAAATAAGCAATTTAAATATAATATTTAATATGTTCGACAAACAAACATTGCGAAAAATTATATTTGTTATACTTAACAAACGAGCAAAACGAATAATTTGTATTTTCTTAGTATATAGAAACTAGAACACGACTCTCTTATAAATTGTGTTCAACTTATTATAGATTTTTACTTATTGTTACTTTAATTTATCGAATCTCTCTTAAAATTTATTGAACATAGAAATTGTCTATAGTTGTAATCTTTGTTATCAAGTAATTGCTTGCATTGTCTAAAGACGTCTACAAATCTCTTCGATAGCACAACTTATTCTAATATCTTCGAAGAAAGTACTAGCGTAATAGATATCTCTTTATTTTAGATACAAATATTATTAGAAATTAATAAGAACAATCTAATTTTTTTAGTATATCTTAGATATATAGATATATGCGTAGATAGATAACTATCGAAGCTTCTAAATATCAAAAAACAGTATTTTTATACAATTCTAGTAGAGATCTGAGAAAAAGTACTTCGAAATCCGTCTACACATTATTAGAAATTTATATATATCCTCAAAGGCTTTCCCAGGACAGAATCAAGAGTAAATCTGAAATTATATTGGGCAAGCGCTAGTCCAAAGCGTCTAGCGCATTAGAGCTAGGGCTTCTATATTGGTCTTAGCGCATTTTACGTATTACGAGGCAAAACCTGCCATTTTACCGTATTACGGTAAGATGGTGCATTTTACCGTAATATAGCATCACTATTCATGGGGGTCCTCTTGTACGGCATCGTCTTAAACCCACACTCCAGATTATGTGGATTAAAGCCCGGACGATGAATCAAAATTCAAAATAGAGAGTAACGGCGCCAACGCTACCTTACTCCATTTCACCTTCCACCCTCACCCACACCAGCCCAAAATTATCAACGGGCCGGCGCAGCCAGGCAAGCACACAAAGGCCTGATTCGTGACTTTCCGCACCAACTGCAGGTCTGGATGGCGATCAGCAAGCTAGCATAGCTGCTTAAAGTACTGCTCTTCAAACGGTTGTTGCCTTTAGCTCCCAATGGACGAGGGCCTAAGCATCCTCTAGGAACGCTATGACGCCTTTAACTATCCTCGGTTTCCTTGGCCATGATAGGGGTTCATTTCCCGGCATAACGCCATCCATATCCACTCCCTTCAACGTCCAACGACCACCAGCATTCCGGTCTGATTGAATCATGTCGGGTCAATCCATTCGTCCAGATCGGCGGGCATGTCACGCAAGCCTGTATGAGTAGTCCGTACAAGTGTTCTACTCTTGGAATAAGCGATTGGAAGCGCAGATTTGACACTGATCCCGTGAATATTAATGAGTACCAGTGGTGGACTTCCTATGACAAACTGTACACCAACCAGTAAAATAACCAGTGACTTGTAGGGTCAAAAATATACCCGAGCCACAAAAGTGCAATGTTTCTACCCTCTCAAATAGGTGAGTCTCGCAGGTCTCTTGTGTTCCTGTAGACAACAAAAACGTAGTGTCTGTTTGATCTAGGCGAACACGCATTGCATTCCATCAAGCTAGCTATCGCAGAGAACAGGACTGATAGGCAATTTTGCCCAGACAAGCCTCTGTTGACAGATGGGAATAAGATTGCGGTGAGAGCGTTGAGGCTGAAGCCTTCCATCAATATAATCTCATTGCCCATAATAATAGTCCTTCGTCGAGAATGGGTCTTCTTGAAGTGTCAGGGCTGCCGCCATATATGCTAGCATCGTCCCATTCAAATGCTGAACAATACTTACCTTTCTTGGGAGCAGCAGCCCTTGGAGCTGAGATGAAAGAACGTTGAAGTACGCTCCTTCAAGGAACCGAAGTCTATGTGATACAAGATTGCCAGCGAGACGCCCACGGTTGTGCACAGGCATGCCTGGACGCTTCTCAAGTATTCTCTGTCCAGACATGCATTTTCGATGAGAGCACTACGTATTCACATCTTGGCTAGAAGGTTGGTGGCTACAGAAAAGCAATCTAAATACATGTACTACCCGCTCCACAATGCAGCAGCTCAACTCCTGAAGCTTACACATTCGGATCGAGCATGGCAACAACAGAAGAGATTGCTTCATCGGCATCCAGGATCAAGACGGGAACGCAGATCGAAACGCTGTCTCTTATCATGCGACGAGATCCCATCGTGGTAGTGGGAATGAAACCACGAGCATCCGCGGTGCGGCACTGGGGACGGGCTCTCGTGAGTGTTGGGAGTAGTGATTTTTGATAGGGATAGCCTTCTGTATACCAAGTCGCTGATTTCAATTGCTCACAGTCTTTGAGACCCTTACGTCAAATCCTTCACATTGTATTCCTTGCCATCTATCCTGCTGCTACTCTATATATATGTTCCAGAGCCAACCAAAGCTCACTGGATAGCATTGAAACCGCAAGCTGATAGAGAGTGAACGTCTCCCGAGTGATGCCCAAAACCCATGAAAGGGAATTATGCTGCCTTCGCCGACTCAAACCAAATCCTGCCAACCTCCGAGGAGATACCATGCCGCTGGATTAGCTACAACTCTGAAGGGTTAGGAGATGGAATTGGTTGGTGATGAATTTCCTCCCAAGATTGGTTGGGGGAGATTGGTTGGACGAAGCGAGAAAAAGACAGTCCTTGAGACGACTTACTGCATGGGGGAGACCGTCACGTGTAGGCAGATGCATCTAGCCTGTGAAAACATAGAGAGCCTTACAGATCCTGCATAAAGATACGATCATACGCCTCGCATCGGAAGGAAAGAGTTAGAGTACAACAGATCGTCTCTTTCATCGCTGAACAGCCAGGAAACATACTCCACCAAATCACAAATTGAAATTGAGGAGATTATAGAAAACCCCCCAGCTCATCACCTTCGATCACATCCACTTAGCGTCACTGTACATCCGCCCTCCCCTTCCCTACCGAACAGTTGCTCCCTTACAAATCCTCACTAAACTTACTATCCCTAACCGGACTATCACTCCCCCTGCCTACCCCCCCATCACCTAATGTCCTCGGCGGCTTCAAGCCTTCACTATCAAACGTATCCCTCGCCTCCTCGAACTGCTCCTCCACCTCCTCATCGCTGCTCTCCTTGTCCAGATCCCTCCCCGTGCCCTTCGCCGCAGGCACCGGATCAACAGCCACCGCCCCGCCCGCTACGATCGGGCCCACAGGATGTTTCCCTCGCAGCGACGTCCGAAGATTATGCTGGATGGGCTTCGGCTCGCGAGGTAAGCGCGGACGCCCACGCGCTTCGCCCTCGGAGCTCGAGAGGGAGGAGATGGAGGATGAGGAGAGGCTGCGGCGGGGATGGGCCACGGCCGCGGGCGAAGCCCCATATGGGTCTTCGTTGTCGGCGCGCGTGGTTATAGGCGCAGATGCAGTGGCGGATGACTTGCCAGCCATGGCGACTTCGCGCTCGGAATTGCCGGTGCCGCTGCGGTTGACGCTGGTGTTGCTTGCAGCAGCGAGATTAGCGCCGCCGATGAAGCCTTTCTCTTGTGACGGGGCGCTTTCGGAGATGGGTTCTCTGCCGGCTTCGGAGGGTTTGGCGGGTTTGCTACTACGTCGGAATTTGGTTTTCAGCCAGGAGGAGACCTTGCTTTCGGATTTGGGCTCTTGGGCTTTGGGCTGGCCGGCTGTGACGGTTGTCTTGGAGCTGGGCTGTGCCTGAGCTGGCGGTGGGGCTGACGTGATTGAAGGCGCGATGCGGCTGGTGAGTGACTCGGCGGGTTTGGTGACCGAACTTGTGGGTGAGCTTACGGGCGGCTCTTCTTTTGCAGCTGCAGGCACGCTGGGTTGCAACGTGGCTGGAGTGCTTCCGAGTACATCTTGGGTTCCGGTCGCGGAAGCAAGGAGCTCTGGTAACAGAGGTGATTTCGTACCCTCATTATCAACCGGTGCGGAAACCACACGTTGGGCGATCAACTCAGCGGTCAACGAACCGATTGGAGCTATTGTGCTCTCTGAGGTAGATACCGGCTCGATGGAAGTCGCTCGCTCTTCTGAGATTGTCGGTTCAACTTTGGTGTCTGTGGTGGTGATGGGCTCATCAGATGGCTGCTCCACAGGCGGTACGGCTGGCCCGATAAGTCGCTGCTGATCAGGCTCAACAGATATCGGCTCGGTCTTTGTGATTGGGTCCAGGGCTGGTGGTTCCGACTCCTCTACAGGCGGGACGGCTGGCCCGATAAGTCGTTGCTCGTCAGGCTCAACCGAGATCGGCTCGGTCTTTGGGATCGGGTCCAGGGCTGGTGGCTCCGATTCGTATCCAGACGATGCTTGGGGCGCCTCGGCGACATCCTCAAATTTGCGATCGCCTCCTTGCCTAAGCAATTTCTCCTCGGCCTTTTTGGCTTTGGCTTCACGTTTCTCTTCATCTACGCAGCATGAGTACATAATCCGGCTGTATAGATCTGTTGGTCTTACCTCTAAAACGCTTCCATTCTTCCTTGGTCATCTGATCACGAAGCTTCTGGTCTTCTTCCTTTTCCCTCTGGATACGCACCCTTTCCTCCCTCTCCGCACGGATGGCCTCATCTCTTGCTCGTTGTTGTTCAGCTTTGGCACTAACGGCGTCTAGCGTCGGCTGAACTTTGGCGGATGCAATCGCATCGACTTCAGATTGATCCATGTACTTTCCACCGCCGATATATATCTTACCATGATTGGTCATTCTCGCACTGCTGTCAGCTTGAGCGCGGGCTCTTGCTTTGGTTTCCCACTCCTCCATCATGGCTGGTGACGCTTTGCCCGTTTCGGAGAACACTTTTTCATCCATTCCGTGCATACTGGCTCGCACGTTTCTTTGAGCTGCCGCCAACAAGGACTCTCGATCTTTCTGGCGCTTCTTCTCATCTACTTGCGCCAGCTTGTCCTGGAAAAGAGACATTTCCGACCTGATTTGCTTCGAACGCTCGGCATCGTCATCGCCAACCTGCCCATCGCTAGAAGCACGCCGTCTTGGCCGGCCTCGAATTGAAAGCTTTGATTGTGGCTTGGCTACAGTGGCTCCGTAATAGTTTCTGTAGGCTGCGTGCTCGTCATTTAGTTTTGCCAAGCGCTCAGCGGCCAGTTTCTGTGCAGCCTCCTGCAAATTGACATAGGTTGGAGGCGCCGTGTGCGACTCATCGCTAGAAGCGACCGATCCCGCCCTGTGGTGGACGCTCGATGCCGCATAATGGCTATCGCCTCGCTTCCCTGCTGCAGCTTCGTTAACCAGCTTCTGGTGGACGTCGTACATCTGTTTAGCCATCGAAAGAGCTGCTGCGCGCAAACCAGCTTGTCTGTTCTTCTCCTCAATTTCCGGAGCTACCGGCGGATGCGAAGTATACATTTCGCGGGACAGATTGGTCACCGCAGCGTCGTGTATCTTCTTCGCATCTATACCTGGACCAGTTGGTCGTGGAGCCTGCAGTTGGCTTTTCTGTGGTCTGTTGGCGATCGTTGCTGCGTTGAGCGCATTCGCCGCGGCGTTTTCCGAGTCCGGGTACTGGCTTTGAACGACAGGCGTCGACCCGGATCTCTTTCTGCTTCCAGTCATGGCACCAGTGGCTGCAAGTAATGCTTTCTTCCCCCCGTCTTCGGTGACACCGTAATTCACATTAGGACTCAGCCCCTTCTTCCGCATCGCCTGTCCGGCTGCGGAATTGCCTGCATCTGTTGACTCAGGCCTCCAGATTTTGACTTGACCGCCTTCCTTTTGCGCGAGAAGTGCGGCTTTGGAGCCTGCGGCACTCTGTTCCGGATGCCATAATGGAGCCATCTTGTAGTCCTTAGCTATCATTGCCGCTTTATTTGCAGGCTCTGACGATCCTGGTTTCCAATATTCGAATTCCTTGTGATGAGCATTGGCTAAACTCGCCGCTGCTCCTGCTGAGGAGTCTGGATCCGGCATTCCAGTGATAGGATAGGACGGCAGATCGCGCGGTTGTGCATATTTGAGAGAAGCCGCCGCACCTATCCACTCAAAGTCAAAATCGCCCGGCCCTCTGAGTAAAGTATATCATACCTGCTGAAGATAGCTTGTTGTCTTCGTCCAGTGGCCAGTTGCTCTGTGACGATGGGGCTTTCTTACTCTGGCCCTTTGTAACATACAACGCGGCGGTGGCAGCTTCCAAGTGTCAGTAGATGTAGGTGTGGACAGCTTTGGTTAGCTGGACGGCCTGTAGACATTACCTTGATCCTCAAGTTTCTGCGACTTGGGTGCTGCCATGTCGCGAGTCAAGCCTCCCTTTTGAGCCATGTATGATTGTGTTGGCTCCGGAGAAGCTATCGCACAGACTTCGGCGACGTGTCTTTGTATACTGCGTTCTGACAGCGACGAGTGCGCACTTGTAGAGAGGGTAAATCTGTGGGTAGCTGGCTTCACCTGTTGCGCCTTGGGTGAGGTCGCGCTTTATCGCGGCATGACGTTATGTGGCGCCTGATTTCCTTGGCTCGACCTGGCAACATCCAACTGCGACCTGGCATTAACGGCGAACACTCAATTGCATTATATACTTCGCTTGGGTTTGACATCCTTCCTACCTTTATCCCCCTAATGCCAGTCAATGAACCTTGCTTTTTAAAGTGAATCTGTACAGACAGTGATTGACAGGCACAGGACTAGGATTTTAACCTTTCTTGACCTGCGCTTCATCTGCCACTTTTCTTATGATCGAGGTGATTAGCAAGAGAAGCAGAGCCTGTCATACTCAGATCAGCTGCCAGAACATAGTACTGATCTGCTGTAGACTGATCTCCTGTATGGCAAGCGACTGAGGTCACTGTACCCAAGCTACCGTTCCTGAAGTATCCCATTCCCGATACGATACAGTTGCGTAGAGATTTGGAATATCAGCAGCCTCGCCATTCCTTCAGAGAGTCTTCGGCTCGAATCATTCTATATCCTGTGGTTTCATATACAGTCGGGTCATTCTTATATAATAATCCACCAAGAACACTTACCTGGTAGTGATGGCGACGCAGGACGTTGAGATTGTCCCTTCAAGTCCATTCCAAACTATTCTGAACTTTCGTGACGTCGGTAGAACAGCAAATCTCCTGCAGACAAAGGTGTCAGTGCTTCCAAGCCGTCTTGTAGCATATAATCAGCTTGCGGCTTGCTCATTCACAACAGTATCTTACAAGAAGGGAAGCTTTTCCGGAGTGCACGGGCATGTATTAAAAGTGTCTTTTGCTCTTTGGTAAGCAAACTAACAGAACATGAAGCCCGATGAATCCTCTAGCGAAGAAAAGGAAGCTCTGGTTAATCAACACGGAATCAATACCATCATTGACCTCCGCTCCAAGTCAGTCTTTCACTCCTTTGCCGTCTTTGACGCTTCACTAAGCCCAAGGCATAGGACTGAACATCTTCAAAAGGCCAAAAAGCACACCTCCACCGCGGCCATAGAGATACCTTCGATAAGCTACCGTTACATCTCCCTTAATGGCCCCTCCTTCGAGCGCGCCCTTCTCTGGCGACTCCCCTGGCTTAGCATGGCCAAGCTTACCGCTCTGATGGGCCTTGGCTACCGTCTTGAAGCCATCTCAATCATAGGTACCCAAGTCATGGAACCGCGTGGCTTGACCGGCCTGGCATTTGACACTCTAGCCATGAGCACCGCCGAGATAAAGGCGGTATGTATGCTATTTGCAGATGAGGCAGAGTACCCGATCATGATCCATTGCACGCAAGGGAAAGATAGGACGGGCCTTACTATTGTGCTGATGTTGTTGCTACTGGAGGTCCCAGTGCAGGCAATAGCGACGGATTATGTCGCTAGTGAGAGGGAACTAAAGGTAGAATTGGAAGAGAGGACCGCGGACATGAGGAAAGTGGGTTTAGGACGGGACTTCGCGGGTTGCCCAGGTGGCTTCGTGGAGGCCGTGGTGAGCGAGCTTCACAGCAAGTATGGCGGTGTGAAGAGCTATCTTGAAGATAAGGTTGGGATCAGCGAAGAGATACAAGAGAGGATAAGATCTATAATGCTTGTTCGATGAAGCTTTAGCGCCAAATAGCACGGGGTAGAGGTGGACGCCTCTGGGACCGGTGATACAAGAACAAATGAAATGATTGGTAAAAGTTGAGAGTGCTAGCCCGGAAAAACACTCTTGCTGGGAAAACATCCCTAATCTTACTATTTCGATATACCTAGCACCAAATTTTGTGCTCAACCAATTGGTCTATACATCTACAACTGAAATCGAATATCGAACGTTCTCATTGCTTGCTTCTCGATGAAACAGGAAGGCCGCTAATGTACGCTGAAAAATCGACAAGTCTCATACCATCTCCGGAATCTTCGGTCCCAGGGGTCCGCCTGAAAGTGATTGATAGAACCAGATTAAGCTATGTCCGACAAAGACAAATTGAGATATCGATCATGGCTGAGATGGAACGGATACCAGGGAGAGCTTTTCTGCTTCCCTCGTAGGGTAGTGAAACTAGGAGATATTTGAAGTCTTGAAGGTAATCTGACTACTCCTGCACCTTGAGGTCCGACCTTGAGCGGATCTTAGTCATTGACATGCCATTGCCTTGCGAGACAATATGCCAGACCTGGGTAGTTCTTATGGGCTCGGACACTCCTAGCCATAGGGCCGTTGTCTCGAATGAATCATATGTGGCTCTACCGAGAAAATACAGCCGGCAGATGAACGAACACCTAAAGAAACGAAAGGGAGGTGGTGCATCACCATTGCATCCTCCCAGAAAGAGCAATCACTCTGAACACCATTTCCCCTTAAAACGAAATACAGAACATGTACTTAGCTGCAAAGTCACACAAAGGTGTTTACACAAAGGTATGGCAAGACACCAGGTTTGAAATATGCATGTTGAAACAGCGTCATCGAGTGAGGACACGGCTGTGAGGGCAGACCGCCCAGAGCAGGTGAAAAGTACCCACTGGCGCCAATTTTGCGACGCCGCTTCTCTCGGGGAATTTAGTCACACGACATGGTGCGCGCTAATGGGCACATGTCACCTACTGGGGGTGCATTGGAGATGATGCACGATTTTTGCAGACGACTCTGCCGTAGATTCACGTAGAACTTAGCTAATCCCAATGCTCAAGATCTTGATATCTTCCTCGGGCTTCTCGCTTTTCTTTCCAACCCTAGCGTTCTCGATCTTGTGCACAACGTCAAGACCTTGCACCGCGCGTCCAAAGATGGTATGCTTCTTGTCAAGCCACGGTGTTTTCTCGGTCGTTATAAAGAATCTGTACCCGATCAGCACTGACAGGATGGTCGAAAAGCATAGCTAGATGATCCATGTGACAAACGTACTGAGATCCATTAGTGTTCGGACCAGCATTAGCCATGCTGACCGTATATGGCTTGTCGTGCTTGAGTGTTGAAAATTCATCTCCAAATTCTTTGCCCCATATGCTTTCACCGCCGGTACCGTCACCAAGAGGATCTCCGCACTGGATCATGAATTTTCTAATCACTCGATGGAAGATTGTATTATTGTAATACCCGTTCTTAGAGTGGGTGACAAAGTTTTCCACAGCCTTCGGTGCTGCCTCTGGAAATAAACGCATGTGAATATCACCATATGTGGTATGCAGCACAGCAGCCGAGCCAGTTTCTGTGGGCTTAGCCTCCAAATGCTGTGTCGCATTGAGGTTCTTCGGTTTCTCGTTCTGCACGTCGCGCGTAGACTTGCTGATGTCTTCCTCGTTGGTGAACATATAGAATCGTACTTTGCCAGACCCAGTGGAGACTAACATAGGGTCGCGTTCTTCAGCTTCCTGTAATAGTGGATTTGCAGAGGCAGCCATCGATAAAGTGACAACCCCTTTCTTCTGAGGTTGGCCTTGATAGATGGCCAGATTGAGAGAACGGAATGGCTCTTCCTTACCATAAACCTTTACTACGCGATTTGTGAGTGTGTTGATTACTTTGATACCAACGATAGAGCCGTAGACGATGAAGTTACTGGACTCGTCGAACGCAACATTGATCTTGTTCTTCAAGTTCGGATTCTCAAGCTCACGCTCAACGGCTAGGCGTCTGCCAAATTCTACCTCGTCAAGTTTCTGAAGTGCGGTGCCCGCTTGTTGCATCTCAGTTAAAGTGTTGATGGATTCGTCGTAGGTGCGGTATAGCTTCCCAGTTGCGAAATCGAAAACTCGAATCTTGCGATCTGGGAAAGAAAATGTGACAAATTGGGAACCTGATGGTGAGATGGTAATTGATGATGGCAGGGACTTTGCTTTCTTGAACTCGAAAAGGTCTGTCGAGCTTTTGTACTGGAACACGTTTTCTGGCTTCTCGTAGTTGCCGCTTGGACACCAATACTCAATCATACCACTTTCGTCCGCGGAGATCGCACAATCATAGTGGTTGTTGTAGGCTATCTGTGCGACTGGGCTCCTATGTAGGCCAGTCATTGTCTTTGCGGGCGTTTGTAAGGTTCCTCGACCGTCGTAAATATTAATTGAGTTGGTTCCTTCGAACGACACTGCCAGAAGTGGGAGCGAAGCACCGCGCCTGTGCACCCAGCAGAGTGTCTTCGGGACATTCGCTACTGGAATAATGGAAAGTAGGTCTGAACGTTGTGTCAGCAGCTGGCCTAAGGCTACTAGCGGCAGTACTCACCGAAGGTCACGACGTCGAAGATCTTAACCGTTTGGTCCACTCCAGCCGTCGCGAAGCTGCGCCCGTCCTGGCTGACGGAAACACTTGTAATTTCTCCACTATGCGCTCTAAATTCTTTTACCGACTCAACACCAACCACTGCCTTCTTCCAGAATTTCACGGTACCCTCCACGGAACTGGTGATTAAGAAGTCCGTAAAAGGTGTAAATGTCACGAATGCCAACTGATCTTTGTGCATCAAGGATTTGGAGTAACGCGGTGATGACGGCAATGCAGAGATGTATAGTTTTTCGTACGGAAGAATTCTTCGCTTCTTGCGCTGCACGGAGGACGGGAGAGTAGGACCGAAATCGTCATCCGCTGAGGATGTCTCTGCGAACAAATTAGCCAGAGAAGTAGTAGCAGAAGCATGAGCGGGAACCTTCTGTCTTGGCCGCAGTGCCCTCAGCCATATTTGGAGCTCCATTACCATTGCTTTCGAACTCTGAGCGTGAGCGCTTTGAGCTTGGTGGTGAGGGTGCAATAGTGGATTCCATCTGGTGTAGGAGTAATCAGAGTCAAGCTAAGCTATTAGCAAACCTGAAGCTTCAAACAATATTTCACAAGAAATTGTAGGTCAAAATGGTTAAGCTTCATTGCCCAATCAGAACGAATGAAACAATAATACATAGCGCTGAGCACTACTTACAAATACCGTTATTTTACCAAGGCCAGAATATAGAATTCCTTAGCAATTGATCCAGGCCTACGCAATCAGCAAAGACCTACCTACCACTAGTCGACAAGCCGAATCGCAAGCTCGATCCTCCTCTACGTCTGCGATCTCATCAAAACCATCCAGATATTCCATCATGGCCGTATCGACGCTGACGGCCGACCCAACCCTTGCGTCAGGTCCCAGCTACTCTTTCTCACAAGCGGCCAATTCTACTGCAGCTGGCGTCAAAGAACATAGCTTCTACCCGTAAGAGATACGATCCAAACTCGAAATGGTATTTGACTCATCATCGCAGCTACGCAGACAATGGTGGTTCTACGCTCGGTATTACTGGCAATGACTTCGCCATCCTTGCCGGTGATACTCGCTCGACTTCGGGATACAACATCAACACCCGGTATGCCCCTAAAGTCTTCAAGATAGGTGGTGATGACGAGACCGGCGAAGGCGCGCATATCGTACTTTCGGTCGTCGGCTTCGCGGCAGATGGCCGGGCACTCAAGGAACGCCTGGATGCAATAGTCAAGATGTACAGATACCAGCATGGCAAGAACATGTCGGTCAAGGCCTGTGCCCAAAGACTTTCCACGATACTATACCAAAAGCGTTTCTTCCCCTACTATGTCACGGCCATCTTGGGAGGCTTGGACGAAGAAGGAAAGGGTTCACTGTTCAGCTATGATCCTGTGGGTTCCTATGAGCGGGAACAATGCAGAGCCGCAGGGGCCGCTGCAAGCTTGATCATGCCCTTCTTGGACAACCAAGTCAACTTCAAAAACCAACACATCCCGGGCAGCGGTGAAGGTCATGAGCTGGAAGCTCGAAAGGCGGAGCCACTGCCAAGGAATGAGGTGGAGCAGCTGGTGAGGGATGCATTTACGAGCGCAACGGAGAGACACATCGAGGTTGGAGATGGGCTACAGATGTTAGTGGTGACCAAGGATGGGATCGAGGAGATCTATCATCCCCTCAAGATGGATTGATCTGAACGTAGCCATTCCAGAATGTGCATTCCGCATAGTTTTAGCGAGCAGAGCATATGGCATGGCGTTTTAGGGTGTTTTGCCAGCCTCAAGGCTTCACTATTTCCTATCACCGCGGGGTGCACCTGAATTCCGTTCCTCAACGCCTCAAGGTTTTGGTGACTATCGACACTGCCCAGTATCGAGATTTTGTTCGAGCCCCTGCATATCCCTCCTTCCATCGCTCTGGCTAGCCGTTACACGACTTGGTATCAGACATGGTCGGAAGCTTCAACTTTCCCATCCCTCTATGAACAATGTTCTGTATGAGCCACGCGCCCAAAACGCCGCGCTAATGTCAATTGATTTCATGAATGACAAACTAAAAGCGTTCCTTCATCCGAGAAGCGACTGTTCGAAGGTTGCCGTATACTTTGCCCGGCGGACTCCCTAAAATCAAGCTCACGATAGCCTCCCTTGCAATATGTATGTTCCGAAAACCACCAAGTATGTGAATCTTCTGATCTGCCAGTACCACTCTTGTTCGACTGGCATTTTCAATTGCGAACTTGGTTTTGCCATCTTTCCCTGCTATTCGACCTATAGCTCGTCCCAGATGCTCACCGTTCAGCGTCTTGACATCCTTGATTTCGAACGTTTCAATGTACAAGTCGTCCAGCCGCAACAGCGCGATTGCGTCGTCGACATCAAATCCAAGGCTGAAAGCTTTCACGAAGTCTTCGCCCTTCTGCAGTGCTCCCGGATATGTCGTATGCTTCGAGGAACGCAGCTCCACGGCCCGAGCCTTGACGTTCATCCGCACTTGCAGTTTGAGGTGCTCCACAAGGGGAGGGTACATCTTCAACCAGGAAGTTTTCAAGGGTGTCATGCGATGAGGAGGGATAAGGACTTTTCTTGTTTCTGCTATGTGTGGACCATCAACGTTCTTCGCCGGAGGAAACCTTGGACGTCCCTCCTCGTCTATCTGCGTCTCTGTATCCCTCAGAGACATATTCGACGGCTGAGCCGCTTCTGGCGCCGTACTTGTAGCATTGACAAGGAGGTCATCGTCATCTGTACAGGATGTCAGTCACTCGACAAGCAAAGGTAGCCTTGTGGCATGGACCGTCCTGAGGTAATGGCGTAGCTTCAGCTTCTGCGAGCTGGTTCGGACGCCTGAGCAACGCGGTTGGCACGGGCATGGTGGTTAGGGATTGTGAGTTGCCCGCACCATTTCAACCCAGTAGCGTTTTGTGGGGAATCATAGGATGCACTCCAAGAGAAAACCCTTTGTGCCGGAAAAACATATCTCCGGTGTGCCGTCATCGGTCATTGCATTCAAGCTCCATCATCAGTACATGCTCGCGTGTTTCTTTCTTCTTTGTCTATAGACCTGGCTGCGCGCATTCGACCATGGACCGAGACATTGCAGCTTCCGCATCATGAGCCTAAGACGATGCGCAGTAATGTGATATGTAGAGTGGGCCTTAGCACTGCTGGCGGATGGCATGGTCCTCTTCCCTGCAGACTCATTCAAAATCCTAACCCAGTCTTACGCCTCTCAAACCTAAAGCCACCATGGCCACGAAGTCCTTCTCTGGTTGCGTGTTCCGGCAACCTTTCGATCACTATCACAGAGACAAGTCCGACTCTACATGCTAGCTCACAACGTCTACACCAGTCATTGAATCCCGCTGGTCCGAGAGTACAATCTTGGGTGCTAGATCGTCGGAAGGGTCATAGCATCCATAGGAGTGAAGGTCTATCTGGTGCCTATGACACTCTATGGAGGCGAAATTACTCGTCTGGCCGGAGGGATGAGAGCTCGAGTGAGCAGCGCAATGCGTCCAAGTTGGAGAGCCTGAGCGATCAAGGCTTAAAAAAGACTCTTTCGCTGAAGAAGGGTGTTGCATCCACAATGGCTCAAAAACATCTCATGGATCATCTACCACATATGCCACAGCTACATAGACCCACAAAGGAAGAACTGTTGGCTGCTGCTACAGGGTTTTGGTCTCGGCTTAAGGTCCGCTTTAAATGGTTCTCAATCCGTAGTGTAAGGCCTTTCAACGCGGATGAGATAGGGGCTTTCTTTTCCTGGGTCTTAATGGGCCATGTTTTGTGGATATTCCTTGGTACTACTACATTCTTCTCCCTTGCAATACTCGCCGCCAACACTGTCTTCGCTCAAGGTAAGCCGGGACCCTGACCTGAGAGTGTGCCTCTAACAGTCCCCAGAAACATTGGCACGCTGGGTCGGCAATTACCTTACGAAGTCTTCAGGAATCAAAATCGTCTTCGAGTCAGCCATAGTTCCCAAATGGGGTGATGGTGTCATTACTTTCAAGAACGTCTTTGTCTCAAGGCGTCCCGGCCAGGGAAACGGCAAAGTCAGTAAAGGATCTTCATCAACAGCGGCCGCAGCCGCAGCTTTGGACCGGATGAGGGACTCTGGTGATAGTCCCGCGAGGAATCTTACGGTTGCTGATACCGAAGAGGACTCAAACTACACGCAGTTCGACGTGTCTCTGGACACAGTCAATGTCACGCTGTCTTTCACGAAATGGTTCAATAGCAAAGGCTTGCTTCGAGATGTCGAAATCAGAGGTGTACGAGGCGTAGTGGACCGAACCTCCGTGCACTCAACGGGTGAATACGTGGATCCAAGGACCTACAAGCATGAGCACAATCCAGGAGACTTCGAGATAAACTCGTTCAAGCTGGAAGATGTTCTGGTGACCGTACATCAACCGAACAAGTTCCGCCCGTTCTCGGTCAGCATATTCGCCTGCGACCTGCCTCGACTACGAAGGCAATGGCTATTCTACGACTTCCTGTCCGCCCACAACATGTCTGGATCCATTGATGAGTCGTTGTTCACCATTCATCCTCGCCAAATGCATAGCCATACTGGGCCCTACTTTCGCAACGACAGCGAAGCAAGTTTATGGAAGAAACAAAGTCGACTAAGGATTGATGGTTTAAACATTGAACATCTCAACCGTGGTGTTCAAGGGCCATTTTCATGGATACACGAGGGTAACGTCGACATTGTGGCAGACATTCTGTTTCCAGCCGACGCAGACGAAAGCATTGCAAAGGTCATGTCAGATTTCTATGATCGGATGGAAGCCACAGTCACGCCTAGCAGACGTCAGCAACAGACACACGACGATATTGTCATTGACAATGATGGCGAGGGTGATCTCGCTGCTACAGCTCCTGTGCGTGGGAATTCTGATGATGGTCTGAAATTCCTCATCATGGATTTAAGAGTCCACCTCAACGATGTCCGCGCGGCTGTTCCGATTTTCACGAAAGACCTGTCATACGTCAACAATGCATTGATTCGACCAATTGTGGCGTACATCAACTCCAGAAAAACCTTCATCCCGATCAACTGTCGGGTGGTCAAACGGCTGCCTGAATTTGACGGCAGCTGGACAATCTTTGATAGTGGCCTGATGGACGATCTCTCAGCCGAGGTAAGCGCCAGCTGACGTCTGGATGCGGATTATGATCTGACTTATTACAGACTTACGAAGCGTTTGCGAAAGACATCTCCGATAATCAGGCCCAGGTGAGGCGGTTCAAGAAGGTAGGACTATGGTCATTGCAACTATTTGTACGGGCATTTTTCATGGGTTTGGCGGGCAATCTTGCATGAAGCATGGCCGGTCTTTGATTGCTTTGCATGAGCAGCGTTGGCGTTAAGGACATCCGGAAGTATGAACGACGGGTGATGATACCTGTCGATTCCACTCAAGTCTCCCTTGTAAATAGTTGTACTAAGACCTATCACCTCTCGCAATCAGGAACGCACAAGGGATATGAGATGTTGGCTTTCTCTTCGCGCCTCAATGTGGGACCCAGTCTCGTACGCGTTGGCGTGCTGATTGCTGTCCATATAACTAAACGAGACTCCGATAATTCTCAGAGAGATTCTCTATTTCATAAGTACAATTAATGTAGAAGGCCTACTTTGATGCCCTAATCTAGAATAATACAAAACGAATCTCAGCCCTAATCTTGAGTCCTCATCACAACCTTTCAATGCAAAATTCCCACTTAAACTAATATACAGTATAACACGCATTGGATCTACAAAGCAAACCGAGAAAATTCATTTCTATGGGCCTTTGCTCATGCAACAATCATAAACGGTAGGAACTTTACTAAAAGGACTGGACTGCCATCATGACAGACATTTCTCCTCACGCCACATCAGGATTCGCCTCCGCTTCCGCCTATGATACACATCGCCCTTCATACCCGTCAAGTGGAATTTCCTCTCTGCTGTCCGCTCTAAAGCTAGACGGTATGGCTGGCGCCCGGATCATAGATCTCGGTGCTGGGACCGGCAAGTTCACGCAGTTACTCGCAGATAGGGACGAAGGGTATGAAATTCTGGCAGTCGAGCCGCATGAAGGCATGAAGAATGAATTGCTGCGGAAGAACCTCAAAGGTGTAAAGGTAGTGCATGGCACCGCGGAGAAGATGGGAGTTGAGAGGGAATGGGCGGATGCGGTTATCTGTGCACAGGTAGGTTTCTTGATCTTCGCATAGTCAGAAGTGGTAGGATCCGTAGCAGTAGACATGGTAATAAGGATTGCTTTGATCCCAGGCATTCCATTGGTACGCGATGGCGCCGTCAAGTTCATGAAAGAAGGCTGAATAGTCTAGGTTCGCGACAGACGACGCTCTCAAAGAAATTTACAAAGCATTGGTTCCAGGAGGTTCACTTGGCATGATTTGGAACGTCGAAGACTGTCTGCTCTCACATTCGTTTCTCTTGTCGTCAGAATGCTCATGAATCGAAGACAATGCTCCCCGAAGCTGGACGCCGAGCACGCGTTGGGAAGCCAAGGTCAAGGACATAATGTGGTCGTTCGACGATTCTCAACCGCGCTTTAGACACGAGAAATGGCGCCAGATTTTCGAAAAGCAACTCTCCTCCACCCCGTTCACTATTCAGTCGGCTGATCCGCTGTTCTCGTTGCCGCTGGGCGAGGCTTCCGAGAAGTTTACGTATTGGCTGAGTCCAGAGGCGATCTGGGACCGATACCACTCTTTGAGTCAAATCTCCGTGCTGCATGGCGAAGAACTGACGGTAAGCGAGAACACAAAATTGACCGAGGCCGATGCTGACATTGGTCAAGAATGTGAAGAAGCAAGTTCTCGAAGCACTCGAAGGTGACGACGTTGGACAAAATAAGCAGGGTGAGGTGGCGCTGCACGGGAAAGCTGTCTGGGCGTGGACGACCGCGATACCCGGCGCTCCATTGAGAGAAGGTGGATAAGGGTGTATACTCAATTACCGGCAAACCTAGGCCAGCTCGGTTTGGGTATGTTTCTTTCACCTAGTCGGTCAGAAAAGTTTTGTTGTGCAGGCGACATTGACAGGATGCTTGACGGTCAAGTCGATTCCTAAGAGTCGGCAGATATGTACATAACTGGATCCAAGGTCATTCGAGCCTTCAAATATTATTGGAAGAAGTCTACCATTGTTGCCCCTAACAAAGGCGTCACCGTAATTCCTGCGCAGCTGACCATTCACGTATTCTGCTGTCTTTTCAAGGGCAATATTCATGTATCCATCGACGGATTGTAATTCTCCTGTCAGGTGAAGAAGGTTTAGCAATCGCGATCAGCTTAAGGGCGAGGCAGTCCTCACCTTTGTAGACTACGCCAGAGTTGAGCTTGACTGTGACCGGCGCACCTATGATTTCCTGAAGGAAGGAGCTAGGGTCCCGGCCTTCAGACGCTGCCCCGTTTTCCATGTTAAACAAGCTATTACAGCTTCCTGCTGTAGCATGCAAGAATTCAGTGAAATCTGAGTGACAGTGAGTTGATGTTGAAGCGAGGAGGAAATCACAGATCTTGAGAAGATTAAGGTGGTTATGGGGCACAGGGGTGTAGAAGTACTTTACACACAGGGGAACCTAATCTAGGCGCGTAGGCGCGCCTACACGTGTTTCAAGCGCGTCCCTCGGTATGATCGAGGACTGGACCCCGATTCGTCTGTTTACCGTGTGGTGGTTCTTGCGATCCTTGATATCACTTACTCTGGTACCTGGAAACATGCTCACTCACTTCCTATGCACTTCGGATATGATCTATTGAGAGCAGACTCTAAAGTCATCGTTCAGCAGCATCCATGATGGCGGGATCTGCAAGCGAGGCCCAAAAAGCACCGTTGAAACGCTCACTCTTCAATAAGCCTGCATGGTCCAGACCTCAGAAAGTTGCAAGCCCGGCAGAGTTCTTCCACCGCTCTAGCTCTGCTTACGCTGACGTAGCTGCTGAGGCGGAGCGCAAACGCAAGGCCAAGCTAGCGAGGAGGCTGGCAGAGAGGGCGAAGGGCGACAGTGAAGCAAAAGCTAACGGAGAGAACAAGCGTCAACGCGCATTGAGCGATAGCGACGACGACAGTGACGGTGCCAGTGATCGGTCTCACAGTTACAGCAAGTCCAAGGACGCCAAAGAAGAAAAGCGGTGCCACGGTAATGTGAATCCTGAAGAATTGATTGTTGCTCCAACCACGACTACATCAAGGAGAAGTCCTACCCCTCAAAAGAGCCCCGTGCTTCAAACACTTTCCAAATGTTACGAGAATGGCATCAACGCAAGAAAGGCAGAGATGCACGCAAAGCAAATCTCCTCCAACATAATTGAATTAGAAGACAGCGGTGATGAGGGTGCGGCCCCGGATGAGAATGACGGTCAGACGACGATCCAAGCAAAGAAACCTCCAGCTCCTGAAGAAGACGACTTCCCAGCTTCGGACGATGAATACGCGGAGCTGGCACGGAAAGCGCGTGAACGAGCGCGGAGAAAGCGTTTGGAAGACGACATGATATCTACAACTCAAAAGCCAGCGCCGTCAATCGAGCCAGATAGTCACTCGCAGCAGCCGCTCTCAGTCCGTCAGCCTATGCCGGCATCTTCACAGCCAGACCCTGAGGTTCATATACTCATCACCTCGCCGTTGGAGAATACGGGACCTCTCATCATCAAGCGGAAACTCTCTCAGCGACTCAAAGACGTAAGAGTGACCTGGTGTCAGCATCAACAATTCACCGCCGACATGACCAGCACCGTCTTTCTTACCTGGCGCGGAAAGCGTTTGTTCGATGTCACGTCATGTAAGAGCTTGGGCATAGCTGTCGACGAGGACGGCAATGTGACATCCAAGGGTGAAACGAGATTATTCGGAGAGGAGGAGCAGAAAGTCCACATGGAAGCGATGACGATGGCGCTTCTTGAGGAGCGCAAGAAGGCGAAGAACCGCAAGACTGAAGAAGCGCAGGGCAACATTGACGACTCAGAGGAGATAGTGACACCGCAAAAGCCGCAAGAGCCGCAGGTCAGAATTATCTTGAAAGCCAAGGGGTTTGACGATTTCAAGCTCATCGTAAAGGCGGTAAGTCATGCCAGCTCTTCTCTGACGTCTTGCAAGTGATGTGACTGACGATGATTCAAGACTACCGACATATCCAAAATCGTTGCGGCATTTCGCCGAGCCAATCTGGCAGCAACAGAGCAGAGAGACGTTTACCTCTTGTTTGATGGAGAGCGTTTGGAGCCCGAGACCAAGGTCGGCGAGACCGAGCTCAGCGATATGGACCACATTGATGTCTATGTCAAGTAAAGCTTGTCCCTTGGCTCTCGTTACTGTTATCAACTTTGCACCTCACACATACCAATCAACAATCTATCGTTGCATCTCCATCTCGATAGAAGACTTCTGCGCTTAAAGGTGTTTCTCTTCACGTGAGACCGTGATTTCGTGGAGCGGAATGCCCCGCAGGGCCCCACGTTACTTTTTCCTACCCGAAGCCTATCCCACCCTCAGACCGCTTGAAGCACTTCTCATAATGAAGATCCTTACGACTTCCTTTCTCACCTGTGCCGTCAAGGCCTGCAAATTATCACCCCTCAGCTTCCCGCTTCACTACAAGGATGCCGAGCTCGAGCAGAATGACATCGCCTACAACCCCGAATTCCTCATCAACATCCTGCCCAGGGTCGACTGGGACGCCGTGAAGATCACTGCCAGCGAGGTATATCCCCTATCTGAGTACCCAAACCGGCAATTGCGCCAGCGCATCCGTAGCTAACTCCCTCCATCCACACAGCTGGGCTTCGCGATCCCCGAATCCAAACCAGAACCCAACCTTTCCTCAGCCGGCACTCCCTCCGAGAATCCAAACTCTACAGCCGCCGCTCCCTCTGAGGATCCAGTCTCTACCCCAGACGTCCCTGCCCCACCATCCTCCGAAGATGAGAAGACGCTCCGTGACCTGCATACACTGCTATTGCAGACGGAAGTGATGGAGGGCAAGCTGGTGTGCGGCAACTGTGGGCATGAGTACAAGATCAAGGAGGGGATTGCGAACTTCTTGCTACCGAGTCACCTAGGTGAGTTTCCATGTGGCATTGCGGTTGGGAGGAGCTTATGGAGTGAAAATGGGGACGCGTAGGAGAACGGGAGTGGCTGATTGATGGCTGTGCTAGTATGAGAGAAGCTTGGACTTGAAGGGACCTTGGGGCGTAGATGGATAGAAAGGTTGGGGTGATGCATACCAGCTCTTCCTCGAGCCTACCTTGCGATGGTCGGTTGGATCAGGACTCGGAGCGAATGTTTCCGGGTCAAAGTAATGTAAAGAAGATAAGCTGATGGATCGGGACAAGCCTGCGAGAGGTTCTACGTATCGTCACGAGCTTCCATGGTCAAGTGGGATGGGCATTGGCTGACTGAATATCAATGGATCAAAAGCTCGAGGGCATGTAGCGTGGCTGCACATGAATCATTCAAGGGTGTGAGGCTCTTGTTGACAAAGCCTCCTCTGATAGCATACCTCTAAAAATGCTAGATGATGTACATAGAACGCGGCAGTCATACCGCCCAGCTGTCGTCGCCAGTAAACAGATAAATCCACTCCAGATGGCCAACAGATGCCCAGAGCTTGTTTCAGCGAAGTAGATAGCAGGACAGTCTCCGCCTGCTGAGAGTAACGCCGTCGTAATGCGAGTAGTGGTAACCCCATGCAACGTCGGTATCGGAGAATCCAGAGTGAAGAAGAAGAAAACACTTAGTTCAGGAAGCCCTTACAGCCGGTTGAGCCGCAAAGACAAGGTACTCTGTCGTCACTGTCCCTCTCACGCTCAAATTTATAATCATAGGTAAGCTCCTCGTCTGTTCACATGTCAGTAAAAGTACCCGGATTGGAGACGGGAGAGAGGCCTTACTTTGGCCAATGTCTCGCAGGGCATATATGACGATTCGCTTACTGCCTTCTACCTTGATGATCTTGGCAGTGCAGTTCGGTGTACAGCTGTGATTGATGAAACGAGCAATACCACCTCGTTTCGTAGCGTCGATGATAGTGTTTTCGTCGATCCTGAATAGATAACTGCTGCCGATCCCGCTCTTGAGGTATTGCCGTTCTCTCATATCGGCTACTTGTTGGCGGACCTTTTCCCCAACGTACTCGATGATCATGTCATTGGCTGCGATATTTTCCATAGCGTACAAGCCCCAATTGTGGATCGCCGACCGAGCAAATTTGACGGGCTTCTTCCTCTTCTTGAGCTGGTTGAAGCGGAGCGCATCGCCCTCTCCACTGGACGTGGCGAGAACTTGCTTCTGAGCTGCAATGTCGGCAACAAGGCGACGATTGTTGACCCGATTGGATCTTGACGTGGACTTGGAGATGGTTTTGGCGGCAGCAAGTTTAGCAGCTTCAGCGGCGGCTGCACTGGGATCATCTTTGGCCTGTGCCTCCCTTTCTTCACGAGCTTTCTGGACCTTGATCCGGTGAGGTAAGTATTTCGACTTTTCGGATTCCAAAATCTTCTTTGTCCCTTCAGTCCGTGCGCAGCCTGAAGGATTTGGCACGTAGTAGCCCTCAATCGCTGTTTCTGCTCGTATAAGTCCTCTTTCACCATTGCGATTCAGCGCTTTGATTTCCTTCTGCTTCCACGCCCAGGTAGAGATGTTCTTAATACGAGCAGCAGGCCGGTGCGTCAGTGCCATTCTCAAGAACCTGAGATCTTCGTCATCCTTTAGAAGGTGCTGCCAACCATCCAGATCCATGACCACGTCAGAATCCTCTACAACAGTTCTCCTTGGCTCGCCTTTAGAAACTTCCCAATCAACCTCGGCTTTTGGTGGTTGGTCGGCTTTCGCAGGCTCAGGCTCAGGCTCACGTTGCGGTTCTGGTTCAATCACATCAACATTAGGTGCCTTCGCTAGGAGCTCCTCAAACTGAGCCTTGGCCTGCTGCTTTTTCGATGCCTCGCGTTCCTCGAATATCTGCTTCTTGGTCTTCTTCTTAGGTTTTTGCTTTTTCACTTTCGCCTTCTTGATCCCCGAGTCGCGGTCCGGAGTTTCACTAGTATCATCACCTGGACGCACTTCCACTTCGGCAATGGAGGAGTCTCTGTCAACCACTGAAAGTGGTGCAGCATCAGTCTCTTCATCCTTGATGATGCCGAAAAGCTCGTCATCCTCTCTCTGTCTCTTCCTTGTAGCAATTTCTTCCACCAATCGTTTCCTCTTTCTAGATGTTGCTGGGAGCTTGCTGAGGTCGCTCTCAAGAGAGATTAACAATGCGTCCGCAGAAACTTCTTGATGGATTTCGATCACCGCAGGTGCTTCGCTAGTCAGTCGCTGGTCCTCTCTTGAGTGATCCCAGGATGACTCCTTGATGATTTGTTTGGCTTTTCGGGGAGTTGCGACCTCGAACTCGTCGTCTGAATCGATGGAAGCCATGCTCATCCGACTGATTGGTCGACTCTCTTGTTCTTCGGTATCCCTATCAAAAGCTGTCCGACGCTCATCATCCGAATCATCCTCATCGTCCTCATCGCGGTGCTGGTACAGACGGTGATGAAGTGATCTGATACCGACCTTCTTCGGCGTTCTTTGCTGTCTGCGTTCATCCGCAAATGCGACATTGTCGTATCGGTTAGCTACACCTTTCCGTATTCTCGGGAGTGCAGTGACATTGAGCGTAGAGGTAGTCAGGGGCCTGCGTCCGCCAGCAAGCACTTCGTTGCGGGAGTCAGGCGTTCCGACTGGTGGTGTCTCGTCACTTCTGTCGAGATTTGTGCCAGGGCGCCGGCCACCTTGAGGATCGGGTATGTTAAGCCGCCTTCGCTTCTCGATATGACGATCAGGATCAAGATAGTCGTAGAGTGCGGGAGCAACAATCCGAGACTTCACATCATCCACAAGCTTCTCTCTGAGTTCCCGCTGAAGCGTCTCTAGCATTCCTTTCACCGGGTCAAGATTTAGCGCCCGGTGCCTCTTTTCATCCTCGATCTCTAAATCTTGCTCTTCCCGTAGTTTTTGAAGTACGGCCTTCTGGCGCTGCTCCGCTTTCACCCTTTCGGGGCTGGGACTCCTCTCATAATTGGGGTTGCCATACCGTTGGCACTCCAAGTTCATAGTACAATCGAACAAAGGTTGCATATGACAATTGTCGAAGCACCGCTGAGCCTCCTCTTCTCCACCTCTCGAATCGTCGAAGATAAGATAATAACCAGTCTGATCGGCCCGTATAGCTTCCCAATAGTAAGACTTCATTCTTGCCTTCAGATGTGGGACCGTCGCACTCGAAACCTTGACGTAGCAACTGGCTAGAAAGACGTAGGGTTTTCGTTTGATCTGGTCTAGTATTGGGGCCTCTTCAATCAGATTGGGAACGTTTGGCTTGCCTCGTGGCCCTTCTGGAGGTGGTGGTGGCGGCGGAGCTGGTCGTGCAGAGTGTCGGCCGGAAGGGCCTTTTGGTGCGGATGGTGGAGGAGCGGAGAGCGGAGGACCAGGGATTTCACTTGGTCGAATCTTGGTGGAACTCTCTTCTAGCTTCTCATTCCGCTGCTCTGAGGGTCGCTGCCTTGTGGCCGCCCTTGCTATCATGCGATTTCCAACTGACCCATCCCGATCTAGATGTGCGAACACCGGGCAGAGGCCAACTCGGCGCTGGCCTCCTTTGCACTCAATATGCGCTTTCCGAGCCGCTGCAGCAGCGGAGACAGCAGGTCCGTCACTCGATTGCTTACGGTCCTTATATTCTATAAGGCAAATTCCAAGAGGACTCCCAGTGCTTGGATCGGTTTTGTTGTTGATATCAGCAATCGAACCGAAAGAGGAGAATAGATATTGAATTTGATTAACTGGGGTCAAAGGATCAAATCCAGTCACGACAATCCTTTTGGGCGGCCCTGGACCGACGGTGTTCTTGTCAGTAGAGTACGGATTGAGTTTGTATGGCGACATTCGCACACGTGTTTTTCGGTGACTAGCTGCGCCCTTCGAATAATGTGCGATTCTGAGCCGGGGATCAGCTGGCGGACCCTCTCCGTCCTAATCATCCATTCCGTTAGCTTTAGAGTTCCGACTTGATCCAGCGATAGACCTACATATATACCGAATGGCGCTTCCTGAACCTTTCGATTTTTCCTTTCCTTTGACGTCAACGTGTTGTCGAGCTCAGGATCGTAAACCACCCTGATACCCCTGGACTCTCCCTTGCCTGGGTGTGCCTGTTTTCGAACGACAGGTAATGCCGCACCTGGAGTCACGGAGTCCTGAGCTTCAAGCATTGCGGCCCGGGCTGCTGCAAGGTTGGAGGGGTCTCTGCTTGACGTGGTCCGGCCACGAACGTTCTTCCACTCTGGGGAAGCAAGAGAGCTGTTTGGCGGCGATGACCCCACATGTGTCATAGGGGTCAGATTCGCTGAGCCGTTCTTGACCGCGGTGCCCTGTTGGTTATGTTTTGCGCTGAAAAGGGAGGATGAGGTGCTGGTGGAACTAGCGGAGCCTACGCCATTCAACAAATCGCCATGTGCGGTCTCAGTCTCGTCTGGAATAATCGATTTTTGATCAGTCCAGAGGTGGCCATTGCATGCACCGTTGGTTGAGGGACGCCCTTCACCACCTCTCAATGATGAAATCGGGTGTGCCGGCGATATTTGTGACAAGGTAGATTCGTCTCCCGAGGGTGATCTAGGGCGTTTTCGACTTAGAGGAGGCTTGGAGCGCTTTTGCTGGAGCACCGACGGAGCGGTGGGGAAGAAGTCCGCAAAACCCTTGGACGAGCGCGACATCGCTCTGAGAGGAATACAGCTACTACGTTGGCACCAGCGACCGCATCATGTTGTTACCACACCAGCCAACCAGATATGAAATGCGCTCCGCTTGCTCCTCGGTACACGTAGTGACGGGCCCGCTCACGCCAGCGGCAGCTCTGGAGACCCAAGCACGCGGACTGTTGGAGGGGGGGTTGCGTCCAGAACGCGAATTGGTAAAGTGTGGCGTTGAAGTGTCAGGTTGGTGAGCGACGGCGGAGTGATGCTGAGTATATGAATTAGGCAGGACAGACGGCGAGATGAGGAGTTTAGGAAGCAAAGGTCCAGGGTGTTGACAGATTGATCGTTGGATGCTCTTTGGGCTGGTGGTAGGCATGTAAAGTAAGGTTACGGACGAAGTTTCCGTCATTTGGCGCTAAATTGGATTTCACCAAGTGTTGCCCACCACCGCCTTCCTCCTCCGTTGCTGCAATTCACTGCATTGTTCGCCAACACGTCTTTCATCACGCAGATCCCAGTACCATCTCTCGATCATCTCATCCAGAGGGCATCATTGACCTGCCCCCGAATTTCCACTGTTGCTGTTCCAAATGCGGTGCGCTGTGGCTTCACCACTGAAGGCGCAGTCGCCTCCACTTGTCGCACGGAAGCTTACCACACCTAGGATGGGACTTTGCCCGGGAGACCTCATACATCCCGTAGATGAGTCTGTCTTGAAAATCACAAGTGGGAAATTTCACAAGCGAACGTGACCGCTCGCTTCCTAAGCACTTGGCGACCTTCAACGCCCTACATGTGAATAGGACTATTTGGCAACGCCCACCGCCCACCGCCCAGTCAACGCCTGATGATCAGAGGAACTGCGCAAATAGGAGGTGGGAAAGATGCGGATTACGTTACATGCCTGCAGTTATTCGGGTCCCCGATCGTCCGCGCACTTTTAATCAGATAGCGATGAGCCGGATGAAGTAAGATCATACAGAGTCGACCTGCTCACAGGTCAACCCTCTTGGGGACAAGGGAGGGACAGGAGATACGATGGCACATGTGACGGGGCTAGAGCCATGCCGTACCAGCGTTACTGAAGGCGCTCTGCATGGTACTAATAAGGAAGAGCGCCGAAGTCTCGGTGATGGTCAGTCAATGTTCCATGCGGTGGTATAATATGATGCACAATTCTTTTGGAATCACCTTAGGAAAACGTATGCACAGCTTTGCGGAGGACTGGACGACCGACTGAGACTTACGGCTGATTGCTCGGTCACAAAGGCCCACAGGAGGGCTTGAAGAAAGCCTTGAATCAATTCTACAGAAGTGGATGAAGCCCAGGTGGTGCATATACCCGCCGAATGAGATACATGTGTCCTCCAAACTTCGCAACCAGCAGGGAGAAATCTTGTCGTGCGTCTCTCCGGCGCTCCGCCCATCTCGAGGGTGGTGTATTCTTGAATTTGGAAGCCAGTTGCAGTGTTAGAATCCTCCTGGCTGGGTAGATTTAAACTTTGGCCCTTCAGCCTTGGTGCTCACTGACCAATCAATAAAGTATGTCCTCGACCGGTTGCGTTTGTTCGAAGAATACAGTGCAAAGAAGAAATTGATACCCTCTCTGACCTGCATGAGAGACGCTTTACCTCACTTCCGTGCCAACATCATACAAGGCGTAGAGTCACGTGATTGCTACATTATACAGCAATGAAGAGGCATTGCGTAAGTGGTGAAGCATTGAAACAAGATATTACAATATTTCAAGTAAGGTGGCACACAATCACCTACTCAGTAACAGTAAGGTAATGGATGCATGCTTCACACAAAGGAGCCAAGCGGGGGGGCAAAGCAGCAGCTACGCGTGCCTGATGTACGCACCGGTTGCTGGAAAGGTGGGAACAACTAGCAATATGGTGTTGCCTACTTCCTGGACAGAGGGAAGGTGTCGCGGTTGGTGGTGGTGAAGCTGCAAGGTACCAGTTACTCGATACTGCTAGCGCCATAAGCTGTATTTTTAGACGGGGCGACTACTGCATGCGGCCCACATCCACTTGGACGGAGCCAGACAAAGCCGCCGAAAACTGGCAGGAACAGACGTAGTAGCCCTCTCACCTGTGCAAACATCTTTCCAGCAAAGAGCTACACGAGCTGCTCCATCATACGCATTCAGCCACATTCCCGAACCATAGTAACACGGGAGACGAGAAGAGAAAAGGGGTTCAGCTGGCCGATCAACAACCCTTCCTTTACAACCCACCGTCGCTGCTGGTTGTCATTCTTCGAGCATCACATTTGCCGACCCTTCCCTGTTGAGCTTGAAATATTCATCGCAACCCCAAGTCTACCACGTAGTCTTCCACGGCCTCGTCGTTCTTGTTGGTGCTCTAGCATACCCCTGGACTACGACTTAGCAAACCACTGAAAGCAAACATGTGGTCGGTGAAGAGCTCGCCCAAGTACGGCAGAGCTCGAGGCTGATCAATGCTGCAGTGGCATCTTCGGATATATCAATTACTTGGTTGAGAAAGACCGCAAGTTCATTCTCGACACCTTGGTCAATGGCTTGTCACGCTTAGAATACAGAGGATATGTGAGTTGACCTTTTCTGACAGCAATTGCTTCCAGTCGCGGGTCCGTGCAACTAGCTATCCAGCCTCTCAGTTCTTGTCTCACCATTTAACATGATATGCTCAGCTCGCTGACCACTCTGCAGGATTCTGCAGGCCTTTGCGTCGATGGGGACAAGAAGAATCAAGTGTTTGCCTTCAAGGAGGTGGGCAAAGTCGCAAAGTTGAAACAGCTCATCGAGGAGGAGAAGCCAGATCTGACCAAAATCTTCGACTCGCATGCCGGAATTGCTCATACCCGATGGGCTACACATGGCCAGCCATCACGCAAGAACTGTCATCCCCACAAGTAAGTATGCCCGACGCACCCGGCGGTCGTCGCCCAATGGTTACATATGTGTTCGAAAGGGCATAATTGCTAATAGCCATGGCTAGGTCAGATTCCTCCTGGCAGTTCTCGGTGGTGCACAATGGTATCATCACCAACTACAAAGAGTTGAAGGTCCTTCTTGAAGGCAAAGGCTTCAAGTTCGAGACCGAGACGGACACTGAGTGCATCGCAAAACTCGCCAAGTATTTGTACGACCAACACCCAGATATCGAGTTTACCGTCCTGGCAAAGGCTGTCATTAAAGAGCTACAGGGAGCTTTCGGCCTTCTCCTCAAATCGATCCACTACCCTCATGAGGTGATCGCAGCAAGAAAGGGTTCGCCATTGGTGGTCGGCGTTCGAACACAACGTAAGATGAAGGTCGACTTCGTTGACGTGGAATACTCCGAAGATGGTCCTTTGCCAGCGGAGCAAGCTTCCCAGAACGTCGCCATCAAGAAGGCCTCCGCGAACCTCCTGGCACCCCCAGACAAGTCCCTCCTCCACCGGTCTCAGTCGCGTGCCTTTTTATCCGATGACGGCACTCCGATTCCGACTGAGTTCTTCCTTTCATCAGATCCATCGGCCATAGTCGAGCATACAAAGAAAGTGCTGTACCTCGAAGACGATGATATCGCTCACATCCATGAAGGATCTTTGAACATCCATCGCCTCAGCAAGGACGACGGTGCCTCCAACGTCCGTGCAATCCAGACGCTTGAACTCGAGCTCCAGGAGATCATGAAAGGAAAATTCGACCACTTCATGCAGAAAGAAATCTTCGAGCAGCCAGAGTCCGTCATCAACACCATGCGTGGACGTCTCGATGTTGCCAATAAGTCCGTCACCCTTGGCGGCTTGAAGCAATATATCAGCACCATTCGTCGCTGCCGGAGGCTGATCTTCATCGCCTGCGGTACCAGCTTCCATTCTTGCATGGCTGTCCGCGGGGCTTTCGAGGAACTGACAGAAATCCCTATCTCCGTAGAGCTGGCCTCTGATTTCCTCGATCGCCAAGCACCGGTTTTTCGAGACGATACCTGTGTTTTTGTCTCTCAATCTGGAGAAACCGCAGACTCTCTCATGGCTTTGAGGTATTGCCTTGAGAGAGGTGCCTTGACCGTTGGTATTGTCAATGTTGTGGGGTCTTCCATCTCCCTGCTTACCCACTGTGGTGTGCACATCAACGCCGGACCAGAAATCGGCGTCGCTTCCACCAAGGCATACACTTCGCAATTCGTGGCGATGATGATGTTTGCGCTTTCCCTGAGTGAGGATCGTGCATCGAAGCAGAAGAGACGCGAAGACATCATGAACGGGCTTGCTCACATCTCAGAGCAGTTCAAAGAGATACTGAAGTTGAACGATTCGATCAAATCCTTGTGTGAGCAATTCAAGAACCAGAAGAGTTTGCTACTTCTAGGACGTGGAAGCCAGTTCTCCACGGCTTTGGAAGGTTTGTCACACCGTCCTTCACGCTGAACATCGTGCTGACCTTTTTATGCTAGGCGCTCTCAAAATCAAGGAAATCTCGTATCTTCATTGCGAGGCGGTCATGTCCGGAGAGCTCAAGCACGGCGTTCTGGCTCTCGTAGACGAGAATCTGCCAATCATCATGATCCTTACTCGGGATAATATCTTTCCCAAATCGCTCAACGCTTTCCAGCAAGGTACATGCGCTCCCTCAGACCCGATGAGGGCCACTTTGTGCTTACTGTCTGTCTAGTCATTGCCCGCAAAGGTCGTCCCATTGTCATCTGCAATCCGAACGATCCCGAGTTTTCATCTTCGCAAACAGAGAAGATCGAAATTCCAAAGACTGTTGATATCCTTCAAGGCCTACTCAATGTCATACCGCTCCAGCTTATTGCCTACTGGCTGGCTGTTGGAGAAGGCCTCAATGTCGACTTCCCCAGGAATCTAGCCAAGTCTGTGACAGTTGAGTGATTCCAGTTCGGACGTCAGGGAAGGCTATTGGTGCACGACGCATTTGCTGCGATGATGGTGCAGCATGCTGTGGAGGAAGATTACTGAGCAGATTCTGGGTGCCTAGACTCCGACTGGGGTGCCCGCATGGGATAAGCTAGAATATCAATAGACAGTGAAACTAAATAGCATTCAGCATTTGAATCAGCCATTGTAGAACAGGCGGCAGCTATCCTACAGTCGAGCAGTCCGTAGCCTTACGCCAGGTTTGGTTTGGCGTCTGATTGGACTTCTCCCCACTAAAGTGCCTTTTGAATCGTTCTCAGCAGACAGAGCACTCGATGGCGTTTGTGAAAGGTCCGGGCGAAGCCCAGAATTATGACGGTATCTTCAAGCCAGCACTCGTCCCCATCGTAGGTAACCTCCCTAGATAACACCGCCACCTCCCAGGCTCCTCCCTCCGCGTCGCAATCGTCCACGCCCGCTGGAACACCCCCATCATCTCATCCCTCGTCTCCGGCGCTCGCAAAGTCCTCCTCGCCGCCGGTGTAAAAGAACACAACATCATCACACAGTCCGTCCCGGGCAGCTACGAGCTCCCCCTCGCCGCCCAACGCATCTACTCCGCTTCCCAAGTGGAAGCCGCAAAGAACAACTCTACGTCCCGCTCCGCTACAGACCTGTTATCGTCGGCCTCACTGACAGATCTCACGGCCCCAATTTCCGATGCCGCAGCTTCGGACTCGACGACGCTGGTGCTGAGTCCCCCAGCGCAGAATGTTACTGGGGGCGGCGGGCAGCAGCAGCCGGATGAACCCTTGACGACGGCGTTTGATGCGGTCATCGCTGTGGGCGTGCTGATCAAAGGGGAGACGATGCATTTCGAGTATATTGCGGACGCAGTGTCGCATGGGCTGATGAGGGTGCAGCTGGACACTGGGGTGCCGGTGGTCTTTGGACTGCTTACGGTCTTGACGGAGGACCAAGGGAAGGCTAGGGCGGGGATGCTGGAGGGAAAGCATAACCACGGGGAGGACTGGGGGAATGCGGCGGTCGAATTGGGTGTCAAGCGGAGGGCTTGGGTTGAAGGGAGTATTGTGAGTTGAAGGCGGATAAAGAGATGGTGGAGCACAACTTTCAACGAGAATAGCACCGGCTGACGATTAGGTAATGGTAAATCCAGATGGAAATAGAGCATACCATGGATGCCACAGCAGCACAGTCTTGACTTGAAACCTCTATTAGAACATCGACCCGAACGTCCTTCGCTGCCATGCCAGGATAATATACAATGCACTTGATGAACATGTTCGATCATTCCTCCATCTTCTCTCCATCCTTCTCTGCTGTCTCCTCCTCATCTTCACCTTCTATTGCCTTCTTCGCCGCCTTCACTGCCTCCTCTAACACCTCTTTCGGTACCTGCTCATGCCTCCCTTTGGTTGGCCCATCCCGGTTACTTATCCAAGTCATCTCGAGCTCGAAGTCCTTGTCTTTGCTGTCCTCGTGCGCCACATATATTATTCGCGCCGCCTCTTTGACACCCTGCTCTAACGACAAATTGCCAGAGGCTAGGTCCAATTTTTCCAATTCAGCTTTCGCTGCTTGTCTCCCTTTGCCAGTTGCTGCACCATAATAACCCTGCGTCAACATTAGCCTCCGGTCATCCCTTCCCATCCGAGAGACATACCCAGTACAATCCGCTAGGCTCGATCATGTACAGCCCAGGTCCTCCTGACTTGATGCCTTCGACCTTGCCGCCACCTCCGGTTTTAGGACCACTCCCCACCTGTCCATCCACCTCGAGCTCGCTTTCTGAGTCCCAACCGCCGACGATAGCTGTGATGCCAAAGGGTCGTACGTACTGGTATAAGGTGAACATCTGGACGTAGCTTCCTAGTCTGTCGGCGAGAGATGCGATGGGTATGGGTGACTTCCATAGTTGCCGCCATGATGACGCTTCTTCACGGGCTCGAGAAACGAAGTGTCGGCCATCAGGAATAAGGCCAGAAAAGGCCTATGTGAATTGTGGTCAGCTATACGATGCTCGAAGACAAGACAGCTGAGCAGACATACAACGCCAAAGTTCCGGTCTACTGTCGATATCCGCTTGTTCGCTCCGGGCTTCAATAGTTTGCTGCTTATGATCTTTTCCGCGGCCAGCACGACGCCGTCTTTGCAGCGTATGCCTATGGATGTGCCGCCATTCTCCACAGCTTTGATCGCATATTCGACCTGTGAAGATGCTATGAGATACCATACTCGAAGCTCCGGTCGTCGACAATACCTGGAAGTTTCGGCCATCGGGGGAGAAGATAGAATTCGAGAGGTCGTAGCCCGTGCCAATGGACGTCTTTGCTTACTGTTAGCTTAACTCATAGTGAACGAGATGTGACTCCGAGCTGACCATGATAGCTGCAAGATTTCGTTGTCTTTAAACCGGGGTACGGGAGCAGGAGACCACTGGGGACTTGAGTAGCTTGAACGGAGCTCGCTGAGGCAGCTCGAAATGCGCATTCAAGCAATGAGCATTCTAGGGTTAGGGTTAATGCCGCCAATGGACTTTGACTCGTTCCTCGACGTTTCACTTGTTCAATATTGCTAAAATGTCTGGGCTAGTCGACTACGAAAGCAGTGGAGGGGAAGACGAAAACGGAAACATTTCTCCTGTGAAGGTAGCGGTATGATGCTCTTATCCTTCATTATTTCATTATATGCGAACCATTCTCTGACGGGACAGGCCCTAGGCCTCCACCAACCTTGACCCTGGTACATCCGACTCGCAAGCTGTGATCGGTAGAGTTCACCTCAATAATTTCTCAGGGAAACGCTTATATGGTACAGAACATAGGGCGCGCAATGGGGATCGTGAAAACCTTGGAGACGGGCCTCCAGTCTCTCATCATGACAAGGCCAATGGGGTTCTTGTTGGACCTGCAGGTCCGCCGACGGGCTCTTCGCCGGAAGACGATGTCCAGTCTGCCCTGTCACCATACTCCGCCAACCGCGCAGCGATCAGAAATCTGACGGCTCCAAAGATGCCCATGTTGGATATTCCCCCATCACCGCCTGGATCGCCTCCACCAGGAATGGAAAAGAAATTCCAGCATTTTCTCGAGTTGAAAAAGCAAGGTGTTCACTTCAATGAGAAGCTCGCTAGTTCGTCAGCTCTAAAGAACCCAAGCCTGCTAAAGAAGCTTATGGACTACGCGGGCCTGGATGAGCAAGACCAGTACAGCACTACGCTTCCTGAGGATGTTTGGAACCCCAAGGGATTTCCCCTTTGGGCCTTCAAGGAAGAACTAGCAAGGAGCCAGCAAGAGGTCACGAAGAAGAAGGAAGAGGAGCGAGCTAAAACGCGGCGCGAGAGCATCGAATTTGTCTCAGCGAACAATTCCGGGCAGTCTAGCAAAGAAGCTACACCAAGGGCCAGTACTGGAGCAAAGAGTCTTCGGGGAAGTGCTGCAGACAGGGTTATGGCTGGTCTGGACAGGGGTGAGACCAGCTCGCCTCAAGCAGGTACCGGATCAATACGAGATGACCGAACTGGAGGTTACCACAAGGCGCGATCTGGAGCCTTTCCACCGTCACCTAAGCGACGAAAACGCTCGCGCTCGCGCTGACCAGGATTATGCGTTGAAATATTGTCTACTGCATGCATTCTCTTCAGTTCTGGACGCCCCAAGGCTTGAAGTTGGTTAACACAGTGATGTGGCTGACAGCTCCAATCAAGGTGGAAGTGCAAAAGAGCCAAGACATTTCCTACACGGTAGCATTATTGACACCTCTACCAAGGCAGCTCCATGGGCAAACAAGCACTCCATCTTGCTGGCTTACTTGAGTGTGAGGTTTGATGTCGGATCAGAATCTCTAGGCCGAGAACACTGAATACTGCTTCATCTAGCGCGTCTTCAATGTACGTCGGAGAACATCCGAGATTTGTTGCCTCGGCCCGTTTGCCCGCATTCAAAATCATCATATCGGGCACCTTTGAGTAGTCCTCTTCCCTACATACATTGGTCAATAGGAGGGACCAATTGTGAATTGAAGTTTCACGAACATGGCATCTTTCTCGGTACGCTCCCTGAGTTCAACGAATATGCGATTGATGACGTACTGATAGTTTATACTGACCTGCAGCGCTTGATACGCTTCCTGGCCAGAGATGGTAGAACGTACTACGGCGATGCCATCCTCCCAGGTGGTGTCAGTGACATCGCGAAAACTAAGCAAGCGCGCATAATTCACGGCGATATCTTTGGGAAGCACGACGTGACTGATCAGATCGCGGTAGGCGCCGCCGCACGATAGCAGCAATTGAAGTCATCTCTAACGTCTTGCCTTGTTCATGCTGCAGGATGTACGGCTATTACTCGCTCCGTTGGATCGACCAGATATCAAGACCGTTCGGTGTCTCGGCCTCAACTATGAGCAGCATGCTAAAGAATCAAATATGCCTTTGCCCAAATATCCTGTTCTTTTCTATAAGCCCATCACATCCATCACTGGTCCATTCGATCCCATTCCTGTCCATGCCGGAGCACAAGAATTACCCGGCCTCGATTACGAATGCGAACTGGTCGCCGTCATCGGTCGTCAGGCGCACAATGTCTCCGAAGCCGAGGCACTGGATTACGTCCTAGGCTATGCTGTTGGGAATGACGTTTCGCATCGCGAGTGGCAGATCAAACGTGGTGGAGGGCAATGGTCTCTTGGCAAGGGTTTCGATGGATGGGCGCCGTTCGGTCCCGGAATTGTAAGCCGTGATTTGATCAAGGATCCGCAAAACTTGAGGATCGGCACAAAGGTCAATGGGAAGATTGTTCAGGATAGTACAACCAAAGATATGATATTTGGGGTCAAGGAGACCATCGCATTCTTGAGCAAAGGGACGACGTTGTTACCAGGTGATCTGATCTTTACCGGAACACCCCAAGGGGTTGGCATGGGAAGGAAACCACCTTTGTGGCTGAAAGATGGGGATGTAGTTGAGGTGAGCTTGGCCGGGATTGGGACCTGTACGAACAAAGTAGAATTTGTCAAAAACAAGGCTCCGAAAGTCAAGCTGTAGGGAACAGCCGCTATGGACTTTGATGTATGGAATAGTAGGAGACACGCGGCGAGACTACTCTCAATGGCTATTCGATGATAATCTGCACGGAAGGGGTTGATCGCTTCCATGCCGCTGCTTTAGAATAACTATAATGTGAACTATGCGACCTGCGTCCCATAACCCCTTATGGTTTCTGCGAACGCCCAGCTTTGTCCCTCCAACTGCTCATTCTCCTTCAGTTCCACCCCTCCCTCCTTCGTCACCACCGCAATGGAGTATTTGTCCAAGCTCCTCGCATCCCTGTAGAACAGCACCTTCATGCACTCCTTCACCGCCTCTATGGCCTGCTCCCTGCCAATATTTTCCACATCAGCCTCACTCGCCACCACCTTCCTCAGCAACGGCTGCGCCAAATGCGCCCCAAACCCCGTTGCCAGCGTTGGGCTCGAGAAAGTCGTCCCCAGTAGATCCACGGACGCCAAGAACGGATTTTCATCGCTGTCGAGGCCGGCCACGAGGATCTGATTCCAAAGGGGGTTGATGTCCGAGCGCCGCTTGTACATGACTTTCGAAAGATAGGTGTGTAGGTTCTGGGCTGAGAGGGTATGGCCTTCGGAGGACTGATTTTCGGAGATGGCGAGGGAGTTGAGCATGCGGTCGATGTATTGCATGTCGGAGACGTCGCCGCCGATGCCGATGATGGAGGTGGAGTTGAAGGGACGGAGGCGTTTGACGTCGGTGAAGCGGGCGAGGGAGCCGTATGATGCTGAAGATACAATGATCAGCGATGTGAAGGATTTCGGCGAGGGGAGATGTAGATACCTAGATTGTCTGCTGCAATGACGACTCCATCCTTGAACTTGACGGCGATGACAGATGTTCCTGTGACTATTGGAGACTGTGTATGTGATTTGGGCCCATTTGAGTGCAGATAGGAGGGATCGTATGCTCCGTAGACGTCGTCTCTAGGCTGAAAGGACGCGGTGTAAATCAGTTTGGGCGGCTATTTATATCAACTAAGAACTTACACGACCCCAGGCTTGCGGGAGATGGTTCATGGCCGCTCTAGCTGACCAGAGAGCAGGTGCAGAGAGCGAGTTGAAACGGAAGTACCGGTATCAACAGCTTCCTTAGCGTACGAGTGTGCCTTTAGAAGAGAATTGTGGAGTAATATTGAGAGCTGTAGGCTAAGTTAAAGTACTTGGAGCTTCAGGCCTACGCGGTTGAAGCCAAGCAATAAGGCTGATTGCTGCCTTATCTTATCAGATCATCTTGAATCCATTGCTCGAGCACATGCACTTTACCTTTCGATGTTCGGCGCAAGACTTTATTAACTCCGCAGTGAAAGGGTCGATTGGCATGAGATTTTCCGGTATCCAGCGAGGCGTACTGTCCTTGTACCGTACTTGCCTTCGCGAAGTCAGGAAGAAACCGGTGGTCAGTCAGCCTAGTCGATAGTCCATTGGATGAGTGACAAGCTGAACTGGGGTGGATTTCAGGATGTACAGGCAAACTTCCGACTATATGCTAGGTGACTCGGACCGCTATACGACTTGCACCATCACTAACAGACGACCAAGGAATGAATTCAGGAGAAATGCCGCGATTGATAAAAAGGATTTTGCCGCTGTTGAGTATCTGCTGCGGAAAGGCCACAGGCAGCTGGAAATCTATTCCGCTCCTGGTATAACCAATATTATGACCTAAAACCTAGTCGATTCGTACGCCTCGCTATTCATATCAATCCGCACCGAGGAAATCAAAGCCGAAATCCATGTCCTCCTACGCCAAAATGCTAGGTTCGCTCAATTTCAAACCGTTGGGTAAATCAGGAAACTACGTGTTTAAAGTTATATTGTAATTCCTGCTGTTCGACCAAGGCTCACAGCTCTTCGTTTCGATCCGTACCTGTGTATGGAAGACAAAGCCCTAACCGCCAGAAGTAATCTCTGTGCGCAAAGAAGAGCTGCCAGATCCGAAAGCGAGCCGGAACTGTCAAATAGCCTTTGCCCATATCTAGCCAATCTTTCAGGCTTTGCAGCTCAATGTCGAACTTAGCATCGTTCGTCGCTGTGGTGTCGGTCGGCCTTCCAGCAATACAGGCAGGATCTGCATCACCAATGCAATACTCCAGGTCTTTCGTCTCTGGTGTGAGATCGGATTTCGAGATATATATCTCGCCTGCGTGCATTCTATAGCCCCATTCACTAAGAGGCAATAAGGGCACAGGATCGTCAACGTGTGTCACTCGTCGGTACATTTCGCTTCTGTTGGACTGGTCATCGTTTGGGAATACTCTATCAAGGTAATCCACCAGATGAGTGTTCCCGACGCGAGGTTCTCCGAACGTGGTTACTTGGGGCATCCAGCCTCTTGCATGAAATTCGAGCGACGCCAACGCAGCAACTGCGCCACCGAGCGAGTGTCCAACCAGAGTGAGCTGATGCTGGGGGTAAAGCTCCACAAGCTCTTCGACATGTGGTACGACGTGTGGCCGCGTATGTCTCCAGGACCTCATGAAGCCAGCATGGACAGTACAATTCTTACACTTCGATGTTTCTGATTCTAGATTTCTTGAGATGATCCTTCGTGGATTCTGGACAATGCCAGACAGTCCTCTATTGTCCGTCTCATCTTCATCCTCGCCCGGATATGGCACATACTCCTGCGGAATGGTCGACAGATCCACAATGGTGTTGGCTATGGAGTAGGTGCCTCGGAAGGCAAGGATGATACGAGGGTGGGAGGGAGAGTGGTCCACGACGAGGTATCCGCAGCTGTCAGATAGCAACGGACCAGTCTCCCAAGTCTACACGATTTCGATCAGCCAACGGAACCCAAACGGGGTATGCCGCTTACCGTCACCAAGTCGTACCCCTCAAAGTCCTGACACCGGCTCGCGCATTGGAAGGGCTTTAGAATACCAGTCGAACCGACACAGTAAGATATGTCGACGATGCGCGATAGTTCTTCGAGTTCTGCAAATAGCTTTGAGGAGATCTTGCGGTCATCTGCACCTAGCAGACTTCCTGAGAGAGGCACTTGCGAAGTCAGACTGGCCAATGCCACATAGGGCTTCACTGCTACAGCGAGCACCAGCCATGATCCGATGACAACTCGCATACTTTACAGCAATAAGGCTCACGTTGTTTTTACTAGCATCTTTGTATGTCTGCAATGATACATAATGTGAAGAGAACCTCAGAAGATGTCATGTCGGCAACGAGCCAAGCGCGCCACGCGCCAACCCCACATCTAGTAAAGTAAGGTAAGCTTGGCAACGTTCGTTACTGAGATACGTATCCAGAGAACGGCGATCGCTTAGCGGATGATCAAAATTACTCCTACAAGTCCACCAAGGTCGGAGGTGAGTCGGTATTCATAGCTACCTGTGGATTTCGCGATAATGTATCTCTCACGAAGAATCGATCGTGGGGCCCGTCTCTATAGAGTACCCTAGGCAAAAGCCACGTCTTGTGCATAGCAGCACCGTTGATCTCAATGTATATAGCGCTCTTCGACCAACAGTCCAATGTGCAGCCAGGATCCGTGCATTGTTCAACACAGACTGAGCTGTTACTCTCTTCTCGATGACACCGTATGCGACAGAGATCTTCCAAACTGGTGCCACAGAGTATCGACCACGCGCAATTTTCTGCATCTTCGACGTTAGCGTCCGGCCTCGATCGGAGATCGTTCGAGGCGCATTTATCGCCGGAAAAGTATTGGCGTTTGTTAAGCAGTGTAAACGGCTTGAAATCCAGTCTTTCAAGTCTGGATTTTGCAGAAGCCAAATGTACTCTACCGGCAGGAGCATGCAGCGCAGTCTCATACTGTTTTACCGAACCGGCGAGAAAACATGCCTAACGCGCGACTGTCATCGCGCGCTCTTCGCTTTCCTCAGCTCCGCCTCTAGGCTCTTGATTTTGTCTACGAACCGCATTAGCCCACGCGCTGCAAAACCCAAGGCCAAGCGGAACAGGCTCTCGCTTACCGTTCTTGAGATCTTTCATTTCATCCGTCTCAAGCTTCACCCAAAGCCAATAGACCGCCTGATAAGTAACCACAGCGCCGAGGAAGACCTTGGCCATGGGCCGGCCAAAGGACTGGTAGAAGCCGATCTAGAGTAGATGGTCAGAGCTTGCTGCATTATTCTGATAGATCCGGCATACATGAGGTGATATAGGCTTTGTCGATGGGGTAGGGAGTTGTTGTGTCGAGTAGTTCCGTCGGGCCAAAAGGCGCAAGATGGGGGTCATGACCTGGTTGGGCAAAGCCAATGCGCGAGCAATTATTCCGATTCTGGGTATCGAGCCATCGACGAACAATTCTGCTACGATGGTGGAATAATTCGAATCATGCTAGGGAAAAGCTGAAGCCTGAACGGTACTACGGAAAAATCGATGGACGAACGACGAAGCGTGCAAAAGACCGCGCCAAGATCCGCCCGCCGACGGATCTCGCCGATGCTCGCAGTTTGTGCAAAGTGGACACCCTACATGTACTAATGTTAGACCCAATTCAATCAACTTCTGGACTACTTTATGAACCTACTTCCTTCTCCGCCCTTCGCCATCGCATATCTCTGATCAAACCTACTACTGCATCCAAGTCGGAGCTCATCTCACCCACCGTATAACCTCCCCCTTTCCCTTACTATTCACAATGGTGAGTCTCCTTAACCTCTTACGCCCAAGAGCCAGCCTCCAAACACCCCCGAGGCAACTCCCTCACCATGCGCCGATTCATTACGACCCCACGCTGGAACCCCCCCAGCAGCTAACGTCCTCCTACCTCAGGCTCAAGCCCAAACCCCCCAGCAACGAAAAGCGAACGAGCGCTACGCACGACAGGAAGCAGCCAAGCGCGGCAAGCCAGAGAACTCGATAAAGAAGAAGGAGAAGTTCCAACCGCCCGTAAGCAAGCTGTGGATTGGTGAGTCCGCTCTTTCCTGTGGTCGGAGTGGAGAGAGCAGGTCCCCGCGGGCATGGAAGTGTGCTTTCAGGGCAGGATAGCACGTTGACTAGAGAAATACTTGAAGAGGTTGGTTCTTGATAAGTGAATGCTAATACTGCTGCCTGCAAGGTTTACTCGCTTTTGTCGTGTGTGGAGGGTTGATCTTCGAGCTGCTACGGTTATTCTTCTAAGATGCGACGAGACGTATTGAGAGCAGCGAGGATCTCTGCATGGACCTGATTGTATTATGGGCGCTCAACACGGCGTGGAGTTCGGGCATCATTGATTCATGTGTGAGTCCGCACAATGAGATCTCGAAGGGTTATACTGGCGGCCTGCCTCATGAACATGAAAGACATTTCTGTAGTACAAGTCCAGATCATCGAAGAAGGATACTGTATGATTGATTCTGGCCCACGTCAATGAGCAGAAGCTTAGCACGTAATGTAGAAATACAACGTGACGTAAATCTCAAAAAGGTATCACCAGGACACGCGCCCACGGACATCACAAGACCACGATGTGCCTGCCATGTATCGGCCAGCACACTTGCAGTGTAGCACAGAACTTATGAATGTTGGCCGTGTCCTAAAGGTTCACCGTCGCTTCACTCATCTTCCGCCTCGACCCGGACGAGGACCTCTTCAAGAAACCCTTCAAGAAATGCATGCACATCGCCTCCCATCCCAACCGGAGCTTCATTGTCCCACTTCTCGATCTCTGCGAAAACGCCGGCGGCTTTGATTACAAGCTTTTTCAGCTTCTCATGTGCGTACTGGCTTTTCGTCGAGAGGTCATCGTTACCACTGCCCTCAGTAGCACTGGGTCTGGTACTACGAGGCAAAGTGGCATTGAAATGGTAAGTCCGGCGTTGAAGCGCAGCTTCCAGGGCTGGCACAATCACACCACTCAGTGCCGTAAGTCCTCCGTTCAGGCAGGATGATGGGAAAGTACCAGAATCCACTGAATCCGTAGATCTGCGTGGTAATAGCACATCGCACGATGCATTCGGGTCGCGTTGTTGGGTCGACGATGGAGAGGCTAGGTCTTGCTGAGAGGTCGTCAAGCCGTTCGGTGAGAAAGAGGGTAGAGGTTGCTGATTCGACGGGAGACCTGGCTGCTGCTGTTGCGACTGTTGAATAGATTGGATTGGGAGGTTCTGTAACGGCTTTTGAGCTCCGAAGGGACGTTGGAAAGGGGGGATATCCTGGAGGTTCATTGGTATGAAGGGTTTCTGCGACGGGAGACTAGGGCCGGCCTGCTTTGCAGGTTGAGTATAACCGACATTCTGATCTTGTACGTTTCTGACTTCTGGTAACGTGTCGAGTTTTAACAAACTCATGTCCTTCGCAAGTGATTCTTGTAAAGCGAGGTTGTACTCCATGGATTTCGGGCTTTCCTCATTATATGTTTGAGGTGATTGTGTAGCATGGACCGGAGTCGTTGCAATCCATTGGAGTGATCTTTCTTTCACTGGCGATAGCGGCAAAGGAATCTTAGCTGCCACACGCGGGGACGTTGGAGTCCCGCTGGCCACAGGTCTCCGTGTAGGTGATAAGTCTTGCGGTTGAGTCTCCCCAGATGAACCAAGCTTCACCGTCTCGGTTGCGGATCGAATTGGAAATTTGTTGATCTTGTTACTGGCATCTGAGAGGGCTTTCAAGCTGTTTGTTTTCTGATCGTTGTCAAAATCGTTCCGCGAACGAGCATTGGCAGCTGCGTCATTCATGGCTCTCAAGCCAGCTCCTCGACCACCTGCAGGTCTTACAGTACCAAAATCCCAGAGATCTTCATTCATGGGGTTTCGGGCACGGCCATTCTGGGTATCTTCCGCGTCCTCTTCATCGGATCCAGCATTTCCATGCACAGCTTGCCATCTCTCATACCTCTCGATAAGTTCTGTAAGATATGTGGTCTTCTTGGCGCGGCGAATAAATGGATGCCTAAGTAGCTCCTTTGCAGATGGTCGTTCTCGAGGATCCCGGCGTAGGCACAGATCCACAAAATCCTTGAATGACCTACTGAACTCTCCTTGCAAAGTTGGTGGAGGATTTTTCGGTATGAGAAAAAGCACCTTCATGGGATGTATATCCGAATATGGAGGTTCTCCTTGGGCAAGCTCCAATGCGGTAATCCCCAGGGACCAGATGTCGGCCTTGTGGTCGTAGCCTGATTGCTTTATCACCTCTGGCGCCATCCAGAAAGGAGTTCCAACGAAGGTATTCTTCTTCGTCATCGTGGCAGACAGCTGCCCTGAAACACCAAAATCGGCAAGCTTGACCTGACCGTTGGCCCCCAGAAGCACGTTTGCGGCTACAGAGAACTATGTTAGCGTCTTCACCGTACAGTCCCTGCAACCAAAGACTACCTTTGATATCGCGGTGCAGCTTCTTGTCACCATGTAAATAATCAAGGCCCAACAGAAGCTCTCGGATGATAATTGTTATGTACTCCTCAGGGATCAGGCCAGGCTTCAACAGGTCCGCGCAGCTTCCACCTGAGCAGAATTCCATAATGATCCATAAGTCCGAACCTTTCAAGAAAGATCCATGATACTGAGTGACGTACGGAGAATGAAGCTCTGACAATATGGATATTTCCTGAATGATGTCTTCAACTTCGTCTTCCGCGTTTTCAACATCGATTACTTTGATAGCTACAGCCTGTCCAGTACGTTTATCCACTCTGTGGCTCTACTGTCAGCTTCCATTCTAGCTATCCAGAAGAGCTTGCCATACCCTTTGTAAACCTTCCCAAAGCTACCGCCGCCTGTTGATCGCCGTGACTCAGCAGAACTTCCACAGGGTACATTCGTAGATTGACTTACCGATGCAGTTCTGCCGAGTATACAGAATTTCCGGGTCAATGCCGCTGTTCGTATCATCCGAAGCCACGTGGGCCATATCCGCGCTACCTCTAAAAGATGTGGGAAACGGGTAAGGACTAGCCGATAGCGTGGGTTGATCGCGTTTGGCTGTAGTCGATTATGTGATGTTGCGACCCAATCGCTCTGAGTCTTTAAAGTATGTGAGTCGCGGCGTGTTGTAAGTCGTAGAAAGAGATAAGAGGTAGGAAAAATCCTGCGAGACGGGTTTTCTTGAGGCGTGAGAAGCGATTCGTTGATTCGTCAACTCGTCAGCTTCGAATCCACAAACCTCAAGGTTACGTTGAAGCTGAATTGAGCAGTCCAGAATAGGAAGAGTGATCGCAACGTTGAGCTTGGGAGAATATCTTCCTTGGTGTTACGATTTGATATGGCTGATTCCTCAAAATACTTTGCACGGACGGTTTCACGTAGACAGAGCGAGTCCATGCTCTGCGGCGAGAGACCACGATTGGATTCTTTCAAGACAGAGGTCAGGAGGTTCATTGGAGACAACACGAGATTCGTGTGAAGTGCCCTTGTCAATTGGCCGGCGGGTATATAGAAGATGGCGAAACAGGCAATCGCCTCTTTCGAGGCAAGTGCAAGGAACGGAGCGAAGAAACACAAGAAAAGGTTGCATACAGCAGCTTCGTATGGACTTGACTACATTACTAAGAATTGAAGCTGTTGTCAAAATAACTTCTGGTGTTGTACCAATCCAAATGAAAACATATATGATTGGCTGATGTTTCAAACGCCCGAGACGCGGCGCTTACTAGTCAGGAGTAGGCCCCCTTTGTCCCTTGCTTTCGTTTCAATTGCACCCTCGGAAATCCCTTCACACGTAGTAGTAGATCGACAGTGAAGTCATATGGTACTGAACGCTCGCAGATTTCTTCCTCTAAATTATGTAGTCTGATTGTTCTAATAATGTAGGAATATCTTATACTCTACATGCAGAAGATTATTGGCATTGTGAAGACAAGGTTCAGAACACGCTCAGCATTGGAGCTTGCACTGCTACAGTGTCGGTTCATCCTTCCCGCCCGTACATCAGCTGGAATCTATGCCCTAGTAGGGAATACCATTAGTGAGCAGCTGGAATTGATCGTAGCCCTTGGTCGAGTAACTGCTGTAGCTCTTTTTAATCAAATCTTTCATGAAATCAGCCGCTTCTCTTTCGCTCTTATCAAGGACGAATCTCTGCCGAAGATGGGCAATAGTGTCTGGTTTGAAGCACGGCAGCCCGCTATCAAGCATGAGCATGACAATGTGGCACAACTTCCCCGTATGCTGGCGAGACGCAAGGAACGATTTAATGCAGAGTTCTTCGAACCACCTGTACGACTGGGAAGTGGTGCTGCCTCCCATGACTGACACCATTTCTGAGGTCAGCTTGAATGGCGCGCGTTCAAAACGTACACCGCCAGGGGCAATGTCGAAGCAGAAGCCAAAGTCGATGTGCAATATGTGTCCGTCGTCATCGATCATAATGTTGCCGTTATGTCTGTCCTTGAGCTGGAGTAAGTATGATATGACAGAATAAGCTGCCATGCTTTTGACGAAGTTGTTGCGTGCTTGTTGGAAGCGAATAGAGCTCTCTGCGCCGTACTTTGATACGAAATAGTCATAAAGGCCGTTGACAGACTCTCGGCCTAACATGTCCCTCGATATAGAGTGGGGCAAGACATCAATGACGCCGCAACCTGGAGCCGTTGCTGTCACCCTGTAAGGATAAACAAAAACGTCCAAGCCAACGTTGTGAAAGATGCCTCTGAAAGCAGCGATCAACTGCAAGACAAGGACATCTTGACGGCAGTCATCTCCCACCTTGAAGATGGCAGATTGCCAAATTTCGGAAATGCTGTCGTGAGTCTTCTGTTGGCTGCGTCCCGTGTCCAAAGCCTGGTTAGTCTCCTCCAGCAATTGGTCAATATCTTCCATATCGCCTTGATTCTTTTTAACTCTGAATGTTGCCATATATGGTGCCTTGGCGTGGCTTTGCAACGGCTTCCCAGATTTTCTGTCGATACCGATGACTGTTCCGTCGGGGTTACTGGGTAAATAAACCCCAACTTCGACCTTGATCTTCCGCAATTCCTCCTCAATTTTCTGCCTTTTTTCCGCTTTAGTCTTCTTAATGTAAGGTCTAAGTTTGCCCGAGATTTCGGTGATCTCGTTGAAGAATGAGAACTCTCGTTCGTAAAATGCTTTGTCGGTATTCGAGAAGCTAGTGATCATATTATTAGTGACTAAGTCCAGTGTTGGCTTAAGCGAGTCCTCCTAGCCTAGCTGTCAGCATTCCATCGGCCCCGGTTACGCTCGATAAAGCTTACAATGCTAGAGTCTTCGTCTTTGTACGCGTTGGCCGTCATGTTCCAAATTATTTGATGTGCAAAAAGTTGCGAGAATTTAGCGGTCTCGATGATGTATCGCTGCACGTAACCAAGCATATCATAGCGAAGGGATTGAACTATTTGCGGTACGTAAAAGAAGGTCACGTCCACCGAATGACTTTCCAATGCCCGCATGGCATATTGAAGAACGAAAGGATGGCTGCGGTAGGCAGGCAGGAAGTAGGTCACCGCTGTTATAGGGTTCACTGGGGCCCAAAAGAGGAGATACTTCAAGGATTAGCGTATTAACGATGACAGAGAGAGCCACACAAGTACCTTCAGCTGCGGTCCAATCGTCGAGGGCAAAGACGGCCCAAGGAGAATCTGAAGTGCATCGGGCTCGCTGATCGCCGCTTCTGGAAACTCAAGTAATAATGCACGAAGATCGCGTGATAACTGCGGAGAGGGGAAACGGGCTGGAAGCTGAATGGCAACACTAGGATGTTCGAGCCACGCAGTTTTGATTAAGTGCGAAGGAACCTGTAAGCTTTGGTCAGCGCTTTACAGCGGTAAAGTTGAATCTGCCGAACTTGCCTCTTGTGGCGTCCTGCCAGAACGAAGCGATGGGAGAACATGTCTTGCTCCGTGATCAAGGGGGTAAAGCCAGACTAATAGTCGCATTTGCTCGTTTTCAAGTAATGTATGTAGCAGCTCTTGCTTGGCTGCTAGAGGTCGAAGGCCGCCCTCGGCCTTGGAGCCTATGTACGAGACAGCACGCAACGCTGCATCCACGTCGGCCATGAGCCGTATTTCTGCCTTGATTTGCAGCCTGTTACCACCAAAAGACCATCTACCGCTCATTAGAACACGAGGAGAAACTCCACCTCTGAACAAGACCAACCTGGCTTGATGGGAGAACCACCGCAGACCACAGCTCAAGATACTATCTTTCAACCTCCAGCGGGCTGTTGAAGCGAGGCCTGCACCATGTCTTAGGATGTTTAAGGCTAGCATAAGTACCTGGAAATGCATTTCACGCGCCAGTGGGTGCCCAATACAATGCTGAAATCTCTGAAGCGTGACATCAACGAGGTGATAGAATATTCGCTGTAGATGAGGACTGCTCAGCCGGATAGCGCTGAAGTGACTAGTCAAGAATTGTATAATTCTCAGATGAGGAGCTATCAGGTCGTGGGCTGCTTGCTGCTGCTTCAGAAGAACATTCTTGTCCGACGGGGCGAACTCTCCCTTGACATAGAATGGATCCGTATGGCTGGAGCTTGTCAGAGAGAACTTCTTACGGCCACGATGTGCATGCATACCGCAGATGATCGCTGAAGACGCCCGCTTTCTGCCGCACGCTTGTTTCCCAGCACTGTGCAATCTCTGCCAACACCCTTGGTCCCATTCGCGGATTTTCGTTGATAACACCAAGCCACAACGCTATACCGAGCTTGATGGATTGCTTGGTAAAGATAGCGAATGGAATACCGACTAGTTGCTGAACAATGCTGCATTCGTCGTCCTTAGCTTTACAGAGAAGAGCCGCTGCTCGCCTGAGAGCGTCGCGGAGTTCTTCAATGCCGATCTCATCTTTGCTTAAAGCTCTACGCCCTAACGAAGGAAGCATTTGTTCATCAAGATCTAAGATACTCACGCCATAACAGTTAGAAATCATACTGTTCCGGACCAGTCAAGGACCAAGAAAATGACACCAAATCGAAGACAGGCGCAGCTTACTGGGCATTCCAGATCTTGTACGGTCGCTGCTCAGGTCTCGTAGCGCACCTGCACGTTTGTACTCCTGGCGTGTCGTGTACTGCGCTATAAAGTCAGAGGCAGTATTGATGTTGCAGTCACCATGACGATCAATGGCTCCTATGACCTCAATCAGCGTTGTTTTAGTGTTACAATAGCGCTCAGCAATGGAGCTGACCTAGTTTCTGATCTGTGGCGGGGATCACAGCGCCCATGTCTGCTGCAAAGCTTCGGCCCAAGGCGATGTGTCCATAAGCGCCATCGTCGTCATATTCAGCCAGGTACGTCTTCCCCAAGTCAGCGCAGAACAATGGTTTGCAAAGTTCAGAAGCTTACTTGCAGCAACCCCTTTACGTCCATAGGAGCAATATTGATAACTGCCATCACCCACAGCCTTGCCCGTTTGTAAAAAGCATTCAGGGTGCTTCTTCGGAAGTTGTAATCGTCGGAGAGCGCTACAGATATGTTGCCACGAGCGGAGGAGTAGCTAGATTTCCAGTCATACTCATCAAGCTCACCATCTAAGCAGCTAGACCACATGATAGTCAGCAACTCTAAAAGGGCGAATAGCGACGTTTTTTGACAGAGCGAAGAAGGCATTTGTGCAATCACTTTGTCGGCGCATGACGCAGCGACCTGCTGTACTCTGAGAATGCGATGACAGCACCCGCTAAAGATCGATGCTAGCTGCGAGGCTACGTAAGGCGCAGATCTCCTCTCTTGGCGAGCGCTGAGTGCTCTTGAGAGATAGACACCCATAACCTCGTCAGCTATTGATACCATACAGTTCTCCATTGCGCTGCCGTTAAGGCTTGGATCAAGAAAGTATGGCAATATTGCAGTACAATTGCCTGCGCCGGCTCGCAAGACTTCGACCAAGCATGCGGCGCTCAGAAAAATCACTTTCGGATAGCTCAAGCTGCGAATGTCAGATTCACACTTTGGCAAAATTGAGATGAGGCGTCGCTTTTGCTCCGCAGTATGCGGGGGATTCATTCCTCGTCTCAATACAGTATTGAGCTCAATCTCGCTCTCATATTGGTCGTCAGCACGATCTTCAGCTACCAATGGTGGTGAGTGCATTGCAAGTACTCGCAGCTCGCTGACATGCTGCTGCCCAAGCGTCGACTTGCTGGTAATACCATGGATAACTATGTTGAACCAAGACTCGCGATAGAGGCGTCTGACGTTTGGGTCATGAGCAAGGTACGATCCAGGTTCGAGTCTTGATAGAAGAGTCGCCAGAGGCGCCAGTAGCTCTACAATTTCCCGAGCGGCAAGCTCAACGTCTGCCTGGTGAGTATTATCACTTTCATGCACGTCTCCCTTGCTCAGGACGCATTCGAGGAGATGTATAAGGTAGGCTTCGAACAAGGGTGAGTCACGGGCTAAGGAGTTCGAAAGGTAAAGTCGGGCTTTAAGCACCTGAATATTTGTCAGTCGAGATAATGCAAATTGGTGTTTTGGGATTCACCGCCCCAAGCAGGAAGTTTTTCTTCTGCACTGCACCATTGTGGCTTAACCTAGAGTAAAGCTTGAGCAACGACTTCAGCTCCGAAGGGCCTCCACTTGCTGCCAGCATTGCGGCTTCGGTGATTATGTGCACATCCACGGCTAGATTGACTTTCCCGAGCTTCTGGAGTAGCATTGATTGGGCAAGAGCTGTTATCTTTTCGTCGTGGCAAGACTTCGCAACGCTTGTGATGGCTCGGACAATATTCCCGTATGCTGCTTCGGACTCGTCTTCACCATTGATATTCAAAGAGATCGCGCTCCCCGTCGTTTGCTGACTGTACAGCTTGTCACTGCGCGGGAGATTCGTGGAACCATCAGCCAGGCCCGATATGCCAACGGATTTATCGCCGTTCGAGCGAGCACTGAGCACGTTGCCTAGGGAGTAAAGACCGGTAATGACTGCGTCTTGTGACAGTAGTTGTAGTATGAAGGTCAGAGCACGTGCAGCTACAGCGACCGTGTCTCCCTTAATGCCACCTTGAACGATGAACCTTGGTAAAGACCGACTGAGGTTGGAGGCCATTGCTGAGGAGAACTTAGCAGCAGCAGCCATCGAACGTAAGACAACGAATGCTAATGTGTCATCGGCCATTTGCACCGGATCGGCCATGGTATCTTCCAACCACGATATTAGGGTGTCCGAATCAGCTATCTCTTCATCTACAATCATGCAGTTGAGAAATGTATTCAGTGCATTAGCCTTGACTGCAAAGGCAAGCCGTTGCTGCCAGGCGGATCCGAGTTGAAGATAATCAGCGCCATCTTCGAGCAAGCGCATTTCTTCCGCTGCAGCATCGGACAGCAGCTCCAGTAAGGCAGCACTAGCTTCATCGTACTGAGTATGAGCGAGACCGTTCGGCTGTGCCAAAAGATCCAGAACATCTATTCTTCGTATATGTTTTTCAGTGGCCAGCTGCAATGAGCTGCAAGACACCAAGAGCTCCATGAAACCGCGTTGCAACAGCATCGCGCTCAGTGGGCGTCCTAATGCTGCATACCTCCTGGTCCACAGTTTCCAATCTGCATAACGTTTGTTGCTAGTTTCAGCGGTCCGTATAGAGGAAAAGACGCCTTCGATCGATATCATAAAGCCCTCGGTTAGTATGTGGCGGAGTGACGTTACAAGTTCAAGCCTCTCCGTAATTGTGTAGAAATCTGCATATGCGGATACAGCTTCGAGAAAGCCAAGCAACGATACCGACAACGCAGCAATTTCAAGCTTCTGGCGCAAGGGGAGCTCACTCACAGAGATGTCGTTCTCATAGTGGGAGGTGGGCCCAACACTCACAGCATGAGTGCAATTGCGTAGATATCTGGTCGTGCTTCCAAGTGCAATATGGTGTAGCGAAGGATGCTTCGTTCCAATCGCTAGAGCTGCGCTTGTGAGGTGGTAGGAGAGAGCTTCCCAAGGGGATGGTTCGATAGTCCGAAGAAAAGGCGAAGGTGCGATGACTTGGTTGTGAGCCTCCTCTATATATGGTGAGATCTGGAGCAGCAGGCTCTTCGCGCTTGCCAAATCCTGGACGTTTGAAGCAGCTCTGCAAAGCGCCAAGAGGACATCGAGCTCAGGAAGGCTCTAGCGAATAATTAGCATTTATTCATATGGCGCTAGATTGGCTCTGATACCCACCATGGGGGCCTGAGACAGTGCCATCGGACTTCTCTGCGATGTACCGATGGAGCCATTTTGCTGAGCGCTTGGCCGAGGGCATACACTACATAGTTTCGCGAGGTCGGCCTGATTGTTGCGCGCCTCGGAGGATTCAGAACATAAAGAGCCAATCTTCTGCAATGCTTGCCGCCTGAGTTTCCGCGATGGGCTGTAGAAGTCAGCAACGAGACAACGAGATAGGAAAATGTCTTACCCATCCATCTGAGCGTCGAACAGAGACCAAGCTGAAGTAAGGTGCTTGCATTGGGAGTGGTTTTCCAGCATCGAGACATGACTGGTCAGCGCGCTTGCTAGCGTATTTACCCGCGCGTGATCAGCCTTACATGACGCACTTTATCAATTCTATCAGACCCTAGAGCCTAGAAGTACTTGTACTGGCCATCACTTAAGGTAGTCTTTCAACCTTCGACGCTCGGTACTTGACCGCTACATGGTCCAGGTGACATCATCAGCTGATCACGATCATCGGGCTACCGTTGTATTATCGCTATCCATCGATCCTGTCACTCTAGTATATCTTCCCAAGCTCCAGGCTTGCTGGACACTCAGGGACCCTAAGGAATCGCCTTATTTTTCCTTGTTCAAATCTCTTCTGTGTCATACTATTGGCTTACAGCTGTTTTGGCTACGATCCTAGCCCTCACTATGGACGACGACGGCCTAGCAAGCTTCACTTCTATCACGGGCACCACACCTGACAGAGCCCAACAGTATCTTACCTTGACCGATGGCAATCTCGAGCAAGCTATCGAGCTATTCTACGCTAATGATGGAGCTGACCTTGGAGGAGCAATATCGCCAACGCCTGCGCAACAGCCTTCGCAAGCACCATCACAACAAGATCTTTCCGATAGATCATCGGGACCTAGGCAGCGGTCTGAAGATATAGGAGATATTGTTCGCGTTGATTCTAGCTCAGACATAGACGTCTCGGACGATGAGCTCCAGATTACAGGTGCGAGGCCGAGGCGACAACCGGCAAATGGTGCTCAAGTTTCCTCAACGCGTAGGCCAGCCACGTCAACGTCCCCAATAGGCGGATACGAAACGGTGGACGAAGACGAAGCTATGGCCAGGAGGCTACAGGAGGAATACTACGGTAGTGCCGGCACAGGTGGAAATGTCGATGCGGAAGGGATTAGGGCACCCATAGCCCGTACCACAGAGACTCTGGTCGGCCCCGAATCGTTTGATGTGAACGATGAAGCGCAGATGCGGGCAGCTGTGCTCGAGCAGATGCGTGCGAGGCATCAACCTAGACCTAGAGGTGAATACCTCCTTTTCGGCTATTGTAGCCTGCTGATTTTTGCGTTAGACCGCCCAGGGATTTTTAATCAGAACGTCAATGAATCAATATGGAACGAGGCAGGCAATAACGAAGCTAGCAATCGATCCAGGCCTGCACGAGCTACGGCTGGAGCGTCAGAATCCTCGTCAAGGTCAAATATGCTTGCCGAAATGTACCGTCCGCCCTTCGAGATAATGTCGCGATTACCCTGGGATCACGCTCGGCAGGAGGGGAAAGAAGGCGAGAAATGGCTTCTCGTTAACATCCAAGACCCCTCAATATTCGATTGTCAGGTTCTCAACCGAGATATCTGGAAGAATGTCGAAATCTTGGATACAGTGAAGGAGAATTTCATCTTCATGCAATATTCTAAAGAGGATCCGCGTGGAAACCAATACATTCAATACTACTTTCAAGGGCGAGACAGTGCGGATGCCTATCCTCACATCGCCATCGTCGACCCCAGGACCGGTGAACAAGTCAAGGTATGGTCGGGATTACCTGCACCCAAAGCACCGGAGTTTCTCATGCAGCTTCACGAGTTCCTCGATCGTTACAGCTTGAAAGCTTCGGCCAAGAATCCTGTAGCGAGACGGAAGCCAGACTCCAAGAAGGAGACTCAGATAGATAAGATGACGGAGGAGCAGATGCTAGAGATGGCAATGCAGAATAGCCTTGCTCCTGCTGCAGCAGCGAGGAGGGACAGTGACCCTGACGAGCTGACGAGGAGTCTTGGACCCTTTGACTCAAGTAATGCGAAGAGTGCGGAAGAGGACACGCATATGGCCACTATCGAGACTGTTCATACCAATGGCTCTGAGACCTCTCCATTTGCATCCATCTCTGCGGCAAACCCGCACTCGGAACCCCCTGCCAATACACCTAGCACGCGCATTCAATTTCGTCACCAAAACGGTAGGATCGTTCGGCGCTTTTTACTTTCGGATCCGGTCAGGAGGATCTATGAATGGTTGAAAGCTAGTCCTCTGGAAGGCAAGGAGGGGATAGAGTTTCAATTGATATGCATGGGCAAGAATTTGATGGAGCATCTCGATGAGACTATTGAGCAAGTGGGCCTGAAGAATAGCTCTGTGATGGTGGAATACCTGGAGTCATGATCGGTGGATCTTGCACTGTATTGGCATTTTCATGGAGCGTGGACTAGCGGAGACTGGCATGGAATCAGTCGCTCTCAAAGCAGTACCAAATAAATGCTGAAGCCGAGACATTGAGAAAGCGTTGAGTTGAAACGAGCAGACCAGTCAGTCGGGGGACTTTCAACATGATCATGAAGCTCACATTTGGCCGGTGCCTTGATATGCAAAGTGCACCCCATGACTACTCGATCGAGCGACCCTCAATGAGCCTTGCCATTTCTTTTGGCCTTGGTCTGAGTCGCCCCATTCACTCCTACTTTGGCTTCTCCAAAGCTATCGCCCTCCACAGGGGGAATCGTCACGTAATCTTCGTCCAGTTCCTCCTTCCCGTCCTTTTCCACGCCAAATATCCTTTGTTTGACTTTCGCATACGCGAATGACGGTAACCGAACAAGTACTGTCTGCCTCCACGTAGGCTTGGGTATTTCATCGGGATCCAATAGAAATTCGCCCGTGTTCCCTTCCTCGTCTTGCTCCTCTAGATACACGTTTCCAATCGAATCCACGATCAAGACTTTTCCATTCTCGGCTTGTACTTTCTTCTTCGCCCCCTGGGGCCCACTTCTGTCACCGTCGGCAGCTTCAAGCGGTGTACTCGTCCCACTGCGCTTTGGTCCGCCCTTACCCCTCTTAGTCTCTTTCTTACTTTCCTTTTCCTGGGTCCTCTTCTGTCGTCTGTTGAGTGCACCGCCGCCGGAACCATCTGGAGCCGTGGCGGCAGCAGCTGGTGGTGTTACCGATCCCTCAATCCCGGGGACTCCTTTAATGCCCACTTCATCGCCCCATGCTGTCCGTTTTGCATGTCTTACATATCTCTCCACAAACTCCCGTTGCCGCTTCCAGCTCAAGTACAAAGCGACATAATGTGCTCCACCTCCAGCAAGCACAAACAAGCCCACGAGTACGGTGCCCAGTCCTGGCCGGAATCGAGCATAGTAATATCCTGTACCCCTCCATTTCGGAAAGCCGTTTTCGAGAAAAAAGTCGTAGCGTTCACGACCGGGGCCCTTCAGAATCGTCACGATAACGCCCAATCTTGCGAATCGCTCACTCGCTTTCTTCACGTGCGCTTGTATTTCGCTTTCAGACGGCGCCTTCACGACATGGACGCGGGGCTTTTTCTTCTTCTCATCGCCGGTTTTGAATTTGGAAGTCGTCTGGGCGCGGGAAGCGATCAAGGACTGTTTAGCCTTGTCAGGGTGGATGAGCCGTGATTTTTTGCGATAGGCTTTGCCGATGTCGTCTTGCGAAGCGGAGGGTTTGACGCCAAGGAAGTCGTAAAAGGTTGTCTCTGCACCTTCGGCTACCGCGATTTCGTCGCGCAGGCGAAAGATTTCGTGGTCAGCAGCAGTCCAGCTGGCGACGAGGGTCACGAGGGTAGACCATACAAGGATGGTTGGTAAGAAGAGCTTCATGTTCAGGAGGAGAACATGGTCTTATGTTAGGTTACTACGAAGTACTGTGTGCTTAATCCTATGCGACATTCCGCCCACGGTATCGGATCTGAAAACCCTAGGGGACGAAAAGCATGGCTCGAACTTTGTGATCTCGCGCTTAACTCCTTTGGGATGATCGACGACTAACGGCTTGAATGCTGGCAAGTGGCTGCAAGGCAGAGACCCACCGAAGCGTCTGATGAGTCTCACTATTAAGAGCAATTTGTCCCTCTTCCTCAACTCCTTTCCCGTCTCTGCTGAGTGTTCGCGAGTCAGTCGCTTCTTACCCACTGGACTTGTAGAGTGTATTCCCACAATGGGTTGTGACCGAAAGCCAGGCGCTGGCTAGGCGATTCCGGCCCCTCTTCGGCTTGTGGCTTTCCAGGCTGTCAGCACCCAAAAATCCTCCGAGCACAACAGCCCTTGTCTGGCTTCGGCCCAAAACTCAGCCATCCGAAGTCGAAACTACTAGGAAAGAACCCTTCTATTATTTCACTCGTTGTCTCTAGAGTACCGATTTCGGATATCCCCTCTCAAGTCAGCCTACTCACCGGTTAACACCCCTCGAACACCTACCTGCCGAACTCCAAGCTCACGCCTCCGCTCATCAAGGCCACTACGCCGAACCAAAATCTAATGGCCCGGATCCAGATCCCTCTTGATGCACTGACCTCACGGCTTAAACTTGGTTCGCGGTTTGAGAGTGTACGTTCTCAGTCAATAAGCACGAGATTCGCCAACCTAAAGCCCGTCTCCGAGTTCCTCGACCTCAAGCGTCTCTCAAAGCCAGCAAGCTTTGGTGAGGTCCAGAGCAGGGTGAATTACAATCTGGGCTACTTTTCTAGCAATTATGTCGCAGTTGCCTGCATGCTGGCCATCTACAGTCTGCTCACCAATCTCACTCTCCTTTTCGACATCATCTTTCTTGGCTTAGGTCTGTTCGGCATCAAGAAATTGGACGGGCGCGACCTCGAGCTTGGGTTCACCCGTTTGACAACCTCGCAGCTATACACTACTCTGCTCATCATAACGGTGCCTCTGTTCATTTGGGCTTCCCCTATATCGACTGCGTTGTGGCTCGTTGGAGCTACAGGTGTGACCATCTTGGGTCATGCTTCCTTCATGGACAAACCGATAGACACAGCTTTTTCCGAGGAGGCGGTCTAGGTGGTCGGCCGCGAACTCCATATGATATGCCCCTATGGGGAAGACCATCCGGGGCTCGACAGGGCAAGAGGCGTAAAGGTCGGGATGCTTATTCTTCGCACAGAAAAGAGGGCAGGCGTTTCGAGGAGATCGACAGTGACACGGATGATGGCGAAGGTGTTGGCTTGGAGGGTTCTCTTAGTAGTGATGATTTGCTCTTTACAGGCGCCGATCTTGGGCAGCGGTCACGCACCCGGCGTGGTAGGGACTATGAATACATTTCAGGGTCCTCGGACGAGGAAGATGATGTTATGGAAAAATCGGGGGCCACGATGCAATTGGCTTTGAGAGATAAGGAAGACTTGCTGGTTGAAAAGGCGTTAGAACGCATACTTCGAGCGCAGATGTTAGGAAAGACGAACGTCAAGCTCTCACAGCGCGAGCTGGATGCCCTCGAGCGAAAGAGAAGAAAAGATGAAGCCCCACGGAAAATCCCGCTTTCCGTGCTGCAACCTGGCGACAGACGTCGTACTAGCGGTACATCAAGTCCAGCCTTGAGAGAGCAGAAGTCTCGAAAGAAGATCAGGGCTGCTTCGTCACCACATGACGATCGTACTTCGAATCCTAGCCGTACTGGTCCGCCGGGTCTGATCGTACCCGGTCACGATGGCCCATCGTATGCTCCGTTGGGCTACTACCCACCTGCAGTGTTACACAACAGGCGCTCAGGCGGCGCATCGCCCGGATCCCTCGGCCAGCAGGAGGTCAGTACTCCATTACCACAACAGCCGAGAACTAAGGGTCAATCTCAACGACAATCTTCTGGCGCTATGCCTTCGAAGCATTCTCCAGTTCTAGGCACTGGCCCAGTGTCTCGACGTCTTCCGGACGATCCGAATTGGCTTCCTCGACCCCGATCAGCGTCCTCTAATCAACCATACTCCATGAATCCTTACCAACTTCAACAGCACCCTCAGCCACCGCCACAAGTTCCCCCACGGTATGCGCACAACCGAAGGATTGTGTCTGGCCCACCGGATGTCCATTACCCGGAAGTTCAGTATCTCGGGACACGAAGGGTTGCGGCCCATACTCCGCCGTTCGCAGCGTCTTCTGGTCCTTCACTTCTACGTCGAGAATTTTCTACCCCACAGCCACATGAAGGCAGTCCAAGTGCAGACGACAGCGGTTCGTCTGCCGAAGGCGTCCACGTCGATGTGGTGCCCTATGATCGTGACCATGAAGTGAACGTTGGGTTCGAAGGCTCCATGGGAAGGCAGCGGAGGGGCCAGCGATGACCCAGCATAGAGTCTGGAGATTTGGAACTTACAGAAGGCTCGCAAGGCCTTGCGTTATATAGACCTAGATTTTCTGGCTCATGCATTGATATTCAGGGCCCTGCACTAGTTCTATCATCATGTACAAATGGGAGCTCTATCTCGACGCTTGGAGCGTGGCTATCGTCGCTCTGCGCAGCTTAGTATTCTTCATGCCAGATCCTGCAACTTTCTCCCGACTGACATTCACGATGCAGCATCAAATCGGCTCGCTCCTCTTCAGCTAGCTCCCAAATTCCCAAGGCATCAACTCCAGGATATAATGAATTATCCACCCATTACTCATATCCAAGTCTGTGCGAAAGGGCTCACTGGATGAAAGACCCGGGAGACAGGGGAGCGGAACAAAGACCAGCAGCACAGAACGCCCCTATGTGGCCTGTGAAAGGTTAGCAGACAATAGACGTTCAACTCCAAGAGGTGAAGGGACAATGTCATTATGTCTTTGTCCTTGGCCAGAAACACCATTGTTTGGTAGCGCAAGCCATATAAGAACCTTTGGTGTGCACCCCGTCAAATTCATTCGGCATTCCCAAGTCTTCGACGACGTGCGTGATGTCTACTACACCTACCATCCGCCGTTGGAGTTTCTCCTCCGAGTCATCCCTGAACCCACCGCTCACACGTTCTCGTTCGATCAAGAAATACACCAAGAAGCTCTCTAATCTCTTATCCCCCACTCCCAAAGTTGCGGACGACACTGGAGTCAAGTTCGTCATCAATGCCACTCCACCCTTGACCAAGCCTGTAACAGTCACGAGCCCTACGTCCGCATATGGTCGGAAACGAGCGATGAGTCGTGGGGAAAAGGCCTTTGCGGCTTTCACAGAAAGCTGGAAAGCGGGCGTAGATACTGTGAGGTACGAGCGTGCCTCTGACGTCTGGTCGCCGCTTCATGCGCCAATTAACGAGCTCGCGAAAGCCGAAGATCGCCGCCGACTGGATCTGGCGCCAGGGCGACTCGAGTATTTGCTTTATGTCCGAGAAGGTGTAGGACTCCCAGTCGAGCATTGTCTTATCGTCGAGACAATGTGGTTGAGACCTTCTGAGGCGAGTATCTTCAAAGCGCATGCGCTGATCATGGGCGAGGGTGAGGAAGCGAAATGCTTTTTCTAGACCTGAAATTCGCCCCACTCATGGATGGCTTGCGCGTACAATTTGTGTATCGAAACCCGCGCTCTGTATGATAAGGTAAACTCGGGCCAGGACATCTTTCGTCGCGGGGGGCCACCCACGAATGTAAAGTAATAAAGGTACTTAGATATTCACTACCAGCTCATACTAGTAACATTGCCTCCTGTGTTGCGTTAGGTTTCCTCCGCCCCCAGAATCTCTGTGAGATTACCTTACGCGCTCGCAGCAGGTCGTTGCATCTTAGCTGCCAGTTGCTGGATGGATAAGCCTGTTGATACGCGATACATGGATAATTGCTAAAACGTATAGTAGGTTCGGCAAGGCACGTTCCAGTGCCATCCCGCAGCATCAACCGTTTCTAGATTAGCAGGAAAGCGGACAGAAAGTATCCACGAAACGTCAGGTATTGCGTGATTGCACCAACCTCATTCGTTCTGCTCCCCCGTAAAAGGTCATAAGACGTAGAGTACCGTATACTTTGTGTGATGCGATCTCATTCTATCGCAAACCGTCCATTCTCCCCTTTTCCCTTTGCCGTGTCCGCATTCCCATTGGGTCCTCGTTGAGAGTGTACATTCCGTTCATCATGAGGAGCAAATCCGATCAGACCATGATCCCTGATGAGAAGCGTCCCCAAGCGTCTGTTGAACGCCCATTGCACTCGGACTCATGTCACGAACCGGACGCTCCATACGCAGAGGCCTACTCTGCCCCATTGCACCGGCGGCTCAAGTCCCGGCATCTCCAGATGATCGCTATCGGAGGCATTATTGGGCCTGGACTGTTCGTCGGTTCTGGCAATGCGCTCCATCTTGCTGGACCAGGTGGCATTCTCATCAGCTTCTCCTTGGTCGGCATCATCGTTTTCTTTGTGATGCAGTCGCTCGGCGAGTTAGCGACCTTGATCGTAAGTCATCCTTTCCGAGCCTCATTTTCCCCTTTTCGAACGTTTCATGAGCCTCGGGACATGTCCAGCGAGCATTCGCTCGGAATATATGATTTGTGTCTCTATCCACTCACAAGAAGGAAAGCTGACATCGAAATCACATAGCCTGTGACAGGCTCCTTCACAGAGTATGCGTCGCGCTTCGTTGATGATTCTCTATCGTTTGCTCTTGGCTGGGCCTGTAGGTATTTTCGGAGCGTTGATATCCATTTCTAGCAATGCTGACTCCAAAGAGATTGGTACTTGTGGGTTACGGTGCTTGCGAATGAGTATAATGCAATTTCGCTGGTAATTATGTACTGGACGGACGTGGTCCCGCAGTGGGCTTGGATATTGATTTTCTGGTTCGTGTTCCTTGGCTTCAGCATGGCTGGGATTCTGGCCTATGGAGAAATCGAGTTTTGGCTGTCCTTGTAAGTCACGCTTCCGGCATTACGTCTACCGCGATATTGAACATGCTGACACCGGTGCAGGATCAAGATTATCAGTATCACCATCTTTTTCATTGTTGCAATCTTCATCAGTGGAGGAGTCATAGGGCCTCAGAAAATCGGCTTCAAGTATTGGCACAGCCGTACGCTTCCCCCTCTTCGTCTACCCAGCAGGCCGGCTGACAGTAATCATCCACAGCCGGCGCTTTCGCTGATTCAATTAATGGCGTCGCCAATACCTTTGTCATCGCAGCTACACTTTATGCCGGCACAGAAATGGTTGGAATCACAGCCGGTGAAGCAGGAAATCCACGGCGAGCCGTACCACGCGCCATCCGTCAAGTCTTCTGGCGTATCTTGATCTTCTACGTTGGAATGATGTTCTTCATCGGCATACTGATCCCATGGAACGACAAACGCCTTCTGTCGAAGGCTTCCAAAACCGCAAAGTCGCCACTCACGATCGCGCTTTCAGATGCGGGAATCAACGCTGGAGCGTCACTGATCAACGCGGTCATCGTGATTGCTGTTCTCAGTGCGGGTAACTCATCGCTGTATGTCTCGTCGCGGACCATACTTTTCATGGCGCGGAACAGGAAGGCGCCGAGAATTCTGGGCAGGGTGAACAAGGCTGGGGTGCCATGGGTCGCATTGCTGCTTTCCAACCTGGTCGCGTGCATTGCTTTCCTGTCCGTCTCGAATGCTGCTGGCACAGTCTACGATGCGCTGATTACTCTCTCTGGTGTCGCCACCTTCATTGTGTGGTAAGTCAAAATTTGCCATGCCGTATCTGTCGTATACTCATCCTCCAGGGGCACGATCGAAATCATTCATATACGATTCCGCAACGGCCTAAAAGCTCAAGGTCAATCTGTTGACGACCTACCATTCAAAGCGATGTGGTACCCCTACGGCACTTACGCCGCTCTAGCGGCCAACATATTCCTCATCTTCTTTCAAGGCTACACGGCCTTCTTGAGCCCATTCAGTGCTACGAGCTTCGTAATCAGTTATGTCTTACTTCCCGCTTTTGTCATTCTACTTCTGGCATATAAATTTTGGAAAGGGACGAAATGGGTTAAGCTAGAGGAGATGGATATATGGACGGGTCGAAGGGTAGAGGAGCTGGGTGCACCGGGTGAGGAGTTGATGCCGGAGAAGAGGGGTTTTGTACATAGAATGAAGAATGTGGCAGTCGGTTAGGCTTTTGCGGTTGTGGTCAGCGTATGCCCGAGAGATCATGAGAAGTGTATGCACTCCCGAGGACCTTAAAGCTTGGAATCATCACCTTAGACATATCCTTCAAGGCACTTATTGGCTGACCAAGCTCTCAAACATCATCCACCAGCCCGTCTCTCTTATACCTTAGAACGCCGATGTCTTAAAGGCCCGCTTCATTCGCCAAGAATCTGTGGTCAGGTCTGTAACAGAAGTCTCCACGAAAACGAAAATGATCTATGCTCAAAGGCCTTCGGTCAGACTCTTGGGACAGAAGCCACGTCCAATAGCTTGATTGACACTCCAGCCGGAAGGATGATCTACATCTGGGCTTTTGTTGTCTGATCTGATGCAAAGCATTCATGCTGAGGCGCATTCAAAATTCCATTGTCCTTGAAGGCCTGTTTGACTAGGGCGAGGGGCATCCTATAATCAAAAAGGGTTGCAACAGCCATTCGTCTAGATTACAGGTATATCTCTCTCTGTGAATCATGCCTCGCGTCGTTCATGCGGTTCATGCAGTTGGAAGAAACAGACATACGGCTGAGCGTTTCGTGAGACGTTCATAACTAACTTAGAGCGTGAAGCTATCAGAGAACACAGCATCCCTATTCCCCAGCTGGGACGTTATTAATCTGCATTCGACTTCGGCCTACTGATGCTACAGATGATTGTGGAGTCGTGTCGCGACTAGTGTCAATGGAGGTGGTTGACTGCCCTTTCACTGTACCGAGGACCTCATGTGCACATGAGAAAAGAATCCTCCAAACCTACGACTTGAACGGAGTGCGGGACTAATCTCCTTGAATCAGGCCGCCTTGCCGGTCAAACGTGGACGTCAAACCGTTAGATGGTCTCAGCGGACCGCAAACTCCCAAGCATAATCACAGTGATTTCCAAAAAGATGGGCCGTGAGCAAAGCAAGATAGATGATACTCAATCGATTCGCCCGCATAAATAGGTCAATCTATTGCTTTTCAGTGGCTTGTTGAAAGGCGAGCTTTGTAACCCAGGCACTATCACAATGCACTTCCTAGGGGGGCGCTCGAGGCCGATCGATTCAACGTTCTTTCTGCGTCGTCTTCTCCGGAATAAATCCTGTGGTCAAGCAACGAGATGCCTATCTTGCTATGAGTCACCGCGGATCAACAATATTTTCGCCAGCCCCTCGCAACGAGTTTGCCTAGGAAGCGCCAAGGACAAGTGCATCACCTCTTGACAGTACATTGAAAACACTGCAGGGGTTCCTGCTCATCAGATATTTCAATCGTGGGAAAGCCGTAGATACTTACACTGAATAGTATTATCATAGTATCCTTCCCACCAGTCTAGGGTAAATACATTGGGCTTGAGTCGCAAAGGGTAGCTGTTTTTGTTGGAGAATATGGAGTCTCAAGAGGAGGATCCGACCTCGTACCTCGTGCTCGAGAGATGCGAGAGTGCCAGTATGTTTTGCCAGAGAGGACTTTTGCCCGACTTTTGAAGGTTGTCCGATATGAAGGACGACCGGATGTATTCGTTTGTCTGGAAGAAGCTGCGATGTTCTCTGCTTAAGCGGAACCAGCACCGCCATGCTCATATCTGGCTAGCCTGATCACTGAAGTCGGAATCGGACTGAAGCGGGGCAATTAGCATATATACTCTTGGTAGGCCTCGAGACGAGTGCAGAAACCATTCGAGGAACTTTCTCACCTCGCCAGCCCCTCCTTCGTGCTCCATGCCATCCAACTCGTCGACCTCGCCTCCGATGAGTGGCGCTCGCTCTCCTTCGGCCCGGGAGTAATGACCACCTATGCTTATTGCAGCAACGGACAAGCCATGGATCATAATTGAGCCCAGGATAATAAAACAGACTACGGGCCAAATGGTTAGAATCGCCGTCTGGTGTGGATGATGGAGTGGTGGATGAGGGAGCGGTAACGAGGTTTCCGTTTCCAACTGTGCGCGAGCTTCAATAACAAGGAAGATGGCACCAACGCCCATCGGACCAAAATGACCACAGAACAACGCTTCCCTATATGTCTTAACATCAGGTATAAATCTTTTCATGGCTACGACAATAGGGATGCGCCGAAATAAGATGATCAAGATAAGAAGACCAATGAGTCGGCCGACCGTCAGGTGCGGTATGAGGACGCTTGAACCGAACTCAGACCAGGGAATTATTGCCCCAAAATAGACGAACATCGAAGAGTTCAGCATCAAATCCAGAATTTCCGGTAATCTTGTCTCCTTGGTCTTGCTGCCAAACCACCCATCCCAGGCAAAACCAGTACCGGCTCCAAATGAGACAAGGAAATCATCAGTACCGAGTGTACTGCCGATACCAACGCATAGTATCGCGAGCAAGAAGTAGAACACAAAGAAGAACGAGGTCGCTATGTAGGCGCTGCCGTGAGCGAACCGTAGGGTACGATTTGCACACACGCCAACGAATAGGCCGATAAGCGTCCCAAAAAGACATTTCCAAAGGATCGTATCGAGGATCCACTCTTTGATTGCAGAAGCTGCGGTCGGCTCGATCAGAACATACAGGCCGACGTATAAGAATGGAAATGATACACCATCGTTGGAACCTGACTCTGCCGACAGCATATGTCGTAGCCTCTTTGGGACTCTACTCGAAAACTGAGATGCGTTGAGCACACTGGCAGCGAGAACAGGGTCCGTGGGGGCGAGACATGCACTGATGATTAGTGCAGTACTGAACTCGGTCCGGAGAACTCCAAAGATCAATAAGGCGGTAACAAGCCAGCTGTAGGTCATCACGGGTCCGAGCAGTATGGCAACGCTCTTCCAATGTCGCTTGAAGTACTTCCTCGGTAGCTCCACCCCAACTGCGAACACCTGCACCCCCACTATAATCCGTGATGCTTCCTGTGTGACATTGTCCTCCCATCCCCAACTTTTTGGATCCAACAGGCCAGCTCCCCTCGGGCCAAATGCAATACCAACAAGAGTGGCCAAAGGCGGCTCAGAAAGGTGAAGCCGATTCCGGATGAATTGTGAGAACAGGGCGTAGAGGATAAGGAATATCGATAGAATGAGGTAGAGTAGGTGAGCGGATGTCGGCTCAAGCTGCTTATCAATCCAGGCCATACCGAATGCGCATACACGTTCGATCTCGAGACAAACACGCAATGCAACGGACGGTTGTGGAATCGTCTGAAAACCCGGGCACCAAATGCAAGTCTCTGCCACCAAAGTAAATTACAGTCGACCCTGGTTATAAGGAGCCGCTTTAAACGTAGTTCTGGATTAGACGCCTGCAAATGCGTCGGAAAGCGGTTATGTTGCGATATTCATTGAAGTTTTAGTCTGTAGGGAGAGGCGATAGATTCTCCGCTTATTTTGGTGGTACTCCTTATAGAAAAAACGAAGAAAAAATCTGAGTTCCTCTTTGCATACAGACGTTACCGACCAAATTTTCCATCTTCTTATCTTAATTTTACTACTAAATCGATAATTTTATATTTGCAGTGTTACAAATAACTACTTCTACTACTTCTACTACTTCTACTACTTCTACTACTTCTACTTCTACTACTTCTACTACTTCTACTACTTCTACTACTTCTACTACTTCTACTACTTCTACTACTTCTTTGCTACATTAAGGGCGAAAGAAATAGATCGAGAATTGATCTAGAATTCTAATATTAAGAGACTTGTCTAACAGGTAACTCTTATATAAGATGTTCCAAATATAGCTCTTAACAATTACAATAACAAAATATCTCTCTTTTAAAGATATCTTAATAATGCAAGCTTTATATAAGTCTACTCATAACAAGATTTCTTAAGATACTTGTAAGATTATTTCGTAATTTAGAGTAGACTGACCGTTCGGGTCGGTTTTTCCCTAAAATCGAAAACCTGACCCGAAAGTTATATCTAATTAGATCAAACTTTAACCCAATATAGTTAGTAATTTTATAATTTATAAAATTCGGTTCCAAATTTATAAAAATTCGGTTCCAAACGATTAATCTAATTTAGAGTACTACTTTAAAATTTAGTTGCTAATTGTGTATCTTTTTGCGTAAATCTTTGTAGCGTAAACGTAGAGATATAAACGTAGATACTTTTGTATATATAGTCTTATAGTAGTTCGACTCTTTTAATTCTCTAATCTTATTTAATATTTTCTTCTTATATATTATATATATATATATAGAGCTATTAATCTAAGATATATATATTAATTAATATATATTTCAAATTAAATTTTTGCGCAAGAAACAATCTTATCTCGAGATTGTCTAAGATTGTATTAAGACAATCTTAAGAAATCTTAAATTGTTAAAAGTATCTTGTAAATAACGTAATATCTTAAATGTAAAACTTATTAGCGATGTCACGGTTCCAGGCTAGGCAGGCTTCGCCCTCCGGTTACCCTCCGGGTCTCCGCCCCCTAGCCTCGGGTATACTACGGGTAACGCCTAGCGCCTTGGCACCCATAGTACTTATACCCATTTCCTGTACATAGTTAGTTCTGCATAGCTAGTATTCTCGTCAATCAACTACATACTAGCCATCAAAGCTCTAACCCTAACAAGCGAACAAAACGTCTTGGAGATACTCTATAATTTTTTTCTATACAAGATATATTAAGATGTCTCGACTTTCTAAGATCTATTAAGATAATCTTTGATTTATCTATATTTTCCTCCTCTTGTTCTTAATGTAGATTGATTGCGTCAATTTAAATTATCTAGTTCGAATCGAACAATTAATAAATCGAATCGAGTCTTAACAATTTATATCAACTCAACTTAAAAGTCTTGATAATTCGATTCTTAAAGTTGAAATCGACAATCTAAGTTAATTTCTATGCTAGATAAAAGATAATAGTTAGACAAACAAGACAAGCAACTAGATAAGATAAAAAGATACGCAAGTAAACAAGACAAATATCTATAGAAATTTGTAAAATAATTGTCTAAGAACTAAACTAACAATAAAGTTATATTTAATTGTCTAAAAGCAAATATTATTAATAGATAGACTAATTGTATCGGATCGATTAATCGATTCAAATCTTAACAATTTGGATTAATTCGATTCGAAAGTCTTAACAAGTCGATTTCTAAAGTTGATATCGAAAATCGAGTTAAGTCGAATCGATTTCTAGAGTTGAAATCGAAATTCGATCCAAAAAATCGATTCGAATTGTTAAGACTATTTAAATAATTATATTATAATTATTAATAGTAAATATATAGTTAAAATATATTTAATAATATTTAATTATTTAAATTATAACAAGATAATATATTATAGTAATATATTACTACTTTTTAAAAAGAAAATAATGTATTTTATTAATAATAAAAATTTATTCTAAAATTAGTAATTCTTGATATAATAACGTTATATTTGATTTCTTAATAATTCGATTCGATTTCTAATATTGGAATCGAAAATCGAGTCGAATCGATTCGAATCAATTTTAAAATAACAGAAATTAACTCGAATTTCGAATCGATTTCTAGAGTTAAAATTGTCGAATCGAGTCGATTTCTAAAGTTGAAACCGAAACTCGATCCGACAATTAATCTATTAATAGATATCAAATATTCTCTTGCTATTTAATAAGAATATTAGATATATCGGCAATTCTGGAATCTCTACTTAGAAAGTACCTGTTGCAAATTCTGCTAGTTTAACTATTAGTCGACTTAGAATTCGTTTAGCAGCAAAAGTCTTGGCGCTTGCTTAATAGGAGTTCAATTTTAATGTTCAAGATGCGTACGAACTTTCGCAATACTTTGCTTACGTCTTTATTTGTTACTCGTTTATATTATAGTAATTTGTATAGCAAAATCGAACAATTCGTAAGATTTCTACGCGCGAGTTATGTGTTATCGGGGACGTCTCTTGTTGTGCGCATAGTAGTTGTGGATTGCGTTCGTAAATTGCGTCTATAAATTGCGCCTATAAATTGCGCCCGTAGATCGCGCCCGTAGATTGCGTTCGTAGAACTTAACAACGTGCAAAGTTAGATCTTGGCAAAGCGCGTTTCAATTACGCGTCTGCGAATCCTGCTAATTGCAGTTCAATCTTACGCTTGATTATATAAAGCGAACATATTGATATATTAGCTAATTTGACTATTAGCTACTAATAGTACTATTAACAAGAATTCCGAAATTGTCAATATACAAATCTTATAATATATAATTTTCTTATAAAAAAAGATATTAATACTTTTATTGTATTGCAAACTAAAATATTATTTAATCTCTAAACTTAATTATTATTTTATCTCTAAACTTAATTATTATTTTATTAAGACTTTAATAATCTAATTAATAAAAGTAAATTTGTTGTTTTTATCTATCTAAATATTATATTTCTAAATAGTTTTAGCTTAATTTTTTCCAATATTTAGTTTATTGTAAAACTTTTTACTATATTAACAATATATACTTTTTTTAATATTTGAATATATTTTGTCTATCTTAGTTTCTACAAAAATAGTTTAAAAACTATTTTTAAATAATTTAACAATTTTAATAATTAAAAATAATTTATTAGCAAATTTAATAATATTTTTGAAAAATATATAAATATTAATTATAATAGTAGAATTAGTATTAAAAATAATATTGTAGTTATTTATATAATCTAAAAGTATATTGTTGTTTTTATTTAAATTATTTGCTATATTGTTTAATATTTATTGAATTACTATTGCAAATTAAATTGTTTAAGAACTAGTAATCGAAATATCTATAAATTTACAAATTGTTTTTTTATAAATTAATTAATTTTTTAAAAATAATATTTAATATATAGATAAATTTGTCTTAATTGTCTCGAAATTTTTATATAATTAAAAAAGATAATTTTGTTAACTAAGACTTTTAAAATCGATTTATCTACTTTTATTGTTAAAACTAGATATCTATAAAATAGTATTATTGTTACAAATAAGATTTAATTAATATATATTTTCTAATTCTTTATATTTTAAATAAAACTATATTTAGTTATTTAGTTATTTAATAAATTTCGATTAATATAGTTTTTTTATTAGAGTCGATTATTTTAAAGTTTTTTTTATAGTATAAATTCGAAGATTAATTATTTTTTATAGCAAGATTTAAAACAAATTTACAAAATTTTAGTTCTTTCTTAAAGATAATTATTTATTAGAATATATTAATATATTGTAAAATATAATATTATATACAAAATTATCTATTTTATTTGTTTTGTATTCTTTTAACAAATTAACAATTTAAATAAATTAGATATTAATATTGTTTTGCGAAATATTTTTATTTTAAAAATAGTAATAGTATCTATAGATAGAAAGATAGATTTTAGAAGTATATATAATATATAAATATTATTATTTTAACTAAAGTTGCAATTTATAGAATAAAGCAATTATATACTATAATATTAATATAAACAATACAATTTATATTGTAATTAATAAGATATATATAATTTAACAAATAATTAAAATAGTTTTTAATATTTATTTTTTTATTAGATTAAAATAGAGAAATATTCTTTTTAATTATTTTTGCGTTTAAAATCTCGTTGTTAGAAACAAAATAAACAAAAAATATATTATTAATTTTATAAAGTATATATATAATAAGATAACTATTAAATATCAATAGACTGATCGTTCGGTTCCAACAGTTGGAACCGAATTGCATAAATTATGAAAATACTAACTATATTAGGTTAAAACTTGGCCTAATTAGGTATAACTTTCGGGTCGGGTTATAGATTTTGGGGAAAAACCGACCCGAACGGTCAGCCTAAATATCAATATCTTGCAAATAAGTTACTTAATATTTGCTATTATATATTTTTAGAAAAAACTATATTTAAATTCAATTTTTTTAGACTTATTTTGTTATTATATAATATAATTTTCTTCTTCTTTTCTTTTCTTACTCGATTTAATATCTATTAATTGTTATAGATTTAGAAATAGAATCTAAATTAATTGCGTCAAAAGTATTTGCAAGATATTTGCGCTTTGCAAATATTCGCGAGAAATAATATATATAGAGAGAACAATCTAATCTATTATAGTTATCTTTTCTTTCAAGAATCTTATCTCGAGATTCAAACTTATTTTAAAGTTTATTTAGGATTATGTTAGAATTATCGAAAAATTCTTAATATATTGCGTACTCAAAAATATACTTTGAAGATATAATATTTAATATATACTATTTCTGTTGCATTTAACTAATATAATTACGTGTTACACTTAATATTCTTACGTTAAATTAATATACTTATATCTTACTTTTTATAACAATATAATATATAATTCAGATTATTAAATCTTTTATGCTAAATATACAATATTAAATGTTTGTACTTACAATTGTCTAAATTATAATTATAGAAGAAAATAATCTTAAGACTTAGACGTAATATAATATATTGTATCGAAGTACAAGCGCAAATACTATTATAATAGAATAGAATCTAAATTAATTGCGTCAAAAGTATCTACAAGATATTTGCGTATTAAAAATACTTACAAAAAGTAATATATATAGAGAAGACAATCTAATCTATTATATTATATAAGATTCTATATGTTATTGCAGATATTATATTGACGCAATATCTCTTTTTGTATTAAAAATATCTATTTTCTGTATCTTATATTATAATTGTTTCTATTACAAAAACTCTATAAGTTTGTTTTTTCTTTATCTATCTTTTTTTCTTTTCTTTCTTTAAAGACTTTGTAATCTAAAATTGACTTAATATATTAATCGAAAATACTATATATATTGTTGTTATTGTTGCGTTAATAATATCTAGAAGCTTTTTTAAGTTTATAATATTTTGTCTTTGTTATATTACTCTTTGCTCTTTTTTTTTATCTAAAATATATTAGCAATATATACTTTATTAATATTTGATCTTAATTGTACGCATATATTATTATAGTAATATTAGATATATTTTTTTTGTATAGAAATTAATTGAAGTTAATTTTGATTATATATAATTATATTAGTAATATATTGTAAAACTTTGTACAATAATTATTTAATTTTATATAACAATATATTATTTCTAATACTAGATTTCGAAAATAGATTGTATTATATTAATTTTTTTAATTTTTTTAATTTTTATAGCTTGTTTTTATATAAATATAAGTTATATAGTTACTTTATATTATTGTTGTTTTATTAATAATAGAAATATATTGTAAATATTATTAACTATTTTACTTCCTATTTTATTTTTAAGTACTTTTATATATTCTACAATTTAATGCAATTTTAATGCAATTTTTTAATATTTAATATTTTTGTATATAGTCTAAATTTGTTGCAAATATATTTAATCTATTATTAACTTTATAGTTTCTATTGTTTTTAAAAAGATCTAATTGTTGTTATATATTTTATATATTTAATATTATTATTTTAAATATTGTATTATTATATATACAATATATTATTGTAGTAATAATAACGTTTAAAAATTAAGTTTAACAGAGAGAAAGAACTTAGAATTAATAAATTATTATACTATTTATTATCTATCTAGAGACAAATAGTAGACTAATTGCGTCGGATTAAGTTAATTCTTAAAGTTGGAACCGAAAAGTTAATTCGATTCCTAATATTAGAATTAACTATTTGGATCGAGTTGCAAACTTAGAATCGAAAATCGATCCAAAAAATCGATTTAAATTGTTAAGACTTTAATTTAACTAAATAAATAATTAATAAATAGTATCTATAACACCTATAGATACAAATTATATATTAATATTTAAAATATTTAATAGTATCTATAACGCTTATAGATACAAATTATATATTAATATTTATAGACTTATCTATAGGATTATTTTCCCGGAATTAATCCGAAGACTATCTGTGTCAAAATAATAGGTAGTAGAATGCTTAGTTACTATATAGAAGCTTAGACTTTGTCTATCTATATATATTGATCGAAGTTATTCAAATTAATTATATAATATTAAGTTAAATAGTATTGAATTAAATAGTATTAATACTAGATTAAATTAATTATAGTATTTCGACACTTCTATTTAATCTAAGTTTAGAAATTAGCTTTTATATAAATTATATTTTATATTTTATATTTTATTAAATTTAAAATTTATTTTAAAATTATTAAGTTTCAAGTATCTTTCTAACAAAAGTAAAAAAAGTATATAAAAATTCTCTATTAATAATTTATATACAAATATATATATATTTACAAGTTCGAGATACTCTAAGATTCGAAAAATATATAAGAAACAAAATTTTAACAAAAAATTATATAAATATTGTCGATAGTACTTAATAACTTTATTAATAAAACAAAGAAAACAATAAATATAGATATAAATAAATAATACAAAGACTAGTAATAATAGATATAGCAACTATTTAGTTGCAAATTGTTTAAATAATTAAGCCTAGTATCTATATTTAAGATTATAAATAATTTAGTTATTAAGTTAGTCTAAAAATTTATCAAAATATTTTAAATATATTACAAAAAAGAGTTTTAATTAATTTATTAACTATTTGCTTTTTAATAGAAATATATTTTAGTTTAATCTAATTATTTGCAATTTTTTTACAAACAAACTAAATTTGAATACTTATATACTTTGTTTAAATATATTGCGCAAAATTCTTAGCAAACATTATAGTTTTCTAATTATTGCAATAGATAACAATAATAATAAAATATAGTATTAAGAATATTAAAGAAGAAATCTAAACAATAACAAAAATTCTAAATATAAATAATAATAATAGAGATAAATAAAATAATTGCAATTGTTTTAATAATACTTAAAATTAGATAGTCTCTTTAACAATTTATATTTGCTTAATATATTTAATTTTGCAAATAGAAAGAGCAATAGTTAATTAATATTTAAATAATTAACTAATAGCAATACTTTCTAGATTAAAAATATATCTAGAAATAAAACAACAAATATCTTAATTTTTGTCTTAATTAATATCGATATAGTCTAATAGAAAACAAATACTCTTATAGAAAATAAGACAAAGATTAAGAATATTTCAAAGATAATAAAATATTTGTTTAATAGTCTTTTAATAAGTATTAATAGAATTAAAAGTATATTTGCTTATTACTAAAACAATAAAGATAATATTTGATTAGATATCTAGTATTGTATATATAAGAGAATTAATTGTCGATTAATAGATATAATAATAATTCGAAACTACAATATAGTTTAGATCGACAATATATATTTTAAATATATTTATAGAGATAGCAATTAATTTACACTTCTATATTTTATAATTTTTTAATATCTTTTCTAGATATATTTTTTAATTTAAATAGAAAATTTAAGTTATAAAATTGTGTTTAATTTTGATTTTTAGATACTATTAAACAAAATTTAAGTTAATTATTTTAAATCGATTAACAAAAACTCTTTTAACAATATTAATAAACTTTTTGTTAATATTAACAATTAAGAGATTATTTATATAGATAGCAATAATAGTAAAGCTATTAATAAAGATATTTAAATTAAAGTTTAATAAACAAAAGTAATATTTCTTAGCAAATATTGCAAAAATATTATATTATATTCGAAATAATTGTTTAAGTCTATAGAGAACTTTTCTAAGTTAATAAATTTTTTTGCTTTGTTTAAAGTTGTAAAACAATTCTATATAGATCTTTTTATTAATATTTTTGTAAAAAAAATAGTAATAATATTTATTTGCTCTAAATTTTAGTTGTTAGCAACAACAAAATCAAAGATAATTTTATAATTTATAAACTTAATTACAATTGCAAAAATGTTAATATAGTTTAGATTTTTATATTGTTTAAAGTTTCTAACAATTTAACAAACTTTATAGCAAAAAATTTTGTTATTGATTTTTTCTTTAATTTTATAGATTTATCTTTTACAAAATATATAATATTTGTTAGATATTAAACAAACAATATAGATATTGTTCTTTTTAAAAAATTTAATTTAATTTAATTTAGTTAGTTGTTAATCTATTTTATAATAGATATTTGTTATAGCTTTAATATAAATTTTAGATTTATATAACTCTAATAATATAATCTTAAATAGCAAAACAAAAAAATCTACAAATTTATTTTAATACAATCGAAGCTTCGAATATCTTTGCAATACTAAATTAAGATTTAAAAACAATAAATTTTATAATATATTTAATAATTTAGTAACTTTAAAGAACTTATTAGAGTTAATAGAGTTAAAGAAAGTATTGTTTTTAAAGCTAAAAAATAACTTAAAAAATATAATACTCTTAGAATCTAAAAAAGATAAAGTTTTAAATAAGATAAATAAATCTAGCTTATTAGAGTTCTTAATATAATTCGAAAACAAAATAGCTCTTTGTTATTGTCGTAATATTATTATAAAGAGCTTGTTTAGTTTAGCTTTTATAGAATTTAGGAATTTATTAATAATATTCGCAATATTAGATTGTATAAATAAGATTATAGATAAATATATATTATTGTTTTAACAATTAATCTTACTATAATTAATATTAGAGCTAGATAATGCTTGCTTATTGTTTAGTTAATAAACTTCTAATATTTGTTAAATCTTATCTTTATTATCTATTATACAATAGATATACTTTTTCTTATATTCTACTAAAACTAAGAATCGAGTACAATTCTAGAACTTTTATTAATTAATAATTAATTAAGTTCTTAATACTTCTTTCTATTAATTAATGTATTAAATATATTTATAATTATAAAGATATTTAATATTTGCTTTAAAAGAAATAATAAAGTATTTAATAACAAAAAAAATATTGCAATATAAGTTAACTATTTAGATAATCTCTAATTAAAGATTTACAATTAAATTAATATCTTTAATTATAATATTAATCTTTTGTATTAAAATCTAATTAAAATATTTAATATATTTGTTTATTTTAGAAAAAATAGCAATTGTTAATTTAATATGTATTTTGCGCTTTTTGTATTAGATTTAAAAGATTTTATCTATATATTTGTTATTGTTATTAACGCAAATATAGATATATTTGTTGTTTTTATACTTAAATTTGTCAATATAATATTTAAAGAAAGTTAACAAATTAATCTTATTTTTGTTTTTAAAATATTTTATTTGCAAGTATTTAATCTTATCTTCTAGTTAAATGCAAATATAGCAAGTATTATTAAAACTATCTAAAAATATAAGTTCTATAATATTAATATAAATAAGATTGTTTTTTTTAGCAATTAAATCTAATAGAAGTTCGATAGAATATTGCTTTGTCTTTTATGTATATATAAAAAATACAAGTATTATTTAAAGATAATTTAATAAGATCGAAAGTATCTTTGCAAATTAACTAATAGATATTTTGTTTGTTTAAATAGTTAAGTTGTTTATATTATATAGTTATTATATTCTTACTAATTATTAATAAAGCAATAGCAACAATAAAGAGTACAATAGATATTTTTAAATTTAAAAAGTAGAGATCGAAATCTTTAATTGTTTAAGTTTGTTAAGTATTAATAGAAAAGCTATAATTAATAATTTTTCGAACAATATTAATATTTTTTAACTAACTATAGAAGATCAAATTGTAAAGAGAATTAAATATATATTATATATTGTAAATAATAATATAACAAACTCTTTTGTCTTTATATCTAACAAATAAACAAATACTTTTAATATCTATAGCAAATAAATTATCTTTTATACTTTTAACTAGTTGTTAAAACATTTTCGAATAAAATATAAAAATACTAGAATTCTTAAATATATATTGCAAGCATTTTGTATTAAAGATCTATTTGCGCAAGAGATAATTAACAACAAAAGCTAATATTATAGTTATAAAAATAAGCAATTTAAAAATTGCAAATAAGATTGTTACAATAACAAAAATAAAATAATATCTACAGATTATTGCTTTAATAGTCTTTTACTTTTTGTTATTGTTGTTCTTATTTTTGTTTTTGTTAAACTTAAACTTAAATTTATTTTAATTTTTCTTTTAATTATTGTAATTTTAATAATACTTGTTTTTGTTATTGTTTTAATTGTTTCTAAAGCTATTGCTCTTTAAAACAAAATATAGCTCTAAATATAAGTTTTAGCAATTTAATTATTAATAATCGATTTTTTTGCAATTTGTATATTTCTTCTATTTGATATATATAAAGTTAAAATTGTTAACAATAAAAAGAGTATCTCTTATAGTAACAATTAATTTAGTAGTTATTGTTAAGATTAAAATAGTATTAATAGTTAAAATATTTATTAAATTAATATATTAAATCTTGTAATTGTAAATAATAGCAAACAACTTTTGCTTTTAAATATTATTGTTATAAAAAAACTTATACTTAAATATCTATTAATTAATAAAGAAACAAATAATATTATTAAGATTAACTAAATATTTAAAGATAAATTAGTTTTTATTTATAACTAAGTTGCTCAAATAAATAAATAGTTTATTAATAATATTGCAAAACTTAATTTTGTATTTATTAATATTTTAGAAGTTAAAGATTTTAAAAGATTTAAATTTAACAAAGATTCTTATTAGTATATTTAACTTTTTAGACTTATATATTTTAATAATCTTTTAATAAGTCTCTTTAATTAAATCGATTTTCTTTATATTGTAATACAAATTTTTATTAACAATATTTCGAAGTATATTTATATACTTCTTGTTGTTAATATTTTATTTAATTTGTTCTTTAATAAATATATTAAGTAAATTAATAAATTTAATATCTAATTCGATATATTTTTAAAGCTTAATTTATTTAAGAATTTCGAACAAGTTTTGTTTTCAAACAAGAAAGTTTATATTATTGTTAATTTTAGCAATTTGTTTTAAGACTACAAAAGATAATATAAAGATATTAATAGTTATAATAATATTAACGTAATCTATTATTTTTAGAAATCTACTAATAGTTTATAAGCAATAGACAATAATACTAGTAAATATAATAAAGAAACGCAATTGCGCAATAAAAATTTTAATAAATTTTTTTTAGCTATTAAATTACAAAGATTAAATAAATTAACAAAACTTAAATTAAATATTTAGTTTAATAGATATTCTTTAAAAAATTCGAATAAAAAAGATAGCTAAATTTTTTTTTTATTAATAGTATTAATTTAATCGATATTGTTAATTATAGATTAAGCAAAGTTTTAATAGATAAATAATTAATAAGTTTTTAAATAAATCTTATATTTTTGTTGTTCTATTTTAAGATTATAACAAACGTAGATTTAAGTAGACTTAATAGATTTAATTTGTTTAAAAGATAGAGTATTAATAGATAATTTCTAATTAAATTGTTATTTTTGCTTAATTGTAGATAAAGTTTGTTAATTATCTAAAATCTAACTAAGTTACTTAACTTCTTTATTCTTTTTTTTAATTTTAACAATTATAAAGATAGCAATATTATTTTGTGTTTTTATAATTGTTAAATTAATCTTTTTAATTTTCTTATTTTAATAAGACTAAATATTAGTCTTTTTAATCTAATTTTTTTATATTTTTGCAATAATTAAGAGCTTTTTAATTCTATTTAAACAAAATTAATTGCTATTTAATTAAGAGTTGTACCTAGATATTGCTTTCTAAATAATTAATAAAGTTATTTTGATTTTCGAAATATATTTGCAATCTAATTTATTAATTTGTTTTGTATATTGTAGTAAGAGAAATTAACTAGTATTTGTTTTAGCTATTGCGTAAACAAATTAACTTATTTAATTGTTAATAAGAATTTTTTTGCAATAGATAGAAAAACAAAGATTAAGAAGACTAAATAATTTAGTCTTTTTATTAATATATTAAAGTAAGATCTTGTCTTGCTTTAATAATATATCTTTGATTAATTATTAATTATTTGATTATTAATTATTAATTATATAATTGCTATATAGCTAGTTTTTCGATTTTTAGAACTTACTATTAATAAATATCTATTAAAGATAATTAGCGTTCTTCGACAAAAGCAACAAGTTGCAAATAAGATAAACTTAGTTGTTTTTACAACTTATATTAGCTCTCTTAGTAGAATATTTGTGTCTAGAATCTCTAACTAGATATTAGCTATTTAATTGTTAATAATTAAAGATTTTAATTGTTTAAGTAATTAAGAGATCGACTATTTAATAAGTTTCGACAATTCTTTAGCTATTGTTTCAACAATATTATAGTATTAATATTTCGATTTTTGAAGCAATAATAATTTAGATATTCAAATAATTGATTGTTAACTTCTATATATTAGAAATTAACAAGAACTTAGCTAATTGTAGTAATTGTAAGTTTATTGTCAATTTAATCTATTAATTATGCTTTAGATATTTTAGTTAATAAGCAAATAAGTTTCTTGCTTTGTTTCGAGTTTATAACTTGTCAAAATAATAGATAATAGAACGCTTAGTTATTATATAAAAGCTTAAGCTTTGTCTATCTATATATATTGATCGAAGTTACTCGAACTAATTACGTAATATCGGGCCAAGTAGTGTCGAGCCAAATAGTGTCGACACTAGATTAGATCGATTATAGTATTCCGACAATCTAGAATCTATCCGGAATATTGCTATTTTAGTTAACTTCCGATTAACTTCCGGTTAACTTCCGGGTAGAAAACCGGTTAATAATCGATAGTCAATCGCTATATAGCAGCTTTATAATCTATAGATACTAATTTTGAAAATTTGAAAATTTAAAATTTAGAAATTTTTATAAATTTAACTAAGTTCCGACGCTAGCCCGATCGAGGTTTCGAGTCTTGGCATAACAAATAGTAAACAATATATATTGTTAATTCGTTAATATATAAAGTTGTTAAAGCATTATTCTATTTTATAAATTAAAGTTTTTGTTAAAATAATAGATAATAGAACGCTTAGTTTCTATATAGAAACTAGAACTTTATCTATCTATATATATTGATCGAAGCTATTCGAATCGATTATATAATATTAAATTGAATAGTATTAAGTTAAATAATATTAATACTAGATTAAATTAATTATAGTATTTTGATACTTTTATTTAATCTAAGTTTAGAAATCAACTTTTATATAAATTATATTTTATATTTTATTAAATTTGAAATTTATTTTAAAATTATTAAAATTAAAGTATCTTTCTAGCAAAGGTAAAAAAACTATATAAAAGTTCTTTGTTAGCAATTTATATATAGATATACGTATATCTACAAATTCGAGATATTCTAAAATTCGAAAAATATATAAAAGACAAAATTTTAACAAAAAATTATACAAATATTGTCGATAGTACTCGATAACTTTATTAGTAAAACAAAAAAACAATAAATATAGATTTAAATAGATAATATAAAAATTAATAGCAATAGATATAGCAACTATCTAATTGCAAATTATTTAAATAATTAAGTCTAGTATTTATACTTAAGATTACAAGTAGTTTAATTATTAAATTAATTTAAAAGCTTATTAAAATACTTTAAATATATTATAAAAAAAAGTTTTAATTAGTTTGTTAATTAGTTTGTTTTTTAATAAAAATATATTTTAGCTTAATCTAATTATTTGCAATCTTTTTGTAAACAAATTAAATTTAAATATTTATATATTTTGTTCAAATATATTGCGTAAAATTCTTAGCAAACACTATAGTCTTCTAATTGTTGCAATAGATAACAATAATAACAAAATATAATATTAAGAATATTAAAAAGAAAGTCTTAACAACAATAAAAATTCTAGATATAAACAATAGCAATAAGAATAAATAAAATAATTGCAACTATTTTAATAATATTTAAAGTTAGATAATGTTTTTAACAATTTGAATTTGTTCGATATACTTAACTTTGCAAATAGAAAGAGTAACAAGTAATTAATATTTAAATAATTAACTAATAGCAATACTCTCTAGATTAAAAATATATTTAAAGATAGAACAACAAATATCTTAATTTTTATCTCAATTAATATTAATATAATCTAACAAAAAACAAATACTTTTACAAAAGATAAAACAAAAATTAAAAGTATCTTAAAAATAACAAAATATTTGTTTAATAATCTTTTAATAAATATCGATAATATTAGAAATATATCTACTTATTACTAAAACAACAAAGACAATATCTAATTAAGTATCTACTGTACTAGCTTTCGTACAAGTAATTCTACCGGAAGTTCCTAGTTCTTCCACTAGATAGTTACGATTTTTGGTTATTTCTAGAGAAATCACCAAGGGTTTACCGGGAATTTATCAAGTTTCTATCGATTCTGAACTTCTTACCAGATTTGCACTAGTAATTTATCGATTATTTATTCTATAGACTCTATAGATACTATTTTATTTAATTTAAAAAATTTAAAAATTTGAAAATTTTAATCAAGTCTCGATGCTAGCCTAATCGAGATTTTAATTTTAAGAATATTAAATAGTAAAGTATCTAAATTGTTAATTTGTCAAAGCGTAAAGTTGTTAAAGTATTTTTCTATTTTTGAATTTAAAGTTTTAACCTTAAATTTAAACTTTAAAATACTTGGAAAAGCTCTAGCTCTATAATTATTAACGCTAGTAGAATTTTAATTAGATAATTAGACGTTTTGCTTAAAATATATATGCGCGAAAGACTTCTTCTTCTAGTGCGTGCAAATTTAGATTTATTATTATTAATATTAGACAGTATAAGTACTTACTTTACTTAATTAAATTTTTTATTTTTTTGATACTTTAGTACAATAACAATAAGCTTATCTACTTATCGTAAGGCGTATTATAGGATGTCAAACCGAGTATAACAAGTAATTTACTAGGAAATTACTAGGAAATTACTGTTTTCTCACCGGATGTTCACCAGAAGTTTACCGGGAGTTTACCGGCAGTTTACCGGCAGTTTACCGGTTTTCTGCAGAGAAATCACCCTATAGAGAGACTATATAGTAACATTGTATGTATAAGATAATTAATTGTCGATTAATAGATATAACAATAATCTGAATCTACAATATAGTTCGAGTCGACAATATATATTTTAAATATATTTATAAAGATAGTAACCAATTTATATTCTTATATTCTATAGTTTTTTAGTATCTTTTTTAGATATACTTTCTAACTTAAATAAAGAATTCGAGTTGCAAAATTGTATTTAATTTTAATTTCTAAATACTATTAAACAAAATTTAAGTTAATTATTTTAAATTAATTAACAAAAGCTCTTTTAATAGTATCGATAAACTTTTTGTTAATGTCGACAATTAAGAGATTGTCTATATAGATAGCAATAATAGTAAAACTATTAGTAAAGACGCTTAAATTAAAGTCTAACAAACAAAAATAATACTTTTTAAAAAACGCTACAAGAATATTATATTATATTCGAAATAATTGCTTAAATTTATAGAGAGCTTTTCTAAATTAATAAATTTTTTTGCTTTGTTCAAAATTGTAAAAAATTCTATATAGATCTCTTTGTTAATATTTTTGTAAAAAAAAACAATAACAATATCTATTTGCTCTAGATTTTAATTATTAACAACAATAAAAACAAAAATAATTTTATAATTTATAAACTTAATTACAATTGCAAAAGTCTTAATATAATTTAAATTTTTGTATTATTTAAAATCTTAAACAATTTAACAAACTTTATAGCAAAGAATTTTGCTATTAATTTTTTGTTTAATTTTATAGATTTATCTTTTATAAAGTATATAATATTTGTTAGATACTAAGCAAACAATATAGATATTATTCTTTTTTAAAAATTTAATTTTATTTTGTTTAGCTAGTTGTTAATTTATTTTATAATCAATATTTGCTATAGTTTTAGCGTAAATCTTAGATTTATATAGCTCTAATAATATAATTTTAGATAACAAAATAAAAGAATTTGCAAATTTATTTTAATACAATTAAAATTTTAAATATTTTTGCAATATTAAATTGAGATTCGAAAACAATAGATTTTAAAGCATATTTAATAATTTAGTAACTTTAAAGAACTTATTAAAGTTAGTAAAGTTAAAAAAGATACTATCTTTAAAATCGAAGAATAACTTAGAAAATATAGTATTCTTAAAATCTAAAAAGAATAAGATTTCAAATAAAATAGATAAATCTAGTTTAAAATTCTTAATATAATTTAAAAACAAAACAACTCTTTACTATTATTATAATATTGCTACAAAGAGCTTGTTTAGTTTAGCTTTTATAGAATTCAAAAATTTATTAATAGTATTTGCAATATTAAAGTGCGTAAATAGAGTTATAAACAAGTATATATTGTTGTTTTAACAACTAATCTTGCTATAATTAATATTAAAACTAAATAATACTTGCTTATTATCTAGTTAATAAACTTCTAATATTTGTTAAATCTTGTTTTTGTTATTTATTATATAATAGATATACTTTCTCTTGTATTTTACTAAAACTAAAAGTCGAATATAATTCTAAAACTTCTATTAATTAATACTTAATTAGATTTTTAATACTTTTTTTTGCTAATTAATTTGTCGAATATACTTATAATTATAAAGATATTCAATATTTGTTTTAAAAGAAATAACAAAATATTTAATAATAAAGAAGATATTGCAATATAAATTAACTATTTAGATAATTTTTAATTAAAGATTTACAATTAAATTAGTATCTTTAATTATAATATTAATCTTTTATATTAAAATTTAATTAAAATATTTAATATATTTATTTATTTTAGAAGAAATAGCAATTGTTAATTTAATATATATTTTGTATTCTTTGCGTCAAATTTAAAAGATTCTATCTATATATTTATTTTTGTTATTAATATAAATACAAGTATATTTGTTGTCTTTATATTTAAATTTGTTAATATAGTACTTAAAGAAAGTTAACAAACTAATTTTATTTTTGTTTTTAAAATATTTTATTTGCAAATACTTAATCTTATTATTTAGTTAGATACAAATATAGCAAATATTATCGAAATTGTTCAAAAATATAAATTTTATAATATCGATATAAATAAGATTGTTTTTTTAGCAATTAGATTTAATAAAAATTTGATAAAATATTATTTTGTCTTTTGCGTATATGCAAGAAATACAAGTATTATTTAAAAATAATTTAATAAAATTAAAAGTATTTCTATAAATTAGCTAATAGATATTTTGTTTATCTAGATAATCAAGTTGTTCGTATTATATAATTATTGTATTTTTGCTAATTGTTAATAAAGCAATAGCAATAACAAAGAGTACAATAAATATTTTTAAATTTAGAAAATAAAAATAAAAATTTTTAACTACTTAAACTTGCTAAACATTAATAGAAAAGTTATAACTAATAATTTTTCAAACAATATTAGCGTCTTTTAACTAACTATAAAAAATTAAATTGTAGAAAGAGTTAAATATATATTATATATTATAAATTGTAATATAACAAACTCTTTTGTTTTTATATCTAACAAATAGACAAATACTTTTAGTATCTATAGCAAATAAATTACTCTTTATACTTTTAACTAATATAAAAATATTTTCAAATAAAATACAAATATACTAAAGTTTTTAAATATATATTGCAAGTATCTTATATTAAAGATTTACTTGCGCAAAAAACAATTAACAACAAAAACTAATATTATAGCTATAAAAATAAACAATTCAAAAATTGCAAATAGAATTGTTACAATAATAAAGATAAAATAATATCTATAAATTATTATTTTAGTAGCTCTCTATTCTTTGTTATTGCTATTTTTGTTTTTGTTTTTATTAAACTTAAACTTTTTTTATTTTTTTTAAATTTAAACTTCTTTTAATCTTTTTTTTTAATTATTGTAATTTTAACAATATTTGTTTTTGTTTTTGTTTTAATTATTTTCGAAGCTATTGCTTTTTAAAACAAAGTATAGCTCTAAATATAAATTTTAGCAATTTAATTATTAATAACCGATTTTTTTGCAATTTGTATACTTCTTTTGTTTAATATATATAAAGCTAAAATTGTTAATAATAAGAAGAATATTCTTTGTAATAACAATTAATTTAATAATTATTATTAAAATTAAAATAATATTAATAGTTAAAATATCTATTAAATTAATATATTAGATTTTGTAATTATAAATAACAACAAATAACTTCTGCTTTCGAATACTATTGTTATAAAAGAACTTACACTTAAATATTTATTAATTAATAAAGAAACAAACAATGTTGTTAAGATTAACTAGATATTTAAAGATAAATTAGTTCTTATTTATAATTAAATTGTTTAAATAGATAGATAATTTATTAATAATATTATAAAACTTAATTTTATACTTATTAATATTCTAAAAATTAAAAATTTTAAAAAACTTAAATTTAACAAAGATTCTTATTAATATATTTAATTTTTTAAACTTGCATATTTTAACAATTTTTTAATAAATCTTTTTAATTAGATCGATCTTTTTTATATTATAATATAAATTTTTATTAACAATATTTCGAAACACATTTATATACTTCTTATTGTTAATATTTTATTTAATTTGTTTTTCGATAATTATATTTAATAAATTAATAGATCTAATATTCGATTTAATATATTTCTAAAACTTAATTTATTTAAGAATTTCGAACAAGTTTTATTTTTAGACAAAAAAACTTATATTATTGTTAATTTTAGCAATCTATTTTAGAGTTGCAAAAGATAACGCAAAAATACTAATAATTATAATAGTATTAATATAATCTATTATTTTTAGAGCTTTATTAATAGCTTGTAAGCAATAGACAATAATATTAGTAAATATAGTAAAGAAACGCAATTGCGTAGTAAAAGTTTTGATAAAAATATTCTAGTTATTAGATTACAAAAATCAAGTAAATTAACAAAATTTAAATTAGATATTTAGTTTAATAGATACTTTTTAAAGAGTTTAAATAAAAAAGATAGCTAAATATATTTTTCTTTATTAACAATATTAATTTGATTAATATTATCAATTATAAATTAAGCAAAGTTTTAATAGATAAACAACTAATAAATTCTTAAATAAATTTTATATTTTTGTTGTTCTATCTTAAAATTATAACAAATATAGATTTAAACAAATTTAATAGATTTAATTTGTTTAAAAAATAAATTATTAATAGATAATTTCTAATTAGATTGTTATTTTTGCTTAATTGTAAATAAAGTTTGTTAACTATCTAAAATCTAACTAAGTTATTTAATCTTTTTTTTTTTTTTTTTTTTAACAATTATAGAGATAACAATACTATTTTGTGTTTTTGCAATTGTTAAATCGATCTTTTTAGTTTTCTTATTTTAATAAAACTAAGTATTAGTTTTTTTAATTTAAATCTTTTGTATCTTTGCAATAATTAAAAGCTTTTTAATTCTATTTAAATAAAATTAATTGCTATTTAATTAAGAATTATATCTAGATACTGCTTTTAAAGTAGTTAATAAAATTATTTTAATTTTCGAAATAAAGTTTGCAATTTAATTTATTAATTTGTTTTGTATATTGTAGTAAGAGAAATTGACTAATACTTGTTTTAGTTATTGCGCTAACAAGTTAACTTATTTAGTTATTAATAAGAATTTTTTTGCAATAGACAAAAAAACAAAGATTAAAAAAATTAAGTAATTTAACTCTTTTATTAATATATTAAAGCAAAATTTCGTCTTGCTTTAATAATGTGTCTTCGATTAATTATTAGTTATCTAATTATTAATCTTCAATTATATAATTGTTATATAGTTGATTCTTCGATTTTTAGAACTTACTATTAATAAATATCTATTAGAGATAATTAGTGTTTTTCGACAAAAGCAACAAGTTGCAAATAAATAAACTTAGTTGTTTTTACAATTTATATTAGTCTCTTTAGTAAAGTATTTGTGTCTAGAATTTTTAACTAGATATTAATTATTTAATTGTTAATAATTAAAGATTTTAGCTATTTAAATAGTTAAGAAATTGATTGTTTAATAAGTTTCGACAGCTCTTCAACTATTGTTTCGACAATATTATAATATTAATATTTCGATTCTTAAAATAGTAATAATCTAAATATTTAAATAATTAATTGTTAGTTTCTATATATTAAAAATTAATAAGAATTTAGCTAATTGTAATAATTGTAAATTTATTGTTAGTTTGATTATTTAACTATACTTCAAATATTCTAATTAATAAGCAGATAAGTTTTTTGTTTTGTTTCGAACTTATAATTTGTCAAAATAATAGATAGTAGAACGCTTAGTTTCTATATAGAAGTTGAGACTTTGTCTATCTATATATATTGATCGAAGCTATCCGAATCGATTACATAATATCGGGCCAGATAGTGCTAGGCCAGGTAGTGCCAACACTAGGTCAGATCGATTATAGTATTCCGATAGTTTTAATCTTAAATTTAAAGTTTAAGAAACTCGGAAAGTCTCTAGCTTCGCGACTATCGACGCTAACAAATATTTAATTGCGAAATTATATAATTTACGAAATTTCTATACGCGCGTTAGACTTCCTCTACTAGCGTGTACGTTCTACATTATTTATATTGCTAATATTAGTTAAGATATCTACTTATCTAAAAAAAAAAAAAAAAAAATTTATTACTAGTAATATTTATGCCCGAAATTTATCCGGAATTTATTTGGAATATTGCTGTTTTAATTATTATCTCGCGTGTAATTTATTTGAAGCAAACCCGGAATTTACCCGGCACTTTCCGATTAAGTAATCGATTTTTGCCAGTTATCTATCCGTTATTCAACCGCAATATCCTGGCAATATCCTGGCAATATCCTGGCAATATTCCGGACAATTATCGGGTAAATAACTATAGTCTTTGGCTATACAGTATAACTGTGAGTGTCTTACTAAGAATTGGCAAGCACTTCTTAGTAAGTTGTATCTTAAATATCAATGCAATTCAAACGTTACTTTTTAGGATATAGGATTATTATTTATTAATTAATTTATTATTATTATTATGTCTTCAGATGTCTATATCGCACGCAAAAGACGCTTTACTAAGACTATAGATATCTTACAAAACAACGAATATCCAAATATTAGCGTTTGCGCCTATGCTATGCGCATTTCTAGACAAGTTCTCTTTAATCGATAGAATAAGAAGGCATCTAAAAGTACGCGTCAAGAAGACAACAAATATCTAACAAAGACACAAAAGCGCGCGATTATCGCGTATATTAAGCGTGCAAATTAGATAAACATATTATTAATATTTAAACTTGTTGTTGATATTGTTAATTAGCTTCTCAATAATAAGACTAAAAGTGTAAGTATCAACTAACTAAAGCGCTTTCTTGTTTGTTATTCGCATCTTAAATAACATTGCTAATATTCTATTGCGATGCAACGAAAGAATGCTAATAATTTGAACAATTTGGCAAATTACTTTACAAAATTGAAAGCAACAATTGCAAAATACAATATAGTTTTGAAGAATTTATAGAATACAGATAAGACAAATTTTCGCGTAGAATGCGACAAATCTCGCATAATAATTATATTAAATATTAAGAAGATCTTAAAGATTGTAGATTCTAATAATTGCGACTATATTACTTTTGTTAAGATTGTTAACTCTATAAACAAAACAATATTGTTGTTGTTAATTGTCAAAGATAGTTAGATTCTAGATAAGTAAATTAACAACAATAGTATCGACAATAATACTCTTTTTAAAGCTAGCAATTCTAGCTACTTAAACAACAATTTTGTATTAGATTAATTACATTACTTTATAAAGTATATACAACAAAAGCAAATAAAGCAATAGTTAATACTAATAGTAGACAAATTTAACTTTTATATAACTTTTTCTTTTAAAAAGATAGCACAAAAGAACTAGATTGTTCTTTTTAAGTTTTCTTCTTATTTTATATATCTAACGCAATCTTTAGATGTCAAAGTCTTTTAGTTATACAAGTATTATTACAATAAAGCTATCGATTAATCTATTAGACAAGATATATTAAAATTTGACTATCTAGACTTCTTGCACGCTTTTTAGAACTTCAGAAATCAAATCTTTAAGACATCTACAATTCGCTATATATAGCAAAAATACAATATTGTTTTTTTTAATCTTGCTATTGTTTTAGAGTCTTTAAAAGAGCGTTAACGCAAGAAGCTTGTTAAAAAATTTACTTTGCAAACTATATCAAATTCTAATAAATATCTTACACAAATTTTACAAGAATCGAAATCAATTAAAAGAAATTTGCAAATACTACAACTATATTATTAGAAAAATAGATACTTCGATATTAATTCTAATTAGATATTTAATATTTTAGAGAGCATTAAATAACAATCAGAAATCTTTATTCTATATAAACGAGACTTAAACAATTGCTTAATAGCTATTTTACTACAAAAACAAAAGTAGAATTATCGCAATACAATAGCTAGTGCAGTCGACATAATCTACGCACAAAACTATAGATCTTACTACTTTGTAAAATTAAAGAAAGAGCTAGAAATACTAGAACAAGTAGCAAAACAACTGCAAACAAAGATTGTTAAAAATTCTATATTTTTGTCAAAAGCTTAGATAGTCTTTGCGATAACAACAAAAATTGTTATTGCTTGCGATTACTTTATTGTCAACGTAATAGTAGAAGAGATTACAACAATTATAGAAAAAACAAAGAATTTGCAAACGCAAAAGAATAAATAGATTAAATAAACAAATAAGAAAATATCTAATAAAAACAACAATTAACTACTTTTTTTACAATCTAATTCTATACAAGAAATGCGCAAAAAGAAATATGTTAGTTCTTATAAACTAGAATATCTCGAAGTCTATAAATATATATCTTTACTATTTGTCGAAATATCGACAAAGCAACAACAAAGTCTTACATTATCTAGACGTATCTACGAACATCAATATATCTATGCAAAGATACAAGCGTTTGTTAATAGACTTTGCAATTCTTACGTAAAGATAATCGACAAAATAGACATATAGATAATGCGAAAAGCCTATTAAAAGATCTACTTTTAATAGCAAAACTAATACTTTCTCTCAATTGTTCTCTGAATTGTTTTGCATTTATATATAATGCTTATAAGTGCTTAATTTCAAAGCTTCAAATTACTAAATAACGCATTTGTAAATGCGCAATTAATTAATCGTTTAGTAAGACTGTTTTTTAACCTCAAAGAGTTATCTATCTTGTTACTTAAATATTTATTGTTTTTTGTTCAATCGATTAACTTTTTATAGATAATTTGTAGAGCACACTTATAGCTTTTATTTGACGCGCTATTTATATAAATCGAGGCTGTTTTGATAATATTGTAGTGGTAGTTAGAAAGATATTCTAAAAAGTAGCGTTTGAACTGCATTGATATTTAAGATACGATTTACTAAGAAGTGCTTGTCAATTCTTAGTAAGGTATCCACGGTTAATTGCAAAAAACTTTTTTTAATAGAAGTTTTTTACAATATAGAATAGATTAAGATTTTAACAAAAATAAAATCTTTAATAGAATAATTTGTCTATACTTAGCAAATAGATTACAATATAATAAATTTTATTAAATTTTATTATATTTGTTAAAATACAGTCTCGAATAGTAAAATTTAATAAAAATTTATATATTGTCTTAATTGTAATAGATTGTTAGAAATATATAATTTAACTTAATACTATTTCTAAAATTCGATAAATAGTTGCTTTAAATTTTCGCTATATAATTTGTAATCAAAAATAGCTTGTTTTTAAATTGTTTCTCTAATAGTTTTTATTGTCGACAAATTGTTGCTATTTGTCGAACTTAATTGCGTAAACTTTGTCGAAGAGTTAAAAAGTAAAGTAGTTTTAATTTATTTCGATAGCTACTATTTTAAACTTAGACTAAAATTTTATATTAGCAGTATAATAAAAATCTTGTATTATTTGTTTAATTTGTTTTTTAACTTTTAACTATTTAATTGTCTTTACAAGAGTTATATTAATTAATTAATATATTTAAAAACAGTACTTTAGTTAATATTAAATTTATAACTATTGCATTTTAATTATATTTGTTGTGCGTTAATAAATTGCTAAAAAAAATTTAACAATTAAGTTAAGATTGTTGTTTTTAATAGTAAATAATATAAAAGACTTTTTGTTATCGAATATTATTATAATATTATCGACAATTGTGTCGAGATTCTTCTAAAAAAACTATAAACTATGTTTAAATAAAAATAAATCTATAATAATTTTGTCTAAATTATATATTTCAAAAATAATTGCAAAACAATTCGATAAATCTATTTTAAATTTTAGCAATATAATAGCAAACTAAACTTAAAAGAACAAATCAAATTACTTAAGTTGTTTTTCGAAAAACTTAATTTTTTGCAATATTGATTTTTTAGTTATATATATAGAAGTTAAATAATATTTAACGTATTTAATAAAAATTTATAACTAAATACTAATAGTTGTATCTATTAATTTTTCTTCAAAAAAATTTCTTTAGAACTTTTTGTATTGTTTTTGCAAAATTTGTAAAACAGCAGAACTAGATAATCTATTTGCTGTCAATTATTTCGATTTTTCAAATATTTGTTTTTAAAAAATTTATTGTTGTTTAGTAATTTGTTAGCAATAAAACAAATTTCTATTAGATTAATATCTATTTTATATTAATACAAAATAATTTTGTTGTTTGTTTCTTTCTAAACAAATTAAATTTACTTTTCGATATATTTTATAAAATAAAAAAAAAAATTGTAAAAATCGATTATATAGATTTAATTCTTTTAATATTGACAAAATCTAAAGTTTTTTGCAGTTTTTTAAAATAATATTATACAATAGCTAGATTACAAATATCAATTAATTAATAAACTATATTAAAGATATTTAAAAATATATAAAATATAAATTTGTATTGCAAAAAACTGTTAATACTATAGATTTTGCAAAAAACTTTTGTTGTATTTACTATAAATCAAAAGTAAAGTTTTTTGCACAATAATTTAAATAATAGACAAACAAAAAATAAAGAATTTTTAATACAAAAAATAAAGAAGTTTTTTGCAAAGCGCTTTAAGTTGTTAAAATAACTTAGTATATAGATTAGTATATTTAAGATTTAGAATAAAGAAATTCGAGTTTTAAATTATTTATTTTAAGAATTTTTATATTAGTTTAATAATAAAAATCTTTATCTATTCTAATAAATTGTAATAGTTGCAACAAATATATATAGAGATTGTAATTTGCACTTTTTAGAACTTAAAACAAATTGTTATCAAAAAAATAAAATATAAATAATTAAGAAAATTATAATATTAAGAGTAAAAAGACTATAGTAAATATAAAAATTATAAGTTGAAACTCGATATTGTAATAAATAATGCAAATATATTTATAATTTTTAAATAAAAAGTTATCGAAATTTTTTATTGTATTATTTATCTATTTTACTCTTTTAATTTATAGATGATTTAAAGTATTCTTTATATATAACAAATTTAATTGAAACAATATATTTATACAATATTTATATTGTATTAAGATCTTTAACTATAATATTTAAATATTTTTTCTTAAACTTTTCTAATTTTTTTCAAATATTAGAACTCTATATATTGAAATATCAAATATTAATATCTATTATATTTGCTTATTTTTTTTCTATTAATAGAACTTTTTTTTTTATATTTATATTTTTTATATTTTTATTAAGAATTCTAAATAGTTTTAATATTTTTCTATATTTTTTGTATTTATTTCGAACTTAATAAAATAAATTGTAAAAAATTTCTATTGCAAAAAACTTGTATTGCAAAAGACTTATATTGCAAAAAACTTTAATACAAAGAATTTTTGTATATATAGATATTTTAAAGTCTTTTGCAAAAAGATATAATTAATTGTATATATTGTTAGATTATTAGATATCTTTAATATCGAGATTTAAATTGAAATAAACAATGTTGTCGACATATTTTATTTAATACAATTTTTTTTTTACTTTTTTGTTGTGTTGTGTCTATTACTTTAATTTTGTTTTATATTAACAATAAGCAAGAGAGAGCTAATCTAAGGGGGAAAAAAAAAGATAGAAAAAAAAGATAGAAAAAAAAGAGAGAGATAGCAAATTTAATAACAAAATTAAAAAAATAGAAACAACAAAATGTTTTCGAAATACTAATAAACAAGTAGATTAAATTACAGTCTAAAATTGCTATATTAGCAAAAAAAAATCGAATATAATAGCTTGTTTTCAAAATATTAATAGTACAAGATAATTTTGTCGATCTTTAAAAAAAACAAAATTAAAATAAAATTGCTTTTGTTAATAATGAGCATATAGCTTATCCCAAATGTAGATTTCCCACTTGGGACGAGCTCATCTCGAGTGGGAATTTTCACTTGGGGTGAGCTTTGTCCATGCTTAGTCTATGTTCAACATAGAACGTGCTAAATGAAACGAAAATTATAAGTTTGAAAAGGCGCTCTCATTGCAAATTGTATACATCAAACATATACTAAATTTATAATTTCGTCATTGTAGAGCTCATCTTAAGTGAAAAATTTGCATGTAAGATAAATTTTGTTTATGTTAAATCTATGTTTCATATATGTTGTATTAAATTAAACAAAAAGATTAAAAGTTTAAAGACGCATTAAAAAAAAATGTATACATTTAACATATACTAAACATATAAATTGATCATTTTAATATATTAAGTAATTAGGATTTTGTTCGATTTCTAAGACTTAAAATAAGTTAAATATATGCTTAACATAATTTATAATTATTAAAAGAAAAACTATTATTTCGATTTTAAATGCGCAATTTCGACGCGCTCATGCGAGATGCGATTCAAACATAGATTTAATATTGCTATAATATATGTTAAAAATAAGTAAAGTCGCATAAGTTGCACGTTAAGTCTTTAACGTATTTTGTGAAATTAAAGTATAATTGTCGCGTTTTTTATTTTTATTTTTTCTAATTATTTACATTATTGTAGTATATGCTTTTAATTTTATTAACAAATTTATAATATAAGTTTAGCATATTTTTTAATTTTATTGCTTCTATTATTTTAATATATATTTAACATAAGTGTTGTCGCAATTTAGTTCGCTAGTCTTAAAACATATTACGACAATTCTAATGTAAAGAATGCGTAAAACTTGTTTTCTTTAAAATATTATTATAATAAACATAGCATATGCGACGCTTTTGTTTAGCATATATTAATTACACACTTAAAAATTTTTCTTTAATTCGAATCTTAATTTTGTGACTAAACGTAAGCGTTCAATTATAGCATAATTTTACATTAAACATATACTAAGTTTATGTTTAACGCATGTAAGATTTAACTAAATAGATGACAAATTTAATAAAAAGATATTTTTTGTTGCGACTCAATTTATGCTAAGCATTAACAATATCTATTATTAAATTTTTAAAAAATAATAGATAATCTACACATAAATTTAATCTAAGCTTAGCATATATTAAACATTATTAATTGCGCTAAATTTTAAAACTTAAATCGTTTTCTTTAATATAAACGTATAAATCGCATGAATTTAATTGCGACTCTACATATATTAAGTATTAACAAATATAATTGTACAATAACGTCGATTAATCAAATGTATAAAATAACTTTTATCGTTCTTAATCGTCAATTATTCGTATATATAATTGTAATTTTATTTATGTTTAATATATGCTAAGTCGAAATTAAAATCAAGTTACGTTATTATTAAAAAACGTATTATGTTAAAGCGAATAAACAAATACTTTGATTAATTATATATAACGTATACGCTAAGCATATACAATTGCAAATTTAAATACAAAAAATATTTCTTTAAACATGCGTTATTTTAAAAAGAAATATATGTCTTTTTTACACTTAATATATGTCTAGTTTATGCTAATTTAATGTTGTAAAACTTTGAATTAAATTTAGAGAATAGCGAGATGCGAACTATTCTACGAAGTCGAAATATAACTTTTATATATTTTGTTTAAACTAAATTTATGTTTTGCATAAATATAAACATATAATTAATATAATCGTTTATTAATATGCAAACGACATAAAGCATATTGCGTAAACTAGATTAATATCACGCATATATTAAGCTTATATAAAACAATCGTTATAATCAAAGATTTATGATTGTTTTTAACACACATTTTTATCGCGAAATAAACTTATTTTATGCTTGTTATATGCTTAATTTATCTCTTATTTTTTTTGTTTTTATACTATATATATAAATGCTTATTTCGTAATTTAAGACTTCGACAACGCATTAATCACGCATAGACTTAAATAATGTTAAATTCGCACTAATACGACTTTTAAAGTCATTAATTAATTATCGTTCGTTGTTTTTTCTTAAATATTCGTCTTTTGACTTAAAGAATGCTTGCGAGAAGCATGCTTTTAATTTAGTTTTAAAATATGCTAAACTTACGCTAATTTACTTTTAGCGTTATATTAATATTTTGATCGAAAAATTTCTTTTTGTATGTTTTATTATATTGATTTGTACTTAATATATGCTTAAACTATGCGCAAGTTAATGTATCTATTATAGATATCAAATTTTTAAGTAGATTATTTAATTATATTTTAAATTTAATCTATATTAAGTATATATTAGCATCAAAGAAACGTAAAAAAGCGAAGAAATCTCGTAATAATAGTGCGCTCAAAATTTCGAAAATTTTCAAAAATTTATGTTTTATTTATGTTTAATATATGCGTAATTAACGAAAAAAAGTTGTTTATAATAATAAAAAGTCAAATGCGATAATTAATTTTAATAAGAAAACTTAAAACTCGTATATATTACACTTATGTTTATTATATATATAAAAAAGAATTATAATGCTTTTTTTAATTCGAATAAGAGCAAGTTTTATTCGCTAATTTATTATATTAAAACTATGCTAATTTTATGCTTAATAGACGTCTACGTTTTAATTAATGTTTTAATAACAAAAAAAAGTAAAATGTTATTTGCGATTTTATATTACGTTTATAATACGTTTATGCTAAATTTATGCATAGCTAGTTTTTTTTTAAATAAATTTATCTTTATTAACGACAAAAGTTAATGCAATTATTTTTTTATTTATGTTGAAATTATGCTAAGTTTATGGTTAGCTAATACAATTATTGCGAAAACTATTGCTATATTTACAATTAAAAAAGACAAAGATTAGATTATTTTTTATTGTATATATTAAACATATATCAAGCATAAATTAAGACGAATTAATAACAAAAAACTTTTAAAATTGTTTAATTAAATCTTAGACTCAACATATATTGTGTATAATGCTTTAATTTATTTCGATTAATTGTGTGTTTTCAATTGTGTCTAGTATATGCGATATAGACGATTAAGTATTTGTCTTTTTAATTTTGATTTAACGAAATAAATTAATACTTATTATATGCTTTGCTTTTGCGTAATTGCTACAACAATTATATTTTAATAAAAAAAAATTTTCTATAAATTAATTTGAAATGAAGTATAATCTATGTTTAACATAAAATCTCTTTATATTTTCTTTAATTTTGAATTAAGATTTTTCTTTTAATTACGTTTAAACACATGTTAAGCTTGTATCTTGTCTACGTTTGCTATATACTTATTTTATTCATTATTTTGATCTTGTATTTATTTCTTTTATTTTAAATATTATTCTTTATAAAATAAAATTAAACGAGCAATTATAATAGTTTGTTGCGTCGTCGTACTTGTTAGTTTTACAAATAATACAAATGTTTTATATGTAATTTTGTCTTCAATTGTTTTTTTTTAATTTCGAATTTTTTAATAAAATGATAAATCTTTTTTCAAATTAATGTTTAACATAAATTCGATATATGTTAGATTTATGCGTAGTCTTTTGAATTTAAACGAAAGCTCTTAAACTATTAATATTATGTAATATTTATAAAACGAAGATGTAAATTTATAAACTAATTTATCTTTGTTGTTGTCTTAATTGCTTAATAGATGTTGTTAATTTATTTATAATAAAATTACATTTAAAATATTTTTTATGTTGCTAATAATGTCGAATTTTTTTAACTTAACAACTTTTTTCGTTAATTTTTTCTTTTTTTTTGTAAAAGTTTGTTACGTTTTTGACGCATACGTTGTATGCGTTGTTTTCGCATTTAATTTTTAATTTGATGTTTTAATAATGTTGCTTTATATTTTTTGTTTAATTTTGATATATTGTTTATAAAGTTTAAGTTTAATTTATGCTTATTCGAGCTAAACAACAATATACGTCGAATTAATGTTTAACGTTTGTCTCTTCTAAATGATGTCTTTGTATGTCGTCGTATTAAAAAAGACGTTTTAAAATTTTTATCAAATATATGTTGAGTCGATGCTTGACGTTTGTCTCTTTTAAATGATGTCTCTACATGTCGTTGTATTAAAGAAGACATTTTAGAATCTTTATTTAATATATATCGAATTAATGCTTAACGTTTGCCTTTTTTAAATAATGTTTTTGTATATCGTCGTATTAAAGAAGACATTTTAGAATTTTTATTTAATATATGTCGAATCAATGTTTAACGTTTATCTCTTTTAAATAATGTCTTTACATGTCGTCGTATTAAAGAAGACGTTTCAAGATTTTTATTTAATATATGTCGAATCGATGCTTGACGTTAATTTTTTATTAAATAAGTAGTTCTTAAATTGCGACTTTAAAGTGTGTAAAAAATTTCGCTATTAAATTCAAATATTATGTTTGTGTCAAATTTATGCTTAGAATCAAATCTATCAAAAAAGAATATTATATAAGAATTTTTTAAATTAAAAAAAAATGTAAATATCGTCAACGACGCTTTGCAACTCTTCGATCTTTTTTATCTATAATTTAATTAATTATTAAATTAAATTAAATATAAACTAATTATATATATCTTTTTTAACTAGTTGAGCGACAATACGATTAAATTTATTGCGATTGCATCAAATAAATAAAATATTTTTTTTTGTTTTGAAATCGTTCTTTTTAAATATCTTAATAGCGTGTTTTCTTATTTTCATATATAATTAACATAAATATAGTTTAAAACAAATATAGATTTTATCTAAATATAAAAGCAAGTAATAATAGCTTTTGTCTCGCGAACTTATTGTCTTAAAAGTGACTACTTTCTTTTATGTTAATATAATTGCGAATTAGCGTTTATTAATGCGAAGAAATCTTTAATTTCTCTTTACATAATTTGACAAAAATTTATTTTATTGTTTGATATTTAATTTATGTCTTAAGTTTAAAATATAATGTGCTTATATTATTTATGCGCTATAGTAATTCGTCAACAATTTTAATTTTTTAAAATTAATTAATAAAATAAGTTGTCAAATAATTAAAATAACGTTTTCGAAAATTACGCTTAAAATGTACCCAATAAAAAACTAATATATGTTTAAGATATTTAAATCACTCTTAAGAGTTATTAAGATCGTAAAGATATTTCTTAAATTTTAGATAAAACATTAATAACATTTGTGTAATTCTAATATATACTAAGCATATTTTAAGCTTGTTTTTTGTTTATGTTTATTGTAAAAGTTCGCAATTCTTTGTTTTTATAATTAATATAAAAAATTTAAATAATTTGACAAATAACTTCTTTTAACGCTTTAAACATTTTAATAAATATTGTATAATAATTTTCAATAATCTCTACATTAATTTACGCATAACAATAGACATTAATTTCTATTATAATTTAAGCGTACACTTAATGTATATTGTGCATACATTAAATTTACGATAATGATTCTCGTTTTAATTCGAAATGTTGTACAAATTTGTTTTGTTTTAAATCTATTTAAATGCAAAATTCATTTCGAAACATAATTAATTTATAAAGATTTTAATTTAAGCATAAGTACAATATATAACAATGTATTGTTAAGAATTTTCGTTAAAATAAATAATGCTTTTAATTTATCGCTTTTTTAAAAAACGCAATTAATTAAAAACAAATTTTCGCTTAGCTTCTATAAATTATAAGTTAAATTTATGCAATATTTAAATTAAACATAAACTAATTTTTTAAAGCTATTTTAACAAAAAACTTTTTAAGTTTTCGCTTGCGAATTAATGTCATTATGCGATCTTTTATATTAAGATTATTATATATATGACGCAAAGCAATTTCGCTATATTTTGCGCATAGATCAAATATAATAAAAGAAATAACAAAGCGTTTTGCAAAATGTTTAGCGCAAACAACGCATATATTAGATGTAAACTTAGTTTACGCATTGTTAAAAATAATAAATTTTGTTGTTTAATTGTTGCGATTACGTTGTCGATAATTTCTCGAAACATTTTGATAAAAAATAATGAATAATAAGCATGATTTTCGCGTGCAATTAGTATAAAGAATGAAAATCGTTTTTAATTAACAAAAATATAGATGTTTAATTGCGCATCGCATATACTAGTCTTAATTTTATCACTTCTTTAAAAATAATTAAATTTTATATATGTTTAGCATATATTAAACTTGTACTAAAATAAAATTGATCGCAAATAAAGTTTTTAAAAACTAAATATTTAATAAAGATACAATTGCTTATGCGTTGTTGTAACTTATAATTTATTAAGATGCGAAAATAATTAATATTAATACATATTAAATTTGCGTTAACGATTCAATCTATGTGTCATAATTTTGTATCGAAAAATAAAGAGCATTTAATTCGATAAATCTATAAAATTAGTTTACGAACAACATAAATAAAATAAAAGTTTATTTTATAAGTTTTTTATATAGCAAGCTTTTAATTTTTGTATACGCGAGTTATAAATTCGAAATGCACATAGCGTATATATTAATTTTGTCATTTTTTAAGAAATTTATAATACTAGATCTCTATGCGACGCTTTAATTGCGCGTTGACATTTATTATATACGTCAATTAAGTAAAGTATTGTCGAAAATTATTAATGTTTTTAAGTTTAACTTTATTGTATGTTGAACATATGCGTAGTACATCTAAATGCGCGTGTTCGCAATACTTGATTTCGAAACATTTAAAACTTTAACGTTAAATTTTGTTTATTTTATCTTTTTTTTTAATTTTTAAAAATAAAAAAGTAATCTAAGTAATTTTAAAATTAATTGCGACAACGAAGAATTAAATCTAGTTTTAATGTAAATCAAAATTATATCTTACTTAAATTAAATATACATTAGACATATATTTATTAATTAACGCTTTAATAGAGACGTTAATTAAGATCTTAATTAATATTGTGCTTTTTTTATACACAAAATGAAGAATTCTCTTTGAATGCGTATGTAAATATGTTAAAATATCGTAATAATTTTGTACTTTTAATACAATTATTTGATTGCGTTTTTTAAAAATAATCGCAATTTCATTAACGTTAATAAAGTTCTACATATAATAAATATTAATTCAACATATAATAGATATAAAGCGTAAAAAAGAATCTATTTTTTTAAGTTTTATAAACAATGATTTGTCAAAATTATTAAAATCTTAATTGTTTAATGCATTTTAATTTTTTTAATTTTTTATAAAAGCATTTTTGTTAACATTTTAATCACTTAATGTTGTATTCGACTTAATGATATTAATGTTGTTAAAATTCGAAGTTTGCTTATATGTTTAGCGAATATCTAATATATAATAAGCATAAAGTAAATCTTAATTTCATTTATTCATAGCGAAATCGTTTATTAATTTTAATTTGCAAAATTTTTAAACGTAAAAGAATTCTTTATGCTAAAAGATATGAAGACTTTGAAGACAAAAAAATTGATAACATTATTAAAAAACATATTGCTATTAAAATTTAAATTAAATATAGACTAAATTTAAATATAATATATGTGCAAAACAAATAGTTGAATTGCGCAAATGTAAAACTATGTCGAATTTATGCTACGTCTAGAAGTGATTTATGCTATAACGAAATGTGATTTCGCAATACGTAAATCTTGTTTTTGAACTTAATTGATTGCGCGTTACAAATTTTACACAACTCTAAAAATGTTATAGATATAAAGAATTAAATTTATGTCTAGTATGTATTAGAAAGAAGCAAAATTCTAGAAGTTGATTTTTAGCTAACACTAAATAAAAAGATTTATATTTTACATAAGCTATATATATATTAAGTTTGCATCTCGATCGCAAACGAAGATCGCAATTAATTTTTATAATTCGAAATAACTATGCTAAACATAAGCTAAGCGTCGATAGAGTTTATCCTAAGTGAGAATTTTCACTTGGGATGAGCTCGTCCCAAGTGCGATTTCTGCACTTGGGATGAGTTGCAACCTAGTTAATAATAATATTAATTTTCTACTTATAGATTATCTATATTGTTCTAATATAGAATTGTCGACTACAATATTGTTTGCTAAATAAATTACTTAAATCTTAAATAGAATATAATACTAAATATTATAGTTCTTGTGCTAATAAAGATAATCAATTGAGTTAGAATAATATTGCGCGAAATATTATTAAAGCAATATAGTACTATATCTAATTATACAAGTACAACTAATCTAAGATTATTAAAAGATAAATTAGTATTAATAGCTTCAAATTATAAACAACAACAAAAGAGAGAAAAAAACAAAGACTTTAATAATAACGCTAAAAACTTGTTTTTAAGTTATAAAACTTTAAAAAGATAAACTATAAATAATTTATCTATTTCTGTAGTAATAATTATCTAACAATAAAATTAAATTAATATATTTACTATTAAAAAAAATATATAGCTATAAGGGATTTTAAATAACAAAACTTTATCTAATTTTACTAATAAACAAACTGCAATGTTAAAGACTTCTATTTTATTTCTAATCGAGAAAACTATTTCGAAATCTTTTGCAACAATTAAAGTTTTTAATATTTTTGAATTTTTTAAAACAATTAAAGCAGTTAAAGTCTTTAAAGTACTTAAAGTACTTAAAGTTTTTATTAACAATATTTAAAAAATTGTTAACAATAATAGCAAAACTTTAAAAAAGATTTTTTTAATACTAAATATTTCTCGATCTACGCAAAACTATAAATAAGTTAGTAATAAGAAAAAGAAAAACTCGATAATAGAATATATATATATTAGTAAAAATAAAAATAGTTAGACATAAGTAAAAATATCTTAAAAAATATATTTTAATTTAATATTAAAGTTTTTTGTAATTTTTCAAATTTCGAAATCTTTTCTATTGTTTTGTTTCTTAATATTTAAAGCAATATTTTATATTTTAAAATCTATTGCAAAAACTAATAACGCAAAGCAATCTACAACAAAAACTAAAATTGCAAAGTTTGTTATTAAAAAACTTGTTATTGCAAAATCTACTATTGCAAAATATATTGCGCAAAAATCTATTGTTGCAAAATATATTATACAAAAGTCTTTTGCAATAATTGTTCAATTATTAAATAATATTTACAATAATATTATATTTAATATAAAGAATCTATTTTATAGTCGAACAACTTTTATATTTACTTTAATATTTAATAGTTACAATACTAGTTAGAGTGAAAGCAATAAAAAGTTACAAAATAAAATAATACAAATAAATATAATTATTGTTTTTAAAAATAAAATTTTCGACAAACTTAATATTATAGCTTGTCGATACTATTTTATATATTTTAATAAAAATAACAAAAACAAATTTGTTTGTATTATCTTTTCTAATCTTAGAATAAACAATTTTCTCTATTTAAAAACAACAAAAAATATAGAAAAGAGTTTTAAACAATAAAAAACTAATATTTTAAAAAAAATAACTAAATTTTTGCAAATATAGTTTTTTTTTAACAGATAAATTAATCTATTGTCGAGATTATATATTTACAAAAAATTTAAAAATAAGTTGTTCAAACAGTTTTAATATAATTAGCTAGAAAAAATATTTTTGTTTAAATTGTATATTGTTAATTTCGACAATATAAATCGAAAAAAGTACAAATTTCTTTGCTATAAATTGTACAAATTTTATTGTAGTATTAGCTAATTTTTTTTTGTAGATTTTTTAATTAGCTAATAATTTTGCAGTATTTAATAGATTTGTTAAAAACTTTGTTTAAAAATTCTGTTTTTATAAAGTATACGAGAAATTATTTATTTAATATCTATAATAGTTTATATAATAGAAATAATTTTCGCAATTAAAATATAAATTAATATATAAAATACACAATACTATATTAAACTCGAAACAAAAAAAAGATTTTTATAAATCTTAATTTTAACTCGAATATCTTTTTGACTAATAACAATATAATAAATAGCAAAAAATAATAATAACAATAATATATATATATAGTAGCTATAATATCTATACAAAATATATAGTATTATATAATATATAGTTAGATATTTTGTAAAAGACTTTTTTAGTTTTTTGATACAATATAATATATTACAATATTTTAATTTTTTTTGCAAAAAACTTTAGCAATAGCTTTATTTACTTTATTATATTTTTAACTGCAATAATAGTCTATTGTATATAATTTAGAACTATATATTAATATTTTGTATAATATTCTAAAGAACATTTTTTATTGTTCTTTTTTGTTGCTGCTTTTTGTCGAAATTTTTATCGAAGTCTTTTGCAAAGATATTTCTCTTCGATTAATCGATTGTTATTTAGTCGACTTTTCTTGTTAATTAATTGTTATTGAACAAGAAGTAGATTGATTAATTGTTATTTAATCAATTCTTTTTGTTAATCAATTGTTATTTAACAAAGAGTAGATTGATTAATTGTTATTTAATCGAGTTTTCTTTTTAATTAATTGCTATTTAATCTACTTGTTGTTGTATAACAGACTTTTTATCGATTAAAAAACAATTTTTCAATTAATACTCAATCTAGAATTGTAATTTAACTAGTGTTTAATCGAAAAACAATTGTTGTACAATCGATATTTTAATATTTAGAGAGTTTAGAACATAATAATTCTTAATATAATAATATTATATTCGATTTTTTAACAATTCGATTCGATTTTTAATATTAAAATCGAAAATTGAGTTAAATCGAATCGAATCGATTTTAAAATAACAAAAATCGACTTAAATTTTAAATCGATTTCTAGAATTGAAACTGTCGAATCGAGTTAATTTCTAAAATTGGAATTAAAATCCGACTTAACAGTTAATCTAATAGCTTGCCTCAGTATTTAGACCATATAGAAAGATTATTGTAGCAGTGCGACGTTTGACAATGCGACGCTCGATTTAATGCGTCGCGACATTAAGTGTTGCATCTTTCTATGTGTCGCGACATAAATGTCGCATCATTAAGCGTCGCATTCGTACAATAATCTTTCTATAGGGTCTGAGGGCGACACCTCGAAAATCTATTATTCTTGAAAAATGAATTTCAACGTTATGTTCGTCATGCGATAGAGTCTTAATTACTACATTTTACATTAATTAGACTACGTTCGTCGCTAGATTTTAATAAGTTTTAATTTTTCTCAATCAAGTTATATACTAATAGTGTGTTGTACACGTGTGTTAGTATCAAAGCAAAAAAGTTTTTTTTCATTTTTTAGAATAAGAGGGTTTTGGGGTTTCGCCCTTAGACCTTATGCGAAAAAAAAACTTCTGCCACCTTATTGTATGCAGTTAGCACCTTGTCGAATTTAGCAGTTGCACGTGATACGATACATAGTCATGCGAAATAATAAGTAAGCATAAGGTCTAACTATTGAGGCAACTAATAGCAACAAAAATCGCAAATTTATATTAACTAATTTCTAACAATAGTAATATATCGATAATATATTTTTAAAATTCTTATTAATTAACGCAAAAGACAAGATAGTATATTAAAAAAATCTAGTTTAAAAAAATATTTAATTTGAATTGCAAATATATAGCAAGTAACTTTCGACAATAGTAATATATTAGCAATATATTTTCGAAATTAATTCTAGATATAACAATAAGAGTAATAGATATATATTGAGCAATATTTGACAACAATAATAGAAAAGCGCAAAAAATATATAGATACAAATTGTTCTACTTATTAGATTCTTAATTAAGAGATATTATAAATGTTTAGTAAGATTTTGTTGTATCTAAATACTTATAATAGAAGTTAACAACTAAGTTAGAACAACTATTAATTATGGAATAGTTTAATTATTTAAATCTATTATTGTAGTTTGTATAACTTGTAAAAAGAATTTAATACTAGAGTATTTTGTATCTATTATTAATAACAATTAGACTTAAATTTGCGTTATTATTGTTTTTGCGTATATTGTATTATAATATCTCGATATCTTTAATATAATACTTAAAATCTTTGTTACTAGTATTGTTAATTGCATTAACAAGTAACAAAAACTTAATTTATTAATTTAATAAAAGTTTGCTTTTGTTAAAATACAAAAATTACAAATAAAATACTAAGTAAATTTTTATTAACTCGAGCAATTCTAGTTCGTAGATATAATTGTTAATTGCTCGAATTATTTTGTAGAAATTTGCGTTTCTATACTTTAAAGACTTATATAATTAAATTATCTTAATATTTCGAATATCGAATATAATTTTATTATTAATTTTAAATTTTAAAGTTGCAATACGTCTACAATTTTTAAACTTTACTTATTTAATTTAAATTTAAACAAACTCTTAATAAAGAAAGTCTTGCAAAACTTTAATTTTTTTAATAATTTTGTTAAAGTTTTTTATATTGCAACAAACTTTTAATATATTATTGTTAAAAAAGATTTTAAATAACTTTAGATTTAATTGTAATAAATAGTTTTTAATAACAAAGAAAAGCAATAAGTTAGTAGACTAGCTAGTATAATTATTTGCAACAAACTTAACAATAACAAGATAATAAATTTAATTATTCTAATCATATTGCATATATATTCGAAAATATTGTTTAAAAACAATATTAATATTTTTGATTTAATTGTTAATTTCTAAATAAAATAAAATTAATAGTTTAGATTTAGTTCTTAATTTTTTGCAAAAATATTGTTAAAAGTAAACAATAAATTAAGTATCTCTATTAGAAACAATAGTAGCTAAAAAGTTTTTAATATGTTAAACAAAGTTAATAAAGATCTAAATAACAATTTTAACTTTTAAAGAGTTTATAAATATAAATTTTTTACTTTTAAATAATTTATTAATTATTATTAAAATATATTAAAAGATTTTTCTTTATAACAATATAACAATAGAAAAATAATAAAATAACAAAATATATTTTGTTAATAACAATCTAAAATAAACAATTTTTTTAGTAGATTATACTTATATTTGCAATATAATTTAATATATTTGCAAATCAAATAGCTTCTAATATATTTTTTAATATTTAAATACAATATAGATTAATAGTAATAATACTATATTTTTTTAAGTATTATTATTCGATTTAAGTATCTAGTATTTAATAATTTATACTAGAATTTAATTGCTTTAACTTAAAAAATATATATATTTTGTTTTAAACAAATAAATATTTAACATTAATTATTAAATATTCGACTATTGTGCAATTCTCAAGTTTTAGCTTAATTGTTTTGCAAAAAATAACTAGAATCTTTTATTTACTAGCTTTTTTAATTTAGATAATTTGTTTTATCTTTTTGTTATATAAAAACAAAAACTTCGAAATTAAATTCTATATTAAATTTCTTTTTTATTATTAAATTAATTGCAATAACAAGCAAAAGCTAAATTGTAAAAGAAATTGCAAGTATAAATACAACAAATATATTTAACAAAAAGATAGAATTTAAAGCTAAAAATAAAGAAACTATAAACTAAGAAATTGTAAATACAACAATAATAAGCAAAGAGAATCAAAAAAAATCTAGCAAAACAAAATTTATCTTGTTAAGATAATATAAATATTACAAATAATATAAATATAAATAGTTCTATATCTTTATTAGTTGTTAACAAAACTTAAGTAAACTTCTTGCAAACTTTTGCAATTTTTTTGTTAGCAATTAGTTTAGTTTTGATAGAGTTTCGAAATAAACAAACTAATTTTACTACTAAATTATAAATAATGTTTAACAATAGCTTTAACTATACTTAATTTTAAATTATATTGTTTAAAAATTATTTATTGTTAAAATTAACTGCAAGAGTTGTTTTTGTTAAAAAGCAAATTTTGCAATTATTGAAATTGGATTATTCAATTTTGCATTGAATATATTTAATTAATAGATAATTTTAAAGTTAAATCTGAATAAAAATTCGACTTAATAAGCTTGACAACAATTAAGTTGCTTAATAGTTATAAAATATTGTAATTACAATAATTAATAATAATTTTAATAGATTATTTAACAAATATATTAATATACTCTAGATACTATTTTTTAAAAGCACAAACAATAGTTAATAAATTCTTGTTATAAATCTTGTAATTGTACTTTGTAAACAATATAGTTTTAAATATATAAATTACTAAATAAAGCAATTTATTCGAATTTATTTATAAGAGTACAACAATAACTATAAAGTTAAAAATATTGTTTTTAATCTAGATCTCTAAATAAGATCGAAATAATAAAAAATAAATTAATTGATAATTTTTTTTTAAAAGCTTTAAATACAAATTTTTTAAAATTGCTAAATTGTTATAGAAAATTAAGTAAGACTTTTGTTCTTAAGTTTACTAAGTATTAACAAAAATTTAACTAAATTTAAATAGTTATAAATAAATTGTCAATAAAAGTTTGCAAAATTTAAAAAGATTTCTATATTACGCACGCAAATAGAAATTTTAAACTTAAAAATATATATAAATTTCTTAAAATTTATTTAAATTTCTTCGATAATAATTATTAGATCTAGATATTTAACTTATTTAACAAAAAAAATATACTTGTTAATATCTAAGTAAAGATTTGTATTACAAAGTCTAGCAAAAACTTTATTTATATAATTTTTATATTTCTTCTTAATATTATTGTAGACTAGAATATTATTTATATAAATTGTACAAAAATTGTTTAGATAAAAACTAAGAATTTTATTAATAAAAAACTAGAATATAATTAAGATATTATACAATTTAAAAGATATTATAATATATTTAAACAAATTGTAACAAGTAATAAAGACTATCTTATATTTGTTATTAAAAACAACAATAATATCGAATTTGCTATAGTATTTAATCTTGTATAATTGTTGCAAAATCTCTTAAATTAACAATAAAGTATTGCAATTCTTAATTGTTAAAGTATTAAAATCTCTATAATCTACGCAAATACGCAAATCTTTATTAAACTTCTTAATTATAAAAGTAAAAGTAATATATTATAAAATATTATTGCGAATTTAATCTTTATCTTTTATATTATTTAAATAGATTCTAATAATCTCTTCTTTTTAACAAAATATATTATAGATTTTCTTAATTAAAGAAGTTGCTTCTAGAACAAAATTAATAATATAATTAATATTTCTATTTAATAACAACTTGTTAATTTCTTATAAATTAAAAAACTTAATTTATTGTTTAAACTTCGAGTATATTTGCTTTTAAGATTGCTTCATATTTAAAGAGTTTTGCTTAAATTTAGTATAGAACTTATTGTAATTATTAAAAATAATAATTGCAATATTTAAAATAATATTGTTGTTTACAACGCAAGCTAAATATTTATTGTTTTTTTAATTAATTTAGTATAACAAAGTACTTAAGTAATATTACAATTGTCTTATAGTCTTTTTTAATAGCAAGTTTTAAGAATACAAAAATATTAATTTAACAAATATTAACTTTATTAAAAGACTTTAAAAACAAATATTTTAATTGCTTGCATTAATTGCTAAAAAATTCTAATAATTATTATTTAGCAAGCAATACTTTATATAGTAATTAAAGTTAAATTTAAGAGATTATATATTATTTCTAATTTGTATATTATACTTTTTTATTTAAAATATACTAAAAATAATTGCAAATTGTTCTAGTTTAATTATTAAATACTATAAAATATTAATATATTTGCTTAGATTAATAGTAATTTAAGCAATGTAGATAATATTAGAAGCAAATTTGTTATTAACAAAATATAATTTAATAAGATTTTGAAATAGTATAATAGAAAATATATAAAACTTAACAAACTGTCTATTAACAAAGACTCTATTAAAAATTTCGATATTAATAAGTAATATTACTTTAATATAGTATTTATCAAAGAATATATAAACTTAATTTAAATAAACTTAATATAAAAATCTAGTTACTAATTGTTGAATAATTTGTTATTAATAATATTAAATTTAAATTTAACTTTAGTTAGCAAAACTTTGTTGTATAAATTAAATATAACTTTAAGCTCTTTTATTGTTTTCTATATAAGCGCTAATATCTAATTTAAACTATAATTCTTATTAAGAATATTTAGTTTTTCGATTTGTTAAAATTATCTAAGTTGTTATCTAAGATATTAAAAGAATTTATTTCTTTAAATACTATTAACTCGAGATTGTTAATATTGTAAGTTTTAAACTTAATAATAGTTTTATTTTTATTTTACTTAATTTTACTTAATTTGTTTTTGCAAAAGATATCTAAGTAATAAGAACAATATTTTAATTGTAAGTATTTTAAAAAAAGAATCTTCTTTTTAAACTTATCTTTAAGTATTTAAAATTAAAAAATTAACTTTGTTTTAAAAGAAATATTTTGTTTATTTATATAATTAATTAATTTGTTATTGTAGACTTTAAATCTATTTGTAAACTTATATAAAACATTTTAATTCTTAGTTGCTTGTATAATAGTAAATTTATTATATACGCTAATCTATAGCAATTAATAATTTTTTTTTGTTCTATTCTAAAATTGTAAGATGCAAATGCGTCTATTTTTTGCTAACGCACTAAGATATAAAAGATATAAGATACAATAGACTTATATTACTAGTTTTCAACTATCTAAAATAGATAGTAGTAGAACTAATTGTTAAAAAACAACAAGAAACAAGCTTTTTCTCTATCTAATATTTGCTATAATATGCAATTCTATTTTTTGCTATCTAATCTAAAAAAAGATAGTGTATTATTTAAGACTTTTATAGATATTTGAAATTACGTATTCTATTATATTTTGAGACGCTAGCGCATTGCTAACGCTATAATATTACGATTATCTTCTCTTTTAAAGTATTAATTTTCAATAATATAAAAAACTATATTAGTCTTATTAAAGACAAAAGTGTCTACTAAATATTAATATTACAAAAGTTTATTTATTAAAAGTTTTTCTAAGTAAAAAGATTCTTCGCTTGCGACGTTGTCTGTCGTTGTTTTTTGCTTCTTCTGTATTGTTCTAAATCTAAATTGCTTCGATATTCTATCTTTTCTATACTTGTTTTATAGCAATCGAGTAATTTATTCTTGTTAATATTTGTTATTATAATTAATTCGATTGTTTTAAGATTAACAATTAACTAACTAACAAAACTATTATCTAAGATAATTAAAATCAAATAAAAAATTGTTTGTTATTTATTGTTTTTAATTATAAAAATCTAATATCTTCTATCTAAAATATAAATTCAAATATCTTTAACTTTTTGCTATATTACTTTACTTTTGTATTAATAATATTCTCTTATTTGTACTTGCTTACTAGAAATAACTTGTTGCAAAATTTGTTATTTAAAAAAAGGATTGCAAAATACTTCTAATTAGTTTAACTTTCTACAACAATATTTCGAAAACTTAAAGAAAATATTGTATTAAGTTAGCTTCTATATAGATACAACACAATATTATATCGATTAAATAATTAAATTATAAAAGAAGTAAGCAATATCTAGACAAAATTAACAAGAAAGTTTATTAAAATCTTACTTAAATAAGTACTATTATTCTTGTTGTTTTTTTCTTAACTTTTATACAAAAATACGCAATTGCAATTTAACTTATATATAGAACTTTCTATTATAAATATTAAAAAAATACAAAATTAAAAAAATTAGCTTAATCTTAATCTACTAATATTAATTAAATTAAGTATATATTATTTGAACAAATACGCGTATAAAATTTAAAATACTAAAAAATATCTTTATAATTAATTTAATTGTTATAATTCTCTATTGCTATTGCTAATTAATTTGTAGTTTATCAAAATTAATTTAATTCAAAAATATTAACTTAATAATTTAAAAGAAGTTAAATCTACTTTAGATACTTAAGATTTTTTTAAGATTTTTTAATATTATTAATTTAATAATACAAATATATTTGCAATAGAGCTATAATATATACAACTAATATTTATACTTCTAACAATTACTTTTATAGACTTTAGATTTTTAGTTTTTTTAACAATTAAATATTGTAATTTTGATTTATTTTCTATTGCGCAATTTTATTAATAAATTTTCTACTATAGTACTTTAAGTAATATTAATTAAAATTAAAGATTAAATAAAAAGAAAAAAATTATAAGTTTTTTTAAGATTTTATATTTGTTGTTAATACTAAATTTTGTAATAGTAAGTTATATATTTTTAATTTAAACAATAATTTAGTATTTTATATTATATCTTACTTTACTGTACTTATCTTTTACAATAATATTTTTGCAATTTAAGATTTAATATTTTTAGATTTTCTTTTTAATTTAAGTTTTATTAACAACAAGTATATATTAATTTTGTAAAAAGAAAAGAAATTTTTAACTTTTATCTTTTGTTTTATTAAGAAATTTTGAAATAAAACTTATATCTTTGCAAACAAAAATCTGCTTTATTAGATCTATTATATTTAAGTAAAGTATCTTAATAAAAATCTAGACTTTTTAGAAATATTTACAATCTATTGTTTGTATTAAGCAATTAACAATACTATTAATAGTACTTTGTTTTTCTTTATTTTTTTTTAAATTACTAACAAGTATTTTAGATAACAATAAATTTAACAATATTATTTGCAATTTTGTAATAAATTATAACAATTTTAAGATATTTGAGCAAAGTTATTTGTTATATTAAATTTGCTACAATATTTAAGTTATTTATCTTAAATATAATTTTAATTAATTGTTTATTTAAGCAATTAATTGTATAAGTTGTTTGCAAAATCTATATTAATCTAGAAAGCTTAATAATTAACAATAAAAACAAATAAGATATAGCAAAATTATTTAAGATTTATATAATATTTAATAAAGCTTGTCTTAAGAATTTACAATAACTTTGATATTTTTAAAAAAACAAAGATAAAGAATTTGTTGTTTTATATAGAATATATTCAAATTTAATATTTTCTTTTAATTATTATTTATATTAAAGAATACTTTCTTTTTAAAACAATACAATAAAAGTTTAACAAACAAATTTTAATTAATAATATTAAACAACAACTTAGTAATACAATAATTAGAACAAATACTCTATTAATTATTTATAAGCAATTGCAACTTATATTTTTAGAGAAATCTTAAATAGAAGAAATATTGTTTTTCGAGAAGTTGTCTATACTTTTTTTCGAAAAAAAATTAAATTAACAAATTTTATTTATAAATAACTTAATTGCTTTATATAGACAACGCAAATATTATATTTTAAACAAATATTGCAAAAATTAAAATATTAATAGTAAAAGCAATAAGTCGAAAGAAAAGAAGTCTATAACAAATAAGTTGTATTCTATAAAATATAGATTGTATTAATATCTTTTCTATCTAAATAGTATTAATTTAACAAACAACAATTTTATTATAATTTTGCTATTTACTATTTGTTTAGACAATATTTGCAACGCTATTATATTAAATAATTATATAAAAGCGATAATATTTATTGTTTATATTTTTATATTAATTGCATTAAATTGATTTTTAAAAATCTAAAACTATTTAAAAATTATATTGCTTAAATATACTTTGTAAAATTGTAATAATTTACTATTAAATACTTTATATATCTTTATTGTTTCTAATTTATTAATAATAGATTCTTATTAATTTTTTGCAAAAATAAATTCTTAATATAATATATTAATTGTATACAAGATATATTATTGTTAATATATACGCTTACAAATAGACTTTTTTCTTAACTTATTTTTGTTCGATTAAATTATATTATGTTTTATAATAGTATAGATTAGACATATTTTATAAAAGCAATATATATAATATTCTTATATAAAATCGATTACTTATTAATAGTTTTTAAAGTAGTAATACTTTGTATAATAATTATTTTATTTATTTTAAACTTAATACTTTTATTAAGTTTACTTTGTCTATATTAAATCGATATATACTATATTTGTTTAATAATTACTTTATTGTTTCTAAATATAACTTTGTTTTAATAATAATTAAAATTGCTTATTAAGCTATATTCTTAACTTAGAAATTAGATCAATTTAAGACAAAAAATAAATTACAACAAGTTATAGTACAATGTTTTAAAATCGAGCAACAAAGAAGCGTGCAAAAAATATATTAAAAACAAAAAATTATTTTAATAAAAAAAGTTTACAAGCTAGAAAAGCTATGCAAAGTTAATATTGTAATTATTATTTGTCGAAATAATTAATATTCTATCTATTGTTTAATAAATCGATAATTATAATTATTGTTAATAAATTAAATTATAAATAAGATACTAGTCTTATAGTTATTTTTAAAACTAATTAAAAGTAGAAACTTTTATATTTATTATCCAAGAATCTACTATTTTAAAACTTAGAAAAAAAACAATTTATATCTATTATAGAGAAATTAAACAATACTAAGAACAAAGAAATAACAAAAAGATATTTTAATTAAATTGCAAAAATTAACAAAGAGTATTTTAATTACTATAGTTTTTGTTTATATTATTATATAAATTTGTAATAACAACAATCTTTTCTATAATATAATAAAAATATTATATTTTTTTCTATATTTTTTAATCTTGTTTTGTTTATTGTTGTTTTCTTTTTTATTGTTGCTATATTTTGCTCTAGATTAACAAAATAAATTGCGAAATTCTTAAATATTTACTTTATAACTTATTTTAATACAATCGAAAAAAAGCGCAAATTTGAGTATAAATAACTAAAAAAAAAGCGTACAAAAAAAACTTACAAATTAACAAAAAAAAAACAAAAAGCAAGTATTGTAGATTTTAAAATACAATTTTATTGCTATTATTCTATTATTTTTTGCAATTAAATACAAAGCTATCTAAATTATAATAATATTAAAATATATTATATATATTTAAGTCTTGTTAGATAAAAAGTTTAATATATTAAGAGCTATAAATTAGTTTTATATTTAATATAGCAAATATATATTGTTAGAAACAAGATTAAGCAACAAAATTATAATAGTTATATATTATAAATTCTACTCTTAAAGTAAATCGAGAGTATAAGAGTATTGCTACTAATATTTTTTTAACAAAAAACTATTGTTAATTTAATAGCATTATTTATTATCGAAATTTTGTTAAGAAAATAATCTCTTTTTTTTGTTTTTATTTTAATTTATACTATTTTATATATTATAAATCTCTAGTATTATATTTTAAGATTGTAAGACTATTGTTTTGTATATTAAAATTATATTTAATAAAAGTTTGTTTAAAAAGTTGTTTTGCGTTAAAGTAATATAGTTGTTCTCTTAATAACAAAATACAATATAAGCTTTAATAAATATTTGCAAAGCTAAATTGTTTTTTATCTAATTATAAGTTTGCTAAAATATTATATAGATTAAATTTATAAAAAAAATCTTCTATACTAATCTATTGTTAAATAAGAGAAAATAAATTATATTTTAATTGTTAAATCTAAGCAAGATACAAAAAACTATTTTAATTAACTTATTTTAAACTACTTGTTGCAATAACAACAAATTGTTGTTACAAAAAAAACTTGCAACTTAACAAAATCTACTATCTAAATTCATTATAAAAATCTGCTCTATTTAAAAGTAGCTAACAATATAGTTAAGCAACAATAAATAACTAATTATAATAAATATAAAACTAAATATAATAATACAAAGAATAAGAACAAAGAGCGAAAATACTTTTTTTAGTAGAAAAGATTAGCTAATAATGTTATTGTCTAATTAACAATTAAAAGCGCGCGTATAAAATATATTTAAAAATAGATTATATATTGTAGTATCTAAATAGTTCTATCGAGTTAGCAAACTATATTTAACAATATTAAATCAAAAATCTTATATTAATTTACTAAAAAGTATCGAGCAATTTTTAAAATAGCAAATTAATTTAATAAATAGAAGCAAAATATCTTAATATTGCTTTGCAAACAAACTCTTAAGTTAAAAGTTTAAATTTAATAAACTAAATTAAGAAAAACTTTAGTAACAACAATATTTAATACAAAAGTTTAAAACAAAATTGCAAAGTTAAATTGTATATAAAGAAAAAATATTAAGTTAAAAAATAAAATAGATATTTATTTCTTTAGTTAAGTAGAATAAAGTATAATTCTTAGTATTTTCTACTCTTCTTTAAGTTTTTTAAAATATTATTTCAATATTCTTTGCTATTTTGTTTAAGCTTTTTCTTAATTTTATTTTAATTATAGAAAATATTTGCTATTTTCTATTACAAAATTGTATTAAGAAAGTAAACAAAAACAATTAATTACTTTATTTCAATTATAATATTTTGTTTTTTTAATAACAAGTTTTTCTTTTAAGTTCTTAGTTAAAGAATTTGTTTTTTTCGATAATAATAAATTTATTATATTTAGATATCTACTTGCGACAACTAAATACAAAAATATATTTAAGTTAGAAAATCTTTTAAGCTTGTAGTTGTTTAAACTGTTCTTATATATAATATTCTTAATAGAAGTTTTTTTATTAAATAGATAATTTAAGATGTTAAGACAATTAGAAAGATTTCAAATTACAATAAAGTAAAGAAGTTGTTTATACTTAATAGAATTGCTATAATTAAATAGAATTTATATAATTTCAAATAATATATTGCGAACAACTATTAAGAGTAAAATCATATCAAGATTATATATAGTATTAGAATCAATATTATAAAAGAGAAATTATAATATAAGTCTAATATCTTTGATAATTAATCTTGCATATTATTAATTAAAGATCTTCAATTTATAATATAAAAGAGTCTTATAAGAGTGCTAAAGATTGCATTTAATTAAGATATATATTAATATTTTATTTTCTATTTATATAAAGTTGTAGAATTAAATACGTGTAATATTTAGCAATTATTGCGAAATATTATAATATTAATATTATATTTAATAGCAAATAATACGCAATAATTAAATTGTTTTATTTAATAATCTTGTATAGATTGCTAACTTTAAATTTATTTAAATTAATTTGTTTATTAATTAATCGATTAAGTTAATAAATCTTAAAAATAGATTAAACTACAATTAGATTTTTAGAAATATAGACTTTTTGTATTGTTTCTATTTTAGATTTTAAATAATTTAAATCGAAGTTAATTATATTTTTGCTATTGATAGTAAATTTATTAATAATATAAGATATATTAAATAAAATTGTAAAGCTTGTTTTTTCTATATATTCTATCTTATTTTTAAGAGTTAGATTATTGAAAGCAAGTATAATATTTTTAACAATTGCAATTGCTACTTGCAGTTTATATATTAAATATAAAAAAAGAATTGTTGCAATTCTTTTTTGCTTTATTTTGCAAAAAAAAATTTAAATATATTAAGATTTTAATTATATTACGCTATTATAATAGACAATTTTAAGAGTGTACTGTTTCTATCTATAAATATATATTTTGTATAATATTGCAAAACTTTAAGATAAATATTAAAAAAGACTAAAGAATTTTGTTTATTAAAAATGATTATAATATTTTTAAATTATTAATAACAAGTATTTAATATACTAAGATTATTAGTAGATTATTTTAGAGCTGTAGATAGTATTTGCAATTAAGTCTATTTTAATTCGATTTAATACAAATAGATTTACGCAAGATATATATTAAAAAACTCAAATAATTATTAAAATTTAATATATAATTTGATATAATTTATTATAAATTTTATATTGTACAAATTATAGAAAATTAACGCAAAAGCAAATTTAGTAGATTTATTTTAATAATATTTTAAAAAACTTTGTAATTAAGAAATTTACAAAAATTTTAAATATTATATTGCGTACTTTATTTTTAATAAAAAGATAAACTTTTTTATTCTAATAAAAAATTATAATTGTATTTTTTTTAAATAGTCGCTTGTAACTTTGCTTAAATACAATATATTTAATATATTTTAATAATATACTTTATTGTTTAAAGCAACTTTTAATAATTGTTTTCTAAAATAACAAAGCAATTTCTTTTCTATAAATAGTATAAACAATAAATTTAATTAAATTATTTGTTAAAAAGTTCTATTTATAACTTTTTAGAAAAATAGAGATCTAATTTATTTTAACTTAAATATACGCATTTTCTACAATTGCGTTAACAAATATATTTAGAGAATATAAGAAAAAGTAATTAAAAATAATGTTAATTGCTAAAGTTATAACAATAATTGTATATATATTAAGATTTTATATATTTAATTTCTATTTATTTGTTGCAAAATAAATATATTTAATTTTATTTATTGCAATTATTTCGAGCTTTTTGCTATTCTTAATGCTTTAAAATATTGTAACTCTTTAAAATACAATAATTTAATAGTATATAATTGCACAACAAAATTAATATAATTTACAAAATATAAATAAACTTAATATTTAGACTATTGCTAATTTAGACAATTATTATAAATTAAAAACTTATATTTATATATATATAGATTAAAGTAGAGCAATTTGTTATTAAAAAAAGTTATATTTATATTTGAAAAAAATACGTAAATTTTTGTTTTCTTATATAGTATTATTTGAAATACAATAATATAAAATATAATTTAGCAAGATTAAAATATAATAAACAAAATATATACTTGTAATTAAAGTATACTTCTTGTACAAAAATTAGAAATACAAAATATATATTTATCTATAAACAAATATTAATACTAATTATTATTTTTAATTTTAAGAAAGTTAGTTTGCAAATTTTTTATAATACTAAAATACGTAATTTGTTGTTATAGAATTATTATATTTGCTCTAGTATTACTAGAATTAATTTACTTTGTTACAATACTATTGTAAAAAGATTTTTGCTCAAAAAAGATAATTTATATTTTTTAAAATCTATTTGCTATTAAAATAGAAAAAAAATATATTGTATAAAACAAACTAACAAAGAATAGTTTGTCTCGAAAATTTAATATATAAAAATATTAACAAAGTATAATCTTGTAGAGTTTTTAGATTTTTAAATTTTTAAATTTTTTTTTATTTCTAGTTTCTAGTAGCATTTATAATTATTATAGTTTTATAAGAAACAACTTTCTATACAATTGCAATACTTAATTTCTACAAGTATTAAAATATTTAATTCTTTAATTCTTTAAAAATTATAAAATTACAGTTACTATTTATTTCTAAAAAATTACTTTTTTTTAGCAAAATAAGAATTTTGTTTTCTTTAGACAAATTAAGTAATTTAATTTGCTCTTTATACTTTTATCTACTATTAATATTTTGTTTGTATAAAAGATTAAATAAAATTCTTAATAGATTATAAAAACTAAAATTGTATTTTGTTCTATAATATAATAAAATTATTATTACTATTGCTATTTAAGTCTATATTTTAGTACTTAAGAATTTCTTTTTCTAATAAAGTTATTTTTTCGAAAAGTATATTTGTTGCGTATTGTATAATCTAAAATACTTCTATTATTTTGCTATAAAATTTGAGCATAATATTGTATAACTCTTTATAGTAGACAATTTCTTAATATAAATATTTATTTTTTTATATTAGATTATTAATAAATCTCTAAGATTTGCAACAATAAGAATTTTTTATTTTATAAAAATTAATAGAAAGCAAATTTAAATTAGAGAAAATTCTATTGCTTTTTGCAATATATATATTAAGATTAATAATTTTAAGAGAATTTTAATTTTAATATTAACAATTTATAATAAAAAATAATTTAAAAATAGCAAAAAAACATTATTTGTAATTAAGACTAATTTAAAATTGCTAGCAACTAAAAAGTATTAAAATACTCTTAGAATTAAGTTAAAATATTTATATAGAAAAGAATAATATATATTTTAAAATATTCTACTAGCAAGCAAGCGTTTAGAGCGTATAGAAATTAAAAAAAAATATTAAATATTTAATATTAAATTTAGATTTTTAGACAAATAGTTATTATTTTAATCTAATGCTTCTATTGTTGTACTTTAGCAACAATATACTTAAAATTCTTAATTGTCTTTCTATTATTTACTAATAGTTTTCTTAAATTCTTTATATTTGCAACAATAAAAAAACAATTTACAAAATTCTTCAAAAGCGCTAATCGAAATATCTTTAGCAAAAAATTTAATAAAATAGATATTTAAGAGTTATAATCTATACGCAATATTTTTAATATTTTTAATTATACTTATATTAATTCTAGATTGCGTTTATTAACTTTTTTGCTAAAAATAAATTTTAATTTTTAACAATATTAGTTTGTCTTGCTTTTTAAACAATCTAAAAAGTCGATATATTATTCTAAGAATCTATAAAAAAGTTACTATACTATTTTTATTATAATATATATAGACAAGAACAGTTGCGTAATTGTAGTATATCGAAACAAGTTGTATTATACAATTATAGCAATTAAGAAATATTAATTAAAGACTAGCAAATTAATAAAGCAACTAATTTTATACAATTATATAAATATTATAAATTTGCTAAAAAAATTTTACAATAATAATTTTATCTATATAATATACAAATAAACAAATATTATTTTAATTAAAATTTAATTTATATTTCTTAAAAAGTTATTTAATTTCTATATTATTATTATTTGTATAAAAATAAAATTATTTGCAATATAAAATCTTTAATATATTTATAAGACGCTCTATATTATATACAATATATTAGATATTTATAATATTATAGCTAATAGAGCTAATTAAATTAAAATTTGCAAAACAATTATTATCGAAAGATTGTATATTAACTAATACTAAATAGTAAATATTAAATACAATATATTGCAAAATATTGTAATAAAAAATAGTAAGTATTTAGATCTAGATACTATAAATTAACTAATAATTTAATTAATAGAAATCGAGACAAGCTTTATATATTTTTAAACTTAATATCTAATTAATTCTAATATCTAGAATCTATTAATTAGACAATTTTTTAAAAAGATTTTTGTCTTAATATTGCAAATACTTTTAAAGATATAATATTTTATTATAAAAAATTTTAATATATTAAGCTAATTATCTTAGAATTTTTTTTTAAAATTCTTGTTAAATAATTATTGTTTAAAGTCTTTAATATTAATTACAAAAAAATTAATATACAAAGAATAAAATATTTGTATAAAATAGAATTAAGTTGTATTAAACTAGATTAATAAACAAAAAGCTAAATTTAATTTAATTTTTAATTTAAAATTGTAGTCTACGCAATTAAGTAATATATTATATATAAAAATATTAAGAGAAATAGAATTATTAAAGTCTATTTTTTAATTTTTTGCAAAGTAAATAATAAAATCGATTTTAATTATCTATACAATTTGTACAATATAAGTAACTATATCTTAGAGATATATTAATATTATTAACTATATATATAAAATATTATAATATACAAAAAGCAGAATTGTTAATAATAAGATTTTAAAAAATCTAATATTTTTTGTTTTGTTTAATTCTATATTTAATTTCTAAGTCGATTATAGTTTGCAATTTGATCTAATTTTGCTAATACTTTATTTTAATTTTGTTAAAATTATATTTAAGTCTATTTTTTTTTATTGTATTAAAATTTTTGTCTTATATAGAAGCTATATAAAATTAAGAGTCTAATTGTTGTTTAATTAATGCAATTTACTTTATTAAATTTGTTAAATATTAATTAATTAATTAATTAAACAAATACAAATTCTAATAAGTAACTTTATTATTAAAATAAGATAATTAACAATAGAAAAGCAAATAATTTAAGTAGAAATTTAGTTTTGTATTTAAGATATTAAGCTTGTTGTAGTTAAAGTTATTGTAATTTGAATTGTTGCTATATTGTCGAATGTTGTTACAAGTATTATAATACTTAATTTTAGAATTTTAATTCTAAATTTTAAAATTAATATTTGTTATATTTTTTTCGATTTCTATAGTATTCTGTGATATTATTGTTAGAGACTAATAATAGAAGTAATACAATTATTTTATTTGCTAAGCTATCTAAACAAAAAAGATTAAAAGATTATTTAAAGACAGAAATATTATTTTTTGAATTACTAAATATTATTAATATAATAGAAGAACTTGCAAAGATTTTAAGAAAATTAGAAGTTTAAACTTAATTAAATAGAATTTATAAAACAGAAAATAAGACAATTGATTTTTAGAAAAAAAATATATTTGTTTTTATATTTATAATATAGAATATAGTTTGTTGACTAGTTTTCTAAAAACTAATTTGTATATAATTTAGTTTCGATATTAATTAATTTTTCGAGTTCTAATACTAATTATTTGTATTAAAGTATTGTCGATATATTAACTTTAATAGTAGTTGTCAAATTGTTAATTCTAATCTATATAGCTTTTTTAAATTGTAAAATTTAATAATATTGTTAATTCGAAGTTTCTTCAATACTATTTGTAAAGATTTTTACGTATTAATAATTTTGCTATTATAAACGTTTTGTTATTTTGTATATTCTATATATACAAAATACTAGATTGTTATAATTAATTAATATTTTATAGAGTCTATATATATTGATAATCTTGTTATTACAAATATCTTAATATATTAAGTATATTAAGTAAGAGAAATATCTTAGCGTAACAATTAACAACAATTTTCTAAGAATTATATATATTAATATTTTTGCAATTATAAATATTTTGTTAGTTTAAGTATTTTATTTATGTATAATATTAGACTATTACAATTAATTAATATTTTAAGAAATTTATATATATTAATAATCTAGTTGTTTAAAGCATATTAATATGTTAAGTATTTTAGACAAAAGAAATATTTCGATATTACAATTAACAATAATATTTCGAATTTATATATATCGATAACTTTGCTATTATAAGCGTTTTATAGATTAGAGACGCAAAACTTTTATAACTAGCTAAGATTACTAAGAAATTTATAAATATTCAGAGTTATATTACTCTATCACTATTTAGAGATAAGAGATTCTTTTAATACTAAACAATTTGTTAAAAAATATTAAAAAATATAAGTAGTAGAAAAAAGCAAACAAATTTAATAAAGAAATTTAAGTTATATTATTAACTTTGTAACAATATCTCTTGTATTATTTTATTTCTAATTAATTTTTCTTTATTTTTGTAAGTTTGTCTTCGACAATATAAAGAGACTTGTCTTTTTGTTATTATTTGTTTATTTCTAGTTATATATTAAAAGTAAAAAAATTTATTGTTTTTTATAGTATTAAGTTTGTTAATTAAGATAAACTTATTGTTCTTTTTCGCAATATTAGATTTGTTAATTAAGATAAACTTGTTGCTTTCTTTCGCAATATTAGATTTGTTAATTAAGATAAACTTGTTGTTCTCTTTTGCAATATTAGACTTATTAATCGAGATAAACTTATTATTCTTTTTCGCAATATTAGATTTGTTAATCGAGATAAACTTGCTACTCTTTGCAGTACTAGATTTGTTAATTAAAATAAACTTGCTACTCTTTGCAATATTAAACTTGTTAATACAAATTTCAAAAACAATTGTATTATTAAAATCGAACTTAAGTTTTGTATTATAGTATAAAAAATTCTTTAATAAAAAATAAAAAAATAGAAGAATATAGAAAGAATTTAGAAATTAAGATAAAAACAAAACTATAGTAAAGAATTTATATTTATATACAACGCAAAAATCTTATATCTCGAATATCTATAAATATTATATTAAATTCAAAAAAACAATTTTTATTTAATTAAAATATTGTTTTTTTATAACTAATTCTAAATTGTAGAATTTATTATAGCTTTTTTGTTTATTCTTAAATTATTAGCAAGATTAATTAAATATTGTAAAAGATATCTTAAGAACAAAGAAAAAAATTGTAATTCTTAATAATACTAATATTTCTATAAACTTTAAAGATATATTACAATTTTAATATCTTTAACTATTAATATTTATATATTTTAAAGTTTTTGTTCTTAAAAGATATATATATAATATTTTCGATATTTTTATCTTTAATATAGAAGACTTTATACGTTGTTTTCTTGCAATTATTAAGAAATTGTAGTAGCAATATTTGTTAATTATTGCAAGTTTTTATTATTATTATATTAATTATTTTGCTTAGCAAGATTGTCTTTTATATTAATATTTACAAAATATAAACTAAATTAAGAATTAATTTTTTTTGCTATTTATTGTTAAAAAAACTTAGACTTAGAAGTTAGAAAAATATTGTTTAAAAATGCAAATTAATAAATTGTAATTCTCGACAATTTATTTTTATAATTAATTAAATCTTATATATTGTTACAAATATAATTTTTTTTTTATAATTATAAAGCTCTTGCAAGATTTAATTTTTTCTTTGTATTTAATATATTATTAAACTAACAAATATTGTTTTATCTAAAATAAACAAGTACTAAATATTAATTAACTACAATTTGATATTTTATTATACAAGAAAAAGAGTCTAAATTAGAATATTATTAGATATATTTATATAAATAATATTTGTGTTAGAATTGATATAATACTAATTATTAAAACAAGAATAAAGATTTTTAAAACAAAAAGACTTGCAATCGAGTTATATTAATTAATTAGAACTTTGTTAATTAAAAAAGCAACAATCTAGATTAGTGAAAATTTATTATTAAGTTTATATTAATATTTGTTTAATATTGTTTTAATAGAAAATTGCAATAATATTGTAGATATAAATATTTTTGACAATTTAAGAGTAAAGAAATTATTTAGTAAGTTTGTTACTATATAATATAATAGATTTCGAATAATTTAAAATACTATATTATTTAAAGTATTAACGCAAAATATAGCGCAAATAAAACTTATTATAACAATATAATATTTAAGAGAAATTAATTTAAAATTAATTTATATAATTTATTTTAATTAGTATAGTAAGTTGTATATTTGTACTTTTTAATTACTATATATACTAAAATTTAATCTCTTTAACTCTATAGAAGAAATACTTAATAAAATTATTTAGAAAAAAGTTTAAAAATATTATAGAGAGTATTTATAATAATAACAATAATAGATTTATTGTTAACTTAAAACTTACAATACTATTAAAAATATCTCTAAAATTAATATATTATTAACAATTACTTTTTTAATTTTATAAAGTTAAGACAAAACAATATAAAATTAAGAATTAAAAATTAAAGAATAATATTTTTATTTTATTATAATTATTACTATTGTAGAACTTAAGTCTTGCCAATAATAAGAAAGAAAAGTTATCTTTTACAAAAACAAAAAATAATATAACAAAAAGACAAACAATTTTCTATTGTTTATTTATTAATTCAGAATTATAAAACTAATATAATCTAGATAAATTGTTGTTTTAGCTAAGATTACAAAAATTATTTTATAAATAATAAGTTTGCTTTTCGAGTTCTAAATACAATCGACTATCATTTTAAAAATAATTTTTTATTTTTATAAAACTCTTGTTTGTTGCAATAAAATTTTTAAATCTTAAGATTTATTATATTAAAATATTCATTAATTAATTTATTGTTTTTAAACAAAATTCGAAACAAAATCTATTAGTATTTGCTATCTTTGTTCTTTTTAATAAGCTCGAGCAATTATTATTATAATATCTATAAAATTTTTAAAATCTCTAGAAAAATACAACTAGAAATACGCTCAATATATTATAGTTAAACAATATAGAAATTTGCAAATACAAAAATTGCTATTAGATTTTTTGTTAACTTAATTTCTAATTTGTTCTTGTATATTTGTAATTTAATTCTATAATATTATTTTTTAATTTATAATCTTAAAAGACAATTAAACAACTAGTTAAGAAAATACTAAAATCTAAGAAGCTTAGAAATTTGTATTTCGAAAACTTTTATATATAGCAAACTTTATTTATAAGAAAATACTTATTATTAAAATATAACAAATTTGAAATTCGAATATTTTTAAGATTTATAAATATTTAATATTTGTATTTACAACAATTTAAGTAACAATTACAAATAGAAATAACAATCTATAAAACTTGCTTTTTTTTATTTTTTTTTAAATTATTTATTTTTGATTTCTAGTTTGCTTTATTAAAAGTAATTATATTTTTGTTAATTATATTGCAAAGTTGTCAATTATTTTAAAGACAACAATAGAACTTAACAAAATAATATACAATATAACAAAATATTGTTTAAAGAATTATATTTTATTAAGAAAGATTTAAAATTAACTATATTATAATATAAATTAAATACAAGTCTTTAATTTATCGATAACTAATAGATATAACTAATTAAAATATAGCAAATATCTATATTTAATTCTAACAATACTATTTTTTTTGTCTATAGAAATCAACTATATTAAGCGACTAGCTTATAGCTATTTTTCTTTCTATAATTGCGTCTAAAAAATAGTTGTTTATAATAAGAATTTTTTTAAGAAGATATAAAGCAATAAACAAGTATATTAGAGATATATTAATATAGAATAATTTTTTATTTCTAAACAATTAATTTAATCTCTTTTGTTTTAAATTGAAAAACAATACTCGAACTTTAATCTAAAATAGATATAAATTTATAAATTATAATTCAAAATATAATGCATCTTTACTGTTTTTAGACTAATAAAATTTACGCTATAAAGAATTCTAGACTCTATTAAATTCAAAAAAGAGATTAGATAGAATTTAAAAATAATTTTATTAAATAAAGATATTAAAATTAAAGCAATAATTCTTTTCTATACTTTTATAAGTCTAGTAAGTAACAAAAACAATTATAATTGCTCTCGAGATTATATTTGTATTTAAAAATTGTTAAATACAATTAATAACAATAGAATCGACTAAATATATTTTAAATATTACAAAAATTGCAGCAAAATTAGCTAACAATCTACAATATACTAACTTGTATATATCTCTTAAATTAATAAATTTCTTATCTTAGATATTTTTTTCTAAAAAATATATAGATTGCAATATATTTATTTCGAAAAATCTATTTTATTCTTTTATAATATTAGTCTAATTTTTTATTTATTAATAATTGTTTATATTAAATTAAGTAATAGCTATATAGAAATCTATAGCAAAATCTTTCTAATATTCGACAAATACTACAAGCAAATTGTTAAATATGCGTTAATCTATAAGTCTATATAGAAGTACTAAAAACTTTTTTTAATTCTTGTATATATATTAAATAATAAGTTAAGATATAACTTGTTTATAAGTTGTTATAAAATTGCAAATGTTAAACAAATAATATTAGAGAATTTTTTAAAATTCGAAAATAATTAATACAATTAACTTAATCTATTCTATTTTATAATATAAAAGATTTTTAAACAAAAAATACTTAATAGATTCTATATATTAAAAGATTTCTTAAATAAAGATTAAAATTATTTGTTTTTTAATATTGTATTTTGTTGTTTTTAGAATATATATAATTATATAATTGTTAATTAGAATTCTATTAATTTGTATCTTTGCAAATACAATAATCTTAATAATATTGCTTAAAATATAATACTAATTAATTAGAAAATTTAAAAGATTAAAAATATTTTTGTATTTCTTTAAATTAATATTGCTCTGCAATTATTATAATATTAATAAAAAAAAGTCTTATTAATTTTAAATAACTTAATTAATTATTTTATACTATATATTCTAAAACAAAATTAAATTTGAAAAGCTAAAATAACAATTTTTTAATTAAATAGATATTTTTGTACTTTATATAAACTTGCAACAAGTATATATTTTAAAATATTAATTGCTAATAATCTTTAAAGTTAATAATATTACTTAATTTTAATATTGCTAGATATTAATAGAGTTAATTTTATTTGTAGCAATCTATAGAACAATATATAATCGAAAAAATTAAAATTAATTAAATAAAAAAACTAAGCACAAAGTATTAAATACAAAAAGAAAGAAACTTTATATTATTTATTTTGTAATAAAACTAGTCTATAATTTTTTGTATAATTAAGATTATTTTAATCTTTAATTGCTACAAATATCTATTAAAGAAAAATATTTAAAAAGTCGAATTAATATTGTTAAATAGTTGCAAAATATTTATAAAGATAAAGCAATTTAATATATTATTTAATAAAACAAGATCTTCTATATCTTGTATAAATAGCTACAACAAAGTATTTTTAAAACTAAGAATTAATAAATTTCTAATTTAATATAACAATTAGAAATCTTCTATTATATTAATCGAAAATTGCTATAATATAAGTTTGTTTATTAATTAGAAATACTATATTAATTTACAAAAACTTATTTATTGTTTAAACTATTGTCGAAAAAAAATAGACAAAAAAAGATTGTTATAGTAATTGCAAAATACTCTAATTAAACTATAATACTATTGTTTAATAATACTATACAAAATCTTAATTTGTTAATACAATATTATTGTTACTTTGCTAAAGAACACAACAATACTACTAATAATAAAGAAAAATATAGTACTATATATAAGAGTAAAGATATATAGAGTAGCAACTATCTATATTAAGTAATATGTATTTGTAAAATAAATCGATCTTCTTTATTAATTTTAATATATAAATTTGTTAAGATTAGAAACTATATAATTAACAATAAATTCTATTATATATAAAATCTTAACAATTAAATCGAATATAACTATATTACAAATTAAAGACTTAATATTAATATTAGAGAAATAATAATTTTATTTTACAAAACAAAGCTATTAATAGTTTGCTTCTCTTAATTGTTAATAGATTAAAATACAAAAATTACAATTTATATTCAAATATTTAAATGCTAAAAATATATATTAAAAAAATTGTTAAATATTTCTTATAATACAATACTATATAACTTTTGTTATTAATTGTTTTTCTATATATAATAATAATATTAATTAATTATATTTTTATCTTTTGTAAAATACTAATTATCTAATATTAAAGATCGAATTCTTAGAATCTAAGAAAATTGCTCTATTAATAAGATAATTTGAATATTTAATAAAATAGTACAAATTAAAGAATATATATTTTATTTGCAAAATAGTTAATATATTTGCGCAATTTAACTATATATTATAAAAAAAACAATAATTTTTATACAATTTTATAGAAAATAAAAAAAACTTTTTTATAAATTAATTAAACTATATTAATATTATATTTAATTTTGTTAATCTTTTCTTTATCTTTTGTCTTTTTAATAAAAAGTTAGCAAAATTTTGTTCTAGATTGTTAAAAGAGTATAAGCAATAAATATTAAGCTTTTATTAAAATTTTAACTATATAAAGAGTTTAATAACGCACAAGAAAAAATAAGTAAATCTATTGTTATAAATCTATTATAATATAGAATTTGTATAACTTTTACAATTAGAGAAATTAATACTAAACAATTTTTATTGCAATTTATTGTAAATACTATTAATCTTAATTTAATCTTAACTTTGCTATTACTATTTAAATAATTAATTATATTCTTTGTTTGTTTAATATTGTTAATTATATATATAGTTTTATTCTTATACTATACTATATATATATATATAGCTAGAAAGAATATTTAACTTAAGAACTTTTTGCAAATTTTTCTCTAGAGTTCTAAGTATTAGAACTTAATATTTTGTTATTTAACTTTAATATTATATTTTTGAAAATTAGCTTTTAACAATATTTATAAAAGAAACTATATTATATATTATTCTTGCTAATTTTATTGTCTCGAATATATTTGTTTTTTAAGTTTTTTTATTGCTATTATAATATCTATTAGCAATTAAAAAACAAAAGTTTTTTTTATTTAAAATACTTAGTATTTAGAAAATCTTTAACTCTTATTATTCTATTTTTAAAAAAATTATATTATATTTAATCTAAAAACAAATTGTTCTAAATTATTTGTTTAATTAAAATCTATTATTTTAGTTTATATTTTAAAATTAAAATAGAATTCTTGCAATCTATATGTAATTGCTAAAGCTATTAAAATTAATTTTAATTATTATATTTAAAAGTCTCTTTTAGTCTTATATTTAGATTTTTTTTTATTAAATTTTAATTTCGATTTCGATTTATCAATTGCTATATTATAATATTAATATAATATTTACAATAAAGTTAATAAAGTAATAAAACTATTTTGAAAATTCTAAAAGATAGTATATTAATACTTATTTGTTTTTAGATTTAATTGCAATTTATATAGCTAATATAATGTATATAGTAGAGTCTTATTATATATTATAGTCTTATTATACGTTGCAATTATATTTTGTATTGCAATTATATTATATATTGCAATTATATTATATATTAGTTATTTTATATTTTCTAATTTTATTTAATATTTCAATTTTTTATTAAATAGTATAGAACTTAATATAAGATCTAATTGCTTAATCTAACTTTAATAACAATATTAAAAATATTAAAAGTCGAGATCTAAGATTAGTGTTACAATTCCAGGCTAGACAGACTTTGTTCTTTAATTATTCTCCAAGTCTTTGCTTTCTAGTCTTGGATATACTACAAATAATATCTAGCGTTTTGACATCTATAGTACTTATACTTATTTTCTATATAGTTAGTTCTACATAGCTAGTATTTTTGTTAATTAACTATATATTAGCTATTAAAGCTCTAATTCTAATATAATACTAGCTATCTCTTTAAAAACAATCTTGCAAATTGTATCTTAAAGATATTTATATTTGCTAACTTTTTTTCTTTTAAGATATACTTTAAATATAGAGTTACTAAAGTAGTTTTAGATATAAAATTACTAAAACAATTCTAAATATAAAGCTACTAGAATAGACGCTTTGCAAAGTATAATTAAGTTGCAACAATAAATATCTTTAAGAAAAATATACAATTTAACAATAATAAATTTTATTAATTTTTTAAACAAGTATTTTCTAATTTTTATTGCGCTAAATTAAAAGAAGTTTTATAAAAAAGATAGTAAATTTGTTAGAATAAATAAACAACAAATTGTTCTAGTTACAACTTAGTAAACTTGCTAAAATAAATAAACAAATTTATTAAAATCGATATTTATATTGCAATATTGTTGTCTTCGAGCAATATTTTTTTTATTTTGCGCAATATCTACTACGCAATACAATACTTAAACAATACTTGTTTTCGATATTAATAATCTTGCTTTAATACTTATTAACTTAATTAAACAAAATAAATTGTATAATATTTAAGTAGAGCAAACGTATTTAAACAAAATATTCTATTTAAGTTTATATTTTTATTTATTACTTTGTTATTGTTTATAACTATTAAGATTTACAATATTTGTGCAAATCTATTACAATAATATATTGCAATTTTGCTATAAAGAATTAAATATCTTATCTTAACTTTAAGTTTTGTAAAAGTATTATATCTCGAAATCGATTTTGATATTAATTAAGTATTAAGACTTTGCTATTATTAAAACTATAATTGCAAACTTTATTTAAACTTATTTTCGAAAACTTTGAGTTAATTAAATTTAGCAATAACTCTCTTAAGAATATTAATATATTATCTTTATTTATTAAGAAATTTAGATATAAGATTAAAGATAAAGTTAATCAATCTTTATTTTATTAATCTTTTTTCAACTACAATTGTTATTAACAAAAGATTTAAGAAAATTTTGTTAAACTCTTATATAGCAACAACTTTATTAAAGATATAACTAAAAATCTTGTATATTAATTCGAATATATTAATACCGTTTATTCTTGCGTGCAATATCTAATACAATATAGAAAAGATCGAAACAAAAAAATTGTATAATTAGAGACAAATTTAAATAAAGCTCAAATTACTTGCAAGAATTTACAAAAAAAACAAAATATAAAGCAAGCTAAAGATAAAGTATAAAAAAAGACAATTAATATATTAATTAAAAAACAAAATAAACTAATTAAAAAGCTTAATTATTATAAATAATTTAAATCTATTTATTATTTATTGTCTTGTCGAAATTTTAACAACAATAGCAACAATTATAATATATTTTTTTACAAATCAAATTAATAGAATTGCAAATATCTTAACAAAATCTACAGAAATAGCTTGCTTAAGATCGAGAAATTAATATATAATAATATTAAATTTCTTAATTTAATTGTTTTCTTAAATAATCGAAAGAAATTCGATTAATAATAGATAGTATTTTTTGTTAAATTTAAAGTCTACTTTTGTATATTTAACAACAAATTAATTAAACTAATATATATTGCAATTAAATATACAAAGAATATCTTTAAAAATATTAGATATTAATTGTTAAATTAGAGCAACAATTTTGTTTAACTCTATAGTATATTAGCTAAGTTAATAGCAAATCTCTATATTTAATTTAACAAGTTTAATCGACAATATAGAAACTTTATTAAGTTTATATTATTTAATTTTGTTATAAAGTCTTTCGAAATTTTTAACAAATACGTAATTTAATTTATATTAATTGCAACAAATATTAAGTTGCTCGAAGATTAAAAAATATATTAATTCGATTTAAAACTAAACAACAAGTTGTACAATTAATTTGTTAATATAGTTAATATTATTAATATTAATAACTTAATTTCTTAATTACGCAATATAAATTTTAGAATAAAACAAAAGAAAAATTATTAATTGCTCTAAGCTAGCGCGCGTAATAAATTTATTATTACGCAAATAAACAAAAATCAAAATATTACAAATAAGCTTATAAATAGATTCGAAGTTTACAACAACAAGTTAATTAATTGTGTAACTAAACAAAAAACTTCTTTTAAAATAAAGTTAGTTTTTTGATCTTAAATACTTAAAAATAAGATTAAGAAGAATTTTTTTTGTTAAAAGTACTTATGTTTAAGATATTGTTTTAATTACTTAAATACTTTTTGCAAGAAAAAACTAGCTAAAATTAAAAAAAAAGCAATTATTAAGTTTAAAGCTTATAATATTAACAATCTCGAATTAACAATATTTAGAGAAGAGAGTTGCTTCAATATCTTAGATAACAACTTAGATAATTTTAGCAAATCGAAAAACTAGATATTTTTAATAAGAGTTGCAATTTAAAATAGAAACTAATACTTATATAAAAAACAATAAAAGAGCTTAAAGTTATATTTAACTTATAAGATAGAATCTTGTTTATCGAAGTCGAGCTTAATTCTAGTATTATCGACAACAAGTTACTTAATAATTAGCAATTAGATTTTTATATTAAAATTTGTTTAAATTAAGTTTATTTACTTTTCGATAAATATTATATTAAGACAATGCTACTTACTAATATTAAAGTCTTTAATAAAATCTTTATTAATAGAAAGTTTGTCAAATTTTATAAACTTTCTATTATATTACTTTCAAATTCGATTAAATTATATTTTGTTAATAACAAATTTGTTTCTAATATTATTTATATTGCTTAAGTTATTGTTAATTTAAGCGAATATATTAATATTTTATAGTATTTAATAATTAAATTGAGACAATTTGCAATTATTCTTAATATATTTTAAATAAAAGAGTATAATATATAAATTAGAGAAAATATACAATTTCTTTAGTTTAAATTTAATTATTGTATAGAGTATTGTTTGTTAAATTATTAATTGTTAGAAATCTTTAGCAAACAACGTAAGCAATTAGAATATTTGTCTCTAAAGTTTTTAAATAAAGTTGATATTTATTAAATTAGTACTTTCTTATTTTTAAAATTTGTTGACAAAAAAAGTTATAAGATAGTTGTTATATTGTTTAAGCACTTTGTTATACTAGATTAATTAAAGAAAAACAATAAATATCTAGTTTGCACTATAGATAACAATATTACTATAAATGTTGCAATTATTATTTTCGATAATTATAACAAGTTCTATATTAAATTTAAGCAAGATTTTTTAAGTATAAAGCAATTTAAAAAGCAAATATATTTAAAGTTTAAACAATAAATTAAGCTTTTTAATTTGCAAGAAACTAACAAGTTGTTGTTTAATAAAAATATTAATAATATTATTAATTTTGTTTTAAATACAATTTCTTTAATTAAGAAAGTCTACAATATATTTTATTAAAAAAAAAAATTATTAAAGTCTATCTAAATAATATAAAGAACAAAAATTAAATTTGCAATAATATCTTATAATATATTGCTCTTACTCTTATAGTTAAGAAGTCTAATAGAGATTTATATATTTGTGTAAATTATAGAAATTTTAACGCTCTAATAATTAAGAATCGCAATACTCTATTATTAATTAAAGAGATTTTGCAACAATTATACAAAATTAAGTACTATAATAAGTTCGATATTATTGTTGTCTTTAACAAGATTCGAATGTATTTTAATAACAAATACAAGATAGTCTTTATTATTTATTATAATTTATTTAAATATATTGTAATATCTTTTAAATTATATAATATTTTAATTATATTTTAATCTTTTATTAATAAAATTCTTAGTTTTTATTTAAATAATTTTTGTACTATTTATATAAATAATATCTTAATCTACAATAATATTAAGAAGAAATATAAGAATTATATAAACAAAGTTCTTGCTAAACTCTATAACGCAAATCTTTATTTAAATATTAACAAATATATTTTCTTTGTTAAACAAATCAAATATCTAAATTTAATTATTAGTATTAAAGAAATTCAAATAAATCTTAAGAAGATTAATTATATTTTTGAGTAAAAAGTTTCTATTTGCGTACGCAATATACAAATCTTTCTAGACTTTGTTAACTTTTATTAACAATTTATTTATAACTATTTGAGTCTAACTAAATTTTTGTTAGCGCTTAGTAAGCTTAAAAATAAAGATATTAATTTTCTATAATAATTTAACAATTTTAAAGATCTTATATTTAAAACTCTTAAAAAAAATTTATTAATTAATTTATTTTGTATTATTTCGATCTTAATTTAGAGATTTAAATCGAAAGTAATATTTTTGACTTTATAATTGTTGTTATACTCTTGCAAATAGATTCGAATAAATTGCTTTACTTAATAATTTATATATTTAAAATTATATTGTTCGCAAAGTACAATTACAAGATTTACAACAAAAAATTATTAATTATTGTTTGCGCTTTTAAAAAATAATATTTAGAGTATATCGATATATTTATTAAACAATTTATTAAGATTATTATTAATTATTGCAATCTAAAATATTTTATAACTATTAAATAACTTAATTGTTGTTAAGTTTATTAAATCGAGTTTTTGTTTAAATTTAACTTTAATATTATTTATTGACTAAATATACTAGATACAAAGTTAGACAATCTAACTAAGCAATTGCAAGATTTGTTTTTCGACAAAAATAATTCTTGCAATTAGTTTTAACAATAAACAATTTTTAAACAATATAATTTAAAATTAAATATAGTTAAAGCTATTATGTTAATTTTGCTATTATTAAATATTATCTACAATCTAGTAATAAAGTTAATTGATTTACTTTAAGACTCTATTAAACTTAAATTAATTATTAATAAAAAAATTGCAAAAGTTTGCAAGAAGTTTATTTAAATCTTATTAATAGCTAACAAAAATATAGAATTATTTATATTTTTATTATCTATAATATATATATTACTTTAACAAGATAAACTTTATTTTGCTAAATCTCTTTTCTTAGTTTCTTTGCTTGCTATTATAGTATTTACAATTTCTTAGTTTACAATTTCTTTATCTTTATCTTTAGCTATCGATTTTGTTTTTCTTTTAGATATATTTGTTTTGTTTACAACTTAACTATTTATATTTGCAATTTCTTTTACAACTTAGTTCTTGCTTACTAGTGCAATTAATTTAATAAAAAAAAAACTTAATACAAAACTTAATTTCGAAATTCTTGTTTAATAGATATTAAAGATATATTTATATAACAAGAAAATAAAACAAATTATCTAGATTAAAGAAACTAATAAACAAAAGATTCTAACTATTTTTTGCAAAACAATTAAACTAAAACTTAAGAATTGTACAATAGTTAAATATTTAACAATTAATATTAAATATCTATTTGTTTAAAATAAGATATATATATTTTAAAGCGCAAATAATATTCTTTAAGTTAAAGCAATTAAGTTTTAATATAAATTGTTAAGCGCTAAGTATTTAAGTCGAACAACTATTTTTAAGCAAGTATAATATTACTACTATTAATTTATATTGTACTTAGATATTAAAAAATATATTAGAAGCTACTCTATATACAAGTATATTAAATTATATTGCAAATATAAATATAATCTATTAAAATTTTTGTCTATTCTAGATTGTTACTAGCAAAATATATTTTGCAACTTTATTATCTCTTTGTTGTTATATTGCTATAGAGAAAATATCTTTTAATATATTTTAATAATAATTAATAGATTATCTAAAAATAAGAAGTTTATATTTATAAACTCTTTAAAAGTTAAAATTATTATTTAGATTTTTATTAACTTTGTTTAATATATTAAAAACATATTAGTTACTATTGTTTTTAATAAAGATACTTAATTTATTGTTTATTTCTAGTAATATTTTTGCAAAAAATTAGAAATTAAATCTAAATTGTTAATTGTATTTTATTTAAAAATTAATAGTTAAATTGAAAATATTAATACTATTCTTAAGCAATATCTTTAAGTATATATATAGTACAATTAGAATAACTAGATTAATTATTTTGCTATTGTTAAATTTATTGCAAACAATTATACTAGCAAGTCTATTAACTTATTATTTTTCTTTGTTATTAAAAACTATCTATTACAATTAGATCTAGAATTACTTAAAATCTTTTTTAATAACAATATATTTAAAACTTGTTGCAATATAAAGAATGTTAATAAGATTGTCAAAAAGATCGAGATTTTATATAACTTTTTTTGTTAAGAGTTTGTTTAAATTTAAGTTAAGCAAGTAGAGTTTGCTAATTACAAACGCATTACAATCTTAAAGTTTAAAATTAATAATTAAATTATACTTAATATTTAAAATATTAAAACAATGTAATTATACAAGTTTTTAAAGTATAAAAATACAAACTTTTATAAGATTATTTAAGCAATTAACAATTATATCTACAAACTAGAATTGTTTAAGTTAATAAAGATTTATTTAGTATTTTATTTATAACTTTTGTATTTTAACAAAAGCAAGCTTTTGTTAGATTAACAAGTTAAGTTCTTGTTGTTTGTTAATATTGTTAATAATATTAACAACAATAATTTTAAATATTACGTTAAAGATATCGAGATATTATAATACAATATATACAAAAATAATAATAACGTAGATTTAAGTCTAATTGCTACTAATTACAAACACAAAATGCTATAGTATTAGATTCTTTTTATAGACTACACAAACTACAACAATAGATTTAAATAACTAAACTACTTTATAACTAACAACTATCTTAATTTTGTTGTCGATTTTTATTACAAATATCTAGACGCAATAAGATTTTACTAGATATTTAAGACGTCTCTTAATTAAAAATCAAATAAGTAGAATAATTTGCGCTTATATATTCTTTGCGCTCTTTTGTTATTGTTGTCAAAATATTGCTTAATATATATCTATAGTTCTTGTTCTTGTATCTAGAATTAATCTTAAAAACGCATTGTTAATATATTATTATTGTCGAGAGTTATTTATTATATATTTGCGATTAAAATTAAATTTAATATATTATTTTGTCTTCTATTGTATTTAACAAGAATTTTAGAAATATATTATTAATATATTACTATTGTTAAGAGTTAATCGATATATATTTGCGATTTTTGTTGTTGTTTCTATAGTGTCTTTGCTAGATATCTTATAATTGTTTTTTCTAAAGATTCTTCGAATTAGAATTAACTTAATATTCCTAAATATACGCACAAATATATATAAATTGCTATTAAAATACTTTTATATTATTTTCTTTCTTTATATTGTAGATTTAGACAAACATATTCGAATATAGTTAAAATTTAGCAAATTTCAACTTTTTAATATTGTTATTTTTTCTTATTGTTGTCAATCTTTCTTGCAAATTATATAATTAATTAACTCTTTAAATTCTCTTAAATATAATCGATCTCTTAAACTTTCTTAATTGCAATCGACCTCTATCTTGTTGTCGACTTCTTGATTTTTGTGTTACGTAATCTAGATTTTTTTTTTAGAGTTAAAGTTAGTAATCTTTTGTATCTTCTTTAATTTTTTTATATTTAATATTTGCTTAAAATTTATTTACTTTCTCTCTCTCTTAATCTTGTTGTTGCTCGACAAATTGCTCGAAACTCGATTTCTATTGCTTAACAATTGCTTGACGTTTGATTTTAAATATTAAGTTGTATTTGACAAATATATCTAATACTAATTAAGAATAATTGGGAATTAACTAGAATATTATTTATAGCATATATGTTTTTTGCTTTATATATTATTGTTTTTTGCAAATTTTGTTTCAAAATTTTCGATTACTTCTTTCTACTTAACAAATTTATTCTCTTGTTTAATATATATCGAAAACTTCAATTTTAATTATCGAACAATACTTAATATATATTCGATATTAATCGAAGTTTGTATTTGACAAGTATCTAAAATTAATTAAAGTTAACTAGAAATACTAATTAAAAGACTTAACATTGCTTTGTTAAAGTTTGCCAATAAAAAAAAATAGTATTACAATTCTAGATTAGATAAACTTTGTTCTTTGATTATTCTTCAAATCTTTGCTCTTTAGTCTCGAGTATACTATAAATAACGTCTAGCGTCTTAGCACTTATAGTACTTATATTTATTTCTTGTATATAATTAGTTTTGCATAGCTAGTATTCTCGTCAATTAAATATATACTAGCTATCAAAGCTTTAATCCTAACAATTGTTTAGAAAATTGTTTAAAATATTTAATATTAATTTTCAAAAATAGGAATTGCTATTATATATATATTATATATATTATAAAAAAGAGAATTTAAGTAGTTAATTTATATTTGTATATATTAGTTGTTTGTTTGCTTAATATCTTATTATATTTTTAGCAATAATATTGCTAATTAAGATACAATAAGAATTAATATTTTAATAGATCTTTATTATAATTAATAGTAGCAACTTAAAATAAAAGAGTTGCTTAAGATATTTAATTTTAAGATTATTAGATTGTTTTTTAATTTCGAGCTTTAATTAAATTAAGAATTTTTTTAAAAATATTTTGTTATTTGTTTTTTATTAGAATTAAACAACTTTTTAATCGAGCTTAATATTAAAAGTAAAAATAAATTATATATTAAAAAGATTAAAATAATTTAAGCTAAGCTTATTAATTAATTTGTAGAATCTATTTTTAATATAAATTTTTTACTAAATATAATTTTACAAAAGTTAAATAACAATATAGTTATAAAACTCTTTATATACTTTATATTATTACAATTTGCTAAAATATATTTTAGATACTAAATTTAAATTATATTATAGAATTATATTTTAGAAATAAATAATTAACTTAATTTAATTAGTTAGTTTGTTCGAAGCTTATATATTTGTTTGCGAAACAAACTTTTGCTAAAAATTAAATTTAAACAATTTAAAAAAATTAGAATATAATTATTTATATAAATACTATTTATTAACAAGTTACAATTATTTTTTTCTTAGAATTTAATTTTGTAGATAGTATTTACAAATTTGCAATTATTTTTATTTGATATAACTTTATTAAAATATAATTCTTTTAACAACAACAAATTTGATTTCTTTAAAAGAAATAAATTTTTTCGATAATTACTAAGAAAGTTTTTTGCAAACAAATTCAAAAACATATATTATTTATTAAATTAGCTTTGCTTACTAGAAAGAGTATATTATATAATATTTTTAGAAAGTCTTATTATTAACTAAATTATATTTTTTGCAATATTAAATTAGATTAGCAACTTAAAGTATTAAGAATTTTGTATTATTAATTTTGCTATTTTGCAAATTCATTTTTTAAAAAGAATAATTGTTATTAATATTAATATAAAGTTAATATATTATAAATTAAATTAATCTTTTGTTAGTAACAATATTTTAAATTATATTTTTGAGTCTATTATATATGCTATCGATTTTATTGTTATAAAGAAAAGTTAATTTATTATATATTAAATTAGTATTCTAGCGACAATAATATCTTAAGCTATACGCTTAAATCTACTATATATATTGTTAATTTTAATATTATAAAAAAAGAAAAAATCAATTATTATTTAAATTAATTTTCTACTATTATTTCTCGATTTTTAAAATATATATCTAAGTATATTACAATTATTATATTTTCTCTATTTGTTGTTTAATTCTTTTGCAAATATTTTTTGCAAAAATAAGTTAGTTATTAAAATTGTAGATATACAAATACTAAAATATTATTGTAATACTAAATATAGCAATACAAGATATATTACTAAATTTATACAATTATATAAAGAGATAAGTATAAATACAATAAGATTATTATTTTGCTAAACTAACTAAAATATAAACAACAATAAAAACAATAAATTGCTAAAACAAAAACAAAAACAAAAACAATAAAATTGTTTACAAATTATTCTTACTTTCTAAATTTTTATTTATAAAATTATTTATATATTTGTTTGTAGAATTCTCAATAGAGTTTATATTTTGTTTGCGCTTTGTATTTTTAATATTCTAAATATATTATTGTTACTTTTTAGTAATTTTTGCTATAATATTTTTTCAATTAATATTTAACAAACTATTTTGTTATATTTTAGCAAATTTTTTTAATAATAATATATTAGTTTTTATATTTAAGTTTTTGTTTAATATTTTTGCATTTTTTTTGTTAAAATATTTGCGCAAGAAATTTCTTTTTTATATAAATTTAAATTTCTTAATTTTGTTTTAATTTTTAATCTTCGAATATAATTTGTTGTTTAATATAAATTTTCTTAATTCTATAACAAAAAAAATTAACAATTTAAAAAATACAAAATATTTTCTAGTTTTATATTTTATATAATAATTAATATAGAAATATAGAAATATATATTTTTGTAAATTTTTTAATTAATATATTTGTATTTGTTGTTATATAAATATTTTATTCTTATATAAGTTTTTTATATTTTTATACTATTTTGTTAAAAGATTTTGCAAAGTATTTAAGAAAATCTTGTATATATTTTTGCAAAATTAATTAGATATAATTTGTAAAAATTGTTATTAAAATTTTTATATTTTGTTTTGTTTTAAAATTAGTAGATTTTTTATATATTTTTAATATTTTTAATTATATATTTATAATTATTATTAATCTTGTTGTTAAATTTGAATTTTTTTATATTAAGTACTTTGTTTCGACTATTCTAAAAGATCGAATTTTGTCTTTAATAATAAATAAATATATTTTGTAATCTATATTATATAATTGTTATATCTAACTTAAGACAATATATTTTTAATATACTATTTTTGCTACTAGATCTTTTTAATATTTATTTTAATAAAATTATAATTTTATAGTTGTTATTAAGTTTGTTCTTTGTTGTAATATTGTTGTTTATTTAATTGTTATTTGTATTATTGTTGTTATTAATAAACAAAATAGACAATTTAAAAACAATATTATTAGATTTCTTTTTAATATAGTTAAAGACAATAGACTTGTTTTTAATTTTATAATTTAAAAACAAATTTTTAGCTATTAATTGTAAAGAATTCGACAAAAAATTATCTAAAACAAAATTTGTTTTTTTAATTTGTTATTGTTCTGTATTTATTAATATAAGATTGTCTTAGCTATTAAAATAGTTAGTTTATATAGTTTTATTCTTTAGTTTTGCATTAAAAGCTAGCAACTTTTTCTTAACAAATATCTTTAATTGCAAACTTTTTTTTGTCTTTTTATATTAAGTATAATTAAGTTTAAAATAATTAGCAAAGTATTTAATCTTAATACTTATTTTGTACAAATTATAATTAAAAAATTGTTAATTTAGTTTTTCTAATTTTTTAAAAATATTTTTGTTTTTTAAATTTTAATTTAATTGTCTAAGCAAAGAATTGATTTTGCTATATATATTAAAGCAAAACTAATTTAGAAACAACAATTTTGTAACTAATATTCGATTTAACTTATAGTTAAAATTAATACTCTTATATTTCTTTTTTTAAATATTAGAGTAAAATAGATTAAATTCTATAATCTTTTTAATTGTTTATTTAATAACTATATACAATTAGCTAGATTAATTAGAATAGAAAATTTATATTTTTATATTTTTTAGTTTTATTTAAATTATTAATATTTAAATACAATTGTTCTAAAGTATTTAGATATCTTTTAATTGTTTTAACTTTAATTTTAGTTATTTTAATACTTTTAATATTTAGCGTCTTTTAAATCTTGTTTTTGTTTATAACTAACAAAATATTAATCTATTTTTATTGTTTTGCAAAAAAAAAATTGTTTTTGTTTTTAGAGTATATAACAAGATTAACAATAGATTCGAATTTAAATATTTTAATAAATAGTTTTTTTAAAATTATAGAGAAAATATTTTTAGAAATTGTTTTAGTACAAACAAAGTAAAATTAAATTAATTAATTTTCGAAGTAATAATTCTAATATTTAATATATTGTTTTATAGCATAGAGATACTTTTATATTGTATATTTAGTATTTTATTATTAATTTTTAAATTATGCTATATATTGTTTTTAATAATATATTCGAGTATCTTAAGAGAACTAAATCTAATTCTAAAAAAAAAAAAAAAAAAAATTTTCGATTAATATATTTAAGTATATTTTGATTTCTTACTTAACTATTTTTAGAAAATTTATATTAAAAAGTATATAAATATTCGAATAAAATTTTAAAATCTTAAGAATCGATTATTATAATTATTTTGTAAATAAGTATTAACTTTGAAAATCTTAGCTATTAACAAATATTAAATTAATTTTCGATTATATTATCTTTTTTTTTTCTAATTATAATAATGTCTTTGTTAAGCGCAATTTTAAACAAGAACAATATTGTTGATTAATTCTTAAAAAATATATACATAAATTCAAATTACTAAGAGCTTAGCTAAAATATTTAACAATAACAAAATTAATTTGAAAGGTTTAAATTAGAAAAGTATCTTTTTAGATATTATTTTTAATCTAAGCTTTTATAATATTAATATTATATTTATTATAAAAGTTATTAATTATTATAGCGTAACTTAAACTATATTAATTACAATTATATTATTAAATTCTTAATTTTTAAAAAATAATTTATTAATATAGAGTTTAAATTTTAAGTTAATTTTGTTTAATCTTAGCTAATTTTTTTTAGTTATTAAAATTCAATTTACAAGAACAAATATATACAAGTATTATAGTATAACAATTTAATTAATTGTAATAAGCTCAATCTACAACTCTAAAATAACTATAAAAAACAATTGAAAAAGTAAAACAAAAATATAAACAATTAGAATAAGTTAAGAAAATATAAAATAATTTTTAAATACAATACTAGAATACTCGAATATTATATTTTAAATATATCGAAAATTTAATATAATTATTGTATTAACTTAAATATCTAGTAATTTAATTACAATTGCAACAAAAATTATAACAATTCGAAAATCTTAATTTTCTTAAAGTTTTTTTAGTATTTTTTGAGTTCTCGAATCTATTAAGTATATAATTGCTAAATCGATGCTATTTAACAAAGCAATAATAGTTGTATTGTTAATTAAAAATATATTAATAGCAATTTATATAATCTTCGATCTTTTTCTATTAAGTATCGATTATTAATTTTATTAATAAAAAATATATTATAAACAAACAATTATAGCAATAGATTTTGTTTTAGCTAGCTTAAATCTTAGATCAAATATAGTATATTTAATTAAATATTAAGTTTCTTCAATTTATATCTATTGTTTAGCAAAAATTATAATAATCGATTCTTAATACTATTATAAAATATAAAATTAGTATTTACTAAATAATATTTATATAATTTGTAACTAAATCTAGACGTCAAAGATTATAAATAGAAAAATAGAAAATAAATAAATAAAAAAGCTAAAAAAACAATAAAAAAAAAGATTTAAATTTTGCTAATACTATTCTTAGACAATTATTATATAATAAAGTATAATATAACAACTATTAAACTTTAATATTTGCTTTTTTCGATTTTTAAAAATTATCTTATATATTAATTTTTAATTTTTACTTTTTGTACAATACTAAATATAGTTAACTTTAATATCTCTTATATACAATTAACAATACTTAATATTAATACTTGCTAATAGAATTTTATATATATTTTATTGTTATTGTGCAAATTAAGCGCAATATTTTAATTATATATTTTTAAATAAAGCAAGTATAAGTTTGAATACAACAATACTTTACAAACAAATCTCGAAAAAACTTAAATAAAAAAGCTAGAAACAAATACAATTATATTAAAAACACAAATTTGCTATTATATAAAAAAAGACTATTAAATTAAAATAATATAATAAAGTTTAATAATCTAGAGTATAAATAGATTTGCAAAAATATTTAATTAAAACAAAAAGTAAAAAAATAGCAATAATAGTATTGTTATTAAGAAATTGTATTAGTAGTTTTATAAAATAACTTTTTATTTATAGAATATTTAAAGATAGCAAGATAAACAATTTTTAAATAATTTTTAATATATATAAATAACTTTTTAACTTCTAATTTAAGAATTGCTTTAACAAAATTTAATCTAGTATATATTTTGTCTAATATATTAATATAGAAGTTTATATTTAATATATAAAGCTAATATATTGTTTTTTAATAAATTAGTTAATTTATATATTTAAGTCGATTAAGATTAATAATTGCAAAAAGTAAATAAATATAGTTAATCTTAATTCAAGTTAATATAGAGAGCAATTTAATATTTTGCTAATTTTGTAAGAACTTTATATTATTGTTAAGTTTTTTTGTAAGAATTGCAATTAAGAAGCAATTAATTATTAATATTGTACTCTAATTAATTAAAAAATAAGCTTTAAAGTTATTTATTAATATAGCTTTAATTATTTAAGTTAATTGCTTTTAGTTAAAGCAAATAACTTAATTACTTTAAGACAATATTTAAGTCTATTTTGTAACAATTTTGTCAAATATATTATTAAATTGTAATAGAAAGTTTGCAAATAGATAAAAACTTAATATAATAATATTAAGTATCTATATATTTATTATGTTGTTATAGAGTTGTATAATAATAGAGTTTAAGATTTCTAATACTATAAAGAGATTTATATTACAATAAGTCTTTAATTGTTTATTGTTTATTAATTTAAAATTGTTTATCTTTGTTAGTAATAATAACTTTGAAATTACAAAAATATTAACAAACTTAATATTGCAATAAGTCTAATTATTGTTATAAAGATAGAAAATTGTATTAAAGATTTGTTAAAATATTATAATTATTTTATTAATTATAACTTGTTTTAGATCTTTTAATATTTTATATTTAACAAATTCTATAATTAGAATTAATGCTACAATATTCTTAAAAAAATTATTTAAAAAGATAGTTATAATATAAAATTAATTGTTGTTATTAGTACAATTTTATATAATTAATAATCTAAGAACTATATACGTAATTAATACTCTTAAAATATTTATTTTTACAATATATATTTTTATTAAGTTGCTTAATAATATAGAAATTTTCTTAATAATTTACAATCTTTAATATTGTTTTGTTAAATCTTTAATAGAATTAATTTATTAAAGTAAGTTTTTCTATCTTTAAAGAAATTTAAGACGTATAATATTGATAAGCTAATTGTTTAAGACTCTTAATACAAATTGTATTTTATTCAAAATAGTATCTTTTTCAATTTTGTTTAAAATTGTCTTAACAAGATTTTTAAAATAAAATTAATAGACAAAAAATAATTAGATCGATCTAAATATTATTATAAACAAAGATAGAAATTAATATTTTGCGCAATATTAATTCTTTAAATCGAGAAAATATAACAACAATATTATAGATAGACTTGTTGTTAACAATAAGTATTTCTATATTTATATTTATTATAATACAAAAATACTTTCGACTAATACTATCTTTAAAAGATTTGTTATATAGTAGAATATTGTATATTTCTTTATTATTGTTAAATACAAATCTTAAACTCTAATTGTTTAAAAACTAATTAAAACTAAATATAATATATACAAAAAATTAAAATTTTAAAACTAATATAATCTAATATTATTGCTTTATTATTCTTAAAGAAAAAGAGAAAACAAAATATTGTTTGTTATATAATAGTAGTAGTATCTTAATTGTCGCTTTTAATATTAATATTAGCTTTGCAATAAATTGTAACAAATTTGAAATTTAAATTATACTAAAAACTATAATATTAACAAAATTGTTTTTTTGCTATAAAATAAAATGCAATATTATATTAAATAAATACTTGTTCTACATATTTGTTTATTTAAATTAAAAAATTCTTGTTATTAATTTTTTGCAAATTCTTATCTTGCTATTCGATAATTATTATTAAGTTAAAATATATTTTTTTGCAAATTTTAATTACTTTTACTTTAAAAATTTAATTTTAGATTTTAATATTGTATTTTAGAGACTTATAATTTTTAACAATAATTAAATTTCTAAATTTTCTATCGATTAGACTTAACTTTTTATCGAATTGTTTAAAATATTGCTATATTTAAATTCTTTAGATTCTCTTAAGTATTAATAAGTTTAATTTTAAGTAAAAGTATAGCAACTTTATCTTCTAAATAGATACAATAATTATTGATTACTTATTGCTAATTTCGAATATTAAAAAACTAAAATAAAATTTTTAATTTTTAGAATAATATATTGCGAGAAACAACAATTATAGATTTGCAATATTAACTATTAAAGAATTAAGTTATTGTATTAATTTAATACTTAAATAAAAAACAATATATTTGCGCAATAACAAAATATTAACAATCTAGTTTACTAAAGATATAAGATTGTATTTTAAATATAAATTATTAATTTTATATAAAAAGATATTGTTAATATAGAATACTAATAGATAAAAATCGATTATTATAATTTATAGTTAAATAATTTTGCTATTAATACAATATTACTATTGTAGCTTACTATATATTTAAAAATAAACAAAATATCTATTGTATTTTTCTTAAAATTATTTATAAGAGTGTTCTTTTTAATAAAAATAATACAATCTTTGAATCTAAATATATAATAGTAACAAAGTAATAGACTTTGTTGTTAAATAACAAAAATACAACAAGTAGAAAATACAAAATTTAATAAAAACAAAATTTTATTTAAATATTAAAAAAGAAAGATTAAATTAATTAATTTAATATAAAATATACAAATATTTAGTATTCTTAAAGTTACTTTTTTATTTTAAAAATAATTCTTTTTAGCTATTTTGTTAAAAACAAATTATTAGCGCTTTCTATTGTATTTTTAGTAGCAATAAATAGTATTTTTGTATTTTAATTATAGACTCGAACAATATTTTTATTTTTTAACAATATATTGTATTTATATATGTTAATAGTAATATCTAAGTCGATTATTTTGCGTTAATAATTTGTTAATTATTGTTAAAGCTTATACTTAATATAAAGATTAAATAAAATTATTTTTAAGACTATTTTTAGTATTAATATAAGCAACAAAAAGAATATTATATTAATACAAATAAGTTTAATTATTAAATTTATAAGTAACAATATTAATAAAAGAAGAATATATTATTGCTAAATAAACAAAGCTTCTATATTAATTAAATTTGTAAAAAAAAAAATTTAAAAAAAGTATTTTTATAAAGTCTTTTAGTATATAATTATACAATTATAGTCTCGAAAATTTAAATTTACTATTTTGACAAAAATCTTTAAATAAAAATAAATAAAATAAAAAGTTCGAGTCTTAAATAATTTATAAAAATATTTAATTAAAATATTAATTGTTTAAAATTTAAATCTATTAATTACAATAATTTAACAATATATAATATTAAGCAATTAATTGCAAAAAAATTTTAAAAGTATAATTATTTTCTATATTATAAAAGAAATTAAATTAAATATATTTAAAATTTGTTAAATTTGTTTTGTCGAATTATAAGAAAAGTGCAAAGATAACAAAGAGATTGTATTGTATAATAAAAAAGATATAAATTTGTAATTGTCTATTTTGTCAAAATAATATATAGTAAACTTAGTATAGCAATTTTACAAAAATAGAAAAAGATTATACTATATAATTAACAAGTTTGTCTAATATTAAATTATATAGATTTGCAAAAATAGAAATATAGAAAAACTTTTGTTATTTATACAAAATTAAGTACAATTTAAGTTTTTAATATATTTTGCTATTTTAGAAAATTAAAGATTTCTCTTTTGTTTAATACTATATTAATAAAAACTATAACAAAACTTAAAATTAAGCTATTCTAGCGCAAACAATATAATAAAAATTTTACTTAAATAAAACTAATAATATATTAAAACTAGCTTTAAATTGTAGACTAATTTATAGTATTAGTTTAAAAAGTAAATTTGTTGCAAAAATAGTAAGTATATTGTTTAACAAATCTCTTAAGTATATAAATCGAAAAATATTTATAAGAGTTTAAACAATATAGAGCAATCTATATATTTAAGTTTATTTTAACTCTTATATATTTAATTAATTTGTACTATAAACAAGTTCTTTTATTTTTATAAAATAGAAATATAATAATTCAAATATTGCAACTTACAAGATAAAAGAATTGTTGTAGACTACAATTTTAAATTGCAATCTAATTAGACTATTAAAATTGTCTAGTTTTTTCAAAATACAAAAAAAAAAGATCGACTAATTTCTAACTAATTTAATACTATATTGTTAGTGCAAAAAAATACAATTTTAACTTAAATACAAATTGTATTTTTAGATATTATAATTTAACAAGTTTTTAGCAGAAATACTAAAGTTATTGTTGCTAATTATTTATTGCAATTATATATTTGTTTTTGTAATAAAACTAATTGTAAATCGAAGTTGTTTGCAAGAAATAATAATATAATATAATTTTTGTTTTTGTATAAAGTTTAATTTGCGCTAACTAATATATATTAAATATTGCAATTAATTAAAAGAGTTATAATTTTTTTAATTAAATTCGAATATTAATTGTTGTTGTTAAATAAACTATAATATATTATAAGAAAATCTATTAATTTTCAATACTTTATAGTATTGTATTTAATATATAGATTAACAATATTTTCTAAATAATATATTTGTACAATAACTTTTTTGCAATAAAGTTGATATATCTTGCAAATATTGTTTTATAATATTTTTTTTAAAGTTGCTATATTTGTACTAAACTTTAAATAAAGTTTTAAAAGTTAAAAGAAAACAACAATTATTGTTTAATTATTATTTTAATAACAAACAAAATCTTAATACTTATAATATTTTAATTTTAGCAAAAAAATAGTTTCTAACTCGAAAAAGAAATTTGTTATAAAAAGTATAATAACAATTTTAACTCTAATATTGTAATTGCTTAATTGCAATTATATATATTAACAAAGTTTCTTTATCTATTTAATATTGTCAATTTTTGTTTTACTTTTGTTAATAAAAATATTGAAATAAAAATAGTTAATTTTTATATTATTATTTAAGCAATTGCAAAACTCTCTCTATATATATTTGTTATTAAGAGAGAATATAAACAAGCAATACAAATATAAAATAAAATTGTTATTAAATATATAACAAAAATAAAATACTTTAGAGAACTTTGTATTCTTTTTTAAATTAATTTTTAAAAATAGTATTATATCTAAAATAATAAAAGAATATTACAATTTACAATTTGTTTACAAAATAAAATTAAAAGAATCTATAACTTGTAAGTAATTAGAAAATTATAAATAAAAGATAATTTTTTTATACTAAAGCAATTAATATAATTTAAGTATTGCAAAATATATAAGTTAACAATTTTATTTTAAAGTTACAAATAAAAGATCTATATCTTTTATAGAAATAATTTATTCTTAATTTTTTTTAATTATATATATTTGTATTTTATTAACAAATTAACTTAACAAAATCTTTTTAAGAAAGCTATTTAAAACAAATTGCAATTTTTTTTTTATATTGTTATTATTATAATTGATAAATAAGTACGCAAAGATATCTAATAGAATTGTTGCTATTATTACTATTTTGCAATTCGAGATATATTAAGTATTAATGTCGAATATTTGTTGCTTTGCTTTAAAAATACTTTTAAGTATTTTTTTTAAAATAACAGTATTATAATATCTATTATTAAGTTAATATTAAAAGTAGTTTTGTACTTGTAAAAGAAAACTCTATTCTTTAGTAAAATAAATATTAAAAAATTGTTAAATAAAAATATTAAAGATCTTTGTGCAATAATTAATATTTTAAAACTTAATAAATATACTAAGTACAATAAGATTATCTACAATATTAATCAGCGTATAATATAAAAAATATATATTAGTATTTATTTAAACTTGTATTAAATATCTAATTAAAGAAATTTTAAATAAAAAAAGCTAATTTAATAATATTTTGCAAAAGTTAAAAAAACTTTAAAAATACAATATCTCAAATATTATTATTATTAATACTAAGAATTCTAAAATTAGTTGTTACAAATTTAATTCTTTTAATAACAAATATTTTCTAAAAACAAATAATATATTTGTTAACACAAAAATATAATTTCTAATTCTTTAAATTTGATTTTAAAATCTAAAAATAAATATTATAGATTATATATCTATAATTTAATATATATTTGAATTTTTTTTATAAATAATTTAAATATATAAAATACGTTTGCAATTGCTTTAAATACTTAGAGTCTAATTTAAAATTTTCTATATATAGCAAAGTTAAATTTTGCAAATTTATTTCGACAATTTAAAATTGCGCAATTAATATTTTTTTAAATATAAAATAACAAAGTATAATTTAATTGTTAAATTTAAAAATCTTTTAAAAGATACAAAAGAAATATTCTTTATATAACAATTAAAAAAAAAATTAGAAATTAAAAACTGCAAAACAAATTAGTATAATATAATTTAAATAAGTAAAATATCTATAATATATTCTTAATAAATAGATATCTATTATAATACTAAAGATAAGAAATTTGTTTATAATAACTATTAAGAAAAAGTAGCATCTAGTTAAGTTAAGAAAGATATAAATAAAAATTTTATAATCTTATCGAAGTTTGTTATCTAATTTGCTCTTAACAATAAAATTGAAAAACTTAATAACAAATAATATTGTATACTAAACAACTTAATATAAGAAATATTAAATATATTTTGCTAAAAACAATATTTTTTTCTTAAGTTGTATTGCTTATATTTTGTCTATTTCTTTTAAAATAACTTTCTTTAATTGTCGAAATTGTATTAATAAAGAAATCTAAATTTCGACAAAATATATAAATATAATTAAAATAAAGATCTTGCTATATTAAATAATATTTTTTTGCTATAAACTAAATTGTAAATTTTTTAAATTTAGAAAGCTATAAGTTATTAAAGTTTTTTTTTTTTTTACAATAATAATAATATATAATTAAATAGTTTTAAATAAAAAAAATATAGTTTAAATACAAAGTTATAATTAAAGCAAATATATAATTTAAAATAATTTATTAAAATCTTTAGCAAAGAAACAAATAATATTACAAAACAAAAAGATTAGATAACTATAAAATATATTAATTGTACTATATTCTTAACTACTTAATTAATTAATAAGTAAAATATTTTTATAATAATAGATCGACAAATATATTAATTAACAAATAAGTAATATTAAATTATTGTTTAGCAATAATAAAGAAAAGTTTAATTTAATAATAGCAAAATTAAGTCAAAGATTAACAAAGTTGTTACAATAATTGTATTTAAAATTGTTGTAAAAGAGAAATTTATATATAACAATTATTTTGTATTTGCGTTTAAGAAAGCAAATTATAAAAGAATATTATAACTAAGCAACTATTAATTAATTAAAGACTTTAACAATACAATTAATATAATAGATAGAAATCTTCTTTTAATTATGAATTTAAAGTTAAAATTTATAATTACAAAAATTTATAATAATAAAAATAAAGATAGAATTTGTTTTAATATCTTAAGTTAGATTGTAACTTATATTAATTACAAAATATTAATAAAATAGATAGTTTAAAAAGATTAATTCTAATTTAGATCTTATATTTTATAACAACTACTAAAAAAAATAGTAAAAAAAGAGAGAATTAAAATCGAAAACTTAAAGAGAATATTAGAAAACAAATTTCGAAATATTAGACTCTTTATTACAATTTATATTAAGATATTAAACAATTCTTTAATAATTGTTAATATACTTAAAATATAGAGAACAAAATTTAATAATTAAAAAATAAATTTTTAAGTTTTCGAGACAATATTAAAATCTATTTTAAATACTTATTGTTTAAAAAGTTTAAAAATATATTGTTAAGTTTAGATTTAGATTTTAAAAATATAATATATTTAATTAAAATATTCGAATTTAAAAGTTGTTTAAAACTAGAGAAAAAATATTAAATTTTAGCAATTATTAACAATATAAAATTTTAGAAAATGCTAAGTTTGTTATTGCTAACTAATACAAAACTTTTAATTATTAAAATTTTGTTAAAACTTTAATTATTACAATTTATAAAACTAAATTGTTCGTACAAAAAATATTATATTGTTGCAATTTAACAAATTCTTTTATTTAGAAACAAATAATTAATTGTTAATCTATATATTAAAGATTTGTTAATATCTTAATTTTTAATAAGTATTTGCTAAATTTTAAAGAATAGATCTAAGCAAGTTTATATATTGCAATCTATAAGAAAAATATATAAATAAATACAACTTTTGTAATAAAGATATCTATTGTTATTTATATTAAAATTAGCGCAAAAAAAACTTAAATAAAAAAAAACAATAATTAATCGAATTTTTAAAATATAAGAGAAAAAATATTAAGCAATTGCAAAGAAAATTAGAGTTAAAATTACTAATAAATATATTAAATAATCTATTGTTCTTTTTAAATTTCTAATTTGTATTGTAGATTAAAATATTTAATAGACTATTAAGTTTTAAATATTCTAAGATAAGTTTATATTTAAGCACAAATATTATAATTATTTATTATATTTGCTAGAAACTAAAATACTATCTTTGTTATATTTAAATACAATAAAATTTAATATTTAAAAAAAATTACAATTGCAAATATCTAGTAAATTTTAAAACTATTTAGTTGTTGCAAATACAAAATTTGTTTTTATTATATTCGAATTTCAATTTTGTACAAAAGTAAATAAAAAAGAAAACACTATTTTCTATTATTACAAATGCAATGTTACACTAAAATATTTTATATTAATTGAAAAAAACTATATATATTATTCTATCTCTATTTACTTTTCTTAAAAATATAAAGTAACTAGAATTTAGCGTAAAAATAATACGCAATATACTTTTGTCTAATTGTTGTAAGTCTATATATATTGTCTTCTTTAAAACATTTCTTAATTAAAATTAATAAAATAGTATAATTTTAGTTCTTAATAGCAATTAATACTAATTTAGTATTAAAGACAACAAAAAAATTGCAATTAATTATAAGTATTGCTAGCTTTAAATATTTTTATAGCGCTATTTTCCAAATATAATTGCTATAGTTCTTTGAAAAAAATTTGACAAAACAAAATTGTTAATTAAATTGTTAAATAAACAATATCTATATAGACTAACTTAATTAATTAGTAAGCTTAGCTTCGATTTTTTGCAACTAAAAAGACTTATTGCGCAAAATTTAAATATTAAAATACTTTTAGTATTTTTGCAACAAACTTGTTTTGTTAAATACTATTTTATATCTATTAATATTTTTATTAGCTTTGTAATACAAATTTGCAATATACTTCAAGATATTATATTAAAAAAAGTCTTTAAAATAATTAAAATTAAACTTATTTTAAATAAAGAGTTTGCAACAAAGTATTAATGCAAAAAACTCTATAAAAACTTTTATTTATTTATTAAAAATTAATTTTCTCTCTCTAATATATACAAAATTAATTTGTCGAAAATTTTATACTTTATTGTTAATTATAATATTTTTTGTATTTTTTTTAATTTTAGTATATTTGTTGTTTTAAATATTGTGCAAAGCAAACTTGTTGTTCTTAATATTAGTTTAAAAATGTTCGATTTTTTGTCTTATCTCTTTTTATATGTTATAAAGTTTATTAAAAGATTTGCAAAGTATTAGTGTTTTGCTATTAGAAATAATAAAAACAATTTAATAAATATCTTATTAAAAATAACAAACAAAATTGTATTTAATAAATTAATAAATATAGATATTCTAAAAGAAGCAATTGTCGAAAATTAGTTAATAGCAAATAAGAACTTAAATAAAGTTTAAATAACTAATTCGAGCTAAGACAATATATATTATAACAAAAACAACAAAGTCGATAAATTTTTGTTATTGCAAATCTATAAGTTTTCTTTGTTGTTGCAAGTTTATAAGTTTTTTTTGTTATTACAAATTTGTAAGTTTTCTTTGCAATTGCTAGTTTGTAAATCTTCTTTATTGCAAAAAATATCTTAGTTAAATTTGTTAAATATTTTAGAATATTTAAATCTATTAATTAATTTGATTTTTAATATTATTTACAAAAATCTTGTTGCTAAATACAAAACTAATATTGTATATAACAATTTATTTTTTGTTAATATTAAAGAGACAATATATTAAGTATTTTATTTAAAATTTAATAATATAAAAAATATCTAGATATTTCTTTGCAACTACTTTAATTTTTGTGTTATTATATACTTTAATCTTGCTTTTAATAAATAAAAAATATTTATTTCTAAAATAGTATTATATATAACAATAAAAAAGAATAGAGATAAAATTATTATTATCTTTCAAACTTAAAATAAGAGTAATAAGATTAAACTTATACTAATATTTAAGATTGTTTTTTCGAAATTTAAATAGTTGTTAATTGTGCAAACTATTAAAGATTAATAATATTTAAAACAAAAGAAAAATTTGAGTTATTAAATTACTAAAATACAATTAATTAATATAGATAAATAACAAAGAATATAAATAACAAAGATAGATAATATATAGTTTGCAATATTAAAAATTGAATTATAAGACAATTAAGATATACTTATATTATTCTATATATATCGAAAAGTATCTTAAAAGCTAGATTGTAATATTATATAAAATAAAAAAACAAATATCGAAACGCTAGATTTATAATATAACAATAAAATATAGATCTTAAGTAAATATTCTCTATCTTTACTATAATACTAGTTTGTTTGTTTGTACTTTTATTTAAAATATATCTTAGTAAGTTGCTATTGCTATTTTTTGTTATTAATTGAAATTTCTATAAGTATCTTTGTTAATTAAATTTCTTTTTTGCTAATTTAATATTTAATATTATATATATTTTAAAAAAACTTAAAATAATTTCTACTTATTAAATATCTAATTGCTTTTTTAATTTGTTAATTTTTGTTTATATAAGTTTTAATTTAAATTGCAATCTACTTAATATAGTTTTTAGTTTAGCAATTTTAATTCTTTTAATCTTTAGCTTTAATAACAAATTAATAATATTTCGAAAAACAATATTCTTTTAACTAGAGATTTAAGATAAAATTTCTCTTAGATAGATATAAGTACTTTAGATTTATTTTAAATTTCTTTTAACTTCTTTTATATAATATTGTTTTTAACTAAAAGCTTTTTTAATTAAATAATACTTTTAATGCTCTTTGTATAGCTAATTTTTATATTTAGTTTTTGTAGTTTTTAATATATTATAGTTGTACTAAAGTTCTTAAAGATAACTATATAATTTGTTAAAAACTATTCGATTGCTTTGTATATTAATATTAATATATTAAGGAACTCTATAAAGTTAAGTTATCTAAATTTAAAGTTTTTTAATTTGTAGATATATTGTTTTTTATAACAATAAAATTTGTAAAAAATATCTTAATAAGATAATTAAGTATATTTTTAACAATTTGATATATAATTGTTTTAAGATAGTTTTATAATTATTATTTTAAAATATAAGAAATTTAAGCAATTTATTATAGATTTTAAAGAAATATAATATAAAAGCAAAAGCAAAAGATTTTACAAATAAATATTAATTGCAAATTAAAAACAAGACTACAAATTAATAATCTAAAACAACAAAACAAATATTAAGAGAATAGATTGTTTTTAAAGCAATAAAAGAACAAAACAAGAATCTAGAGAATATAGAATTGTAATTAATAATATAGTTGTTAACAAATCTTATTTTTTATATATTTAATTTCTTACTAGAATTAAATAACTATTATTGTATATTTTGTTTAATAACTTACTTTTTTAATCTTTGTTTTTTCTTTTCTATTGTCTAGTTAAGAAATATAATAATATCGAATTGCGCTTTTTACTATATAATAGCTAAATTATAGAAACTAAAGTCAAAGACTATTTAAAATAGAAAAAAATACTATATATTGTTTTTGTTGTTATAGTTGTTATTTGCTTTTATATCTCTGCAATTAAAGCAAAGTATCTATTTATTTAAAATATTTAATTTGTTTCTATTAAGATTATATTAATAGCAATCTATTGTTTCTAATAAGTAATATTATATTCTAATAAGTAATATTATATTTTAATAAGCTTATCTATTAATTGTAAACAAGTTTGCTCAATATTAGAATTTTAAAATATATATAATTATTAATTTAAAAAAGATTTTTTTTTTAATTTTCTTGTTTAATAATAATAAGACAAAATTTCTATTCTTAAATTTTATAAATTTTAGCTTTTTCTATTTTAATAAAATCGAATTTACAATATATTATTAAGACAAAAAAAACTTCTAATTAAGAAGATTAATAATAATCGATATTTGTATATATAGATTAACTTTATAAATATATTTTAGAATATATTTGTTATTGTAATTCTTAGTTTGTTAAAAAATACAATATCTTTTAGTCTTAGATCTATCTACTATATCTATTAGATAATTCGAGTTAACAATTATAATATTTAGAATTTAAGAACAAATATAAAATATAAAACTCTAACTTTAAATATTAAATCTCTCTAAGAATAAGTTATAAACAAATTGTTATTATAGTTTTTAATTTATTAAAAAATGCAATATCTTTTAGTCTTAGATTTATCTACTATATTTATTAGATAATTTAAGTTAACAACTATAGTATTTAAAATTTAAAAACAAATATAAAGCGTAAAACTCTAATTTTAAATATTAGATTTTTTAAGAGATAAATTATAAGCAAATTTAGATTTGTTATTTTTGTGCTTGTTATTTAAATATCTTAAAGCAATAATATATTATTAAAGAAACATATTTTAATAGTAAATAACAAATACAAAGAATTGATAAATTAAACTTACAATATTATGATATTTGCTAAATTAGTATAGTATTTATTTTAAATTACTTTAAGTACTTGCAAGCAATAATTAACAAATACTAAATAAACTAAGAATATTTGCAAAAATTCTAGCAATTCTTTAGATATAATATTGTTAGATAACTTGCAACAAACTTATTTAGAGCTATATTAAGATACAATTTTTGCAATATAGTTTTCTATTATATCTAATTAGTTTATAATTGTAAAATTTAATATATATAATATAATTTAATACTAATACAATAATTACTCTTAATAATAGTTGTTATAAGAAATTAGATAGAAATAGATTGTCTTATATATAAAAAAAAATTAAAGTACAAGAAATATAAAACGCAAGATATTGCTATAAAGAGATACAAAATAGACTAAAAAGAAGTGCAATAAACTATAATTAATAGTATCTTTAATTAGAACGCTCTTGTTATTAATTACAATTTAATTAAAGAAAATCTTATCTATTAGTTAAATATAAACAACTAACTAAGTTAAATTTAGTTTAATAATAGTTATTTAAATCTTTCGAATATTAATAAATTAATCTATTTTTTTCTATTATTGTCTTTATATTTGCAATATAGAACTAATATTAAAGCTAAAATTAAAGTTAAAACTATATTTAATATAAGTATTTGTAACAATATTAGTATTTTATTTATAAATAATCTTTGTTAAAAAATTAATATATTAGAAGCTTAATAAATCTTTAATTTAAAATAGTTTATAGTAAATGCTAATATATAATACTAAAATAAAAAAGAGAAATAGATTTGTTAAAGTAAAACTCTTCTATATACAAGCTAATTATTTAACTAGATATATTAATTAATTTTAAATAGTTTTCGAAGAAATACAATTTTAATTAAATTAAGTAATAGAATATCTATACAATAAATATTTAAATCGATATTTTAATTATATTCTTGCTACTTTGTTAGTTTAAATAAATTTATAGTAACTATAAAATAATACTTTTAATATATAGTATATTAAACAAATAATAGTATTTTTTTTGTTAATTATATTCTAAATTATATAATTTTAATTAAAGTATAATTGCTTTATATATAATATTTCTAAAGTTAATTGTCTTGTATATTGTATTTTGCAATTTCTATATATAGTCTTCGATACTTCAAACTTCTAAAATCGATTTTTTTATATATTAAATTTTGCAATTTCTTTTTTGCTAGTCTTTAATAGCTAATATATTAATATAATATTAAAATAATACAAAAATTACAATTGCAATCTACTTTGTTTTTAAAAATACTAATTATAAAACTTGTATTAAAATTATTTTTTATAAAATTTGAAAAATAAATCTAGAATTTTAAATTAATCTAAATATATGCAACAAGTTTTACAATATTGATATAATAAAAAATCTATAAAAATTATAAATAAGCTCAAATTTAAAAACTATTAATAACTATTTAATTAATTTAAATATATATAATCTTAAAGAATTAATAAGTGCAAATAAGACAAAACTTGCTATAATCTTAGAAATACAATTTTAAATTAATATAATATCTTAATATTAATATAATAACAAATTAACTATAATATATTTTGTACAATTATACTATATTTTAGCAAAATTTTCGAACAAAATAATTTATTGCTATATAGTTCTTAATTAGTTTCTTATTATATTATTGAAATTTAATAGAAATAATAACTTTAATATTATAATATTTGTTATTTTTAATTAAAGTTAAAGACAAAGATTCTTGTAAAAATTGTAGAGTCTACTATTTTTTTTAAGACTTAATTTTTATAAAAACGTATTTAAATACTATTGTTGTATATATAAGAGAAAAAAGAAAAAAGCAAAACTAAAGATATTTATAGAAGCTAAATCGAGCAATATTATAACAAGACAATTTAATAGATTAATAGTAGAACTATATTAGTATCTTAAATAAGATTAAAATACTTAGATTAATATTATATTCTATATTTATTTCTATTTCCTAAGAAATATATTTACAAATAATATACTTAAAATTATTTGTTTGTATAAGTACTTAAAAGCAAACTTATTTACTTGTTCGAATTAATAAATTGCAAATAAAATAATTTTACAATTATTATTAAGAACTATTTAATTTAAGTCTATATAAAAGACTAATATTATTAAAGACTTAATATAATAATCTCTTATAATTCTCGACAATCTTAAAAGATAATTAAAGAATTAATTATTATAGCGCAATATCTAATAACATTTTATATATTATTCTTTTGTATATCTAGTACTCTCTTTAGACTATATAGACTAACAAAAGTAATTAATATCGAATAATATTTTATTGCTTAAAAATTGTTTTTAAATTTGTTAATACTAATAGACTTTTTTAGCTTAGCTTAATTCTATAAAACAAATATAAAATATATAGAAACTTCGATAATTGTAGCAAGTTTATAACTTTAATTTCTTATTATAAGACAAAAATATTTTTATCTTTTTAAAAATATTAGAGCTTAAAGTAGCTAATTATATATAAAATAAAAATATTTATTTAAAAATAATTAATCTTTAGTAAAACAAATAATAATAAATAGAAAATTCTAATATTAATAGATTTAATTCTTCTATATATATTTTAATTTGTATTTTTGTATTAATTTTTGTATTATTGTTTTTAGAGAATTTAGTTATTAGATTATCTTATTAACTTATATTAAATATTTTTTAATTTAATTAAATATAGTTTTAGATTTTTTAAAAATTAATAAATTAATATAAAGATTTTTAGATACAATATATATTGCAAGTTTCGACTATATTATTTAGATTAAATTTTAATTGTATATTGTATACAATATATATATTTAAATAAAATTATAATAGCTATTAATAATTTGTAAAATATTTGCTTTTGTTAAAATACTTCTAGTATTTAAAAAATTTAAATTATTAAATTGAGTTTTTTTTTTCTTGCAAATTGTTTGTTTTTTAATATTATAACTAAAAAATAATATATCAAATTTAATTTTAAACAATCTTTAAGATATTTGCAATCTAATTTTCGAGAAAATATTTAAACTTTTATAGAACAATTGTTTTTTTTTTAGTTTTTATATATATTGTTGTACATATAATATAGAGTTTTTTTTGTCTTTTAAATTAACAACAATAGTAATATATTAATATTTTTTGTCAAAAAATCTAAATTTTTCTTCTAGAATCTTTATATTTTAAAAATTCTAACTTGCTATATTATAGTAATTTTTTGTACAATTAAGCTTAACAACTTTTAGTAAAATTAGAGTTTCGATTTTATTATTGCAATAAGAATCTTTATTATATAAATCGATCTTTAATACTTTGTCTAAAATACTTAAAAATATAATTGTATTTTTATAAATATTTAAGAATATTATCTAAATAGAAAAGATATAATCAATACTATTTAAATTATTACTTTAATTATATAATATATTAATAAAAAAAAGCAAGTAAGCAATACTTAATTGTAGAGTTATAACTTTATAGAAAATTCTATATTAAGAAAAAATAGATTTCGATTAAATAAATATAATAAGAAATAGTATATTAATATAAAGAACAAACAAACAATTGTACTTAAATTATAAAAGAAATTTTAAATTTTTTAAACAAAAGACTCGATTAAATATTTATAGATTGCTAAATTAGAAAATTTGTTTTTAAAAACAAGTTTAAAGCAACTAAATTATATTGTAAAAATCTTTAAAACAATTATTTAATAATATATAAACAACTCTTAAGAACTTTAAAATACTTATTTAGTATATTTTAATATATATTAGTATAGATATACTATCTTGTATATATATATTTGCTAAAAAGTTACTATATAACAAATTGATAAATTAATTGTAATTAGAATAATTAGTTTATTTAAAATCTAATTTTTAATTAATTTCTAATAAAACTTTAATATTTATTTCGATATATTAATCAAGACTCTTTGTAAGAATTGTTACTCAATATTATTATTAATTACAATACTATATTATTGCGCTTTAATATAGTTTATACAATAAAAGAAATTATATATATAATTTTAATATTTGTTTTATTCTAACTTTAACTAGTACAATTGTTAAGTATATCTTAAAATATACTTTTTGTTATCTTAAATAAATAACTATTATATCGAGAATTTGTTGTTGTAAGTTTAACAAATCTTTTCGAAATTAATTAAAATAATATCGATCTATTTATAAAAGACAAAAAATTGTTGTTTAAATTTCTAATTTTTAATACAAAACTTTGTAAATTATAAACGCAATAAATTAACAAAAACTTTTATTTTTTTAAGAATATTTAGATTTATTCAATAATACTTATAAAATAAAATAGCAAAAATATAATTATTTCTATATTAATATAGAAGTAGACTCTAAAGTACAATATAAAAGAATTCGATATAAGATTTTTAAAAACAATTTTTTTTGCTTAAGAGATATATATTGTAGTTGTATTTCTTTATTAATATCTCTTAGTATTTCTTCTTTTATAAAAAAATTGCAAAAACAAGAATCTAATAAATATATCTTAATTTGAGAAGTTTAAAAATATTGCTTAATATAATAAAAAGAATATAATATAGTAAGATTATATCTTATTTAATATTAATTAATATAGCAACAAATACTTTTATAATCTTTGTTAACAAAATTTAACTAAGCTTGCTTATAGAGTTTGCTTTTCTTATTAAATTTTGTAGCAATCTATAGATTTAATTGCTTAAACAAGAATTAATTGTAATATAATATATAATTTTAAATAAAAGTATCAAAACTTTATTAATTAACTATTGCTTTTTTAAAGTTGTTTGAAGTATTGTTGTCTTTAATTTATTTTAAAGCTAATTTTGTATTTAAGATTAATAGAAATTGTATAAAAGAACAATTAATAAACTATATTGTTCTTTATATTGCTAATCTCTTTATTTATTAAATAAAAGAAATTTTTATTAAGTTTTAATTAAAAGATACAAGAGTTTAAATTGTTTAATTCGAAATTAAATTGTATAAATTAAACAACAATTTGTTGTCTTTGTTTTTTTAAAATATATAAGTCGAAGTATTTTTGCAATAAGATTTAAAGAAAATTAGATTAGAAGAGTTTATTAAGAATAAATAAAAAACTAGCTATTATAAATAATTCAATTAATAATAATTTTGTAAAAATCGAAAAAAAATATTTAAAAAAGAGAATATTTGCTTTCTATCTTTTAGATAGCAAAGAAAAAATTAAAGAATATAATATAATAATAAGAGAATTTGTTTTTAAACAATTATTTTAATTAATAGTTATTATAAAGAAATATTAATTAATCGATATTACTAAAAAATTTATAAGTATTTTAGAAAAAGTTTTATAGACTTTTATACTTGTTTTTTGTACAATTAGAATAAATATTAAAAACGCAAACGCTATATAGCAATAGAAATTAATTAACAAACAAAATATATACTCGACAATAAATATAAATAGAAATTGCTTGTGTTATAATTATGCCTAGTATGTGTTCTTTTCTTCTTTGAAGCTCTTTCGAGCAAGCAGTTTTCTATTATGGCAATTTTTGCTATGGCAATTTCCTAATAGAGAATAGTTCCATAGAGGGAAAACGAGAGTTTTCCTCTTAGATAGTTAGCAATACAATTATGATTCTTATCATTAATGTTCTTTTCTCAATGCGTTTTCGCACCATTTAGTAGCTTCAACAAAGGATTTCCTTATTTATAAGAAAATTGATTACTAGAGAGAATTACCTTATTATCATTTTTGCTTCTTAGAAGCTTGTTTTATCATTTCGTGAAATTTGCTTTTTTATTACAAGAATTGTTTATCAAAAAGAAAATATTTTATCAATATTTTGTATCTTTCTCTTGATCAATATTTTGTATCTTTTTTTCGCCAACAATCTTAACGCTTTCGCCAAAACTATCAAATAAGATTATTGAATTTATCTAGAAACTTATCTATTTTTTAGTCAAAACTAGCGAATCTTCGTCAAAACAATTCAAGAAATTCTTGTCTATCTTGCAAAGTATATTGAACAACACTTTCAAACTAGTAACTATCTATATAGCGATCAAAACTATTAAGCGTTTAAAGTCTACTAAGTTGTTCTACTATTTATTAAATTAAATTGTAAATCGATCGACTTTTATAAAAGCAATAAAGACTTTTGTAATAGATACAAAAAACTATTAACAAATCTTAATTTACTTTAATTTTTTTTCTTCTTTATAGACGAAAAAGTTAGAAAATTTATTTAAGAAAAAAAGCATTTTGCAAAGTTTAAAGTCTTCAACTTTACGTATTGTTATACAATTTTAAAAAGTCAATAATACTTCTATATTAAAAAAAAATCGACGTTTGTTTAATTTTCTTGTATTTACTTTATCGATCTTTCTTATTTTATTTATATAGAAGACTTTTCTTAACTTTTGAAACAAATTTATATTTTCTTTTACGTAAACGTCTTTCGAATTAAGCTTTTTCGAAGCTCGCATTATTGACGCTTCAAAGAAAAAAAAACAAGAAACAAACAAAACGTTCAAGAATAATTAAAAAAAGATATTTTGCTTATCTAAATAAATATATTACAAACGATAACGTCAATTATAACAAAAAACAAAAATCTATTAAACAATCTTATTGTATAAAAGCTTATTAATTAAACAATAATTAAAGCATTAGCAAACTACAATATTTAATTGAGCAAATTGTTTTTGTTTGTCGATCTTTCGAACTTAATTAATTTTGTTAGTTAGCAAAACTCTTTAAAACAACAAAGTTCTTCAAAATTATCTAAACTAGCAAATAATAATATCTTAGAAAATAACGTTATATTTTAAATCTTTAATTTAGACTATTTTTATTTAGATCTTAAGAAATTCTATAGCAAAAGCGACATTATTATTATTAAAAAGAAAATTATTTATTGAAAGATATATATTTTTTGTCGTAAAGTAGACGACTATATTACTATTATTAGAAAAGAGAAAATTAGAAATTATATATTTATATACTTTTGAAATAACGCATTGTACTAGTAATTAAATAATCTTACTTAAAATAAAAAAGATACAATAACAATTTTATTTAATAAATTAGAACGTATTCTTTGTTATCTAAAGAAACGATTTAAAATCTTTATATTAACGACTCAAAATAAGCTAAATTAAGAAATCTTTTTTGTAAAGAATTTGCAAAACGAAAAAGAATTGTACGTATATATGCAAAATGTAAAGTTATATATTACATAAACAAATTTAAGTGAAAATCTAGTTAAAACAATTTAGATTTAAAATTATTTATTATTAGAGTTTTAAATAATTATATTATTGTTAACAACAAATATTTTAGTTTAAAAATTCGACAAACTAATAGTAAATCAAAATAAAATGTAACAACGTATTGCTTTATCTTAAGAAAAAAATAAGAAATATAATAAAAAAAAAAGTCGATCTTCAAATAGATTAAAGAATAGATCAAAAGTTTATAACAAATTTTGTCGTAATTATTTGCAAACACAAACAAATAAAAAAACTTTTACAAATTGTTCTTTCTTTAATTGTTATTTTAGATAAAAACGAAAAGACTTTTGTTCAAATTATTAAAGAGTTTACTTTTTTTTATATTAGCAAAATTTTTTATTTTATCAATTAAGTTTTTTTTCTTTGCAATAAAACTTTCTTTATTAAGAAGAAAACTAAAAAATTTTTTATATTAATAACAAAACAAAAGCTTATGCAAATTAATAAAACGCAAATATATTTAAATCAAATTCGATTTAAACTTATTCGAGTCAATTAAACGCTTAAAACATTTAAGACTAAAAGATTGTCTTATTTTCGACAAAACAATTGCTAATAATTATTGTTAATAATGCTAATCTTTATCAAAATAAATTATACAATTTAAATAGAATTTCTATTGTAAAAAGAGAACGCGACGAATTTTCGCTTTATTATAAAACGAATAACGCAAAATTTTCATTCTAGATTTTAAATTCGCAAGTAATATATTAGCAAATTCAATTATACTTTAATAATTAAAACAAAGATTAAAATTAAAAAAATTAAAAAGAAGCAAAAGTATATTACAATTACGTGTTAACAAATATCGAGTTAACGTATTTTTAAAATCGTAAAACTAATTTTTGTAACAGAATTTTCAATAAAAAGAAAAATAATAACAAAAAAAATAACAAAAATATTGATAATTTTTTTGTTAACGTAATATATTATGCCTTTTTACAAAAAAATATTGTTAAAAAATTAATTTATTAACGATGTTAAAATACTTTTGATTTTAGAAACAAGCTTTATATTTACGTGCAATTATACAAAAAAAAGAATTAACAAAAGCAATTAAAATTTATCTCTAAAGGTTCTTAATAATATCGATTTTTAAAAATAGCTTTTTCGAATATAACAACATCGAAAATAATAATTTTTTTCGGAATATTTTTCAAAAAGAACAAAATAACTTTTAGAGTATAATATTATGTTATAATAATAATTAAATATAATATTAACAATTTAATAACTCTCTTTTGCGTAAATTTTAATTGCAACATATTTATAATAAATTGAGCTTTTGTTAAAGCGAAAATATTTAACATAAAGATTAGAAAATGTTTTTCGATTTTATTAAAAAACATAGATGCGACACAATATATTTCGAACAAGTAATTCTTTGTAAATATTTATTTAAAAAGCAAGAACAAAGATAATAACAAAATAATTGTCTATATTAGTTACGAAATTTATTTAATAAATAATTTTAAAACAAAATTTCTTATAAGTATAAACATTCTAAAATCGAAATAAGTAATTATAAATATGTTAAATCAAAAATTAAAATTCAAATTTTGTAAAAAAGTTGCAATACTTTGCGAAATAAAAATCAAAAACAATATTTAAATTTGTCGAACAATTTATACAACAAAAAAAGAAATAATATTTGCGAAATTAATAGCAAAGATTGCTATAATTTTGAAAAAAAAAAGTAAGCTTTTTAAGCGTAATTTTCTTTTTAAGCTTACAATATTTAGAATATATATTTATTTTGTAAATGCGAACTTTTAATTTATTAATTTTTGCAATAATAAAGAATTTTTGCTAAAATTAAATAATTGTTGTCGTATTAAACATATTATAGAATACAAAAATAAAAAATACTATATTGTAAAAAAGAAGAATTACTCTTTTGCGACAATTTTTTTCTTCGAAGAATATTTAATTTTGTCGAAGTTAAACTTTACTAAAATACGTCTCTCTTAAGAAATTATTTCAAAGAAAATAAAAACTTAATTAAAAAACAACATTATTATCTATAATTTATTTAACAAAGTAGCGAAATATATTAAGATTATTAATTGTTATTTAAGAATTTAAGAAAATATTAACAATACAATAATTTTTTTTTTTAAAAAGTATATAAAGATCTTTATAATAATTAATTAACAAATTATTGTTAACGCGAAATTAGCGCACAAAGTTTATTTATTAAGTTAGAAGTTAAAGATTTTAATTAATAAAAAGTTTAACAAAATATATATACAAGAAAAACTAAAATAATTTAAGAATTTTATGTTCTTTAAATTTTTTATCTTTGTAATATAAAAAATTATGTATGTTAACTTAAATAAAAAATTTACTTAAAAAGACAAAATAATAATAAATATTCGAAATCTAAACGCTATTAGTGTTACGAATTTTTATTTTTTGTTATTGCAAAAAGATGTAATAATTAAGTTACAAAGTTGCTCTTATATTATTGTTATAAACGACAATAGTTAATTTTATCAATTTCTAGTTAAGAAAAAGTATTAAAATCGTTTTATAATTATCTTTTACAAAAAAAAAAAGAAATCGAACGTCGCTCTTATAAGCTTCAAAGAATTAATATTGTATATTTAAAATAAAATAAACAAATTTTTTAGATTTTATTGCGATTTTTGCAAGTATTATATCGACGATATTGTAATCTTTTTACCTAATATTAACAAGTATTTAATATATTTTAAAATTATCTTTGTTTTGTTTTTTTAAATAAGAATCTTTTTAAAACTTAAAAAATTGTATATTAAATATTTATTTATAACATTATTAAAACAACATATTGACAATTTAAATCTTTAAATTTTCGAAAAAAAATTTGCTATACTAAAGAAGCTTAATTTTTTTAAAATATTAAAAAACTTAAAAATCTATTTAAAAATAATAAATTAATTTCGATTAAAGATTGTTTATTATGCGCAAATAACAAAAGTTTTGCAAAATCTTAAAACAACTTTGCTAAAAAAATCTTTAACTAAGAATAAAAAGATACGAACACAATATTACAAAAATATTAGTATTAAATTTATTAATACGAAACTTCAAAGCTTTGCTATACTTTAACAATAACTTATTTAAAAAAATATACTTTATTATTATAATATTAAGCGACAAATATTTATAAACGTTGACAAATTCAAAAAATACAAATTTAAAATTTATATTTATTATATAAAAGAAAATATTGTTACAAACTTCTTTTAAACAACTAATATTTAGACGATTTTATATCTTTCTAAAATACTAAATAACGTCGAAAAAAAATATTAATCAACAAAGTTAAAAGTTGTCGCTTTTGTATAAATACTAAAAAAGATTTATTATATACTTAATTATACGTCGAAAAAATTAATTGTAATTTTTATCAATTATTTTGCGACAATAGATATAGCAAAGCAAATTAAATTGTTTTTTTCTTTTTTAAATTACATAAATTTGCGTTTTATTTGTATCTTTTAATACATTTTTTAGTTTTTGTTTGATATACGCTAAAAGGCAAGAAAATTTAACATCGTTTTAGACATTCTTTTTAAATTACTTAAAAAAAATTATTTCAAAAATAATTTTAAGAACAAAGAAATCTTTAACGAAGTTGTCGTTTATTATATAATTTTAATTAAGATAATTTTAATTTTTAAGAAAAAATTAATAAAGATTTATAAAATCGATAAAAAGTAATTCAAAATCTACGAAATATTTCTTATATAACGCAAAAAAGATTGTAATAATTAACAAAAAATTTAAAACTATTTTATTAATTTAGAATAAATTTTGAAAAAACAAAAATTTGCTATTATTATTTTAATAAAGATTTTAGTTTTAGCAAAAACTTAAGTTATAATTTTAATATCTAATACAACAAATACAACGAAAAAATCAATAAAGTCGAAAATGTTAAAACAAGAATCTACTATTGTAATTTTAACAACTTTGACAACATTAAAGAATTTTAATAAGATTGCTACTTTAAAAGAGTTAACAACATTAAAAGAGTTAACAATATTAAAAAAATTAATTAAGTTAGAAAAAATCAAAATAGAAAATATTTAGTTTATGTTAAGAAAAGAATTTATTTACTTTTAAAACAAAAAGAACAAACAACTAAAATTATATATTTTTCAAGTTATAAAAACAAGAATTTTTGAGCTATTGTATAATGTATAGACGCACGAAGAATTCTTACGCATTTATAATAGAATTATAGCTAATTATTATATAAAAAATTTGATTAAACAATTAAAAAGATATCTAAAACATTATTTATTGTATTAACTTAACAATATAACTAGACATTGTTTATATAAACAACTAAAGTCTATTATTACGAAGTTAAAGAAATTTTATATTATTATTACTAATTTTATTTTCGCACTTTTTAAGCTATCAAACAAGTACGATTCTTTAATATTAATAATAGACAAATTCTTTAAACAAATTACGACGATAATTAAGAAGACAACTTTCTTAATTAAGAAATAAATAATTAAGTTTATTAACGCTTTCGCGAATTAAAGTTTATCTTTAAGTATTATTTTTAATAGAGACAATAAATTTTTATTTAATTTGTAAAGAGTAATATTCTACTTTTTAGAAATTAATTTACTTTATTTTATCGTCTATTACTTGCAATTTAACAATTAATCGAAACAATTTAATCAAATTATAAAAATAGCTTTGCGATATTATTTTATCTTAAATTTTAAAACAAATTAAGAACGTTTTGCGATTAGACTTCGAGACATTCTTAACAATTTTAAAAATATTTCGACAAAAAAATTCTTAAACGAACTTATTTACGAGAAGGTTTTTCGTAAAGAATTGTTTATAATTAATTTTTATTAATAGAACACTAATTACGTTGCTAAGCGAGTAAGAAATTAAAACAAAGTTGTTACGTTAATAGCTTTCGCAAACGCGAAAATAAAGCTACTGTCACGATATTCCTAGCTAGGTAGACATTTAGAATCTAGTAGGCAACTGTCTACTGCGGAAGTCTTTCGCAGGCGCGACTTCCTTACGCGCATAGCGCTAGTAATAGATATATAGTTATCTTTCATAGCCTTAATGCAAAGCAGATTTCTACATTCTTACATTTTGATAGCTTCAACGAAGTACGACGATTTCGTCACTAGACGACTTTTGACATCTTAGAAGTCATTAGCTATTACTAAAAAGCTCGCTTTCATCATCGTATTCTTTTCTCTTATACAAGTATTCTTGTTCGTCGTCTTTTAACGTAGTTTTTCATTGAGAAAATCTACGTAAGATCTCGTGCAAAATCTATTTTCATAGCAACATTTCTACTACAATAGTGAAAGTCTTTCGCAAGATTTGCTTTTAGTATAGAATTTTGCTTCCAAAACAACAATTTCTTTTTCGATAAATTTTTGCTTCGACATTAAAAGTCTTCGACAAACATCTTTAAACTAACGTTTTAGATCGATCGTTAAATAGCAATTTTTGCATATCAAATCAACGAATTTCTAACTATTGATTATCGATACAATGAGATCGTATTCGATCAAGTGAAAAGTCGTATTATTAACATAGCTAGAACGACTTTTCGTCTCTCGTTAGCGAAATCCTTCTCTAAATAGCGAGATCGCAATTAATTAATCAAGAACTCTCGCTTTTGACTTGTCGATTAAGCTATTAATCGTATAGTCTTTCGCGAAGCAATACGACGCTTTTAGCGAACAATTAACTTTATCGACGACGATAACACTTCTTTCATAGATAATAGTTCTAAGAAAGCAACGTCGACTTCTTCGAGTACATCAAACACATTCGCTCCTATTAAGAAAATACATCGTTTAGACATAATATTTAACATTATCTTTTCCACGAGCATAAGTCAAGAGACGTGAAACCAAATCCAAGCTATTATACAAGCTAGTATACGAGCTCTTTCTAATGAACTTGTAGAATCTCTTGAATCGCAAGACTCTCCCAATAACGATGATGCTATTCCAATAGAGAAATCTCGTCTTGTCGTAATAAAATCGATTAAGAATATTAACCACTTTGATTCTAATTATGACGATTCAAGCAATACTAATGCTTCCATAGTAAACGCTAATTGTCACGTCTTTTATCGTAACGTTTACGTCTTCGTTGATCGAATCAAAGATCTTGCGAAAGACTTCACCAATAAGCAAAAAATGAAGAAACTTATTCTTAATTGCCTACGAGATATTAGCTTGATCTAATATTTCACGAAACTAATAGAAATGAAGAAAGATTTGCTTCGAGACGTTACGATGAAGCAATGAATTATCGTTTTAATCAAACGTTTCAAAGAATGCGACGTCGTCGCTCTCAAAACATTGCAAACGAAGAAATTCATCATAGTTAACGCACGTTTCGAAAAAACATCGCGCGTCTACGTCTAGAACATTATAAGACATGTCAAATTGACAAAGTTTTCGTTCATCTACAATTAGCTACTTATGACGTAAAATAATCTTAATTTTAAGTTTAAAATGCAAATATTGAAATCTACATTAACAATTATCTTAAACGCGTTTCTTGATTCTCTAGATTCAAAGCAAACTATTTGACAAGAAATAACTAGTTGACGTTCTCATCTAGACGATAATTCCCTTTCTAGCAATATTAATAGAAATAATCGCCAAATTAGTAAGCAAAACTCGCGATAAGACGATCGACAAAATAAATCTTTTTAATCATTTAACGATCGCTTTGCTTTCTCATTCCTTTCGCGCTAAACTTTCTACTAGTATCAAAATCCTTAATATTAAGATCGTATTTACTAGTACTAGAATTACTAATCTCGCCAATCGCTTGCAAAAGACTTCGACAAATCTTAATTTACTCAAGCTACTTTATCAAACAAGAAACAATCTCTTCTTCTAAAATTCGCAAACGCGTTCGATTCGAGAAATCTTAATTAACAATTTTGGTCTCAATAAAACGTTAATAATTATTAAAATAGCAATGATAGATTTGATAATCGCAATGTTGTTGCCAATAAAGTATGCGTTTACGTAACAAATTATGACGAAAACTACGAAGATAATGAAGAGCTTAAAAAAGTCTTTTGCGAACACGATAATTTTTAAAACTACTATGTCTCTAAAGACTTAAATTACTATAAGTTTTACAACGAGTCAAAAAATGATAACGAAGCACCCAAATTCTTTATTGCATTAGAAATTCTTTCTACATTTAATTGTTAATATTGCAAGAAATGCTTCTTATTTAATAATAAGCTTCATTTACATGTTCGAAAAATTCATTAGCAAAAGATCAAGATTAAGGCGAACGTCTTACTTATTAGAATAGAGTTAAGGAAGTCTTTCGCAAACGTCTCTACAACATTTAAGGCTACTAAAGAATTAGATATTTTCATTATATTGTTTACGATAAACTCTCGTAAAGATGTTGGCACTAAATATGATTTTCGCGATTGAAGTTATGTTCGCGTTCGTATTGCATTATCTTTTAGCTCTAAGACGAAATTCGTTTGTCTTAACATTAACTCTAGAATTGTTTTAATAGATTGAAATTTCTTTAAGACACAAGTTTTCGACGTTTTTATTCGCACAATGACGTCACTTATTTTCGTTCGTAGCTTAGAAATCGCGAAGCACATGTTAAATAAATACGTTATTGTCTCGCTTTACTTTCTTAACAAAAACAAAAACAACAATGTCGTTATAGCAAAGATTATTTAGAAAGTTCATCTTGTTAATGATCTCAAAGCTAATATATTTATTAGCAACGATTTGCTTAATTCGAAACGCATTGCTATCGATGTTGCAAAGAAATTCGCGTACATTGACAATTGTGACGTTATTATTAACGTAAAAATTAAAATAACTTGAACGATCGTTTATGAACGCGTTCACGTTCGCAAGATTGTTAACGTTTCGCCACGATCAAAGATGATAATTTCAATTTATCACACAACTATTTCGAACGATCGAGATTTTCTTTTCGAATCTAATGAGACGAATCTTTCTCTATACGCTCACATTATTAATGTCAAGATAATCAATATTTTGATCGAGAACAATAGCGATAAAGTCGTTCATATATCTCGCAATTGTTATTTTGATCAAGTTTTTAAACTTAACTTTCTAAATGCATTTTAAATATAGATAGACAAAGATAAAGGCGTCGCGAAGCTCGCTATGCGAAAGGCTTTCGCAAATTACAAGATTAACTAATTTAAGAAAATTCTTATCGTCGCTTACATAGCGACAACGCTTTTGACAAATAACTTATCATTCGTCAAGAAACTTTCGAGCCTAGAAATGTCTTTCACGTTAGTTATTCCTCGTCATGTTCTCGCTATAGCAACATTCTTTTCCTTATTGGAACAATCTTTCATTATACAAGCACTAAAAATAGTGCTATCAAATGGCGTTACAATATATTAGTTAAACGCAAAAGCTATAAAAGTCTTTCGCGATTTAGTTAAGAAATATACGTCGTTATGAAAGAACATTGATTTCGTTAAGTTGTCGAAAAGAAATTGAATGCGCATTTCTCTTAAAACTAATTAGAAGAGTCGAATTTCTAAAAAGATCAAAATTTATCTTTTAGGAACCAAAGATTAGACTCTCGTCGACGAAACTTTTGACAAGCTTCACGAAATCGGAAAATTAAGCTAGATAGAGGGGTCGACCCCATTTAGTTACCTAGTGTTCTATGTGTGAAAAACGATTAACTATGAGCGAAAAGAACGCGTCGTCGTAGACATTCGCGACCTCAATGCCATTACTTAGCTAGACGTTTATCTATTTCTTTTGCAAACTAAAATTATCTTCGCAATGCAAGAATGTTCTTTTATTATTATCGTCGATTGCTTCGCTTTCTTTTACTAGTGACGAATACATTTCACGAATCGTTACAAATTGACGATGATATTTTATCGCAAATAGAAATTCTTCAATGTTGTCGTCATAAAATACAAAAATTCTCTCGTCTATATGTAAAGACAAATCGATCGTTTGCTTCGTACGTATCAAGTTTTTGCGAAAGTCTACGTCAATAACATTGTTATTTTCTTCAAGTTCTTAAAGAAGCATATCTCACATCTACGTTAGATCTTTGATATACTAGTTATCAATAACATTTCTATTAAGTCTAAGAAAGTTTTTCTCGAATATCTTATCGTTTGTCTCTTGAATTAAAAAGTTAACTTACTTGATCTTTCTACATTCGAAAAGAAACTAAAAGTCATTGCGAAAATTTAATACTTTATTACGCTTTAGATTCTCAAAACGTATCTAAATCTTACTAGTTAACTACGTAATAACATTTCTTTCTACGCAAACGTTGTCAAGTCATTGCAAGAGCTCAAGACAAAGCTTTTGCGAAAGACTTTCGTAGCTAATAATGCTAGACGAAATTTTATTCGAGGCACACGTATTCGAAACTTTATTGTTCGCGAAATTACGTCTTTTCAAACGCTATAGTCTTTGTTCGCTAGATTATTTTTTCTCGTACATTCGAATTTCTCTCGCAAGCTATACGTTGATCTTGACGTCAATAAGAAATTTGATTTAAGCGACATAATATATTATGTAAAGTCTTTCGCAAATTAGAACGAGAAAAAGTATTCTTCTAAGAAATTCATTGAATCAATACTATTCTTAAGTAGACTTCTTATCTTAGTGAAGACACAATATTGATCTATTAAGTTAGAGCTTGTTAATATCGTCTAAATATTACGAAAAATCCATCATTTTATCGACTCTTTTAAGATAACATCGACGATCGTCTTTATTGATTACGACGTTGCTCTCAAGATTGCTAAGCAAACTAGTCTTACTATCGCCTCAACTAATAAGCTAAATTTACGTTTTATTCGAACTTTAGATTACATTCAAAGATTTGAACTAAAATTGCGTCATAAATTCAAAAAACAACACATCGTTTCTAACGTTCTTTCTCGTTTAACTAGTACGAATGTCGAAGAAAATGCTCTTGTTAAAGAGGAATTGAACGCACTTTTTATCGTTATTTTGATCGAAGTCGAAGAAGACTTTTAGCAAAGAATTGTGAAAAACCATCGCAAGAATCTTAATTGACAAAAGATTACTTAGATGCTAGACATTAACGACGACAACGCTAAAAACAACACAAAACTTTCTTTCTATTAACAAAATGATTTTATTTATAGAGTAAACGATGTTATCAACGAACATACTTATTAGACGCGACAATTATGCATTTTTACTTCGATAATATCGAACGTACTTGCGACAACGCATGACGACGATCATCTAAAATACGTTCGATGCTTCGATAAAATATTTGTCTCGTATTTTATTCGCGAACTCTTTAGATATTTACGCATTTATCTAAAGCATTGTTCTTAATGTTAAATATACTAGACAAGAAGACAAAAACTCTATGAATCTTTATAGTTAATACTTATATCGTTGATGTCGTTTCACACTCTTACGATTAACTTTATACTAATCTTATTGAAGTCGTTAGAGAGATACGAAATCGCGATGTTAATCTCATGCAAGTTTATCAAACGCGTCACTCTTCTCGCAAGAAAGTTTACTTTCTTCGTTTCTTAATAAGAAAAGACATTACTTAATCGCTTAAATATTGTCGATTAAAATTTGCTAAAAACTATTATCTTCGATTGCGATCGAAAGTTTCTTTTTAAGATATAAATCGCTATGTTTCGTAAACTAGACGTCAAGCTACTATATTTCACAATTTATCATTCATAAATTAATGATTAATCGAAAAGAACTAATTAGATAATGAAGATTGCGTTACGCTTTTATCTCGTTAACATAGAAAAGTCTTCTAAGTAATCGAACGTTCTTCTTAAAATTTAGAGACATCTTAACAATGTTATTAATGCTACTACGAACAAGACTTCTAACGAGACTACGTATGACTTCACGTTGGTTTAGGCACTTCATCTAACAAAGTTTTTCGCAAACGAGTTATTAATAGACGACGTCGCATCTCGCATTCGTATCGAGATAGCGAATTTCATCGTCTTTGCGCAAATGAGCGCCAAATACTATTACGATCGCAATTATCTTTTATTGTTTATAAAGATTAACGATTTCGCGCTTTTAAGACTTTATCGCAAGTACAACATTTTTTTTATTAAGCGCATTGATCTTAAGTTAAGTTAACAATATATTAATTCATTTCGAATGCTTAAAAGAGTAGAAAATTTGATCTATTAACTTGATTTATTCTCTCATTGGCGCATACACCTAATATTTACGATCGCACAACTAGAACTCTCTTCGTCATCGAAATCTAATCTCTACAAACGTAGACGTCTTAAACATCTTAATTTTGTGTTTGTCGAAGACGACATCAAACGCGTTAAATCATATGAAATTGAGCGTCTAATCGACAAGCGTGAGAGCGTTCGCAACGATAAATATTTGCTTCGCTAAAAAAGATATAGTTTAGAATGAAACGAATGAAGAAACCTTTTAGAACTTAATGACGCCATAGATTTAGTAAAAGAATATGAGGAAACTACGCAAGAAACTCTTTTCCTTCTAGGTCAACTAGTGGTGAAATTCTTATTCGAGCAAACTACATCGTAGAAATTTTTTGATCAAGCGTCTTTGCTAGCAAAGAAATTCTTACCTAAACAAGTTGCATCACGAAAGTCTTCTAGTCGAACGTCTTTGTTTGTAGAACAATTCTTACTAAAGCAAAGCAATTTATCAAAGTCTTTTGATCAAAACTTAATCAAAAACGTCAAAGTCGTCGCCCTTATACTTGCGAGACAAAAATTTGCTATTGTCGTATCTCCAAAGCAATTCTCTTTTGCATTGAATTCTTTATTTAGATAGATCGCTTTGTTAAAGTCTTTCGATATTTTAAAATTTTTTGCGACATCTACTTTGCGAAAGTCTTTCTCATCTAATGCGAGAAAGTCTTTCGCAAGATCATCTATTATCTCTAGGGCGTTCGTTTCTTTTAGTTCGAACATTTGTCGATCGACGCGTCTCAAATCTTTTTAGCTTTGATTGTCTCGACGTATCACTACAAAAAGAATAAGGACTTCAAGAAAGTTCTATCGCTAGAACACTAGAGCAATGTCTTTTTCTTCTTGATGACAGATTGTCACGATATTTCTAGCTAGGCAAACATTTAGAATCCAATAGACAACTATCTACTGCGAAAGCCTTTCGCAGGCGCGACTTCCTTACGCGCATAGCGCTAGTAATAGATATATAGTTATCTTTCATAGTCTTAATGCAAAGCAGATTCCTACATTCTTATAACTACGCTATAATAGTTATTATTAATTATTTGCTTTAAGAAAGAAAAATAAGATTTTTTTAAAATTATATTCAAGATACAAGATTCTAGAATTAAAGAATTTTAAGCTCTTCAATTAAAGAGCGAGATTATTTAAAATTTTAGAAACGTACAATTATTTTGCTTTTAAATTGAAGTTACTTTTAAACTAGAAAATATATCTAATTGTTTTTATTATTATGTTAAAGTTTGTTTCGAAGAAAAGCAATTTATACGCAAGAGAAATCGATACAAATGCGTTTTTAATAAAAAAAGATAAAGATACAAATAACAACTATAAGATTTAGCAATTGTTAAATAGACGTATAACGTTACGAGAACGCGATATTTATAAAAAGAAAATAGTTTAATATTTTATTAAGTAAAAGAGCTAAAATTTTGCTTATAATATATAATATAATAAGACGAATTTAATCGAAGCACAAAATCTTATTAACGATTATTTTAATATCTATAGTACGCAATTTATTAAAAAGTATTAAAATAAAAAAATCTAAAAAGTATATCTAAGTTAAGACAATAAATCGATTAAATTAAATATACATTTGTTTGTTTACAAAACTAGTATTAAAAATATTCAATTTATTTCTTTTATTATTGTATCTTCTTTCTACTATAATATTTCTTTTGACAAAATTATTAAAAAAATATCTTTTGCGACATTTGATATAACATTACATTATTTATTAGAAAAAAAAGCGTAAATTCGACGATTTACAAAGCAAATTACGACGATAAAAAAGAAGAAACAAGCAAATAAACTCAAAAGAAATCTTTATAAACTAATATTGTGCAACAAACGTATCTTAACTTATATTGAGACGATCTACGTAGCAAAGCTTCGAAATCGCACAATCTTAAATCTAGATTTAAAAAACAATTCGCAAAATTTAATAATTATTAAAGCTACTACGTTTGCTACAAAGCTAGAAATAGCGTTAAAAGTTTTTTAAAAATAAAATATTATATTAATAAAAATTATCGTAATTTGCTATTTATTTTATTACGACAAAAGCTTGCTAGAGAACAAATTACTTAATATAATTTATTAGCAATTCGACAAATTTCAAGAAATCTTTGTTAAAACAATAGAAAAAATAGCTTTATAAATTCTAAATCTTTCGAATCTAGTTTTATACTTAAGAAAAAAATTAATTGTTATTTTGATTTTTAACAAATACAAATCTAAATTATTGTTATTAATAAAGAAGAAGTTTATTCGACAAAATTGTGCAATTATTAAGAATTGCTACTTGAAGACAATTACAAACAATTTTTAACGCATTTTTGATTTAATAAAACAAAACAAATATTTAAAGAGTAAAGTTAGAGCTTTAAAGAAATTGCTTAAAACATATAAAAACAATCGAAAAAAATTAACTTTTATATTGTTAATATTGTTTATTTATAATATAATAACAATCGCAAAACTTTTACTTTCTTTAATAATTTATTTAAAAATCGAAATTACTATTTTAAATTTGTCAATAATTAATTATCGAAACAAATCTACTAATTTTGAGCATTTTGTTTTTAAAAAAAAAAAATACTTGACGTATCTTTATCTTTAGAATTCAAGTTTATTTAAGATTTTTGATCAAAGTAACAATTTTAAAGATCTTGCTCAATTGTTATTTTAAATGCATTTTAAAAAGATAAAAATAAAATCTTTTAAACAAAAACTTATTATTTTGTTAAAAATAAATGCAATTGTATTATTTAAAAAATACAAAGTTGCTTTAAAAGCTTTAGCAAAATTAGTGTTTTAAGATTCTTTATTTTGTCGACTAATTATATACATATATAATACAAAACTAAAAGTTCGTAAAATACTAAATGTAAATAAAAACTTTTATTTATCTATAAGAGAAATATTCGTTATTAATGTTCTTAAGCAATTTGATAAATACAACAACTTTAAATTAGTTGCGATTTTATTTTTCTTCGCGCATTACAATGTAATAATAACAAAAATTTGTTTATTAAAATCGTCAATAATACGCGCTCTTTTTAGCGCGTTTATTAAAAGCATTTTATTTATTAAAATTACTAACAACTTAATATTAATACTTAAAAGAACTTACAATCTCGCAATCGCAATTTTTAATATTTCTTTATTTTTTCTTTACATTTATATTATATTATTAAAATTTAATTTTATAATTTTAAATTTGAATTTTAAAGACTTTAATTGCGAGAATCTTGCTAACTTCGATTTTGCAATATTAAATATATTAATTAACAACAAATTGCGTTCTTTCTTTTATAATGCGTCAATATTAATTAAACTTAATCTTAATAACTCTTTTATCAGATATTTTTTAAAGAATTGCGCAATTCTATTTAATTAATAACTTTACAAAATTCGTAACGTTAAAGCTACTACGCGAGAATTATATTAACAAAAGACGTTCGTTAACAAAGAGACAATAAAAGTTAATATATTAAGTAACAAAAACTTAATTGTATTTATAAACTTATCAACTTAAAAGAATTATTACGTCGTAATATATAAAAATATTTAATTTATTAATAATCTTTAATACATTAAAGATAAATATAGTATTTTTGTTAAAAAAAGAAATAAAATTGTTGTTAATAAATCTACGAAATTAACAATTTTTTTTAAAGATTTCGTTTCGAAACAAGAATCTAATAATAATAATAAAAATAACGTATTTTTTAAAAACAAGTTTAACAAAGAAGCAACAAAAAAGAAAACAAAAGTCAAAAAAGCAACAAAAAATAAAACAAAAAACAATAAACGCAAGAGTCGCAATCTAGAGAGAAAAAACATTAAAAAAATTAAAAAAATTAAATCTTAATTGAGTTTAATATTTTAATATCTTTTAAAAAGAATATTTTAATTTTAACACTTTTAATCTTAAAAGCGAATTGTATAATTGCAATTTTAGTAAACAACTACGTTAACATACGCAAAAATTTGCTTCATATATAATTACTAATTAAGGTAAACATTATTATTAAATTCTTCAAAAAGAAAACAAAGAATACAAAGAAATTATAAAATGCGATTAAAAACTTCGCAAACGCATCGATATTAGCACTTATTTATTATTATTTGTTGTTGACTTTTATTAATTTAACAAAGATAAAAGACTCGAATTTTACTATATTTGTAAATTGATTATTGTACGTTACAATTGATTAATATAAGACAAAATATAAGACTTTTTTTATAGCAAAATTACATATTATTGAAGAAGTTATAAGCAAATAACTTTTTCTTTTGCTCTAATTGTTTTAAGAATTTTGTCGAACTTTAACAATACAATAATTTTTTTTTTGCTAAAACGTATTACTTCGAATTTTCTAATTTTGCTTTAATTGTTTTAGAAATTTTGTCGAATTTCGATACTACAATAATTTTTTTTTTTTTACGACGTATTACTTTTGTCTTAATTGTCGAATTTCTTTCTAAACGTATTATTAAATACTTAGAGAATGTTTTCAATTAATTAACAAAAATACAACGTATTACTTTCGCTCTAGTTGTCGAATTCCTTTTCAAACATATTATCAAATTTTTATTCGTTGTCTTCAAAGAATGTTTCGAAAATACGACGTATTACTTTCGTTCTAGTTGTCGATTTTTGTATAATTGTTATCAAGAACAATAACTTAAGAAAAAACAAAAAGAATTGTTATAATTATGCTTAATATATGTTTTTTTCTTCTTTAAAGCTCTTTCAAGCAAACAGTTTCTTATTATGGCAATTTTTGTTATAGCAATTTCCCAATAGAGAATAGTCTCGTGGAGAGAAAACGAGAGTTTTCCTCTTAGATAGTTAGCAATACAATTATAATTCCCATTATTAGTGTTCTTTTCTCAGTGCGTTTTCGCACCAGCTTGTATACTTTAAATAGACTCTAAATAGTTATACTTATATAAATAGATTAATTTACAATTTATTTTCTTAATAAAGATAAAAGTAGTACAAGTTTTTTAATAATAAAATTGTTTAAATAGATTTAAAAATATAAATTTGTATTTAGCTCTTAAAAGAAAAATATATAAAAACTTTAATTAAATTAAGAAACAACTTTCTAAATATAATTTGAAATTTATTAATAAATAATTTAATACTTTTACTTAATTAAAAAAATCTATAAATTATTTTAAATTAATTCTATTATAAAGTATCTTATTGTTTATCTCTTAATTATATATTTTATTCTATATTTTAAAAATTAAATTGTAGATATTTGTAAGATTAACGTTTGTTATTATACAATAAATTTCTAAATATATACTTTATTAAATTAATATTCTATTTAATATACAATAGCAATTAATAAATTGTAAATTACTTTAAGTTATATATCTTAATAGTAAATTATCAAATTTCGAAAAAAACAACAATATAGTACAAATTTTGCAAAAAAAGAATAATTTATTACTAAAACAAACAACTAATCTTTAAATATTTAATTCTATTTTATTTAATAATTTGAAATTACTTGTATCTATTATTAGAGATATTGTATTTAACAAGATATAATTTGTTTATTACAAAATATCTTAAGCAACTAACTAATAAAACAAAATAAAAATTGTTAAATTTGTTTTCTTTTTAATATATAATAACTTTTTTATTATTATTTATTTATTAATAAAAGAGAATATATATTTAATATATAGCAAAAGAGACAAATAATAAAGAAGAATAATAAATACTTTAAAGTTTGCAAAATTTAGTTGTATATATTTTAATAGCAATTCTATAATAATTTAATTAATTAAAATAGATTAAAATCTTAAAAACAAATATATAAATATTATAAAGAAAATTTGAGCAAATAGAAACAATATATAAGAAGCTCTTCTTAGTTATTGCAACAATATACTAATTATTTGTATAACTTTATTTATATTTATTAATTAAAACAAACAATTTCTTAATTAAAATAAAAATCTTCTTAAAATATATATACAATTATTATATAATATTTGTTTAAAAACTATACAAATTAAGAAAAACTCTAATTCGAAAAATATATATTTAATATATTTAAAATAGTAGATTAAGATTGTATTAAAGAAGAAATCTCTATAATATAAAATTGAATCTTTGTAATATTAATTAACTAAAATTCTATATTTTTATTATTTAATTAAAAAGATTTTCTCTTAAGTCTAACAAAATGAATTTTTAAAAAAACTCTTTAAATAAAATACTAAAAAAATAATTGTTATAATAGACTAAATATATTTCTTTTTTATAAAAAACAATTTAATATTTTAAATTCTACAATATTAAAAGTATATTAATATCGAAAATATTTTTTTAATTTTTAATTGCTAAATATAGAGATTCGAGAAAATTGTAATATATAAAAGCTATAATTATATTATTTTTTAATAATTATTTATTGTTTAACAAAGTATAATCTCGATCTTTATATAAATAAAACAAAAATAATAATTAAAAGTAAAAAAATATATTGCTAATATTCTTAAGTATTAAAATCTATATTTAGATATTTGCTATATATATAGTATATATAGTTGTATTGTCTACTTAAAATCTTATTATATTTGCTACAAAATTTGCTTTTTATTTTGTTTGTTATATATTTATATTTATTATTATTTAAGTTTCTAATATATTATAATAGATTGTCTAATCTACTATAGTAAGATTTATATTCTTTTATAAAATATCTAAATATTTAAGATTTTTTTTCTAGATATTTAATTGTATTTAGTATAGAAAAAAATAGTTTTTTTTGCAAATTTACTTTATTATAAAGCAAAGTCTTATTCTTGTTGTTATATAAGATTTCGAATATTTGCTTTTTAATAAAATAATTCTTGATAAAACAACTAGAATTAATAAAATAAATATAATAAAAATCTTTTAAATAACAATTTAAGTTTATAATAGTATTTAGTAAGTTTTTTAAATTCTTTTAATAAAATAAAAGTATTATTTATTATTAATTAATTTTGCTTAAAAAATTAAATTTATTTAATTGTAACAACAAAAACAAAAATAATAATTGTATATTTGTCAATTAATATAGAAAATCTACAATTAAGAATTATATATATAATACTTATTAAAAAGTTTGTTTAAAATCGATTCTATTTATAGATATATTTATTGGTAATTTAATTGTCGATTTTCTATTTAAAAATAATAGATGCTTAGATTCTATTATTATATATATTTATAACTACTAGATTACTCTAATATCTAATACAAAAATATAAATATTTAAACAAGATTTTAATATCTTATTTCTAATCTTTTAAATATTTAAAATTCTTAATATTCTTTAAGACAAAATATTAAATATATAAATCTAATATCTTAATTAAGATATCTAATTACTAGTATTCAAATTTAATTTTATATATTGCTTTTAATCGAAATTATTTAAAAATAAAAATTGTATTAATTATAATAAAGATATATATATTTATAATAAACAATTAATTATATCTATTTACAATTTTATACTTAATTAGCTTTTTAAAATACAATTTTTTGTAATATTTATATATACTTAAATATTAACTATATTCTTAAGAAGCACTATAAGAAGTTTTTGTACTTTTAAAGTTGTGCAAAATATATAATATAATATACAAAATTTAATACTTGTTAGCAAACTAACTTATAGAAATCGAATTAATTAATATATTAATTTTTGTCTTTATTCAAAAAATAATCTATTTATTTTTGTATTTATTTTTAATTGTCTAAAATATTTAGTTTTAGAAATAACAATAAAAAAAGATATTTACTTTTATTATTAAATTGCTATACTAATAATATACTTTATATTTAAATTTTAAATTTTTTTAATATTTGTAAAAAGCTTCTTAATATAAAGAATTTATACAACTATATTAATATTATTTGCAAATATTAAAATACTTTTAAAGTTATTAAAATTCTTAGCTTTATTATATAAATTGTTTATTTATATATACAAAGTAGAAGTATTTAAATATTTAAAAAAAATTTCGAGTAAATTTATATTTAGATTTAATAAATAGATAAATTTCCTTAATTTAATTATATAAGTTCTAATTTTACTATATAATTATAAAGAAATAACTTTAAAAAAGAAATTAAAAACTAATTAAAAACTACAAAAAAATATTTATATATAGATATATTGTCTTGCGTATATATTCTATAATTAACAAATATTAATTTCGAAACAAATTGTACTATTAGTTTTGTAAATTTAAACAACTTGTAATATTGTATATAAACAACTTTAAAAAAATTAACAAAATAAAAGTCGATTATATTGTAGCAAAATTATAATAACAAAAATTAAAATATTAATAATAATATAGAATTTTGTAAAAATAGACTTAATTGTTAAGTAATATTAAAGTACAATTATTGTAAATATAATAAATAAAAAACATAAATTAAAAAAAAATTTATAAAAAGATAAACAAACTTATATAAAAAGTAAAAGACAAAATATAATTATACTAATTTAAGATAATTTTAGTTAATACTTAATTAAGAATTTTCAATATATTAAAAAATTATAGAAATAGAACAAATCTTTTAAATATAAAATATTATATAACAAAAAAACAAATATATAAATTAGTATCTAAATAATAATTATAAAATTAATAGAATTATAAAGAGTATAGAAAGTATAAAAAGACAAATCTAGCAAATTTGCAACAAAGTTTAAACAATTTAAAAATATTAAAAAAATTATATATAATATAAAGAGTATATTTATTTAAGTTTCTATCTTAATTAGAAATCTAATATTTGTTAAATTACAAATTGTAGTTGCAAATTAATAAAAAGTAAGAAATAAAAAATATTAACAACTAAAAAATTAAAGAAATATATATTGTTAAAAAAGAAATAGATAAACTAAGTATTTAAATATTAAGAAAAATATTTAATTCTAAATTTAATAAAATATAATTAAGAAAATACAATAAGAAAGTAGAGTTAAAAATATATTGTTAGCAATAATATTATATATTTAAATAAAATCTATATTATAATACTAAAGTTAATTAATTTCTAAACAATTTTTTTTTCTTAATTTATAGTATCTTAGATTGTTATATATTATTATCCATTAAATTATATAATTGTTCTAAGATTAAATAATACAAAATTAGATATAATATATATTTAGTTTATCGATAATAGATTAGTATAAATAACTAATCTATTTTTGTTACAATATACAAATAGAAGTTTTATACAATTAAGTTTCGATTTTTAAAACAAAATTATAGAATATTACAATCTATTATATTTAAAAAAAAAACTATTTTGAAAACAACAATTAATACTATTTAAAAAAGTCTATAAAGTTGCTTGCTCTAATATAGATATCTACTTAATAATTTAATATTATAATAATTATTATTTTGTATTTAATTTAAGAGACTTAATAAACTAACTATTTTTTGTTAAGATTGCAAGAAATTTTTTAATACTATTTGTAGTTGAACAAATTAATTAAAACTAAAAAAATAAATCTATTAAATATATTGTATTGTTTAATTTCGAGCTTAAGAATATTAAAAATCTTTAAAATATTAAGAATTCTTAGATTATTCGACAATATTAGTCTATTTAAGATTTTTAAAATTGCAAAATTTTTTAATTATTGTTTTTAAATTTGAACAAATTGTTAATTGCAAGTTAATTATTAATATTGTTTATATATTTTAACTATTTAAAAGACTATTGCGCTAGCTTTTATTTAATATTAATTGTATTTTTTTATTTTGTATTGCTAAATAATATATTAATATTTTAATACTTAAATTATATAAACAAATCTATAGAACAAATTACGTCGATTAGAGAAAATTTCTATTTTTTTTTTTTTTTTTTAATATTTGTTTTTTCTATTTTAAGATTATTAGTTTTAGCAATATTTTTTAACAATATTAGAGTACTACAAGTCTTAAACTTTATATATTAAATATATATTACAATTTGTCTATAAATAAACAAAATTAAATATATAATATATTGCAATCTTAATATTAACAATTATATCTTTTAACTTAATTGCTATAATAAATATATAGAAATCGAACTTTAATATAATTTATTAATTAATAATTAAGACAATTTTATTTAATAATTAGCTTTACTAAGTAATATATTTTAATAAAAAACAATTTTAATACTAGAGAGTACTATACTTTGCGCAATTTTTATTTGTATTAATTTTTTTAACAATTTGCAATATAAAATACTACAATATTTATAAAAGCTTTTAAGATTTTATAGTAGTCGATTTCTTAAAGAATTGCAAAGATATACTTTTTTAAAATCTTTTTAACTTTTGTTTGCTAACTTTAAGATACTTAGATTTTAATATAAATATCTTAATTTTGTAATTTACAAACAAATTTTAATATATATCGAATATTTTGTTTTTGTAAATATATAATCTTTTTTACTTTACTATTTAATACTTTTTACTATTAAGTACAACAAACTTTCTTTCTCTAATTGCAAGATTAATATTAATCGAAAATTAAAATATTTTGCAAATATTTTTAGATATTAATAATCTATAAAATAAGATATTATTATTTATTGTATTTGTTGTTAATATATTCTATATTAATAGCTGCGCAATTTTATAATTAAGCTTGAATTAAAATTGCAACAAAATATTAATACTATTTAATCTATTGTTGCTAGAATTTTCTAAAATATAATTAAAATATTAATTGATAAATTACTTTTTATTAACTATATTAATTAACAAAAAAGAGATACTTTCTATCTTAAAGTTAGTATTCTTTATAAATTTTTTATATTAATTTCGATATTTTATATTGCTATTATTGTTTTGTTTTGTATTAATTATTGAGACTATACTTGTATAAACAACATTAAACTTATTTTTAATTTCTTAAATTATTAATAAGTTACTATTATTGTAGATTATCAAAATTAATATATTAAGTTGTTATTATTTAAGATAGAAGACTATTGCTTAAAAATAATATTAATTAAAAGAAAGATAAAACAAATTGTTTAATATTATTGTTTTTTTTAAGTTAATTTCTATACTTAGCTTTTTCTTTTTTGTTGTTTATAATTAATTGTTTTTATTTGCTTAGTTAATTCTAAGTCTAGAGTCGATTATATTATACTAGATAGATTTTGCTATTTTTTGCTATTTTAAAATTAAGAACTTAAGAGCTTCAAAATTAATTAATTAAAAATATAGAATAAGACATATATTACTACAATTTTTGTTATTTTATTTTATTTAATATTTTCTTGTCTTAATATTCAAATTCTATTATCTTTTATCAAATAAAAATAAATCAATACTTGTAACAAATAGAATCTCGAATATCTCTTTAATATCTTTAATATCTTTTTTGTTTTTCTTAATTTCTAAAATATTCTTCGACTTTATTTTATTTTTACTTTTTAGACAATAAAATTAGTAATTTTTTTGTTTTATCTTTTGCGCAATTCTTAGATACAATTTTGTTATTTTATTATTTAGCTTTTTAGTCTTCTTTTTAGTCTTCTTTATTTTTTAATAGTTGGAAACTAAATTATATTTTCGATTCTTTCAATAATACGTCTTATACTTAAGATTAGACTAATCGCGTCGGATCGATTAATCGAGTTCGAATCAATTAATCGATTCAAATCTTGGCAATTCAAATCAATTCGATTCGAAAGTCTTGACAAATCGATTCCTAAAGTTGGAATCGAAAACCGAGTTGAATCGAATCGATTCCTAGAATTGAAATCGAAATTCGACCCAAAAAATCGACCCGAATTGCTAAGACTATTTAAATAATTATATTATAATTATTAATAGTTAATATATAGTTAATATATAGTTAATATATATTTTATAATATTTAATTATTTAAATTATAATAAGATAATATATTATAGTAATGCATTTCTACTTTTTAAAAAGAAAATAATTAAATTGTATCTATAGATTCTATAGATTCTATAGATTCAAATAATGTATTTTATTAATAAATTGTATTTATAAAGTCTATAGAGTCTATAGATACAAATATTCTATTTTATTAATAAAAAAAAATTCTAAAATTAGTAATTCTTGGTATAATAACGTAATTTTCGATTTCTTAACAGTTTGATTCGATTTCTAATATTGGAATTGAATATCGACTCGAATCGAGTCGAGTCAATTTTAAAATAATAGAAATCGACTCGAGTTTCCAGTTGATTTCTAGAGTTGGAATCGTCGAATCGAGTCGATTCCAATAGTTGGAACCGAAACCCGATTCGACAGTCAATCTACTTAAGATATTCTTTATTTACTCAATAGAATACGTTAAACAATACATAAACTTAATACAAATATATTAAGAAAAGAGTATATCTATAGCAACAATTAACAATTAAATTGCGACGTTGTTTAGTAGTTAGCTTAGATAATATAGTAAAAATAAAATAAAAATTCAAGACAAAAACTTTTAAAGAAAAAAGATAATATTATAAGTTGCATATTAATAAGTACTATTTGTTGCGCATTGCTTTTTACAAATAATTAGAGAGAGAAAATTTGTCAACAAAATTAAAATAATTAAGATAATTTAACTCTTAAATATCTTAAATTTAGATTAAAGTAATTAAGATAATTAAGATTTTAATTATCTTAAATATCTTAAACTCTTAATAATAGAAAGATATATAGCTTTCGAATACAATTTTTTCATAAATTGTGTTTAACTTATCTTAAGTCTTAACTTGTTGTTACAACTACTTAGCTACAAATTCTTGTTATCAAATAATTGTTTATATTGTCTAAAAACATCTACAAATCTTTTCGATAGTATAAAATTCTCTCTAATATCTTTGTAGAAAGTACTAGCGTAATACTAAATAATATTACGAAATATCTTAATACTTTAACTAGCTTATTAAAGAAGAAATAAATAAATTAAATTGTAGATAAATGCGAGAAAACGCTAGAAAGCAATACTATCGAGGGAAAAAAATTAACAAAATCGAATAACAATTAAGCAATATTAATCTATTTAAATAAAAGATAACAAAAGCAAAAAAAATATACAATATTTAGTTAAATAATTTGCTATAATAACTTATATTAGATTTATCTAGAAAATAAAGAAGAAATTATCTAATTATCTAGAAAATTAAAGTTGTTAATCTAATATAGAAAAAAGCTTAATATAGATAGATACTTAAACAAAAATCTTAATATTAAAATTAAAAAAGTTTAAATTCTTTAATAAAGAGTATAATAAAGAAATATAATATATTAGTCTAACAATAACAACTAAATTTAATAGTATATATATAATATTTTATTATATTAGTTAAAGTTAACAAATAATAACTTATTGTAATAGTTAATTTTAATATAATACATAATTTTATAATTAGAACTTTTGTTAAAAAGAAAGAGTATTTTATTTAGAAGAAATCTAATATTTATAATCTAGTAATTTTAGATAGAAATTTATTATTTAACAAAAATAAAAAAGTAAATAAAGAAACAAAATTATTATTAATAGCTATTTAACAACATTACAAAAAACCAATCTTTAATATAATAAAAATAATTGTTTATAATATTGTTTTAGAAATATTTTAGTTAAAGTAATATAATCTAGAAATTAATTAAATATATAAATACTTAAATTTGCGCAATATAATTATACAATTTATATTTAATCTATATATTGATAGCGTTTAACAATAGATAAAAAATAAATCGAAATTTAATTATAAATAGCAAACTTGTATTTTTGTAAAAAAACAATTTAACAAAGTTTAATTCGATAAACATTAATAAAAATTAGTTAAGTTATAAGATTAAAATAAATAAAGAAAATTGCAGATTTTTTAAAAATCTTAAACTATTTAATATAGTAAAGAAATTGCTAAAGTATATATTATAAATATACAATAATTAAAAGTATTTATATTAAGAAAAAAAACAATAAAGATTCTCTTTAAATATTAATTGTAAGATTACAAAATTAAATTTAGATTAGATAAACAATTTATTTTTAAACTTATATATTTTTTATTTAAGAAAAAACTCGAAGTACTTCGCAAATACTTAACAAAAAACTAAAAAATAAATTAAAAAATCTTAATTATAGACAAGATATTTAATTCTCTTTATACTTAAAAAGAATAAAATTCTTTGTCTATATATTAATTATTAAAAGCTAAATAATATTATAATTAAAAATTAATATCTACTATTTAATATTAGCAAGATTTAGAATTAATTATTTAAAGCAAAATATTTTATTAAATTAAATCTACAAAAAATATACAATTAAATTAGAATAAAAATAAGAAGAAAGTAAAAAATAGTTTTTTGTATATAATATAATAATATTGTTTAAATTTACAAATATCTTAACAATATATTAGAAAATAATTAATAACATATTACAACAATATTTAAATTAATTTATTATAATATATTTAAACAATATTATAATTTACTTCAAAATTTTAAAAGAATATATTAGTTATATCTTCAAAATTTTAAAATTTTTTATTATAAAAAATTTCTATTTTAAATTAAAGAAATACAAATTTTATGAAAAAAAAGTTAATTTTTTCGAATTTGTTGTTAAACAATATAAAGTATATATAGACCTTAAAAAATTATAAGTAATTAAAAAATAAATATTATTAATAAATATTAAAAAAGTATAATTCTTTCCAGATTTCATAAATTATAATAAGAAATTTATTAAAAACTACTTAATAAATACAATATTATTAACAAACTTTACAAGGAAAAATATATTATAAATATAAAAATTTATAGAAAAAAAATTATTCTAGAATTTTAAGCTAAAAGCTTTAAAGAAACTAATATTATAAATATATAATTTGTAATTGTTAAATAAGATTAAAATTAATATATTAGATTTAATTATTAATATATATTACAATTAAAAGTATAAAAATATCTAATATCTAATAATATATATTTTAAGAAAACTCTTATTAATTAAACAAAACTATAATATTTGTAATAAAAAACTACTTGCTATTGTAGTTTTTTTAAAGTTATAAAAAGGATGTATAAAAAAATTATTAAAATTTATAATTCTTACAAATTATAAAAATCTTATATATTTTATTACTATTAAGTAGTTTAACAAAAAATTAATACAATAATTAGAAAGACTTAAATAGTATAAATTTTAAATATAATATATTTTAGATAAAAATAATAATAAAACAAATATATTTAGCAAAAGAAATAATTATATAAAAATAAAGAAA